>Ga0208375_1000045_pt1 | contig 209932 bp, 208 predicted proteins | sample RifOxyD1_FD_184038 | JGI IMG/M metagenome (GOLD analysis project Ga0208375, IMG submission 184038) | Soil microbial communities from Rifle, Colorado - Rifle Oxygen_injection D1 (SPAdes) | ecosystem: Environmental > Terrestrial > Deep subsurface > Rock core/Sediment | place: Rifle, Colorado... | reverse complement strand
CCATTGACATACAGGAAAATCCTATCGCTGGCTGTATCTCTAACTCCCACTGCATAATACCATTGATTAGCGCTTAGACCTGTTTTTGATGCTTGGGGAGAACCACTTGCTCCCACAACATCAAAATCTAAAGTTGAAGCAACCGAGCCTGTACCGAGCGAGTACCCAGGACCAGAAGCCCCCCGTTTATCTAGAAGATAATCATCGGGAGTAAACGCTGCTGCTTTAAACCATACGCTTATAGAAAAGCTTTCATTAGCAGCGAAGTTGAGATTGGAAGCATTGCCGGCAGAGATAAAATCATTTACGCCATCAAAGGTATAACAGCCGCTGATGACACAATCACGATTAAATTGCGGTTCCAGAGGATCTCCTCGACCAGCATAACCGATAACTCCATCATTGCCGCTGCTGGAAAAATCGTTGGTATATGTTTCATTACTGGAAAACATGTGATAAGTTAAAGGTAAATTTAAAACAGTGATTGACGTGCCGTTGACATACCAATTGTAAGTAACGTTAGTGCTGTCACCGTCGGCATCGGTTAAGCCGCTGACTGTGGAAGTAAGATTATCTGAAGTAGTGGGATTAGATGGGGAAAGAGAGGCAGAGGTGATTAAAGGTGCAGTATTATTAATATAATATGCATTAACAATGTTACTGAAGAGCGTAGTCCCGTTTTGTCCTTGAGAATCTATCGGAGTAGCCGAGACATTCCAAGCTTCTCCCGGCAGGGTTTCTTGTTCTACAGTAAGATTATTAGCGTAATTGGTTGATTCTGAAGTGTATAGTGCTTTAATTTGTGCTTCAGAGAGAGCCCGGCGATAAATTCTCACTTCATCAATCGAACCGTTGAAGAAAAAACCCGCGGATTGATCTGTTCGGCTTCCTATTGTTACGGGATTGGTAGAATTAATATGGCCGGTAGTAGAATCCGCAGTATTTTCTGCTAATATCCCATTGACATACAGGAAAATCCTATCGCTGGCTGTATCTCTAACTCCCACTGCATAATACCATTGATTAGCGCTTAGACCTGTTTTTGATGCTTGGGGAGAACCACTTGCTCCCACAACATCAAAATTTAGTGTAGAAGCCGCAGCACTATCTGTAGCAAGAAAATACCCCGGACCAGAAGCCCCTCGTTTATCTAGAAGATAGTCTCCTACGGAGAATTTCGCCGAGTTAAACCATAAACTGATAGAGAAACTTTCATTAGCAGCGAAGTTGAGATTTGAAGCGTTGCCGACGGAAATAAAATCATTTACACCATCAAAGGTATAACAGCCGCCAATGGCACAATCACGATTGAATTGCGGTTCCAGAGGATCTCCTCGACCATTATAACCGATTACCCCGTCATTGCCATTGCCAGAGAAATCATTAGTGTATGTTTCATTTGATGAAAACATATGGTAAGTAAACGGCAAGTTTAAGACAGTAATTGATGTGCCGTTGACATACCAATTATAAGTGACATTAGTACTGTCACCATTGGCATCGGTTAAGCCGGAGACTGTAGAAGTAAGATTATCTGAAGTGGTGGGATTTGCAGGAGAAAGAGAAGCAGAAGTGATTGACGGAGCAGTGTTATTTATGGCTGCGATATTAATTAAATTAGTACTAAAATAAGTAGTCCCATTCTGGCCTTGGAAGTCTATCGGAGTAGCTGAAACATTCCAAGCTTCTCCTGGCAAAATTTCTTGTTCTACAGTAAGATTATTAGCGTAGTTGGTTGATTCTGAATTGTATAATGCTTTAATTTGTGCTTCAGAAAGAGCCCGGCGGTAAATCCTCACTTCATCGATGGAGCCGTTGAAGAAAAAACCAGCGGATTGATCGACTCGACTTCCTATTGTTACAGAATTAGTAGAATTAATATGGCCGGTAGTAGAATCCGCAGTATTTTCTGCTAAAACTCCATTGACATACAAGAAAATCCTATCGCTGGCTGTGTCTCTGACTCCTACTGCATGATACCATTGATTGGCGCTTAGACCTGTTTTTGATGCTTGGGGAGAACCGCTTGCTCCCCAGACATTAAAATCTAAGGTTGAAGCAGCAATCGAGCCTGTACCAAGCGAGTACCCAGGACCAGAAGTCCCTCGTTTATCTATCAAATGATCTCCAGTTGTAAACGCTGCTGCTTTAAACCATACACTTATAGAGAAACTTTCATTAGCCGCGAAGTTGAGATTTGAAGCGTTGCCAACATTAATCGTATCATTTCTTCCATCAAAAATATAACACCCCCCAATCACACAAGAGGTAGTATAATTCGGTTCAGCCACATCTGCCAATAAATTAGTTCCTAAAGTACCGTTGTTATTATACCCGGAAAAATCATAAGTTGTCTGGGCATCAGGCGACCAAGAAGCATTAGTCATTGGCATATTTAAAACAGTAATAGATGCACCATTAAGATACCAATTGTAAGTAACATTTGTTCCTGCACTTAAACCAGAAACAGAAGCAGAAAGATTATCCGAAGTGCGATTAAGAGCTGAAGTGGCCGTTAAAGTTACTGCTGTAATAGTAGGAACTGCACTGAGGCTCACTTCACCAGAAAGAGAAACTTCCGAAGAAGAAGCAATTGCTTCATCAGGAAACCCCACACTTGCTCCGGTTAAACTATTAAACGGAGTTAAATATCTGTTTAACATATTTGAATCAGATTCCAACGACCAGATAAAAACAAGTGCAAAAACACTAACTAAAAGCAAGGCTAAAGCTAATGCTAAATACTTCTTTCTAGTCCTCTTTTTACTACCCATCTAATTCACCACAGATAAAGAGAAGAAATATTAATTCCTTTTTAAATTAAACGGTTAAAAATCAGTGATACTTCTACTAATAAGTTCGCTACATAACCCCTTCGCAGTTTTTGTTGGTGGTTCATAACTAATTTCTTCGGTTTTTGTAGATTGTATATAACAAAAGTCGATTAAAGCGCTGGCAATTTCCTGAGCAACTATTTCGTTTCCGTGAGGACTAAAATGCACATCTTTGAATAGGTAGATAGGTATTGCATTATGGCGTTCTTGTTTTAATGCAGGAGTGCTATCTATAAATAATAGATCTAATTTTTGTGCATACTCCTTTAGCAATATTTTTGCTTTTTCTTCAAGCTTGATTGGTTCTTTATCAGAAAAACCATGTTCATATTCTTCTGCATAAATGTATACTCGACTCGGAAAATAGACAACCACCAAGGTAGATCCATATCCTTCGGCGATATCTTTTGCTGATGCAAGTGTTTTTAAAAAATTAGTTTTATTCTCTTGTGATAACCACTCTCTTCGAATTTCATTTTCTCCTCTGACTAAAAGATTACCGTCTATTTGCAAAAGATTCTCTCCGTTTAATTTCATAATTTCATTACCCTTTGTTTTCATGATATTCCTTGAGTTAGTTTGATATAACCACCCGTAAAGATTATGTGCTAATGTTCTTTCAAAAAAAGGTTTTTTTTCAAGAAGTGCAATGAGATCAAAAAAAGACGGTTCTGGAGACTTAAACTGATTTCTTCCGCTTTCCTCATAATCAAGAATGTCTATGTTGTCTGTAAAATCGTTTACATACACGCCGTATAAGATTACTCGATTTTCTAAATATTGTTTATACCGTTTCATTATTAGATTGTACTGTGTTGGATTAGAACCGCTTACGGCTAGATTAGCAACTTTTATTCCTAAATCTGATTCTAGTCTTTTTGGCCATGATTCGTAGACAGAAACACCTTGCCCATGACTAAAAGAATCACCCACAATAGTTATCTTTCCAGTTTCTTTATCACCCGGAAAATTTCTAAAACCAAGTTCATCTCTCTCCCCAGAGAGGTATTGTTCCAGTCTTATCTGTTCGTTGGATGAGGTTCCATAAACAAAACCAAGTTCTGCATCTGGTTTTTGTATATGGAAAAAAAAATTATGTTCTTTTTTATATCCCTCTAAAAAAGTCGTATAATCTTTAGCTATGCTTGCATAATCAAAAAAACGAGAAGCTGCGATGGCTATCTCTACCGCAACATAACTCAATAATATGCTTAGAGTTGCCATCAATCTTCTTTGTTTAAATAGCATTTTGTTTCTCCCTCAATGTTTTATTGCATTTTCTTTTTTTTAAGTTCTTTGTTTTATAAATCTTTCTATTTTTTTATCATTAGTTAGTAGTCTTTTACTGATAACCCTTCCCGCCACCCATATATATGTAGATTTTACTTTTCTCTTATCAAGGCTAATCCCTGTTACCCCCAGTAACAGAAAAGCTTAAATATCATTTAGATGTTACTCACAGTAACATGAATGAAAAAGAGGAAATCCTTGCAGGAAACATCAGAAATTTCTATCTTGACGGAGAAAACGCTTTAAAACGCCGGTCGTATAATTCTGCCGCCAGCCTTTTTTTTAAATCTCTGGCTGTTTTAACTGACTGGCATTTATTGAGAAAAGAAGGATTCATACCAAAAAGCCATGCAGACAGATTCCGCTTGTTAAAAAAAAAGTATAAAGATATTTATCTTCTGCTGGATAAGGATTTTCCTGCGTATCAAGATAGTTACAATCTTCTTCTATCGAAAGAAGTTGCCGAGGTGCTTAAAGAAGATGTTAGAAAACTTGCCAAAAAAGTTGGATTCACACTGGATTAAAAAAAATGGTGTGTGGGACATAGTTGCCTACGGCTCATACGCCAGAGGGAAGTCTTCTTCCCGTGATTTAGATTTAGCAGTGATACTCTGCAAAAAAACATCAGTTAATATTAAATGGCAGCTTAGCCAAGAATTAAAAAATAAAATCGTGCATACAGATAAAACATTTGATGTTAAAGTAATCGACATAAAAGATCTGCTTAATCCTGGTTTTCTTGGAAGGGAAGCTATCTTGGCAGAAGGATATTCAATTATTCATAGGGATTACCTTGCTGAAAGATTTGGTTTTGAAGCAGTAGCTTTGGTAGCGTATTCTCTAAGCAAAATTTCTCCGGCTAAACAGAAGACAGTTTACTACGCATTACAAGGAAGAGTTAAAGGAACGGGCATTCTCTCAAAATTAGGGGGGACAATTCTTTCGGGGGGGATTTTGCAGGTGCCAACCAGGCATTACGAAGAAATCGCATCTCTTTTAGAACAGCATCACATCTCATATAAAACAACGTTCCTCCTCCAATACCGCGTTTTGCATTAACCGAGGTAACAATGTACAAACTATTCCTTAACCCATTCTTTTTAACAATTCTTCTTGCCGGTCTCGGCACTCAGATAATCAAAATCTTGATTTACAGGTTCAAACACAAGCAGTCATTTCATCTAAAAGATTTATTCGTCACTGGCGGCATGCCTTCTTCGCATTCCAGTTTGATGGCCGGCTTCACAACAATCACTTTCCTCACTGAAGGTTCCACCCCGTTATTCTTTCTCACTATCGCCTTAACTGCTATCATTTTAAGAGATGCTATGGGAGTAAGAAGAACTGCGGGAGAAGAAGGTCTTACCATAAATCTCTTAATCAAAAAACTTCACCCGGGCATTAAGCCGGTGCATTACTCGTTAGGCCATACTCCGAAACAAGTGCTGGTCGGCTCGATCCTTGGCCTTGTCTCAGCGGTCATATCTTATTTAATAACTCTTTTTTTATTTTCGCGTAATCCTTGACGTTCATCCCCAAATGCTCCACATCCCTGAAAGAGTTGACTATTTCTTTCAGCCTTTGGCGGAAAAACAGGATATCATTTCGTTTAAGCGTTTCATAATACTTCTTAAAATCAATTTCGGTAAAACAGAGCAACGTTAAGATGTCTATTCTGTCTTTCTGCCCTTTAATGCTTTCTCCCCGCTCGTTCTCCGCTCCTTGTTTAAGAATAAGCAAGGCTTCTGGAGAAACTACTTCAAAACTTTCCACCCGTTTCACATCAGTGATTATTTCCTCCATCGACAAGGTTAGTCTGGAATAAAACGGAACATAGATATCCAAATCTATTTCCCCGAACTTTACTTCGTATTTTTTGAGAGAATCGTTCTTGAGCAGTTCGTATTTTTGCTTCAGCGACTCTAACTCCCCAAAATCAGGAATAATCACGTCAATATCTTTTGATTTGTGCTGCTTAGTCCAAAGATAAGCTGCCCAGCCGCCGATAACGATAAAGCGGAATTTTTCTTTCTTCAGCTCCTGCAGCAGTTTCCAGCTTTTTTCCGTTAGCACGCTATTCCAGAATTCCATTCAGCTTTTCCTCCATTGCTTTGATAAATTCTTTCGCATACCATTCTCGTAGATTCCATAAATCCACAAAAAGATTTGCAGAAGTGACTCTCTTACCATATTTCCCCATCCTATCATCTCTTCCTAAAACAAAAAGGTTGGGCGGCCCCTTTGCAGAAGGAAATCTTTTTTTCAAACTTTCATCGCCGTAAACATAAACTTCTGAATAATCTGCCGGCACATCATTAAAGATAAATTTATAAGCGCTGTACGCCCCGAATATCACCATCTCCGGCATCAGTTTTTCTATTTCTCGCACTGGTTTTTCTACTCTTGTTGCATAGATAACATCTCTTGGCAGATTACGCAAGCTTGCCCAATACAAAAGTATCTTTTTAATATCCAAAACGTGCAGATTTCTTGTTCTTACTTCTACTGCGCCCATCCGCTCTAAATTACCCACTGCTCGATTTACCGTGCTGAGAGAACAGTTTAGCACTCGCGCTATCTCTGCCTGAGTCAAAACCCGATTTTTCTTCTCCATTGATTGATAGAGAATCTCTCGGTAAACTAGTTCTGTTCCTTTCATCTTTCTTTTATTTTTTTAGTTATTTATAAATCTTTCTCTTTTTAGGAAACATTTAAAAGTACATAGTATACGGAAAAGAAAGATAAAAAGCTGAATCACATTCTACTAAAAATCATTCAAATTAATCTGCCCTTTCCGCTTATTCTCCCGAACCGTTTCTATCTCCCCTCCAACTTGACTTTTAACTTCTTCTGCTGTCTCTTTGCCCAAAATCTTAGCCAGCCAGCCTTTCTCCATCAAGCGCAGATCTCCCAAATCCTTCACCCCATTATTAAAAAGCTTTCGCGCTCTTACTCTTCCCACCCCCCGTACTTTCACCAAAGGCACCAGCTCATCTTTGATTCCATACTTCACTCGCACCCTTAAACGAGAAAATACACTCACCAGCTCATTCAACTGCAAAGCTTTGCTCAATTCTTCGCCAGCATACAACAACCATTCTGCTTTTTCCAGTTTTGCTCTAATCTCTCCTGGCCGAATGTCATACTTTTCCAGCAGATATTCTTCATCTTTCTCCTGAATCCACTCGTTAAAAAACAAGGCTGTTTTGATGCTGTTCATAAAGAAATCTCTTAAATAAATTTCTTCCGGCTCTGCTTCTAATAAACTATTATACTGCTCCATCAACTTATCCCAAATTTCTTCTTCCTCTTTTTTCTTCACTCGCAGAAGCGGTTCCATCTCAAAAGTGTAAGAAAACGCCTGTAAAAATGAGAACTCGTTTATCTTCCCGGTGTCCAACATCTTAGCCGCCTTCTTCATCCTTTGTACCAACGAATTGGCAGTAGTAGGATCAAGATACAGCTCTGCCACTCTTCGTCCTAAATACGTAGCTCCAAAAATTTCTTTCTTTCGCAAAATCATTCCATACTCTTCAAGCAGACCAAGCATCCTGGTAATCATCACATTCACTTCAGCCATATCGCCAAATTGCTGAGCCCACAAAGTCTGGGCAAAAAATTTCTCAGCCCCTTCTTGAGAAGCGATATTCCCAGTAGAAATTAAACTCAAAAGATGCATCCGAAAAACCGGCTCCACTGCCAGCTTGCTTTGTACTGGCTCAATCTCACCGTAGATATATCTTTCTTTAATCCTCTCTTCTTCATGTTCACTGCTGGCAACCAAAATCGCTTCTCCAGATTCATTGAACTCCGGCCTGCCTGCCCTGCCCATCATCTGATGGCATTCCATATTAGAAATCCAATCCATCATTCCTCGTTTGTCGTTATAACGTTTCAAACTTTTAACAATTACCCGAAAGGCCGGAGTGGATACTCCCATAGCCAAAGTCGGAGTAGCGCAGATTACCTTGATCTTTCCCGAACGAAAATTTTCTTCAATCAGCTCTCGTTGCCCGGCTAACAGCCCCGCATGGTGAAAGGCTATTCCTTTTTCCACGCAGTTGGCCAGCTTCTTGCATTGAGTGGTTGGAGTAGAACCCACAGACAAGATATCCTTTCTCAACTCAGATAATCTCTCTCCTCCACTAATCTCCAAAGAAATCTCTTCGGCTGTCTTCTCAGCACTGAGCTTGCTGCTGGCAAAGACCAACGCTTGTTTTCCTTCGGTTATTGTTTTCAAAGCCAAAGAAACCGTTTGGTCAAAATCGTCTTTAGAGTTATATGCCACCTTTTCTTTACCTCTATTTTCTTTACCGCTATATTTTTAAGAAAAACTTTTTATTTTCCAGATACTATCTCTATCACATCTCGATGCTTCAACAAATGCTCTCGGCCAACGGTTCGTTTTGTTTTTACATCAATTGCCCGGATAAAATGATCTCCCAAATCTGTGTGCAACTTATATGCAAAATCCAAAGCAGTAGATTTCTCCGGCATCAAAAAACAGTCCGGCAAAACTCTCCCTTCTCTATCTTCCAGCTTGCTCACTCCGCCGGGAAAGATAGCGATATACTTCAGGAAATCAAAAACCGCTTTGTCTAAAGTTTCCTGCACTCCGGTTCCGCCAAACGGAACCAGAATATTCTGTCGCACAAATTCTAATGCTGCTTTCTGCTTCTCGCTTAATTTTTCTGAATGTAAAATCTTAAAGTCTGTATCTCCGGGAGCATATTCTATCAGGCTATTTTTTGCTGCGCTTCGCAATACCACTTCACTTTCCGCCGAGCAGGCAATAAAAAGATAATGCGGAAATTCTTTTTGTAATCGGATTAAATTTTCTTTACCCGTCTTAACATCCACCTTGTTGCAGGCGATAATCATCGGCTTGGTCAGCTGCCTCAGCATGCTGGCTAAAGAAAACAATGAGCCTTCGGGCCAGTGAGAAGGATCTCCTACATCCAATCTTAATTTTTCCATCGCTTCTTCTACCAACTCTTCAGTTACTTTGAAAGCATTCATCTGCTTAGCTATTTCTCGGCCCAACTTTTTCTTTTCCACTTCCACCTGCTTAGCGAAACGCTCCCAGCCTTTCATCATCACGCCATAATACCAATTATCCAATTCTTCTTCCAGAAAACGCACATCATTGGCCGGGTCATATTCTCCTGGAGAAAGGATTTCTCCTTTTTCATTAGCACTACCGGAAATATCAATCACATGGATCAGAATATCTGCTTGTCTTAAATTCTCTAAAAACTGGTTACCTAAACCCTTGCCTTCATGAGCGCCTGGCACTAACCCGGGAACATCAATCAACTGCACTGGCACAAATCGTTTACCTTTCAGACAAAAACCAAAACGGGGATTGCACTGCTTGCCAAATTCTTTGTCTACACAATCAATTTTGACAAAGGCCACACCTTCATTAGGAGTCAATGTTGTAAACGGATAAGCAGCAATAGCCACCTCAGCTAGAGTAGCTGCTTTAAAAAAAGTAGACTTTCCTACAGATGGTTTTCCTACAAGACCGATGATCATTTGAGGGTCATAATCGCCATATTTTAAAAACATAATCCTTATAAACCGTTCATAAATCTTCGTCAGCATGCAGTTCAAAGCGGATTTACATTTGCATTGCGGTGACGGAGAGATTCAGGATCCGTGGACTCCGCAGTCTAAAGATATCATTGACCATGCTAAATCGTTAGGTTTCAATCTTCTCTCGTTCACCTGCCATAACAAAGTTTTTTACAACGAAGATTTAGCAGAATACGCAGAGAAGCAGGGCATCCTTCTCATTCCCGGAGTAGAAAGAGACATTGAAGGAAAACACGTTCTTATCTACAATATAAACAACAGAGAAGCCCAACAGTTGCATACCTTCGATGACTTGCGGCAGCTTAAACAAAAAAGAAAAAATGTTTTGATTATTGCTCCCCATCCATTTTTCCTTAGTAATATCTGTTTAGGAGAAAAACTATTGCCTAACCTTGATATTTTTGACGCTATTGAATACTCTCATTTCTACACTTTCTGGCTTAACCGCAACAAGCAGGCCGTAGAACTGGCCGAAAAGCACAACAAGCCGCTGGTCGGAACTTCTGACTGCCATTTCTTAAGCCAGCTCGGCTATACTTACTCTTTGATCGAGGCCGAAGACGACATTCCATCTATTTTACGCAGCATCAAACAAAACAAAATAGAATTACGAACCAAAGCCCTGCCCAGTACACAATTTATAAAAATCGGCTCTAAACTTTTTCGTTCGTAATGCTCTTGATTCAAAAAAAAGAAGATATCTCATTTAAATATCTACAAAAACTTCTCCATCGTGGCCTGTCTATAAACCGGCATCGTCTCCATCTCTTTCTGCAAAGGTGAATAAAGAATCTTTCCCCGTTCAAAGATACGGATGCTTCCATCTTCTTCGCTGGATGTAACCACACAGACCCCTTCTGAAGCATTGCTCAAAGCATAAGAAGCAGCCAATGCTGTATGATGTCTCGTACCTTTGGGAACTGCAAAAGGAGATTTCCAATAACCTAACTCTCGCAGAATCTTCATCACGGGAATATCTACATAAATTTTGGTGCGGATAACTTTTCCGTAGTCATCCATGATAATCGCTCCGTCATTCCTTCTTCCTTGCACCAAGGTCTGCAATCCGCTGCTGTCCATGATGCTTGCATCAATAAGTGGACGGTTCTCTAAACCCATTTCCACTAGATATTTCTCCCAACAGCGGCGGTAGCCTAAGATAAGAATAAAACCAAACGTTCGGCCGTAAAGCCTATTGACATTACGCAACAAATGCACTGCTCTGATTTTCACTTCTTTCGGAACATTACGCACTGTAGAACTATCCAGAGCTTCAAATAACCCTTCTTCTTCAGGATGACAAAGTAACAATTCCCCCATATTCCCCTCAAATAAGCTTACAAGCTTTTTGATGGTTCCAAAAGTCCGCCTATAGGCGACTTTTGTTACCTCTTTTTTCGCAACTTATTCTTAATTAGTATACGGATATGTATACTAATATGGTTTCGCTTAAAAAAGAGAACCACTTGGACTTTTTAAAGGTTGCTGAAAAATACCTTCTTCACGTCTTTAATCCCCTTTCGCCAAACCTTTAAATACTCTGAAAGAATCCTTAGTTTATGGCCGTATGGGAATTTCTTTGGCAATTGATAACTACCTTTGGCAGCCTTATCGCTGCTCCATTCCAGAGTTTTGATATGTTGTGGATCATTGTCCCAGTTTATCTTAACTGGGTTTTCACGGAGATTTATCAAGAAAAACACGGCACTTCCTTAGGCAATGCCATCTCAAACGGAGTAGTGGCTCTTTGGGTAGGCATTGACTGGGCTAGAACCAGCGTAAATTTTTTTATGGATATTAAACCTACCTGGAGCGCCTTACTTCTTAAACTTTTAATCTCTTTGATAATGGTCGCTTACGGGTTAGTAATCATAATTTGGGGCATCAAAGCGAAAAAGACCACTAGACTCATCGGCCGCATCCGTGAAGTTACATATTTCACATTTATTTTTACCCCCATTATTTACGGAGCGATAGGACTAGACTGGATGATTTTCCTTACAGCTATCATCTTCTTTCCAATCTTTTATTTCTTGGTAGAACTGCTTCTTCGCTTTGTTCCTAACCCTACTACCTACGAAGAGGAAGAAAAAGAAGAATTAGAAACATTAGAAAAAGAAGGCAAAGTTCCTACTTCTTCGCCTCAGCCGGATTACTCCTCTCCTTCCAGCAATTACCAAGAGTATCCTTCAACATACCCCTCTGCTCCGTCTTCTTCCTACCCTCCTTCGTCTTATCCCCCCCGCGATTATTCAAAAGATAGGTACGGCCAACAAAGATAAAGAATAAAATTAATCTTTAACATCCAATCTGCTTCAGCAATTTCTCTTTTCCTTTCCAGTCTAAGGCCTCTCTCAAGACATCTATCAATGTTTCCACCGGAATCAGTTTTAGGCCGTTCAGCCTCTCTTTATCAATCACAATATCCTGCAGATTGCTCTTGGGCACCAATACTCGTTTAATTCCTGCTTCGATGGCCGCTTCCACTTTAGAAGTTACTCCGCCCACTGGCAAGACTTCTCCCCGCACAGATAGACTGCCAGTCATAGCTGTATCCTGACGGACAGGCACGTCCTTCAGAGCAGAGATTATCGCTGTAGCCACTGCAATAGAAGCAGAATCTCCTTCCACTCCTTCATATGTCTGAAGAAATTGCACATAAATATCATATTTTTCTTTAATATCTTCTCCAAAATAATTCATCACAATCGCTGAAACATTTTTAATTGCTTCTTTGGCGATTTCTCCCAATTTTCCTGTGGCCACGATTTCGTTTTTCTTGCCGCCGGGAGTTACAGCTGCTTCTATAGGTAATAAAATTCCAGAATATGCTGAACCAGAGCCAATCACTGCTAAACCATTGACTCTTCCCACAATCTTTCCTTCTGTCACAATCACTTCATATTCTTTCTTTCGCTCAATAAATTTATCAGCAATCTGCTGCTCCAAAGGTCGAGCAAGAACTTTCGCTTTTTTCACGTGTCCTGCTTTGACCAGCTTCTCGCCTTCTTCTTTGGCTAAATCTCCTGCTGCTCGTACTAACCCACCCAATCCTCTCAAATGAAGAGTTAAATGTCCTTTTCTATTTGCTCTTTTACGAGCCTCTTCAATAATCGCTTCGGTTGCATCTTTACTAAAATGAGGAATCTTGCCGTCTTTTTTCACTTCTTGAGCAATAAACCGGGCAATCTTCTCTTGATTTTCTTTATTGTCCGGAATAGTCTCATTCATATAAACTTCATAACCATAACCTCTTATTCTTGAACGCAAAGCCGGGTGCATATGCTGCACTGTTTCAAGATTACCGGCTGCGATTAAAATAAAATCACAAGGCACTGGATCGGTTCGCACCATCGCTCCTGCGCTTCTCTCCGACTGGCCGGTGATGGGGTATCTCTTCTCCTGCAAAGCAGACAAAAGTTCCTGCTGGGTACGAGGATCAAGAGTAGCAATCTCATCTATAAACAGAACACCCATATGAGCTTTATGAATCAGCCCAGCCACTACTCGTTGATTAGCCGGAGTGCCTAATCCTCCTGACTGGAATGGATCATGAAGCACATCACCAAGCAAGGCTCCCGCATGGCTGCCCGTAGCATCATAAAAAGGCGCTTGTTTCTGATTAGTATTATCTACAATCACTTTAGGAATAACTGCTTCTCCAGTCATTTTCATTCTGCGATTGAAATTAATAAAGATGACTACTCCCACTAAAAATACCAGCCCGCCTAAAAAGAAAGCCGCAAACATAATATCCGAATTATATTTTTCTCTTACCCACCACGGAGCAAGCATAGCTAAGATAGCTAAAGCAAAGAAAAGAATATTTTGATTTCTCGCCCAGCCGGATGCATCCATCACTGAACGCTGAGTCTCTTCTTTGCCTTTGCCTGCTTCCACTACTTTGATCAGAGGATTGTTCTCATCAGAATTATTTGGCAAGGCCAGGATATCTTTCAGCTGCGATTTTGGCAGCATTTCAGCCAAGGCCATCCCTAACAAACTTTTTCCTGTTCCCGGATCTCCAATCAAAAGCACGTGTCTTCGCTGGCTAGCCGCTTTCTTGATGATATAGACTGCTTCATCTTGGCCGATGACTTGATCTACTAATTTATCAGGAACTTTAATCTCATCAGTGTTCTTAAAAGTCATTTTATTTTTAATGTCTATAAGGTTTAAAAAGGTTATGTTTTATTTAGCTAAAATAAAAGAAAGGTTTATAAAGCCGGAAAATCGCTAGATTCTTAGAGTTTATCGTCGATAAAGAATAAACAGTTTATTTACAAAACGACTTAAAAAAATCACTAAAAATGGCCGAAGAAACTCCTCCCCCAGAGAGCCCAAAACCAGCTCAAAAATCGTACGAAGCAGAAAGCATTACAGTACTGGAGGGGCTGGCCGCAGTAAGAAAGCGTCCGGGTATGTATATTGGCGATACTGCTCTTAGAGGTCTGCATCACATTGTTTTTGAGGTAGTCGATAACAGCATCGATGAAGCCTTGGCCGGCCATTGCACTAAGATTATAGTAACCATTCATGAAGATGGCTCTGCCAGCGTAGAAGACAATGGCCGAGGCATTCCTGTTTCTATCCATCCCAAGATGGGTGTATCAGCAGTAGAAGTGGTTCTTACCCAGCTTCATGCCGGCGGAAAATTCGATAAAGACACGTACAAAGTTTCCGGCGGTCTGCATGGGGTAGGTGTTTCTGTCACTAATGCTCTGTCTGAATTCTTAGAAGTTTGGGTCAAACGAGGCAATAAAGTTCATTATCAAAAATTTGAAAAAGGAAAACCTGTAACAAAACTAGAGATCGTTGGTGACAGTGAAGGCACTGGTACCTTAGTTCGATTTAAGCCAGACAAAGAGATTTTTCCAGAGGTTATTTTCCATTACGACATCTTGGCCAAGCGGTTAAGAGAGTTGGCTTTTCTTAATAAAGGGATAGAAATTATCATCGAAGACAAACGAAATAACAAAGCAGATACCTTTCTTTACTCCGGCGGACTAAAAGAATTTGTCCAGTTCTTAAACCAAGGAAAAACACCATTGCACGAAACTATTTACTTAGACAAGAAAAAAGACAACCACGAGATTGAAATCGCTTTGCAGTATAATGACGGCTACCAAGAAAATGTCCTCTCTTTTGTCAACAATATTAATACTGAAGAAGGCGGCACTCATCTCAATGGTTTCAGGAATGCTCTTACTCGAATGTTCAATGACCTTACAAAAGAAAGCGGCATCAAATTCAGCGGAGAAGATGTAAGAGAAGGATTGACTGCAGTTATCTCTGTCAAAGTGCCAGAGCCTCAGTTTGAAGGCCAAACAAAAACCAAACTTGGCAATCCTGAAGTACAAAATTTAGTTCACTCTATCTTATCAGATTACTTGGAAGAGTTCTTTGCCAAAAATCGTGATGTCTCTAGATTATTGATTCAGAAATGTACTGAAGCGGCCGAAGCCAGAGAAGCTGCTAGAAAAGCCCGTGAGCTTACCCGCAGAAAATCCGTTTTAGAAGGCAGCGGTCTGCCTGGTAAATTGTCTGACTGCTCTAACAAGGATCCGTCTAAATGTGAATTGTACCTTGTAGAAGGAGATTCTGCCGGAGGCAGCTGCAAACAGGGCCGAGACAGAGAATTTCAAGCCATCCTCCCATTGAAGGGTAAAATCCTTAATGTAGAAAAAGCCAGACTGCATAAAATTTTCCAGAATAAAGAGATTATTTCCTTACTGACTGCCATCGGCACGAACATCAATAACGAGTTTGACATCAAAAAAGCAAGATATCACAAAATTATTATTACAACTGATGCTGATGTAGACGGCAGCCATATCCGCACACTTCTGCTCACTTTCTTTTACCGCTACATGAAACTATTAATCGAAGCGGGGTATTTATATATCGCTCAGCCCCCTCTTTACCGCATTCAAAAAGGCAAGCAGATTAGATACGCTTATACCGAAGAAGAAAAAGATAAAATTGCTGTAGAAATGGGTAACCAAGGATTGGCTTTGCAAAGATACAAAGGTTTAGGAGAGATGAATGCCGAGCAGTTATGGGACACCACAATGGATCCCGCAGTGCGGACATTGAAGCAGGTAACTATCGAAGATGCTGTGGCCGCAGACCTCATTTTCTCCATTCTTATGGGCGAAGAAGTCGAACCGAGAAAAGAGTTTATCATGAAATCGGCCAAGGAAGTAGTTAATCTAGATGTCTAACTAAATAAACTGCTGGCCTCTAAGAAACCAGTAAAAACAAAAACTTTTTAAGTGAGTGGCGTTTTCTTATTTCTTCAGGAATATGAGATAAAAAAGATGGAATTTGTACCCAAGCGAATGTTCTTCACCAAAGGGGTGGGCCGACACAAAGACTATCTTCAATCCTTTGAATTAGCTTTAAGAGAAGCAGGCATTGAAAAATGCAATCTGGTCTTTGTCTCCAGTATTTATCCTCCTTTCTGCAGGATTGTTGCTAAAGAAGAAGGCGTGAAAGACCTGCGGCCCGGCCAGATAGTTTTCTGTGTCATGGCGAGAAATGCCACCAATGAGCCAAACCGCTTAGTCGCTTCTTCTGTTGGTGTAGCTGTTCCTTCAGACAATGGAGCCTATGGTTACCTCAGCGAACATCATTCGTTTGGAGAAACTCAGGATAAAGCCGGCGAATATGCCGAAGATTTAGCCGCTACCATGTTAGCCACCACCCTAGGTATTGAATTTGATTCAAATATAGCGTGGGATGAGAGAGAGCAGATTTACAAGACCAGCGGAAAGATTTTTAAGACAATGAACGTTACTCAGACTGCCATAGGAGATAAACACGGTTTATGGACTACAACCGTAGCCGCAGCAGTTTTCCTTATGGATATTGGAGAAACAAAAAATGGGTCGACACAAGGAGTCCATTAGGGATTATCCCGAAGAGGAGCAAGGAATTGTTCCAGAAAACAAGCATGGTGATGATGAAGTAGAAGAAATTCTTGCTGGCCGAAAAGACGAAGAGGTCTATGATGAACACGGCCGAGAGATGCTTTTAGAAGAAGATGAGATTTCTGAAAATGAAGCGGCTTTTGCCAGAGGTTATGAAGAGGGATTAAAGCATAAAGACGAAAAAGAGATTAAGAAGAAAACCTTGTCTACTGCCCCGGTTGCTAAAACAAAGATTAAAGAAAAGAAAAAAGCAGTAAAATCTGTTAAGAAAAGAAAAAATAAATAAATTTATTTTCCATAAAGCTTCTTCCTGCTGATATCTTCTTGATACTGCCGTAGGACTGATTTCTCCAAGCCCTTCATGGCCATTCTTAACGCAGCCACAACATCCCAGTCCACACCGCTGCTGGTAAAATTTTTTCCCGGAGAAAGCAGTTTCAGATGAATATCATATTTCTGCTTCTTGCTTTCTTTCTTATATTCTTTAATATGGACATCAATGCGGTATTCATTATTCAACCGTCGGCCGATCTTTTCTGACTCTTGGGCGATAATCTCTTTCACCTGAGCCTTCTCATCCGGCCGTAGTTTAGTCTCTTCCAGACCAGTAAACCGGATATTTGCCATTTCTACATTGGAGAAACTTGCTATCAATCTAAGTAGATTATTGGTAGTAATCAACCCTAAAGGTTTATTATCATTCTCATCAATCAGTACCAATGCATGCACATCCTTTTCCTTGATCATATCAATCGCTATTGCTAATGAATCTCCCAAGGTCCGATCTCAGCAATGTGTATGAGTATCAAAATTGTCCACTTTTAAATCCATGGCCGCTGGCCGCTCAGCTTCGAAAGCGCGGCTGCTCTTGTTACGGAACCCTTTATCTCGCATCGGAGCTTCGATCATTATCTTCTTGAGAATGTCATGAAAACAGATTACCCCATTTAATTTTTCTTTTTCTACTACTGGCAGGGATTCCAAACCTTCTTTGTGCAGCATTTCAATTGCTTTACCCACTATGTCAGAAGAAGTTAGCTTTGGTGTGCTCACTTGTTTTATATCCCGAACTTTTATTCCTTTAAAACCCGGCAGGCTCTTCGCTTCGGTTAAGATATCATTAACTGTCACAATACCGACAATCTTGCCCTTCTCCTGTACTGGCAGGACATCAATTCCTGAAGTAAACATTAATCGGGCAGCTTCCAAAAGATCCATGGACTTTTCTACAGGGGAAATATTTTTCACTAAACCAGTAAGTTTGGCTGTAGAAGCGTCCAAATGAGATTTAGTGATAAACTTCTCTACCACTAATCCAAGAAATTTATCTTTATCGAAAACCAAAGCTTCTCGTTGGTCCGCGGCAATGAGTTTGCCTATCATCTCTGAAATCGTGGCATCTCTCTGCACGGCCACAAAATCCTTCCCCACCAACCCAGAAATATCCATCTATACCCACCTCCCTCGTTTAATTAATTAAATCAGCTTTGTTTTATTAACACTAACACAACTACTCTTAATAACAGTAATTCTATACCACTATTTAAATCTTGTTCAAAACTAGACTAATCTCTTCAAACCTAATCAAAACTCTCCTTTCTTTGTCTGCATATCAAAAAAAGTCTTCGTAATGGCATGTAAATTCCACACCTTAGAATAAACATTACCGTAATGAATCGCTCCCAACTCTCTATTGAGGATATACTTTTCGTAGACATTCTTAAGAAACTTAGTAAAAGTTCCTTTCTCAAACTTCTTCTGCCAGTCTGTCTCCACATTGCCGGCAAATCTTACTTCAATCCTTCCCTGATAAACAATCTTTTTATGCCCGTCTTGGACAATCTCTACTTCCTTTACATCCCAAGAATGCATTTTTATCTTAAGGATATACTGCACATATTCAGTAGTATTTCGCTTTCCTTCCAACTCCAGCTCTTGCTCTGCTCCGCCCGAAGAACCAGAATGTTTAAATGCCTTCTCAGCAAAAGAATACTCCTGTCGTTTAAACCATTCAATCCAGGCTAAATAAAGAGCTTCAAAATCAAACAGGCCGCTGTAACGGATGATTGTTTGATTAAATCCAATAACCTCCACCATAAAGACAAGAGAATCCCTGCTTTTATAAAGATTTCTTAAAGAATATACCTCTCACCCCACATCAAACCATATTCCAAATTCCTTGTCTTTAATCTTCTTCACACTGCTATGCTGATATTTCTTCTGCGGCTCAATGATACTAAACAGAAGTTTATCTGCTCCTACTCGTTCCCTCAGTTCAGTTTCAAACCGCCCTAATTTTTCGCGGAAGCCTTCCGGCAGTTTAAAATACAAAGAGATTCTCTGGCTTTTTTCCAAACCACAGTCTTTACGCATTTGCTGAGTAGCTCTAGTCAGTTCTCTGGCAAATCCTTCTGCCTCCAGTTCATCGTCAGTTTCTTTAACTAAATACACAAAACCTTCTCGGAACACTCCTTCAGTATGGGTAACTGGCACTTCCCTATCAATCACCAAATGTTGATAAGTTATCCGTGCTTTCTGTCCATCCAACAACAGATCATAACCATTTTCTTTATTAATATGCCCCAGTATAGTCTCTGGACTTTCGATAGACAGCCGAGCAATTACTCTGGGAGATAACTCTCCAAAATCGCTTTTGATATGTTCATAGTTGGCTCGCACTTTTCGTTTGACAAAAGAAGGCAATTCTTTTTGAAAAGTGATCTTCTTGATATTCAACTGGCTCTTGAGCATCTCTTCCAGCTTCTCTAATCGTTTCAGTTCTTTCTCATCCTGAGAAGAAACTACTGCTTCAGCAATCGGCCATCTTAATCCGCGGTTCATCTTTTCCCGGCCGTTCATGGCCGCCTGAATCAACGACATGGCCAGAACTACTTCTCCTTCCACTTCATCGTCGATATACTTCTTCATCGGCTTCGGCCACGTCCAATGATGAATGCTCTCTTCTTTCAGATTATATTCTTCTTTAAGATTAAGGAATATCGCTTCTGCAACAAAAGGAGTCAACGGAGCCATCAAACGCAAACAATCAAACAACACTCGGCCAATAGCCAGCATACATAATTCTTTTTCTTTCTTATCTCCGGAAACACTTTTTTCCCGCACTAACTGCACATAGTTCCGACTCAACTCTAAAAATAAATCTTCTATTGGTTTAATTGCTTCATCAAGATGATATGTCTCCATCAATTCTGTCACCCGGGCAACAGTCCTGTGTAAACGGGAGATGATATACCTCTCTTCAAAACCAAAATCTTCTTCTAATCCTTTCTTTGCTTCAAACGGATTAAATTTATTCTCTCTAGTCAAAGAAAACAGCAATTTCTGAACATTCCATAAAATGTTTAGATACCTCTCTTTGTTGGTAATTTCATCCCAGCTAAAATTTAAATCATCGCCTGCACGATTTTGACAAAGGTAATATCTTAAAGTATCTACCCCATGTTTATCAATTACTTCGTAAGGAGAAACAATATTTCCTAAACTTTTAGACATCTTTACTCCTTCCACATCTGTGACAAAGCCGTGCATATACACTGATTTGAAGGAAGGTTTGCCTAAAGCTAAGAAGGAAGCCACCATCAGCATGTTAAACCAGCCGCGAATTTGGTCTTTACCCTCAAGAATGAAATCAACCGGAAACCATTCTTTAAGCAGATCTTTTCGCTGCGGATAATACAAACAAGTCCAAGAAGTGGTGCCTGCATCAATCCAGACATCGAGAACGTCAGGAATCCTTTTCTGCTTTCCTCCACACTCGCAGGGAATGACTACTTCATCAATCCACGGCTTGTGAAGATTTTCCGGCAATTTTCCCGCCAGCTTTTCCAGCTCTTTGATAGAACCGATAACATTTTTGCCCTTGCATTCGTCACATTGCCAGATAGGTACTGGAGTACCCCAAAATCTTTGTTTAGTGATGCTATTGTCCCGTAAATTTTCCAGCCAAGAGGCAAAAGCATTTTTTGCTGCACCAGGGTGCCAAACTATTTTTTCATTGGCTCGGGCCATTTTTTCCCGCAAATCTTCCACTTTGAAGAACCATTGGGGAGTTACTTTGAAAACAACTGGCTGATGACAACGCTGACAATGAGCGTATTCATGTTTTACTTTAGTAACCGCGATCAATGCTCCGCTCTCCTTAAGGAACTCGATAAATCTTGTATCATCTTTCTTAGCCCGCAAGCCGGCAAACTTGCCCATATTCTCCGGAAAAGTCCCTTTCTCATCCAAAGTATTAAATGGAGGAATATGATTAAGATGACCTACTTCGTAATCTTCTGGGCCGCAGCCAGGCGCGCAATGGACCAGTCCTGAACCAGAATCAGCACTGACATACTCTTCACTTAACACTATTGTGTGAGTATTAGGATTTTTTTTCTTGAATTCTTTGAACTGAGAAATTTCCTTCTCCCAAGGATGATGATATTCCATTCCCTTAAGCTTATCTCCTTTGAATTCTTCAAGGATTTCAAAATCTTTTTCAGCCACTCCTCGGATAAACACTCCCGCCAAAGCTTTGGCTACAATCCATTTTTCATCTCCTACTTTAGCTCGAATATATTCCACTTCTGGATTAACCATAATGGCCATATTAAAGACAATAGTCCAAGGAGTAGTTGTCCATATGATCAAATATTCGTTCTTTTTTCCTTTAACTGGAAATTTAAGGAAGATAGAATCTTCATTCAAAGTTTTATATTCACATTCGTGCTTAGCCAACGCGGTTTCGCAAGTGGCACACCATTGCAAGCTTCGTTCTCCAAGATATAATCGGCCTTCTTCATCTGCTTTTTTAATAAGATACCATTCTCCTTCCATAAACTCATTAGTTACTGGCATATAAGGATCAGTGAAATCTAAAGTTACTCCTAAACGCATCAGGTCTTTGTTCATATGGCCGGCCATCTCTGTAGAAAACTTCAGGCATTCTTCTGCAAAACGCTGGAAGCCAAATGTTTGAATATCTTCTTTGGTCTTAAGAGAAAACTTTTCCATCACTTTTCGCTCGGTAGGCAGGCCGTGCATGTCATAACCGGCTCTATCCCAGACCTTAAAGCCATTCATCCGCTTATAACGAAGAACCATATCTTTGAGAGAATTGTTCCAAGCCTGGCCGAGATGGATGCGACCGGAAGTGTAAGGCGGCCCCTGCAAAAAGTAAAACTTTTCTCCTTTCTGATTCCTCTTCCGCAGTTTCTCTAAAATCTGAGCCTCTTGCCAGTACTTTAAAACTTGAGGCTCAATTTCCAGTGGCTTGAACTCATTAAAGCGCATAGAACCAAGAAAGAGCGGTTATTTAAAAAGTTATTTCTTCAATAAAATCACATTGCCCCTACCTTTCTTTACTTTCTCGATTTGGCCTTTATGCTCCAACTCAGTTAAAACCAGGCTAATCTTGGCCTCCGACATGGGAAACTTCCTGCGCAGATCTTTTTGGGTGATACGGCCGTTCTCTTTTCTGATCTCCTCCAGCACCTGTTTCAACAGAGGATCTTCAACTTTTAACTCTTCTTTTAGCTCAGCATGAACCGGCTCTTTCTTTCTTTTGCCCAAAAAGAGATAGACCAACACTCCTGCTACAGCTAAGACAAACACTCCAGTAAGAGTCCACAACCAGGCTAAACTCTTCCCATTGTTCTCTCCAAAAAAGTTAAAATCCGCATCGTTTAAAGGATCCGATTCATCAGTTTCCGGAAAAAGAAATAAATCTAAGATATAATCTCCTTCATTAACAATAGAGACATTCTCCTCAGCCACTAACTCTCCAACATAAGATTTAATAATATAATTCCCCAGCGGCACATTAAAAGTATAAACTCCGTCAACTGAAAGCATCTTTTGCTGGGGCTGGGTATTAATCTCCACAATGGCCTTAAGCTTGCTTAGTTCTAAATCATAAACTGTACCATAAATAGTAGCCGCAGAAGCAAAAGTAGTAAGAAATAAGAAGAGCAATAGATATACTATTACCTTCCCGCTTCTCGTTAGTTTATCTACCATACATCCCTCTGTTTTTAGCCGTATCCTCGAGTTTCATTCAGTTTTCGGCCGTAATTTACTGATTACTTCCTTGATACTTAAAAACTCTTCTTTTCCTGTGGCCATATCTTTGAGCTTGAACTTTTTCTTTTTGAGTTCATCTTCGCCGACAAAGAGAACATAGGGAATACCTTGAGTATTTGCGTAATCCATATTCTTGCTGATACCACGAGAAAGCAAATCTATCTCTGTATTTATTCTTCCCTCCCTTAACTCATTAGCTAAAATCATACTCTTGGTCAAGGTGCCAATGGGCAGAACAAAAATCTCAGTCACTGATCTTTTCTTTTTTTCGCCCTTGTTTCGTAATTTCAAAACATCAAGAATCGTGTCTAACCCAAAAGAGATGCCTACGGCTGGATATTTTTTATCACTACCAAGAAAATTGCCAATCATCGTATCATAACGGCCGCCTGCCGCCACAGCAGAAGGCAATTCTTTAACAAAAACTTCGTAAACTGTTCCAGTATAATAAGAAAGACCTCGGGCTAATGACGGTTCAAACGAATAAGGTACGTTCCATAAATTCAGATAAGAAAATAATTCTTCCAATTCTTTAATCCCCCGCTCTATCAAAGAATTTTTAAGATTTTTCAATTTTTTTAATTCTTTAACCCGGATCAATTCCAAAAGAGACTTTACCTCTTTTTCTAAAAAACCTTTTTGCTTTAATTCTTCAGAAACTCCTTTTTCACCTATCTTCTCTAATTTATCCAAACTAAGAATAGCATCATCGGCTTTGTCTGTAACTTTTGCTTCTTCGATGAGACCATTGAGTAATTGACGATTGTTTATCTTAATTGTAGCGGATAATCCCAACGACTCAAAAAATCTGGCGGCTAGGCTTAAGACTTCTGCTTCAGCTAGCATAGACGTTACTCCTATAGTATCGACATCACACTGCCAAAATTGGCGGTAACGACCAAGTTTGATTGGACCATCTCTAAAAACAGGACCAAGCTCATATCTTTTAAAAGGCATCTTTAAGTTGGGATTCATACCGATAAAACGAGCTAATGGGACTGTGGGATCATAACGTAAACCTAAATCTCTCCCGCCTTGGTCTTTTAATTTAAAAGTCTCTTTTAGAATCTCCGCACCACCTGCATACTTCGCTGAAAGGGTTTCTATCCGTTCTAAGATAGGAGTTTCCATGGGAGAAAACCCATAAATCTCAAACATTTGTTTTAATTTATTAACTACCTCTTCTCTTGCAATTTTCTCTTCTGGTGGAAAATCTCTTACTCCTCGCGCAGTTTGTAATTCCATTTTAGATTCCTCTCTGTAAAGAGATATTACTCCCTTTATTAAAGTTTTCTTGTACTTTTATAGATTTTTCCACTATAGCCTGGGCAAGGATTTCAATAGTATCAATCGTATCCGCATTTCTTTGAATAATCAAAGGTAACTCTGTACACCCAAGAATAACTTTTTCAGCTCCCTTATCCTTCAATCTTTTGATTATCTTTCTTAAGAAAGCTCTGTCTAAATAATCCTTTTTACCAGACATAACGTTAAGGATTATCTTTGTTATTCTATCCTGTTGGACTGGGGTGGGGGTTATCAAAACTACTTTTTTTAAAGCTCGACCATACAATCCTTTGGCAATGGTCATTTTAGTACTTAATACCCCTAATCTAATAAAACCATTTCTTCTTACAAGTTTATCTACTTCTTCGAGGATACTAATAATCGGAATCGAAACTACTTTTCTCATCTCTGGGAGACAATATTCTACGGTATTGCACGGAATTGCAATGAAATCAACACCCGCTTCCGCTAATTTCTTCACTCCATTGACTAACATGTCTCTGGTTTTTACTTCCCCCCCCAGTTGTTCTACCACATCTAGTAAGGGGAGATTATAGATGGTTATCTCAGGATAATCCGAATCGTACTTAGCGGCAAATTTCTTCTGAAAAAGCTTAATAACCTGCAGGTATAACTCTGCCGTTGCTTCCGGGCCCATACCGCCTAAAATTCCAATCTTTTTAAACCTGGTTTCGTTGCACGTGAATACAATCAGCACTTGCTTGTGCCTTAGCCCCAAATTCAGTTCTACTTAAATTTCGTTCACTTTCCATTTTCTTTTCCTCCACGTTTAAAGCCCGTACGGCTTATAATTATTTTTGTTGAGATAAGTGCTTCAGATAACTCTCTGAAGTTTTTAGTGATGACAATGAACAAACAAAAAAGAATAAAGGGCGGCTAGAGGGAATCGAACCCTCTTCCCTCGAGCCACAGTCGAGGATTCTAGCCAGTAAACTACAGCCGCCATACGAATAAACTGGAATATAACCGGAAAAAAGGCCGGCCTATTAAAAAACTTATTGGCAAAATTAGGCTTAACCTGTGTTGCACTATCAACTCTAGCGAAAAAAACATCAGTCTGGCAAGTATTAAAAAGAGAATCTCTAACAGTGAACTAAACCACTTTGTCTTGCCATTTGATATTAGAAATCAATATACTTTAAAAAACTTTGTAAAAAAAATGCGAACTATCCCCGCACTAAAGTGCGGGGCTTTAACGTTCGCATTTTTGGAACAACAAACTTCGTGCTAAAGCAAGAGGCTTTCAACCACGAAGTTTTTTGTAAGAAAAACTTAAAAAATGCGCCGGCCGGTATCATCACTCCGCTTACTCTTCGTTCTGGAACCGTCCGCCACTGATGCGCCGGCCGGGATTCGAACCCGGGTGAGAGCCTCTTTGCATAATGCATGGCAAGGCCCTATCATAGCCACTAGATCACCAGCGCGTAATTATCTAATTTTCCGGGTTATTTTAAAAATATTGGCTCTTTTTAATGGTTTATGAAAGAAAAGATATTTATTCGCACTTTTGGCTGCTCCTTGAACCAATCTGATTCAGAACAGATGACCGGCGTATTAACCGAAGTAGGATTTATTCTAGCCCCAACACCCGACAATGCCGATTTGATTATTCTCAACTCTTGCACTGTCAAAGGCCCGACAGAAAATTCTTTATTCAAAGAGATAGCAAAATGGAAACATAAAAAACTGGTCATTGCCGGCTGCATTCCTCAGACAGATAAAGACAAATTAAAAGAATATTCACTAATCGGTACGAGAAATCTTCATCAAATAGTTGAAGTTGTCCAAGAAACATTGAAAGGAAATCTCATTCAGATTTTAACCATTCATGGCAATCCGGATTTAACTCTTCCTCGCATCAGGAAAAACAAGAATATTGGCATCATTCCCATCTCTCGCGGCTGTCTCGGCAGCTGCACGTTCTGCAAGACTAAAGCAGCCAGAGGCAATCTTCAGTCTTACCAGCCGAAAGATATCCTTTATCTAGCAGAACAATATCTAAACGAAGGAGCAAACGAGCTCTGGCTCACTTCTCAGGACTGCGGCTGTTACGGTTTTGATATTAAAACAAATCTCGCCGAATTATTAAAAATATTAACCGACCTTCCTGGCGATTTTAAAATTCGCATCGGCATGGCCAATCCAAACCATGTTCTCAAAATCTTAACAAAATTAATTCGATCATACAAACACAAAAAAGTTTTTCAGTTTCTCCATCTGCCAATCCAATCGGGTAATGATTTTATATTAACCGCTATGAAAAGAGATTACTCCGCTAAAGAATTCAAAACTATCATCTCAGCTTTCCGCAAAGAAATTCCTAACATCACTATCTCTACAGATATTATCTGCGGCTTTCCTGGGGAAACAGAGGAACAATTTCAAGACTCATTAAACTTTATTAGCTGGCTTAAGCCTTTAGTCTTAAACATCTCCCGCTTCTGGCCGAGAGAGAAAACACCTGCCGCAAAGATGAAAAACCAGCTCACCAGCCGGCTCGTCAAAGAACGATCCAGAAAACTGCACCAACTATTTCGAGAGTTGGGAAAAAAAGAAAATGAAAAAGAGCTCGGCCGCATCAAGGAAGTGATCATCGAAGAGAAAATAAAGAACGGCTTTGTCGGCCGTGATGATAATTATCGGCCGATTATTCTCCACGAAACAGCGGAATTGGGCCAAAAGATGAACGTAAAAATTGTAGACTGCTCGGCCATTGATTTGCGGGGAAAAATTATTAAATGAATACCTCGAGAAACTTAAGATAATCTTTTAACCTACCTCCCGCATCTTTCCCACAGGTATTCATAACAATTAAAACAGTTTCACTAAGCCTCGAATTAGTCGAAATGGCATTATACAATGCATAAATATCTTCTCTTGGCAATGGACAGTCAATACCAGGCATACGCAATACCGAGGTAGGATAATAAACCCCCACTTGGTACCTTACACCCCCATCTTTTTTCTGAGTAGCGACTATCTTTAATTTAATCTGTCCGTCGGTTGTCTTTATTACCCTCTCTTCCAAGGGAATTATTCCCATAGCTTCGTCTAATTCCTCAAATTCCCACTTCATCAAAGTATTTGCCATTTTATTACCTCTGGTTTATTTTTCTATCGTGACAACCGCCTTAGTTTTTATATTTTTGCCGCCAGTATTACTTACGACAGTATAAACATTTATAAAGAATCTAAGTTTACTATACCCATGCAAGATATCACAGTCCTAGAAAAATTAGGGTTAACCAAAAATGAAAGAACTATTTATCTCACGTTATTAGAATTAGGTTCGGCGACCGTCAGCGGTATCACAAAGAAGACGGCTTTGCACAGAAGTTATGTTTATGACATCCTTGATAAGTTGATTGATTTAGGCTTGGTAGCGTCTATTATCAAAAATAAAAAAAAATATTTCCAAACCGGTCATCCCGACAATCTCTTGGAAATCATTCATGCCCAAGAAGAGGAAATAAAAAATGACAGAGAAACTATTAAAAAGATTATTCCCGAACTGATTAAACGGCAGAATCTTTCTTCAGAAAAACAAAAAGCCGAAATCTTTGTAGGAAAAAAAGGCATTAAAGAGATTCTTGAAGATATTCTCAAGACAAAACGGGACTTTGTCGCTTTTGGCGCCGAAGGAAAATTCAAAAATATGTTTAAATGGTATTTTGAGAATTGGCAGAGAAGGCGAGTAGAATTAAAGATAAAGTATAAAATAATTTATAACCGAAAGTTAAAAGGAAAAAGACCAACAATTACACAAAAACTAATGAAATTAAAATTTCTGCCAGAAAAATATACTTTTCCAGCCACCACTATTATTTATGGCAATAAAACCGCGGTGATTATCTGGGAAATTGATCCAATCGTGTTTTTATTAGACAGTTCGCAAGCAACCATCAGTTTTCTCAACTATTTCGAATTGTTGTGGAAGATAGCCAAACCATAAACCTTATTCCACCAAAGGGGATATCAGTTTCGGGTGTTTATAAAGAAAGATTATTAAATAGGATTAAGTAAATAATAGTTCATGAAACCAATCCTTGCCATTGACCTTGATGGAGCTTTGATGTATTCCCGGCCGTTTGATAATGCTCATAACAAATGGTTTTCTCTGATAGCCAGTCTTTTAAACGACCAATCAATTAACAATTATGCCGGCCTCGAAGATTATTTTCCCCAGGTTGATATAGTAATGAAAGGTATTTAGGTGATATCGACAAGAAAGCACGTACGACCTTTGCCCGCCAAATTTATGCCTTGGTTACTATCGCTGAGACCAAGTCCGCCGATTTAGTTTCGGAGTTTGCCAAGTATCTAAGAAAAATAAAAAGCCAATATTCTTTAGCCTTGATTACTTCTGCCCCTGAAGCAGCCGTAGAACCCATACTTCAAAAAGTCGGTTGTTCAGACTTGTTTGATTATGTTTATACAAGCCCAGTTAACGAGCAGCCGAGCAAAAAAGAACTGCTGCAGGAATTCATAGAAAAGCATGGCAAACCGAAGTTTTACATCGGCCACGGAGATAAAGATATTCTCAGTTGCAAAGAGTTGGGTATCCTTTCTATCACCGTTAACTGGGTTTCTAAGGGAGAACACCACGGCGATTACCAAGCTGATACAGTAAAAAACTTGGAAAAACTTCTTTTTAAACTCTTTTAAAACTTTTCGATTCATGAGAAAAATTAACTATAAATAATCATAAACCTTAACCCCTGAAGATTAATTTTATCTTTATCAGCTAAAAGAATCTTCCCTCTGTGTATTGGCCTGCCTGCAACAACTGAGCCGTAAGAGGAAGTATCCTCAAAGAGATATTTGCTTGCCTCCCTATCCCATCTAAGAACCGCGTGGGTTCGAGAAAGTCTAGCGGTCATTCCAGAACTGGCTACAGTGATCTTGTTTCCTATCTTTTCTACCATCTGATTAAGCTTAATCCCGGTTTCCGCCCTTCCGATGATTACCTTATCTTCATAAAGAGGAATAACCAGATTATTGTCAAAGACCAGCTGAGCTTTACCCTTTTCAAACAAGTGTATACCAAATAGAGTGACCATTTTTTTGTTTAATTCTTACCTAGATTTAAACTTTCCTAAAAAAACTTATCCATCCTGTATGCCCGAGCATCTGGATCTCCGGCCGCACCACTCTTCCTTCAATCTTCCAGTTTCTCTGCAATGTCTCGCAAGTCTTGACAAAAATAAACGGTTTTTTCTTAATCTCTTTAAACAGCCGCTGCACCTGTACCACTGAAGTTTGATAAGATACCAAAAATCCGCCTAATTTCAATGCTTTCTCTGCGTTTTTCAAAACCTGCCATGGCTCTGGTATATCCAGAATCACTGCGTCTAACTCTTTCTCTTCGATTCCCGCGTAAACATCCTTATTTTTAACCGTCAAATTGTTTAAACCTAAAAACTTTTTATTCTCTTCCACTAGCTTAAAAAAATCTTTTCGTATCTCATAAGAATAAACTTCTTTACAGATGTTCGCCAAAAAACAGCTCAGCGCTCCCGAACCTCCTCCAGCGTCAAGCACTCTACTACTTTTACCTAGTCCTGTTTCCGTAATAATTGTTCCAATATCTTTAGGAGTAATAATCTGGGGGCCTCGTTTTTTTCGATGATAAGAATCGATAAAAAATGATTCAGCAAACTTTAGTTTCTTGCCTTTAGAAGTCTTAGCTAATCCGTTTTTATTCTTAAATTCTTTAGACTTAATCATCCCCCGCTCAGTATTAAACTCAAGCATCGGATTTTTCACGAAAACTATCTTTTCTGTACTCAACAATATTTTAGCCATAAAAAAACGAATCACCTTTCGTATATAAACCTGTCTTTTATTATGTACCTATTAAAAAGTGATAAATCTGACGAAAGATTTATAAATCCGATGGCATTCCACTAAGTATGGCATTAAAATTATCTTTCAATTTCCAGAAAAAAGTGGACCTCCGTACAATTATCGAGCAGAATCTAGATTTGATGCTCTCTCAAGGAGACGGCATGATTGGATGCATCCATCAAGAGAGTTGGGGCTGCAATGCAGGAGTAGACGAAGACGGCCGCAGCCAAGTAGCAGCTAATTTTCTTTATAATCCATATAATGGTAAAATACGGCTCTTTGGCAATTTAGGTAGCCGATTACAGTGGGATGATTTTTATCACGCTGGTTTTTATCGCGAAGGAACATTTATTCTTTCTCCGTCTAAAGAAGGGCCTATGCAGATTAATGAAGTGCAAGGAGTGCCTAAAACTCTTGAAGAAGCTAGAAAGAATATCCTCCGAAGTATCGGTCTGTATAATAAAAGAAAAGAATAAAAAAAATTATTCCTTTTTCATTCCCAACCATACCAGTATCTTTTGCAATAAATTTTGTGTTTCTTCCATCTTGGCATTTAAATCCAAGCATTTTCCGCTGCTGCACTGATTGCTCTGGCATTCAAAGTTATTCTGACAGGATTCATCCAGTGCTTTTTGAGGATGAAGCTGTTCATCCATATCGCAGTACTGAGATGAGCCCTCGTTAAGCAGGCGGAATCCGGTAGGAACTCCTTTGTCGCCGACTTTACATCCAGGAGGAGCTTGCGGAGTAAACTGTTGTTGCTGGCCGTTTTCGTTGTTGGTCCCATTAGGAATTCCGACTTGCATTTTAGGGAAATCGCCAGAGGGTCCTTCTTTTGATTCTTTCTCTTTAAATTGAGGTGTCTCCTTCAGTAGAGGCAAGTTCATTCCTTCTCCCGGCAATCCCAAAGTATCACTATTCGGATTAAGTTTGCTGGGGTATTTACTTAAATACTCGAATACAAACAGATTCTGCTCCAAAGAATCTCCTTTTGGCACGGATAAGCTAAGGATTTTATCATGGGCCGGCCAAAGGTATTCATCCATACCTCCAGTAACGCGTTTTACCAATTTCATGTTCTTTATTAATACTGTTTCCATATTACCTTCTTTGAACATTTTTTCAAAAGTGGTATCTGCTTCTCCTGGATTTTTGAAACTTTTAACGTCTACCTTAGTATTTGCTTTATCTTTCTCATATGTATCTTGGAAATCTTTATCACCAGTTCCTTCTCGATGTCCTACATTTTGATTATCCTCTCCTAATTCATTTTGCTCTGCTCCATCTTGGAATTTCCCCTGTTGGAAAGGGGGTACATTTTTGGTGTTTCCCACATTTTGGGGTGTTTTCTTCTGCATTTCTCCAGTTTGTTCTTCTTTGGGGGCATCCTTAGGCTTCCAAAAGTAGAAGAAATTTCCAATTTTCTTCAAAGGTACCCAGGATCCATCAGTTTCGGGAATTTCTATTGGCTGTTCTTGCGTATCTTGTTCTTTCGGCATATCTTTTTCATTCAACAAAGGAGGCTGTTCTTGCTGGTTTCCGTCTTTACCATTGAAAGGCTTTCCTTGCGGAGGTTGAGGATATTTACCCTGCTGGTTTCCCACATTAGGAGGCATAGGTTTATCCTTATTGAAATTATCTTGTGGCTGTCCTGGATTTCCTATTTGTGGTTTATTTGGTGTCCCAATTAGTTGGGGTTGATATGTAGGTTGTTCCATTTCTTCAGGTTTTTGTGGCTGATTAATTGGCTCTCCTGCTTTGAGTTCAGCATCCTGCGGCTCTTGCGGCCCAACCGGTAAGGTGATAGTATTCGCCGGGCTTTCTATCTTATTATCTAATTCTTCGCCCCAAACTAACATCGAATTTACTAACATTAAGCTAAACAACAGCATTAATATTTTTTTCATTTTAGCATCCTCCGTTTCTTTTATTTTTCTATTTTTATTCACAAATCGCGTTTATGCAATTCAGAAAAGCGGGACGATACTTAAACTTTCAGCGGGACGATGGAACGATCTTAGAAGAGCAAAGACTACTATAGTCATCCAGCCCACGCTACTCGTCTAAGTGCTATAGTTACCGTAAAATGACGAGGGCATTGGTCTTGTTTTAAAGTAGTAAACTTTATATATGAGTTCTTCTTTCTTAAGAGATTATGATAACATTAAATAATCTAATTACTGTAAACTCTATAGAACCATTAATTGCTTCTACTGCCGATATGGACGTTCTCTTTCCACAACCGGCAGACATTTCCGGTAAAGAGTGGATAGAGTGGCTTAGAAAGCCTTATGAAACACTAAAAACTTACGAAAAAAAAACAATTCCCATTAGTGATGTTGATCAAATCTTATCCTGTCTTGGTGAGAGGGATGAATATTTAGAAGAGAATGCTAGAAAAACACTCTTCTCTAGAAAAAATCTGGACTTATTTTTTAGGCCATTGACTGTAAGATTTTTACATTATACTATTCCAAAAGAGATTAGAGGAGATTCGGTAAAGAGCGGACGTTTTCTTTATCAACAAGAAGAGGAAGCGATACGTCGATGGAAGAAAGATGTTTTCCCCGAAAATGAGCCTCGCTCTGTCAAAGTAAGGAGTAAAGCACTTCAGAAACGAATGGAGACTCTTTCTCAACTTGCGGTTGCTGTTGTGGGACCACTGGAAGCAAGTTATAATCTAAGTACAAGAGTGTACCTTAATGTAGAAGAAAGAGACCAGCTTCATATTGGATGCGCTTATCGCGATGAAAAATGTGAAGGTGAAGGAGATGGCGGTACGGTATGGGATGAACCACAAGTTAGGCGTGATGATGGTGCTGAAGAAAGAGCATTCCGATCAATTCCGCGATATGGATACTTCCCTTTGATCCGAATTGTTTATTCTCGACCAGGTCATAATTGAGAAAAATTGATACTGATTAGTTAAACGAAACATTTAACATCACTTCAAAGATTGACACCTGCTTTTGGTCTTACTCACCCCAAAAACCACTCACTCAGCCTTATCTTCCTTACTTTCCCTTCCATATGCGTCTCAATAATATTCTTGCTTTCTAAAGAGTCGATATTGCGAGAAAGGCTTCCTTTAGACAAGCCAGTCTTATAATGTATCAAAGAAAGATGTACTGGTTTTTCTTGCTCTGCTAGAAATAACACTATTCTCTTTTCGTTATCGCGCAGAGTTTTGATTAAATCTTGTCCCCGCTGACCGAATTTTACTGGCAGATTTTCTATAGTAAATTCTTTTTCCGTTGATGCTTCTTTCGGTGCATGATACACTTCAATTTTTGATGGAAATATCTTTTTCCTAAAGTAATAAATCAGTACTGCCAGAACCAATACGACTATAATTCCTGCAATCAAAAAATAATTTACTCCACGTTTAATCCGAGAATGATCCAATTTAATAGTTACTTCAGACTTCGAACCACCATTCACTTCCACACTTCTTGTTCCGATACTCTTGTCGTACATCGCCGAAACTTGGCATTTTCCAACCGGTATCGCATCTAATGAAAACGCACCAAATGAATCGGATGTTTTAGGATACTCTACAGGGAAAGCTTCATCACATTCAAAATTAAGTTCTGCTCCGAAAATAACATTATCTAAAGAATCTTTTACTGTTCCGTATAACGAACCAACCGGATACAAGTATACTACTTTTATTTGTGAAGAGTCTATAGTTTCTAAAGAAAAGCTACTGTAATAATCATAACCGGATGTACCTTGACGATTAGCTAGAATCTTAATCTCATAATCTTTCTGTTCTAAATTTAAAATCAAATCTTTTCCTTTCTCGATGTAATACTGCTTATTTTCTTCGTTTAACTCTACATTTAACAGCACTTCGCTTACCGGCTCTTTAGTAGAAGCATCATAAAGGACGAAGACGGTATTAGAAATTTCTGCTTCAGTAAATGGAAGTAATACCAAGAAGCTCAAAAGAAAACTTAAAATGTATACTAAGCAAAACTTTTGAAAGAAAATTTTCGTTGACATAATAAAAAAAGAGAAACCGAATTGGTATATAAATATTTAGGATACTGTCTAAAAAATAACATGAAAACCATGCACAGTTGGCAAAAAGATTACGGACTTTAGTAATCGCATGCTCACATCTCGTTGCCTCGATGCCTACACACCGATTCTATCAAACGGCTGTTTTGGCCGCGTCCTAAGGAGTCTATTTTTAAGGAGGGTTTCGTGCTTAGATGCTTTCAGCGCTTATCCCTTAGAGCGTAGCTGCCCGGCCTGCCTTGTCAGACAACCGGTTGACCAGAGGCTTCGAAGGCTCGTTCCTCTCGTACTAAAGCCTCCTTCCTTTCAGACTCCACGCACTTCCAACAGATATCAAACAAACTGCCTCGCAGCGTTCTGAACCCAGCTCACGATCCCTTTTAATGGGTGAACACCCCCACCCTTGGCCGCCTACAGATTCTAAAATTTTATTTTAGAAATTCTGCACGGCCAGGATAGGAAGAGCCGACAGCGAAGAAGCAAACCGCGCCGTCGATCAGTTCCAGAGAAAAGAATTTTTCTTTTGCTCAATGTGAACTCTCGGGCGCGACCACTCAGTTATCCCCAGAGTAACTTTTCGGTCATCTCTAGCCCTCATTAAGAAGGCATAGAGGTTCGCTAGACCACGCTTTCGCGTCTGGATTTCTTTAGTGTGGAAATCCAGTCAGGCCGGCTTTTGCTCTTGCACTCTACTCCAGATTTCCAAACTGGATGAGCCGACCTTTGGGCGCTACTGATACATTTTCAGCAGCGTGCCACCCCAGCCAAACTGCCCACTTACTGGTGTCCTTCTTTCGAAGTTAGTGACGTAGATCCTAAAAAGTGGTGTTACATTGGCGCGTATCCAAGACCCGAAAGCCTTGACATAACCGCTCCCACTTACACTATGTGGCAGAAACCACGCCACAACAACAAGCTGCAGTAAAGTTTCATGGGGTCTTCGCTTCCCATTGGAAGTCCCTGGGCTTCACACCAGGAAACGGTATTCAGGAGGTTCCAACTAGGGACAGTGGCGATCTCGTTATACCATTCATGCACGTCGTCATTCAAACGACAAGGCATTTCGCTACCTTAAGAGAGTTATAGTTACTCCCGCCGTTTACTAGTTCTTAGGCCCATTGAAATAGGCTTTAAAGTGCTAGCACTGGGCAGGTATCGCCTTCTATACTAACCCTTACGGGCTTGCAGAAAGCTTGGTTTTTGTTAAACAGTCGGACCACCTTTGTCACTGCGCCCTGCTCTCGCAAACATAATTCACGAAAGCAGGGACCCCTTATACCGAAGGTACGGGGCTAATATGCCGAATTCCCTTAATTGGATTATCCTCTCACACCTTAGGTTTCTCACCTAGGGGCACCTGTGTCGGTTCTGGGTACGAATATCCTAGATTTATACTTATTCCCTTTTCACTGGCTCAAGGAATCAACTGAACCGGCAAAACCGGCTATTCTAAGATTTAATCTGGTTCTCATCATTATGATACTCCCCAGATTCATTCTTATTAACACTGCAGACAAGCAGTGTCAGTCTATCCCAAAGCGTCAGGAATTAGTCTCGCGTTGCCGCACATACTAGAACAGTAAAGGAATATTAACCTTTTTCCCTTTCCTATTTAGCCATTTGGCTTAAAGTTAGGATCGACTAACCCTTGGCTGAAGAACATTGCCAAGGAACCCTTGCCCTTTCGGCGACAGGATTTTTCATCCTGCTATGGTCTTACTAGCGCTAGGAATCTCATTTTCTGCAGGTCGATACACCCTCTCGAGCATACTTCTGCCCCACAGAAACGCCTGCCTACCACCACTTTCATGGTCTGTAGTCTCGGTAATTGGCTTAGACCCGTCCATCTTCAAGGCTTACGATCTCAACGAGTAAGCTGTTACGCACTTTTTAAAGGATGGCTGCTTCTAAGCCAACCTCCTCGCTGTCTCGGATCACAAACACTTTTTAGCCTTTATCACTTAGCCAATATTTAGGGACCTTAACTACAGTCTGGGTTGTTCCCCTCTCGGAATCCAAGCTTACCCCGGAGTTCCCGTTTTCCAGAGTCTACGACATTAAGACATTAGGAGTTGGACTGAGGACCGATGCCTTACGGCACCTGCATCCCTAATCCGTCGCTCTACAATCTTAATCGTCTCGTCTGAAACTTGACTGCGGCCAATTTCGGCAGGAACCAGCTATCACCAAGTTCGATTGGCTTTTTACCCCTATTCTCAGGTTAGAAGAACGTTTGTACGCAGAACCTCTTCAGGCCTCCACGCAGTTTTACCCGCGCTTCACCTTACCCAAGAATAGATCACTTGGTTTCTGGTCGCATTCAAGTGACTGAAGGCACTTTCATACCTCGCCCCTCATTGCTTGCGGGCTCTCGCTTTCGCTACGGATGCTCTGTTCCCAGATTATCCTCGCCACTCAAATGCACTCCCTAGCACGTTATTCAAAACGGACGATAGAACTGCTTACAGCCCTATCGGACTTTAGCTATTAGATTTCAGACGCTTTTCACACCCTGTTATGGGTCCTTTTCAACTTTCCCTCGCGGTACTAGTGCACTATCGGTCTCTGGAAGTATTTAATTTTGGAGGTTAATGGCCCCCGGCTTCCCGCCCCGTTTCCAGGAGGCAGTACTCTGGATACCTCTACTGGCTGTTTCTCATCTCTTACGAGGCTATCACTCTCTGAGGCCCCTCTTTCCAGAGGAGTTCAGATGAAGAAACAGTCATAAAAAGAGGTCCGCAACACCACATCTCCATCTCATTACTGAGAAAGATTCAGTTTGAATTTTGCCGCGTTCGCTCGCTGTTACTAGCGGCATCCCAATTGGTTTTTTTTCCTGCAGGTACTAAGACGCTTCAATTCCCTGCGTTCCCGATCCTCACGGATCTAATGGGAAGTCCCATTAAGAAATCCTTGGTTCTCAGTCTGCTTGCGACTCGCCAAGGCATAACGTAGCTTGCCACGTCCTTCTTCGGCCTCCAGAACCTAGTCATCCATCTAATAGCGTTTTTACTTCTTGCCAACTATGCATGGTTCATGAGTATAAATCACTTATACCTCTATAAACAATCACGCGTTAACGCAATTATTTATCCCGAAAGATTGCTTGCGCAATTTTCGACAACCAAACAACCGAAAACTGAGTTCTCGATCGCTCAATAAGGTCAATCACTTTTCGCAAAGTTTCTTGACCGTGAGTGGACCCGTCGGGACTTTCTTGCCTCAATCTGTGAAGATTACTGGCATTTTGAACCCGAGGCCTCCTCGATGCAAACGAGGCACTCTGCCAGCTGAGCTACGGGCCCCCAATAGTTTGCGTGATATTCTACTATCTTGCTTAATATAAAAAGGAGGTGATCCATCCGTAGGTTCCCCTACGGATACCTTGTGACGACTTAACCCGCCTCACGAAGTTAAGATTCGATATGACAGAGCCAAACCTCATCTCAACCCCGCTCGGTTGGTTTGACGGGCGGTGTGTGCAAAGAGCAGGGACATATTCACCGTGCTGTGCTAAAGCACGATTACTAGGAATTCCGACGTCATGAGGGTGAGTTACAACCCTCAATCTGGACTAGGATGGAGTTTCGGGGTTTAGCTTCCCCTTTCGGGGTTGCATCCTATTGTCTCCACCATTGTTGCGCGCGTGTTGCCCAGAGCATTCGGACCATACAGACCTACCGTGGCCCACGCCTTCCTCCCACTTTCGCGGGCAGTCCTCATAATGTGCTCAGCCATGTAAAAACACCCGTTAGCAATTATGAGTGTGGGTCTCGCTCGTTATCAGACTTAACAGAACACCTCACGGCACGAGCTGTCGACGGCCATGCAATACCTCTCGGCTCGTTGGGTAAGCCCTTTGGACTGACCTTCATCCTGCCGTCGGTTCTGGTGAGATTCTCCGCGTTGAGTTGGATTAAACCGCACGCCGCACTCCTTGTGTGCTCTCCCGCCAATTCCTTTAAGTTTCAGCCTTGCGACCGTAATTCCCAGGTGGCGAGCTTAACGTCTTCACCTCGATATCGCGTATTCTCGAAGAATACGCAACACCTAGCTCGCAGCGTTTACAGCTAGGACTACTGGGGTAATTAGTCAATTATCCTGATCATTATCTTTTTCGTTTTTCTTTTCGCAGTGTAGTTTTACAAGCAATATGCGAAACCAATTTTCGAAAATTCGCAGGACTCTTGATATCTAATCCCATTTGCTCCCCTAGCCTTCGTCCCTCACCGTCGGAGCCGTTCTCGTTAGGCGCCTTCGCCACTGGTGGTCCTCCAAGGATTATAACATTTAACCGCTCCCCCTGGAATACCCCTAACGCCTCCCGGTCCCAAGCTTGGCAGTATTCAGGGCACGTTGTTCTGTTAAGCAGAACAATTTCACCCCAAACTTACTAAGCCGGCTACGAACGCTTTAGACCCAATAAACGCGACTGCCACTTGTGGCGCGGGTGTTACCGCGGCGGCTGGCACCCGTCTTACCCACCACTTATTCGCCAAGATATTTACTCTTGGCAAAAGCCCAAGCAGTGCCTGAGCACTCAGAGTTCCCTTGTCACGCTTGCGCGCATTGCAAAGTTTTCGCAACTGCTGCACCCCGTAGGGCTAGGGTCAGTGTCTCAGTACCCTTCTCGAGGCTACCTCTCTCAAGGCCCCCACCGATTATCGGCTTGGTGGTCCTTTACACCGCCAACAACCTAATCGGCCGCCAACTCACCCTTAGGCATTACTTTTAAACAAAAAAGTATTCCAACTTTTCTTGCCTATCCGGTTTTAGCTTCAGTTTCCCGAAGTTATCCCAGACCTAAGGACAGATTATTGACGTGCTACTGAGCAGTTCGCCTGGACTCCTTGCGGAATCCTCCGACTTGCATGTTTTACTCGAACTCCGATAGCAGCAGTCTCCTGCAGGATCAACAGGAACTGGTCTACGATCCTGATCGCATTGGTCGCTTCTATTGTTTTGGTCGCTTCTTAAAAATATTGCGGGATCATTCTCCTCTTTCATACCCAAGGTTAATTGGGTACACATTTTGCAAGTATATACCTACTCCTAAAAGTAGGGAATTTTCTCAAACCCGACCTGCTTTATAAAGCTTTCGTCAAGGTTTTTGCCCAGAAAAGATGATTAAATCGGTTCAATTTCTATTTCCAACCCATCGTAGGTAGGATACTCTTCTACTAATGCAGGAATAAGATTCATTTTTTTTATTTCTTTAGCATATTTCTTCACATCTTTTTGAGAAAGAAGAATCCGCAGTTTTTGAACGTCAATTTTAGTATTGGTAATCTTAAACTTTTTTAGTAATTCTTCTTTTAAAATGTTTAATCTTTCTAAAAATTGATTAACTAATCTTTCATTTTGCTTAATTTTCTTTAAAGTCTCTCGTGTCATCTGCGGATTTATTTCCGGCAAATAGATTGCTCCTCGCTTCAACATCCCTTCCTCTGTAACAACATCGAATATTTCTTTGATATTCTTTGCTCTTCGTTTAATGCGCTCGGCTAATTGCACTCGATCTTTAAGAGTAGTAGTACAATAATGAACTTTGAGAGAGGGATATTTTTTTTCGACGTAATCTAACATTCTAAGACCGAGCTCCTCACTTCCTCCCACCCCATGACTTATAGAATTTTTTGGCAGAAAATGTTTTTCTACCAAATGATTTGCATTAGTATCAGAAATTTCCAATTCGTTTAGATTAATGAAATCGATTTTAGTTTGGATAAAATCTATCACTTCTTTAGTTTCTTTCTCTTTTGTAGGAATCAAGGGAATCTCCACCCCCACATCCCATGAAAATTTTTTGAGAAGAGAAATCTTTGACCAAAGCGTTCTATCATCTAAATCAGGATGCACTCTTATTTCATCCAAGCCAGAATAATAAAGCTGTTTAAGCGTTTCTTCAGTAATCAAGTTTAATGAAGTATACAAATGAATATGAAAATGCTGGCCGAATCTTTGTTTAAAATTTTTTATTATAGTAACTGTTCGCGCCAGTTTAACCAGCGGATCTCCGCCAGTAATGCCTGCTCCTTTAGCTCCGCAGAGTTCTGCTTCCTTAAGAATAGTTTCCATTTCAGTCTCTTTAATCGGCCACTCATTAGCATAGATAACATCTTTTTGTGATTTTTTATCAGAGATGGGACAATAGAAACATTTTCTTGGACAGAGGCCGGTGATGAACAATACCAGCTTCTTTCCTTGGACGCAAAGCTGGCATCCTTTCGGCAGTCGGCCGAGCTTCCAAGAAAAATGAGGCGTTTTCTCCATTTAAAACAAGAAAAGGGCTTTATTTTTAATTGTTAGGAATTTCCCCTGCTGGTGAGGATTTGATTTTTGTATGATTAATGATACTTGCAGGGAAATTCATAACTTTAAAAATACCCGCCGCTTGCGGCAAGTGGGATTTTTAATTGCTTTGGAGAAACTATTGCCTTGATAAGAAATAGTCTTTAAATAATAGTCCACTTTTTGGGATAGACAAAATGTTATTCAAGAAAAATAAAGAACAGGATTGCATTGACGCTTGCATCTGGATAGGAGCATTTTTTGAAGAAAATCATTCTTGTGCAGAATACATAAAACAGATTGGCTACAAACTAAGACCAAATGGTTTGATAACTGTTCCTTTATTGGGAGAGATTATAACCCATCTGATTATTAAAGTTCCTCCAGAAAAATCTTATATCGTAACCCGCGTATTTGAAGACCTTTATAAGATAATAAACAAATTGAAAAATGAAAAACGGTTAGAAATAGCACGATTGACAGATATCAACAAAGAAGCAATTGAAGATATCAAAGAAACAGATTTTGCCATCGATGAAGATGATGCGCTCCACTTGGCTTGGGCGATTAAGCACCAATGCAAAAATTTTATTACCCTTGACAAAAAATTGATTGAAAATGAAAAACTAAAAAGCGTATTGCGAAATAAATATAGGCTAAGGATTAAATCCCCAGACTAATCATACTCCATCCTACTCATCAACCCTGCGTCTCTAATCATCTGTCTTGTTCTTTTAAAAGAATTAAAAATCTCTACATCTTCAAATAGATTAGTCTCCTTTTTAGATTCAGAATTATTTCTCATTTTATCCCTCCCTTTTGCTTCTTTAATAAGATTTGTAATAAAGTTTAAACTATTTAAACCTTTCTCATTTTGTTTTAAAAGATGGCATTTCATTTTCTTCATTAAAACGAGGTTTTATAAAAAGGTTTGCTATTTCGAAATAACAAAAAGGTTTATAAATAAACCATTATTTTTAAAAACGCTATGTTAGAGAAGATATTAAAAAAAAGTTTAGTGGTCGGCGCATTTCTGATGGAATTCGCGAATTGTGGAAGAGAAAATATTGTTTATTATACTTCTGAAAATGATGTTAAACAAGAGGACATTACTGAAAAAAAAGATACCGCTGAAGAGACTGGCAATTCTCGGAATAAAGATTCTTATCATAATACTCTTGATGACGGTTATTCTACAGAAACCCAAGAAGAAAATAAGATAGAAATTTCGGAAAACGATGCTTATGATTCTACAGATTCTTTGGGAACTTATCTATCTCCAGAAACCTGTGAAGAAAAATCTTTTTTTGAAGATAAGGATAGAGATGGATACGGCAGAAAAGAAGTGCAATTGTGGGTATGTCAAAAACCAGAAGGATATTCAGAATTCTTCACGGATTGTGATGATGGCAATCCTTTGATTAATCCAGAAGCAGTAGAAAGCTGTGATGAAAGTGATAACAACTGCAATAATCTGATAGACGAAAATTTAGTCCAAACTTGTTACACCATTTGCGAAGAAGGTTTAGAGACTTGCATTGAGGGAACATGGAAAAATTGTACTGCTTCCCTGCCGGAATTGGAAATCTGCGATTATGTGGACAATGATTGTAATGGTTTGATTGATGAAAAATTTGAGGTAGGAAAAATATGCTATGTTGGGGAAGGAGAATGTAAATCTCAAGGTACAGTAGAATGCATTGCTGACGGGTTTGATACCTATTGTACGACAGTTCTTAAAGAATCGAAACAAGAAATCTGTGATTATTTAGACAATGATTGCGATGGAGAAACAGATGAAGGGTTAAAAAACGTTTATTATGAAGATAAAGATTATGATGGTTTTGGAAATCCTGCTCTAAAAATTGAGGCTTGCAGTTTATCTTTTGGATACAGCTTTAATTATTACGATTGTGATGACACCTCTTCTCAAATCAAGCCTGGCGCAAAGGAATTATGCAATGGAATAGATGACGACTGTGATCAAAAGATAGACGAAGGGTTTAATACCGGAGAGCCATGCTCTGATAAAATCGGAGAATGTACATATTATGGTGTTCGTGAGTGTTTTACAGAAAATACGACCCATTGTAACTTCACTTCGGAAGGACAAGGAAAAAATGAGGTTTGTGATGGAAAAGATAATGATTGCGATGGAGAAACAGATGAAAATTTAGAACAAATTGTTCCATGCGGATACAACAATAAGGGGGAACAAAAACAAATTTGTAAAGATGGATCATGGGAAAATTTAGAAGATTGTATTGAAACTAATAATTGTCCAGTCTTAAGTCCAATCGGAACTAAAGAAGTTAAAGAAGGGGAGAAATTAGAATTTATTGTCAGCGCCACTGACGCAGACAATGATTCTTTAACTTTTGGAATTCCTTCTGATAGTATCTATCCGGATGGTTCTTCGTTTTCTCCAACAGGCTTGTTTAGTTGGACGCCTACTTGCGACCAATCTGGAGAATACCAATTAAATGTTATGGTTTCTGATGGAAAATGTTTTAATAACGAAAAGATAATAATCACGGTTAAAAATAATCCTTTATGTGGTAAAGAGTGTTTGGATGGAACGATAGAAAAAATTGAGTGTGAAACGAATACACCGTGTAAGGGGCATCAAGAAAGAAAATGTGTTGGCGAGAAATGGATATACGGGAAATGCAAAGAATTTAAGAATATCGCAGATAACGCGGGGTGGTTTTTCTCCGTGTGGGGTAATAAAGTAGCGTATGTAGGTGGTCCGGATCCATCAAACAATGGAAACGTATTTCTATATGACATAGATGATAGTTCTACAGAAACACTTATATCCACAGGGGACAAACTTCCGGTTATAAGATTAAGGATTAATAACAATTTGGTAGGGGTAGGTACATGCATTAAATCCTTTATCTTTAATCTTAATAATAAATCTGGTTGTATTGGAGACTCTGATTCTATCAGTGATTATAAATGTTATATTGATGATTATGAATATGATTCTTGCACCGAGGCATTTAATGGTTTTGTTGATATACAAGATGGCAAAGGTTTATATGTAAATAAACAAAGCGATTTCTCTGATTGTATGAAAGTGTATGATCTTTCAACAAAAGAAAAAATTGTTGATTATTGTATACTTGATTACCTTACTACTCCCGCAGATGCCCCTAAACTTCTGGATGGAGGGATTGTATTTGCACATACGAATACATTTTATGGGAACTCTCCGAATCCATATACCAAATTGGAAGTGCTAAACACCACTAATCAAACTATGTCTATTATTTCAGAAGATTCTGCAGAATGCATATTTTATAATTTCTTATCTAACGAAAAGACAGTAATCTTCAACATGTTATATGGTACTTCTCCAGAGGGATATGCTTGTAGTGCTTCCTCGAAAGGAGAGTGGAGTATATACCAATGGAATATGGATACGCAGTCCACTAATGATTTAACTTCTAAGTTTGGTATTGGATGTTATGTCACCTCCTCGTATGGTAATCTATTAACTTGTTATGACCCATGGTACATGTATATAATGAACACCAAAACCGGAGATGTGGGAATTATACCAGAAGGGGAAGGCGAGGCAGCGATGTACAAAGGTTATATTATTTTAAAAGTAGGGTTCAGTAATAACCTTTCTCTTTGCGAACTTAAAGATGAATGGTTAAACTAACATGAAAGATTTAAAAGAAATTCTTTGGTACTTATTACCCGGTGGATTTGTTGTATTTCCATTACTTTTAGGATACTCTACTAAAGAACCCCTAGTTGAGATTATTATTTTCTCTGCTCTATTAGTGGGATTTATTATTCATTTAATGTTTAGGATTCTTTTTCATTATTTTTGTTATGGAAGAAGAGAAGTTTCTATCTATTTCAAATCATTATTAATGAAATATTTACGCGAAGGAAAAGTTACATTTCAACAATTAGGTGTGGATACAATCAATAACCAGCGAGAATTAGAAAAAGTATACAATTATTATATTTTTTCTAACCCCCAATTTGAAAGTTATCACAACCATATATACAAACGCTCTGTTACTTTAAGTAGTTTGTGTAGTATTCTGATAGCGTTAGCTATAGGATTTTTTATCGGGATTGCAGCAGATGTAAGTACAGAAATATTTTATATTTTATATATCCTATTCTTTTTTATAGTGCTAGGGTTCATTAAAATAACAAATGACAGAATGAACGACCATGAAATCTACTTAATAGACAAGATAGATTCCACGTATAAAGAAGAAATATTCAAGTGGGAGGATGTTCCTCCAAATAAAAAGTGATTTAAAATAAGTTAGGAAGTTTTTCTCAATAAACTTCCATCTTCGCTTCTCCAGAATAGGCGTAAGCATCTTTCTCATCTTTCTCCTCAATTCGTTTTCCGCTTCCTACTCCGGCCCCGCCATTGACAGTATTGAAAATTCCCGCCAGTGAACCGAAAGGAGCTTCACTACTGCTCATCGGTTCAGATTTGCTGCTGCTCGCACCAGAGTCAGGTAAATCGAACATATTCATCATTCCTCCGCTGGAAGAAGTATCACCATTATTTCCCGCCGGCAGATTAAAATCTAAGACTGAACTGCTTGAACCGTTTTGTTTATGAATCATCTCAGAGAGCAAAGCTACCACTTTTCTGATCTCTTCCAAAGAATCATGCTTGGTATCTATAGTCACCCTCATTTTTATTTAACTATTCTCTTGGATTTTATAAATCTTCGTTCAGCAAATGAAAAAATTCTTTATTTTTCTTCTCAATTCGGTTGTATCTTTCATTTGCTTTTTTTATCAAGCAGTCAAAATAATCCTCGCTTACTATCCATCTCTCTTTTTCTGCCAAAGGCACTTCCATTATTTCACTGCCTCGTACTTCCAGAATAAGTTTATTCTTAATGCTCAAAAAACAAGATTTTTTAAACAATTGTTTTGCAATATCCAAAAATCTCTGGGCCGCAGCCAGATCCCTGCAGCAGAGATGTAAGATAATCGGTTCCACTCTCAGCCAGACTGTTTCTTTTGGCAAGATTAGCTGTTTCATTGCTTTAATATCTACGATACCCAGCTTCCCGTGCTTAAGAAAAATAAAATCTACATCTTTTTTCTTTCCGCTCACCGGCTCCTTCCAAAAATAAATTCGTCCTGCGCAGGAAGAAGTAGTAAAATATTCCGGAGAGGAATTTATTAAATCCACTATCTCTTGCACTCCGGGGTCTACTTTTCCAGCGTTACTCTTATCAAGCTTGTCAAGAAATGTCTTCTTAAGATTGTCAAAATCGTTGCGCGGTTTAACCGCTTTGCTTTTCAACCAGCATCACCCATTTTTCATTGCCTAATTGTTTATTTCTCCAAAGGCTATTGAACTTATTTTTCATCAGTTGCTGATATTTCATTCGCGGATTGACATCAAATAGGTAAACTCTCTCTTTGGTGATCATATAGACAAAGGAATAATGGCCTCCTTCATGACCCCCCCAATCATTCTGCAGGTGGATTATTGGAAATATCCCTTCTTTCAATTTCTTTTCTAACAACCTCAAGTTCCCTCTTCGGGAAAAGATTACTTTGAAATTTTTCCGGTTCTTTCTGCCGAAAAAAGAGATTGTCTTTGCCAAATCTCTCGGCCCAAAGCCGTCTCTTTCCACCTTTCGAGTGGAATACCTCCTGGCAATCTTTTCCAGTTCATCTTCTGGGTATTCCATGTTATAGCAAAAATAAAGAACATTTCTAATGCTCGCTAAACCACAGGAATACTTTGTCTCTTGGGGGAAAAATCGTTTTTTCATCGTTGTCTCCTAATTACTGGTATCCTCGGTCCCCACTTCTTCATTTTTCTAGATGATATTTTATTACATAGCATCCAATTTTTTGATGCGTTCATTGATATCGGGATGGGTACTAAACAAATTATTTACTGTTCCCTTAAACTTACGCAACGGATTTTCAATGAAAAGATGGGCAGTGGCTTTATTAGCTGCTTCTACTAATGGCTCTTTATCGTCACGGATCTTTTTTAACGCATCTGCCAATCCTTTAGGATACCTAGTAAGCAAAGCTCCGGAAGCATCAGCCAAAAATTCTCTTTTTCGAGAAACTGCCAGTTTCATCAACTCTGCAAAAATCGGAGCTAAAATCGCCAAGACTAGTCCCAACAGAATAATCGGCAAGGCTCCTTTATTATCATTATCTCTTCCGCCCCCATAAAAAAAACTTCTTAGCATAACATCACTTAGTAAGACTACTACCCCTACTAAAACTGCAGTCAGTAACATCACTCTGATATCAAAATTTTTGATATGGCTAAGCTCGTGGGCTGCTACTCCCTCTAACTCAGTTCTATTCAAACGCTGAATTGCTCCAGTAGTAAATGTTACGGAAGCTTTTTGCGGGCTCATTCCTGTAGCAAAGGCATTGATAGCTGAATCTTCAATCACATAAATCTCGGGAGTAGGAATTCCTGCGGCAATGGCCAGTCCTTCCACGGTATGCACTAAATGAGGAAATTCGTTCTTTTCCGCTTTTCGTGCATGGGTGACTGCCAGAACCATCCGCGAACCGGCAAAATAACTGATTACAGCGTAAAGACCGCCGAAAAACACCGCTAGAACAATGCCAAAATAGCTTGTTCCCATCCATAAACCGAAGACATATCCTAAAGCCGCAATAACTATCAAAAACCCCAAAATAAGGAAATATGTCTTTCTTTTGTTAGAAGAGATTTGATTGTACAACTCGGCCATATATCAAAATAGATACACCAGAATATAAAACTTTTGCTATTTCAACGTAAAAGTTTCATTTTTCTCAAGAATCGTTTCTGTTCCGCAATCATATTAACTGGGGCTGTTTTGAATATCCCGAACTTTTCTCCTTGTTTGCTTCCCTTCAATTTTCCGGATTTAATTCTCACCAAGAACTCGAAACAGATTGAATGCCCCCAGCCCCGCAGTTTTCTTTCACTAAGGTATTCAGTATACCCTACAAGTTTCCTTATTTCTACATTTACTCCAATTTCTTCTTTCGCTACCCGTTTCACTGCATGTTCAATTGATTCCGTATACATCACCGTTCCTCCTGGAATATGCCACTGGCCTTTCCACGGCTCGATATCCCGCAAAGTCAAAACAATCCCCCTTGGTGTTTCCACAATCACATCTACGCACATCCTCGGCACTCTACTATAAATCTCTTTAAAGTGTTTAAAAGTAAGTCGTTTTAGCTTCTTCGGTTTAGGTTTCATACAAAAAGGACTTTTTTAGAGAATATAAATCTTCTGCATTACAACCAGATTTATTAGAACTCAACTTTTACTGGTTTCCGTTCCCCTTCCGCGGTCTTAAAGAATTCTTTCTCTTTAAAACCAAGCATCGTTCCAATCACATTGGTGGGAATCTTTTGTAATTTTGTATTAAACTCCATCACATTATCGTTATAAAACTGCCGGGCGTAGGAAATTTTCCCTTCGGTTCCAGCTAATTCTTCTTGCAACAGCTTAAAATTCTCATTAGCTTTCAACTGAGGATAATTTTCAGCTACGGCAAAGATTGATTTTAATGCTTCAGTAATCTGATTGGAAGCTTTGGCTTTGTCTGCAGTAGAACCGCTCATCAAAGATGTTCTGGCTTTAGTTACTTCTTCCAATACTCCTTTCTCATGCTTCATATAACCTTTGACTGTGTTTATCAGATTAGGAATCAAATCATATCTTCTCTTCAATTGTACATCAATCTGAGACCAAGCATTTTCTACTCGGTTTTTCAGAGTAATCAGACTATTGAATAAGAAAACTATATAGAGAACTATTACTGCCGCAACGATGATAAAATAATAGTACCACATCATTTTTTTAGTAAATTCGAACTACTTTAAAAGGTTTAAGGCAGAACCAAGATTAATCAATGGTTTCTTCGTGTCTTCCGCTATCCTCGAGCAGGCAGTATTCACCCAGCAATCGATGAAAGGAAAGTTTTCAGTCTCTTGTAAATTGATATTATCTATGATAAAAAGGAAAACTTCTTTATTCTCTTTTTCCAGTTTTTTCTTTAAAATCAGGGCAGTTTTAATGCTGTTCTGACCCGGCTTAGTAGAAATCAACAGTCCAATCTTCCTTCCTTGAATAAATTTAGCCATAGAAACTTTTTCATGAATTTTTATCTTTTCTAAATCCTTAATGCAAAGCACTCCGGTTTTTCCGCTTAGGGGATTGTAATAAAAAACATCTTTTTCGTTTTCATATAACAATGCCGTAGGATGGAAAGTACCATCTCCAAGAAAAAAGAAAGCTTCGGCATTGTTTTTCACTTTGAAATTATCGCAGCCCAATATCTGCCCCGGGTTTCGGCTGCGGCCGTTGAACAAGGTAACTTTCTTGCCTTGTTTTTCTAGTTCTTTTTTCAGTTTATACAGTTGCGTAAGAAACTGTACTGAAGAGCAGAGGATTAATTTTTTTGGTAAGGAACGAATTAATTCTTCTGGCAAAACAATTTTTCCCACGTATTCGGTAGGAATAAACAGCGATTTCATAGAGGAAGTAATCAAATAACAGTTTATATAATTATGCTAAATACTTCTATAAACATTCAATACTCCGGCCGGGTATCGTCACTGCTGTGTCGGAAATGAAACATTTCCGAGCACTCTCAGAACGCAAGTTCTGAAGTTCCGGAATCCTGCCGGATTGTCTCACTTCGTTCAATACTCCGGCCGGGATTTGAACCCGGGTCACAGCCGTTCTCCAATAACGGATTTCTCCGCATTTTGTCATGCTTAGAGTTTAAGCCTGAGTTAAGTCCTTGTGGGTTTCCGAGCATAGCGAGGAAACCTTCAAACCTGTGAGAAGGTTCCGACACGCAGTGGCGATATCCCATTTGTCTTTTACTCCTTAGTTTTTGATAAACCTTTTTTTAAAAGGTTTTGAGAGGGCTGTGTCCTTGGCCGAGCTAGACTACCGGAGCATATTATCTGGTTTTCAGGTATTTTTTATTAATCTTTTGATTAAAAATGCGTAAGCTTTCTCTTGTTCATTTTTCCAAAAAATCTTTGGCCGGTTCTTCTCCCCACAAAGATGATAAAATTTTTCCCAACCTACTTTCTAAAGAGAATATTCGTTCATTAAAGATTTCCGGACTGGGCTGGCAGTGGTTGCCATTATCAAAATAGATTCGCTGGCGTATCGTTTTCCCATCTTTTGTCTTTCTTTCCTCTTCAATATAATATAAATCTCTTTCGACATCATATCTTGCTTCAGAAGGAATCTTTCCCATGCTGAATATAAATCTTTTCTTGCTGCCTGTTTCATAGGTAGAGTAACGTTTTTGTTTTTTGTTATAAAAAAATAACTCTTCGTTTATTACTTGTCCTGACCGCAATTCCTCTCTTGCTTGGTTTACGATTTCTGACAGCTCGTCTTCTTTTCCAGCAAAAGATTTATCCAACACTTCTCTCAGCACTCTGCGTTCAAACGATGTGGAAAAAAAATCTTCACCTTCTTCAGCATCTATTCCAGCATACTCTCCACAGAGAGAATAAATCGGTTTGTCAGTAATCAAAACATCTAAATTTCGAATTAAGGGAATCACTCCGCTTTTTTCTTCTCTCATCCCTTTCACTACAGCATAATCTCCATCAGTCCATAATACTTCCCCCCCCACTGTCGAAATCTTCTGAGTCATCTTACTTCCCACTCGATTTAGTTTCGCCTCTAAATTCTGCAACGAAAGACCATACTTGGCATAACCGACATTATCTTTAATTCTTCGAGCCATATCATAAAACATTTCATCTGCAAAAAAGCCTCCATATACTGACCAAAGATATTGTTTCCATAAATCCGCTTCGGTTTTTTTTGAAACAGTAAACCGACGATGTTTCTCTTTAATAAATTCATAAACTTGGTAGACTGCTTTGTTTACATTCCGAGAACTGCCGAATTCATCTTTCCCGGCAAAAATTTCTTTAAGATGATCTGCCCAAGGAAGATAGACATAACTCACTCCTCGATACAAACCATGTTTATTTCCTCCGGGAAGCACTACTGCCTGCTTAATCTCTTGAGCTAGTGTCTTTCTGTTTTTGTGCTGTTTTTGATTCTCCTTGCTAAAAAATCGCGCATCTGTTTCATAAGTGCCTACTTGTTTGAAATAATATTTGTTCAGCCAATCATCCACTGCATTTGGACTATAAACTGCTTTGTATGGCTCGACAGAAAAAAAATGACAAACCAATGAAATAACTTCCAACAGATCTGTTTTTGCCATCATTTCTTCCATCACCGCTACATCTCCTTCCACATAAGAAGCGATTTTATCTGCGGCCGATAAATCTCCAGAGATTGCTTTTTTTTCTTCTGCTGTCAACTGCTCATAGTTTAGCGATTTGATAAAATTCAACCCTAAAAATTTAGCTACAGTTCCCAAACGAAAGTTTGGTAGAAATGGATACGCAAACCGGCTGAAACGCAGCAGATCTAAAACCTGTCTCCCCGCCACTGCCACTCGTAAAAATGTATCTCGGCTTACTTCTTTTTTCGGCCCGCTTTCTCTTGCTCCGATCAGAAATCCATCTTCTTCTGCTTCTCGCAGTTCAATCAAATCAAAAGGGGCATTATACGCAATCAAGAACTGAGGGTTACGTGCGTTAATTTCTTCAGTTACCGCTGCAAGACAATCTTTTTCGGAAGGATAATTAAAAATTTTAGTTTCAGATTTTTCTCCGCGAGGAGTAGTCCTTCTAGTGGTATAAATTTCATTCTGCCGCTCGTTTCCTTTAACAAAACGCTGGCAGACCCAAGAGATCTCTTCTTCGGGAGTGTCAAAAAACGGCTCTTCGATATCTATATAGCAAATAGAAACTGCGTCTTTCTTCTCTGCCAAAGCACAAGAATCAAATTTTAAAAAGGGGTGCGACTTATCTAAAATGATTTCCAATCTACCTCCAGAATAAATGTAATTCAAGCCTTTTAAAACTGGAAGATTTGATAACCTCTCTTTAATCTGGTATATCGCTTCTTCTTCTAATGCACTAAGTCTTTTCTTTTTTTCCATGCCAAACGGCAAAATAGCGCGAGCCACTTCTTTCCAGACAAGATTAGCTCGTTGACTTTGATAAGCTGAACTTTTCCGTGCATTCTCTTCTTTAATCCTCTGTGCATAATGAGTAAACAAATCATCTACTTCCTGCTTCTTTTTCAGAATCTCCGCTAACTGATCACTAATAGTTACCTGAGAAAAGGGAGCAGCTATTCTCCATCTAGCTTGCTCCAGATAATGACTCTTGATAAATGCTTCTGGCAATTCCCCCGCCAATGATTTAGAAGCGCTTACGTGTAATATTTCTCCCCCATACAACGGCCAATATTTAAGATTCTGCGTTTTTTCGTTCCATTTCAGAGCTATTTCCGTGATTTGACTCCGGTTCAGAGAGAGATGTGCTTTCGTAGGAAAAATATGGTGGTAATTAAGAAGAACTTCTCCTCCTTCTCCTAAACTTAAACGTAAGCGATCTCCTCGAAAGGAAAGCTCAGTCAACAAAGTCTCCAATGGCATTTAGTATTAATTTCTTTTTTCCTTTAAAATAGTTTCTACCAAAAAGTAGATAAAAACCTACGAAAGGGTTTTAAATAGCCTCTAGTTTAAGAACAAAATGATGCAAGCAACAAAAAGAGAAATTACTGGAAAGTTCCCTATTCCCCCAACCAAAGGACCGGAAGATATTACTGTCAAGTTTTATTACGGCAACTTTTGGGAAGCAGTAAAAACAGCTAAATTTTACGGAGAGCTGGCTTCCTGCCGGGACATAGTTAGAACCAGGATGGATTTTCCCACAATTCGAGATATGCAAAGAGGCACTTGGTTAGCCGAAGGAGCAATTTTTTATCCTCAAGAGAAAATAATTTTAGTTTCCCCTGAACGTAATCCCTTGTTTAACAGCCTTAAACAAACAGAAGAGCATTTTTCTAAACAACGTGGACTGCTCTTAGAAGAAAAAACTGCTGAAGAGATTGCAATATTAGCCGAAAAAGAAAGTTCTCTTCTTCCGATAGAACGAAATACGCTTGTCTTACCATGGAAGTGTTATCCTCGAGGCGGCCTAGGAATACCATTTGATAAAGCTGCAGAAGATGAATTGACAGTTTTTCTCTTTGGAGATCTTGCAGGAGAATATGGCTTTGACTGTAGTTTAGTAAATACTTATCCCGTAGGATTCGGCGTTGAATTCAAACCCTGTGAAGAAGCCCCGCAATCATACTCCGGACCATTTGCACTTCCCATATTCTTGAGTAAAGTTAGCAACGGTAGTCATATAGAAGTTTACGAAAAAAATGATTTTTTCAGAAACTGGAATTTTGCCGTTGATCAGCGCAAGGGAGTATATGGCATTCCTAATCAAGCAAAAGAAAGAAGATTACGCCAGTTCGGAAGACTCCTTGCCCGATATGGAATAGAAGACGCCCAAGAGCTGGACAGGATTCTTGATGAATATTCTCGCAAATAGGTAAATCCGTATTAATAAAAATAAGCAGAAACATAAAATCAAAAAGAAGTTAAAAAAAATAAAAAAAAAGAAACTTATCGTTTCTTCTTTTTCTTTCCGCGGGCCATTAATGCTCGGGAGACATGTCCCTTGCTGTCCACGAAATATAAATAGCCTTTCTGTTTCTTCACGCCTACTTTGGCTACTTTTTCTACTTTTCCCTTGCCTTTAGTTCTTCCGGCGCGGGCCATCTTAGCTCTGGAAATATCTCCATGCTTATCGATGAAGTAGAGCCAACCGGCTTGTTTCTTGATTCCCACTTGGGCTACTTTTTCTACCATGCTGATTCACACCCCTTTTATGTTTTAACTTTTTTACGTCGGGAATGAAATTAAACACCTTTATAAACCTTTTGCTCTTTTACACGACAGATACTCTTTTTAGACGATAAATTTTCAGAGCAACCTTTTTATATGACGAGAGAAACCTACGACTATGTGCGGCATTGCAGGTGCATTCAATGACAGAAAGGCTGAAGAGAAAGTGAAAACTATGCTCTCTGCCATGAAGAATCGAGGACGAGACGACTGTAAAATTAACGGTGCTCGCTTCTGCGCTCTTGGTCACTGCCTTCATTCCCTCGTCGGATTTGTTCCTCAACCGATTAAAGAAAACGGCTGGCTCTCATCAAATTGTGAAATATATAATTGGAAGGAATTGGCAAAAGCACACCATCTCCCAAGTAAGAATGATTCTCATCTCCTGATTCAATTATTAGAAAAAAACAGCTTAAGTAAAATCAAAGAAACCTTAAAAGAGTTGGATGGCCCCTTTGCTTTTGCTTACTGGCAGGAGAATCGGCTCTGGCTAGTCAGAGATCTGCTGGGGATTAAACCAGTATGGTACTCATGGAATACCGAAAGTTTTTATTTTGCTTCAGAAAAAAAAGCATTGGAAAAAATCGGCTGCTTGGATATCCAAGAACTTAACCCCCGGCATATTTTGATTTATGATATCAGCAAAAAAGCCGTTTCGTTTATTGAACGAGAGTTCTTCAAAATAGACCTCTCTCTCAAAAAAAGACAAAACCTTCCCAAGATTATTCAAGAGCTTGCTAAACTTTTGGAACAATCTGTCAGTAAACGCCTCCCTCAAAAGAAATTTGGAATTCTTTTCTCGGGCGGGATTGATTCTTCGTTAATCGCCTTCTTAGCCAAAAAACTTGGAAAGAATTTCACTTGTTATACCAGCGCAGTCCTCGACAAAAATTTTTCTCCTCCTGAAGATCTAGCCGCCTCAGAAAAAGCCGCAAAACTCTTGGGCATAAAGCTGAAGATCAAACGGATAACCCTCACCCAAGTAGAAAAATATCTAAAGACAGTCGTGCCTTTGATAGAAGATTCTAACGTAGTAAAAGTAGGAGTTGGCCTGACTATTTTCGCTGCCTGCGAATTAGCTAAAAAGGATGGGGTCAAAGTTATCTTCTCTGGCCTAGGCAGTGAAGAATTGTTTGCCGGTTATCAACGTCACAAGAATTCTTCAGATGTCAACAAAGAATGCCTTTCCGGATTATTGAAGGTTTATGAAAGAGATACCTATCGTGATGATGTTATCACTATGTATAACCAGATGGAATTAAGGATGCCCTTCTTAGATAATGAACTGGTGCAGTACGCCCTGACTATCCCAGGAGAATACAAGATTAAAGAAGGTATAGAAAAATGGATCTTACGCCAGACTGCTAGAGAAATGGGCTTACCCGAGGAAATTTGCCAGCGGAAGAAAAAAGCCGCTCAATACGGCAGTGGTTTTGACAAAGCGTTAGATAAATTAGCCCGAAGAATGGGCTTTAAGACTAAATCAGAATATCTTCGTCAGTTTTATCCTGCGCACAATCTTAATTTAGGGGTTCTCTTCAGCACCGGAAAAGACAGTAATCTGGCTTTGCATATTATGCGTAAACAAAATTATCATATAAAAACATTGATTACTCTGAAAAGCAAAAATCCTGATTCTTTCATGTTCCATACTCCTGCTATCGACTTAGCAAAGTTACAAGCCGAAGCATTGAATATCCCGTTGATGGAAGTCGAGACATTAGGAGAAGAGAATACTGAACTGAAAGATCTGGAAAAAGCGATAAAATTAGCAAAAGAAGAACATCAATTAGAAGGTATTGTTACCGGCGCTTTATTTTCTAATTATCAACGAGAGCGTATAGAAAAAATTTGTGACAAACTTAGCTTAAAAATATTTTCTCCTCTCTGGCACAAAGACCAAGAAACAGAATTAAAGGAATTATTGAAAGAAGGATTCGAATTTGTAATGGTCAGAGTAGCGGCCGATGGCCTGAGCAAAGAATGGCTCGGCCGAAAGCTGGGAGAAAAAGAGATTGATGAACTAATCAAGATTAGCCGAAAATATGGCATCAACCCTGCCGGAGAAGGGGGGGAATACGAATCTTTGGTTCTGTTCGGACCGAGATACAAAAAACGAATCCGTTTAATGAAGACTGATATAATCTCTGAAGGAGCGGGTGCTTATTCTTTGGCAGTAAAAAAAGCCCAGCTGGAAGAAATAGGGGAATAATTTAAAAAGAGAAGAAAAGTAATACTTGTATACTATTGATAATACAAAGAGGTGAAATATATGCTTATCTTTGGCGGTTCAAATTCAAAGAAGTTGGCCAGAAATGTAGCTGCTCTGCTTCATGCAAAATACGCAGACTTGGAAATAAATCATTTCCCAGACGGAGAATTGTACTTAAAATTCCCTCTGCCTATCAGGAATGAAAAGGTTATCATCATCCAGTCTCATCATCCCCGACCTGATGAAACTTTGGTAGAATCGGCTTTCGCAGTAGAAACCGCTAAGCGCATGGGCGCAAAAAAAGTTATTTTTGTTGCTCCGTATCTTGCCTTCATGCGCCAAGACAAAGAATTCCATCTAGGAGAATGCATCTCTAGCCGCATCATGGCCAAATGGCTGAGTGCAGCAGATGAAGTAATTACTATTGATCCTCATCTTCATCGTTACAAAAACCTGAACGAAGTTTTCAAGACAAAAACTAAACGGCTTTCTGCCAACCTTTTATTAGCTGCATACATAGATAAGCATTTCCGCAACGAAATTATTATAGGCCCTGATGCTGAAAGTTACCAATGGGCCGAGCACATTGCCAAATACATGCATCTTCACGCTCACGTCATGCGCAAAGAAAGATTTTCGTCTCGCAAAGTCCGGGTTTTCTTTCAAGAAAAAGTAGTGATGAAAGGCAAGAACGCCGTTATCGTAGACGATATCATCAGCTCCGGTCATACAGTCTTAGAAGCTATAAAATCATTGAAGAAGCTTGGCACCAAAAAGATTTATTGTCTCTGCGTCCATGGAGTTTTTGCTGAAGGGGCCTTAGAAAAAATAAAAAAGACTGGCGCTTCGGTAATTGCTACGGATACGATTGAAAATCCTATGGGAAAAATTAGTGTGGCCAAGCTGATTGCGGAAAGTTTGAAGTAGATTTTTATTCAAATATACGTAATTACTCTCAAAGCAGAAACATCAGAATCACCGGCAACAATAAAGAACCCATATTGATGCTCCGTTTCACTCCGGCCAGAGGAGGCAGCAGGCCGACAGCCGTGCTCACGGCCATCAAGATAAAGCCATAGATTCCAGATAAAAGCAAAACCATCAAACCTACCAAAAGGATTATTCCCACGCAAAGTTTTTGATAGTTAACTTTAGTGATGTAATGAGAAAATTTCTTGGAAAGATACAGCGTAAGAACCATGGCCACGCAGCCTGCCACTACCGCCACAGCCAAAAAAATCCATAAATTATTGAAGGTTATCTCTTTGATTAATTCCTTGACCACGACAATCGCCCCATTACGCGGTTTGTCTAACGCATAGAATGTAAGGAAACTGACTACCATATTGACAGTATTCACTCCTCCTACCAGCATCAAAAAACCTTTGTCTCCGATTCTTCTTCCAGTCAGCTCATTGCCTAGGACCGAAGCTTCTGCTGCTCCCACTCCCGGAAACAGAGAGACTAAACTGCCGCAGAAAGTGGACAAGCCGATTGCAGTAAAAACTTTTTTCTTTTCTAATGAAAGTTTATCTGCAATTTTTTGGGGCGGAATATTAACCTTATCATTAAGAGAAAGAAAAAGAGTAGAAAGACCGAACAAACCGGAAAGCATAGGAAACAGGGGAGTATCTATCTGCGGCAGATTAAAAGCAATTACTCCTAAAGTGCCTGAAAGCAAAAACAAAGCTAAAGCCACTATCTTCTTTTGCTCATGAAAGATTATAGCCAAGACTACAGCCAACAGAATCCAGCCCATGAACTGTTGGAGATAGGGAAAAATTGCTTTGACTAATGGAATCGAAGGAATTATCAATACTGCAGAGAGTAGCAAACCAAAAAAAGAGCCGACAGTCATCAATTTTACTGCTTCATAACCTTCTCCCTGCAAAAGCATCTTATGACCGGGCAGGACTGCCAATGCTGCTCCTGGCTCTGGTGCTCCTAAATATATTGAAGGGATGTTATCCAAAAAGGTATGGGTAATCGCCATAGCGATGATAAACACAGCTACTGCCAGAGGAGAGAAAAAAGCGAATAAGATGGGCGATACGGTAAGGATAAACATAGAGGCCATGTTGATATGTACTCCGGGCACCAGGCCGGTGAAAATGCCTAAAAATATCCCCGAAAATAACGCGATTAACAGTTCTCCAAAAATTATTTTAACACCACCTTGCTTCCGATAATTTCCTTTTTTCCTTTGTATTCTTCCACCGTCCCTTCGATTTCTACATAATCTCCCTGCCGCAAGGAAATGTTCTGATCCTTAAATAGGACTACTTCTACTGTTTCTGGCTTTTCCCAAAGAATTTCCATAAAAGCAACTTTTTCTTTATCTGTGATTTTAGTGATCTTGCCTTGAACCTTGACTATCTTTTGACCAGCGGTTTCTTCTATGCTTTTTATCACAATCTTTTTCTCTTCCTGCTGAGAAAAGATAAAAAGAATAATAACTCCGATAATGGCCGCTATCAGAGCAATCTTAAGAAGAGTTTTCTCGCGCATAAGATGCAAGAGAGTATATATTTAATAAGAATTTGGATAGTACGTTAGTTGTTTTCTTTCCTCTGTTTCTTCTCTCTTTAATTCGCCACAACCTTTTTAAATCATTTACCTTCTTTCAGTAAACTATGGCTAATATGTATGATTATCTAGGAAAGGCATGGAAAAGACCGAGGGACATCCCTGACTGGAACCAAAGATTGATCCAGCTGAGGAAAGAGCCAACCACCTTCAAGATAGAGAAGCCTACCCGCTTGGATAAAGCCAGAGCTATTGGCTATAAAGCAAAGCAGGGATTCATTGTTGTCCGCCAGAAAACTATCAAAGGCGGCCATCGAAGAGATGCCCTAATAGGGGGGAGAAGAAGCGCTCATTCTTATATGACTATGTCTTTACGAAAAAGTTATCAAGTCATCGCAGAAGAAAGAGTACAAAGAATGTTTCCCAATCTTTTAGTCTTAAATTCTTATTACTTAGCTGAAGACGGCAAGAACAAGTGGTTCGAAGTGATTTTAATCGATCCTTGTCATCCTCAGATTAAGAATGATTCTCATCTCAAAAATCTATGCGAGATTAAACATCGTTCCCGGGTTTACCATGGCAAGACCTCTGCCGGCAGAAAAATGCGCGGCTTGAGAAGAAAGGGTAAAGGAGCAGAAAAAATGAGGCCGAGCCGCCGAGCTCACTTAAGAAAAGGATAAAATGGCACGCTTACGAAAATTTGTCTGTTATCGCCGGATAGAAAGAGCGAACACTCGAATCAGTAAGTATAAGAAACACGCTTTTGTTAAAGGTTCTCCTCCTAGCAAACTATCTAAATTTGAGATGGGAGATAAGACTGGAAAATATGATGTCACTTTATACCTCGTACCGGAGATGGACTTGCAGATTCGTCATAATGCTTTAGAATCTGCCAGAATGAGTTCCAACCGTGTTTTGGAAACTACTTTAGGCAAGAACTATTTCTACCAGATTAAAGTTTATCCTTTTCATGTTCTAAGAGAAAATCCTTTAGCTTCTGGAGCTGGTGCCGACCGTTTCAGTACAGGTATGAGCCATGCTTTTGGCAAACCAATTGGAGTGGCCGCCCAGATAAAGAAAGGCCAGCCTATCTTTGAACTGCGGGTCAACAAGAAAGACATCAAGCTGGCCAAAGGAGCATTGCAGAGAGCGGCTTATAAGTTACCTTGCAAGTGCAGAATTCGTTAAGAAGAAAACTTAATCATTTTTTAATTGTAATTCAGTTCTTGCTCTGCATTTATCTCTTAGTATAGACTCTATACTTCTATAAGCAGATGGAGTACAGACACCTCGCACTGCTTCCAGAATCTTTTCAATGTCTGGGCCAGGCTCACTTGTGATTTCGTCCAACAAATATTGATGATACTCTAATAAATCTTAATAAAAAATTTTATTTATTATAAACGGCTTATTTAATGGTCTTTGGAATCAAAATCAAGACTCTGCCTATTAAAACTAATAAAACAATGATAATAAGCCAGATGGAGATTATGAGAAACTTAGCTTCAGTACTTGACTGCATAAAATATGAAATCCACCCCACCAGTTTATTTAATCCCCCTAAAGAAATGAACCAATAAAGTAAACCATAACATAAAAAGGCAACCCCCAAAATCATCAAGAAGTTACCAAATTTATTTAAGAAACTCGTTGGTTGCGAAAAATAAAATATAAACAACGATGCAAAAATTCCCGTAAGAATAGATATTAAAAACGTTTCAGCTAATTCTCTAGCCATCAAAGTCATACGTATAAAAAAATTTGTTCACTTTAAAAATATATGTTCGTGGGAGGATTAAGTTTATACCAGATGATTATTGAGGTTACAAAAATATAAAGTAGAATAAACAAAAACACCACTGATGTTATTGCGAATCCCGCATTAAAAATTTCTTTGAAATGCTTGCATTTTGTCGCTAGAGAAAATATACCCGTGATAATCAAAAGCAATCCAAGTGTAATAAAAATAAGATTAAAAACAATAACGCTTCCTTCTCCTTCAGTAAACCAGATTAAAATCCACGAAGGGAACGCTATAAGCAAGCCTATTAACATCCAGTTCCAAGCAACTTCAATCTCAGACGGTCGTGTATAATATCTAACCATTATCCGTCAATATTCTTGTTTAAATATAAAGTTTTCTAAAGATATTCAAACCGAATCTTCATGATGCTTCTTGAAGAACCGTCTCTTGGCCGTCTCCACCATCAGCAGATACAGCCCTAGCACCGCTACAATCACCAGCCACATCTGGCCGGATAACCACACCAACCCAAACATACTGCCTAGGGGAGTAAGCACTAAAAGTATCGTCACCGCAGCCGCCAAGACCGACATCCATAAGAGCCACTTGCTCGGCCGGCTCTTGAAAAATGGCTGGCTGGTTCTTAAAGAAAAAACAATCAGAATCTCAGACAATACTGATTCCGCAAACCAAGCAGTTCTGAAAGTTTCAACTGATGCCTGCATCACGACCAGCAAAAAAGCAATCATCAATAAATCAAAAATAGAACTTATCAAACCGAAATAAAACATAAAACGGGAAATAAGCTTCAGATTAAGTTTCTTCGGTTTTTTAAGATAGCTGTATTCCACTTTATCTGTAGAAACTGCTAGTAACGGAGCATCAGAAATTAAATTTGTCAACAATATTTGTCGAGGCAACAAAGGAATAAATTTAAGGAAAAGCGAAGAAATCGCCACGGTAAACATATTTCCGTAATTGGCGCTGACCGTATTCAAAATGTATTTGGTTGCATTGCCAAAGATTCTCCGTCCTTCTATCACCCCTTTAGTTAAAACTTCTAAATTTTTCTTCAGCAAGATAATATCTGCCGCTTCTTTGGCTACCCCTGCCCCTGAATCCACAGAAATACCAATCTCTGCTGCTTTCAAAGCCGGAGTATCGTTGATGCCATCGCCTAAGAAACCGACTACATGTCCTAGCTTGCCCAATTCATCGACAATCTCTTTTTTCTGTTCTGGACTCAAACGAGCAAAGAGAGAATACTCCCGTACTGCTTTCTGCTTAGATTTATCAGATAATTTTCTCCATTCTTCCCCAATTAACACTCCTTTATCAACAGGCAGACCTACTTCTTGGCAGATATGTAAAACTACTAACGGATCATCTCCGCTTAAAATTTTCAATCCCAGATTTAACTGCTGTAACTTATTCACCGCTTTCTTAGCAGTAGTTTTTATAGGATCAGAAAAGATTAGGTATCCTATTAGCGTTAAACCTTGCTCATCTTTTTCTGAGCAGACTTTATGACTGCCGATTTCTTTAACCGCTACAGCAATCACTCTCTTGCCCTGGCCGCTCAAGCGATGAAACTGATCTAACGCTTTTTCTGTATCCAATTTTGTTTGTTTCCCCTTCCAAAGCATAGAAACAGAATCTTTAGCTAAAGTATCTGGAGCTCCTTTCACTACCAGCCAGCGTTTTCCTCCTTTTTCTACCACTGCAGACATTTTTCTTTTATGGGAATCAAATGGGTGCAGATGCACTAGATTATAGCCTGAAAGATGTTTCTTCTTAGCAAACTGCCAAAGGGCTTGCTCCAGTAGATTAGTGCTATTTCCTTTTTCACTACAAGCTAAAGCATAACTAAGTACCTTCTCTTCTTCTTTGCCGTCTAATCCTATATAATCGTCTAATTCTGGCTGACCTTTAGTCAAAGTTCCTGTCTTATCCATACATAAGATATCTAAATTACCTAAATCCTCTAACGAAGATAATTTTTTTACCACCACTTTTTCTCTTGCCAGACGAAGAGCTCCTTTTGACATGGCGATAGTCAAAACAATTGGCAAAGCTTCTGGAGTAATGCCCACAGCTAGAGCCAAAGCAAACAAAAACGAGTCCAACCATCCCCTGCCAAAAAAATAGTTGGTCAAAAGAATCGCCAGAGTCATCACAATAGTTATCTTTGTTAAAAAACTGCTTAGTTTAGTCAGATTCTTATGAAATTCTGTTTCATGAACATCATTAAGATGTCTGGCAGTTTGGCCGAAAACTGTTTCTTTACTTGTATGTACCACCACTGCTTGGCCGGTGCCGGCCGCTACTACTGTTCCCATCAACACGCAATTCTTCCGTTTATGTAATTCGGCAGAATGCACTAAGCTTACTTCTTTAAGTACTGGAAACGATTCTCCGGTTAAAGAAGATTCATTAATCTCCAGATCATGAGCTAAGATTAAACGGCAGTCTGCCGGCACAATATCCCCTGGCTCTAAAAAAATGATTTCTCCAGGAACCAGCTGAGAAGCATCTAATTGAACTTTCTTCCCTTCCCGCAAAACCTCCGCTTCTAAAGAGATATACTTCTGCAGCTCTCGAAAAGCTTTCTCAGACTTAAACTCTTGATAAAAACCAAGTAAAGCATTGAGCAGAAGAATAGCAAGTATAATCCCTGATTCTGTCCGTTCTCCCAAAAACCAAGCCATGAATACTGCAAAAAGCAGGATTAATAGCAAAGGACTTCTAAATTGGGAGAAGAATATTTTGATCCCGGGAGTAAGGCCAGAATGAGTAATCTCATTCTTCCCATAAGCCAGTAACCGCTTCCTTGCTTCTCCCGCAGTCAGACCTTTTTCTGAAGAATTTAAATGGCCAAGAACTCGTTCCGTTGGAACAGACCAGTAATCAAACCCCTCTTTTTTGGCCATGGAAAAGAGATTTTTCTCGGCTTTATTAATATTCGCAAGAAACTTCGCAATATGATCATTCACTTAAAGCGAAGTTTGTTGTTTCAAAGCAACAGTTTTGCAACATAGATTTATAAATGAGGTCAATATTTGGCATATTAGTCCATAAGAGCTGGAGAAGTTATAAGGATTTCTAAGATTTTATGGAATAAGAAGTATATACGAAACAGAAAGGTGAAAATATGGGATTTGGTGGCGGACCGAGACGAGGAGGTTTCAGTAGCGGCCCTAGAGAGATGCATAAGGTAGTCTGTTCTGACTGTGGTCAGGAATCAGAAGTACCGTTCAAGCCTGCAGAAGGCCGACCGGTATACTGCCGAGAATGCTTCCAAAAACGAAAGAATCAATAAGTAAGCTTACGCTTCTAAGATTCTTATAAGGTCTTTTTTTCTTTTTTATTGATTTTTTTAAAGATTAGATTTATTCCCGTTATTAGATGTTTTGGTAATGTCTTATTAAAGATACTTTAATTTTGCATGAAGAAAATTGCCCCACGTCCATATTTTTGTTGTTTGTCCTTCCATGATTGCAGGGGTCAGGTTTTTTCTGATAGGATGCATGAAATTCCAGTAAAACTGAAACAGATATAGTGCATTTTCTAAACGTGATCTTCGTTTGCCAAAACATTTGGTCTTGCGCACAAGCCTGCTCAAACGTTCACGAAGAATACCATTATAATTTTCAACATTTGTTGTCTCAATCTCATTAAGGGATGGGTTTCCATATATTATTTTATGGATTTTGTCGACGACTCGACCTTTTTCTCGGATTTTGATAAGTTGCCCATAATTGATGCTATCCCTTTTGAAAAATTCAGGCATGACAAATGTATAATCATCATTGCCATCAGAAAATATTTTGAGACGGTCTGTGAATGTTGGCGGTTGGATACGTTTGGCAAAATCAACAAACATACAACGGCAGGTTGACTGTGTCCATTTGCCGACGGCAAAACTAGCAAAGAAGTAGGATTCACGTTTTATGCATGTGTAGCCCCACTGTTCACCTTGCTCAAACCAATCTGAGCTTGAGTACTCATTTTTCTTTTCGTTTTTTTTATGAAAGTCCAGAATTCGTCAACTTCGTATGCACTCAGGCCAAGGTCGTGCACAAGATAATTAGTCATTTCTTTTGCATGAGTCGCAAGATTGTCTAACCAATCTACCACAGTGTTCTTGTTCAAGTGCATAATTCTGCCAACAGATCTAACACCATTTTTCTCGACGAGAAGTGTGCATAAGCGTTTTATCTTTTGAGAAGATAATCTTTTTCGGTAAAGAGGTGTTCCACTTCGCTCGACGAGATATGTATTGCAATGATTACAATAATATCTTTGAGTTCCCGCTCGATTAAATCCGCGTTTGACGATATCTTTTTTAGATTCTTTGCGGAAAAATCCGCATGTCTTGTTCTGACAAACTACTGTTATCCTTCCTCTTGGTCTTGCCATTGTTGATACACCTCTTTCAACAAATAGAAAAGAAGAACTACTATATTAAAGTATCTTAGCTAATACACTACCCGATAAACATTTACAAAGATGTAGTCTTTATTGCATTGTGGACTAAAAATCCCGTTGCTTTTAGAGTAAGAGATAAAAAAGTAGCCGATTCTTTTAAGAAATATTTTGAAGTGATGTGGAATTTGGCTAAAGAATAACCCTTTTTTCACCAATATCTTTAAATACTAATGCGTATTTTAACGTATTCATGGAAGCGAAACAAATCAGTCTGACTTTACCGGAAACTCTGTTCGAAGCCTCCAGAGAATATTCGGAAGAATATGGTTACCGCACTATCCAAGAATTTATTGTCGATCTACTGAGAAAGAAAGTAATTTTAGAAAACACTGAACGTTATAAAGAAATAGAAGAGCGTATGAAAAAAGGGATCGGGGTGAAGAGATTTACTCAAGCCGAAGCAGTAAAATATCTGCGGGGTTTTTAGATTGGGTTATTCTGTCGATTTTAGCGAAGAATTCGAAAAGTCTTTCCAAAAATTAAAGAAGAAAGATAAATCACTTTTCGAGCAGGTTCAAAAAAAATTAATCGAATTAGCAGAGAATCCAGAACATTTCAAGCCGTTGCGTAATATTCTTGCCGGTCATCGAAGGATTCATTTCGGCAGTTTTGTCTTGATTTATAACATTGAAGGAGAAACAGTCCGAATTATCTCTTTGGATCATCACGACAAAGCGTACTAGTCGTTATCCACTCGGGGCGCTAAGATGAAGCTTACCATCATCTTGTCAATCTCCTTATAATCCAAGCGCATAGGATAATCATTGTTAAACGAAATAGAAACCATTTCACAAAGCTTGCTTGCTCCCACCATCTTTTTTAAGTATTCCACACTATATTTAGCTTTGATTTTTTCCGTAGTAGATTTAATTACTGCTCCTGCCCCATGCATCACTTCGATATTTGCTTTGGACAAATCTCCTTCAGCTTTCAAAGTAACTTTGTCTTTTTCTCCTATCAGGGTGACTGATTCCGCAACTACTCCTACGTCTTCAATCAAATCGCTGAACACTCCTGAATTCATTTCGATAGAATATGGAAAATTCAGCTCAGGCACTCTCTGCTCTTTTTCTTCCAAATCAATCAACGGCACGAGGAAGGATCGGGTATTGTCTCCTTTTAATTCTATTTTAAATTTGTCTTCAGACAATTCCAAAGAAAGTACATCATTCGGTTTAATTCGTCTTAATACTTGTTTTAAATTATGCAGATTGATAGCAATTTCTTCTGGTTTCTGTATTTCAAAGCGAGTGAAAGAAGGAACAAGTAAGCGGAAAACTACCATGGCCACATTGGCCGGATCCATGGCAATCAGCTGCATTCCATCATTATCTACTCTAAACTTGGCTTCACCCACCAGTTCAGAAATGATATTGACGCTTTCCTTAAAATATTTTGGCTCTGCTAAAATTAACTTCATAATTCCACCCAAATGTATGTAGTTAAAAATGGTTTATATGCTTTATGGTAATAGCGTATATACATCGTCCCTTGCTGCTTAAGTTAGCCGCGTAATCTCATGCGGGCATTTTCCTTCAGCACAGTGTTTTAATCCCATTGAGCCGTACCGGTCATAACTATCCGGAAAAATAGTTACCACAGTTCCAAACCGTTCGGCCAGTTTTTTAGCTGCCAAAAGATTAGCTCCGGAAGAAGCACCCACGCAAAAATGATGTTCTCTTTCGATATGCTGAGCTGCTGCCAAAGCATCTTTACTGGAGATACAAATTACTTCATCAATCAGTTCATGCAGGCCGTTTCTCGAGCCGCGGACAATCTCTGGAATAAAACCATCACCAATACCCTGGATCTGGTGCTTCCCTGGTTTTCCTCCGCTCATCACTGCAGATTCTAAAGGTTCAACTGCAGCAATATGAGTTGAAAGATTAAGTTCTCTCAAAGATTGCCCTATCCCAATTAGTGTTCCTCCTGTTCCCACACCTGCTGCAAAGGCATCAGCGATAACTGGTATCTGTCGGATAATTTCCTGCCCCGCGTTATAATAATGACACTTTATATTTAATGGATTAGCGAATTGATCGATATTAAAATATCCTCGCTCTGCAGAGATTCTATCTCTGATCTCCTTTGCTTCAGCAAAATTTCCTTCAGCACAAAGGATCAGCTCTGCTCCAAATTCTTTAATTCGCTTTTTCCGTTCTTCAGTCATGTCGCAGGGCATAACAATTGTCACCGGATGACCGGTCAGGCGACCGTAGTAGGCCACGGCGATGCCGGTGTTTCCGCTGGTCGCTTCGATAATGGGCTGTCTTTTTTTCAACAGCCCTTGCTTCTCGCTTTCTTCGAGAATATATTTAGCAATGCGGTCTTTGACACTGCCTAGAGGATTAGTGCATTCCAGTTTAGCGTAAATCCCTTCAATTTTGATTAAAGGCGTATTGCCGACAGTAAGCATAAACGTTTAAGCAACATCAGCATTATTTAAGATTTCTGTATGTGTAGTTAGATATGCCTCGAATATTAAATTTTATATAAACTTCAAATGTAATAATACTTCCCTTCCTCTTTCTGCTCTCTGTCCAGCACAGAATTTTTCTTATTGATTCTTGGCCGCAGAGTATCCTTATCCCGGCGGAAAGTGATGTCCAGATGCTTTAGGAAATGATTCATCCCTTCCTGCAGGGGGAACGGTCCTTCTACCTTGCCGAAATGACCGGGCTGGCCGGAGAAAACTATAATCTTCTCTGCCAGATAGTCCATAAACATCAGATCATGGTCGACTACCAAGATAGAGATATCTCTTTCTATAGTCAGATGTTTGATCGCTTTAGAAACAGCTAGACGCTGTTCTACATCAAGATAAGCCGACGGCTCGTCTAATAAAAATAGTTCAGCTTCTTGTGATAAGCAGTTGGCAATAGCCACTCTTTGCAGCTCCCCGCCGGATAATTCGCTCAGTTTACGGGAAAACAGCCGTTCAATACCTAACGGCACAATTAGTTGAGCATGATGCTTTTGGATAGCTTCTTTCAAGAAGACTGCTACTAATTCATCACTTTCCGTCCTTAAATACTGCGGTTTATATGCAATTTTTTTGGTAACGAGATTTCCTTCATCAGATTTGATTAATCCTGCTGCTAAACTCATAAATGTAGTTTTTCCTGTACCATTTTCTCCCAGAATGCCGATAATCTCATTTTGGTAGACTGTTCCCCCCTCTGCTTGAAGATGAAACTGGCCAAGAACCTTTCGCACATTTGACCAAGAGCAGACAGGCACTTTCTCTTTTTTCTCCACTATCTGGGATTTTTCAAATTTAATGGGATAACTGCGGAAACGCATGTTCTCTTCTTTTAAGAATCCGTCCAAGAAAGAATTAATCCCTTCTCTTACTCCCTTTATTCCAGAAACGACACCATAAACTCCTTCCTGGCCGTACATGATATGCACCAGTTCAGACATATGATCTAAGACGATTAAATCGTGCTCTACTACAATCACTGCTTTGCCTTCAGCCGCTAAAGTCCCGATGAATTCAGAAACCAGCATTCGCTGTTTGATATCCAGATATGAAGTAGGTTCATCAAAGATGTAAAGATTGGCTTTCTTTAAAGACGCAGCAGCGATAGCCACTCTCTGCAGTTCTCCTCCAGAGATTTCATTGATATTAGAATCAAGCACATCGGTGATTAGCAAACGGCTAGTTATTTCGCCGAGTCGGCCGCCCTCATTGGCATGCTGAAGCAGTTCTTTAACTTTGCCTTTGAACTGCTTGGGAATCATGTCTACCTGCTGCGGCTTGTAAGAGACTTTGATTTCTTCTTTCTCTAATTTTTCTAAGAAGTTAAACATTTCAGTGCCGGCAAAATATTTTTTAACATCTTCAAACGAAGCTTCTTTTTTCCAGTTTCCTAGATTTGGTTTCAACATATTGGCTAAGATTTTCAAAGCAGTACTTTTTCCAATGCCATTCCTTCCTATTAGACCGACTACTTTATGGAATAACGGGAAAGGCAGACCGAACAGTTCAAATTGATTCTCTCCGAAACGGTGGATTGGCTCCTTCTTTAAGACTTCAGGCAGATTGATGACTATGATCGCTTCAAATGGGCAGCGCTTGGGGCAGATGCCGCAGCCAGTGCAGAGCTTTTCATCTATTCTGGCCTTAGTGTCTGTCGGATTGGCGGTGATGCATTCTTTGCCCATGCGGTTGACTGGACAGACTTTAGCACAGAGATAGTTGCCGCACCTTGCCGGCTGGCATTTCTCTCTTTCAATGATGGCAATACGAGTCATGCGACTCGGTAATCTCTTTTGATTTTTATAATTATCTCTAAATTGAGGTTATACCTTCTACAAAGCAAATTCAGCCATGTAAAAGGTAGATAAGCTTCAAATAATTCTTTTCCCTATGGTAAACAAGCCACTAGCCACTGGTCAACCTCCCGCGCGGAGTATATAAAGGCGAGAGTTAACATATTTCTTGTAATAACATAAATCAGAATAGATTCGAACCGAGGTGATTAAAATGTCGTGGAAAGAAGAATTTTGGTATTTATCCAGTATCCTTCGGGATGATGAGATGCAGTATTTGGCCCAGTTAAAGGCCAGACAAGCGAAAATCGGGGATTATTAATACTTCTTCACGGGGCGGCCGTTTCCACCCCCATTTCTCGGCCGTCCCCTAGCTTCTTTTTTAAGAATTTTCCCTCAATAAATAATACAAAATTCTTTTAAATAACCCTCGTCTTTAGTCGTTTATGTCCGAAAAATGCTTCATCTGCAAGAGCAAGATAGCTGAATTATTCTTGGGAAAATTAAAAGGCACAGCTATCAAAAAGGCCGGCCAAAGCCAGCCGTATTACGTCTGTTTTGAATGCCAGAAGAAATTGAACAACAACAAAGAAGAAATGTTAAAGTATCTTTAAATTACTAAGTAAGATGATAATCTGGCCAGAAAAAAAGAGGAAAAAAATAAAAAAATTAAAATTTTAATCCTACATATCCACCGAGATTGTAAGCTGTTTGACCGTCTTCTCCCAGTTCAACAATATCTCCCGCAGCACCTACTTGAAGTTTATCGCCAATAGTTACTCCGGCTCTTAATCTTTGTTCACTGAAGTCATGTCCTTTAGAACTCAAGTCAGTAACATCTTCCACGCTAAAAGTTAATCCCAGTTCTGAAGTTAATGCCGGTGTATAACTTACGCTTGTAAGTATTTCACCATAAAACGGTTCAGTTAGGCTGGATGTGGCTAAAACATACATTCCAACATCTCCCACTGCTTGGAAATATTGTGCTCCTGCTCTAGGCATTGCTCCTAAGCCCGGAATATACTGAACTTCTAATACTCCATCTAATCCACCTACAACTTTATGTGTCAGGTCTACTAAACCAAAATGTCCAACTTGTTTTGCATAATCTAGGGTAGTCCTTTCTCTAGCAAAAACTCCAATCTCTGAAGTTAATGCTCCACTCACTTTCAAATCTTGGACACATTTTTTTTCTCCACACATCGCTTCTATACTTCCACTTGCAGCTTTAGCCGGAGCTATTGACCCTAAAGCTAGCCAGCATGCCGCTACCATACTTACCAAACTTTTTTTAATTTCCATTTTACATCCCTTCGTTTTATCCGTTTTAAGCCCGGTCGGCTTTTAATCAATTTATTATAGTAAAGTAGTGACACAGCTAATATATAAACATTAACTCTCCGTTTTTGGAGGAGAAAGCGAAAAGCTTAAAAACCAGCTCAAATTACATCTCAGAATGGACGTTTCCATCCTCGAAGATATAGGTCTGACGAATGCCGAGATCAAGGTATATTTGGCTCTATTAGAGCTGGGTGACTCTACTGCCGGGCCAATTATCGAAAAAAGCGGGCTGCAAAGCTCGGTCGTTCACGCCACTTTAAACAAACTTACCGATAAAGGATTTATCTCATTTATCCAAGAAGGGCAGCGCAGGCATTATCAAGCCGCCAACCCCAAACATATCGTTGAGTTTATTAACCATAAAAAAGAGCGGTTTGAAGAACTATTGCCAGAGCTTATGTTAAAACAGCAGTTGGCTAAAGAAAAGCCCGAAGTTATCGTTTATCGTGGGATTAAAGGGATGAAAGAGCTGCTGATGGAACTGCTGGAAGCGGGAGGAACTGAGCATCATACTTTTGGCTCACCCAAAGAATCTCTAATGATGACTGATGGATTTTGGATAAACTATCATAAAAAGAGAGCGGCTTTAGGCATTAGAGCAAAACTAATTTTTAATGAGTCATTGAGGGAATGGTGTAAAGAACATAGGCATCCATTAGCAGAGGTGCGATTTATTAGAGAACGAACAGAACAATTTACAGAAACAATTATTCGCAATGATAAGTTGGGTGTAATTATTTGGACTAAAGTTCCGATTGGAGTATTAATCTGTAATTCTATCGCAGCTAATTCTTACGATTCTTTTTTTAACACTTTATGGACAAAAGCCAAAATTTAAAAGATTACTTAACTACAACTGAAAGGATCCAACCTAACGCCAAAAGCACCGTTGATATTACCATAAATGGATTTATCTCTTTTATTCTTTTTGTAAATAATAATCCTAATATAAATATGCTAAATCCAAACAATAAAGCTCTATCAATTGAAAATGTCCAAATAACTGCTCCAATCATTATCAATACTGTAACTATGTCCAGCTTGGTATAAGTCTTAAGTTCTTCTCTAGATGGAAATAAAGCGATACCTACCCAGAAAAGTGCGCCAGTTGTTGCGATTACTGGAACTAAACTAATCAAAGGCGTTAAAAATATCATTGCCAACATTAAAATAGAAATAACAACTGCTGTAAATCCTGTTCTTCCGCCCTCTGAAATTCCAACAGCACTTTCAACGTACGCGACCATGCTTGAAGTACCTAAACTCGCTCCAACCATTGTACCTGCACCGTCAACAGATAAAGCTTCTTTCATTTGAGGCATTGTTCCGTCTTTGTTGACGATTGTTGTTCCTCTGGTCAAGCCGATGAACTTAGCAATACTGCCATAAAAATCAATAAGGAAAAGCACGAGTATTACACTAATCATTTTAACGTTAAATATCACTCCTAAATCCAATTGGAAAATCGCACTAAACATTTCTGTTGAAAATTGAACGGGTGTGGCTGTTCCGCCCAACCCTAAAATGTATGCGGATAGAGTAGATAAAACAATACTAATTAAAACAGCACCCGGAATCTTAAACTTTCTTAAAATGAGAGTTAATGCAAGACCAAAGTAAAGAACATAGGCGAGAGGGGAAAAGAATATTCCTAAACCGCTAATTCTGACTCCAGAATAAACAAGAACTCCAGCCAATCTAAGAGCAATTAACATCAAGAATACGCCGACACATAAAGCTAAACCCGATTTCATTTTATCAGGAATGGCATTGATTATTTTAGTGCGGACATTTGTTAAAGTGAGTATCATAAATATAACTCCTGACCAGAAAACAGCTCCCAAAGCCTCCTGCCAAGTAAATCCTAAAGCTAAAATTACAAAGAATGCGACATAAGCATTCATCTCCATACCGGGAGCAACAGCAAATGGTTTTTTAGCCCAGACACCCATAATAAAAGTAGCCAAAAAACAAGTAATAACAGTTGCAAATAAAACAGCACTTTTATTGAATCCGCCCTCTCCTAAGATTGATGGATTAACTACGAAAATATAAGAAAGTGCAAGAAATGTTGAAACTCCAGCAAGAATTTCAGTTCTATAATTCGTCTTGTGCTTGGCAAATTCAAAATAATTAGAAATTTTCTTGAAAATACCTCTGTCTTCTTGCTGTGACTTATTCATATTGTTCCTCTTTTATTTAGTTTTCTTTAGCTTAAAGATAATAAAGTCTTTAATTTTTCTCTGCTTAAGTTCATATTCTGGTGTAAAAATAGTATCAACCAACTTTAAGCCTGTGTCTTTATACACTTTTTCATACCATTCAATAGGTCTGTGGTTTTCAATAATTTGATAACCTCCCTCTTTTTTGGTTTTCATATAACTATGATTCTCCTCGTATTTGTGCTTAGGAGTTGGTCTCAAATCAAGTTTAGTCTCTGGCACATTTAGGAGCTTTGGGATTACAAAATCCGATATAAGCAAAGCCATGATCATTCAATGAATTTTTTATGTTCTTTACAATTCTTTTTACTTCATCTTCTGAGACAATACATAAAACAAGATTGCAGATTACAAAATCAAAATTATTTTCTGGAATTTCTTTAACAGTATCATAAATATTTTCTTTCCCTATTTTCTGAGAAGCCTGTTTTCTCATATCCTCAGAAAGGTCATACACTTTAACATCAGCACCTAATTTCTTCAAAGCGGTTACTAAAATACCCGGACCAGCACCATAATCTAAAACTTTCTTTTTCTGTAACTTTCCAAGAAACGGAATAAGTGTATTATCATAGTAAGCTAATTTTATCTTTTCTGCTTTCAATTCTTCAGAAACTCTGCTCCATTCAGTTTCTTCTGATATTAATTTGTTTGCCATAAATATTATTATTAAAATTGTTTAGTTTATAAAGTTTCCTGCTTGTCGTTCCCCCCCCCCCCCAGTTAATAAAAAATTTAGGAGAGCAGCTAAAAACATAAAAGCCAAACTTATGTTCAACGAATCATTAGCATTCTGGAACGCAGAAATAAAGTATCTTAAATCCGAAGTCCGGTATACTAAAGTCGGATTTGAGCCATTGACGGAAACCATCATCCGCAACGACAAAATCGGCTTAATCATCTGGACCGAAAAGCCGATAGGAATATTAATCCACAACCAAATTGCAGCTAATTCGTATGATAAATTTTTTAAGATGATATGGATGACAGCGAAGAAATAGGCGGGCAACATTTAATTGCTTCTATTTAGTGAAAATAAAAGTTAATAAACCTTCCCACCCCCACCATTCCTATGAAAAGTCCATTTGAAACAATTTTAAAAAATAGGAGTTATATAGTTAAATCCAAACGGTTGGCTGGGGGATATGTGAATTCTGTGGCTTTGATTACTACCATAGGAAAAGATGGAAAAAAGCAGAAGTATATACTAAAAAAATATAATTCCGAAAAAGCAATAAACGAAATGCTGAGGGGCTATAGTTTAATACTTCATATCGTTCCTACTCCGTTTATTGTGTATATCAATAAAGAAAAACTTCAAGTAGCATTTGAGTATATCGAAGGGAAAGATATTTTTCAGATGATTAAAAGCAAAGATCCAAAAGTCCACCACGCATTCAAAATCCTCGCAAAAGAATTAGAAAAGTTACACCGATACAAATTGTTTAATCCTCACTATAGAAAAGGGAACTCTCCCGATGAGAGGAAAATGATCAGTCATTGTATTCAATCCATTAAAAAGAACAATATTGGAGATATTCAAGCAAATAAAATTCTACATGAAATTCAAGCGTATATTCCAAAAACAAAGTCTATTATTCATGGTGATGCCCATCTTAGAAATTTTGTCTATTATCAGGGCATAATTTATTTTATCGATTCGGATAACGTAAAAGTGGGGGATTTAAATGCCGATCTCGGTAGATTGCTCAGTTATTTAGATATTATGGAAGATAAGAAACACCTTTCAGCAAAAGACGCTTGAGTATTAAAAGAAATCTTTCTTCATATGTACGGGGGAGAAGATTACCGTGCTGTTTTATTGTATAAGCTGAGAGCACCATTACGGATAGCAAAAGAATTTGGATCCGCCCCCGGCCATTTAATCCCTCATCCTCGAAGATTTATTGAAAAGGTACTAGCCGAATTAGAACATGCTAAATAAAGAGTATTACCTGAAGAGGGGGCTGAAGAATTTAACTACCCTCAGTCGGACTTCTCAAGGAATCCTTAATGTGAGTTCTTCGCAGAATAAAAAAGAGAAGGTTATCTTCTCATCAAAAGAAAAACTTAAGAGTATCACTATCAAAAATTTTCAGGGAGTCCTTTCTTATCTTTATATTAACAAAGGCCGGCAGTTTAGTAACAAAGAAGAGTTAAAAGTTTTTATTGAAAATTTAGTTAAAAAAATAACTGCAGGGGTATTAAAGGAAGGGACACTTTACCGGGATGAGGATTCACCAAAATATCCTTATATCCAAGTTAGTAAACTTCCTCGGCAGATAGAAAAATTTTATACATCTTTGTTTAGTAGGCTGAACCGAGAAGATCCCTTCGCGTTGGCCGCGTGGATTATCTACAACATAGATCTGGGGGGTCATTATTTTGCCGACGGTTGCGGAAAAACCGCCCTAGCATTAAGCTCTTATGTATTAATGAGAAAAAACAAAAAATTGCCAAACATGAAAGATCGAAAAGATTATTATGCCCACGCTTCTGTAAAAGGTGCCGGCGAAAGATTAAAATGTGTAAGTTTAAGAAAATGGAAAAGGTATTATCTTTCTCTATTTAATAGAGTATAAATCCAATCTTCTATCCGTATAGTTTTTATCTCTTAAACTCATAGTTAACTATTTATAATATCCTTGGAATCCATAAAAAACTATCGCCCCTGTAGCATAGCCCGGTAATGTACCGCTCTCGTACAAGCTTTTTAAAAAAAAGCTTAAGCAAAAAAATGAGGCATAAAGCCTCACCCTTTTATTTAAAGAAGAGAGAAGCGGGGATCGGGGGTTCAAAAGCCCGCATCCTTGTGGTTGCAGCTTGAAAGTCCCTCCAGGGGCTGTATAGTTTTAAACTCAATAATCCTTATAAATAGCAATTTTTCTCTGTCTCAGATGCCAGACGAAGAAAAAGAGCCGGAGATTAAATTAGAAACAGCCAAAATTCCAGCGGAAGAACTAGAGCTTCCTTCCTCTAATAAATGGTTTATTATCTCTTTAATCGCTGTAGTTGGCATCTTCATCCTGATAATTGCCGGTATCCGTGCCTTTGATAGTCTTACTGGAGAAGTAATCACTATTGATGAGCTTCACAAAAAAAATCTAGACGGAGATTTAAAACAAGATCAAGGTTATACTTACAACGGTTATTCTTTTGTCTTCACTGACGGCCTTTGGTGGACGCAAGCCGTCATCAACAACCGGAAAGTCAATCCAGGCATGCATTTCGGTCCTAACGAATTAGAGAATATCACTGTCTCAGGAAAACTAACAAATGTTTCTTTCGAAAAGCCGGAACTCTACATCTCCATCGATCCCATTCAATCCGATAAGTATACAGCTTTGGCTGTTTCCGAACTTTCCAATAGTCTAATCTCTCTTACCCAAAAGCCAATGACTGCCGCCTGCTCTTTCAACGAAACTACTGCCTGCATTGATCGGCCCATTGTCAACTGCCAGAACAAAGACAAGGCCGTCATCCAGTTAATCCCCGAGAGTTTTCCTAAAGTAGAACTGGAAGATAACTGTGTCAAGATATTCGGCCAAGACATGGAATTAGTCAAGGCCGCAGAAAGATTCCTTTATCGTTTCTATGGAATTATGATTTAGTATAGGTGCAAAACCAATCATTTTTTTGCAACATATAACACATGTCCGCCATAACCAACTAACGAAGTGTCATTAGCGGTTTTTCTTAAATAATCCAACCACAATTCAAATTCTTTTTCATTAAACTTATTTATTTCGTCCTTTAATAATCTGGAAATTCCATCGGGAGATAATAGCTCTACTTTTTGTAATTTGACTTGTTTAAATAAATCTTCAATTTCCGCAATTGTAACAAAGGTAAAAACATTATCTACAAAATGAAAGTCGTTTTTATTTATTATTTTATCATTTAATATTGCCCGGATATTATTCTTAAAATATTCCCCCACACAACTATAATTCGAAACAAACGCAAATATAATTATTCCATTACGTTTACAGACCCGTATAGATTCTTTAAGTGATTTTAATCTATCATTCTTTTTTAGATGATACATTGGACCGAGAGACAAAACAATATCAAATTGTTTATCACCTAACATTTTCAGATTAGTTGCAGTCCCAAGTATCGGCGTTATCCTCATGTTGGGGTTTATCCTTGATTTCAAAATGTCTAGATTATGTTTTACAAGTTCTACTGCAGTTACATCATAACCATCTTTTGCAAGTTGAATAGAATATGCGCCAGTTCCCGCACCTAATTCAAGGATTTTCATCCCCGATTTTAAATATTTTCGAATAGTTTCAAAAGTAAGAATTAACTCCGGTTTATGTGCTTGGTCTTTTGTCAATCTAAATTCTTCGCAATAACCATAGGCATAATGCTTTATGATTTTTTCCATACTAATTAGAATCAATAACACTCAGTTTAAATATCTTACGAAATGTTTCCCTTTAGGTTTTTTTAGCGATTAAGAATGATTAGACTTAACTGCAATTTAAAGAATATTAACCATATCATTCTTGATATTAACCAGTCTGAACGGCAGCCCCAAAGTCATTACTGCCAGCAGGACAGCCATATGCTCTTTGCCTGTGCCAGAAACAAAATTCAATCCTGCTTCCCAGCCAGTCACTCGGCCGGTCAGCTTCTCCTTAATCGCCAAGCCGATAGTTTCCATCTCTTCTTCGGGATTAATAAGAATATACTCAACTCTTCTATCTTTGATCTTGGCGTTATCTCTGCCAAATTCATTGGTGACAATGAAAATCTTCTCCCAGGGGCCTTGAGAAACCAGTTTAAAAACTTCGGTCCAAGTGCCTTTTCCTGTGCCCAAACATACAATCAGATTCGCCATAAGCAGTATTTTCTGGGTTTATTTAAGTAGTTTTCCTTCAAAATAAGTGGTGTACAAATTGAAGCAATCTCGGCTCTTTAAGCAGGGAAGAAAAGAGAATTCTTCCCGGTTTTTCTCGATTATGTTTTTCTAAAATAGGAATTATTTTCTCTTGCCCCATCAATTGCATTAGTTTATTCCACTCGTCATCGCTCAGTTTATCCATCACTTTCCGCATCTGAAGATGCAGCCACAAATCCCGGCCGATCTCTTTCTTCCAAGTTTGCGCATAACTTTCTCTTCGTTTTAACGATTCCGCCAAGCATTCAGCTGCTTTCAATCCAGAAATAATTCCCCCTAGTGTAGTAGCCTTTACTTGGGTAGCAGCATCTCCCATCAAAACTAGTTTATTCTTAATCTCTGTCGGCAGTTTAGGATTATAGACTGGAATGATTCCTCCCTGCCATGCTCTGATTCTTATTTTACTCTTTCTTTTGTCATTCAACTCTTTAAGGAAAATATCAAAGTACTGTCGAGGATTATTTCGTACAGCTACCCCAATTCTTGCTGTTTTATTGTCTTCCGGCACCACCCAGGCAAACAAGCCCGGAGCAAAACGATTGCCGAAGTATGCTTGATAAGCAGAAGGATCAAATTCTCCTGTGGCTACTGCCTGCACTCCGAAAAAGAATTCTCTCTGGCCGAACAAGCCGAATTGCTGAGCCACTGCGCTGTTCGGCCCGTCTGCTCCCACAACAAAATCCGCAGGAGCATAAATCCTTCGTCCGGCATTGTTGTCTTTAAATTGCAGCCAGTTATCTTCGGCAGAGATAAACCGGCGGCCGAGATGCAGTTTTGCTCCGTTGTCTACTGCTTTATCCACAAAATACCCATCAAATTTGCTGCGGTCTATCACATATTCTTTCTGCTTTATTTCAATTTTCCGGCCGGAAGGAGCAATCAGCTCAATCCGTTCCGTCGTATTCACTAAAAATGACTGCAAAGATTTTGGCGGCAATCTCAGCTCATCAAAACTGCCGGTAAGCAGGCCGGTGCATTGAATCGGTTTGCCTATCTCTTTATGTTCTTCGCACAAAGAGACTTCATGTCCTTGAGCGGCCAAAAGAGAAGCAGCATAACCTCCCACAGGGCCGGCTCCAATAACTGCAATTTTAGGCATAAAGACAAGATGGCAAGAGAGTTTAAAAGATTGATTAAACAAGAATTCTGTTTTCTCAAGCTGGGAACCAAACCCCTGAGGAATCTCTTATCGGAGCATAAGCCTGCAAAGAAGGATTGGCCAACTCCAGTTTCACTCGTTCATCAATCTCCAGGAAATCTCGTTTTAACAGTTCTTCCAACGTGTATCGTTTATCTTTCGCTTCCGTATCTAACTGTTGCTTAATCTGGTGTACTCTTTCTCTTTGTCCATACAGATTAATTGTAACTCGGTTCTTATATGGATACCTAACAGTCCAATCGTGCAGGTAAGCCAGCATCACTTCTTCCTGCTTAAAGCGATAAACATCGGTGGTATCAGTGTCTTCCCTTCTCGGCCGTTTGCTTAAAGAAACAATCTCAATCTTACCGTTTTCCTTCACGCGTCCCATATATTCTCTAAATTCTCGGGGAGAATAAAGGCCGATAGCCTTGCCTTTGTAAGCAGTTAGTTTCATCATGTCGAGAAAGTATAATTGATTTATTTAGATTGTGAAATTTAAAAACGAGGAGGTTGCATCTTTTTCTGTATCACTGAGAATAATTGCCTAAAGAATAAACGCCACTGCCCCATGATATATCTTTAAGTTCTTTTCTTTCTGCATCAGACATCTGTTCGTAAATCCATCCTATCGGTGGGCAAGATGCGTTTTCATCATCGCCAATCAGTTCTGCGATTGTCACAAAGTTTACTACGTCGGGATTTCCTACGCTGTAAGTGGGAAACCGTTCACAATTCTCTGAAACGTAAGGTTGAATTAGTTCTAAACCTAACCGGACTCTTCTCCCCCGCCAGTCCGCACGTTCATTATCAAATTTTTCTTCTAATGGAGATTTAGTGTAAGAAACAGTCTTTTTATTATACTCTTCATTACACCCTTTTCGTGATAACGCCTGCAAAGCACTACCAGCGAAAAAACCGGCACCAATAATTATCAAAGTTTTTTTAGCCATCAATACCATTTTAGTTTATTCTAGTTTAAAGTTTATCACTTAATTCTTTTCGGTCTTCTCTAATCTCTTGTTTTAAAGCTTGGTTCGAAATGATTCTACCTAAAGCGTATACACCCATAAAGAAGATGAATTGATAAGGATAAGGAACAAAAAGGGAATCCTCTTGACGAGTAGAAGCTTCTAAAATCATCCCACCGATACCTACCGCTTCTAAGATACTTCCCCACCATATATCAAGATTTTTATGATATTGCATAACCATTTTATATTCTTTCGGGTTTTTTTACAAGATTAAAAAATAAAAAAAAAAGAAATACCTAATAGTATTCCTTCACTTTCTCGTCTTCGTCTTTCTTGCCCATTCGGCTGAAGCCGATGATGATTCCTACAATCACCAGTAAGACAACTAAAGCAATCACTGCTACTTCAAGTCCTTTTCTTAACTTGCTGTAGTCAGCATCATTGCTGGCAGTCTTCACTACATTGGCCTTAAGACTGAACTGCTTCAGGACTTTCTCGCTGTTCTTCACAGTTACGCTGAAGATTTTTTCTCCTGCTTCAGCGGCTTCTTTGGCAGTGACATAAGCATAGGCTACTTTAGTTTCACCAGGAGCTAAGACGAAAAGATTCTCGCTTAACTTAGCGTCAGCCCAATCTCCAGCCACTAACTCTAAAGCATAAGTCTGGGAAGCTTTTCCTTCATTGGTCAAGGTGATGGGATACATTGCCTGACTGCCGCCTGCAACCACATTCTGAGATTCCGGACCAGCAGTTAACACAAGCTTCTCGCCTGCAGTTTCCTGTTGAGCAGTTTCTCCCTCTAAAACTTCCAAGGTGTAAGTCTTAGCAGTTACTTCTTTCATGTTGTCGTATTTGACAGTTACCTGAACCGGATACTTGCCGGCTTTGGCATCAGACGGAATCTTTAAGTAAAGTTCCTCTGTAATCTGAGTGTCATCAGCTTCTAAAGCATCGATGTAGTCAGAGGTGCTCACTCCCAATTCTGAGATAGAAGCAGTCACTTTGACGTTTTCTTCATCTTTAACTCCGAAGTTCTCTACAACAACTTTTGCCTGTAAAGCTTTTCCTGCCTTTAATTTTAAGGAAGGGGAAAAGTCAGTGTCTTTAATTTCTACGCCGTGTCTTACTGCATCAACATAGATCTTAACGACTTTTTCCACAGCATCATGGTTCTTATCAGTGATTCTTACTCGCAAAAGATATTCATCTTGGTCTAACTCTTTAGGTAGATTCAAGGAGAATTTCTTGTAGTAAGTTTTTCCTTCTTTCATATCAAATACATGGGTGGTGCCCACAAGAGGCTCGTAATCAGAGTATTCATAACCCTTAATGGAAGCTTCTACTTCTACGTCCTTAGCTTCACCAGTGGCCTTTAAACCAACTTCTACTTCAAGAGAGTCTCCTTCCTCGAAGTCAGTAACCTCAGTGACTAAGTCACCGTTGTCATTGAAGTCTACGTCATTGCCGTTGACTTCCATGCTCTTCACTTCTACCGGCATCGGAGAAGCAGAGGCGCTGGCTACTAAGAAAAAGCTCAGCACGACTAACGCAAATACACTCAAAATTTTATTCATCATTTTATTTTCCCCCCATGTTTTGGTTGAGTTTTATCGACTTATTATCGACTTTAAGACAGATTTTTTATTCAAATCCATCTTTCTTTATAAACCTTTCGCACGCTTTAGTATTTTAAAGTAGTTAATCTATTTTACCTCAACAGTACGATAGGCAACATTATACACTAAATCATTACTGACGGTAATCTTTACATCATATTCTCCAGCATCGATTCCTTCCGGAAGCTCCAAGGAAATCTGTTTGCTTATCTGCTTGTTCTTCTTGATATCAAACAGGCCGCTGATCTTCTTGATGCCTAATTCTGGGATAGATAGAGTGATGGTCACATCTTTCATCTTCTGATATCCGCTGTTGACAATGTCTACTTTAGCAATCAAGGAATCGCCGGCAGAAACTTCATCTTCTTCGAAATAGATGTTGTCAAAACCCAGCTTATTGTTCTGGCCGCCCACCATTATATAATACACTTGCTGTTCAAGCATTTCTCCATCATAGGCTTCAATCACTACCTTGAACTGGCCGTTCTTTTCTACTTTCCAGGTTATCATACTGTTAGTATCCATTTCCATCCCTTCGGGTCCAGTTTTCAAACTCAAAGCCACAATCTCTCCTTCAGGATCTTTGGCTTTCACAGTGTACTGATAGGTTTTCCCCAAAGTAGCTTCTGTCGGAGCAACAGTGATAAAATACGGCTTCTTGTTGATTGTCGGTTTAGGCTCCTCTTTGGCCACCACTTTCAAGCTGACAGTTTGGCTGTCGCTTTCTTGGCCATCGCTTACAGTAAATGCTAGTTCATATTCTCCTGCATCTCCTTTAGCTGTCTGCCAAGAGAAAGCCCAAGTATGGTCTCCAACTTTTTCTACAGAGCCGACAGTATTATCTGCAGCTAGAGTCAGTTCATTTAAATCAATATCTTCTGCATCCAGATAGAAAGACACCAAATCGCCTTCATAATAAAATTCAGGCAAGCCAGTTACTTCTTTCAGAACCGGAGCGTTATTCTCGGAAGGAATAACTGTTTCATCAGAAATTATAATGGTGAACTCCTGAGGAGCAGAGTCTTCTGTGCCGTCAAAAGCCACAAAGCTTACAGCCACTTCTCCTGCTTCTTTCGGTGTCCAGGTGATTTCTCCTGTTGCTCCATTCATGCTCATCTCTTCAGGTAAGCTAGTCTTGGCTATGAAAGTGATCAAATCTTCATCTTCGTCTACTGCAGTCAACTGATAAGTATAAGTTTCTCCTACAGTCGCTTCAGTACTAGGATTAGAGGTGATCATTGGTGCATGATTTTCAGGCAAGGGAGTTTCTTTAGTTACTTCTACATTTAAAGTTCCTTGAACTCCAGCTTTACCATCGGATAACTGGAAGATCACTGGGAAATTGCCGACAGTATTTGGCTTCCAGCTGAACAGCCACATATTTTTGCCGGCAGTAGTCAAACTCATGCCTTTAGTATTCATATTTAATATTTTTAAAGCAAGAAGCTCTTTGTCTTGGTCATAACCAGTAACAAGCTTGCTCACAGTTTCTCCTAATTTAATTTGCACCGTATCGAGCTCATTAAGTACCGGAGCATGATTTTCCGGCACAGGCTCTTCTTTCTTCTTGATGGCCAGAGTATAGATCTGTGAACCAGAATCTTTGCCATCGCTGACTTTGACTGCCACGTGATATTTTCCTTCTTTGATAGGAGTCCAGGCAATCATTCCGGTTTTACTGTTGATACCCATTCCAGCCGGAGCAGCAGTCAAAGAGTAAGTTAATTTATCTCCTTTGTCAGCATCTAAAGCTCTAACATCATAAGTATACTTTGTGTTGACATAACCTTCTGAAACAGGTTTAGACGTGATTGTGGGTTTATGATTTCCCGGAATTGGTTTGTCAGTTACAGTAATCACAAACTTGTCAGAATCGCCTACTTTCTTGTCGGAAACATAAACATTGTATTCATAGACTCCTTCTTTGTCTGCAGTTCCTTTAAGCAGTCCAGTGGAAGCATCAATCTGCAGCCAGGTGGTGCCGGGAACTAAACTATAATCCAGCTTATCACCGTCTTCATCTGTGGCTTTGACTTGATAGCTGAAAACTTTTCCTTCTTCAAATGTTTGGTCGGGAATATTCTCTAATTCAGGAGCATGATTAACCTGAGGCTCAGCTTTATCTAAAACAGTAAGATCTACGTTCTGGCTGTTGCTGCCTTCAAAAGCATCTTTAGCAGTAAATGTTAATTTATATTTTCCCGACTGTGATTTAGTGGGAGTCCAAGTAAAGGAAGCTTCTCCTTTATTATTAATTGTCAACTCTTTATCTACTAACGGTCCATTGGGAAAGAAGAAATTAAAGAAGCCAAAGAAACCGGTTAATTTTTTTTCTAGTTTAACATTTAGAGTTGCTTTATCTTTGTCTTGGTCATTGACTTGAAGTTTGACTGATAAAGTTTCTTCTTCAGTCAAAATTTTTCCCGGCGTCATTTCCACCAGATTAACTGCAGGATTCTGATTGGTATCTTTAACTGTAAATTTTACTTCGTCTTGATCTTTAAGCAAACCATCACTGGCAGAGAAAATTAAATCAATCACTGCCTCTTTGCTTGGATGTTTTACTAGGTCATAACCAGGATTCCAAATGAAGACACCAGTTTCTTCATTGAAAGAAGCGCCAGACAAACCAGGTTTGTCTATAGTCTGATAGCCAGGAGTAGAGATAAAATATGAATAAAGGATCTTGTCCTTGTTTTCATCAGTAGCTTTCAATTGAAAAGTCAAACTTTCCCCTTCAACGAAAGTCATATCATTAACCGGAGATAAAATCGGAGCTTTATTATTTGATTGAGGAAGGGCATCCTTCTCATCATTATCCTGATTGTTGCTGCATCCAGCATCTTGAAGGTCAACCTTGCCGTCTCCATCATTATCTTTTCCATCAGTGCATTGAGGCAAAGCAGCTTTCCCTTCAACTGTTAAATACAATACCGATGCATCACTGCCGTCAATGGCTTGGGCAGAGATCAGGATAGTATACTCTCCAGCTTTCAATTCGCTGGTCTCTACAGATACTTTATTGAAAAAGCCATCCATATTGGCGTTCATTTTCTCACCAAAGGCTAAAGTTTCTATAGCTTTTCCATCGCTGCCAAGAAGATCAGCTTGATAATCAAACTTCTTCGCACTGAGGATGACAAAAGCAAATTCCGCATTTTTTCCTTGTTCTACTGCCAGATTCTTGCTTCCAGATTCCATCCAATAGGAAGAGACGGCTAATGTACTAGCCGCAGCAAAAGTCGGCAGCAAAGAAAAGACGAACATCAATACTATGCATATTGACAATAATTTTTGGAATCTGTTTTTCATTTTGTTTTTACCTCACTGTTTTTTACTGTGAGGTTCCGAAACCTCAGTTTCGATACCTCACAACTAAAAAAAATTAAAATTTATATCTAATTTCAAATATGCCTTGAGCAGATTTACTGCGAGTGCTGTATCCTCCTTCAACACCGAGGCGTAAGTTTCTCAAGGTTCTTACATTAAGACCGCCATGAAGATTAGCACCATACCAAGTTTCGGTATTTGTGGTAGAATCTCCAATAGTTTTCTTGCCGTCCAATTGCTGGCCGTCTTTGGTTAATCTCATAGATCCAGTATAATCTTTATGAGTAGTTCTTTGACCAATCAAGGCATCCACTCCTGCGCCAAGATCAAATCTTCCTCTGCTGTAGGTTACCTCAGGACCAACTGCAACAAAATCTTTTTTTTCAACAGTAGTCTTAGTTACATCCGCAGTTGTTTTCTGTACATCGCCTGGCAAAGTGGCTGTTTGTATCCCGCTTTTGTCAGTGTCAGTATCGACATCTGCACTCTGGAAGATTGCAGCAGCTCTTAAACCTGGAGTCCATCGGCCAATTTGATAGCCAGCAGAAACTCCTAATCGTCCTTGGTTTTCCGCATCGTTAGAAAAAGCATAGGCCGCAAAAGGAGCAAAGACGAATTCTCCGCCTTGCTTGACTATTGTGTTTTGGCCGCAGCCGACTTTCAATAAACGGGCTCTCTCTTGCTCAAACAACTCTTTGCTTTGGTCATAAAGTCTAATTTTTTCGTCTAACTGCTCAGTAAGATTTCCAATAGGTTTTTCTGTCGGAGCAGTAAGTCCTTGTGTCAACGCTTGGGCAGTAGTAGCTTCTTCTAATGCCGGAGCGGTAGTCGGTTCCAATACGCCTCGCAATTGTGTTTTAATAGATTCAATGGCTTTAAACGTATTTGTTACAGCTTCCTTCTTCTTGTCTAAACCAGCATAAGCTTTCTTGCACGGCTCACTATCTTTCAATCCGAGCATAAAGTTTTCGTAATCGGCCAAAGTTTCAGTATGAGTTTGTTCTAACTCATCAATTCTTTTCTGTGCTGATTTTAATGCTGCTTGAGACTCTCCAACCGCGCGTTCCAAGTCACTGATATTTGCTATCGGACCAGCGCAAACTTGCTGGGAAGGACATGCTTCCGCATCTCTCTTAGTGTAATTTCTTCGGTCTTTATTTTCTACACGATTAGTCAAGCCAAGTTTATCCGCTACAGACGGAGCTACACAAGCGTACTTGTCTCCATAAAAACTTGCACAAGCTTTTCCGGTTCTGGACGGAGATTTTGCAGGAGAGGTAACTCTTTCTCTACCTTCTAAAACAACCTTTTCTTTCGCATAAGCGTTTCCACAGTAAACTGCACCTACCAGGGCGGCCAAGACCAAACTGTTTTTAACCATTTTAATAATCCTCCATGTATTTTTATTCTAGTTTAACTATAATATAATCATCTCCGGGGTTGACGCGGCAGGCATCTTTGTTCTTCTCGATAAATAATCTTCTTGTTTCTGCATCATCATACTCCGGCTGATACGAGACCATAAGAGAATATAAATTGTCTAAAGCTTCAGGACATGTTTTTCCCTTCACTTTTAATTCTCCTAATAAAAATCTCTTCAATGAGGACACATAGTTTAACAGTACTTTTGGAGAATTATCCGGATCTTTCTTTAGATCACGATAAAAACTAGTGATTTGAGTAGTTTGAGTCGGCTTAGCTTTCTCAAAAGTTAAGTTAGTCATACACTCGCTATACTTTTCTTGCAAATCTTTTGCCGCATCTAACTGCGGTTGATATTCCTGTCTAACCCGTGCTTCTACTTCTTTTTCATCAACTAGGGAAGCTTGTACGGGCACTGCCACTTGTTTGTATGCCGGTTGTTCTTCTGTTGATCGGCGCCCACAATTATAATCTGCCCCACAGATAGCAATGATTCCTCCACAATAAAGAATCTGTGCTAACCATGAAGATTTTATTTTTTTTTCTAAAGAACTAAAATTTGCATCGGCATTGCCAGAAGCTCCAGTTGATTTATCATTGTCTACCATTTAGTTTCCACCCCGTATAAATAATTATTAATTTAGCTGATATAACTATTTTCTACTTTAAAGTAGGTGTTCCTATATAAAGTTTTCGGAATAAAATCTTTAATCGGATGGGCAGGTATCAACATGATGTTCAGAACTGTCGTTACACAAAAAATAGAAACACGGTTGTTTATATCCTTGTTCTAAATGAATACTCATCGAACAGTTATCAATAGGTACATCAAAAAGTTTGGAAAACTGTTGTTGCATTTTTTGCTGTTTTTCTTGATAATCTGATTGGCTAACATATAAACTACAAATATTGTCGATGAAATTAGATGATGTATCAGAACTTATGCCGTCCCAATCATTTAAGCGGGCGGTTAATTCTAATTCTTCTTTTAATGGAGCAATAGACTTTAATATTATTTCTTTTACTTTGTTTTTATCATTTCGCTCTAACGCGTTGCTCAGTTGTAAACATGAATCATTTTTTTCATAAAAAGCAACATTCCCCGCTAACTGTTTTCCTTCTTTGTACAAGGAGTTATTGGCTTCAATGCATACTTTATTACCTGTACCTAATACGTCCACTAATTGAGTCAACTCTTTGTTCTGTCTCGCCTCAGAGAAATATAATAAGCCTCCCGCAACAAGAGATACTCCTAACGCCCCCAATGCAGCAGCCAGTTTCCATCTACCGGTTCCCGAAGGAGCGGCGGATTCTTTTGTTTTTTCCAGCACAGTTTGCTTTTTGGTTGCAAGCCAATCGTTTACTTTTTTTTGTTCACGAGAAATTAATTCGGCATATTGTGCCTTTAAAGCGCGAGTTTCGCTCTCTAATGCAATACGATGAACTTTAGGAGGAATGTAACCTTCGTATTGTGTTCTTAAAGTGTTAATCTCTTCAGCAGAATCGCTCGCCTGCCTTTTTACTGCGTCTAATACAGCGGTATGTACTTCTCCAGAGACGTGATTTTTATACGTTTGCATTAAAGTACGTTTTTCTTGAAATAACTCCTCTTTGATTTGTTCCGAGTTATTCAATAAATTTTGTAACGAATCAATTTCTTTTTCTTTCTCAGCTAACTCTGCTCTTAATGCATCAGAAACATCTCCTTCTTCTGAGGCAGGAGGTCTTTCTGGCGCCCGTTCATCTTCGTCTCTCCTCTCTCGCACATTTTTACGTTCTTTCTCAAGTTCTTTGAGAGTATACCTCTCCACTCGTTCAAAAACCTCTTCTAAGTTTTTTTCAACGTAAAAAGTATTGTATTCGGTGGCTATTCTTCTGGCAATAGCATTTGCTTCAGTCGGTTTTTCTCTCGCAAGATGAGAAGAAACCAGCTCGGCCATTTCTAAATAGTGAGGTACTATCTGTTCTAAAAAATCTAATCTACGCATCAGTTCTCGAGATTCATCTTGATCTTCATTGAAACTATTCTGTAAAAATGCGTACTGAAAAAAAGCTGCGTTTAAATTTTCCCAAATATATTGATGGTCTAAGATTTCTTGATGCAGTCCCAACTGGTCTAACCTAGAATAAACTCGTGCTCGGACAGCTTCTTCATGCGTTTCTAAAACAATTTTATATGCAGAGAAATAGTCTCCTGCTTCGAGATTTTTTCTTAAAACAGTCATTATCTCTTTTTGGTTTAGAACTGGAAGAGAAAACATCGCCGGCAAGTGCAGAGCCATATTGGGAAATCTTTCTTTAGAAAAATCATTCTCTGCTACATAAGCCATAAACTCTACGCATTTTCTTGAACTTTCTTCATCAGGTATATAACTCTTAAACATAGCCTCGCATTGAGCTCTCATATCCAGAGGATGTCCCCAGCTTTCCATTAAATCTTCTAATGTGCAATATTTGCGAGTGCTCTGTACAGGTATAATCTGCGTCTTGGATTCCATGGCCGGAACAGAAACTGAGGGAAGTTGAGGAGCCGCTTGCATACTTCCAGTATTAGGAATTTCTGCTTCTCCAAAAACAATTTTATTTTTTTCCGTTGGATCATCCATTTTGTATCGATACTTGTTTTTACTCTAAAGAAGTATACAATTTAAAAATCTAATCCTTCTTAATACAAAATCAAAGCTGCTGCTCCAATCAAAAAAAGCAGAATCAGCATCACACCAAAGAAGAATCTCCCTTTTAGCTGATACTCCGGCTTTCTTTCTCCCTTCTTCTTCGCCTGCCAGAAAGTTAGGACTATTAATATATTAAATAGTCCGATAAATGCTCCGATAAAATTAATCACTGATATGAAATTGGTAAGATTAAGAAAAAAGACAAGCAGGGGAGGCAGTAAAGCGATTATATACGCAGGTACTTTTTTAATGCCATAATCCAAGTGCAGCATCATCCATAAGGCATAACCTAAAGCCAGAAACGCGGTTCCCATGCTAAACGCAGCAAATAGATTTATCATCACGCTTAGGATTCCCGAAGAAAATAATTCTAAAGCCACAGTAGCAATCCGCTGATTCTCCTGAAGCAGAGAAAAGTTTTCCGGCCCAACCATTCCTAAGATAACCGCTGAAAAGACCAGATAAATAATGATTGGAGCTAATCCCCCGAAAATAATCGCTTTCTTCAGCAATTTATTTCTGCCCTGCAGCTCTTCTTTCATCTCTGGAATAGCAGTAGCGCTCATAAAAGCAAAAAGAATTGCCCCATAAGGAAACAGAAGAAATGGAAAATTAACCGTGCTTAAATTTCCTATTTCTATTTTTTCAAAGGAAAAAATTCCCAAAAGTAAAACTGCTGCAACCATCAAGCTGGTCATTATAATTTCTGCTTTGCCTAAAGCTCGGATGCCGAAAAAGACAATCCCCGCTGCAAAAGCAAAAAATAGTAGAGAATAAAAAAAACTGTTTCCTCCAAAAACAGTTTTCAGCACTTCTCCTTCTCCGATAAGATACGCAATCAAAGCTCCATAAATACCAACCACCAAAGAAAAGGCCATCAGATGCTTGCCCCACGGCCCAAGATATTTTCCCACATAGCCGCTTAATTGATAGTTCTTTTTCGTACGCAAGATAATCTCTCCTACGAACAGGTTGAGTAATATCGAAGCTAAACCCAACACAATAATCTCCACTAAACCAATAAGAAATCCGCTGCGGCTGATGACATAAGGCAAAGCAAGAATCCCTGCCCCCACAGTCGTGCCAATAAGGGTGGCCGTAGCCATCCACAATTTTATTTTATTCGTCACCATCTTTTTGAATATTCTAAAACTGGGGACGTGGGGAATCGAACCCCATTTCGTCGGTGCCGCCTAAGAATCTTGCCCGGAAGCTTAATCCTTTAAACTGGAGCCGACTGTAATACCAGTATACTACGTCCCCACCAAAGAATTAAGTTCTTAAGGTTCTATATAAATATTATTGGTTGTTTGGACTTAAATTGTGTTTATTTAGCGGCTCTACAATCTCTGCCCTGCTCAAATATTCCCTTATTTCTTGGGCGATTGTTGGTTGTTCTATATCCATTAACGCAGCATATTCTTGAAATGCATGTCTTTCAGTGGATAAGATTCTTTCTTGCCAATCCTGTTCCGGAAAAAACTTCTTTCGATATTTGTTTCCAAAAAAGAACCGGGCACTAAGAATCAATTTTAAATCTACCTGAGAAGCGATTTCACTAGATGGAGTAACACTCATCATCTGAAAATGATTTTCGCTAGTATCTTTCCCTTTAGGAACAATTTGCCGAAACGGAACTCGTTGAAAACCTTCTTCGGCTAATTGTAAATAGTCTCCGGGATACATCTCGTCTTGATCTATCTTAAGATAGATATCTAATGTTTTTTTTAATCGCTCAACGGTGTTAGTTTCAGTTTGAATAACGGACCATAATTCGCTACAAACGGCTTGTCGTTCGTCTTTGCTATTCAAGATATAATGTTCACAGAACATTGGAACTGGAACGGGGTGTTCCTTAGTAATCCATTGCTGGAATCCTTCCTCGAAATATAAATGATGTAATCCATTGGCATAAATATCTTTTTTGGCTTTTTTGTTTAGTATTCCTTGAATTCCAAAACCTATCAGTGTATCAGATTCATATGCTGCAAGAACTAACCTAGTGAGATTATCCATCGCAGATAGTTTATAGCAATTAACTTTATAAGTTTTGTGTGGTTAGAGAAGAGGATGATAGAATTAGACGGCTCTCATGGAGAAGGGGGAGGAGCCTTAGTCCGGGTGGCTTTGGCTTTGTCCTGCATCACTGGCAAGCCCTTTATCGTAGAAAAGATTAGAGCCAACCGTCAGGAGCCAGGACTTAAAGCCCAGCACCTTTGCGCTATCAATGCTTTGAAAGAGATTTGTTCTGCTCAGACTACTGAGGTTGCTTTCGGTTCAGAGACTTTAGAATTCAATCCAGGAAAAATAAAATCCGGCAAATATCAATTTGATATCAGCACTGCAGGCTCCATCGCATTATTTCTTCAAGCTGTCCTTCTGCCCTGTTTATTTGCTTCTAGAAAGATTATTCTTACAATCAAAGGCGGCACCTGCGGAGAATGGCAAGCGCCAGTAGAATACCTTCAGAACATTCTTCTTCCTCAGCTGCAGCGATTTGCAGAAAAACTGGAAATCAAACTGTTAAAGAGAGGGTATTATCCTAAAGGAGAGGGAGTAGTGATTGTGGAAGTGACTCCTAAATTCAATCTGGAAAAAGTCTCTTTGGAAGAAATCGCAAAAAGAGTTAAACCTTATCAACTCACTCAACGAGGTAATCTCATTTCTATTCGAGGTATCTCTCACGCTTCGTTTAGTCTCGAACCGGCTAAAGTAGCAGAGCGCCAGGCAGAAGCAGTCAAAAGCTTTCTGAAGAAATATGCCGTTCCGATTATTATCCAGCCCGTTTATCAAGAGACTGCTAGTGATGGTTCAGGCATCACTCTCTGGGCCGAGTTTGCTGAAGGCAAAGAAAGCGATGATGTCCATCCGTTCTTTGTAGGAGCGGATGCTTTGGGTAAAAGAGGAAAACGGGCCGAAGAAGTAGGCAAAGAAGCGGCCGAAGAGTTAATTCATCTAATCGATGCCGGCCGAGGCGTGGACAGGCACTTGGCCGACCAGTTGATTCCTTTTATGGCTCTTCTGCCCGGCAGTGAGATAGAATCCGCTGAAGAAATCACTTCCCACACCTTTACTAACATCAAAATAGCAGAAAAGTTTCTTCCAGTTAAATTTCGAGTGGAAGGAAAGAAGATAACCTCTGTCTCCCAACCCCCTTAAACAAATGCTTGACTAATCTTTTTAAATAATGCCGAAAACTAGAATAAACATGGAAAAAAAACAATGTGCTTCTTGTAAACGGGAAATCGCCAGCATTCCCGGCAGTGTTTCTTTCAAATGTCCGGCTTGCGGCAAGTATGAAATCGTCCGATGCTCTATCTGCAGGCTCTCTGCTTCAAAATATCACTGTCCTGCATGCAGCTTTGTGGGGCCGAATTAAACTCTCAAACCAAAATGGCGCGCGTAGTTGTTTCTTTAAGAATCATGCCTGAATCTCCAGAGACTGATTTAACTGCAGTAGAAGCAGAAGCTAAAACTAAGATTATAGATTTTGCCGGAGAGACTGAATTTAAGGTAGAAATAGCTCCCATCGCTTTCGGCTTAAAATCTTTGACCATTATGTTTATCATGGACGAAAAGAAAGGGGCCACTGATCCTTTGGAAGCGGCCATTGCTCAGCTAGACGGCGTTAATTCAGTCGAAGTGACTGACGTAAGAAGAACAATCGGATAAAATTTTTCTTAAAGAGTTCTTAATGGTGCAGGCACCCATTTATAGCAATCTCTAATCTTTCCCATATTGCTGACAGTTACTTCGCTAGTATTCTTTCCTAACACTTCAGAGACTCTTTTTAAGAAATCAATATACTCCGAGCTGACACTGAACTCATCTACCACGGGAAGATAAAGTATCGCTCCTTCAGCATTCTGCACTTCTTTGTAACGTGCCGGGAAATAGCCTCGGCGGTCCATAGTGACAATGCATTCAGTATTCACTGGAATGACAATTCCTTTTGAAACTAATTCGTCATATTCCCCGATCATCTCTTTTTTTTGTCTGCGCAGTTTAGAGTCTACTACTCCGATACTATTATAAGTTATTCCATCAGTGACAGAATCTCTAAATGCACGCACATGCTCTTTAGTGAAATCTGCTTCTCTCATATAGGTCTGTACCGTCTTTTTATTAGCATAGTTGGTTCTAGCAGCATCAAACTGCTTGAATACTCGTACTAAAGAATTACCGCTGACTACTTCATCCAAAGAAAGAAACGAACCCCCATTTGGGGTATGAGCATCAATCAAATTTTCAAAAGTTCCCCGAAGGACTTCTCGTAATCGGTATACCTTATTAGACGCAGGAATGTATTCTACTTTATCATTGGGAAACGTAGGATCAATAATATTCAGAACGTCAATAAAGGGCACGGCTCCAAACATGGGCGCTGCAATACAGTCCGGGTTTCTTTCTTGGATAACTCGGTTCACTTCTTCTAAGCTTTTAATGAACGATTCTACAATACGGTAAGCGTTAGGATCCATACCCTTCTTTTCTCAGCTTTATTTATAAATCTTTCGCTGCTTTTACCACTTTAGAATTAATAATCAATTAACAGCTTTTTGATGGTTTCTATCTCGGCCGCAGCTCTGATTCCCGTCGGACTAAAGATCGTTTCTGAGAAGTTTATCTTCTGTTTTCTTAGTTTGGCCATGATTATCTCTTTCTTAGGAATATCTTTTTTCAGTTTGCCGGCCAATACATGCATGCAGTAAAAGCCCACCGTTTTTACCTCGGCTTCTTTTTCTGCAATCTCCAAGAACCTCTGCAACTCCAGATAGGTATTCTTTCGACACATCTTCGCAGTTAACACTTTGTCAAACAGCTGCCCAGTCCACAGCGGCCCCACAAAGATAAATTCCTTTCCGCAAGAGCATTTCTCTTTGTTAAAAAATGAAACTTTGCGGTTAAGGCAGGCCGGGCAATAAAGAAGATACTGATGCTGCACCATTACTTTATCGGCTTTCTGTTTTCCTTTCTCGCAAAAGAAAAAAACCCGATAATAATGATCCTTGTAAAAAGAAAATAGGGGCATAAGCGCCTTATCAAACTGAGCTCCAATCAATTGCACTTTACGGATTAGGATTCTTAAGCCGATTTCATGCTGCAGCTCTCCTCTCAGCGGCTTGGCCCAATAATTCCGCTGGCAGGTAGCAGGATACTTCCCGGCTAAAGGTGCAGTGTCTGTAGCAGTTACTCCTAAAATACCTTCTCGAGCTAGATGTTTGAGTGCATTATTCAAAAATTCATTGGGCGAACCAAACGGATCAATTTCGATATAATCATAACCCTCTGCTGAAGTTAAGAAACGGTTAGCCTCTTCTTCTTGAAGGAAAATCTTTTTGCTTAGCTTAATCTTGTTCAATCTCAGATTCTTTTTCATTACCCTGCAGAATCCCTTCTTTCCGTCATTGATAATAATCTCTTTCAGCTTTTTCTTTTCCAGTTCCAGAAGAAATCGTAAACTCCTAATCCCAGAACCCGCCAATAAATCCAGTATCCGCATCTCTGTTTTATCCAGAGAATTCAGCAGTAAAACCGTCAGACTGCGGTTGAAGGCCATGGCCGGATTATAAAATACCGGCAGCTCCCGGGAAATCTTTTCCAGCTTTCCGGCAATCTCAATCTTGGCCGAACCTTCAGTAATGAGCATAAACCTTAGAATATTCGTTTTATTATAAACCTAATCAGAAATAGATAGAACGCATCAACAATCTTACCCAATCGTACTTTTTCGAGCATCTACCTCGGCCCTTTTTCTACAAGTTCCATCCGCACGATAAATCTTATCCTCGCTAAACGAAGCACATCGTTCCTCATATCTTTTAGTTCCCACATCTTTCAACTCCATCCCGATTAAGTGAGGATTGACTCGCGGATCGTTATAAACTAAATAAGTAAACCTGTCAAGTAATTTTTCCGGCGATTCCTTGTGCTTCCACTGCTCAATAAATTGTTCTCCTTCTTCTGAACTGAAAAAGATATAGAATGAATCCATCACTTCATATTTCGACCAAGAATCTAATCCCATGAGGTCTTTTTCCGCAGGACGATTTTCCCAGTCCAATGCGTTTAACAACTTCTCGACTAGATCCGAGGGAATTCTATTTCCTTCTAAATCATGTCGAAATGCTCGATAATAGCGTTCGAACCTCTGGCTGTCTAGAGAAAAATAATCATACTCCGGACAGTATTCTGGCTCAAGCAATACTCCTTCCCCCGGCTCTTCTTCTGCGCCCCATTCTCCGTTTAGTCCATCATCACTTAGCTCTGATTCCATTATTGCTAAATCTTCTACTGTTGAAGCATCTTCCATAACAAAAAGGACTAGCTGATATGGAGAACAAAGAGAATACGCTAAAGAGACATTGCCATACGCGGGAAACTTTTTACTGCCTATTTTCAGAGTTTTATTTGCATAATAAAACGCAGTCGGGTCATCAAGCATAGTTCTATATGTAACCATCATCTTTGAATAAGAGCCGTGCAGCATCTTAAGTAATTTACATACTCGCGTATCAAGATTCTTTCGAAGACTAATCTTGGCCAAAACTTCCGCATGCCTTTCCGGTAATCCGATGTTAATCCCTGCCGTTTTTACTAAGCCTAATCTTTCAACTAATGTTTCGTTTGACATCAGTTCGTCAATATATCGATTATTTTAATTCTTTTCTATTTCGTATTAACCATTAAGTTAAGGAAAATAATAAAAACAATCCTCTAATTAAAGAGAAAATGACCCTTCGCAGAGTATTAGTCACTGTAGTCGGCCATGTTGACCATGGCAAGACTTCTTTGCTAGATGCCATCAGGCAGACTAACATCACAGCCACTGAAGCCGGAGCCATCACCCAAGCTATTGGAGCATCCATTGTTCCTATCAGCACCATAAAAAAGCTCTGCGGCCCCCTTCTGGAAAAATTAAAGATGGAGCTTAATCTTCCGGGCATGCTCTTTATCGATACTCCCGGCCATGCAGCATTCACTAACCTAAGAAAACGAGGTGGAGCTTTAGCGGATATTGCCATTCTTGTCGTCGATTTAAACGAAGGATTCATGCCTCAGACAGAAGAAGCTTTGCAGATTCTCAAAGGCCATAAGACTCCGTTTGTAGTGGCTGCTACCAAATTAGATTTAACCAGCGGTTGGAGAAGCCATCAGTCTTCTTCCTTAATCCAGAACATCAACACCCAAGCTCCCCAGACCATTAATGACATAGAAAAAAAGCTGTACACTTTGGTAGCTAAACTTTCAGAATTCGGTTTTGAATCTGAACGCTTTGATAGAATAAATGATTTCACCAAGCAAATTGCCATAGTCCCGTTAATCTCTCCCACCAAAGAAGGCATTCCCGAGTTGCTGATGGTTATTACTGGTTTAGCCCAAAAATTCTTGGAATCCAGTCTGCAGTATAATCCTGATGCTCCGGCTAAAGGCACAATTTTAGAGGTGAAAGAAGAAAAAGGTTTAGGTACTACTGTTGATGCTATTATCTATGATGGAACGATGAAAGTTAATGATTTGTTAGTCATTGCCGGATTAGACAAACCCGTAGTCACCAAAATCCGCGCTCTTTTAGAGCCAGAAGAATTAGCTGAGATGCGGGCCAAGAAAAGCAAGTTCAAACCAGTCAAACAAGTTTATGCAGCTACTGGAGTAAAGATTTCTGCTCCAGATTTAGACAAAGTCCTTTCAGGCATGCCCTTAGCCATTGCTACTGAAAAAACACTAGCTAAAATAAGCGCTGAGCTGCAGAAAGAAGTGACTGAGATTGCTGCAGAAACAGGCACAGCGGGAGTAGTTATCAAAGCAGATAACCTAGGAAGTTTAGAAGCATTAAATTTTATTCTTAAAGAAAACCAGATCCCTTTTTCTTCTGCTTCTATTGGAGAGATCAACAAAAAAGATTTACTTAAAGCAGAAGCTATGTTAGAAAAAAATCCTTTCCAGGCATTAGTCATCGGTTTTAATGTTTCTGTCAGCCAAGAAGCCAAAGAATATGCTCAGGTTAAAGGATTAAAAATAATCACTTCTCCGATTATCTACCGTCTGTTGGAAGAATATCAAAAGATGACTGAAGAGATGAAGAAAGAGATTGAGCAGAAACAGCTTTCTCTTCTGGTGCGGCCGTGCAAGCTGATGCTGCTTAAAGGATATGTTTTCCGTCAGAACAATCCGGCTGTAATCGGAATAGAAATCCTTGCTGGAAAATTAAAAAGCTTGGATCCTTTGATGAATGCCGAAGGAAAAGGTTTGACCGCAGTCAAAAGCTTGGAAAAAGATCAAGAAAGCTTAAGCTGGCTCAATCCTGGAGAGCAGGCTGCTCTGGCCATGGATGGAGTGACTGTCGGCCGGCAGATTAAAGAAGGAGAGATTCTTTACACCGATATTCCCGAAGAGGATTTTCGTAAATTACGCGAACTGAAAAAACATCTTAAGAAAGAAGAAATAGATCTGATGAAAGAGATTGCGGAAATAAAGCGTAGGCAGAATCCGGTCTGGGGAGTGTAAAATGGGAATAATCAATTGGAAGATACTTAATTCTCGGGAAATAAAAGATGTCAAGAAAAAATTAATAGTTTGGCTGGGAGAATTGCCCGATTTAAATTATGGTTTTCTTTTAAACGAAAAAAACAAGATTTATCTTGTTTCTCGGGATATTGCAGAAGTAGATTTATCCTCCTTGCGTTTAGACCGAATCGGCCTTTACTTTGCCGAGCTGATGGAAAGCGGAGAGATCAGGCTGAGCGTAGAAGGCAGCCAATTGGTCGGCCCTTTTGCTAAGCAGGGCATTTACGATTTAAATGAAGAACAGTTGCGGACTTATTTCATCGGTCGAGATTTGATTGTGACAGAAGCATTGGAAAATCAATTTTACCTTTTACGTTATGGAAAAGATTTTCTCGGCTCGGCCAAATACAAGAACGGCAAGTTACTTAACTTTTTTCCAAAAATACATAGAACTGAAGAATTGCTGTGTTAATTAATATTAATCTATTCTATGTTCATCAAAAAGTATTTGCCGAACTTTCCGTTATTAATGAATTGCATTGTCGGCTCAGCCTTCTCGATTCTTCCTTTCTCTACAACTAAAATCAAATGATTTCCCTGTTCATGGGGTGCGCTAAGCTTACAATCCATGTAGCAGTTCCGGCTTCTTGCGGCATCATTGGGATGGCCGTGCTGTTGATGGAAATCTGTTACCGGTACATAATGCACCTTGACTACAGTTCCTCGGCTGTTGAGTCGGCGGCCCTGCCAGCGGAAAGTATCATGAATCGCTCGATAGCCGCTTTCTCTTGGTTTAGTCAAAAAATCTTCAGTCTGGATTCGCTGTAGGGGGGGAACTCCTGCAAAAATTTCTCTTGCTTTCTGGCAGTCTTTCTCTGTAGTACAGACCAAGCGGAAACCGATGATATCTTCTACAGAAATATGTCCAGAAATGACTTGACTTTCCATCCTTCTCTCTTGAGAATAAATTCGAGTGAGTTTTTCCACAATACTGTCTCTTCCCTTTAAGCGGTATTCCATTTGGCAGAGGGGAGAATTACAGCTTAGCGGTTGGGAATAGCGTATTTCCTGAGTAGTATGGTGGCGGTAAATCGGAGAGATTTTTTCTTGGGGTGGGACAGAGATTTGGAATGCTCGTTGCACTGCTTCCGAAATCTCTTTTAAAACTGCAGGGTCACGTTCAATCAAGACTATTCCTTCTTCATGTTCTGGTAGAATTCCTTCTTGGATAAGGGGCACTTTCATCCAGTCATGTTTTTCCCACGTGTCTAATCTTCGTTCTAAAATTTCATGATTAACGTTAGAATAGACTGGAATTTCTTGAAAAGCTTGTTGGACGGCCATTGTTTTAGTTAATCTCAATCTTACCCAGTATGTTACTTTTTTGTAGCTATATACTTTATATATAAAGTTTATGATGCGCTTGGCCAGAAAAGGAATTTGTTGATTTAGCAGTGGCACTCCTGCAAATTTATAAATAACCACTATTTCTATATGTTTATGGCTTGGCAGCAACGGGAAGATGAAACTTTAGAAGTGACCCGCGTTAAGCTGCCGCGAGGAAGAGAAGTTCTGGGTATTGTTCAGCAGCGTTTAGGCGGCGGCCGTATGACTGTCATTTCTACTGACGGAAAGAAGCGCAACTGCCGCATTCCCGGAAGATTGAAACGCCAGCTTTGGGTGCGGGAAGGAGATGCGGTGATTGTCGAGCCTTGGGAATTAGGCGGAGACGAAAAAGGAGACATTGTCTTTAAATATAAAAAGAACGAACTGCTTTTCTTAAAGAAACAAGGCTATCTTCGGCAGATTGAAGAGATTTGAGATTATTCTTTCAAAAGGCAAAACGGGAGGTTTCTTTTTCTCTCTTCTGCGATCTTTCTTTCTGCAATCGGTTCAGTTACTAATAATCCTTCTTCTTCGGTTGCTCCTTCTTTGACTTTAAAGTAAGAGGGGTGATAATATTCTAACACTAGATGAATACGCTTATCTCCATCAAGTGGTAGGTATGTGTTTAATTTTCCGTAGGGAACGTAGACTTGGCCAGGAACCGGGGCTAATGAACTCAAATCCCGAATTCCATTTGTTATCAGATACCGGTCAATAGTTTCTGCCAATTGGCAGGAGATATATTTTATTCCAGCCATACGACTAGGTTTTCTGCCATATCCTCCGTAAACATCCTGAGTTGTCAAGTCTTGAAGGTTCTTTGCTACAACCAGTAAATCGATATCCGAATGAGTAATGCTCCTAATCATGAATTTTCTAGGAAAAGTTGAGGAACCTATAGCTAATAAGGAAACTTCTATACCCTCTTGTGACAGAAAATCAGATAATTTATCCTGAAGTGAAGCGACTCCCAGTCGTTCTCTTATAGTGAGATAATCTCTAAAATATTCTTCTCGAGGCACTTCTAAATCCACTAAGCATTTAGGCAATGGTACCGCATGTTCTTTGAATACAAACTTCTTGAAGAGATGAAGATTATCCAATGCTTTCCGATCCTGAAACGTCCTAAAGCCGCTGCCAATCATCTTTTTTATTTTTAGTAGCTTTTATTTAAACTTTTCCGTTCTTTATCTACTCCAGGATAGAAATCTTTAAAACCGCATCGAAGAAATGCAGTCTATGGCCAAACCATTGATCAAACGCTTTTTATTCCATTCAGTTTTATCGATTATTATCTTTTATTTTTTGGCCAGGATATTGTTTTCTGCTGGAGGCAAGCTTTTCTTGGCAGAGTTGGCCTTTTTAGCTGGAGCGGCCTTTATTTTCACAGTATTTGTAGTTTTATATTTCCTCACTCGCTGGGGAGAGAGAGTGATTTTCTTTTTTTATCTTGTAAACCTAGCTAACTTAGTCTTCTTGGGATACATCCAGCAGAGAATGCATTTACTTATCCTATTAACCGCTTTAATCGGTTTTGTTTTTTCCTTAATACGAAAAGAGCGGAAAGAAGAGCTGCAGCCAAAGCAGGAAAATGTAATCTCAGATGTCTTGCCGGAGGCAGAAAGCATACCTAAAGAAACAGAGAAACCAATCAAGACCGCGCCAGTTATCAAAGAAGAATTCAAGCCCGGCAAGTTCGTGGCCAGCCAGAACAGCACTTATTATCATCAGCCTAAATGCGATTGGGCCAAGAAGATAAACCGCAAGCGGAGAGTCTGGTTCTATTCAAAAGAAGAAGCCGAAGAGAAAGGGTATAAACAGCACAACTGTAAATAAGGAATATCTCTATTTCACATTCTCCATCTCTAGTTTAATCATCTTCTTTAGCCTTGTCGGATGATGCCGGCAGATATACTCCAATTCGCTTGCCGAGCGATGGGCAGAGGAGTATCCCCATCCTTTAGCCATGCGATTCAGCTCGTGTAGTTCGTGTAATACGATAAATTTTCTTTCTTTAGAACTGAGATCATCATCGATCCAGATTTCTCCAGGGGGAATAAAATGATAAACCCTATAATGTCCTCCTTCGGTAAAATCAATAAAAAAGAGATCTCTTACTAATTCTCCGTCTACAATCCAGACCTTTACTTCGGAGCTATACGAGGTCAGGAGTTTTTTATGAATGCGATTGATAATCTCCGGGGAATGGATCTTCCGTTTTAATTTTTTTATAATCAGCCGGGATTTGCTTCTCTCGCGTTTTTCAATCCTATCTGCCAAGTCTAAAGCCCAGCAGAACTTTTTTCCTCCAGCCATCAGGCGATTCTCGACCAAGAGATGATCGATATAAAATCTCGTTTCATCACCGGAATATTCTTTATCAATCCAGAATTCATATTTGGGAATAAACGGAAAGCGGTAATGTTGGCCGAAGTTGGTGAACTCTTCGTTGATGTTGTCTCGGACGTATTCCCCATCCACAATCCAGACTGTAAATTTTGACACACTGCTATGTTTTTTGAGATATGGCTTTTTCATTTTCCCCTTGAGTATTCATCCCATACAAGATAAACAATCATGCTTAAAACTCCCGTTGTAATAAAGCTATCTGCCAGATTAAAGGTCGGCCAAAAAGAGAATGCGATAAAATCTGTTACATAACCAAAGATTAGCCGGTCAATCAGATTGCCTGCGGCCCCGGCCAGAATCAGCGCCAGAAAAATCTGCGGCCAAAGTGTCAATTCTTCTTTGTTAAAAAAGTAGATTATCCCCGCAATAGCCAGAATCGAGATTAAAACAAATAACCAGTTATATCCTTGCATCATTCCCCAAAGCGCCCCATTATTGGTGAGAAAAGATAGGGAAAAGAAGGAAGTAATCTCTATCGAAGAAGCTAGCATCTTAGCAAAAAACTTTGTTAGTTGGTCTAGAAAAATTCCAATTCCTGCAATACCCAGAAAGATTAACCACTCGTTTTTCGTTTTCATTGCGAGATGCACCACCTAATAATAAATCTTTTTCTTTCTTAAATCTTCTTCTTCCTGGCCGGCGATTTTCTCCAGATTAGCAAGTCTCTGCTCCATGCTGGCCAGCAGAGCGCGGATAGTGTCCAGTTTGCTGATGATCAAATCCATCTCTCGGCTGCTGCCCTGGGGAGGCATACTAAATGAAGAAGGTCCTGAAGGAGAAGGATGAAACGATTCCGGCTGAAAGGAAGGCCCGCTAAAAGACGGCTCTTCCGAAAATCCCCCCCTCGGCCGAGGCTCTAATGGCGGCACCATCGGCTCCTCTTTTTTCCAGAATTTTAACTTTTCTATCACCATTCTTGGCAGTATCCTCTCTGGTTTTAAAAAGATTTTTGCTGAAAGACACTAAAAAACAAATTTTAGCATAACGAAAAGAAACAATCATTGAACAGATTTGTTTAGGTATCCGCATCTTTCTGCTAGAATTAAATACGCATTTTTTCTCGTCTCATCTTGGCTGAACTCGGCAGCTTCCTTAAATCTGCCTTCTCGGGCAAAATGAAGTTCTGCTTCTAAGCTTATGCGATTGGCTTCGTCTGGTGCAGATAATTTCTCCAACGCTCTATACCCGTGAATTTTATCTCCGTATCCGGTAATAATGGTTTGGGCAATCTCTTTTGCTTCTATAATAATGCCGTGTTCTAAAGCAAGTTGTAATCCTTCGTTTAGCATATCATTTTTTCGATAGATACTCACCGCTCTTTCCGGAAGATTGTGAGATAAAGCGCATCCTACGGCTAAATCAAGTCTATTTGCTTTGAGGTAATTGCCGATAGCACTCTCTATATCTCCTCTGCGTTTTTCAGCAATATCTCCAGCGTGAATATAATCATGACTCAATTCGTAAGCCTTTTGGATGATAGCCGGGTCATTAATTTCTTCTCCTAAACGTAAAATGTCATTGGCATTCAAAGAGTTAAATCTTGTATCTCCGATTAAGGCATCAGCAGCCTGACGAAGATATTTCTCTGCGTCAGCAGCATCGTTGGAATCTTTTGCCACTCTGGCAGCGTTTCTGTAATAAAACAGCGCATTGTGAGTATCTTTCTCCGCTCCGGCAACATAGGCAGCAATGGCTCTTTCCGGCATTTTCCACCGTTCGGCGAGTTTACCTCCTTCTTCCCATCGGGAATATTCTTGATGAGCAGATAAAGCCAGTTCCTTTAAACTTTTTGTTCGCTCTTCATCACGGAAATAAATGGAAGACCATTCAGCTGCTCGTTCATACAATTTTCCTTTTGAAAAGAAACCTTTGCTTTCGGATAAAAGAGGAAATAGTTCCATAGCTTGCTCTAATTCTCCCACATCAAAAAGAGCAGAAATCGCATCTCCGTACAATTTGTTGGCTGTATAAATCTCTACTGCTATCTGGCGCATGCCATGCTGTGCAGCAAACGTTGCGCAATTATACACACTCACCTGGTCGTCTTTCTGCATCTCTTCCAAAACAGAAGCAAGATACTCTGGCTTGTCAGTAATCCCTCGCTTGACTGCTCCACGAATAATTGCTTTCCGGTGGGTTTCTGATAATGGAGCAAGGTTAAGAATCTCTTCTAAAGACAAGGGCGTTGGTTCTGGAGGAGAAGGTATCTTAGGGCTTAATAATTTTCGAAGTTTACCAAATAATCCGGAATCCTGAGCTGATGCAACCATCAATTATTTTTTTTTGAGTATAGTTTATTAACTTTATGAAACTTTTGGCATAGGCGGGATTAGACAAATATAATAGACAAATATAAAAAACAAGTTATTCCCCCAAAACCTTTAAAATAACCTTCTTTTTTCACAGTCTTATGCTCAGAACCCGTACCTGTGGAGAACTCCGCTTGAAGGATGCCAAGAAAGAGGCCACGCTCTGCGGCTGGGTCCATTCTCGCAGGGATCATGGGGGAGTAATCTTTATTGATCTAAGAGACCGCTATGGCCTTACCCAGATTGTTTTTAATCCTACCTTCCATCAAGAAGCTCATGCAGAAGCAGAAAAACTAAAGCGGGAAGATGTTCTAAGAGTGAGAGGGGAAGTGCATCCTCGAGCCAAAGGCATGGCCAATCCTAATCTAGACACGGGAGAGATAGAAGTTTTTATTTCCCATCTGGAAATTCTTAATCACGCTGAAACTCCGCCCTTAGAAATCGACGATAATAAAGAAGCTTCAGAAGAGATGCGTTTGAAATATCGCTATCTGGATCTTCGCCGGCCGAAGATGCAGAATCGTCTCTTGATGCGCCATAAAGCTGCTCAGGCAACTAGAGAATATCTTAACTCTCAAAGTTTTATGGAAATTGAAACTCCTATGTTAGTCAAGACCACTCCCGGAGGAGCAAGAGTCTTTAAAGTTCCTTCCAGAGTGCATACTGGCAAGTTCTATGCTCTGCCAGAATCACCTCAGCTTTACAAACAGCTGCTGATGGTTTCTGGCTGTGATAGGTACTATCAATTTGCTCGCTGCTTAAGAGACGAAGATCTACGAGCCGATCGCCAGCCGGAATTCACTCAGATAGATTTGGAAATGTCTTTTGTAGAAACCCATGATGTCCAAGAAATCATTGAAGGTCTGCTCAAAGATATGTTTAAGAAAGCCGCCGGTAAAGAGATTAAAACTCCTTTTACCCGCATCACTTACGCAGAAGCGATGGAAAAATACGGCTCGGATAAGCCAGACTTGCGTTTTGGCTTAGAGCTAAAAGAGGTTACTAAAGAAGTGAAGAAATCAGAGTTCAGCGTTTTTAAGAATGCCCCCTCAGTCAAATGCTTATGCGTGGAAGGAGGAGCGAAATTCTCTCGTAAGGATTTAGAAGAATTAGAAACATTTGTTAAGATCTATCAAGCTAAAGGATTAGCCTATCTCAAGATTCAGAATGGAAAACTTGACTCTTCTATCGCTAAATATTTCAAAGAAGAACTGCAGCAAGAACTTATCAAGAAAACCTCTGCCAAAGAGGGAGACATTCTTCTTTTTGTGGCAGATAAATTAGAAATTGTTTATGCGGCATTAGGAGCTTTGCGTCTGGAACTGGGCAAGAGGTTTAAGCTTTACAATCCAGACGAATTAAAATTCTGCTGGGTAGTGGACTTTCCGTTATATGAATTAGTGGAAGAGAAATGGGAAGCCAGGCATCACATTTTTACCATGCCCCGAGAAGAGGATATGCCATGGCTGGAGAAAGACCCTTCCAAAGTGAGAGGCAAGCTTTATGATGTAGTCTTAAACGGAGTAGAGATTGGTGGCGGTTCTATAAGGATTCATAACAAAGAGGTTCAAACCAGAGTGTTAAAAGTGATTGGTCTAAGCTATGAAGAAGCTCAGGAAAGATTTGACTTCCTTTTAGAAGCTTTTCAATATGGCGCTCCCCCCCATGGAGGCATTGCCCTTGGGTTTGATAGAGTAGTGGCCTTGATGGCCGGCCTGAATGACATCCGAGAAGTGATTGCTTTCCCTAAGACCAAAGCAGCTGAGAATCCTATGGACGGCTCTCCTCAGGAATGGACAGAAGCTCAGCTGAAAGAATTGCATTTGAGATTAGATGGCGTGAAGAAACCAATTCAAGGATAGATTTATATTGTTGTTTAATTTTCTATTTTCTATGACCTACAAACAAATAATTTTAGTCCGTCAGGATCTGAAGCTGCCAAAAGGAAAGCTGTCCGCCCAAGCTGCCCACGCTTCGGTGGAAGCAGTCTTAAATTCTGATAAGCAAAAAGTCCGGGAATGGCGGGCCGAAGGCATGGCCAAGATAGTTCTCAAAGTGAAAGACGAAAAAGAACTTCTTTTCTATCTGCGGCAGGCCAAAGAAGCAGGATTAACAGCTGCTTTAATCACTGATGCCGGAAGAACAGTCATTGCTCCAGGCACCAACACCTGTGTCAGTATCGGGCCGGATGAAGAAGAAAAGATTGATGAGATTACCGGTAAACTTCCTCTTCTCTAAAGCAACCTTTTTAAAATAACCCCCGTTTTAGAAGAAAGATGAAAATACCCAAGATAATCAAGCGTTATTGCCCTTATTGCAAGAAACATACCGCTCATAAGATAGTCAATCAGAAGAACAAAGGATTGAACAAAACTCATACCCAAAGCTTTTATTCCACTACTCGTTTAAGAAAGCGCGGCTCCAGAAGAGGTCATGGTAATCTTGGCCGTTATTCCAAAAAGGCCATCGGTCAATGGAAGCGTACCGGAGCTAAATCAAGCAAGAAAACTGATTTCAGGTATACTTGTGAAAGTTGTAAAAAGACTCACATGCAGCGAGCAGGCACTCGTTCCAAAAAAATAGAATACACTGGATAAAAATGGCAAAAAGCAAATTCATTAAAGTAAGATGTTCTAAATGTAAGAACGAGCAGATTCTTTTTGGCAACGCTTCTCAGGTTGTCAAATGCTTAGTCTGTGATGCTAATTTGGCTTATCCCACCGGCGGAAAAGCAAGGATGGCTGCCAGAGTTTTAGAAGTTCTGGAATAGATTTTATAATTTTACTTCTCGACATAATTCTGCCTTAAGAATTCATCCGTCTTTTGCGCGGTAGTTCTTAAATTATTTAAATCATCATTCATATTTACGCCATGTATTAATTTAATCATCCCGTAGAATAAGGGTAACATTGCAATTAATAATCCGGTAAGAGCATAAGAGTACACATCAGGCTCTCCCAAGCTTACGGGTATTTCATAAGCTATCTTGTTCATTAGTAAACTCATTCCACCCCCCACCACTAAAACGGATAAGTCGGGACGCAAAATATCTCTCTTCCTTCCGCCCGTAGTGAATCGTTTAGAATTGATATACGGTTTACCAAAACCATCCCCATATTCACCAACGTTATTAATAGAACCGAGAACCTGAATAACTTCCTGATCAAAAGCCCCGTCTTTCTTTGGCATCAATATTTTCTTCCCAAAAGTATCATATTTCTCTTCAATAAACTCAATTCTGGCTTTATAGGTGTCTTTCCCTTCCGCAACAGCATAAGCTAATTGATTTTGAGCATAGAATTCTCTTAAGATTCTTACTTTAGCATCATTAAATTCTGTTTCAGCAACTTTAACATCTAATGCTCCAACTAATTCTTCCAGCGAATGTAATCTTTCCAGTCTTGCTTTTAGTGTAGCAGGCATATCCCCCAAAAATTAGTATTAACTAATATATCTATTGTCAAACTTTTATTAACCTTTTAGTTAACTTTATATATTGCTTCATTTTTGAGAAACTAATGCTTTCTACTGAAAAGAAAAATCCTACCACAAAAGAGATTATAATAGAAATTCTCTCTACCGATATAGAATTAACCGCCAGAGCAACCCATAACAAAATTCGCCGTCTTAAGCCGTTGACTTATCATGCCGTATTTAAGCTGCTTAACCAGCTGGTGGATGAAAAAGTTCTCCTTAAAAATGAACTGCATTACTCGCTTAATCAGGAGTGGATTCATCGTATGAAAGAGCATTATCAGATGCTGGAGCAATCTTATTTAAATAAAAAAGAGACGATGCTCATTAATAAAGAAAGCGCTCATTTTGTTCTTCCCTCCATCCATGAAGGCTTTTTTATGCTGATGCGGGCGTTAGAACGGGGGGTTTTCGGCGAAAGCAAAGTAGTAGTGGGGCATTTTTCACACTTGCTATATTTGCATTTATCTGAAGAAGAGACTGCTTTACTTAAAAAATTAGGTGAAGAAAGGAAATTCTATTACTTAGTGAACCACAAATCCAACTTAGATAAGATGATTGCCTATTACAATAAAGCTACTTTTAATTATGAGACTAAGCTGGGCATTCCTTGCGCCGACCCTTTTTATTTGTATGTTATTGGAGACAAGATTGTGCAAATAAATATCCCCCGCGAATTAAAAGAGGCCATGGACAAGATTTACAATCATGCTTTTTCCACCACCTTATTCCCTAAGCCTAAAATCGCCCAGATTACCACTTTTGTGAATGAGATTGCACATAAAAGAACAAAGATAGATGTTCATATAATAATTGATAAAAGTGCGGCTCAAGACATAGTTGATAGGACGTTGGAGAAGATGAGAGAAATGAGTGGTGATTAGGAAGTTTATGAAATGATTAATTTTTGAGCAGCAAATCACTGTACGAACAAGAGATTAAATCTTCTGATCTGATGCCAAATATAGTTTTATACTCTTGGCATTGTTGCTGCAGCCGTTCTTTACCAAGGGTGCCGTCTTTATCTATGGCTTCGATCTCGACAAAGGTTCCTAATCCAGCAACCTGGTCCAAATGAAATTTGATATTGTCAATAAAATAAATCTCTCTTTTCTTATCCACTACTACCAGAACACCGAATAGTTTAGTGAGAATCTCTTCTAATGGAGCAGAATCAACCGGGGTTTGAAAAAGTATCACTCTTGATTGTTTTGCTTCCGCGTGGTTTTCTCGTTCATAATGAATCAAGCAATTCTCAATTTTTCCTTTTCTTAATTTTAGGCGGCCGGCAAAAACGCGGAAGTAAACATCAATCTGGTGATCTAAACCGCGAAAATCGGCATTAGCATAATTCAATGTTTTCCTGGCAGTTTCTAATTTATTGCACATAGCTTTTATTTCTACGTTTAAATGCCCCATCTTTTCCTTGGTGGTCAAGAAGTTTTTATAGTTTTATATTCTTCATTATCTTAGTGTAAAACTATCAATTAATAATTTAAAATCATAAACGTTTTAAAGCATTATTCTTTTCTGGATATGTGGCCAATATCACTAAAACCCTTTCTGAAGAGCATAAACATATCATTGCTGTAGCTCAGGCTTTGCAGAAAGAATGCTCGGCCTTGGAAAAAGGGAAATCTGTTGATGCTGCTTTTTTTGAGAAAACGATAGATTTTATCCGGAATTATGCGGATAAATTTCATCATGCCAAGGAAGAAGAGATTCTTTTCAAAGAGCTGTGCAAAGAGACGACGGAGATGCATTGCAACCCCACTTCCCAGATGCTTTATGAGCATGATTTAGGCCGCACCCTTGTAACGGAGCTGGAAGCCGGGCTAAAGGAAAACAACAAGAACAAGGTTATAGAAAACGGCCATCGTTATGCCCAGCTGATCCAAGAGCATATTTTCAAAGAGGACAATATTCTGTATCCCATGGCAGATGATGCTTTAAGCCCTAAAGTGCATAAGGAGTTAGAAGAAAAAGCCAAAGCTGCTGAAGCTAAGCTCAAAGCGGTAAAAGAACGTGGCTTGGCGTTTGCTAAAGAAGCAGGCAATCGTTAGGGAACAGATTAAAAAGATGGCTGACCCGCAAAACATCAAAAACCTGATTGAATATTCTCCTAACAGCATCACCAGCAAAGTGCTGGCCAAAGGGAAAAATAACGTCACCTTGTTCTGCATGGCCGCAGGAACAGAGCTCGGAGAGCATACTTCTACCAAAGAAGGTTTTGTTTATGTTTTAGAAGGAGACGGGATATTTCTCTTAGAAGGCCGAAAGATTGAGATGCGACCGGGAATTTTCTTTCCTATGAGCAAGAACGCGATTCATTCTTTGACAGCAGAAAAGGATACTAGTTTCCTGCTCTCTCTTTGCGATTAGCAATCTTTTTATAACCCCTCTTTTCTGAAAGAAAAATGGTCAATCTCTATCCTTTAATAAACAATGAGTACCTTCGGGCGGCTGTCATTTTCCTTAGCGCACTGCTTTTTTCTAAAATCTTTCTTTATGTCATCAAAAACTATCTTAAGAAAATCACTCGGCATACTAAAACAGAAGTAGACGATTTGATTATCAATATCGTAGCTGCTCCATCATACTTCTTGATAATCTTTTTAGGCCTTTATACAGCTATTAAAACCTTGAGCTTATCTGAACGTTATGCAGTGTGGATTGACAGCATTTCTTATGTTGTTATCGCTTTGCTTATCACTTTCCTTATTTCTCGTATTTTAACTGTTTTGATCAGTCATTGGTTAAAGGTGCAGAAACGCTTTGAAAAAACTCCTCAGTTGATTAGCAAGATTGCTACAGTCATATTATACATCATTGCTATCCTGATTATTCTCAGCCATTTCCAAGTAGAAATCACTCCTATGATTACCGCTTTAGGAGTAGGTGGTTTGGCAGTAGGCTTAGCTTTGCAGAATACTCTCTCTAATTTATTCGCCGGGTTGCATATTATTTCAGACAGACCGGTCAATGTAGGCGATTTTATCGAAGTCAACGGCACCAGCGGTTTTGTAGAAGATATCGGCTGGCGTTCCACCCGTTTGAAGACTAGGCAGAACAATATGATTATTATTCCTAATTCTAAACTGGCTGAAAGCACCATTCTCAACTATTATCTACAGGAACAAGAACTTTCAGTATCTGTAGAATGCGGAGTAGCTTACGGCTCTAATCTAGAGAAGGTAGAGAAAGCTACCTTTGACGTAGCCAAAAAGATTCAGAAAAGCGTGGCCGGAGCAGTGAAAGAGTTTGAGCCGACCATACGATTCCACACTTTTGCCGATTCTAACATCAACTTTACTGTTTCCCTACGGGCCAAGACTTTTGATGATAAATACTTGTTGGTGCATGAATTTATCAAGGCCTTGAAAGAACGCTACGACAAAGAAAAGATTGAGATTTCCTGGCCAGTGAGGAAGATTGTGAAGTGATAATGTCAAGTTTAAAGTTTCTTCGCTTACCAAATTTATTAACTTTTTAGTAGTTATAATGAAAAGATTTATAAATAACAGTACCTTTCTTTCCTAAAATGAAAACTATGAGTATTACAGAAAAAGAATTAACTGAAAAGGTTAAGGGGTATTTTACCGATAATATTTACGAAGGATTTAGCAAACCCTTTGAATTGGCTCGATTAGAGCTATCCGGTATAAATCCCACATTTGTCCATGCGTTTCCGAAAGGAATTGATGAAGAGTTGTGTGGCGATGATGAATGGGAAAATGGTTTAGCAAATCTTGCTAAAGAATTTGGGGTGTATATAAAAATCCCCTACTGGTGTTACCGCAAGTAATTTTTCTTTTTTTTTAAAAAATCTCCTTTTTAGTACCGAAGCATTTTTGATTCTTTAAATAGTTTAAATAAAGAGTTTTAGTTGTTTTTGTGCATAAGGGGAGATTCTTATGTTTATCATCATGTTTGATATAGGAGATTATCTCTTTTTTACTCTTGCCGAGAGCCTTTCTAACCGCAGAAAAGCCTTTTGGGCTGGCCATCCAGATGAAATCAAGATCATTAAAAACTCTTAAAACTTTATCTTTCTTATAAGAAGAATACTCCCCATAGATCCAGTTGTCATGTACGGAAATAAAATAACATATTTTCTTTGTTTTATCTTTGGAATATTTAACTTTGTTAAGAATTTTAGCGGCAATCTTCGCGCCTTCAATCATGTGCGTCTTCTTTAATTTTTTATTAAGATAAACATGTTTACCCACACCATATCCTACATCATGCAGTATTACTAGGGGTAATAATAAACTTTTATCTATCTTTTCCTGTCCGCAAACAATCTCTGCTTCTTTTATCATCCAGCGGATATGATCGATGTCCATAGGTCTACCTTTCTTGTAATACGGTTTAGCCAATTTCCATATCTTAAAGTAAATATCTTTCATATTATTGAATCAAATTCGTTTAGTCATTGCTAAAGCATCTTCTTTAAAGCCCCATTTCTGGTAAATTTCTATTGCTTTTTTGTTCTGGTACAAAACATCCAGTTGGCAGTACTTTATCTTTTTCGCCTTCAAAAATCTAAGAAAAGCAAGATACAGCTTTTTAGAATATCCTTTTCCTTGGCACGAAGGAGAAACAATTACATTTTCTATATACCCCACATTTCCTCGGGGTGCATGTTTAATGCGGCCGTGCAGTAAAGCCACTAATCGTTTCTCTTCATAAATGCCATATAAAAAATGATCCTTCTTAAAATAATCCCGGCAGTATTTGTCAGCGTTCTTTTTATTCATGTTTAAAACATAGATAAGAAAAGAAGTCACTTTCTTGTAAAACTCATTAGCTTCCAACACTAACCGATAGACTTGCTCTTTATCACTTTTTCTAATTTTTAAAATTTTCATGAGAATAGGAAAATCTTTAGATTTAAATAACTACCGCACCGGGGGATATTCATCTCCCCCAATATTCCCCATCCAATCTTTAATGAACTTTTTAGCCCAGAAGTAAAGCGTACCAAAGATGCTTTTTTCATATCTGCGCATAGAAGTAGTTACTGTACTTGATGAAACAAAACAGTACTTTCCTTTTTTCAGCAGCTCCTTGATAAAATACCTTTGTTCTCGTAATTGCAAGTCTTCCCGATGAGGCGGAGCATCTTTTTTCCGGCAAAAAACGATCCCATTGCTTCCTTCATAAAAGCCAAAACGAAAATAACAATTCTTCAATCCCATCAATAGGCGGTATCTCCATTGAAAGTTGTCCGGTTTAACTTTAACTGTACCTACGCTGTACTCTGAAGTAAATTTTTTATTAATCTCACTCAAGCAATTTTTAGCTAAATTAGTATCTGCATCAAGAAAGACTAAAATTTCCCCTTTGGCTTTGGCCGCCCCAATATTCTTGGCTAAGCTTACTCCTTTACGTTTAGTAGCATAAACTTTAGCATACTTGGCCGCAATCTCAATAGTTTTATCTGTGCAGGCATTGGCGATTACAAGGATTTCATAATCCGAAAAATCCTGTTGATGAACGCTTTGCAGAGTTTTTACAATGTATCTTTCTTCGTTATGGGCAGGAATAATCACGGAAATTTGGAGCATAATAGTTCACTATTGTCTCATTTTTTAAAGTTTGAGGTTCATTCGTAGATATTGCGGCGGTGGCCGATTTCCAGCACCAGAATTCTTAGTTCTCCTTGGCGGATATCCATAACCACCCGATAGTCTCCCACCCGCAGCCGGTAATAAGGATTACCCACCAATTTTTTAACATGGTCCTGCGGCCGTATCCTGCATCTTTCGATGACAGTGACAATTCTTTCCTGCAAAGGCTTCTCTAATTTTTTTAACTGTTTCAAGGAAAGATCAGAAAAAATAATTTCATAACTCACAATCCCAGCTCCTTTTTAACTTTGGCCAGGGTATGCACTTTGCCTTGCCGGAATTCTTCTTCTGCTAAGAGGATATTTCGTTTTGTTTCTTCACTTAACTCTTCTGTATCTTCAATAAGGTCCCAGATTAATTCTTCATAGCTTTCTCGGTTATACATTTTTCTATTCCGTAATTCCATCAATAAATCTTCGCTTACTTGTATCGTAGTTGCCATAGTAAGTATATAACTAACCATATTATTTAAAGCTTTCGTTTTTCTACGCACCCCAACCTTTATAATCCCCAAAGATTTTACTTAACAAATGGACTTGAAAGAGGTGAAGAAAGAGATAGAAAGCTTGCTGGAGCCTAAGATCCTGGCCGGACAGATAGAAAAAGCCGTAGAACTAGCCGCCCCAGCTAAAAAAAGAGCTTTTTCTAAGGAATTCTCTTCTTTAAGGAAGTCTCTTCAGGAAATAAAATCTTTAGAGACCAGCTCTTTTTACGATCTGCATTACCATCTTACTGCCTTAGGAACTGCTCAGCTTTTAGAAGATTCCCGCAAAGTGAAATTCCTTTCTCATAAGATTGTCAAAGATACCACTTTTGGCATATCCGCTCTAATCAAAGAGACTAAACTCTTGCAGGAACATACAAATCAATTGCAGCAGAGTTTTTCTAAACTAGCCCCCCATCTTGCTCAGGGCATGGATTTGGAGAGTAGTCTTTTATTTACGGAAAGCAAACCAGAGAACAAGATATTTCAGCTAAAAGAATCTTCAAAGAAACGAGCCCAGATTCTTCAGCGTATGGGAAAACATTTTGTAGCGTTAATCAAGAAGAAAAAATGAAACCCTACGAAACCGTGATTATCGGAGCAGGTATTGCCGGCTGTACCGCAGCCATCTATGCCGCCCGGAAACGGATGCATTTTACTTTGATTGCCAAAGACTTCGGCGGTCAGTTCTTAGAATCTGGAGAAGTGTTGAATTATCCCGGAATCAAGCAGACTACGGGGGCAGAGTTTGCCGGATTGATGGAAAAGCAGCTTAAATTTAATGGAGTAAACGCAGAGTTGGGAGTAGAGATAAAAAAGATAGAAAAGAAAAAAGAGCTTTTTCTTATCAAGACCAACAAAAAAGATTATTTGACTAAAACAATGATTATTACTACTGGAGCTCGGGCCAGAGAATTGAATGTAACGGGCGAGAAACGCCTGAAACAGAAAGGAGTGACATATTGTGCTATTTGTGATGGGCCATTATACAAAGGAAAAGAAGTAGCAGTGATTGGTGGAGGAGATTCTGCTTTGGAAGCCGCAGATTTTCTGCTTAACCTGGCCAAGAAAATTTATATTGTTAACCTGGCTGATTCTTTCAAAGCTCATGAATACCTGCAGGAACGAATCAAGAAGCATCCAAAAGTTACAGTTATTCCTAATGCCGAGACTAAAGAGATTTTAGGCGAGAAATTTGTTAACGGGTTGAAGTATAAACAAAAAGGCAAGATAAAAATTTTAAAAGTACAAGGAATCTTTGTAGAGATTGGTCGAATGCCTAATGCCGAATTTGCTCGAGGCTTTTTGGAGTTAGATGTTCATAATCATATTCTTATTAATTGTCAGACCGAGACTTCTGTTCCAGGCGTTTTTGCTGCTGGTGACTGCTCTTCGGTCCATGAATATCAGTATGTCATTGCCGCCGGCCAAGCCTGTACGGCTTTGCTGAAATGTGCAAGATATTTGGCTAGGAAACGTTAGTGGTTCATTCTTGCTAAGATAATTCCCCCCACAATACTGTTAATTAATCCGCTGACAGTCCAAGAAATTATAGTCAGCAGGGAAAGAGTAAAACTGCTATAACTGATTAACATTCCTGGAACTGTGGCAATGAGCCATATTGCTATTCCAAACTGGTTTCCTTTTTGGAAAATCGAACCCTGAAACAATCCTTTTGTTCTGTCCCATACCCCGGCGAGAATTATTCCTAAGACAAAAGGATGCAGGAAGAATAACATCATTAACGGATCCTGCCAAGACCGCATGATATTTGTATTTTGATAATCCGCTGCTATTGTCGGAAAAAGCATAAAACCATAGTTTATGAGCATGCTTACAGCTAGAATAACCACTCCCACAATAATTCCCGATAAAATAATTTTTTTCATTTTTTTACCTCAAGTTAAGGAAAGAGATTTCTGGTATTTATAGTTTACGTTTTTTGAACCAACCGATAAGAAATAAGGTTCCGATAAGCCAGGATACTCCCATAATCTGAATCGCCCACAAAAGTAGGTACCATTCAAAGGGATTTCTGAAAATTAAGACCAAGTATAATGCTCCGGCCAAGATAAACGCAATTCCACCAACAATTTCATATTTCCAAGAGATTAGCAGAACAATCAGTAAAACAAGTGCGGGGATGTTATGCATAAACAATGCGCCAATTGTCTGCCAAAAGCTCAATTCCGAAGAGAAAACATCTAAGGACATCAAGGCTAAGAAAGTGATAAAGATTATTGATAAAATTCTTGGTGTCCAAAATACAAATCTACTTGTTTTTTTCTTCATATGTGCATTAAAACAAAGGAATATTTAAATTATCCTGTTTGTTAATCGTAGCAAAAAAGTTTGTTCATAATCAGCTTATATTTAAGACCAGTATTGAGATTATTCTAAATATTTTCTCACCATTTTAGCTATAGCTAAAGCGGAGGTTAGCCCCGGAGAACAAATTCCTACTAAGTTAATCATCTTACTATGGATCTCGTCCGGAGCGATATGAAAATCTTGGCTATTAGCAAGAACCGCTTGTATCCCTGTTTGATGTAATTGTAAATCATTAAGTACAATCTCTGGAAAATATGATTTTATTCTGTTTAGAAATGCAGACGGAAGCGCGAGATCAGAACCAAAATCATCTTTTCTAATGTCCTCCCCTCTTTTCCGGTTTAAAGGACCAACAGTAACTTCTTTGCCTAATGGAACTGAATGATTGTCCATTGCAAACTCTTCTCCCCCCATGATAGAAAATGTTGGAGTTAAATGCACACCCACCGTGAGATGTTTTGATCCATCCGGTTTTTGATACGAAGTTGGTGCAGGATAAATATTCCTAAAAATTTTAAGATTACTTCGGGATTGATAAAATTTTGCAGTCTCACCCCGAACCGGAAAGATTTTAAGAGGGAAATCAGGATTGACCATTCTAGCAATTTCATCACTATAAAGACCGGCTGCGTTGATAATGTATTTAGTAGAAAAATCGTACTCTCCAGATCCGATTGCTTTTGCTTTTACAATAAATTCTTCAGTTTGTGGCGTTATTTTAATAACTTCCGTTCCAAGCAAAAAATATTCTTTTAAGTCAGCAAGATCTCGTAATTTGCGAACTACTGAACTTGGATCTACTATCCCCGATGTTGGAACCCATAACGCTGAATGAGCCTTAACATTTGGTTCTAAGTTTCTTGCTTGTTCGCCATTAATCTTTTTTACATCCGGAACTAAATTTTCTCTTGAGCGGAATAAAAGATTATCTAAAGATTTATCTTCTTCGGCGTTTGTAGCAACAATAAGCTTACCGGTTTGCTTTGAGGGAAGATTATGATCTTTACAAAATTGGTATAACAATCTATTTCCAGTAATACATAAATGAGCTTTTAAGGAACTATGATTTTGGTTATAATACACCCCCGCATGGATTACTCCTGAGTTTCTTGCAGTTTGATTTTCTCCAGGAAAGCTTTTATTTTTTTCTAAAAGACATATGGTCTTGGAGTCTATTATCTGCGATAGTTCATATGCCACCGCATTTCCGATTATACCTCCCCCCACAATAGTTGCATAACGGTCTGTCATGAACATGCATCTTCATAGTTTAATTATAAAGATTTTGTAAGCGCCAACTATACTTTAATCAGCATCGTAGAAGAAAGTTTTAGATGATGAACAAATTGAGCATAAAACGATGTTATGCTTCCCTGCCTCGAATTTTCCTTCGACCGTAGTCAGAGCTGGAAAATTCAGAGTCGCAGGGTCGAGGCGTAGCTGAGAAGTATTTTGGTGGGCTAAGTTGTTCCGTTATACGACAAAGAGGCAGGTGTACGTGCACAGTTATGTTTCGGTTTGTTTTTCTTTGTGCCCGTAACTTCTAATTTGATCAATAATCAAGTCTAGCATTTCAGCAATATAGTTTTTGTTATCGTTCTTATCAGCTTTCTCTATAGCTTGATAGTATTGTTCTCTTTTTTCAAATGGGATAAAAAACATGGGATAACTCTTCTTCATTAAAACAAAATTCATTACTGCTCTGGCAGTTCTACCATTTCCATCTTCAAAAGGATGAATCCAAGCAATACGAGCATGGATTATGGTAGCTAACTCAAAAGGATGAAGCTTATTTTTATTGGTATTGTACCATTTGAACAGGTTGAGTAAGTGCCTTTTAACTTCCTCGTGTTTCGGCGGAATATGATTAGAACCATGAATTTGCACATCAAAGAACCGAACTCGTCCGCCATAAACTACGCCCGTGTTTTTGGTTAAGATACCATTTAATTTTTCTAAAAAATGCTTGTTTAAATCTCCTTTGTAAGATTTAAGATATTCCAAGCATTCTCTTCCGTTAATAGCTTCGTTGTAATCTTCTGCTCTCACGCCAGAAGGAATAACTTTATCTTTAAGAATTAAAGCAGTTTGTCTGAGGGTGAGTCTATTTCCCTCGATAGCATTGGTATGATAGGTAAAGCGGATAACAAAGTCTTCGTTTAATTTTTCTCTAACACTTTTAGGGATTTGCTTGAGCCACTCTTTGTAGCTTTCTTTCAAATCCTGCAAAGTCTCTGCATCGTGCTCGGAAAGATAAGCATATTCTGATCTTTTGATGAATTGTTGCGATTCTGCTTCTATTTTCTTAGTGGATTGAGCTAGTTCTTCTTTAGACGGTTGTTTGTCTCCGAAGTAAATCCGCACTTTTTTCCATTTATTCAAGCCTAAGCGGATATTTTTAGTGAGATAGAAGTATTCTTTCTTATTACGTTTGATAATTTCTACGTAGGCCATATACTAATGTATGGGCACGTGATATTTAAATGTTTCGGTTAAATGTGGACATACAGATGATCATCCGTTTTTAGTTCATCGTGCCCACCAAAATATTAAGCTTAATGGTGTTATGTTCTCGGCTCCTCGTGAGCCCCCTCGAAAACACGAAAGTGTTTTCAGAGCTGGGGCGATAGAGATGAGACGACCGAGCATTTTTTCCCGCAGGAAAAAAGCGGAGGAGTTTTGGGTTTTTCACATAAAGTTTATAAGGATTCTAAATTTTCTGTTTGGAATGATAGCGGGGATTAACAATAACGCAGATATAAACTCCTACTTGGAAGCAGAGGAGATAGAGAGGCTTCCACGAGAAACTATCGAAGGAGTTCTTATAGATATACGAAAACCGAAGAGGCAAGGAACTTTGACTATATCTGTTGGAGGAGAAGGTGGCATTAAGGTAGATGATAAAGATTATTGGGTGACAGAAGAAGGTTTTCGTGTAGTAGCTATTATGACACCAAGACATTATCAAGAACTCCGAGAAAGAGCAATGATTGGAGTAAGAATACCTGATAAAGGTAAGTTTCATGTATATGACCTATCAAGGCTCGATACTTGGAGAGCAACTGAAGTAAAAAATTTAGAATCCTATCGTGATAATAAACAGATTGCCTGAAAGGTTCTGGTGAAAAACCCAAAATTGAACATAATTATGTTATATTCTTTTCTCCCCGAGGCGAAGGCGAGGCAAATTTGGGACAAATTTACACTCCTGCCGAGACTCGGGATGAGAAAACCGAGCATTTTTTCCGCAGAAAAAAGCGGATGAGTTGAGTTCTCGCTTTATCAATACTGCGAAGCAGACTAGAATTCGTTAGGGAAGGGGGCGTCCGTTTTTTTGCTTCTTTTTCCTAAAAAGAAGAATAGGAAGGGGCGTCGTTAAAAAGTAGTTTCATCTCTTTAATTTTATTTTGTCTTTTTCTTCATCTATTAATTTATTCTTTATTAAATGATTAATTGCTTCCTCAACTTTATCTCTTATCTTATTTCCTGTTCGGTTATTATTATAAATTCCTCTTGCTATATCTGAGGTTATAGCTTTTTTTGTTGCGCTGAAAGAATTCTTTAAAATATCAATTATTGCCCCAGCTAATTCTTCTTTAGGGATTAAAATAAATGACCTGTCACTTTCTTCTGAAAGTTTTACTTCGGAAAATATATTTATAGGTTCAAGAGAAACAGTGTTTTGGTAAATATTGATTCCCTTATCTTTCTTTAATTCCTTTAATATTTCTTCAAATAAATGTTCTATTCTTCGTCCTAACTTTTGAATACCCATTGAAGACAATACTCTTTTGTATAATAATTCTTTTTCAATCGGACTCTCTATTTCTAGAACTTGCATTATTTTTCTTTTAATGACAGAAACTGCCGAATAATTGTTAAGGCTTCCGTAACTGTCAAATTCTAAATCCATATCTGATTTTGAAAGCTCTGCTATTTTGTATTTTTTATATTTATCCTTGAGTTCAATTTCTTTAAAGTCTTCTTTTTCATCAATTTTTGATAAACAATTATTCTGTTTGGGTTCTGAAATACCTTTTGATTTCAAGATATTTTTAACTTTCTCCCTTACCTTTTCGATTTCGTATTCCTTGTTATTTAACCAATCATCAGACCAAATTCTGATTATATTCCAACCGAGATTCTCTAATACAACTTGCCTGATTTTGTCCCTATCTCTTGCAAATCTTGAAGAATGGTATTGTGAGCCATCACATTCAACACCCAAAATATATTCTCCGGGTTTTTTTGGATGTTTTATGGCTAAATCTACCCTGTACCCAGAACAACCAATCTGACAGCTTACATCAAATCCTTCTTTTATTAATTCCTCATAAACAGCTTCTTCAAAAGAAGAATCAAATTGTAGCCCCTCGGTTTTCTGTAAGTACTTAGTAAAATCTTTATTTTTTGCAAAATCTAAATAATATTTTAAGTACCTCACGCCTTCTGCATTAATTTTATCTTCGTCTAACTCGTCAGGAAGCATCGACGAAATAACAACTGTTTTAAATCTTGAACGAGTTATTGATACATTAAGTCTTTTGTAGCCTCCTTCTTTATTCAATGGACCAAAATTATAACTAAATTTACCTGAGGAGTCTTTGCCATAACCTACACTTAGAATAATAATGTCTCTTTCGTCACCTTGCACGGTTTCAAGATTTTTAACAAATACTTCCTCGTTATTAACATCGATTGACTCTTCTATAGGTATTCCTGCTATTTGAAATTCCTCTCTAATTGCATTTTCTTGAGCCATACTAAAAGCAATAATTCCAAATGATTTTTTTGGAAACTTCTTTTTTAAATCCCTATAAATTTTAACAATCTCCCTCGCTTCAATCCTATTTTTCCTGGATTTTCCTCTGTCATAGACCCCTTGTTTAATATATACAAAATCCAGTCCGCTGTTATCATTTTCCTTAGGATTTGGGAAGGTTATTAAACGGTTTTCATAAAAGAACCTATTGGAAAAAGATATAAGTGTTTCATTATTACTTCTATAATGCCAATCCAGTGATTTGGTTCTGAATTTAGTTATTGATTCACTTAAGAAACTCTCTAAATCTTCAATTTCTTCTTCACTTTCATCATCTTGGCTTAAGAAGAATGATGTAGGTGGGAGTTGTTGTGTATCTCCCATTATTATAGCCTGTTTTGCTCTTATAAGACAAGGAACAGCGTCTTCGGGCATAATTTGAGAGGCTTCATCAAATATGACTATATCAAAATTTATATTTTTTGGATTAATATATTGACTAACCGTCAGAGGACTCATCATAAAACAAGGTTTCAAAGCAAAGGCTAAATCTGGTATTTGTTCTAATAAATCCCTAATAGGTTTTAATCTTCTTTTCTTTTCATTTTCTCGTTTGAGAATGGAAACCTCATTAGAACCCATACTTGAGTAATTGTCTTTTGGTTGTCTATCTTCAACAGACTCCATAACTTTATACCTAAAAATATCTCTAACTTTTATATCATCATCTCTGAATTTTTCAACAAGACTTTTTGGAGAAAACTTATTTGATTTTTTGAGTATTTCATCTAAAATCTGGAGATAGTAGGACTTAAGAAAAACCTTGCTGAATTCACTTCTGACAGCATTATCGAAATATTTTTTTATAAACTCCTTTACTTCTTCATCTAGCTTTATGAATTCTTCTTTAAATGCAAGAACCTCTTTAAGATTCTTAAATTGGTTATTCAGTTTCTCCAAAACAGTTAGAACATCTTGAATGTTCTCTAAACTGGTTAATTGTTTAACCTCAAAGAACCCTTCTGTTTCATTTAAAGAATAATAAAAATCTCTAAATAGTCCTTTCTGATTACAATTAGATAGTGACTGAATTATAGCATAATTTTTACTTTTTGAAATTTTATTTGATATTTCAAAGAGAGGTATCAAGTCTTTACAATATTTATCTAATCTGGAGATATTACTTAGATTGCTATAATCACCGATAATCTCTGATTTTTTCTTGTTCTTTGAGACAATTTCATTAAGTTTTCTATTTATTTTTTCATATTTGGCTTTCTCATCAAAAAGAGATATCCATTCATTATATCCTATTTTTATTTTTGCATATTTATCCAAATTAGCCTTATTGGTTTTATATTCCTGATTAAAAAGTCTAACGAAAAACGAGGTTTCTCTGAATATCTTTTCAACTTGATGTGTGTTTAAATCGTCAATAAAAGAATCTTTTACTCTCTTTGTCATATCTTCCCGCATCTCTTTTAGCTCCAAAAGAACAGATAGTAACTCTTTTATCAGAGAATTATATTCTTCAAAATCTTTTGAAAGCAAATATGAGAATTCGTGGTTAAATTTGAAAGCAATAATTTTATCGTTTAATTCGTTTAGTAAGTTTAACTCGGCAATAAAGTTTATCTCTATCCTAGTTTCTATTTTTAGTTTATCTATAAAACAAATTATTTTTTTAGTATTCTGATCAAAATTCTTTAGATTAGAACTGAATCTGTTAATAGCCAAAGAAGTATTCTTGTCTTTCTGATAATTGAAATATATGTTTTCGTTTGGATTTCCTAACACAATAAAAGAGGAATTAAACCTCTCTAGCTTGTCAAATAATATTGAAAACTCTTTTTTGTTTAGAGATATTGACCTTTTTAATGGGAAATCTACAATCTCGTTTTTTGATAGTTTCGCCAATTCTCCTCTAACATCATAAACAGATAACTCCCAAGGAGAGTGTTTTTCGCATAAAAATTGATAGAATTCATTGATATCCTTTTGAGATTTTAAATAAGATGAAACATCCTCTCGTTTTATCATTGAAGGTATAACTGGAGAAGTTTGAAGTTCTTTCATAAATTGTTTTATAACTTCTCTTTTGTTTCCTTTGTAATTATGTAAATTTAGGCAGTATCTTCCTAATCCTACTTCATCTAGTCTTTTTTGGACTACATTCAAAGCAGCCATTTTTTGGCTCACAAAAAGAATCTTTTTATTCTTTTCAATAAGAGCTGAGATAATATTTACAATTGTTTGACTTTTACCAGTTCCCGGAGGTCCTTGTAATACAAAAGTAACTCCTGCTTTTGCTAACTCTATTGCTCTTTTTTGGGAAGAATCTGCTGGAAGAACATCTACGCTTGTAGTATCATCAAATTCCTCTCTCTGCAATTCAGCAATTTCATCCTGTAAAGCCTCTCTATCTCCAACATACGCTTTCACTAAAGGGCTATCTTTAACCAGTTTTTCATTAAAACTCAAATCTTCATACATGATAAATTTTTGATACGAAAAAATATCCATGTAGACATCTTCGGTAATTTTCCAATCCTTCATTCCTTCTATTTGCTTCTTAAGGTAAGACAGATATTCCGAAGGGGTTTGATTCTCAAATTCATTTATTTCTATGCCGAAATCGTGAGAAAGCTTCTCTATTAATGCTGGATTTAATTGCATTTCTCCAGAATTAGAATCAATCTCAAATTTATGAGTTTCTTTACTAACAGTAGGTAGCCTGCTAATTTCCAAAGGCCAAAGAAAAATAGGGGCTTCTAAAAATAACTCGGAGTTGTCTGCATCTTTATATTTCAAAATTCCTAAAGATAAAAAACAAGTGCTAATTCCTAACTCTTGAAAGTTTTCTTTTGCCTTTAAATAAAGGGCATATAATTTTTTCTCAACAGTTTCCTCGTCTTCAGAACATAACCACTGCCTGTCTTTAGCATTATCCTTTTTCTCTTTTAGGATAAATATGTTTTGCTCATTTTCCAAATCTTCAATTACTTTAATGAAAGAGGGAGATATTATTTTTAGTGATTTTGATTTTGTAAATCTATAACGCACAAGATTATTTCTTTTAGATAAATCTATAAGTTTCTTTTTCCAATAGTCAATTTTTTTGTTAATTATCTGTTTAGTATCCATCTTAAATCAAATCATCCAATCCTTTTTTATCTATTAGTTGTACTCCATTTTTACTTGCTAATTCAAATGCAGATTTTGTAAATGTTCCAGTAGTTATGACCATTGCCTTGTCGCAGTCATAAAATTTCATAGAAGCGACGACTTCTTGAACCGCTTTATTTCCGACGCTACCCACATATTTTTTTATTTGAACAGCAATAAGAACACCTTTTTTATCTTCTAAGATTATGTCTGCTCCTTGATCGCCTGTTGCTTTTGTAATTTTAAGATTATATCCTTTTTTCTTAAAGCAAGAAGCAATAAATTTCTCGAATTCCAGTCCAGACATGGCTTGAATTTCTTTTTTTGAGGAGCTTTTTTCAGTTCGTAAAAGCTTTTCTTCAAAATTATCTAATTCTCTTTTTTGTTCTATTTCATTTATTTTTTTTATTATCTCATCAACAGTAAGTTTTATCCCAGTTTTTTTAATAAGTTCATCAATAATATGCTCTATATACTCTTTTGCAGTTTTTTCGTAATCAAATATCAATCTATCCAAAATCAAAGATGCTAGTTCATCTAAATTATATTCTTTTTCTTTGACATAATTAACTAATTCATCAACTTTTGTGACAAACTCCAAATTTTGAACAAGTAAATAAAACTCTTCTTCAGAGAATAATAGTCCCATCTTATTTTCAAGTAACCTTTTAAAAATAGGCAAATTATCAACAGAGGATTCATCATTATATCTTTTAGCATATTTTAAGAATAAATCGATAATTTCATCATTAATAGAATTATTTATGGATTTGAATTTTTCATATCTTTCTCTTATTGAGATAGGATTATCAGCATTTTGCCATATCCATTTCTCAAAGTTATTATAAATACCTTTTTCTTGTTTATAGCCTTCGATTTCTGTTCTTAATTTTTTAAGGGCCTTTAATTCTTCCGTAGAAATCTCCTTTCTTCCTAATTCTCGCATTCTTCGAGCCCATTTATTTTCTTTTTTGGTATCCATTCATTTATCTCCTCTTGTTTACTTCCATCTTGAATTTATCCCTTATCTCATTAACTTTCTTCTCATTTAATTTAATAATAATTGACTTACATTTTACTAAAAACTCAGGAGCATTCTTTACCATTTTATTATATTGCTCATCTGGAACAGTCCTGTCAATGTAATATTGAGAATCTATTCTTGCCTTCAGAGAATCTTCTGTGAAATCAAGATCTTCTTCGCTGAAAAATTCTCTAAGAAATCTCTTTGCGAACGCTATTGTGCAAGAATGAATCTCACATTTTATGCCTATTTTTGTCAAAACTGAGTAAAGCGAAAAATAGAGAGTATAGTATGCGGTTGAGATTTTCCAATCTTTTATGACATTTACCCTCATTGACTCTAAGGCTTCTTCAGCTTTCTTGATATATGCTTCTGCGAGATTTGAATTTGGTTCAATTAAACTTAAACCTTCCTTCTTTCCTGCACACCATTTTATTTTATCCATTTTTCAGCACCTTTTGAATAAACAACTCCGTATTTTTAAATACTATATGGCTTTTTAATACTTCTTTTATTAGGATATCTTGGTTTACATTCTTCTCAAATGTTTTTAATGGATAACACTTTATGCTTATTTCAATCCCTAAATTTCTTGAAACTTTCTTGATTTCTTCTTTTTCATAGTCTCCAACTACAAAAATGTCTAAATCAGATTCTTTGTTAAATATCCCTTTTGCATAACTTCCAAAAATAATACCAATTCCATTAAGGAATGGGCTTATTTTTTCTATAACTTCTTTCACAAGAAGATTTTTTTCCATAAATGCTATTGATTTGTATTGCTCGACAAATGTAAGATATCTATTGCTTAATTCGTTTATTTTTAACTTATAAGATTTGATTTTACCCCTTACCTTTGATTCTATGATTCCTTTGTTTTCTAAATCTTCAAGAATTAGCTGTGCTGTTCGTGGGCTTATTTTAAGCAATTTCTCAACTTCTCTTATGTAATACTCTCTATCAAATCCATTCGTAAATAAAGAAATGATTTGTAAACCATTTTCGGTTATGTTTATTTTATTATACATATGTATTATTTAGAATACAACTACTATTTAAATCTTTTTGTTTTCGTTTCGTACGCCCCTTCCCAATAAATCTCTTTTTCGTAAAAAAAGAATATATGTCCGTAGGACGACGCCCCCTTCCCGTTCGTTCCGTATTATTCGTAGCGAGAACTCAATTGAATATAATCGCTGTTAGTTTCTCCGAATGAAATGAGGACGAGATTTTAGTGCAACGATGCCGAAGGCAAAAATCTCGAGTTCTGGGCTTGCCGAAAATTCGTTGTTATCGTAGTTGTTGAAAAATAAGTTATTAATTTTCAAGTGGTAAAATAACCGAAAGATTTATAAAGTATTGATTTATTCTGTTTAGTATGGAAGAAAATACAATCAAACCTGGCTTTAATTTGTATGTAGCATTATTCAATGCCTACGGAGCAGGATTCACAAGTTTAGGAACTATTGAAGCAGCATTAGAAGGAAATTTAGAAAGAATGCTGGTTCTTGGTGGATTAACTGCGATTCAAGGAATTTCAGGCATTGCAAATTATATTTGTGCAAAAAACAAAAAGCTAGACTATAATGCAAATAGAGAATAAATCTTTCGTTCTATAATTTTTATTTTTCAACAATTTCGTTAAAATTTTGTTAGATGAAGTGCGAAGCATTTCATAAGTTTTTTCTTTATGATTTTAACGAAGATAACAACATAAGAATTTTCAGTAGCGAAGCGTGCCTGTAAGGCAAGCCCAGAATTGAAACTAACGATGTTAGTTACCCTCACCCGAATTTTTCGAGCATGAACGAAAGTGAATGACTCATGAAAAATTCTGGCTGTGAGGTCGAGGAGCTACTGCACCGCAGAAGTCCGAATGTCAGCGGTGGTGGGAAGGCGCGCGCTAAGTTTTTTAGAAAAATAAATAAAGGGAGTAGTATAGTTAATGATTATGGGAGAATTGTTAGTTTTAAACAAAGAAGATACAACTTATTTATTTCCAAAAAGTCCATTTAATTTTGATGCTACTTTACATAAACCATCTCATTTTCCAGATCAACTAACGATTTATGAAGAAGGTAAATTTTGGCAAACAATTAGGATAAAAAAAGATATTTTCGGTATTAGATTGGAAAATGTTGGTGAAATTGAAAAACCAAAAATTAAAATTACTATTTTTTCTAATTCTGAATGTTCAAAAGAACAAATAGAAATTATAAAGAATGAATTGGTTTGGAGATACGATTTGAATGCAAATATATCTGAATTTACTCAAAAATTTAAGAAAGATAAATTTCTTGGGCAAGTGCTTAAAAAATGGAAAGGAATGAGAGTTAGCACTGCTCATTCTTTATATGAACTATTGATAATTGGAATTGTTTTACAAAATGCAACAGTAAGAAGAAGTGTTCAGATGTTAAATTCTTTATTAGAGAAATATGGTAGACTTATAGAATTTGATAAAAAGAAAGTTTATGCTTTATGGTTGCCTAATGAATTAGTTAAGGTAAATGAACAAGAATTAAGAAATTTAAAAGTCGGATATAGAGCAAAATTCTTTATCAGACTTTCTAATGATTTTGTAGAAGGTAAGATTGATGAAACAAAATTAAAAGTATTGCCAAAAGAAGAAGCTAAAAAAGAATTGACCAAACTCTTTGGGGTTGGACCAGAAACTGCTAGAATATTATTGTTTGAATTTTTGCATCACTATGATGTATTCGACCATATCGCATCTTGGCAACAGAAGATATATTCGCGACTTTTTTATAATAAACAATTAGTACCTGTTGAAAAAATAAAAAAAGAAATACTTAAAAGATATGGAAAATGGAGTATGTTGGCAGTTCATTATATTTGGGAAGATTTATTCTGGAAAAGGAAAAATCAACATATCGAATGGTTAGAGAAGGAAATTAGGCTTTAATTATTCTACTTTTAAAAAATACCGTGGGTCAACCTTCCCTTCTTTTGTTCCATATTCAAATGCAGATTGCCAGATTTTTTTATCTTCAAGTTTTGCCTTAAACTCCGATATTCCAAAAGCTCTTTCTTTGCCTACTTTATCCAATCTTATCTTAAATGATTTTTTATAAAAAATTATTAACAAAACTTTTCCATCAGTAAAATGAGCATACCATTCTGGTTTGATTATTTTTTCAAGAATTTTTGAGATTTTGTAAATCTCTTTATCTTCAATTTCTACAGTATATAATTCCCAGATTTGCTTTTCATTTCCTTCAGTATTTTCTTCTGTATCAGACCTGATAACTTTTAGTTTAGATAAAACAGATATATCTTCTAGACTTTTATCAATTATCCAACCTTTCCAGATATTATTCATATAATTAGAATTGTTGTTTAAGTTAAATATTTATCGTTGCGCGCCTTCCCTTAGTTTAATTGTTCGTTGGGGCGGGTGGTCGGGGGTTTAGCTGACATTCGGATTGTAACTAACGATGTTATGTTTGGTGGGGGTATAGGGAGCGAGGGTAGATGAAAATGCGAGTCGCAGCGACCCATAAATATTGAGCGACCGTCCCCCATCCGAGCACCGCAACCGCAGTGAGGAGCGCAGAGTTGGATTCTTACATGCTTCGATTCATAGTAGTGAGTTAGGGTGGGGCTTAGTAATTGCTTTAGTTCGTTTGTAAGATGGTTGCCGCCCAGAGATGGAAACATTTATATACTAAAGTGAATAACGTTATTCATTAAGTGAATAACATGAGACGTGAAACAGTATTAAAAATAGTCAGTTTGTTGAGGAAAAATTTAGGTAAAGAGTTTACGATATTGGAAATCTCAAAATTGCTTAAAATAGGATATCGCCCAGCATATAACCATATTGCTGAACTTGAGAAAATAAAAGCAATAACGACTAAAAAAGTAGGGAGTGCAAAACAGTGTTCCATCAATTTTGAAAATGCACAATCACTTCATTTTCTTCAAGAGGTAGATTTAGCAAGAACAGAAGAATTATATAACAGTAATCAAAAACTAAAAGCAATTCTTGAGGAGATTATTCCAAAAATTACCAATAAAATAACTTCTTCGCTCCATTCAATAATCTTATTCGGAAGCCATGCTAAAGGGACTGCCATAAAATCATCCGACATTGATCTACTCTTTATTGTCAGCAATATTAAAGATAAATCTGTGCGAAATACACTAGAGAGAGAATGTGCAAGCTATCAATATTCCCACAATGTTAAAATAAGCCCGCTTATAACTAATATGGAAGAATTTAAAAAAATGCTGAAATCTAAAGAAATGAATGTTGGAAAAGAGGCTAAAGAGCACGGGATTGCGCTCTATGGCTCAGAACAATTCTGGAGGTTAATCGCATGGCAAGAATAGACTTTTTACAAAGGAAAATTGGAGGATATTTACGAAAAGAACAATTATTGAAGAAAGAGGAATATACCCAACTAGAAAAACCATTTTTGAAAAAAGCACGAAAGAATTTTACTGTTGCTAATCTGATGTTTAAGATTTCCGAGCAAGATGAATTTAAGAAACTGCTTGCACTCTCTTCTAATTTTGAAACGTATGAATGGGTAATTGTTGTCTCTTATTATTCAATGTATGTCTCTGCATTGTCTGCTTTAGCAAGGCTTGGATTCAAGTCAAAAAGTCACACTGCTACAATCATAGTTTTAGAGCATTATTATGTTCATCAACAGAAAAATCTGGAAGTAAAACACATTCAACAACTGACGAAAGCCTATACGCTGAGTGAGGATTTAATAAACAAACTGATCCAGACAAAAACAAAAAGAGAAACTGCACAATATGATGCAACTCCGAGTATTTCAAGAGAAAATGCAGTCAATGCATTGGCAGATACAGAAGAATTTATTACAAAGATTGAGGAAACACTTTCATAAAATTATTTTAATTGTAAATAGCATCCAGGATAATAATCTAATTTATCCTCATTCATAACAATGACAAAATCATAATGCTTAATTATGTCAGAAAATTTATCTCTCAGCTCTAACATGACCTGATTGAATTTGTTGAAATCTTCAATCTCAAAATCAAGTTCGACGTCCCAAGAACCTATACTGTTGATGATGTAAGTAAGATTATTCAGATTATTACAATGTTGGGAGAATTGATTATATTTTTGGTTTGTTAAACTCTTAAATTTTAATAATGCTTTACAATAAATCCAATTAAATTTATTGAGATCAAGAAAAATACGGTTAATGAGAATTATTTTATCTTTTTTGAGATTTTTTATTCTGTAATTAATGATTCTGGGAGTAGTTTTTAATCTTTGGGCAATTTCAGTGATAGGCATACGTGCATTATTAACAAGCAATTTCAGAATTTCTTCGTCAATTTTATCTATTTTATAATCACCACTTTGTCCGCCTTGAAATACTACTTTATGTGGTTCTTTATCATTCACTAAGTATTCTTTTCTCCAATGTGGAACACTTAAACTTATGGTAGTCTCTCTTATAGAAATAAATTGACTAAATCTTTCGTCTAATTCTTTAAGCGCATTATTAAATTCATAAACATCTTTAACAATGTATCCAGCAATAATGTCCCATTTTCCAGAACAGGTTGCTATCCATTCGGTTTTGTCGTGGGATTTAAGAAAGTCTATCATTTGTTTAATGACTTCTTTACTTGCATTTTCAAGAGAAAGATAAATTTTGTATTTGGAAAATCCCAATTTGTACGTATCAACGACAGTAGCAAAGCGTGGGATAATGCCCTCTTTGAGAAATCGCTTTATCCTGTAATCTACTACTTGCTTACTCAAACCAACTTTTTTGCCAATTTCATTATTGGTTTGTCGGCAATCAGTATCTAGTTGATAGAGGATTTTTCGGTCTTTCAAATCTAAGTTTAAGCTCATTTTAAGAGGCATAAGTACATTTAGTATATAAATATTGTTATTTTGACAATAATATAAATGAAAAGTTATTTATATCTGTTGGTTGTAACTAATCAGTAAATAATGATGAGTGTGATGAAAATGACAAAAATGTACGTAACAATCGCAAAAGAAGATCAGGGTACTTTCACTAAATTAGCAAGATTAAAAGCACCACAATACTTATTCTTGAATCCAGAAGAAGGTAAAACGTCTTTCCAGGATTTTAAAGAGGGAGATGATAGAACTTGGTGTAATAGTCTTGGCGAACTTTTGGATTTCATGTTTGCTGATAATCGTGGATTGGTATTCAATATAGAAAATTCACAAAACCCCCAGACTGCTTTTATATCGCCATCCATTGGGCGTGGAACACAAATTTATCGTTCATTATCAACACAAGAATTTAGAGAACTAACAGAATTATCTATAATACAAGGTTACGAGAGATTTAATTATCACGTTGATAAAAAGGGAAGAGTTAGACGTTATTAGGCGGCAACCCCATAAAGTTTACAGTTGGGTTCATTTTGTAGAGTAGCGAAATTTAGAAAGCCCCACCCGTTTGTTCAAGTTACGTAAGAATCCAATTAAACATAACTCCATATATATTGAATAGGTAAATTTTACCGATTTTTTCCCGATTTGTTCGGGAAACTTTGTCGCTGGCCGTTGTCATAACGCAAAAATCAGTTCCTCTTGTCGAGTGCTCAAAATACTCGGCCTTTATTTTTCCATATTGAAGGTAAGCCACTAGCCACTAGACAGGTTCACATTACCTATTTAAATATCATTGTCCTTCGTTGGAAGCATGTTCGCTCAAGAAATAATCAGAAAAGAGGCTTTACAAAGAAATCTCAGCCCCCGAACAATTGAAACATATTGCTTTTGTGTGGATAAGTTCCTGCGTTTTTGCTGCAAAGAATTAAAATATGTCACTCGCAGGGATATAGAGGAGTACCTCTCTCGATTAGTTTTGTGGAATAAGTCCAGCAACACACTCAATGTCCACTTGAATGCCTTAAAATTTCTTTTTGAGCAGTGCCTGAAAAAAAGATTAACTTTAAAAATTTCTTTCTCTAAAGTTCCTCGAACGCTTCCAGAATTCTTGACCAAGGAAGAAACCGCTGCTTTGCTTAGATCCATAAGCAATCCAAAGCACCGCCTGATGCTTCAGATGCTTTATGGCACCGGTATGCGGGTAAGCGAGCTGCTTCATCTGAAAGTAAAAGACTTAGATTTTAACCAGAACTATGGCTGGGTGCGGCAGGGTAAAGGGAGAAAAGACCGCCTTTTTGTCCTTCCTCTGCATCTGAAAGAATGTTTGGCAGAACACATCCGCACAGAGAATCTCAACCGAGACAGCTATCTCTTTGTTAATTCTTGGAAAAGACCTTATTCTGCCAGCAGCCTGCGGTTGATTCTTTCCCGAGCCGCCAAACAAGCCGGCCTCGTCAAAAATCTTCACCTTCACACTCTTAGGCATTCCTTTGCCACCCATCTTATCCAAAACGGTTATTCTGTGACCGAAGTACAGCCTTTGATGGGACATAATTCAATCAATACCACTATGATTTATCTTCATTTAGCTTCCCCTAATCTGCTGAATGTCCAGAGCCCATTAGACTCTCTGCCAGAGAAAATTAATTAAACGTCTAAAATATGAACACTCTATGCTCAAAGATTTCCAGCCAAGATTATATCAAGAAACTATCTTTCACACGGCCGTTAAATTCAACACCTTAGTCGTCCTGCCAACAGGCATGGGCAAGACCGGTCTTGCCTTGATGTTGGCCGCCCAGCGTCTTCATATTTATCCCGATTCAAAAATTCTTATTCTTGCTCCTACTAAACCTCTCTGTGAGCAGCATACTGAGACGTTTAAAAAACATCTGGATATAGAAAAAGAGAAGATCGCTCTCCTCACCGGTCAAATCTCTCCCACCAAGCGAGCCGAACTCTGGCAGAATTGCCAAATCATCAGCAGCACACCCCAAGGTTTGGAAAATGACATTATCAATAGAACAATTAATTTCAGCCAAGTCTCGTTGTTAGTCTTTGATGAGTCACATCACGCTACAGGTGATTATTCTTATGTCTGGTTAGCTAAGCAGTATCAGCAGCAAGCTAAATATCCGAGAATTCTCGCTCTTACCGCTTCTCCTGGCTCAGATTTGGAAAAGATCAAAGAAGTCTGTCAAAATCTGCTTATCGAAAAAGTGGAAGTAAGAACACCCAAAGATAAGGATATCAAGCCATACATTCAGACTGTCGAATATGAATACATTCAAGTGGAGCTGCCCGAAGAATTCAAAAAAATCAAAAAATATCTAACCGACTGTTTCAAATCAAAAATCGAAGAAGCAAAAAAACAAGGTCATCTTCACAGCCAGTATCTCAACAAAACAGAATTGCTGAGAGTCCAAGCTCAGCTTCATGCTTCTCTTGCTTCTGGAGACAGAGATTTTCTCATAATGAAAACTATTTCTCTGCTAGCCGAAGCCTTAAAAGTGCAGCATGCATTAGAATTAATAGAAAGCCAAGGCTTGCCTCAGTTATACAAATATCTCCATGGTTTGCAACAAGAGGCCCCATATTCAAAAGTTAAAGCTGTGCAGAATCTAGTGATTGACTCGAATTTTAAAGCAGCTTTAGTTTTAACAGAAGAGCTGAAAGATAAAGAGATTAAACATCCTAAGCTGGAAAAAATATCGGTTTTAATCACAGAAGAATTGGAGAAATCTCCTTCTGCTAAAATAATAGTATTCACCCAATTTCGTGATTCTGCTATAGAAGTACAGAAACGGCTAGAGAACATCTCCTCCCAAATTTTTGTCGGCCAGACCAAGAAAGGAGAGACCGGTCTCTCGCAGAAAGAGCAGAAACAGATTTTAGATAATTTCCGCCTGGGCCAGTTCTCTGTTCTTATTTCCACTTCAGTGGGAGAAGAAGGCTTGGACATTCCTCAAGTAGACTCCGTTATTTTCTATGAGCCAGTGCCTTCAGCTATCCGCTGGATCCAGCGCAGAGGAAGAACTGGCCGTCTAGCCGGCGGTAAACTGAAAGTTTTAATCACCGGCGATACGCGAGATGTCGGCTATCGCTGGTCTGCTTACCATAAAGAAAAACGGATGCACAGAGTATTAGAGCAGATCAAAAAAGAGATGGGTTCGCTTAACCTTAAAACTTCCTTACCACATTCATCTTTACTAAGCTCTTCATCTTCTCCTTCCCCCCATTCCGCAGTCAAGGAAGCGGAGATAGAACCTTCTGCAGTTAAGACTAACGGCCAGTTTCCTCTTTCCTCTTTCGCTGCTTCAAACTCTCCCCCCCTTCCCAGTAAAACAGTTCTTATTCTAGCCGACCACCGGGAGAAAAACAATCGATTAGTCAAAGAGTTAATCGATCAAGGGGTCAATGTCAAATTAGAGCAGCTGAAAAGCGCAGATTATCTTCTAAGCGGCAAGACTGCTGTCGAATTAAAAACTCCCGAAGATTTTATCAATTCGCTAATCGATGGCCGATTATTAGAACAGGCCAAAGAGCTGAAAAGAAATTTTGAAAAATCAGTTTTGATAATCATGGGCACAGAAAATATTTACGCTCTTCGTCAAGTACATCCTCATGCTATTCAAGGAGCTTTGGCTGCCATTATGCTAGGATACAACATTCCTATCTTTCAGACAAAAGACCCAGGAGAAACAGCTTCTCTTCTGGCAGTGATGGCCAAGCGAGAGCAGGAGAAAGACACTTCTTTCAATCTGCATTTCCAAAAGCCGGAATCATTTGAACAGCAGAAAGAGTTTGCTGTCAGTGCTCTACCCGGTATCGGACCAGTAACTGCTAAAGACTTGCTGGCAGGCTTCGGCAGCATAAAAAAGATTGTCAATGCTTCTGAAGAAGAGCTGAAGAAAGTGTCCGGTGTAGGCGAGAAGACGGCCAAGCGGCTTAAAGACTTTTTTGAAGAGGAATATAAAAAATAGATTTTCTGCAGGCATTAATCAAATAATTTATATACTACATCTATTTATTAAACTATTAAACTTTAAAGTATACTTCGGGGGGTTAGAACGTGGGTTGGTTGGACTTTTTTAAAAAAAGCAAGGCAAAAAAAGCAGAGGAAAAAGAGCTGAAATGGATTTTATTAGAATTTTATCGATTAAAACTAATACATTCTTCTTTAAAAAATGCTAAGAAAGATCCTAAAAATGCAAAAGAGCAGATTACAAAAGCATTTAAACTCTTACGTAACGAAGAGAAAATTGAACGAAGATTAGCAAAAGGATTTTCTAAACTTGAAGAAGCTATTGGTAAGGAATTGGAGAGGTTAGAACAAAAACATTCTAAAAAGTTACAACCCTTTGCCGAAAGAGTACTGGAAATAAAGAAGCTTTTAGAAGCGGCAGAAGTTTTTAATGCTGATCTTGAAAAAGAAGCAGCAAAAGGAGGAGAAATTGAAAGATTATTAGAGGCTTCTACTGAATCTTTTTCCAAATTAGATGAAACTATAAACGAAATTGAAAAAGTCTTAAAAGAATTGAGAGGTTTTGAGATTGTATTAGGAAAAATAAAAACTCAAATTTCAATGATTGATGAAGAAATTGAAAAGGATTTGAAAGAGGAAAAAAAAGAACAGAAAATTAAAGAAGTTGTAGTGGAGATTAATCCCCTAATAGAATTAATTCGTAAGAAAATAAATGAATTAAAGACTGAATTTTCAGAGATTAAACATAGAGAAGAAAAAATAGCTAATTCGGCCAAGTCCGAGTTCAAAAAATTGAGTCAAAAATCAGAATTAAATCCTATCGAAGAAGATAATTACTCCCATGATGGTGAGCTTGTAGCGAATTATAATAATCTCTCTTCGGCGATAGACGACTATTTAGATCAACTTTATACCTGGAGTAAATATTTCTTTGATCTTCAAGTAATACTTTTCTTAAACAATGAACGAGTTAGAACCATATTAGAAACAAGAATAGTTAATTTCAAAAAGTTAATTAAAGAAATTGAGGATTCCCTTATTTGTAAACATTATTCTGAAGCGAGTCCTACGATTTGTAGTGAAGTTTTAGTCTGTTTAGGAGATATAACCAAGTTAATTAATAATCTAAAAAGATTATACCCTTAATTTATTCAGTTAGTTATACACTTTTTAATGGAGCAAGGGGATTATTAAGAGATTTTAAAATTAATAACCACAACTTTTTCAAAAAAAAGCTGAGGTCATACTTTTTTAATCAATTATTCTTCAAAATAAAGAAATCCAAGAAAGTATAGTTTAAGTAGAAAGTCTTTATTAAGTATGCTCCAGGTAATATATCGCTTTGGAATAATAAAAAAATAATACTAAAAATATCTTAATCTATCGGTGCCTTAGTCATGCTTACCATAGAAGCAATAAACATCAGCACAAAGAAGATAAGGAAAGTCAGTCCCCAGGTCTGGCCCATCAAGTCAAATATGTAATAGATGGTAATAAAAAAGCCCAGTATAGACACGGCCATAAACGAGGCTTTTAAAGGCGCGGCATGCCATTTCTTAGAAAAAGGAACTTGTTTCTTTGTTTTCTTAGCCATAATCAATCACCTCTGTTTTAATAGATGAAGTATTATTTCTTATTTTAAATATCTATCGGAAAAATTAAAAAAAATAAAAAACAAGCTTACTTTACTTTGGTAGCTAATATATTCCACAAGGCAGTAAACAGCCAGCCTAAGACATAACCTCCTACAAAGGCCAAAACAACTAATACTGCTGCGGTGCCTAAGCTAAACGGCAGGACCGAATAGACATTGCCGACAAAATGCATTGGAAAAATCCAATCCAAATAGGTCTGGCCGACCCCTAACAGGACTAAGATGGCCCACAGGGCGTGCAATGCAGCCGCAAAGATACCTGTTGTCAATCCTGCTAAATTCTTATTACAATCTCCTTTCATTCAAATCACCTCCGCGTTAGTACATCTTCTTTATAACAGCCATATTTCCAATAGTTTACCTACAATAAATCCAGCTACTGCAGTAACCATACCGATTACTGCCATCTCCAATCCGGCTTTCTTCCAATCGCCGATAGTCAATTTGCTTTTCACTGCTCCCACGGCAAATAGGACAATTAAAGATAACGCTAAAGCACCCATCATCCCCCATTTCACAGATAAAAAGAAAAAGGGAATCAAAGGAATCAACGAGCCGGCCACAGTCGCTCCTAAAACAAAGAAACCGGATTTTATCGGTTTATCATATTCATCAGGAAACAATCGCAGCTCTTCTTTCATCATAGTCTCTACCCAGAGCTTCTTATCACTGATAATTTTCTTTACGATATCTGAAAGCAGTTTCCCTCGGAAACCCTTTTTATGATAGATATCCCAAATCTCTTTTTCTTCTTCCTTAGGCACTTCTTCTACTTCTCTTTTTTCTGTTTTTAATTCCTTTCGGTAAAAATCTCTAGCTGCTTTAGACGAGGTATATGCCACTGCTCCCATGGAGATGGATTCAGCAAACAGAGCAGAGATGCCTGCCACTAAAACAATTTTCACTTCATTGGTGGCAATAGCTACTCCTAAAATCAATCCCAACACATTAACGATTCCATCCTGAGCTCCTAGAATAAACTCCTTGAGAGTCTTTCCTCTGCCAATTGCATGCACCTCTTTTTGCATAAACCAAAGAAATCATTTTTTATTAATAAAGGTTTAGGCAAATAAGTATGTGCATAGTGCGAATATCGCCAGCGAGTGAACAAAGTTCATCATTAGACTGTACTTGGTGTTTCATTACGAGATGCTTTGAATGAAACACACGAGCGAGCTATGCACATACGGCAAATATACGACCTTTATTCAACGTGCTGGCGGAAAAGGCGCTCTAAAGCCTCGGTTTTGGTTCCTAAACTATAATCTACTCTTGCCGGACTGAAACGGAAATGATCTTCCCGCGAGAAGGCATGGATCATATCTTTTAATTTTTTTTCTTTTTTGCCGTTCAGATGATTTGCCAAGATTTGGATCTCATCTCTCACTCGAGAGAATTCTGCTTGTAAGTGCTCCTCCCCCCGATGAAAGTTTTCCCGCAGTTTAGTCTCGAGATAACTGCCGTCAAAAATAACAATTCCCAACTCCTCTTCTTCGCTTTCTTTTGGACGAGGAAAATATTTCAAAACAGCGTACTCATATTTATTCTCTGGGCTGAGTACATATTCAGAAGAAGTAAGACCCAGGATATATCTAAAAATGCTGAGCAATCTTCTCCACCTCTTCGCAGAAAATCTTCGCTTCTTCCATGGTGTTATAAAGATAGAACGAAGCTCGCACGCTCCCTTTCAGATGATGCTGGTTAAACCAGGAGTGAACACAATGAGCTCCGCTGCGCACTGCAATTTTTTTTGACTTGTCTAGTACTCCAGCAATCAGATGAGGATCCAACTCTTTGATATTAAACGAAAAAATTCCTCCTCGCTTCTCTGCAGCTAAAGGCCCCAGTAGTTTTACTTTTCCAGATAATCTTTCTGTCATCATCTTGTTCAGCAGAATTTCGTGTTCATGGATCTCATCTAAACCAATCTTCTTCAAGTATTTAATTGCTTCTGCCAAGCCGATCACTCCGGCATAATCTTGCAATCCTGCTTCAAACTTAGCTGGTGATTCATCCCATTCCGCAGAATGATAATGACTGTCTTTGACTGTTCCTCCGCCGACAATGAATGGTTTCATCTGCCTGAGCAGTTCTTCTCGGCCGTAGAGCACTCCGCTGCTCGGCCCTAGCATCTTGTGGCCGGAAAAAGCCAGAAAATCTGCCCCCATTTTTTTTGCATTTATCTTTTGGTGCGGCACAGCCTGGGCTCCATCCAGCAACACTAAAGAACCGTTCTCATGAGCCAGCTTAATCACCTCATTTATTGGAATGGAAGTTCCATCTAAATTAGAAGTGTACACCACTGAAACCAGTCGAGTTTTTCTGCTGAGTTTCTTTTGAAATTCTTCCAGATTGAATTCTTGATCAAAAGGAATTACCTGCAGAATCGCTCCGTGTTCTTCTTTTTGCTTCAGCCAAGGCAGCAGGTTGCTGTTATGCTCTTTGCCAGAGATGATAATCTCTTCTCCCGGCCGAAAACCTAGTGAATGAGCCACTAGATTAATTCCTTCTGTAGTATTCTTAGTAAAAATGATTTCTTTCTCTTTAGCAGAGATAAACTCTGCAATCTCCTTCCGGCTCTTCTCCACTTCTTCTGTCACTTTCTTTCCTAAACTGTATTGGCTTCTCCCTCCGCAGGCCGGATACTGTTCGTAATACTCTCGAATCTTGTTGATTACCGGCAGAGGCCGCAGGCTCATGCAGGCAGAATCCAGATAGATGATTCCTTTCTCCAAAACTGGAAAGTCTTTTCTTATCTCTTCAAGATTCATTTTAAGTGTAATGGTGGGTTTAATGGTTAAATCTTCCTTTCTCTTTACTTTATCAAATTCTGTTTAAACTTATTAAATCTTTCTAATCCAATATCAATTTCTCTTTCTGGCAAGTTGGACTTATTAGCAGAGCTGATTAACAGTTCTTTAGGAATAGATTCAGCTTCCTTCTTCAATGCTTGAACTTCTTGTTCTGAGAGTAAGGGAGTCAAAGCACATTCAATCAACGAATATTTTATTTTGCCGTTTTTACATTCTGGATATACTGGCCAGCTTTTGCACATCGAAGGCCGAGCTTCATAAATTAAACAAGAATCATCTTCCTTCAGATAAGGGCAGGCACCATTTTTTGTTTGTAATTCATAATGATTAGGATTCACTTTTATGAAAAAATTTGAATACCCTGTTTCCAAAACTTTTTTCATCTCGTTTTCTGTAAAATCCGGACCGCACATCTTACAGCAAACTGCTCCGCAGGCTTTACAAGCGTTTAAGAATTTATCTTCGTTCATTTTTTTTATAGGAAATTTCGCTTGGTTTAAACCCCGCGCTTTAGCGCGAAATTTGCTATTCCAAAAACACGCTAACGTGTTTTTGTTATCTTATCCAGCTCTTCTTCAATTACTTTCTTAAACGTCTTAAATGGCTTGGGCCCGACAATAGTCTGATTGTTAATAAAAAATGTAGGAGTTCCTTGTACACCGACTTTTAACCCTTCTTGAAAATCCGCTTCCACTAACGAGGTATATTTTTGGCTAAGGTAGCATTCTTTTAATTTTCCTCGATCCATACCCGCTTTCTCGGCCAAATTAAAAAAATCTTCTTCGCTTTTGATAGTTCCCGGTTCGGCAAAAAGCAGTTGATGATATTCCGCAAACTTTCCTTGATCCTGAGCGCATTCAGCAGCTTCTGCTGATTCCTTAGCCCAGGGATGAGTGGTAATGGGAAAATGACGGAATTCTAATTTTACTTGGCCTTTGTATTTTTCTAAAACTTCTTGGATTACCGGCTGGGCATGTAATGTGTACGGACAAGAGTAACAGCCGAATTCAATGATTGTTAGTTCAGCTGTTGGTTCGCCGAAAGTGAATCCGGTGGTATTGGTCAGAGCAGTAATCGGTTCTTTCTCTACGAGCTCACAGCTTTGACTGGTAGAAATTTTGCTGTTTTCTCCCAGTGGATCGAAAACGCAAAAGCCAGTAGAATCCGGACCATTGCAGTTGCCATACTGCCAATAATTATACACTCCTTGAGCCGAGAGGATAAAACTAGCAGTCAGTAGGATCAAAAAAAGCCAAGAGAGAATAGTAAAATAGCGGTAAGTAAATCCGGCAATTTTCGGCCAGCTCATCAATGAGCCAGTTACTTCTGCTTTGATGCGGGTATCTAACCCGCTTTCGCATTTGCGTAACATAACCGTTCTACTTAGGCAGTGCCAAGCTTCTTTAGTCAATCTGCGGTATTTCACACTAAACAGGCTTAAGAGCAGAAATACTGGCAAAGCAACGATACAAAGGACCATTAAGGCCGATTTTACGGCCTATTTTTTAAGAATTGCTGTTTTAACGGGATACTTTGCTGTAACCTTTATATATTCCAAAATAGATTCTCTCTGATATGAAGCTCAAAGTATGGCAGTGGAGCCAGTTTCTGAAGGAAGTGGAGCTGATAGTAGACATCAGCATACCATACCTATTGATTCTTCTTACTTTTTTGATTATTATTGAATTCTCTCTGACCGGAGCAGCGGAAAAGTATTCTCTTTTTTTTGATATATCCCATAGCATTATCATCTTTATCTTTGTGTTGGATCTTATCTTTAAGTACCAGCGTACTCGTACTCTTGAACAATTCTTTACTCATTACTGGCTGGATATTTTGGCGGTTTTTCCATTCTATTTAGTTTTCCGCCTTTTTGAGCAGCTTACTCTTCTCTTCCGGTTTTCTGAATTGGCTCAAGAATCCCAAAAAATATTACATGAAGGATTAGAAGTAGAACGCGTAGTGGCCAAAGAAGTGCAAGGAGTAGAAAAAAGCAGCAAGCTTATGCCAAGGTTCCTCCAAGCTCTTCAAAGAAGCCCAAGACTCTTTAAGGCCAGAGTCTTTTTTAAGCATGCGCCAAGAAAGAAGAAAGAGGAAGCAAGCAAACAGAACAAAAAAAGAAAAACTAAGAAAAGAAACAAGAAAAAATAATTCTAAGCATTATCCAACCAACGGCAGATTTATCTCTACCGTATCTTTGCCCAGTTTAAATGTCAGTTTGGCTTCAGCCGTCTCTTCTGGCAATGGCTCGAATAATAAGAATCCTTCCCGGCTCTCTCCGATTTTTATTGGTTTGCTGTAGCTAAGCAGTCCAGTCGGTTTCTCTTTAAGAGAACGTAACTTATAATTTTTAGTTCCTGCAGTAATCATCCAGCTGCCAGGAGCAAAGGATTTATCCTTTTCTCCATTGTTAGTAATCTTCAAATCTAAGCGATAATGCTTTTCTTTTTTTCCGTCTTTTACTTTTGGTTCAAAATAACCAAAACCAGCCAATTCAATCTGCCAGATATCTGCATCAACAATCTGCTGGGCAGCAAAACTTTCTTCGTAGTATTTTTCCTCGTTAATTTGCTCTAGTTCTTCGCTGCTTATAGTAGGCAGAGCAATTTCTTTGCTTCGGATTAGTTTTCCCGTCAGATTCGATATAAAAATCACTTTGAATTCTCCTTTCTTAGCCGCTGCAGTTTTCACTTCGGCCTTTGGAATGTAGACTATAACCGCATCAAACGTATCATTAGCTAGTTTAATGGTCTGTTCAGAAAAATCATCTTCGGTAATGGATTGTTCTTGGCCGTAGAGCCCTTCTTTGTTGAGAGTATCTGTTACATTGACAATCAGCTTCCCTTCTGGAGTAATCTCTTCCGTTCCAGCTTTAAAGCCCAAAATAAGCTGGTAATCATCTCCCGTGTCTTGGACAAAGAACTTGCTGATAGAAGCGTTAATCTTCTTTTCTTTAACCTCCTCTTCTCCACAGGCAGCAATGAAAATAACAAGTACCAATATTACAACTATCGGCCAAACCTCTTTTTTGATCATCTACAGAAGAAGTATTCGCGCGTTTAAATCTCTTTTGGTGTAGCGTATGTGCATAGCGCGAATATCGCCAGCGAGTAAGCAAAGTTCATCGTAAGACTTTACACGGTGCTTCATCACGAGTTGCATTGAGTGAAGCATGCGAGCGAGCTATGCACATACGGTGTAGCCGACCACCTAGTTTGAGGAAACTATTTAAATACTAAATAGTTTACTTCCTTATATCAAAGAGGTTGATGGCATGACAAGAGTCTTATGGTTCAAGGATATTCACAAAGATAATCTGGCCCAGGCCGGAGGAAAAGGAGCCAATTTAGGTGAGATGTGGAACAATAACTTCCCCATTCCTCCTGGCTTTGTCATCACTGCCCAGACTTATAAAGAATTTATTGAAGAAACAGATATCAAAGATAAGATTATTTCTCTTCTTTCCGGTCTTGATGTAGAAGATACAGACAAGCTGCAAAAAGCAGCGGAAAAAGTACAGGAGCTGATAACTTCTATAGAGATTCCTGAAGATATCCAAGAAGAGATTACTGATTCTTACGATGTTTTAGGACTAAAGAAAAAATCTGGAGTCACCCAGATCATGGAAGGAAAAGGTGAGTTTGTAGCCGTGAGAAGCTCAGCTACAGCAGAGGATTTACCCAGTGCTTCTTTCGCCGGTCAGCAAGCCACTTTCTTAAACATCAGAGGTAGAGAGTTTTTCTTGCACGCAGTTCGAGATTGTTGGGCTTCACTTTACACTGCACGGGCAATCTACTATCGTATCAAAAATAATTTTCCTCACGAAAAAGTTTTCATTGCCGTAGTGGTCCAGAAGATGGTCAACAGCGAGAAGTCCGGAGTGATGTTTACAGTCAATCCTAGCACTAACAACCTGGATGAGATGGTGATTGAAGGAGCTTGGGGTTTAGGAGAGTATATAGTTTCCGGCACAGTCAATCCTGATCTATACCTAGTCGATAAAAAAAGTTTAGAGATAACAAAACGAGAGCTTAAACGGCAGGGAATCAAGCTTATCAGAGATCCGGAAACAGGAAAAAATATTCAGGTAGAAATTGACGGGGAAGAGGAAAAACTTCAGGTTTTAAGCGATAGAGAGGTTGTAGAGATTGCTAGGATAGGCAAAAAGATTGAAGAGCATTATGGTGCTCCTCAGGATATCGAATGGGCGGTAGAAAAAGGCCAGATTTATATTGTTCAGAGCAGAGGGATTACCACCCTCAAAGCAAGAGGAAAAATTGGAAGTAAAGAAAGAGACGATGGAATCGGTAGAAAAGATGCAGATACAGAAGAAGGAAAAATTTTAGTCAAAGGAGAAACTGCCTGTGCGGGAGCAGCTTCCGGACCGGTGGTCATCATTAAAGATGCTCGTGAACTGAACCGAGTAAAAAAAGGAGATATCTTGGTTACTTACATGACTAATCCCGATATGGTTCCAGCTATGCAGAAAGCTGCAGCTATTGTTACAGACGAAGGAGGGCTTACGTCTCATGCGGCAATAGTCAGCAGAGAAATGGGCACACCTTGCATTGTCGGCACAGAAGTAGCCACAAAAATTCTCAAAGAAGGCCAGACCGTTACAGTCAATGCCACTCGTGGTTTAGTTTACGAAGGAATAGTTGAAGTGAAAAAAATTATGCCCAGGGAAGTGCCTTCTCGCAATTATGCTCCCTCAATTGTTACAGCTACAGATGTCAAATTGATTTTGGATTTCCCAGGAAGAGCGGAAGAAGCTTCTCTTCTTCATATTGACGGAGTAGGTTTAGTAAGACTGGAATTTATTATTGCTGAAGGTGGCATCCATCCGGCAGAATATATCCGCCAAGACCGTGATGAAGATTACACCGAACTTTTAGTCAAAGGCATCGGCCGCATTGCTCAAGCCATGAAAGGCAAGCCGGTTTGGGTGAGAAATTCTGATATGCGTTCCGATGAGTATCGCAATCTCGAAGGAGGCGATAAAGAGCCGCAGGAAACTGATCCGATGATTGGTTGGCATGCTATCCGAAGACTGCTCGACGAGCCGCGCATCCTTAAAGCAGAGTTTGCTGCTATTAAAAAATTGCATGAGCAGGGGATGAATAATGTCGGTATCATGATTCCATTTGTCATTCGAGCAGAAGAAGTGAAAAAAGCTAAAGAGATTCTGCGAGAAGTGGGTATGGAGCCTTGCAAGGATGTGGAATTTGGCATCATGGTGGAGACTCCAGCCGCCTGCTGGGAAATCGAACGCATCTGTCGGGAAGGAATCAGCTTTGTTTCTTTTGGCACCAATGATTTGACTCAGACCACCTTAGGAATTGATAGAAATAATGAGAGACTTCAGAAACACTTTGACGAGATGCATCCGGCAGTCATAGGCGAATTGGCCATGGTAATTAGAACTTGTAAAAGATACCACGTTAAGACTTCCATCTGCGGCCAGGCCGGCAGCCGGCCAGAAATGGTGGAGTTCTTAGTCCATCAAGGTATCGACAGCATTTCTGTTAACATTGATGCAGTCGATAGTGTACGAGAAATAGTGGCCAAGACTGAGAGAAAGCTGCTGCTAGAAGCAGAAAGAAGGAAAAATTAATTGGGATGATGGGGAATTCGTTTTAGTTGTTTACAATTTAAACAAGTATAAACCATCTTCCCTCTGCGGCTTCTTATTCGGCAGTTCATTCCTGGCACCAAATAATGATTACATTTTCGGCAGAATCGCCGTCTTAACTCTTGGGGGATCTGCACTTTTATTTTCATAGCAATCTTTCTGGCCATTTCCACATAGCGATGAGAAAGATAGGGCTTGTCTTTGAATCGCTTCTCTGCCTCTAAAAAAAGATCTTTGATTCGTTCTAAAGCAATATCATGTTGTTTCTTTTTTTGGATGGGGACCATTTCCTGGAAAAAACAAAGGGTTTTTATAATTCTTCTCTCTTTAGGCAGTATGAAAAAGAAATATCATCTTTATGTCAATCTTTCCATTTTTGCGTTGATTGTACTGCTTCTTGCAGGCTCCTATTACTTTTCACCATTAAAAGACTTTTTTTCTTCTCCAGAAAAAATAAAAAGTTTCTTCCTTAGTTTCGGTAGATTTACTCCGGTGGCTTTGTTTCTCTCTATGATCTTGTCTGTTCCCCTGCCTCTCCCTAGTTCAGTTATCAATGCCTTAAGCGGTTTTATCATGGGTCCTTTATTGGGTATGATAATCGCCTATGCCGGATTAAATATTGGTCTGCTCGTGTCTTTCTGGTTGGCCCGCCGCTTCGGTCGAAGAATAGTGGAAAAACTAGCGGACAAGAAAGAACAGAAGCATTTTGGAATCATGTTTAAAAAATATGGATCTTCCCTTATCTTAATCTCTTTTATGGTGCCTATTTTCCCGGCAGACATCATCGGTCTTTTAGCCGGCTTGACCAAGATTAAATTCCGCCATTTTGCCCTGTTGGTGGCCGTCGGCCTTATTCCCCGCACTATTCTTCTTTCTTTGTTCGGTAGTGAGTTAGCCAAAGGATTCTCTCTGGAACTGGCATTAATCTCCCTACTGGTGCTGGTCTTCGGCTTGGCAGCTGTCTTCCGCCATCGAATCAAGATTTTCTTTGTCAAAGAGATTCGGGAGTTAGAGAAAGAGATTTAAATAACCTTCATTTCCCTGTAAAAATGAAACTCGTTGCCCAAGGAGCAGAAGCCAAAATCTTTGAAGAAGGCAGTCAGATAATCAAAGAGCGTTTCAGCAAGAAATACCGCCTTTCTGAGTTAGATGCTTCTTTGAGAAAGCTCCGCACCAGAAAAGAAGCTAAGATTATTCAAGTCCTCCAAAACAGCGGCTTTGCTTCTCCTAAATTGATTGATGTTTCCGAGAAAGAGATGCTTATCCATATGGAGAAGATCCCCGGCCCAAAGCTTAGGGATATCTTTAATTCTAATGCTGCTTCTTTTGGCGAAGAGATTGGCAATAAGATTGCCCAGCTGCATCAGAGAAATATCATCCACAGCGATTTGACCACCAGCAACATGATTTTTGACAAAGAGATAAAACTGATTGATTTCGGCCTTAGCTTTGTTTCGGATAAGATTGAAGATAAAGCCGTAGACTTGCACTTATTGGACCGTACTTTAGAAAGCAAGCACTTTCAAGTCTATCCTGCTTGTTTTGATTCAGTGATTCAAGGCTATTCTAAAGATAATCCCCAAGCCGAAGCTGTCCTCAAACGCTTGGAAATTGTCCGGGCCAGAGGAAGGAATAAGAAGTGATTTTAAAAGTGTATCCTACGGTAATCTCCCATGAACATCGAAAAGATTCTTGAATCTACAAAAGAGACTGAATTTACTCTGTCCTTAATCGGCAATTTTAGAACGGTCAATCGGCCGGAGGACGGCTATATGCCTTCCGGTGATGCAAAGATTATATATTTCATCGGAGAGACTAAACTTGGGGAAGCAGGTTCTATTGCCGATAGTAGTAATGAATTAGACCAAGAGATGAAGGATTGTCTCAGCAGATATCAGACTCTTTTAGAGCACCGCGACTATGCCTGTCAAGTAAAAGGCCAGACCATTTCGGCCAGGAAGAAGATTCCTATTTGAGCAAATTGTATAATACTACTTTAAAGTTAAAATTACACAAACATTTATAAATCAGTCGTTATTTGTATTTTTATATGGTCAATGAACAAAACGTTGAAGATTATCTTGCTGTTCCAATACCCGAAGAGTTTCATAAGAAAAATTATTTAATCTTAGACTCGCACACTCACGGCAGTTATTCCTATCCAGACCTGCTGGTGGCCAAGACCCTCAGTCACTACGGAAAAGACTGGCATCAAAGCCACGAAGATTTGCATCAAGAAGGAATGTTTATGCCAACTCTACGTCAGTTCGTCGATTTTCTCAACCTCTTAAAGTCAGGAAAAGCTTTTGACGGCAAAGGAAATAAAGTTTCTTCTAACGAGCTGGAAACTATCCTCAAAGAGATCACTGAGCCGAGAGATACTTTGCGGGTAGAATGGCTGGATGCGAATTTCGTTAATGTAGACCAAGTTTTGCATATCAATTATGCTCAGCAGATAGTTAATAGAGAACTGCAGCCCCAAAGAAGTGAACTTTTGTGGGGTTGTCTGTTGGTGGAAAACCGACTTAGCCACATAAGCTTGAATGATTACCTTGAGCGAGCCACCTTTCAAGGTCTGCCCCCCGCCGATGTCAAGTCCGGCAGTTTGAACTATTGTTCTCCTTGCAGTTATAGAGTAGCGACATTCGAAGCAAATAACTGTAGGGTCGGGAACATCCTTGGTTGCAATAGCGGTTCGTCAACCCGGAATTCCTCCTTCGGGGTACGTCGAGTGCACACGAAAGATTGATTGATTATTTTTTTTAGTTTCATTAAAAAATAGAATAAACACTTAGTAATAAGTATCATCAAGAAATATTAGACGATTCCTACTCCAACAACTTCTCCCTGTTTTCTTTCGATTAGAATATTCGCTGCCTTTGCCGGCACTTCAGCCGCTTCTCCGGCTTCGTACGGCCCGTATTCGTTCAGGTCTTCGGCCACAAAACGTGGTACTGGTTGAAGAAATTTCACGGTTAATCTAGTAATAGCTTCTTCGGACGAAAGTTCTTTCTTTAGCATACTGCTTTCTTTGACAGGCTCAGTTTTCACAACAATCGTTGATTCTGATATGGCTCCAGGCACTACCAACGGCAGTTCTCCCCGCCACAGCGCATAAAGTATTCCTTTGCGGTAGCTGTCTAACACTGCCACTGCTTCTGCAAAGAATTTTTTCTCTTCGGCCAGCAGAGAAGAAGTATCAATGATATCTGACTGGGTGCGGCTTTTGTTGATAGCCATATCCAGCATTTTTTTCTCCCGGCGTTCATAAATTTCTTTGATCATCTTGCGGATGCTTTTCAGCTCCATGTCTAACTTTTCTTTTTCCCCTTCTACAAACAAGTCAAAGTTCCCCTGTTTGGAATCCAGCAAGGTCTGCTTCTCTTTCAGATAAGAATGAACGTCAACAAAGAACGTTTCATTAAGGAGCTGCAGCTCTTCTCGCATCTTTTCATTGCGCAGAATGTCATAAAGAGTCTCCAAAGTAATCTTAATTTCCATAACACACCCCTAACTATCCCAACCTTCTGCCGCTTTTAAAACTTTGCCAGAATAATTAATGTATATTTTAACCTCTATTTTCCAGAATATGGTTAATCGGCAGCAATCTTTAAAAATAGCTCTCTTTCTGAAGCAAAGATGGCAAAACTAGTCTTTGAAAGCTGGTCTTTTAATGAACACGGCGATGAGATAGAAGCAGTTCTCTTAAACAAATTTTCCTTAAAAATTCCCCTTGAAGAGTTTTCTTTCCTTTCAGAGCTGAAGGTGCAAGAAGGAGCCTTGCTCTTTAAGAAGATGAGCGAAGAACAGGCCGAACACAAAGTAAATTTCCTTCTTGCTTCCCATCTTTCTGAATTAAAAAACAAACGCACTGGAAATAAAGCAGTTTACTTTTACCCTGGTTGCGGGATTCCTTTGATCGGCAATGTAGCCTGGGGCATTGTATATCGTGATTCTTCATTAATCGAACTCAAGCCCCAAACGTCTTGCAATCTCAACTGCATCTATTGTTCTGTGGGGGAAGGAATTCATTCTCAAAAAACAGATTTTGTCATAGACAAAGATTATCTTTTAGAGGAATTTGATAAACTGTTGGATTTTATCGGAGAACCAGTAGAAGCTCATATCGGAGTGCAGGGAGAGCCCTTTCTCTATGCGGATCTGCTGCCCTTAATCAATGAATTGAACAGCCGAAAAAAAGTGCAGGTTGTTTCTTTGGATACAAACGGCACGATTCTTACTAAACGAATGATTGATGAATTATCTCTTAATCAAAAGCTGCGGTTAAACATGTCTCTTAATGCCATGAATCAGGAAATAGCTGAAAAATTAGCTGGCACAGGATATAATCTTCAACATGTGTTAGAGAACATTCGCTATGCAGCTACAAAAATTAAACTTCTAATAGCTCCTCTTTACGTGCCCGGTTATAATGAAGAAGAGATGCCTAGAATTATTGAATTCGTCAAGAGCTTGAAACTAACAAATAGACCGTTTATCGGCATCCAGAACTTTTTGCAGTACAGCTCGGGCCGTCATCCGGCCAAACAAGCAGCCTGGGAGCAATTCCGTCAGAAGACAAAAGAATGGGCGGTAGAGAGCGGGATTAATATCGACTTAAAGCCGGAAGATTTTGGCATCAGGAAAACAAAGCCTTTGCCAAAGCCGTTTAAAGAAGGAGAAATCATTAAAGCTAGAGTAGTCTGTGAAGATAGGTTTTCTTGCGCTCGAGTGGCCGTAGCCAAAGGAAGGAATATCTCTATCAACCCCTGCCACAGCAAGACCGGAGCAGAAGTGAAAGTGGAGATAACTAGGGATAAGCATAATATTTTCACGGGGAAAGTAGTTAAGTAAATCCGCAAGATCAATCAATTGAACCTGCGGCTTCTTCAAAAAAATGATGGGCCCAAGGGGACTTTCAAACCGCAATTGCTTAATTGCTGGTATTTGAACCCCTGACCCCTTGCTGACTATTAAGCAAAGGCTCTTCTCGCTTACTAAGAGGCAAGTGCTCTAACCAAGCTGAGCTATGAGCCCATTTAAGACAAAAATCCTTGCTTTAAATATAAAGATTATGCCTAAAAAAAGAAATAGGCCAACGAACAAGCATTTTGGAGCATATCATTTCAGTCTATATACATAAGGTATATAAATCTAAAGATTTTACTTCCTTTTGGACTATTCGGTTGTCTAGGAAATAGACTCGATAGGCAGATACCTCTGTCTGGTAATCGACCACACATTAGAAGACTGGACTACACCTCTTCTATTGAGCCTTTGCCAGTTATGTGCATCTGTCTGCAAAGAGATACAGGCCAAAATAAACCGAGGTGAGGATCGTAGGTATGGTTGTTTGATCTCTTAACCGAGTCCAGAGGAGGAAGGCAAAAGAGCCTTCCTTCAAATAATTAAAAAGAGGTAGAAAATGGTTTGTCCAAAATTAGTTCATGGAGATTGCAAGATTACTCAAGAAGTCTGCAAACAGCCGTATAAAATAAAGATGATTGATTTCAAGGCCTGTGCGATATACAAACGAGCAGTCAAGAAAACGTTTGCGGCTAAAAATAAAACAGTAAACAAGAAAGTGGTAAAGAAAAAGGCCGTGCATCGAAAGGCGGTTAAGAAAAAAGGCAGGAAAAGATAGTTCTTTTTTTTTTATCTCTCCATCGCATTATAATCTTCTAGAATCAGTCTGTCCAGCTCGGTCAAGTTTTTCACCAGGAATAATCTTCCGCTTCCAATCTCCACCAGTTTCTTAGCCATCCGTTCTCCGTCTTTATCTAAAGAAAGGCCGACCAGCGATAAAGTCACTCCTTGGTCTCTGGCCAGCCCGGCCGCTTCCAAGCTTTCTTCCTCCGGCCGTTCGCCGGCTGTAGGAAAGGCATCTGTCAAAAGAATTAGATGTTTAGTCGTTTTTTCTCGAGAAAATAATTCCAATGATTTTTTAATTGCTTTGGCAATATTTGTCTCCCCCGCAGACCTAATCTTAACGATTGTATCCAACAGATGGAAAAACTCTCGAGTGGGCATAAGCTCTTCTTTAATCTCTCGAGCGAAAGAAATTAAACCTACTTTGTCTTTTTTCCCCAAAGCAAAATATGCTAAAGCCACTCCTGCTTTTTTAGCTTGGGCAATCTTATCGCCTTTCATGCTTCCGGAAGAATCAATGGCATAAATCACTTCCGCTCCCCCCGTGCTTTTTCTGTCAAAAGCAATCAGGTCTTCCATCTGCAATTCATTGTGGCCTTGTTTGATTGCTTGGTGCAGACTTTTGCGTACAGCAATATTGCGGTAAGAATCTCCATGATGTAATCTCCTCTCTTCTCCTCTTTCCCCATAATGACTTTTTCTGTCAGATGGAGTCAAGCCAAATGTTTCTTTGGCGGCCAATTGTTCCAATTCTTCAAGATACAGAGAAAAAGCCGCCAGTTCAAAACCTTCTTCCGCCACATGATAATTCTTATCTAGCAGTCCATCCTCCCTCAGCTCTTCTACTTTCTCTTCAATCTTTTTCTTTAGCAATTGCTGAAACTCAGGAATTTTGATATTCTTTTTGATGTATTGTGGATCAAAGCCAGAAATCAGATTCAAGAAAGTCTTGCCATAAATCTCTTCTACGTTTTGATAATTTTTCACTAATTTCTCGAAAAGCTCGTCCGGCATAAATGGGGCATTATGGTTGACTGCTTCATTCAATAATTTAGCATTTTTCTTGTCAACTTCATTATCAAAGAAAGTAGCCGGGATATTTCCCTGTTTAGGTATCTGTTTCTCAATAGTCTCTTTTTTTTCTTTTTCGTAGGGCTTCAGTTTATCTGGGCTAGAGTGAATCACCCTGCTCCAGCTGGCGGGAGAATTTCTCCCACTTCTCTTTAACCGCTTCTTCAGGAGACTTGAGGTATTTTAGACTAGGTTTTAATTCTACCCTGTGAGCCAGCACAGAAACCATTGCTTCCTGCACATCACGTAAAGAAACTTTGTTTCGATTGTTCAGCTGAGCATAACTCTGAGCTACTTCGTATAAGCTTAAAGATGCCCGGACACTAGGCACTTTTTCCAAATCCTTATCCTCTCGCAGCATTCGTACAAAATTGATGCATCCGGTAAGCAAACCTTCAGGGAATTCTACTCGTTTCTTTCCTTTTGCTGTCACAATCTCTTTCTCTGTAGCGGTATTTTCTGGATAGCCCATATAAATGAAATCAAATCGGTCAAGAAGGACATCCGAAAGTTTTTCTGTATTGATATCTTTAGGATTCATAGTGGCAATAAAAATAAAATCTGCGGGAAAATCTATCTCATATGAGCCAAGAGTAGCTTTTCCTTCTTCCAACACTTGGAGTAAAGCATTCTGCAGTTTCTCTGGAGCTCGGTTAATTTCATCAAAGAATAGAATTCCTTTATTTGCCTTGAAAATCTTACCCGGAGTAAACGCTTCCAAGCTGCTCGGCCCAAATTTTAATGCTTTAACAGGATCAATATCTCCTAACAAATCTTCCGCTGTTAAATCTGGACTGCCTTGGATGCGGACAAATCTTTGCATCCCTTTAATCTTCTTGCTTTTCGCTTTACCGCCTCGGCAGTTTGGGCAAGCAGGATTCTTTGGATCGCAGTGATAGGGGCAATCATTGACTGTTATCTCTGGAAGATAGGTGGCCAGATTCTTGGCTAATGTAGTTTTGCCAATACCTGGAGGACCGGCGATGATCACATGGTGTCCGGCCAGTAAAGAGCTTCGGACTTGATTCTTCACTTTTTCTTGGCCAATAATCTCTGAAAAAGAAAAATCCCTAATATTCTCTATCTGTAAGGCCATTTGCTTATAAAAACACGGATTATTTAAAATATTACCTCAGAATGTTAAGCATTCTGATGGTTCCAAAAGTCAGTCGATTAGTAGGCAAACTTTTGTTACCTTATTATCCTACAACTCTTTCAATTAGAGTAATAGTCTTATCAGAAAAGCTGGCGCATTTGCCATTGCATTGGACAATATCATCCCAGATGATGTTGATAGATGGTTGATTTAATTCTCGCACCAATTTATTTGTTTTATCTAAAGATTCAGAGAAGTATATCACATTTTTGCCGTCCCAAAGCATGTAAGTCTCGACTGCAGAATGAATCACTTTATTGGTCTTGTCATTTAAGTCTGCTGCGGCTACCGCATCCATTAATTTGATATAAACTTGATCTGTACATCCATCATAGACACAAGCAGTAGTCTCCTGCCAGGCACTGATAGATGCAGTATTGCTTGTCTTTCGAATCTTTTCATTAAGCAGACTAATAGACTCTGCAATTTTTACTGTGTCTTTAGAAGAAGATTGTTTTCTCAAGGCAATAATCTGTTTTATCGTTCCTTTAGAATCTATTTTGGAAGGCAAAGCCGAAACTGCTGCCGAGGATATAGCATCTCCGCTCCCGCTTTTAGAATTAGAAGCTGAGCCAATCTTAGCGGTAGAAGGATCTACGAGGTTATTGGATGGCTGTTCAGAGTTGGCACTTTCATAAAACCAGCCGAAATAAGTTACTGCACCAGTAATTACTACAAACGTAGCTATAACCAAAATCCAAAACATTTTCCTCATTTTAATAAACGGGAAAGTCCTCCTAGTATTTAAAGTTTACGCCACTCTGAAAAGTAATGCATCATTAAAAAGAAAGCTTTATATATACAATTTATTTACTTTAGATAATGCATAAAAAGAGGAAAGAAAGAGTTAAAAGACAAAGTAAAGATATCTCTAATCGAGCAGTAATCATTCTTCTTCTATTGTTGATTATCGTTAGCATCACTGGCATAATACTCTATCTGAGCGCTTTAGAAACGACAGAAACATTCAATTCAGGAAAACTTGAGGGGTATCCAAATTCTCAGGTAGAATCTCCTGCAAAGTCTGTTCCTCAAAATGTTGGAGGAAAAGTAACTTTTTCTATTGTTTCTCCAGAGTCTTCATCCAAACCTTCCGAAGGGGTGCAGGTATGAAAAAGCAAAAAGATATCTCCAACAAAACCATTATGGCCTTATTGGCGGTTACTCTAGGGATTACACTTTTAGGTACGACTTTGAGTATAGTCAAATTAAATAGTCTTCGAGATACGTACTTATTTTTAACTGGTGCGGCCACCACCACCGCCACCACGCAGTTGACTATCAGCGGCACTACCGGAATAACCATGCATAATAGCACCATCAATCTTGGTAGTGGGTATTATAACACGAGTTGCACTACTGGATTTGCATGGATTAACACTTCTGCTGGTCAGTATAACTGTTGGATAAATTCAACTCCCTCTTCTTTTATTGGTCATCACACCATCAATAATAGTGGAACCACCGTAATCAATGTCACTGCTGCATCTGGTGCAAGCAGCAAGCGTGATGCTGAACACTTCCTCTGCGGATCCATTGACGGGTGTGCATCTACTGTTGCTGCAATCAACGTCACAGCGTTTAACAATCTTGCCGGTTCGTGTACGGGAACCCTGCCTAACTTTGCAGTAATCCTTAGCAATAGCAGTAATTTTACAGTCACTCTTTGTCCGGAATTAAGTTCGGCTATTGCTAGCAACTCGATTAATGTTAGTTATTATATTCAAATACCCTCTGATGCCGGCACCGGAGCTAAAAGTTGGACAGTTACTTATGAAGCAACAGATGTTGTTGGTTAGAGCATGAAACGCGCCATCTCTCTATGTCTTCTTGCTTTCTTTCTTTTATTGAACTCTTCACTTGCGTTGAAACTAGGCCCCTCGGGTCAGCAGTTGGAATATGCACCCGGTAAAGAAGTGATAGTTTCTTATTTTTTTATCGCAGAAGAAGGGGGCGGTGACTATCAAGTAACTCTCACGGGAGATTTGGCAGAATATTCTTCTCTAGTCGATAATCAACCTACTATTTCTGCAAAGCACAGCGAAAAAAAAACTTTCCAAGTATCAATAAAAATTCCTCCACTTGGGATAGAACCTGGAGAGAAGAGTCTAAAAATCAGTGTCGAGCAAAAGCTTTCTTCTCAATATGGTCAGCCTCAGATTGGAGCGGTAGTCAAAGTCAGCAGCTACCTTCCAGTTTATGTTCCTTATCCGCACAAGTATCTCATTATAAAACGGCTGAAAACAATTAAAGAACAGAATGAAGTAGGCAAGCCTGTTTATTTTGAATTAGGTGTGAAAAGTCTTAGTACACAAACTATTAAGAGAATCTTTGGCGGAATAAATATATTTAATGCACAAAATCAGAAAATAGCTACTGTTCCTTTGGTGGAAGTGAAAGATCTGTCTGAGCTAGCAGAATCCACTCTGTATGCCGAGTGGACCCCTTCTGAAAAAGAGGGTCCCGGAAGCTATCTGGCCAAAGCACAAGTTAATTTTGATGATATAAATACTACACTTACTGCCGAACGGCAGTTTACTGTTGGTCTGGAAAATATCGAACTGTTAGAAGTTGCCCCGAATCAAATCTTTCTCAATCAGATACAAGAAGTCAAACTTAAGGTAAAAAGCGTGTGGAATGATGAATTAAATTACCGCGGAGAAAGCACTCTTTATGGAGCAGGCGGGTTAGAAGTGTATTCTTATAAGAGCCCAACCACTACATTGGCTCCTTGGGGAGAAGGATGGCTTCCAGTATATTTAGACACAAAAGGATTAGATGCCGGAGTGTACCAGCTTCAATCAACTCTTTTCTTTAATAACAAGGTAAATTCTAGAGTTTTCCCGCTTACCTTGGTTCCAGGACTGCCGGCAGAATCCGCTGGAGCAATAAATCTCAAAGACGCGTCAAGCAAAGTATTATGGTTGATCGTCATTCCTATGGCTGTTGCGTTAGTAGCAGCATTGATTTATATCCGTCTCCTGAAAAAGAAAGTAACGGGAAAGTAAACGCCTTTTCTAAAGGAAAGTAGGAATTATTCTCGGGAGCGTTTATTTTACCGGAAGGATGATGGTCAGAATCTTTCCAGTATATCTTCCTACCGAAGCGTTTGGGGGGATTGTTAGATAGATGAGGTACTCTTTTACTTCCTTCGGCTTTAAGGTGTCAGTTATATCTGGCTGGATACTAAACCAAGAACCTAAAGATTTATCAGAGACTATTTTAAATTCCACGTTTTCAGCATAAAGATGAGTATTATTAATGATTATCTTTCGATATGCACCAGAACCTGCAGGGATGCTTCCAAAGTGCATCAAATCTTTGTCTAGATTAAATCCCAAGCTTTGTCCTTCAGTGACATAAAAATCAAACTCTTTCACTAAAACTTCTTCTTTGTTAGGGGGAAAGAACCAGACAAATGTGGTTAAGACTAGTACTGCAAGTAAAACAGATAGAAGGATTAAAGAGATTATACTTTTCATTGGTCTTTCTTCCTCCAGAAAATCTTCTTTCGCAAACGGTAAAAAATTATCATCATCAATAACACAGTTATTGCTCCCCAATAAATGCGGATATCTAATCTAGCTTTTCGAAAAAAAGCAAGGGCGAGAGAAGGCTCTTCTTTTATTGGGGGTGAACATTCTTGTACATTAGGAATTTCTTGTTGATCTAAGACACATTTGTTGAGGTCAACACAAGTTCGTTCTTGTTTCTTTTCCAACGGACATTCTTGCGGCAGCCAGATACTGCATTGCCACTGCGGCTGGCAGACGCAGTCTTTTTCTTCAACTTGTTTATCGGGATAGCAATCAGGTTTAATGGTTGCACAACGGCGTCTTTGTTTGTCTCCTCGCTCACAAGAGGAAGGAGACCATTCTTCACAACTGGTTACTTCATCACATAGGCTTACTTTAGTGCCGATAGCAAAATAGCTAAATCCCGCAGTGCGAGCAGTATAATAAATAAAAGTTTCATCTTCTTTCTCTTTCTTCGTCGGTAATGCGGCCCAGTAATAATCGTAATGATACAAAACAATTTCTTCTTCCTTAATTTCCCACATAGACAGCCACGATTTTTCTACTTTAAACAAGATTTCTGCTCCAGATATAGCATCAATCGCTCTTTCACCATCTAAATAGATGGTTATTTCTCCGAGATGATACAATCTGCCGGGAGGAGAGACATCTACTGCTTCAGTTTTATTTCCAAAAGAAGAGATTATTACTTTTGTTTGATTGGCTTTCTTTTTTAAATCAGCAGTTACCGAGATAAACGGAAGTCCGCTCTGGGAAAAATCAAATTTATTCTTACCGAGGAAGGGAGAAACTATCTCTTGGAAGACAGTCTTCAGCGGTTCAACTTTTTTTATTGGAGTAATCCATATCCCAGGCATACCGGCGGAGGAAGGACAGGTTCCGCAATCAGCTGCACAGCTTGAACAGCCCTCATTAAAATCGCACGTCCCATCTCCGCAATAGCTTGTTGAAGTGACACTCAAGGTAATGTTGTTGGAATTGGCAGTCTGATTAATCGCATCATACGCAGTGAACACCACCCAGCTTAAACCATACCAGTTAGTCTCAGGAGTAATATTCACAGTTCCTTTGCTAGGACTGCTTAAGTTATTATCTAAGCTGAGATTAACATGTTCCCCATAACTTGCAGAGTACGTTAAATTTTCATTTTGGCTGTCATAGAAATAATCATCTAAATCCAAGCCGGTTAACTGTACATTCTCTTCCCAAGTTTGGTTAGGAATAGTTCGATTAAAAATTGGAAGGGGATTAGCGCTGATGATAGTAAGGTTGAAAATAGTAGATGCATTTGTCGGACAAGCAGAATTATAATCACTGACTTTAATTTGGATAGAATAATTTCCAGCCTGAGAATTGTTAGCGGTAAAATTAATCCGTCCCGTAGTTAAATTTATTTCGAACAGAGTGGTGTTATCGTAATAATACAAGCTGTGATTATCTGCATCGGTAGCATTTACCTGGAGAGTAAACGATAAGTTGGAAGTAGCATTTTGATTGGGGAGGGAGGAGATAACTGGCGGATGATTAACACAGAAAGAGACAGTTCCTTGAGACGAAGCATTGCTGGTGAGTACTGCTACTGCGTATAGCTGAAAAAGAGAGATTGCCAGAAGAAGCAAGGTAAGCCCTAAGATAATCTTTTTAAGAGTTATCCTCTCTTTAACAGATTTAATTCCTCCGTTAACAATTCGTTTGAATATCATTCTCGCCTCCCTTTCCGTTTACTGATAAAATGCCACGTCACGAATAAGACCACTATCGCCAACAAACTGCCAGAAAGAATTGACAGTAGATAAATCCACATCTTATCATCCTCTTTCTGTTTTTTGAGATAATCCTCTTCAGTCAAAACACTTCCCTTAAATTTGTTATGTGTAGTTTTTCCTTCATAATTGACCACCACATCAAATTCGTAATCTCCTGTCTCTCGGTTAGTGGCATCGAGGAAACCCTCTACGCTTTTTCTTTCTTCTCTTTGGATGTCAAAGGAAGCAGTTCTTACTTTGTCTAATTCTTTGCCCTCTTTATAGACAAAAACTTCAATAAAAACATTCTTCACTTCTTTATTCCACTTGTTAAGCAGCTCTGCAGTAAATTTGTTTATTTTGCCGACGATAAAATATTGGTCAAAAAAGAGTACATTAATTTCTGGTTCTCCTAAGATCATCTCCTTTTTTAGTTCCAGCCAATAATCATCATAAAAAACCGAAGCCAGCAGATTAAATGAGCCATATTGCACTTTCTTCTTATCAATAGTCGCTAAAAGAGTAGTGTCTGCTTTAGCAGCTAACGAGGTTTTATCGGTTTCTGCTTCAGCAATTTTTTCCTTGCCGTCATATATTTCAAAGGTGGTTTTCAAAGCTTGGATATTTTCTTGACCAAGATTCTTAGCAGACAATTTTAAATCAACCTGCGCAGGTTTCTCTTCATAGCTTACTGCGGTTTCTACATATTTTTTAGGATACGGTACATTGATTATCACCTTATGGGCAATTTTCAAGCTGGCAGAAAAGACATTACCCGAGACAGTCACGTCCGGTAGCTTCTCCGCGAGGATAATCTGCCCCAGGGTCTGACCTGGAGGTAAATCTTTGTCGATTTTGACTTTAAACTTTATTTCAAGCATATCCTTGCTGCTGTCTAGATGAATTGCTTCAGCAGGAAGAGTAATATACTCGGCCAAGGGACCATCGGCTAAGAGTTCTACATACAAATCTTTATGCTCATTATTGACTATTTTGAGAGTATATTCTCTTTCCGCTCCTTTTTCAAAATCAAAGGTGGTTTTAGCAGGAATTACTCCTAAACTCAGTCCAGCGTTTAATAAAATCAACGTCACAGCTATCCATAATATAATTTTCGTTTTCATGAGGCAGTAAATGTGAGGGTAGAGTTTCTAGTACCTCCCGGTTCATTACCTGGAATGGTCACCCATAAATCATTTTCAAAAGTATCATTCTCATCATGCCAATCAAAATTGAAGACATCTATCCTGGTGCTGACATTAGTGACAGTTGTCCAATCAAACGTAGATGATTGATTGACATAGGCTCCAGTTTCATTTTGATTAATCTTAAACTTAAAATAATCCGATGGGAAAGCAGCTCTTTGAAAAATAGGTGTACCGGTAACTGTAATATTTACAAAAACATTGCCGGCATTCTCTATTAGGAATGGAAAGGGACTGTTGGTGGAAGTATTGGCTGTTTCTCCGCCCGCTAAGGTACCAAAGTTTATTGTATTTTGGATAGCAGAGACGGCTAGATAGGAGTCCACGGTAAGATTAAATGTTGAAGACCAGCTGCTGAGAGTACCGCCACTATTTCCTTGAACTTTCCAGAAGTACGGAGTATCCACCGTTAATTCTGTACCAAGAGTATAATTAGTTTGGGTTGTCCCTTCAGCGATACTGCTGACGTTTACTTCTGGACTGCTAAAATCATTATTATTGTCGATTACGATATTGTATGTAGTTCCTGCTCCACCTACCGAATTGTTCCAGATAAATGTGGGGGTATGATTAAGAGTGTGATTGCCATCGTTTGGAGAAACCAACGCAGGAGCAGTTAAAGAGACAGCGGAACTCGCGATTACCACCCAATTACTTGTTGCTGCTGCCCCATCCACCATTCCATCATTGGGCGTAACCATTGCAGTCCAGTTTTCTCCTACTGTCGTCTCTTCAGCTACGATTAAATCAGTTCTATTCTGGTACAACACCGTAATCTCTTGACTGGACAAGCTTCGGTTAAATATCATCATCTCATCAAGGGTACCATTAAGATAATTATCTATGAATGTACCCAGGACTGTAGTTGACCCACCAGAAGAGGTGAATGCTCGACTTGATTCTTGTTGTTGTAATACTCCGTTAATATACAACCACCCTTCGGTTCCATTAAATGCCCATGCAAAGTGTGACCACTGATCTAAAGCGATTGAACCGTTAGTTTTTCCAATGTTATCGGAACCATTATAATACATCGCGTTTAATGCTCCTGCCTGAATATGCACCAAGAACGCACCCCCCCCAGATACTCTAGAATGGATTAAGCCCTGCGTGTTAGTAATATTCTTTGGATTAATCCAAGCTACTACTGTGCCCCCCCTAGAAAAATCACTTGCAGCAGAGATTGTAATCGAGTTAGCCGAGCTACCATTAAATTCATACGCTCCTTTTCCATCATGCCCCCCGTTTAAACTCCAAGTTGCATTTACAACAGTTCCATTCTTCCCTAACGCATAATTCTTAGTCCAGGTATCATTGCTTCCCCCTTCAAACGGCATGTTGAGCCAGGCAATAGATGTTCCATTTACTCTCCAGTCAATGATGTTTTTCACTCCGTTGCCATCAACATCTGCAGTACTTTGATTGTACACAGTCAGATTTTGGTTAGTATCATTAGTAAGTGGATTAGTAGAATTCAAGATAGGAGTTCCTTGAGTCGGTGCACTGTTAGGAACAAAAAAAATGAAAGTTACAGCTGTACTGTTAGTTAAGCTTAGATTTATGATTGTTGAGTTGGAACCGTACCCTGTAAGATTAGCAGTAATATTATGGGGGGTACTATAGTTTTTAGCTGCTGCAGAGGGATATTGAATAAATTCTGTCAGAATAGTAGAAAACAAGCCCCCGCTATCAGTCAAGCCGGATTGCTCGATAACATTTGAGATATTATATGCATTTATTTCTGCCCCGCCTAAAGGTAAGATGCCCGTTGTAACATTAACCCATAGATACCATTGAACTGTAAGATATCCCCCAGTTATCACCCCAAGATCGCTGCGGTTAATCTGACAATTGATAATGGAATTATTATTTGTAGAAGTGCTGCGCACATCATTTGCCGGAGCAACATTAAATGTAGAATTAATAATCGAATTATTTTCTGCACCGGTTTGAAATTGAATTCCGTACGCGCTTGCTCCGGAAGTATTGATTGTTGTATTGATTATCTGAGTATTAACTGCTGTAACTAAAGAGATTCCTACGCTGCTTGCCCCAGTCGTTAAGATACGGCAGTTCTGGACAGTATTCCAATCATCATTATCTATCAATATGGGATTAGCTGTCCCATTGATTAAATTATTCTGGCAATCAAGCTTCTGCCAATCTCTAATAGTGCCGGAGATAAGAGCCCTACTTAAATACACAGAATCTAAAAGATAGATAGTTTGATTCCCATTAAGATTATAATATGCATGCTGCAAGGTGTTGTAAACGTTATTGGCAGTACTTGATGAAGAGATGTTGATGGTACTTTGGGTGACACTGGAATTGACATAGATTGGAGAATTTGGTGTTGGTCCGCAATCTCTGCTTAAGACCTGAGCCGCAGCCACAGTAGCATTGTAATAATTTCCATATAATCCTGGAAGGCATAATGAAGTATTCGTCCCAGAATCCGTTATCCCCTCACTTCCCAAAAAGAGATTCCTCCAAACATTATTGTTGTTGGAAGTCGTAGCATCAAATGATATGCCTGCTGTACCATAATTTCCATCAAAAGTATTATTCGTAACATTAGAATTATCTCCATTAACAAACCGGACACCATACAGTTCTCCCCCAGCGATGAAACTATTATTATAAATGGACACTTCCCCATCATTAGCGATATACATCCCAGAATCAAAATCATTAATGGTGCAATTCATCACGCTAATCCCAATTTCTCCATTAACCACTATTCCCCCAATCGCCGAATTAGAAGCGGTATCTCTGAACTGACGTCCCAAACAATTAATCTGGGTATTATTCCTTACGGTTTCCACGGCATTACTGCTCTGCGCATAACTGGTGTTATGATCTGTAAGCATGTACGCCGTATTCATTCCCACAGTGTTATTCAGATTATAAACCGCGGTTCTCAAATCAGTGTAATTAGCCTCTGTCCCGCCCCAGGTGAAAGACGTTGCCACACCATGCTTGACATTCACTATGCCGTTCGGTGTCGGTCCGCAATCATACGGCAATACTTGAGCAATCGCCACAGAACCGTTATAATAATTACCCCACAATCCACTAAAGCAGACAGAAGTATTGGTGCCAGTATTAACTATTCCACTCCCCCCAATAAACTTATTTCTCCAGACCTTATTGTTATTGGAAGTCGTAGCATCAAATGATATGCCTGCTGTACCATAATTTCCATCAAAAGTATTATTCGTAACATTAGAATTATCTCCATTAACAAACCGGATACCATACAGTTCTCCCCCAGCGATGAAACTATTATTATAAATGGACACTTCCCCATCATTAGCGATATACATCCCAGAATCAAAATCATTGATGGTGCAGTTCATCACGCTGATTCCAATTTCTCCATTCACCACTATTCCTCCAATCGCCGAATTAGCGGTAGTGTCCCTGAATTGATGTCCCAAACAATTGATTTGGGTATTATTTCTTACAGTTTCCACGGCATTACTGCTCTGCGAATAAGTGGTATTATGGTCCGCTAGCATATACGCAATATTGTTTCCAGAAACATTACCCAAATTGTAAATCGCAGTCCTCAAATCAGTGTAATTAGCCTCTGTCCCGCCCCAGGTGAAAGACGTTGCCACACCATGCTTAACATTTACTGTGCCGTTCGGTGTCGGTCCGCAGTCATTTCCAGGAACCTGCGCAATCAAAACTGATCCATTATAGAAATTCCCGACGTTTCCTATGCAAAATGAAGTATTAGTTCCAGAATTTATTACCCCATCACTTGCAAAAAACCAATTTCCCCAAACTTGATTGTTGTTGTTAGTCGCAACTGGGATATTGATCGCCGCGGTTCCAAAATCTCCTACAAATGTATTGTTAGTAATATTGATGTCATGAGCACCATTGGCACCGCTAAAAATAACTCCTGAAGTGCTACCCGCAGCAAAACTTATAAATGAATTGTTCGCGATAATCGTGAATCTAACGGTATTACCCATACTAATTCCGTTGATGGTATTATTGAAAGTATTATTTTGAATTGTCGAATAGTTGGATGCTAGAGTTAGAAAGAATACCCCCCCGCCAAATTTGTTAAGGATGCAGTTTTTAACTAGGAGATTATTAAATCCTCCCGAATTGACAATCGCGCGATCACCGGCACCACCATCCCCATTGATAGAAAAACCAGCACAATCGATTATAGCATTGCTTTTGTTGATGGTAAGACAACTAACGGTAGTACTAAGACTGCTAGTTAAGGTAATATTGCCATTAACCGTTCCACAGGAAGTGGAGTTGGCATCAGCCGTAATTCCAATATCCCCTAGTGGAGTGATTCCTTTTTCCGTATTGATCGAATCTCCATTAGACACCGCTGCCCCGGTCAGCAGTTCTCCGGTAAGCAGTTGGGAGAGTATACTGGAAGAATCTTTTTCATTTCCTTCGCTTCCAAAATAAAGAAATCCTCCAATCAAGACCGCGGTTAATAATAAAATAACACAATTAAATGAAGACATATTCTTAGTTTTTGGCTTAGCAAAAACGGATTTATTTTTTTTCCTTTTCGGTCCGGATGTATTTTTCTGGTTCATTTCTGCCCCCGTTTTTCTTTGGCGCGGTTATACGCAGTCCAGATAGTCCGATCATCTCGATTAAGCAGTTTTGCAATCTCAGAATAACGCATTTTCTTTTCTTCTTTGAAATACTCTGCAATGGCTTCTAAAACGCTTAACTCTCGGTCTCGGAAGATAGAACTAGGAAGAGTAATGCTATCACTAACCTCTTTTTTCTTCATTATTCCTCTACTTACAGTGTAAGTATTTAAAAACTTTTCTCTTTAAATGTATTTTACTTACACTGTAAGTATTTAAAAACCTTTCGTCTATCTAGTCCGATGTAGTTTTTTTTACCAAGATTATCACCTTCCAGAATTATTCTCCTTCAAACTCTACTAAATTGAACACAGAATAACTGCTTAACTTTTCTCTACCTTTAAGCTCAGGTAAATCTATCACAAATCCTAGCCCAGCTACTTTCCCCCCAAGTTTTTCCACTAACTGACAAGCCGCAGAAGCAGTTCCCCCCGTTGCAAGTAAATCGTCAATAATTAATACACTATCTCCAGAACTGACCGCATCTTTATGCATTTCAATTGTATCCCTGCCGTATTCCAAGGCATATTCCTGAGAAACAGTTTCTGCCGGCAATTTTCCTTTTTTACGAATCAGAACAAACGGTAAATTCAACTTATGCGCAAGAGCTGCTCCAAAGATAAATCCCCGAGATTCTATTCCTGCAATTTTATCAATTTTCTGGTTTTGATAATGCTCAGCAAACAGCATAATCACTTCATCAAATGCAACGGGATCTTTAATCAACGTAGTAATGTCTCTAAACATAATTCCTGGCTTGGGCCAATGAGGGACAGTCCGGATCTTCTCCTTGATTCTCTCCCGCACGTTTTTTTGTATATCTCTTTTATCATCAATCTTTTCAATGCTTTTAACTAGCAGTTGAGTAACCTTTTCTGCATTCTTATGAAAAATATCAAGAATCTGCTCCCAAGTGACTGTTTCTTCTCCTTCTTTCCAGCAGTCATAGTCTGTAGACATAGCCACTGCAGCATACGGAATCTTCATCTCCTTTGCCAAGATTGCTTCTGGAGCAATCGACATATTAATGACATCCGCCCCCCAGTTTTGAAACATTTTCGATTCAGCTTTAGTGGAAAAGCGCGGACCTTCGATGGTGATTACGGTTCCTCGCGCATGGTTCTTTAAATTCAATTCATTAGCTGTCTCCACCAAAATTTTTCGTAATTTCTCATCAAACGGCATAGCCATTGGCGTATGCACCGGCCCATTCTCAAAACTTTCATGAAAAGTTATGGAACGATGACGAGTGAAATCAATAAACTGGTCTAAAATGACTAAATCGCCTCGACCGATCTCCTCCCGCAGAGAACCGCAAGCAGTAGTAGCTAAAATATGCGTGCATCCTTCTTCTTTTAAAGCCCAAATGTTCGCTCGATAATTGACTTGAGTAGGAGGAAACTGGTGCTCTCGGCCGTGTCTGGCAAGCAAGACTACTTCTCGGCCGTTAATTTTTCCTATTTTCAACGGAGAAGACGGCCGCCCAAAAGGCGTTTCTACTTCTTTATCTACCGCATCTTGGAGAATCTGAGGATTATCTAATCCGGAGCCGCCGATGATACCCATCTTAATCATCCCTAGACCAGTAGAAAACTTATTTATATGCTTTTATAGTAACTGATATAGATATACGCAAATAGTCAGTTACTATATTCCAAAAGACATAATCTATTGTATAAAAACCTATGTCTTTTGATATAGGAAGAGAAGAATACTATTATAAGAAGAAATCAAGTACCTGTCAATGCGGTTTAAGCCGAAACCTTTTTATTCACTGAGAGTAATCTTCTTAAAAAAGAGGAACTATGAAACCATTACTCCGTAGTTTGTTAATTATCAGTATGTTAACAGTAATAGTTATGCTTTTTTCTCCTTTTGCCTCTGCGGAAATTTTCTTCGATCCATTAGCTACCAAAGAATATAATCTAGGAGATCCGTTCAGTCTTTCTGGTTATGTCTCTTCAGAAACAGAAGTGGCCGGCATCCTCAAAGTCTCTCTAAAATGTACCTTGAGTGAAGAAGATTTAGCTATCCAGATTTATAATTTCAAGCCAAAAGAAAAGATATACTTCAATGAGAAAGCAGCATATCTAAAATCTAATCCCGACAAATGTAAACTAGTAGTTTCTCTTAATGACCTTAATCAGGAGATAGAAAGTAAGCAGTCAGATGAAATAACTTTTACCAAGCTGCTTAAGGGGACAGTTTCTTTAAGCAAGAATAAAGTCAAGCTGGGAGACAAGCTGAATATCAACGGAGAGATTCTTACTCTTTCTAGCAAAAAGATTGAAGGAACAGCTAAGATTACTCTCCAGCAGGGAGATACTAAATATCTTGCGGTTTCATCCAATATCGTCTCTGGTATGTTTACTTATATCTTCGAGCCGAACTATGTTCCCACTGGAGAATATGACCTGAGTGTCAAAGCCGGTGATAATTTCGGCAATGAGCTGCAATTTGCTAGCTATCCTTTGAAGATTGATTCTCAAATAATCCTTTATGCTAGCCTGGACAAAAAAGAAGCGATTCAAGGAGAAAAAGTCTCTCTGAAAGGAGAACTGGAAGGTATTCTTGCTGGTACAAAAGCCGAGGTAAAGATCATACTAGAAAATGCCTCTCAGTCTTATACTCTGTCTACAGAAAAAAGTTTTTCTCAGTTGATCGAAACGGGTTCTCTCCCTGCAGGCAGTTATAAGATTACCGTGTCGGTTAAAGATGCATATGGCAATACTGGAGAGACTACTCTCAATCTGTTTGTATCTTCTTCACCCCAAAGCATTGTCACTTCCCTTAACCAAATCTCTTTCAAACCGCAGGAAACTTTGGAGATGAAGGCTTATGCCACGGATCTTTCCGGAAAAAGACTTGCCGGCAGCATTAATATCCAGATGATTTCTGAATCAGAAGGAAAGTTAATGGACAAAACTATCAGCAACGGAAGTTTAGTTTTTGTTTTTCCTTCATCCACTAAACCCTCTAAGATTACCCTGCGCTCTTTCTTTACTGCTTCAGACGGCAAAGAGGTGCAGAAGAGTGATGAAATAAAGATGGAAGAATGGAAGAAAATCGAAACTGCCCTTTCTGGCAGCATATTACTTATCAAGAACGCCGGTAATGTTCGCTTTAATGAAGAATTGGGCGTGCAGATTCTGGGCGGCAAGACATACAATATAGATAAAAAAATAAATCTTTTGCCAGGAGAATCTATTGAATTAGATTTGGCAGACTATCTGCCCACCAGCAATTATTCTGTCTTTGTCCCATTAGAGCAGAAAGGATATGGTAATGTTTCCGTGCTGGACAATCGCCCCGTTTATAGAAAATCGATAGAAGAGATTCTTGACGATATGGTATCAGGAATCAAAACGATCCGGTATATCATGATCTCTCTTCTTGCGTTAGTGGCTGTTCTCGCTTTAGCCATGTACTTTTTCAATCAACGCAACCGCCGTTATCTTTGGGGCCTGAGGAATAAGCTCAAGAAGAATGAAGAATATTTCGGTCAGAAAATCACTGAAGTAGAAAAAGAAAATGATTTTGTACGCAAGGAAAATGATTTGGTGCGCAGGGAAGCTCACCTGCATAAAAGAATCGCTAATGAACTTGGCAAATCTCTGCAGGAAGAAAAAAAAGAAAAGCAGAAATTTAAAACCATCTTGGAAAAATCTATCGGACCAGAGATTGCTAAGGAGCTGATCAGCAAAGACAGCAGCAGCCATTATGGAGCAAAACAGGAGATTACGGTTTTATTCTCCGATATCCGCGGTTTTACAGCCCTAGCCGAGAAAACTGATATGTGGTCGGTGCAGACTCTGCTCAATAAATATTTTGAGCATATGGCCAGAGCCATCGGCAAGCATAAGGGAGTAATCAATAAGTATATCGGAGATGCCATCTTTGCCATTTTCAATGCTCCAGTCAAGATTGAAAATCATCTTCTGGCAGCCATTGCCGCTGCTTTGGAAATGCAGAAAGAGCTTCATCTTTTCAACGAGAAGCTGAGTACGGAAGGAGTCAAGCCCATCCACATGGGTATTGGGATTAACTCTGGAGAAGCCATCATCGGCAGTTTGGGCTCATCTTCTAGATTGGAGTATACTGCCATTGGAGATACTGTCAATCTGGCATCACGCTTGGAAGGAGAGGCCAAAGACGGCCAGATACTCATCATCGAATTTATCTATCAAAAAATCAAAGACAAAGTCAAGGCCGAGTACGTCGGTATCTTCCATCTCAAGAACATGGAGAAGGCGGTGAGAGTTTATAACGTGGTTGGATTGAAATAATTTAAGGATATTTTTCATAATTTATTTAAAGCAATATCCATCATGACCATATAGCATGGTCGATTCATCAATAATTGATATCTTTTTAAGAGGGGTAGACAATCGGCTGGAAAAAGCGATTGATGAAATACTCACTATTAAAACTTTGTTTGGATCAAGAAGTGATCCTAATAACCCGAAACTTAATGATAGAACCTCTGATGTTCTAAGTGCAATCTGTCCTTGCATTACAGATTTAAAAAAGATGTATTGCCATGATATATCCATACTCCACGAGGCAGGAAACGCTCTAGCAGAACGCGGTTTCGCTTACAAACCGCTCGATTGGGAAGTTTTGTTCAACTCATCTTATGATAGACTTATTGATAAACAGGTTAAGAGGTATCACCAAAAATCTTAAGATTATTTCTTTTAGAATCATTAACTTTTCTTGGATCATAATAAAAAAATAAAAAAAGATTATCCGTTAATACTCTCCTCCTGAATATTTTTTCCAGTGTCATTCGCATACCATGCGGGGTAAGAGCTTCTGCCATACCCTTCTTTTTGTAGTACTTTTACAGCATTAATCCAAGGTTTACTTCCTCCACTGAACTCCACACCACTTCCTAGGTCTCGACAATCATACATCACGACAGTAGTGCCGTTAACATTAAACGCTACTCGTTCATCTCCACTGAAACTGCTTTTTTTCAGGAAATTATCAAAAGTAGCTGCTACCGGGCCAGCATGATGACTCATGTCAGTAACTATTACTACCGCTTTGACTCCACATTGGCTGGCATACAGAGCAACAGCATATCCTAATGCCGCTTCTTCCGTTGTTTTAGAACCATTAATCGGGGGATTTCGGCTAGTACCATAACCATAGGAGAACATCATATCACTTAAGACAATATCATAAGGAGTTCCTGCCTCCGCGCGTTCATTAAGTTTTTTAATAGCATGACTGTAATCCCTTGCTATATCCACTTTGTGACCAGCTGCTTCTACTTCAACAACGCTTTCCAAATGCTTCTCTTTGTCCTCTACCAGCAAAATACTCAATCGTGAAGGCACCGGTGTTACGATACTGGTTTGAAGTTCACGCTTTACATATTCTTCTTTTGATTGTTTTAACTCAAGCCTATATTTAGTTCGCATTTCCTCTAAACGTTTATCTATACTCTCAATTCTTTTAGCATACTCTCCTTCTCGTTTTTTTCCTTCGGTTTCCATCTGTGCTTCCACTTTTCTTAGTTTAGCTTCGTTTTCTGCATTGGTTCTAGTTAACTTCTGTTCAGTTTCTGCCACAGTTTCTGCCAATTTGGCTTCCAACTCCCCTATCCTTTTTTCACCGAACAAATCAAATAAATCCATTTTAATCACCTTTGTTTATTTTTATGCTATTACACTTAACTCACTATTCTCACTATTACACTTAACTATTTATCAGTAAGAACAAGATAACTATATAAACTTAGTCCCCCCACGAGGGGGATACCAACGTTAGAAAGCGAATGCGTTTTGAAATTAAAGAAAGTTTTGAAATTAAAGAAAAAGAGTAAACGAATAAGTAATCCCCCGAAATAACCCGGCAAAAACACTCATTTTTTCTTACAAATCAAAAGCGCCGTATTCATCTCTAAGAATTCTTTTCTTACACTAAAACCAGCTCTCTTTAACCAGTTAATCTGATCTTCAATCGGGGCTAAATCATTAAGATACATATGGTGATATGCCCATTCAGATAAAGTTTTCTGATCAGCTGATTTCTCTACAAGATGGTGGAAGTGTAACGCATTATTTAATACTGCCTGATGTTTATTCTGATAGGTAACCAAATCGCCAAAGATAAAAACGCCATTTTTATTTAGTAGGGAGTAAATCTTCTTAAAGAGATTTATCTTTCCCGAATTAGTTTGATGATGTAATCCAATCACTGAAACAACGATGTCGTATCTTTTACCAAAGTTTATTTTTGAATAATCACCAAAAATATAAGTCACGTTTCTTTTACCCAATCGATTTTTAGCGTGGTTTAACATCTTTTTTGAAAAATCTACTGCATCAATCTCCGAAGGGGGTAACAAATCCTGAATAATCTTAGAGGTAATTCCGGTGCCTACCCCTAAATCTAAAACACTATACTTTTTGTTCTTGTCAAAGTTTTTTGAGATAAAACTTATTATTTTTTTGTGAATCTCCCGATGAAAAGGAATAGAATTAACAATGTCTTGGTCATACTTCTGAAAGCTATATTTGTTGTAGTTTAATTGCGAAGCTTTAACATTTGTAGTTTTGGTATCTTTACCCATGCGTCCACCCTCCAGAGAGCTTATTGTATTTGTAACTCCTCACAAAGTAGCTTGGGCTTTTTTTTATCATGCTTTTTATGGCTTCGACTAGGCGGTTAACGTCATCAATATTATTTATTATGCTAAAACTGGCTCTAACAACGCCAGGCATACAAGCGGTTTGGCCTTTCTCGATATTACCCACTATCTCCAATTCGTGTTTTTTATCGATACTTTTCAGTTTTCTCAATAATTGATAAACACAAAAAGAGCCTGCTCTGGTGCCTATCCCATACTCTTTGCTTAATATTTCTGCAGTAAGCCTATAATCAAAGCCGTTGATGTCAAATAAAATCATACTGGGATTATTCTTGGGATCAGAATAGATTTTAAGTTCTTTAATCTTCTGCAACTCCACGAAAGCGTATTTGATAAGTTCGTGTTCATACTTAGCAATCTTACTTATACCTATATTTTCTAATTCTTTTGCAGCTTCAGCTATAGATATCATCCCAATAGCATTAGGTGTTCCGGGGTCGTGAGTAAGTACGGTATCATACTTCTTGACTTTGTAATCCGAAGTAATATAAGCTAAATTCCCTCCTCCAATCTGATATGGCTCCATACTGTCAAAAAAGCTCTTTAATCCAACTAAGCAGCCGGCGCCATAAGGAGCATACATTTTATGTCCTGAGAAAGCAATAAAGTCTAGATGTTCTGGATTTTTGATTGCACCCATGTTAATTTTTTCGTGCTGTAATAGCTGGCATGCGTCAACCAATATGTATGCGCCATATTTATGAGCCATTTTAGCTAGCTTATAGAGATCAGGTTTATATCCCGTGACATTAGATGCGCCAACAACTGTCAATAATTTAATTCTCTCTTCTCCTTTCTCATTTTTATGTGCCTCAAAGATATCAGCCAATTTATTATAATCGATTTGATTGGCATCCGTTGTTCGATAGATTATGGTCTTATTATATTTTAACCACGGCAGCAAATTAGAAGAATGTTCAATATCTGAAACCAGAACTTTCCCTTCCACAAAATGCATCAGTTCTGCTGCTTGATTTATAGCTTCGGTAGTGTTTTTAGTTAAGATAACATAATAATTTTCATCTGCTCCCACAAACTCCCTGATGGTATCCCTAGCTAAATCATACTTTTCCGTAGCAATCTCTGACTTCTGTCCTGCACCTCGATGCACGCTGCCGTACTCGTCCAAGAAGGAACTAATCGCTTCTTTAACCTTCTTAAAAGGAGAAGTTGTAGCCGCATTGTCAAGATTGACATATCTTACTTTTGTTCCGTTAATAAGTTTTACTTTAAAATTCAGGCATTCTTTAGTAAACCTAGGTCTAATCTCAGCTTTCCAAAATTTTATCAAACCTCTTTTATCTGTCATCTTATTCCCATAAGGAGAACGTATTTATTAATAAGATTAGTGGTTTCTTGTAATTTAATTCTAACCCCCCCTACGGGGGACACCACAACGAAAGTTTAATAAAGAAAGCTGGATTATCTGTCTAGAAGATGAACGAAATCACTCTGGAAAAGTTGGGATTGACCAAAGGAGAGGTTAAAGTCTACTTGGCCCTAAATAAGCTAGGGGAAGCTTCCATTGGTCCCATCGTGAAAGACAGCAAAGTATCTAAATCTAAGATATATGATATTCTACAGAGACTAGCCGATAAAGGATTAGTTGGTCACATTGTAAAAGAACAGAAACGATATTATTTGGCCAATGATCCTACTGCGGTAGTGGACTTTGTGGAGAAAAAAGAAAACGAATTGAAAACCCTCAAAGGGGAAGTGCAGCAGCTTGTTCCGGAGCTGAAGCTATTAAGATCTTTGTCTGGAGAAAAAAGAACAGCAGAGGTATATGAAGGATTTAAAGGATTAAGAAACATCCGCGAACAGCTTCTGGCAGAATTAAAGTCGGGAGATACGTTAATGGTTCTTGGCGCTCCTAAGATTGCTAACGAGAAATGGGAAAGCTGGTTCCTTAATTTTCATAAGCGCAGAATTGAACGGAAAATAAAGTTAGAAATCATTTATAACTCGGATGCGTTAAAGTATGGTGAAATAAGAAAGAAGATGGAATTAACCAAAGTTCGTTATCTTCCCAATAATTTGGTGAGCCCTAATTGGGTAGATGTATTTCCGACAGCCGTATTATTTGTAGCGATATTAGATACTCCGATTGCTTTCTTAATCAGAAACAAAGAATTAGCGGAAAGCTTCGCTTCGTACTTCAAAATAATGTGGAATAATTCAAAAAACCAAGAATTAATCTATTCAGAAAAAGAAAGTTCGCTATCGCTAACTAAAAAATAATTTTACGGCAATTAATCAAATCCTTTTTCTCTGCCCAGCCTCGTCTGGCCGTAGTCAAGGCGTACTTCAAAAAATGCAGCTGCCCGGGACTATGGGCATCGGCCCCTAACACAAGTTTGCATCCCGCTTCAATCGCTTCTCTAACAAGTGTATCTTTCAAATCTAGTCGATTAGGCATACCATTGACTTCCAAAATAGAATTCGTCTTTTTGGCTGTCGCAAACACTTTTCTCCAATTTACTGCATACGGCTCTCGCTGATAGATCAATCTTCCAGACGGATGAGCCAAAATACTGCCGGGATTTTCTTCCAACGCTTTGCAAATCCGTTTGGTCATATCTTCCTTTGGCATCTTAAATGCAGAGTGGACAGAGAGGATGCGGAAATCTAATCCTTTCAAAGCTTTCGCTTCAATAGCCAGTGAGCCGTCTTTATTGATGTCAATCTCTGCTCCCTGCAATACATTAATCCGTCCATCTAGTTTTTTATTCACTTTCTTAATTTCTTCTTTCTGCTTCTTCAGCCGTTTGCTGTCCAACGGATGAACAATGCCGATTGTACCCACATGATCAGAAATGCCAAGATACTTCCAGCCAAGCTTCTCTGCCGCCAAAGCCATCTCTTCTATAGACGAAGAGCCATCACTCCAGTTAGTGTGAGTATGAAGATTTCCTAAAACATCTTTCATCTCTGCAAGTTTTGGCAGTTTTCCTTTTCTAGCCAGTTCTATTTCTCTGATATTCTCTCGCAGTTCCGGGGGGATGTATTTCAAACCAAGCTTTTGATAAATCTCTTCTTCAGTCTTACCCGCCACTAATTTTTTTCCTTTAAGTTTAAACAAGCCATATTCACTTAAAGTGTATCCTTTGCTCAATGCTAATTTTCTCATTTCGATATTATGCTCTTTGCTACCGGTGAAATGTATTAAAGCAGAACCAAACGCCTCTGGTTTAAGCACTCGAATATCTATCTGAAAATTATTAGACAAGCGAATAGCAGATTTAGTCATTCCTTTGGCCAAAATTTCTTTGACGTTTGGCATTTTTACAAAACAGTCCATCACTTTAGCCGGCTGATGAGACAACGCTAAGATATCCAAATCGCCGATAGTTTCTTTGCCTCGACGGAAAGAGCCGGCTGGTTCTATTCTAATTATTGGACAATTTTTTTTAAGATAAGAGATAATTTCTTCAGTCAAAGGATAAGCCATGCCCCAAAGCATCCTATTCGGCCGACTCTTCACCAGCTCGACTCCCTGCAAAAGATTTTTTTCAGTAGTCTCCCCTAATGTAGGAATCTTGCAAAGTTTATGCTCGCTAATGGCTTTTTCTAATTCCTTCAGATTTTTAATTTTCAGTTTTTGATAAAGCAATTTGATCTTTTTCGGCCCTAAACCAGGCACTTGCATCAGCTCGTCAATATCCATCGGCACTTTTTTCTTTAGCTCAGCCAAAGCCTTCAATCTGCCTGTCTGTAGTAGTTCAGTAATCTTCTCGGCAATGCCTTTACCAACTCCGGTAATTTCTTCCAGTGCCTTTTCTCCGCCGTGCAAATAAATTTCCGAAACCTCTTCTTGCATGCTTTCGATGGCCATGGCCGCTCGTTGATAAGCCCGCGGTTTAAACGGAACATCAAGAATTTCCAGCAGCTCGGCCATCTGATAAAGCACTTGAGCGATTTCTTGATTGTTCATACATCGAAGAAATATTTTGGAGTTTTTATGTGTATGGGTTGGAAAAACAAATTATTTGTTCATAAATACCACCCCGCGTAGTGATTAGATTGTTATAAAACAGATGATCTAAACTATTTATGAACTTTAAAATTCCCACATATTTAACCATCTCTAGTCCTTTTGGGCGGTTGGGAATTTTATTTTTCCGCAAACCATATAAACCTTCAGCTTTTTCTTTTCATTATTATGGATAAAAAGAAGGTGTATGAAGAGATATTGTATACTGCTAAAACTATTGCTAAAGAAAAAGAAGGGGCGTTGTTTGTTATTGCTGATGAGAGCAAGCTGAAAGGACTGCACGAGCCCTTGTATCCTCAAGTCTTAGGCAAGCCCGGCCTGCATCATCACGGGATGGATAAAGTTTTAGAAAAGCTGGCGGTTTTGGACGGAGCCACCTTGCTCACTCCTGACGGCCGTCTCCTGGCCTATGGCAGCCGATTAAAAAAATCTATTCCTCTTCCAGGTTATGGCACCAAGCATGCGGCAGCAGTAGGCATTACCACTCATCTTAAAGACAGCACTGCCATTTTAGTGAGCGAAGAAAGTCATTGGATTAAAGTTTTCAAGAAAGGCCAGATGGTCCTGCAGATGGATGCAGAAGAGAATCCTAAATCCCTAAATGATAAGATTGTTTCTTTCCTCAGCGAAGGCGATACCGCCTTATTGACGGCTGCCGGAGTCTCGGCCGCAGTCTTGGGTGCAGCTGCCTTTGTGCCGGTTACAGTCGTAGGAGGAACTTACTTGGCTATCAAGACGGCCACTGGAATGATTAAGAAGAATTGGAACCAAATAAACTTTCTGAAGAAGTATTAAATAAATTTAGTAAACATCGACACCGTTGATCGCGGATGCTTCAAAAAGATAAATTAAGAATATCTGAATTTTAGCACTCCATCAATAAAATCATACGCGGCAGTTTCTCTTCCGTTATATGTATCAGGATTTCTTTGTTTCTTCCTGATTTCCCATGCCTCGTCTCGTAAACTCAATAAAGTATCTTTTTTACAATTAGATAATCTTCTAAATAAATCATAAAATCTTTCGGCCAGTTCTTCCCCGACTAGTTTTTCACCATAAGAAAGACGAGGAGTATGATTGGCTAAGTCTCCAAATAAGTTTGGATCAGCGTTTCTGATGAACTCAGCAGATTCAATTACTTCCTCGAACAATTTTTTGGTTGTTTCATCTAATTTTTTCATGCATATCTCTTGATGTATCTTCTTTATAAGGTTTTAGCTTGTCTAAACCAGCAGTTTAGCAATCTCTTCTCCGAACTGCCGGCTGGCCTTCGGCCCATTGGCCGTGACAATCTTTCCATCAACTACCACTTCTGTCTGCTTGAACTTGGCTCGTTTCATCACCAGATGACCTTCCTGTGAAGGAAAGGCAGTAGCTCGTTTCCCTTCCAGCAAACCGGTATTAGCTAAAATAGACGGAGCAATGCAGATAGCGGCCACTACTTTATTTTCCTTGTAAAACTTTCTTGCCAATTCATGGCATTTTTTATCCTCAAAATAGATTTCTGCTCCCGGCCCACCCACAAAAATAATTCCATCAAAATTTTTGCTGTCCGCTTTGGATAAATCAATATCTACTTTTACAAAGACATTGCTGGGGTTTAAAGCCCCGCGCTTTAGCGCGCAATGTCGTGTTCCAAAACTCGCCGATATAGGCGAGTTTTGTTACTTCTTTGCCGAACTTGCTGCCGGCCCATTCTACGTTCTTTGAAGCAGTAGTGGCTTTGATGCCGTGGCTTTCCAGCACTTGCTTTGTTTCAAAGAATTCTTCATCTCGGAAATCTTTAGGAGCTACAACCATCAAGATAATTTTAGGGGGCATTAAAAAAGAAAACGCCGTTACTATTTTATATTTTGTGTTTTTCTTTTCTGGTATGCCTACTCCGTTTCAAGAAAAAGTCTACCTTTTAACAAAAGAAATCCCCCGCGGCAAAGTGACAACTTACAAACTTTTGGCGGAATCTCTCAATACCAAAGCTTACCGCGCAGTCGGCCAAGCCCTTAAGCACAACCCTTACGCTCCGGTTGTGCCCTGCCATAGGGTAATCAACTCGGACGGCTCATTGGGCGGTTTTGCCTTCGGCCGGAAAAGAAAAATGGAGCTATTAAAAAAAGAAGGAATACTAATTAAGAAGAATAAAATAAATCTTTTTCATTACCAATTTAGTTTTAAATAATCATAAATTTAATAAATAGATACCGCATTTACTAATAGATGAGGCATTTATTTTTTGTGGGATTACTTTTAATGGTACTCCTTTTGGTTATTAGTTGTACTTCTTCTGTTCAAAAAGAAGTTCCGGCCACTAAACAAGAAGACGCTTGTGGTATATATCCTTTAGGTACAGGAGAAGCAAATAAATGCTATCACGATGCGGGAATAGCCGCAAAAAATCCCTCCCTCTGTGATAAAATCGAACACCCTCCACTTGAAACAGAATGTTTTTATTGGATAGGTGTTGGAATAAATGATTCTGACTCTTGCACTAAGATTCCTAATCCCTTCTGGAAAGAGGAATGTCTTCTGAAAGTTGGTCTAGCCACAAAAGAAATTTCTGTATGTGATCTTTTACAAACCTCTTCCGCTAAAGAAAATTGTTTGTTTAATATCGGAAAAGATAAGAAGGATATTAATATCTGTGATAAACTTTCTTCTCCATCAAACTGGCGTTGTTACACGGAAATTGCAGTAGCTAAGAAGGATCCGCCCCTATGTGGACAGATATCAAGTGAAGTGTTCAAGGATGCTTGTTATAATAAATTCACTGAATCTAAACAGAGTTAATCTTATCCGTCTTATTTTCCTTTAAATAACCAGAATCAGCCCGGTTAAAACCAAAATTGCCCCCACCACTATCGCTCCCCAGGCAATCTGCTCTCCCCGGCTCAAAGCCATAAACTTAGCCGGCAATTCAGCAAAGAAATCCGTTATTTGATTAAAATCAAATTTCATCTTTCCTCCATTAAAGTTCAATTCCTTTTTTAATAGCTTCCGAAACTAGAGTAATCTGTTTGCTTAATCTATTAAATTCTTCGGGAGTGTAGCATAGGAAATCCGCAGGATATCCTACATCCCAATAATCATACATCTTTGCTCCTCTCTTAAAAAAATCCCATAGCTTAAATCGTGGGCTTACAATAATCAAATCAACATCGCTATCTTTTTTTGCTGTTCCATCTGCCCTGCTCCCGAAAAGAATCATTCTCTCGATAGGCATATCTTTACTGACTCTTTGTTTAAAGTTTTTCAGTTTTTCTTTTAAAGGTTTTCTCCCACCCATTGCAATGCCTCGCGAGACACGTCTAAAAAATAGCCGGCCTTTTCCTTTAAATTTAACTCTTTTTTTACATCAGGGTATCTAGAGTAGATATATGCTAAAGTTAATTCTTTAATCCCTGCCAATAAGTGAGCTGGTATTCCTATCTCTCTGCTTAATTCTACCAAATCATGAATTTTTCTTAATCGTTCTTTTTTCTCTATCAAAAATGCTTTAAATGCTTTCTCTACCGCTTGCTGGCAAAGAAACGAAGCAGTCTTGTATCTCTCTCCTTCAAAATTAAATTGGGCATCGTCAAAATCTTCCTGTGCTTGTTTCCACCATGCTTCAGTCTCTTTACGCATAATCTCTTTAAGAATATCGAGAAATATTTAAAACTATCTAAGCCGCAACCTTTTCTTCTTTCTTTTCAGGCACTACAAAAGGTACTTTGCCTTCCTTGATTACTTTCAGATTTACCTGCACTGTTTTAGGATTAATCTTCTCTCCGCAAACCGTGAACCGTTTATGTTCTCCCTTGCGATAAACGCCTTTACGGTCCTTGCCGGAAAAACCAGTACTTTTGGTATCCAATATTTTCTGTCTGGCTAACTTTACTCCTTTTCTGCCAGGAAAGCCAGCATTATCAGATAACCCCGTAATCAAGAACTCATAGCCTTCAAATCCCAGCTCCTCACCGGAAACTGTTTGGCCGATGCATTTATCCATCAGCACTTCGGCCGCACTGTCTTTAGCTTCTGCCTTATAGCTATGCTTGGTCTTAGGATTGCCAATGACAAGTTTTAATTCAGCCATATTCTTGGAAATTCAAAGGTTATTTATAAATTTAACCCACCAGTACTTTCTTCGGCCCCGGATAGAAGCCCATTTGGCTCATCTGTTTATATTGGTCTTCGGTTAGGCCAAGAGAGTAAACCTTAAACCCAGTATTCTTTTCAATATCTTCTCCAATCCGCTTAACTGCATCAGCATCAAACCCAGAACCAATCACCAAGACATTGGCTCCATCCTGCCGCACCTCTCCTTGGACAATCACCTGCCGTACCCCAGTAACATTTTTTATCTTTTCTCCAAAAATCTGCAAAGGGTCAACTCGTTCTCCCAACAGATTAAATAACACCGCGGTCCGTTCATTCTTTACCATACTGTAAAGTTTAGCAGTTTTTATCTCTCTCTTTTGCACCAAACCTAAAGAAACCAGCTGCTCCAAAACTCGAAAGGTAGTAGTCACCGGCACTTCTGATTTTCTGGACAGCTCTCGTAGATACCATTCTTCTTTAGAATTTACCAATACCTTAAGTACTGCAATCTTGTTGCTATCAAAAAGCTCTTCCACCACCCCGAGCATAAACTACAGAAAAACAAAGACCTTAATAAATGTTTCGTTTTTGGAACACTGTTCCAAAGTAAAAACTCTGTTTCAAAAATGGTCAAACATAACCAATAAATATAAATAGGTCATTTACTTTTCTTCCCTCATGTCAGATATCCTTGAGGTGATTCGAAGCAGACGCACTATCAGAAAATTTTCTCCTAAATCTGTTGAATGGGACAAAATTTCTCAAGTATTAGATGCAGGTCGTCACGCTCCTTCTGCAGGTAACCTTCAAGATTGGAAATTTATAGTCATATTAGAAGAAGAGCTGAAAATGCAGCTGGCTGAGGCCTCTTTACAGCAGTATTTTATGGTTCAAGCCCCTCTTTTTATCGTCATCTGCAGCGAACCAGAAAAAATCATCCGTTATTATGGAGCAAGAGGAGAAAAATTATATTCCGTACAGAATAATGCTGCCTGTGTGCAGAATATGCTTCTTGCTGCCCATGCGTTAGGTTTAGGCACTTGCTGGATTGGCGCTTTTGATGAGGACGAAGTACGAAGAGTATTAAATATTCCCGCTGATGCTCGGCCTCAGGCGATCATTTGTTTAGGTTATCCTGGAGAATCTCCTAAACAGCCGCCAAAATATCCTCTAGAAACCTTAGTCTTTTTTAATAGTTGGAAAAATAAGATTCGCGATCCGACAGCATATTTGCAGAATTATTCAGATGTCTTGCGCAAAAAAACACAAGTGGCGGTTAAACAGATTAAGACATTTATAGACGAGAAAATAAAACGTAAAGAGCCGGAAGAAGGACCTTAATTTTTAATTTTTCTTTAACTTATTAATCAGAAACTATAGTTTACAAAATAGAAATGTTTATATATTTCTTATAAATAACTAACTCCGGGTTTATGGGTTAGTTCTTGTACGGGTTAGTTATAAGCAGAGGATATTACCGTTGCTTAATGGGTCTTAATATTGAACATTGGGTTTAGTTCTAAAAGCAGGTAACGCAAAACTTATATTTAAAGATTTGTGTCCTGTAAAATATTTTTCAATAGAAAAAAAGTAAAAACAAAGGGGTGGAAAAGATGGATGGCAGCGAAGTTTTGGATTTGGTCAAGCCACTAAATATCAAAGTAGTAGGCACTGGTGGCTCGGGGAATAATATTGTCAGCTGGTTATATCAGAAGGGAATCAAAGGCGCAGAAGTCATTGCCTGCAATACTGACCATCAACAGCTTAATGTTACTAAAGCAGATAAGAAGTTCATCATCGGACGAAATGTCACCCGCGGCTTGGGCTGCGGAGGCTTTCCAGAAAAAGGAGTAGAAAGCGCTAAGGAAAGTATCGCAGAGATTCGCGCTTCTGTAAAAGATGCAGATATGGTTTTCGTCTGCGCTGGTATGGGAGGCGGAACAGGAACAGGCTCAGCTCCGGTCGTAGCTACTGCAGCTAAAGATATGGGGGCGATTGTCATTGGAGTAGTAACCATGCCTTTCAAGATTGAGCGGGCCAGATGCGATAAAGCTGAATGGGGTTTGGATCAACTGCGTAAAGTTTCTGATACAGTTATTGTCATTGACAACAATCGATTAGTGCACTTAGCCGGCAACCTGCCTATCCAGCAGGCTTTCGCCATTGCCAACGAATTAATTTCTACAGTAATAAAAGGGATTGTGGAAACCATCGCCCTGCCTTCTTTAGTCAATCTTGATTACGCAGACGTCAAGGCAATAATGCAAAATGGGGGGGTGGCCGCCATCGGTGTTGGCGTGTCTGATACTGGCAACCGGGTTGAAGAGGCTGTCAAAGGAGCTCTTAGCAACCCCTTGCTGGATATCAACTATCAAGGAGCTACTGGAGCTTTGATTCATGTTACCGGAGGGCCGGACATGACCTTAGACGAAGTAGCCCAGATCGGAGAGTTGGTAACAGAATCTTTGGATGAAGATGCCAATGTTATCTGGGGGGCAAGGATTGCTGATGATCACAAAGGAAAAATCAGTGTCATGACCATTATCACTGGAGTCCAATCACCCCAGCTTTTGGGCAAGGCCATGCCTACCTTTGCGGCCAAGAAGCAGCAGGCCCAACATGCAGCCATTGAACTCGGTCTGGTGGCCGTGGCCTAAAGCTAACGCCGGCTTATGGCCGGCAAAGCACTTCAAAACTCACGCTGAAGAAAATCTTGCTTTCCCACTTCTTCTACCACCCCGGGAGGCAAGATTTTTTTCTTTTTTTAATAATGACGGAAACTTATTTAAACAATGAATTCCACCATTCTTTGAATGGTGATTGACTCTGGCCAATCATAATTAGTTAGGTGAAATTCAGTGTGCTCAAGAACCGGCATGATGCAATGCATCATGCCACCGGTCTTTGACCGGTGGTTCTTGACAATTCAATTCTTTTCCCAAGAAGTGTTTTAATCTAAAAATAGTAAAAGATTTATAAATAAGTTCATGTTTATCAATCTGTATGGCTGAAAAACCAAGCTTTGAAGATTATCTTGCTGTTCCAATGTTCGAAGAGTTTCATAAGAAAAATTTCTTGCTACTTGAAGGCAAAGAGCACGGCTCTTATTCATATCCAGATTTGCTGGTAGCAAAAACTCTCAGCCACCACGGCAAAAACTGGTATCAAAGCCATGAAGCACTGCATCAAGAAGGAATGTCTATGCCAACTCTCCGCCAGTTTGTCGATTTCCTTAATCTCTTAAAGTCCGGCAAAGCTTTTGACGGCAAGGGACAGCAAGTTTCTTCAGGCGAACTGGAAGCAATTCTCAAAGAAATCACTGAGCAGAGAAATCTCTACCGAGCAGAGTGGCTGGATGCAGATTTCAAAGTCATAAACAACGTCTCGCATATCAACTATGCCCATCAGACAATTAACGGAAAATTACAGCCAAAGTACAGCGAGCCTTTGCAAGGCTGGTTGATGGAAGATAAACAAATCGATTTAGAAGATTATCTAAAACGAGCCACTTTTCAGGGATTGCCTCCAGTCGATGTCAAATCAGGCAGGGTATATTACTGGAAGCTATTGAGCGATAATAATTCTGTGGCGGGGTTCTGGGCGGTTGCCGATAGGGTCGACCTCGGCTGCCGGAGGAATCCGCAGTACTCGGATACTGCCATCGGGGTACGTCGGGCGCAGGCAAAAATTTGAACTTATTTTAGAAATGTTTTTAAATAATTAACACTTGTTAACAAAAGTTAACATCTGTTAACTAAAAAAATGAATGTAGATAAAAAGGAAAAACTCCTGCAGTTTTTTTATACTAACCCCACTAAAGAGATTCATCTGCGCGGCTTGGCCAGGCAGCTCCATCTTTCTGCTCCTTGGATTTTAAAACTAAGCAAAATATTGGTTGATAGAAACCTGATCGCTGTTTGGAAAGATAAAGAAAAAAATCTTACTCTATTCAAGGCAAACCGCGATAATTCGGAATTTACCTTCGCCAAGCGTTTAAATAATCTTTACAGATTAAAAACAAGCAGCATTCTCTCTTATTTGGAAGAGCAGTACGGCCATCCCGAGGCAATAATCCTTTTTGGCTCTTATGCTAAAGGAGAAGATTGGGAAGAAAGCGATATAGATTTAGCAGTTGTCACTTCCCGGCACCTTAAATTGGATTTGTCTTTTTTTGAAAAATATTTAAACCGCAAAATCAACCTCTTAGAGCTGGAAAAAGAAAAAATTGAAAACGGCTTCTGGTCTACCTTGGCAAACGGGATAATTCTTTCGGGTTATCTGGAGATTCCTCTATGAAAAGCTTTCAAGAATTTTTAACGGAAGAAAAAGTGCTAAAACAGAGTCGGGATTTGGCTGAAGCTCGGTCTTTGATGCAGCAGGCGTGGGATAGGTCCAATGATTTATCTTCTCTGCCAGTGGACATTTCCAATGCTCAATTCCGTTTTGAAAGCGCATATGAATGTTTACGAGAAGCTTTGCAGTCTTTCTTATCTTTTGAAGGATATAAAGCTTATTCGCATGAAGCTATCGTAATTTTTTCTCTTGAAAAAAAAATTCTTTCTGAAGCACAGGCAGTTAAGATAGACCGTTACAGAACCATTCGTAATGATATAAATTACCGTGGTAAAAAAATAACTTTAGAAGAAGCCACGGAAATCCTTCATCTTGTGAAATCTCTTCTTCCATTGTTAAGAAAGATACTGGAAGAAAAATTATCTAAAAAATGACCCTCTACTTAATCGGCCTCGGCCTTTCCGATGAGAAAGACATCACTTTGAACGGCCAGGAGGCTCTTCAGCAGTGTACAGAAGTCTATCTGGAAGGATACACTTCCATTCTGCAGGCTACTAAAGAAAAGCTGGAAAAACAGTACAAAAAGAAGATAATGGTGGTCGGCCGAGAATTCGTAGAAAATCACTCTGATAAACTGCTGCAGAAAGCCAAAAAAGAAAATATCGCATTGTTGATAGTGGGCGATCCCTTGGCTGCCACTACTCATTATGACCTATTCTTAGAAGCAAGAAAACAGCAGATTTCTGTCAAAGTCATCCATAATGCCACCATTCTCTCAGCCATAGCCCTCACCGGCCTGCAGCTATACAAATTCGGCAAAACAGCATCTATTCCTTTTCCCAGAAAAGAAGTCTCTTTGGAAGCTCCGTATCTAATCTTGAACGAGAATCAAAGCATCAATGCCCACACATTATTCTTATTAGACTTGATTCCGGAAGAAAACAGATTTTTGACTATTCCTCAAGCCATTCAAGTTATGTTAGATATTGAATCGAAAAAAAAGAATAAGATCTTTACGAAAAAGACTCTCTGTTTGGGCTGTGCCAGATTAGGCAGTAAAAATTTCTCCATCAAAGCCGGAACTGCAGAAGAGCTGCTTGCGCAGGACTTCGGTCAGTCACCCTATTGTTTAATTGTACCTTCAAAAAAACTCCATTTTTTAGAAGAGGAAGCGATAGAAAGCTGGACGGTTAATTGACTAGCCTCGGTTTAAATCCTTCTTCTTCAGCTGCCATTAAAATCTGTTTTTTCTCATCCAATTTTACTTCTTCCAGATTGAGGATGCTTCGTTTCAAAGAAACTTCTTTTAGTTCATACCGAAGAGAGCCGTCTTCTGAAACCAGTATCTGTACATATTTCTTCTGGACAGGATAAAGTGCTTTATTTTCTTTGTCTAATATGTATTCATCTCGCCAGCAACCCGGATGGATAATCACTGTTCCCCCATTATCCTCTACACTTTGTTTGTGCACATGTCCTAACACATAAATATGTCCTTTCTTTAAAGATCTCTTTTTCTTCTTGAAACTAGGAAGAACTTCATCAATATCCCAATGTGATTCTTTCACTCGGTGATAAAATTCCTGAAACAGATTTTTCGGGAAAGCATGGGTCGGGTCAAAAAAATAACGCAGGGGATAATAAAAAATGCTTTTTAAAAAATATACAGTGGTGCTGAAGGTGATCTTCCGCATAAGGCTTTTGTGCAGTTGAAACAAAAGCGGCCGGGGAGTAATCCGCTCCAGAAAAGGATGTTCTTCTTTCATTTTCATGAACTGACTGATCAAAGCTAAGGGAACAAAGGGTATATTAAGAATCTCTTTCCCTTTGTATCTAAGGAATAATTTTCGGAAATTAATTCTAGTAAGAAAATCATACTGTTGGCCGTGCTCGGCATAAACGCCTTTAAAGCGATAATGCAACTTAAGAAAACGCACTCGTTTTTTATTCCCCAATAGAGAGCGGATCTTTTCCCGTACTTTTCTGTACACCAGATCCATATCGTGGTTGCCCGCCGTGAAATACAGGCGATGGAAAGGAATATTAATAAATTCTTTCATCGCCAGGAAAACCTCTTTATGAGCAAGATAAACTAAGTTTAGCTTGGACAGAGAAACTTTTTCAGTGATATGTCTTGGATAAATTAGGCTTCCTTTTTCTTGATAAGGGCATTTCTGAAAATCAAAAGTGTCTCCATTAAAGACCAAATCTACCGGATGCGGCCGCTTGCTTAACTCCAAAATTAAATCTGAAAGGGCATTATCGCTGATAAAATCATCAGTCAAGTTGCCCGCTCCCATCTCTACATCGCCGAGAATAATAATCTCTTTTTGCAGCATAAATCGAACAAAAGAACTCCCCTTTTTAACGTTTTCTTCAATTAATAGTTCTTCCGAATCTTAATATGATTTCCCGGCATAAACAACTTCCTTGGCAGCTTTCCCGCAGAATAAGCACTTTCCTTCAGCTTTTTCTTTCTTATCTGCTCTGGTTCCCCTAACACCTGCTTGAAGCTCTTTTTCAACAAATGCCGCACATTTTTCTCCGTCTTTTTCAACAGAGCAGAATGAGAATCTTGCAATCTTCTTGTTGTCAAGAGCTTTCTTAATATCTTCTTCAGACTTACAGCTAACAATTATATTATCAAACATTTTATCAGCGTTATCTAAAAGTCTCTTATCAAATTCTTTACCCAGCTTTTTTATGTTTTCTTCGATATTATCCAGTTTAATCTTTATTCTCTCCCTCTTATCTCTGATAAATAGAGTAGCTTCTTTAGCATCGATTTCTCTTTCTCCAATCTCAATTCTGAATGGAACGCCTTTCATTTCCCAATAAAAGAATTTTTCACCAGGTCTTTTGTTGCGTATATCTAACTGAGATTTGATTCCGTAATTAAAAAGAGTATTATTCAGTTTGGTAGCAAACTCCAAAACTTTCTTCTCATTATTTACACTGAATATTGGCACGATTACTACCTGTCTTGGAGAAATCTTAAACGGAAAGACTAAACCAGAATCATCGCCATGTATCGCAATCACCGAAGCTAAGATTCGAGAGATTGCCGGCCCATAACAAGTTTGCCAAACAAAATCTTCTTTCCCTGCATCGTCTGCAAATCTGATATCAAATGCTTTTGAAAAATGCTGTCCTAATAAATGAGTTGATGGCTGCTGGATTATCTTGCCATCGGGCATTATCGAATCACTTCCAATTGTATACTCCGCGCCAGGAAACTTATCCCACTGGGGCCGTTTCAATGGTAAGAAGGGCACACCAAACACCTTATGCATTACCGAGTCAGTCATCCGGATATCTTCTTGGACCTGTTCCTCGGCTTCTTTTTTTGTTGCAAAAGCATCATGTGATTCAAGCCAATAAAACTCTCTTCCCCTAATCAACGGCCTTGTTGCTTTAGTCTCGTATCTGAATACATTTGCTCGTTGATATAATCTTAAAGGCAGATCTCTCCAGCTTCGTATCCATAGATTGTACATCTGATAGAATGCGGTTTCTGAAGTTGGTCTTAAAGCAAGTTTTTCTTCTCCAACCTCTTGCAGCCAAAACACCTGGGGAGTGAATCCTTCCACATGTCCAGACTCTTTCTTAAAATTAGCTTCAGGAATAACTGTAGGAAATATGACTGGCATATGTCCTGTTCTTTGAAGTGCTTGTTCATATAGTTGATACATGTTTTCAATTGCCAACGCTCCCCACTCTCTTATTACTACAAAGCCTTTGACGTTATATCTAATATCGGCAATATTTGCTTTTTCTACAATCTCAGAATACCAATCCGAAAAATTATTTTCTTTAGAAATATTAAAAGTAACTTTTTTCTCTTCACTAGTTTTTGTCTGTTCAGTAGAACTTATGTTTCTGTCTACCTTGTTCATCACAATACTCCTCTCTTCTGTGCCTTCTTTTTTCTTGATTATGGGCAGAGGAGTTCCTTTTTTATCAGCCATAGAAACAAGCTAATATCGATACTTTAAAAAGATTTATATTTAATCTCTGGTTTTGGCAGATAAAGTGGCAAAAAGTTTTGCCTCCGTAGCTTAGTAGCTTGAGCAGCTGACTTGTAATTTATACAAGTTAATGCAAGTCATCAGCAGGTCGGGGGTGCAATTCCCTCCGGAGGCTTATTTTTAGCTTTTTAGGCAGTACTCAAGAACTTACTGCGCAATTCTCCCTATCCTCGCTGTAATAACATATCCTTTTCAGCAAGTCGTCTTTGGCCACAAAGTTGTCGCTGTCCGCTTTGGCCCCTTCGATAATCAAAGTAGGATATTTTACTACATTGTACTGGCCTTTAAGCAGTTCTATCAATGGCTCGTTCATCTTCTCATCGATAGAAAATATCAGCAGCTGCTGGCCGAACTTTTTCTTTAAGTAGTTCAGAACAAATCCCTGTTCTCCGCAGCCCGGACAAGTTTCATCGTCAGAATAAAAGTATAATATTCGAACCATTCCTTTGCCGCAGACTTCTTTCACGTGGCCGGCCAGGAACCAATACCTCAGCTCTTCTAGAGTATACTGCCTCTTAAGCAGTTCGAATTCTTCCTGGTTAATCTTATTGTCTTGAGAATAAATCTCTATCTTTTCTCTGGTTTTATCTAAATTAAAGAGATTGCTATCCAGCCCGTTATACACTGTAGGGCAGGAAGTCTGGTCCTTCAAGGAAAGCAGGTAATCATACTGCAATTGCGAGCTGATAAAATTAACCTCGTGGCTTTGATAAGCCTGATTAGTATAATTAATCCGTTTGCCTTCTATCACTAAGCCTAGCAGCAGCCCTAAGGCAAAGATAGCGCAAGTAGCCAAAAAAGCAAAAATAAACTTCCCTTTGCTGATTTTTCGTTGAAGCATACTCAAAAGGTAAGTGCTGGGTTTATATTGATTATGGTAGAGCAATAAATATTACTCTCTTACCACTTCATCTCTTTCTTTCTTATCAGCTCATAGTAGATGACTACCCATCCAACAGCCAATAGAATGAAATACATAGCGATGTAAAAGATAAAAGGTACAGCCCCATAGCGAAAGACTTTTTCTTTGGCCATAGCATGGGACCTTTTAATGACAAAGATTGAAGCACAGGCCATGACAATGCCTACAAAAATCAAACTGTAATGAAAATCTAAAGCACTAATGTCCCAGCTTATCTTTTTCAGTAAAGTCCAAATGTCAAAATTGATGCTGCTTAATTTGGCCCAGGTCTGAAAAGCAGGCTTAGCCAGATAATATATCATGCTGAAAAGCAGAGCGATCATAATAAACCCAGAAACTAAGGTGGTAGGCATTTCAAACAGGCCGAAATCACCGAATTTCCTATCCAGAATCATCTTCTTATAACGTAACGTATTCAAAAATCCTCCTTTATACCACCGTTTCCTTTGCTGATAAAACTCCTTTAGATTATCGGGTGGAATAGTCAAGACATCGGTTTCCATGGTCTGGACAATCCGGTAATTATTTTTCTGCAGCCTTAAAGCAATCTCTAAATCTTCTGTTAAATGTCTGTTAAACACTTCATCAAATCCCCCAATCTTTAACAAGACATCTTTGCGATAGATAGCAAACGGCCCGGGCGTGACTTTGATGCAATCTAATCTTCCCATCAGCTCTTTGTAGAACATATTTACTAAATATTCATATCTCTGCATTTTCTGTAGTAGATTCTTGGTTTCACCAACTTTCAGGCAAGGCAGAACCGCAGCGATATCTTCTGAAGAAAAATACGGCAGCATCTTGTATAATGCTTTTTTATCCGGAATAATGGAATCTGCATCCATACAGACCACATAGTCTCCTTTGGCCTGCCTAATCCCGGTATTCATAGCTGCTCCCTTGCCTTTATTCTCTTGATTAATCAGTTTGATATCAGTTCCGTTGAACTCTTCAATCGCTTCCCTAGCTCGAGCAGCAGTCTGGTCCTTGCTTCCGTCATTAACAGCAATAATCTCTAATCTATCTCGCGGATAATCCAACTTAGCCAAAGAACGTAAAGTATCTTTGATACCGATTTCTTCGTTATACGCCGGCACAATAATAGTTACTTTAGGCAATTCGTTCAATCTCTTTTTTGTCTTCACTTCTCTTTCTGTGATAAACGTAGTCAGCCAGAAGATTACAAAGAAGAGTGAAAAAAAGTACGTGGCCCACAGGACATATTCAACTAATTGTTCCATCTTTTATTTCACTTTTTTTTAATTATTCTTCGAGCAGTTAACTCCGTTCCTATAAAAATTATTCCAAAAAACTTCACTATTTAAAGCCTTGTGCTTTAGTATGAAGTTTGTTGTCCTAAAAATTTGCCCAAGAGGCAAATTTTTATGACTTTTCAAAATACCAAATCTCTATACCCTCCTTAGTGTAGACTCTTTCGAATTGTTTATTAGCCAAGACAAATAGCAGTCCGGTTTCCTTATTTTTCCAGAGTTTTTCTCTCATCTGTCCATCAAGCAGGAGGTAATCAATCTTGTTCCATTTTAATAATCGTAACGTTTCCTGAGGTTCGGAGGAGTAAAAAATCTTTTCCATCATCTCTCTTTGGCTTTCAAAAGAATTTTTTCCCATCCCCTGGTGGATAAAGGCCTGCCGTCCAGCCAAGAATTCTATTGGCAAGCCATTGTCATAATTGGAAAAGACAACTTCTCCGGCGCGGCTTTCATCATGCAGCCAGGATAAAGCCTTAATCAGGGAGTTATCTGGAGAAGAAACAGAGAAAGAAACTGCATAATTAAGGGTAGTAAACAAGATTCCTAACCCTACCACCAACCAGATAAGATTTCTTAGAGAAATCATCTGCCATTCTCGCTTCAATAAGAACATTGCTCCTCTTCCTGCAAAAACCATCAGCATCAAACCAAGATAGATCAAACTTTGTCCGCTGAAAAAAATAAACGCCAAGAGGAAGAATAGGAGCAGACCATATACTGCCAGATAATTCTTCGCCTTTTTCCAGGTAAGGACAAAGCCGATACAGGACAAGACTAGGATGAAAGCCCCCATTCCCCCCGTAGTTCCAAATTCTGAAACAAATCCCTGCCAGAAATTAACTGGAATTTCTACCGGACCAGTCAAAAGCGGTTTTCCCAAATAGAAAAAAGAAAACGCAGTAGCGCATATCAATCCTCCCAGCCAGAGAAAAATTTTCTTTTCTCGGGTATGGGAACAATAAATAAGAGCTATTGCAAACGCCATTATTGCATTAAAAATATCTCCCATCAAAGGTACAGCTAACAACAGGGCAAGACCTAGATACGAAAGATATTTTTTCCAGGAGAGAATCAGCCAAGCAGATAGCATTATCCACAGAATCATCAGCATCTGTGCTGAAGGATGGTTAAAGAAAGAAGTAAAAAACGGAGAAAGTGCAGATAAGCCCGTAATTAATGCGGCCTCTTCCACTTCAAATTTTAGTTTTCTCAAGATGCTATAAACTAAGAATACAGAAACTAATCCCGCGCTTATCATCAATCCATACAATGCCCAGGGGTTGATTGCATCTAGCCCTGAAAATAATCTTCCATAAATTCCTTCATCCTGCAGCCAGTAGAATGATTCTTTGCCCGCCGGAAGCAGATTGCCGTCTTTCAGCAGCCGAAGCAGCGGGCCGAGAGCAAGAGAAATAATCGAAACTATTCCCAGAATAAACACCATAATCTTTTCTTTTCTCATCGGTTCCTCTCTTCTGGTATTCTCATTTTCTTTCCACTCCGCAGAGAACTTTGTAAATCTTTACTTTTTCATTGGTATAAACTTTGCTGAAACAATTGCTTCCTAAATAATTTAATTTTGTGATATCATACTGTTTTTGAGCCTGAGAAGAGAAGAAGATATAACTCGCCCCGTAATTATTCAGCAGGTCCAATGCTTCAATCTCATAAGACGTTTTGAAGATTCGTTCCAAATCTTGGAATCGCTTGTCAATATTATCGATTAAGATAAAATTAGCATCCATAAAATTTCTTTTCTCTCCTACTGCAGCAATCAGATGCCCTTCTTCCACAGTTGATAGGACAGTCACTCCTGAAGGCAGATTGCCTTTCATCCAGAGAGCCGCTTCTGTTTCTTCCGGCAAAGGTTTTTCTTTTTCTTTCATCAGCCCGATGGAAGGATAGATTGAATTGAAGATAAAAAGCAGAAGCACCACGGCAAGAAGTAAATAGCGGAAGGGGACAAACTTGGTGTTAAGGAAATATTCCCAGAAGAGGCGGCCGGCCTCGCTGAAGAGCAGGACAAAGACCACTCCTAAAAACATTAAAGCTACTCTTGGTTCCATTAAACCGAGCCAAAGAAGAACAATCGCTCCTAAAGCAAAAGAGATGCTTAAGTAAACCTCTTTATTTTTCTGTTTGAAAAGATATTTGTAAATGATAAATATCCCTGCGATAAAAGGTATGATGCCTATAGCCACTAAAGCTTCGATGAATGTAATCTTGCTGAAATAATACGACATTATTCCTGAGGGGACATTACCCCAGATAAAATTAATGCCCCCCATCAATAAAGCTTTCTTGTAAAGAATAATCTGCGCCCAAAGAAAAAAGAAAAATGAAAAGGCAATCAGTTCTCCTTCCTGGCGGTCAAGTTTTTTCTCTTCAATCCGGGTGATAATCAGATAAAACACTAATCCTAAGATTAACAGAAAAGAAACCGGATGAGTAAATGAGAGGATGATTACTGAGACTATATAGTAATAGATGTATCTCTTATTTTCTAAACGCATCAAGCAGTATAAAGCAAAGAAAACTAAAGGAATGATCAAAGTGTATGGTGAAAGGCTGTTAACTGTTTCCTTGAAGACTGCCGGAACAAAACCGGAAATAAATGCAGTAAAGAGAGAGACTCCTGGCCGATTAGTGACTTTCTTGGCGATAAGGTAAGCTACTGGGCCGAGCAGGGAGATAAGAATCTGCGGGATAAGCTGTCCCACTAGTTTTAGGGGCATGATTAGATGGAAGAACGCCAGTAGGTAGTAAAAGAACGGAGGAAATGGCAGGAAGCGGCCGCCGTAGGAAAAATGATCATCAAAGGCCGGCAGGCCGGTCTCCCTGATTACTTCCACCTGTCTTAAAGTGAAATAGCTTTCATAGGTAAAGGTTTGGGAAGTGAAGGAGAAGTACAGCCGGATGCCTAGTGTCAAGGCAAAGATTAGACCAAGGACGAGCTTCGGCCAGTGCTTTTTCCACCAAACGTTCATTTATGGGAGAAAGGGCTTTTTATTTATAAAGACTGAGGGGAGCAGAGTTTTAGTCTGTTAAATAAAAATCTATTCAAAAGTAGTGAAATATTTATAAATAGGAATAGTTAGAATGGAAAAGTTATAATCGAACACGCGTATTGTATAACCAGATTAAACTGGGAGGTATCGAAACTGCGTTTCGGAACCAACGCAAGTTGGTCACGGAATAACAATTCCGATACCATCCTCGTAAAACTCGGAGGCAGACAAAAATGGAAATTGACTTAGAGAAATTGAAGGACGGCATAGGAAAAAAGGTTGAAGGCATTCGCAAAAGATATCAGGAAAGATTAAACGGGGCTTACGTCTTAAGAGAACAAAAGAGAGTGGAGCACGGAGTGCAGGCAGTAGAACAGCTGCAGTCACTCATCGGAGAAGTTTCTTCTAAGGTCGATTACAGTCAAAAAGTGATGGGGGGAGTAAACTCCTTAATGCGCCGGAAAAGAGGCATGGCTCAGGAACAGGGAGACGATGAAGCTCTGGAAACTATTACTTCAAGGTTTTATGCCAAAGGGAATTTTCTCACTCGGCCAATCAGAAGGTTGTTAAAGAAGAATATCTCTATCGAAGAAGGATTGGATATTTTGCACGATACTGTTGCAGAGATTCCTGCTTTCGTACAGCGGCTTCACGGGGAGATTAAAGCCAGAGAGACGGATCTGCGCGGATTGCGGGTTGATTTGAGGGGAGGTATCGAACAGATTATCCTGAGCAAGCCGCAGATGACCAAAGACAAAAATGATCTTTATCAAGATATGACTCGTATAGAACAGCAGTATGATGAGCTGGAAGCAGTGCGTAAGGCTAATTCTGAGCAGGGTAAGCAGACCGAAGATGATGTGCTTTACAAATTGCAGCAGTTGGAAACAGTTCTTGGCGGCCTGAAAGATGAGTATTCTATATTAGAAGCGCAGGCACGCCGGGCAGAGCAGAACATCGGCCTGCTTAATGCTAATATTGAAAAAATCGGCCGCTATCTGGCTATGCTGGACGAGACAAAGAAAGTAGTGGCAGATACAGACAATTTTGCCGAAGTGCAGGTGCCTTATGTCATGAGAGAGATTGAAGCCCAGAAAACAGAGATTCAGACTCTTGGCGGAGTGGATAAGGTGCTTACATTCTTGGATAACCAGAGAGAACTTTCAAAAGCGCTCAATGCTCGAATTGCTATGGCTACCAGATACTTGGACGGAAGAGTAGAAGAAGTGCGGAAGAACTGCATGGACGCCAGTATCTATCTTGAACTGTCGGCTAAAACCGGAGAAGTTAGACGTGAAGAGGCTAAGCTTTTGCCTGCTTCCCCTGAGCAGGAATCAGTTGCAAAACAGGAATAAGAAATACAATACTTATCCAGTACCAAGATGGCCAACAACATTTATAAGGAGTTGCTTCGGAAATATACGTTAGACGAGTTGAAAGTTCCGAAGAAAGCAGAACCGTCTTTGGAAGTAGACGCACCAGTTTCAGCAGAACAATCTCTAGAAAAAATAACTTTGTCTACGCCAGTTTTATCTCCAGAAAAAGCGTTGTCTGCGTCAGTTCCTTCTCAAAAGAAAGATTCGTTTATAGATGCGTTGAAGGAGGTGAAAGAAGGATTAGTCTTGTGGGGGTTGGTAGTTGGAGTATTCTTCGGAGCAGCATATTTCAAAAAAATGGATTCACAATATGAGTTTGATGGATATATCGGCAAAGAAAAAGTCCATTTTTATGAAACCCTGCTGCAAAATACAGACAGATTAGAAATAGAGAAAGAAGGTGGAGAAAAAATACTTTATCTTTCTAATTGGGTGCGTGATGAAGAGGTAAGCGAAGTAATACGAATAAAACCAAATGGAGAAGCGGTAATTATCTGCGATGATGATTCTTGTCTGGAAGAAGCCACAAAAATAGCGCTGGAGTATAAATTAAAGATACTGGAAGAGAAGAAAACGAAGTTCAATGAATCGTTAAAAAAGTAAGTGCTGATTATATTACTCAAAAATGGCTCGAAACATTTACGAAAAGATATTGGAAAAGTATTCGTTAGACGAATTAAAAGTTCCGAAGAAAGCAGAACCGTCTTTGGAAGTAGACGCACCAGTTTCAGCAGAACAATCTCTAGAAAAAATAACTTTGTCTACGCCAGTTTTATCTCCAGAAAAAGCTTTATCTGTACCTGTTACTTCTCCAAAGAAAGAGTCTTCTTCAAAGGATCCTGTGTGGCCGAAAGTAGTTTTTTTTGGAGTTGTACTGGGATTAACCTTCAGCGGGGTATACATGTCTAAACGTAGCCTCCAATACGAGTTTGACGGGTATATCGGCAAAGAAAAAGTCCATTTTTATGAAACCCTGCTGCTAAATATAGACCGATTGGAAGTAGAAAAAGAAAACGGAGCAAAAATAATTTATCTTTCTAAATGGACTGATGATGAATTGGTAGGCGAAGTCATATCTGTCAATTCTGGAGAAGAGGTAATTATCTGCGATAATGATTCTTGTTTAGGTGAAGCCACGAAGATAGCTTTAGAATATAAATCAAATATACTGGAAGAGAAGAAAACGAAGTTCAATGAATTATTAAAAGAATAAGCATTGCATAAAACAAAAAAAAATGACACCAAACATTTACGAAAAGATATTGGAAAAGTATTCGTTAGACGAGTTGGCTGGAAGAGATTTCAGAGATAGTCTGGTGGTTCATCCTGTGGTTAAATGCAGATACGACTTAGTCTCCGCCGACTCTTGGTTCTCCGCCCTTCAGGCTTTGCGTCAGCAGGGCAGCAGCAAGACAACTGTCATCAACGGACAGACATATGTCCGCCCTTTCACCCTGAAAGAGAACCTGCAGGCAAGAATAGAAGATTACAATACCTCGGTAAATCAAGACGGCACCCAGCGGACAGAAGAAGAGCGCATGCGCTTCTTCACTACATGGCTTGATTCCTGCTCCGGTATCCATTACCTTGCTCGAACTAAAAAATTTAAGATTGTTCCGGTCTCAAATGAGCTGATAACTTTGACTCAAGCTCCGGTTAATGATTATCTGTCTGTCCCTTACGCTCAAACTTCGGGAACTAAGCTTGACAGCGCCCGAGGAAAATACAATCAAGCCCTAAGCCGGGCAGAAGTCTTGGAGCATCCGGCTTGGCGGGCAGCCGTAGAAGAAGATAGAGTTTTGTTAGGCGAAGCTTTTGATGTTATGCGCACCGTCAAAAACGCTCCTGCGGGCTGGAAAGGAATGGGCGTTTACGTCTTGTCGAACCAGGCGCAGGACGAGTTAAGGCCGCTGTGCGCCAACGACCGAGGCTGGCTCGGCAATGCCAATGACTGGAGCCTGCTCATTTGTGGTGGCCGCTTCCTGCGCCGTAGTCAAACGTCATAAGCGCAAAAATAAGCATTAAAAACAAAAAATGGAAGAAAAAGAACTTGAGCAGTATTGCCGTAGATTGGCCCATGTGCCGTATCAGGATGTGCCGTATCACGATGAATTGGCCAAAGTGAAATCTGTATTAACCCAGTTGGAGCAGAGTTATTTTTCTTCTGCTCAGGAAGAAGGAATCAGGAAGATAAGAGACGGTTTAAGTGCTTTGGCAGACCCAAGCAGCCTTCGGGAGAAAGTGCGCTCATTTTTTGCCGGAGAAACAGGCAGATTAGAAGCTTTGGGAGAATCATTAGCTGCTAAAAAAGAGGATATTAAAAGTTTTAGGGGAGCTTTAAGAGAGAAATTCAATTATGAAAGCCAAGCTCTCCATACATTATCTCTTACGGTTCAGGCATTAATCATGCTTAAAGAAGATTATTGTTCCGAAAAAGAGATTCGCAAAGAAGAACTCGCTTCTTTCAGCCAGCAAAGTGAAGAAGAGCGCTCCCGACAGGTGGAAGAGTTATTAGAAGAAAAGCTCAAGGAATCAGGAAAAGAGTATTCCTATGCAGAACGTCAGCAGATAAGAATAAATCTACAGGAACTAGGCCGAAAGCATCTTTCTAAAACTGCTACTTCTTATCTTCAGCTGGTTCATGATATCAGTTTGATTGAAGGATTAGTAGTTTCTTACTCTCCTTTGACTGTCCACAGCGAAGAGACAGTTTTATTGCTGAATGAATTAGTCAAGTACACCGAGCAGCAGGCCGCTGCCGTGGAAGGGGTGCTCAATGCTTATTTAGGCATCACCAGAAAAGAGCTTTTTTACACTCTGCAGGGCAGCCTGCCATCAGGATTAGTGGAAAAAGTAAACGAATTGACTGGACAGATACAGGAAGCAGACAAACGCACCGGCCAGAAAGTGCTGGAACGGCTCTTCGAGAGAGGGCCAAGGATCCGCGCTCTTTCTTTAAATGGAGTGGTGCCAGGAGTAGTAAAAAAATTAACTGAAGGAGAACCTTGAACATGACCAACAACAGCAATAATAACGCTTACAAACGAATGCTGGAAGAAAAATTGAAAGGCATAAGCTTGGATGATCTTCTCGCAGGAAAGACTGAAGCTCAGCCGCCTGCTCTTATAGTGCCAAACACACATCAAGAAATTAAAAAGATAAATCATACACTAAACATCGAAAAAAGGAACATCGAAAAAAGGTTAAACTCTTCAGAAAGAGAAATTCTTCCCGAACTCCCGTCTGAATTTGAAAGGATTCTTCTTTTTTCTCCGCCATTTGAAAGTTGGAAACCATTCGGTCAAGGAGCTATTGTAAAAGTGGCTAATATCCTATACTCTTGTTCAGTCGAAAATTCTCCAGCAGAAATTTTTGCGGGAGATTTTAAGTATTACTATGGCTATGGTCGGGGAGCGTTAGCTTTCCCCCACTACAGTACCGATGAATTTATTTCGCTTAAATATACTAATCAAGCGTATCTTTGTCCCTTACCTCCGGCAAAGCCGTTTAATATTCGTTTTCCTAATGATGGGAGAGGGATTTCTTTCAGTAATCTACTTTGCTGGGCTGGTTACAACGAGGGGATAATCGGTGTGGTTGGTAAACCTTTTAGCACTAATCTGGTGGCATATTCAGATAAGAAATCAGTTTCCACTATAGCTAAACTTAAGTCATCAAATGGAAAGATAACTCTCTTTCAATCAGGAGAAGGAGCGATTGTTTGTCAAGGGACAAGATTTACTTTGTATCGAGAAGCAAAACAGGAAGGAATAGAGCTTTACACGGGAGGTTGGAGTGAAGTCAGATCATGGAACGATGATTTGCTTGTGCGTATCGGTCGAAATATCACTCAGTACTCTGCAGGAAAAGAAAGCAAGTTGCTCTATTCGGGAGAAGGAACTGATTGGGTAATGACTGGCTGTGGGTTACTTGTTGTCAAGGGTGATAGCGCACTTCATCTTAAGACTGAAAAAGGTGAAAATTTTTCCTTTAAAGGAGATACAAAAGAGATTGCCGGGTACCCATCCGGCATGTTAATAGAAGATGAAACTAAACAGCTTTGGGCCATTAGACGAAAACGAGATTAAAATGAATAATAACTTTTACCGACGGATGATAGAAGAAGAATTAAAAGGCAGAAGCTTGGACGATCTTCTTTTAGGAAATACTAAAGTTCAGCCGCCTGCCCCTTCAGAAAGCATACTGGCAGTTCAACAATCTTCTTCGCCTATTCCTCAAATTGATCATTCAACGGAAGAGCAGAGATTAAAAGATATCCCTGATTCCTCTTCGAAAGGAATTACTTTACCGGTTCCTCTAAAAAAGAAATTTGACGATTTAAGCATATTTTATAAATTTGGACGGAGCGATTATGCATCCTATGGCAAAAGGATTCCCTGGCTGTTCCGCGGCTCATGGGTTCCTGAAGATTATGCTGCATTTTTAAATGCAGGAACAGTGGCGCGGGTGGGCATCACCACTGGCATATTAAACATATTGGAGAAATATCTTCAGAAAAAAGCATGGATTAACTTAAACGGAGTTCGAAGAGAGGATTTAGGGCTAGTTTTAGCTTTTTCGTCAGTGCCTTTTGAAAATGCTCCCAGAACCACACCTACAGATGAAGATTTTTATACCCTTGACTCCAGTGGAAAAGCAATCAGTAACAAAATTCCTTCACAATTTGATTTGGTATGTTCGAAAACAGCAGAAAAGATTGGGGTAATAAAATATCTGCTGCCAAGACTAGCCATCCACTTTAGCGCAGGGGAGTTTGGCGTTTATCGTAATGGCTATAAGTTTACTCTCGGTGAAGTTAAATTGCTGATACTCGGTTCTGCCATTCCAGACGAGATATGCTTTGCACAAATTAAAAGTAATCTAAAATTTAGCGAGGGAAGAGTATGATAAGCATATCTCAAGGAAAAATAAGATTAGAACGTAGAGTTATAGATTTGTCTACACTCCAGACTAGGCTTAAAGCTACCAGCAAAGATTTGGAAGGATATTATGATTCTTTTATCGCCCACGTTACAGAGATTGGAGATTATTTTGAAGATACCTCTGCTTTTGAAAGAGCCGTTAATGATGCGGCTGGCGATAAAAGGCCAAAGTTAATTGCCAGAGAGACAAAATATCCTTTTATGTGGGGATTTAGAGCTTCATTCATGCCATTTTATTTTTTAAATCCTTCAAAAAGAAGACTGCAGGACGATTATTTCATGGTTGCTTGTTGCACCACCTCCATCCCCCTGAAAACAAAATCCCGCCTAGAATCAACCAAAGAGAGAAAACCGCTGGATGAACTGTTACGTTCAGACATCGATGACAAATTCAAGCAATATCCCGGTTATGAAGGGATTATTGAGATTCCTAATGATCGAACTATTTCCCAAACTAAATCTACAACATTTCATGAGTCGCTTCATTATTTAATCGCTCGGTATCAAGCAGAGACCGGAAGAAATTTTGTTAATGAGGCCGTGAAAGAAAGTTCATCTCAACTTGAAAGATATCAACTGGAACATTTAATACACGAGGGGGCGGTAGAAATTCTCACCGATAGGTTGTTAACGCACGATCCCGATGCTCAGTTTGAGAATAGATGGCTTGCCAATTATTTAAATGATAGCTTCCGGCATCTAGCCTTTGGCGCTTCTGCTATCGCTACTGGAGTTTTAGCGGCATGCCTAATTGACAAACCGTATTTATTGCCTTTGGCATTAGTTCCGGGAAGAATACGGGATTATGCTATAGAGAGATATAAACAATCTAAGAAAAATGAACTGCTGAAACCAGTTTCGCATCCCAAATTTAAAATTTAGAAACAACGGCAATGCAACAATTAAACAAAAATGAATAATAATCCCTACCGAAAACTGCTGGAAGGTATTTCTTTAGACGATTTGCTGAAGAAAGACTTAATATCATCTTCAGCGAGAGAAAACAGTTCCTCTCTTCCCGAGGGATTAGAAGAGAGAGCATCTGCCAAAGAAAACGGTTCTATCCAAGCCGCTGACCACAGAGCTGCCGCGCCAATAAAACTATTTAAAGATATTAATCGGTACAGAATATTCAAAAAATCAGATTTTCCTAATTTTCCTTTCCCGTTTTTTCATCTGTTCCAAAGATTGGATGGATTAGATTATGCCAAGCTCCTTGCCTGCGGCACAGATCTCCGGGTCAATCTTACTTTAGAGATGATACGAGCTATCGAAGAAGCCAATACGAAAATAGTTGGTCTGGCTGAAATTTCTAATATCGCTGACCTCAAGGCCTTCTTATCTTTCTCTAATCTGCCGTACGGAAATGCGCCCGGTACTTGGCCGGTGGTGTGGAAAGAGAAGGAAATCACCAGAGAATTAGAACTAGTTTCAGACTCGGAAGGAAAGATAGGTAAAATTTATTACGTCTTGCCTCACGTAAAAAGAGTTTTTATTTCAGATGACGGCATGCTGGGAATTGGAATTACTAAAGAAAAATGCAGTTTGGGCAGGGTGGGCGTAATCTATTTTGGTTCTTGTATAATTAATAAAGAACACGATTCTGTATTAAAATATAAATTATCAAATATAAATTATCTTTATGAATACGAGTTTAAGAAAATATAAACTTTGAGGATGATTCTTTTTAAACCTTTAGATACCTTTTTCGAATAAGAACCCCGCGTTTTCCCTTCCATAAACCTTTTAAACCATCCTCTGAAACGGGCAGTTCTTTCAAATTAAGAATCAACTCAAGATAAAAAGAGGCTGAAAAAGAAAAGATTTTCATGGAAAAAAACTCTCTTGTCATCCGCATCGGTGGAGAAGCCGGTTTTGGCTTGGCCGCTGCTGCCGACATCCTAGCCAAAGTCTTTGTCAGGCTGGGCTATCATGTTTTTTCCAGCAAGGAATACGCTTCTCAGATTCGGGGCGGCCATAATTACCATACCCTAAGAATTTCTCCTCGGCCGGTTTTAGCCGATGCCGATAAAGTAGACATTCTTCTGGCTTTTGATAAAGAAGCTCTCCATCAGCATCTTCCCCATCTTTCCGCTGAGAGTTTAATATTATACGATGATAAAATTCAAAAAGAAGATATTCCTTCCAGTTTTTCGTCTTTTGCTCTGCCTGTCCAGCAGATAGGGATAGATTTTCGAGAAAAGAAAGTAGACAATACCATTTTTCTTGGCGCAGCCATCCGTTGTTTAGGCATAGACATTAAAATCTTAGATGAGATAATCACTCACTTTTTCAGCGGCAAACCAGCCCATATTGAACGTAACCTTCACGCAGCCAAAAAAGGTTATGAGATTATTTCTTCAACAAAAATAAGCTTTGTCTCTTCCCACCCAAGTAAAAATACTTCTTCTCTATCTTTCCTTAGCGGTAATGATGCAGTTTCTTTAGGTGCTCTTAAAGCCGGCCTAAACTTTCATGTTCAGTATCCTATGACTCCGGTTTCCGGCATCCTTCATTATCTTTCTATTGAATCAACAAAAAATAAATCGCTTAAGGTCGTCCAGGCAGAAGATGAGATTGCAGTCATTAACTTTGCTTTAGGAGCTTCCTTTGCCGGAGCAAGAGCCATGACTGCCACTTCCGGCGGAGGCTTTTGTCTTATGACTGAAAGTGTGGGATTGGCCAGCATGGCCGAAATTCCATTAGTGATTATCGAAGGCCAGCGCCCCGGCCCTTCAACCGGCCTGCCTACAAAAACCGAGCAGGGAGATTTGCAGTTCGTTCTTCATGCTGCTCCAGGAGATGCTCCCAGAGTTGTCCTTGCCCCAGGGGACATTGACGAATGTTACACTGAAACAAAACGAGCTTTCTACTTGGCGGAAAAATATCAGCTGCCAGTTATCGTTCTCTTAGACAAATATCAGGCAGAGAGCTTCAAAACCTTTGATTTAGAAAAAGAAGAGCTCTCCTTGCTATTAGATTTTTCTCAGCGCTGGGGAATCAAAGAGAAAGTAGAAGAAAAAGAATTGCTTCGGGGAATGTTTCCTCGCTATGTCGACCAAAATTCTTTCCAGCGCACTCTGCCTGGCACAAAACAAGGCATGTATACCTGTGCCGGAGACGAGCATGATGAAACTGGAGAGATTATTGAAGATCGAGAAACCCGCATTCGCATGATGAAGCGAAGAATGGGTAAATTGAATTTAATCAAAGCCGAACTGCCTAGCAATCAGATTTACGGCTCAGAAAACGCAGAATTGACAGTAGTTGTCTGGGGAAGTACTAAAGGAGCGGCTCTAGAAGCAGTAGAAAAGTTAAACCGCGAAGGAAAGAAATTTAATCTTTTACAAATCAAATATATGTGTCCATTTTTAGAAGAGCAGACACAAAAATTCTTACACCAAGCCAAGAACTTGCTTTTGATAGAGAATAATTATTCTGCTCAGTTAGGTTCATTAATCCGAGAGCAGACTGGAGTAGAAATAAAAGACAAAATTCTGCGTTATGACGGAAAAACTTTCACCGTCGATGAAATCTATGAGGAACTGAAGAAACGATGCTGAAAGAAGAGAAGATTATGGAAAAAGGAGAAACCAAATTCACGTTTAACGATTTTGCCCGATGCGAGCAGCCAAATTGGTGTCCTGGCTGCGGGGATTTTGCTATCCTTGCCAGCATCAAAAAAGCATTGGTGGAGTTAGAAGTTGCTCCTCATCAGGCGGTTTTAGTTTCTGGAGTAGGCTGCTTTGCCAAACTGCCATATTGGGCAAGGACTTACGGATTTGTCGGTCTGCACGGCCGCGGCCTGCCGGTGGCTCAAGGAATTAAGATGGCTAATCCTCAACTTAAAGTGATTGCTTTCGGTGGAGACGGAGACGGTTATGGGGAAGGGGGAAATCATTTTCTTCACGCCTGCCGAAGAAATGTCAATATCGCTTACTTTGTCCATAATAACGGAGTATTCGGTTTAACCACAGGCCAATATTCTCCTACTTCTCCCAAAGGAACTAAAAGCAAATCTAGTCCAGAAGGCTCTATCGAAGTGCCCATCAATCCATTGGCTCTAGCTCTTGCTGAAGGAGCGACATTTGTTGCCCGGGCTTATTCCGGCCATCTCAAGGAATTGATAGAACTGATGAAACAAGCCATCGAACATCCAGGATTTGCATTTATCGATATTCTTATGCCCTGCGTTTCCTTCGGCCGGGACCTTAAGTATTACAACGACAAGACATACTATCTGGAAAAGCCATTCACAGACCGGGGAAAGGCCGTGGATAAGGCCTTAGAGTGCGAAAAGGAAGAGAGCTACGCGTTAGGAGTGTTTTATAGAGAATAATGACCATCTAAAGCATGCACTTTAATTTTTCTCAGTATGTTTTTAATAGGCTTAACACACTTGGTATGGGGGATTAATCCATAAAGTATTTAAGAGGACAGAAGAAGAAATATTCTTCTTATTCCGAGTAGGGGATAAAAAAGAGTTTGGTAAATTTATGGAAATCAGTATATTCGGTTTGGGTTATGTGGGCGTGGTTACTGCGTCTATTCTCTCTCAGAAACATCGAGTAATAGGCGTTGATGTCAATCCTGCAAAAGTAGAACTAATTGCCCAAGGCCGCTCACCGATTGTAGAACCAGGAGTTGATAAACTGCTGGCTATAAGTCATACTGCCGGCAGTTTAGAAGCAACAGTCAATGCAGAGTACGCAATAAAAAATTCTGATTTATCTATCGTCTGTGTCGGTACTCCTTCTAATCCGGATGGCAGCCACAATCTGTCTTATCTTAGGGGAGTACTCAGTCAAATTTCAGAAGCTATTCCAAAAAATGGACCCCACCATTCAATTATCATTCGTTCTACTGTTCCTCCAGGCACTACTGAAGATTTGTTTGCTACGTATCTCTCTGGTTGCAATGGCCAAGCAGGAATATGTTTCAATCCAGAATTTCTTCGGGAAGGCAATGCCGTTGATGATTATCTTCATTTTCCTATTGTGGTGGCGGCGTGTAGTGATAAGAAAACCGAAAAAAAAATAAGAGAGCTTTATCAAGGAACCGATGGAAAATTAATTCTTACTAATTTCAGAATAGCAGAAACTCTAAAAGTATTTTGTAATATTTTTCACGCCTTAAAGATTTCATTCGCCAATGAGATAGGCCGCTTCTGCACTGCTTCCGGAATAGATGGTAATGAATTGATGCAGATTTTTTGTCAGGATGATCGGTTGAACGTTTCTAAGAGATACCTCCAGCCAGGTTTCGCCTATGGCGGCAGCTGCCTGCCCAAAGATCTGCGTAGTTTAGAACGCATGGCTAGATTAGCAAATGTTTCTCTACCTGTGATTTCTCATATCGCTCAATCAAATGAAGAGCAGATTGCTCATTCTATCAGAAGGATAGAATCTTACAAAACAAAAAAGATAGGGATGGTTGGCTTGAGCTTTAAACCAGACACTGATGATTTGCGGGAAAGCCCTTACGTTCGTTTAGTGGAATATTTTATTGGCAAAGGATACGACCTTAAGATTTATGATAAAGATGTTTCTCTGGCCAAGCTGATGGGAGCCAATAAAGAATATATCGAGAGAGAAATCCCACATATCAGTTCACTTTTAGTCCCTAATCTGGATGATTTAGATGATCGAGAATTGATTGTCCTTAATCGCACTGTAGAAAAAGAATTTGCTGGGAAATATATCGTGGATTTACGATAATCTCTTAGTATAACCCACCCAACATACTAAATGCAAATACCAACTGCAAAAATAGCCGCATGAAAATACTCTTTGACATTCTTCATTTGGCTCACCTTAATTTTTTTAAGCGAGCAATCTATCAACTAAGAGAAGAAGGATTTGAAATTAGGATAACCTATCTAGACCGGGGAAAGATCTCTCGAGTTTTGGCCAAAGAGTTTCCAGATTTTGTCTGCACAAAGATCGGCACTTACAGCCATACTTCGTGGGGTAAGATTCCCATGGTTATAAAACGAGCCAGATTATTTAATAACTATCTTCGGCAAGAGAAACCAGATCTTACTGCTGGGGTGGGAGATTTTGTTTTAGCTGCGGTCTCTCGTTCTAAAGGCATCTCCTCGATTCAATTTTATGATGATTATGAATTCAAAGCCAATTTCCGCCTCTCTCAGCTCTTTGCCAAAAAGCTCTTTATTCCGTTTGCCATCCCTGCAGACAGCAAAAAATCAGTTCAATATCCCAGCTTCAAAGAATTGGCCTATCTTCATCCCAACAGCTACAAACCGAATAAGAAATATCTTCGGGAATTTGATCTTAAAGAAAATCAATTTGTTTTTGTTAGGGAAGTGGCCGGCATCAGTATGAATTATGCTGACTTAAAAGAAGGAAGTCTTTTGCCATTTATCAAATACCTGCATCGGCAGGGAATCAAAGCTATTCTTTCCCTGGAAGATAAAAAACAAAAAGAAAAATACGCTCAATTTTGTACTATTCTAGAAGAACCGTTAGAAGATATTTATTCTTTAATTCATTTTTCCAGTTTTGCCCTTTCTTCTGGAGACAGTATGGCCAGGGAAGCTGCTCTTTTAGGAGTGCCCTGCATCTATACCGGCGGCCGCAAGATGAAAGTCAACGAGCCGTTTTTAGAATGGGGGGGAATTTACAAATTAGAACAAGAAAGCGATATTCTTAAGAAGATTAACGTATTACAGCAGAAAAAAGCAAAAGTAGAATGGTCAAACAAGATTGACCAGATAATCAAAGAAAGATTAGCCGATACCACCGAGAGTATCTTGCAGGCTTTGAAAAAAGAACTAGTCAAATGAAAAAAGTTTCTATCTACACCATCGCTCTGGCCGTTTTCCTTATTTTATACAGTCTTTGGATTATTTCTCAGATGAACACCATCCAGCTTTCCTACGATGAATCTCGTCATGCAGCCGGAGGAATGCTTTGGTATGATTATATTAAGACAATTGTTTCTGACGGCTATGTTCACTTCGATGATTTTGTCAACCAATATCAAAAGATGGGTTACAATGCAGGATGGTTTGCTAATCAAGATCCTGCTGTTGACGGATTAATTAGAACTCCGTTTTACTTTTTGTTTGGCCCCACTTTTTTTGCGATTAGAGTAATGGCCGTGGTTTGTGCACTTATTAGTGCAGTTTTACTATACCTCATCGGTTGTTATGTTACCAAAAAGAAAATCATTGCTTTATCAGCAGCGATTATCATGTTGATGTCAACGTTATTTTATATGTATACCACCATTCAGGCCTTAGCCCCGATTCCCATAATCATGATGACTTTATTCTGGTATTACTTTACGTTTATCCGTATATCGAAAAAAAACTATACCCTAAAATTATTTAAACTTGGAGAAGTTACTTTTACTGTTAATTTCAGTTGGAACATCTTGATGGGGGGTTTATTTTTAACGCTAGCTACTTTGATTCAATACGCGGCTGCTTTGTTTATAGATATATTCTTTGTGATGTATATTCTTTATCTCATCATCGCATCTTATTTAAAAAACAGAAAAATATCTGTACGGTTGATTTCAGAATCGGGAGCATTGCAGATTATTTTTATCGCTTTCCTACAAAATCTCACCTTTTTATTAATCAGTTATAAATGGTTGAAATATAACTTATTTGAGATGCATTGGTTGGAAAGAATTCGGTATTATACCTCTTATGCTTCATCTTGTGCTCATGATTTAAATTATCTTTCGCAGAAGTATCCTTGGATAGCTTTTGGAACACCATTTTCTAATTTTACATATATGATTCATGGTTATTTGCAAAGAACTTTATTTTTTACTATATTCTTTGCTTATACAATCTATTGTTTATTCAAGAAGAAAATCGAAGATGAAGAAACTAAAAAACATTTTATTATTATTACTTTATTCTTTTTAGCTATTTATCTCTATTTTTCATTTAACATGTCTAATCATCAGATTCGTTACATTGCTCATGCATTTCCCTTTGTCATTTTAGCTTCCGCGTATGGATTATATCAACTTGTTTTTTCTAAATTAAAACAGAATCAAGTATGGATTTATGGGGGAATTATTCTCTTGTTTGTAGGGGGGTTGTTTATAGTAGATGGTTGGATGTATGATAAAACTTTTCAGGAATTTGGCTCGCAAAATGATGAATTATTAGATTATTTACGGTCTAAACCTCCAGCAAAAGTATTATTACATGCTCCGGGAACCGGTAGTTCTTTGCCCCCCCAAGGTGATTGGTATTATAATCCTGATTATGTTATGTTTACTTTTATGCGTGCTAAAGAGGGTTATAACCCTTTCGTTTTTAAGCAGCAGGGACATTTATTTGAATATCAAAGAGATTCATTGGAAGCAGTAGATTATGCTGCTAAAAATTTAGTTCAACAGTTAAAAACAATCCCTCTAAATATTCCTGTGTATATGATTGTTTATCGTTATCATGAGCCAGGGTTTTATTCTGCTTTTGGAAAACACTTTTTAGAAAACGGTTTTTCTGCCCAGAATTTGACTTATTGGACAATTTACTACCGAGAGTAAAGATGATTATTCCTAAGAATAATAAGTTAATAATTTCCTTAATCAATATCTTTGACCAAAATATCTTTTTTCATTCCATAAAGGGTAATGGTCTTTTGATAAATAAAATTATTCTTCTTATAGAAACATTGCGCACTTTCTAGTTCTTGACCAACCAGCACTTTCAATTTTTTCATTTTTCTCAGTTTTAGCTCTTCCAGAAGAGCGTTAAACAAGGAAGAGCCGATTCCTTCTCTCTGAAATTTTGGCACCACAGCAATAGCTAATAATTCAGTATCTGCATTTTCAATAAAACAAAGTTTGCCATAACTTAACGTTTGCAATATCTTTTTTATTGTTGATGGCTTTTTTATTATTTGATAACCGATAGGAAGGGATAGTTTTATTGGCGATTTTAATACTATTCGTCTAATGAATGTGTCGCTATCAAGAATACAAGAAATAAACCCCGCTACTTCCCCGTCTTCTTCAGCAACGAAAAGAATACTTTTAGGATCATCTGCCAAAGCCGTGTACATACCAGCCAGAAAACCAAGACCTAAACTAGAAAGAAAAGTATTATTTAATGCCGCATGGTGGATTTTGGCAATTTCATCAGCATCTCTTTCATTTATCTTTCTAATCATTAATAACTCCGTCTCATTTTAATTGTGATAACTCTTCATTTTTTAAGAAAGAACTTTTTGATATGCAAAGCGACGATTTCTATTTCATTCTTATCCATACTGATATCATTGGGAAGCATGATTCCCCGTTCGTTAATTTCTTCGGTGACACTCTTTAATTTTTCATTTTCGCAGATGATCGTACTCGGAAAAAAGGAATGTTTATGTAACGGATAAAAAAAAGAACGGGTTTCTATTCCCTGCGTATTCAAATATTTTGTCAAAGCGTCTTGTATTTCTGCATCTTCGCAAAGGACTCCAATCAACCAACAATTACTTTTTCCATTGTCTTTTTGCCAACTAAAATGTTTATCAAGCTCATGTTTTTGAAAACATTCCCGGTATAATTGAACAATGTCTCTCTTTTTGCTGAGAATTTTTTCGATATTTTCTAATTGACCTAAACCGATAGCTGCTTGCAGATTAGTCATTCTGTAATTATAACCAAAATATTTATGAAGGTATTGTTTTTTTGGATAATCAGGTAATTTATTGATAATTTCTATTCTTTCTTTGCCGTGGGATTTAAGAAGGTCTATCTTTTCTTTAAGAACACTTTGATTAGTGAGGCACATGCCGCCTTCTCCAGACGTGATTAATTTATTCCCGAAAAAAGAAAAGCAGGCGACATCAGAAAAAGAACCACTTCTCTTGCCCCCATATTGTGAGCCATAGGCTTCTGCTGCATCTTCGATGATGAGTAAATTATGCTTTTTGGCAATACTTTGTATTTTTTCCATTTCGCAGCAGTTGCCAAAAATATGCACTGGAATGATGGCTTTGGTCTTTTTAGTGATGGCTTTTTCAATAAGATTTACATTAATACACCAATCATCTAAATTACAGTCCACAAATACAGGTATTGCTCCACAGTATTCCACTGCTTCAACAGTAGCAATAAACGTAAAAGAAGGAACAATAACTTCCATCTCTTTTCCAATACCCAACGCAACAAGAGCAAGATGAAGAGCGGCAGTTCCTGTATTTACACCGGTAGCATAAGAAACTCCAATATACTTTGCAGACTCTTCTTCGAATTTTTTTACATATTTACCAGTTCCTATATCATTATGGCAAAGGCAGTCTAACACATATTCTTTTTCCTTGGCTTCGAGATGAATGAGGGGCATAGCAATCATGAAAACCACCTTCCCAGGGCAAATTTAAGCATTTCAGTTCCCATTTCCCAAGATTCATGAAGTATACTTATCTTGGAATCTTTACGTGTATCACTGTAATGCACGGGAATTTCTTTTACTTTTAAATTCTGGTCAAAACAGAAATACAGTAGCTCCGCATCAAAAGAATAAGTGGTGGTTTGTATTTTAGGAATAATCTCTTTAGCAACTTTTTTGTTCCAGGCTTTAGCTCCGACCTGGAGATCAGTCGTTTTTATTTTTGGAAGCAGCAGACGCCAGAACAGATTGTAAGATTTGGAGACAAAAACTCTGCTGAAGCTGCGATTTTGGCTAGCTCCCGGGGCATATCTAGAACCCATGGATAAATCAGCTTCGTTAGTTACCACCGGTCGAATAATCTCCGAGAATTTTTCTGGTTCGATGGGAAGATCGGCATCAATGAAGGCATAGAAATCATACTCTGTCTGGAGATTAATCTTAGCAATTCGACCGCATTTGGAAGGAAAGTCAAGCTCTGAAAAAATTACTGACTGGTATTTTTTTGCTAATTCTTCAGCAAGGGAATTAGTTCTATCTGTGCTCTGTCTTCCAGCAATGGCAATTTGAACGTCTATCTCTGGGAAACTGTTCTTATTAAACAGTTCTACTAATCTAGGAATGGTTGTTCCAAGAGTCTTTTCTTCATTATAGACGGGAACAATTATCAGTAACTTTTTTACAGGCATTTAAGGATATAAAAGTAACCCTTTTTTAAAGTTATTGGTAATACAAAATAACATTCCTCAATTGATTATTTCTTTCTTTAAATGTATAAAGAAGAATCTTCTTTCTAAACATTTTTAAAGAAGATGATTTTTTAGAAAATAAAAGTTAACTAAACGTTTGATACTTATCTGCGGGGAGGTTAAAAATGAGGCGAGGACGCGTATTGATTACTGGAAATTTAGGATATAATGGCGCTGCAGTAGTTAAAAAATTAAATGCTGAAGGATATTACACTATAGGTTTAGATATCCATTATTTTCAACATACTTTTTATAAAGATGATTCAACCCTCCCCCAAGAACAGATTATTAAAGATATTAGAGAAGTTAATGATTCTGATTTCCAGGAAAACTTGAAAGAAATTGATGCAGTGGTTCATCTTGCGGCTTTATCTAATGATGCGCTTGGAGAACTGAATCCTCAGTTGACCATGGATATTAATAAAGAAGCTTCAATAAACCTCGCTAGATTGTGTAAAAAGAATAATATTAAGAAATTTATTTACTCTTCTTCGTGTAGTGTTTATGGTATACAAGATCCTAACGAATCTGCTACTGAAGACTCTCCGTTAAACCCATTGACTACCTATGCTAAAGCAAAAGTAGAGACCGAAATAGAATTAATTAAATTGAATAGTCCAGAATTTAGGGTGATTATCATGAGAAATGCTACTATGCATAGCATCTCTCCAAAATTACGTTTAGATTTAGTTTTAAATAATTTAGTTTCCTCAGCTCACATCTTTAAAAAAGTAAAAATTTTAAGTGATGGTAGTCCTTGGAGACCTTTACTGAGCATAACTGATTTTGCTAACATTGTCTCGCTCTTTATAGAAAATGAAGCAAGAGATATTATCTACAATATTGGATTTAATGAAGAGAACTACCAAGTAAAAGATTTAGGAAAGATGATTAGCCAAAAATTGGGGCTGCCTTTAGAGATTAATCCACAGAATACTCCTGATGAAAGAAGTTATAAAGTTAACTTCTCTAAACTTAAAACGGAATTTCCCCGTTTGAAAATTTTGAAAGGTGTTAAAGAAAGTATCGCGGAATTAAAACCTTATTATGAAGAAAATAATCTTTCCGAAGAAGATTTTTCGGGAGTTAAATACTTTAGGATTAAAACCTTGAAGGATTTAATTTCCAGGGGAATAATTGACTCAGAACTGAAGATGAACTGAATAAAAACTTTTTTGAAATGAATGATGGATATATCTATAATTATTCCCGCGTATAACGAAGAAACGCGGATTGTCCCGACATTAAACACTCTTTTTTCTTTTTTGGAGCATCATCAGAGCATTAACGAATATGAAGTAATTGTAGTGGATGATGGCTCTAAAGATAAAACTCTTCAAGTTATCCCGGTTCATCAGCATTTGAAAGTGATTCAGCACCAAGTCAATCAGGGAAAAGGAGGCGCTGTAAGAACAGGAGTGTTAAATGCTAAATACGAAAACATTTTGTTTATGGACAGCGATTTGGCCACCCCCCTAGAAGAGTTGGATAAGTTATGTCCTCGGTTACAACAAGGCTATGAAGTAGTTATTGCATCTCGTAATCTCCCTAAATCAAATATTTTAACTAAACAGCCAAAATACCGTCAATTAGCCGGCAAGACTTTTCCTCTGCTTGTCCGCCTGCTCTCTGGCTTGCCTTATCGAGACACTCAATGCGGCTTTAAACTGATGAAGGCCGGCCCCGGAAAGGAAATTTTTAAACGCTTGACCATTTTACGATTCGCATTTGATGTAGAAATGCTTTTCATCGCCAAGAAACTGGGCTACAAGATAGCCGAAGTACCAGTTACCTGGATCGACCAAAGCGGCAGCACTGTTCATTTCTTTCGAGACTCATGGAGA
>Ga0208375_1000043_pt1 | contig 213247 bp, 164 predicted proteins | sample RifOxyD1_FD_184038 | JGI IMG/M metagenome (GOLD analysis project Ga0208375, IMG submission 184038) | Soil microbial communities from Rifle, Colorado - Rifle Oxygen_injection D1 (SPAdes) | ecosystem: Environmental > Terrestrial > Deep subsurface > Rock core/Sediment | place: Rifle, Colorado... | reverse complement strand
CTCTCGCTTGTATTCTGCTTTGAAGTCGTAATCTTGAATTTTTTTTACTAAATCTTTTAAATTTTCCATCCGAAAAATTTAGCAAACTTAGTACATTTGGCCCACTTTTATTTTACATAATTGGTATTATTTCAAATTTTCACAAAAGCAACCCTGATCGATATACAAGACAACCCAAACACTTTGAGTCAATACGGGAGGTTAAAATAAACTAAGAGAATATCTTTCTCGCTAAAGCGCTAAATCCCCCTTTTGTTAATCTAGAACGGGGGCGGAATGTAGGATAAAGAAGAGTAAAAAAGTTTTTTTGTGCATTTTGGGGTGGCCAGTTACGAGCGGAATCGTTGGCCAGTTGCCTTTGACTGCCTAGAAAATCTATATCAAATTGAGGTCGCACCCCTCTGAAATAATGCGAATACCAAGGTTGTCAAATTGTTCTCGATAGGTTGAATAGATAGCAGACATTGGAATAAAACCTGCAAAAGGTTCAGTCTCCAACCATGGCTTATCTATTCCAGAATTCACTAAACCGACAACATATAGATTGCTATCAAAGATAGGTCCCCCTGAATTACCTGACACGCTCATACAATTTGAAGCAAATTCATTAAATTTTAATATGTCGGGAAAATTATTGCTTGAAACTCTAACTTCAAATTTATGGGTAACACGGCAAGGAGTAGTGATCTTTTTTATCATTTGATATTCCGAACCCATTTGGTAATCAGGATGGTCCCATGGGTGCCCGATTAAAAAAACGAATTCCCCCTCAAGCTCTTTTTCAACGTAGTGGGGAAAAGGAAACAAGCGACGTGATCTTTTTTTATGATCTGGAATAGGCTCACTGGCCCTTATTAACATAGGAGGGTATTTTTTTATAGGCTCTCCATTAACTTCAAACAAGGTAAAATCAAGTCGCTCATCAGTAATTATAATCCGACGGCAAGTAAAAGCATCTATTTTCTTTATTGTTCGAAGCCTACTATCTAATTCGTAGTTAAATCGCAAAACTGATCGAGAGCATTCATCTTGGGTATGAATACAATGATGGTTTGTTATCATAAGGTTGCGCCCAACCAAAAAGGACGTGCAAAATGACCCTCCTGGAGCTTTATCAAATCCAATCGAAGCTACTCCTTGTGAAATACGCTGTACTTCTGGGGTAACTCTCTGCGATTCAGGGTCAATAACATACCGAAGAAATTTGTCTAACTCATTGCTGTTCGAAACATCCCTTGCAAAGCATGATCTTCCATATAGACCAATTGTGACCATTTTTATGGTCAAGGCACAAATTATAAAATAAAAGATTATACGTTTAATTCTAATCTCCAAAAATAATCTCTTTTGATCGCGTTATAGTGATCACAATTCTAATATTAAAAATCTGGGCCATGCCCGTTATTTTTCTACTTTTGTGATCTTGCTCAGAAAAGCTCGTCTTTCCGCGCAAGACCTATTATCGGCCAAAGTTTCCATTCACAGTTCACTCATTAACTAGAGTTTTCGGTCAACACATTTGCTTAAAAGAGCTTCAAGTTCGCGAAACACAGACTGTTTTTTTTGAAGCTCTGGAGGAATCGGTTGTCCCAAAATCTTTAGGGCGGCCTTGGATAAAAAAAACTCAATTCCGGAATTAGATAAATCATATTTCTCTCTGGCGAAGGCTTCTAATGTCGGAATGCCAGATCTATTGTTCAATATGGCCAGCGTAGCGGCTGCCTCAATACGTACAAGAAGGTTTTCGTCATTTAATAATTTTTTAAGAAAATTAATACCTTCGGTGGGTTTCCTTATATTTAAAACCATACCAGCAACGCCATACGCTGGAGATTTGGTCTGATATAAAGTTTCTATGCTTATTAAGGTATTCTCCGATTTACCTTGAATTTTTGAATCGCCAGATCGCAATTGTTTCTCCAGAGCAGCTCTCAGCTCACTACAATTCATACGCACCTCCTCGCTGCTTGCAATATAAACAATGCAAAGTAAAATTACTCCAACTGTCGAAAACAACTTAAATGTAATTTTCATAACCAAATATAACCACTAAGAAGCGCCGCTGGAAATTGTTCGCGACTAAAAAAAATGATATTGTCCCAGAACTGATGTGTTTATTCATCACTTGAGTCCTAAGATCGATTATTCATTAGTTCGATGTTAACCGAAATTTTAATTCAGAAAAAGTCATTTGAAAATTTTATATAAAAATAATTTTTACCGTCTAATAACCTGAATTTGACCCTAAATTTCCCCACTACAAGTTCCCGGCTTTTTAAAGGTTTTAATCGCTTTTACCAATGAGATAGTGGTTGAACTGGCAAAACATCTCCTGAAACCAAATGTTGCTCCCATCCCTGTTTAAATCGAAATGGGAACCGATCTAAGGCAGTTTATACATCGATTGGTAATGTTGATTTCGAATGGACTATGGTGAGATGTAAAAACTGTAACAAAGTGTTTCATCCTCTAAAGGATTTTTTTGATCTCGGGAAATATACCAAAATTTCCAATGAATTTGAAAAAATATGTATGAACCTAGGAGGGATAAAAGGGGTCTCCCCAACTCCCCTCCGCTCTGAAATCCTACCAGAAATCCTAAAATCTTAGAACTAAAATTGTTAGCCAACTCTGAAAAGGCCGAAAGACGCGCGCGTTTATGAAATCCCTTGGATTTGGCCGGCCAGAATACAAAGCTCTCACGAGCTTCTAGCTGAAACCTCTGTTATATTGATAGTTTTTTAAAGACATTTGATCGGATGTATAAAAATTTAATATTAAAAATCTGGGCCATGCCCGTTATTTCTTTGTCTTTGTGATCTTGCTCAAAAAAGCTACCCTTCCTGCGCAAGATTCATTATCCGCTAACGTTCCCATTGTAATTTTGTTGAATCTATTTTCGCTTCAATCGTTCGATCTATTTTAATTTTACTGTTGCGCTTGGATCGCTTCCCACGTTTTCTTTTTCCTTTACCATTTGGTGGTGGAGGCCCACTGCCTTCCATCGGTGGATCATTTTTTCTGCTATCAATTTTTGGTATCTGCGTTTCGCCTTCGAATTTTCTAATCTTGTTTTTAAGGTCTACTATTTCTTTAGACAGATCACTATTTTGTTTCGACATCGATTCGAGAATACCGTAGAGGTGACGAACTACTAAGTCGCGAAGCTCTCCAAGGCCAAGTCCGTCAACAATGCTGCTAGTAATTTCTCTTAAATTGAACATTAAGAGATGATGCCATACTTAAAACAGAAGGCCGAATAAAAAATAACTAATTCCTCACTTTTATGAGCATGCCCAAAATTATGGGCACCTCCTTGGTTCATACTTGTTTCCTTCTCAACATAAACATCAGATATTCCTCAGGTGCAATATTATTACGTATTTTAGCGGAAATAAGGGCCAAAGATATGTTAAAATTAACCGTAACGAATATAGAATCGAAATAGTAAAGGTTGTGCACAATGAGACTAGATATGAGAGAAAAATCACCTCAAATATTAAAAATGATCAGTATCATCAGTATCATATTGTTGGTTGGATGTTTGCCTAAGTCTAAACTAATGCCTGTCTCTGCGCCTCAAGGAACACCTACAGTATTGTCGAAGCCCCAAATAGCTCCAACAGTCACACCTACACCGAACTCAATATCGTCAATGACCCCTGATATCACCGCACCAACGAAAGGATCGGCCATAACCTCCACCAGCATTACGTCATCATCCCTCACTCTAAACTGGGGTGTCGCCACCGATGCGGTAACTGCACCGGCCTCTCTCCAATATAAAGTCGTTCGCTCGGCCTCAAACAATATTACAACCGTAGCAAATGCTAATGCCAATGGAGTTTTAATTTTAGATTGGTCTGTTGCCGCTGTTACCTGCGCCGTTACTGGACTGACCGCGAGTACTTCATACTACTTTGCCGTACTGGTTAAAGATGCCGCTGGCAACGCTGCAATTTATACTCCTATTTTGGCAACGACTCTTGTAACTACAGCTTTCGTTCTTGAAATATTTAACCGAAGTTCTGCTGCAATTGAATACGGTTTTGATTTAATGGAAACTTTTGATGATATTCAAGATTGGCAAGGCTCACAAAGGCTTGGGCAGGCCGAGAAAGGGATAATGTCTTCTGATTATCCAAAGAGGATCGATGGAAGCAACACACCTCTTAACGTTTATGATTATTGGGTGTCGACAGATCCAGGCGATGATTTTATCAAAGACCATCGAGTTAATGGCGGAAAAATATGGGACCCCAAAAATACTGGAGTTGGTAAATCATTATGTATGGATTTGAGTCACCGAGGAGATAATGGATTGGGTAACGGAAAAAATTGGGGACCATCACGTTTTGGTACTTATTTTGGGAGTTTGGACGGAGTAACTGGTGATCATACACATGGATACAGAGAAATGTATGTTTTTTTTATGGTGTATATTAGTAAAAATCAATGGCCTACGCGGATTGATACAACGGTAAGTCCAAATATGGGGTATTACGTTGAAGGAGATCCATATACTTTTTTTGCCTCCTGGAAATTTATGACCATGGGGCAAGGTTTTAAGGAACCTTGGGTGCATTCGCAAGGTCCTGGTTCAGGGAATGTCCCGGAATATGCTAATGCTAAATCGACTTACGGTTGGTATCCCAATGTCGTTCATTACAAGCCACATGGTGGGTTACCTGAACTCAAGTATGGAGATATAAGCGACTATATTGGTACACAAACTAATCCTGAGGCCCCGTGTATAACAGAATCTCACGGCCTGCAACCAACGGGTTTTACAAATATTTCAAGTCCAGCTGATCAATGGATAGGTGTTGAAATTCGATATACTTTAAATACTCCAGGGAAAGATGATGGTAGTGAGCAAATGTGGTGGTACGAGGCAGATGGAACAGAACATCCCATAGCTCCTCTCACTGCACTTTGGCTGCAGTCAACCTGTAGTTTTAATCGTGGAGATAAAATGAATTTGTTTTTTATTGGAGGAAACAACAGCGCCACTTATCTTTGGGGTAATAGCATGGAACCTAGATACTATGTTGATGATTTCATAATCCATGGTTCACGAATTGGTCCAACGTATTTTTCCAAAAAACTTGGGGAGAATCCAGGGTAAATTTTTTATATCTATGGGAAATTCCTTTTTTGTCACCTAAGTTGAACATAGTCCGAGTTTGACAGTCCAGTATTCTGACTAAATCTTTAATTTTTTGTGGATAAAGTAGAGAAGAGGTCGTTAAACTTAATCTGTGACAAAAAAGAAGAACAACACCTTCATAGAAATCTTGGAAGATTTCTGGGACAAGTTTAAGCAAAAACATACTGGATATGCAACAGATTATTACGACTCCATAATTAATAAAACGATCTCCTGTGGCGATCCAACTTTTGGGTACGTTGAATATGGTTGCATGAATTGTGGCCAGTCAAGACACGTTGTCGCCTTCACATGTAAAACTAAGTTTTGCTTGAGATGCGGGAGAGTGGCATCTGAAAACTTTGTAGCGCAGGTGATGGCCAGGCTTCATCCAGGGATTGTTTATCGTCATTTGATTCTAACCATTCCAGAGCAACTGTATCCATTTTTCTATAAGAACAGACACGGTAAAAAATTATATAACAACTTCTATCTTTGTGGACGCGACTTTATCGATGACGTGTTTTCTAGGGTGACGAAAAAGGATTTGAGGAGCGGATCAATTATTGTTCTCCACACAGCTGGAAGAAAAGGAAATTATCGGCCACACCTGCATATAATTGTGATGAATGGAGGCATTGATCTTAAGACTGGTAAGTGGGTAGATATCCCATATTTCCCCTATGAAAAAATCCTACCGAAGAAGTGGCAATATCATCTACTCAAAATGGTACAGAGCTTTGATCCGAGCAAAAAAACGAATAAGTTGGTAGAGGAACTTTATCGTGGATACCCAAATGGTTTTGTAAATTTTTTCATGAAAGGTGATGTTCCAAAGGGGAATAAAAACTTGGTGAAGTACCTTTCGAAATATCTGTTTCGGCCAAGTATATCACTGAAAAGAATTGTAAAGTATGACGAGGACTTGGAAACTGTAGAATATGAGTATGCAGATCATCGGAGCAAAAAAACGGAGAGGGAAGTGACAATGATGGGAAATCTGACAAACATTGGTTGCCTTTTACTGGGGTTGTTGACTGGAATAGACTTGGAAAAAACTTATATGGTAAACATTTGCTACAGTCAGTGATGATTGAGGCGTTCCCTCAAGAAACTAATCGGCCAACCGCATCTGAGTTTTTAAATCTTGCCTACCAATCGGCCATTCAGTGTAAAGGGAATGTTCAAAAATGGCCGTAAGCAGATAGTTATTATGCAACCAACTTAACCTTGGCCCCAATGCCGGCCAGTTGGCTTCTTAGTAAAGAGCAAATATTTTGACTGTGTAAAAACAGATGGCCGCAACGGCCGCAGAAAAAGGAATAGTGACAAACCAGGCCATGACAATTCTTGAGACGATGCTCCAGTTTACTCCCGAGCGGCGAGAGGTTATGCCTACTCCTACGATGGCACCAGAAATAGTATGAGTAGTAGAAACTGGAATTCCCAGTTGTGTTGCTAAAAATAAGGTCATGGCCCCGGCGGTTTCGGCACAAAATCCATGTACTGGTTTTAGTTTGGATAACTTCATTCCCATTGTTTTAACAATCTTCCATCCGCCAAAGGCCGTACCTAAGGCCATGGCCAAGTGGCACGAATAGATAATCCAAGCAGTGCTCCAGTTAGTCATGGATAACTCAACATTTGCATCAAAAATCCCCGCAGCAATTAGAAGCGCCACAATGATTCCCATAGTCTTTTGAGCATCGTTGCCTCCATGGCCTAAAGAGTACAAAGAGGCGGAGATGATTTGCCCCTTTCTAAAAAGAAGGTCAATTTTTTGTAAATGCCATTTCCTAAAGATCCAATAAATAGCGATCATAATGATGATACCAATAACCATTCCCAAAATCGGCGCTAGTGGAATAAACAGCATTGTCTCTTCTAATTTTGTCCAATTAATTACATCAAATCCTTTATGGGCAATACCGGCCCCGGCCAATCCTCCGATAAGAGCATGAGAAGAGCTAGTAGGTAGCCCCCACCACCAGGTAATTAAATCCCAAATAATAGCACCCAATAATCCAGTCAACACCACGTATACAAAGGCCGGATCGCTAGCGTCGATATGGACAATCTTGGCGATAGTAGATGCCACTTTAGGAGCGAAGATAAACATCGCAATAAAGTTAAAAAAGGCTGCCCAAAAAACGGCCGCACGCGGAGAGAGAACTTTGGTTGAGACGATGGTTGCAATGGAATTAGCAGCATCATGAAATCCATTTATAACATCGAAAATCAGGGCAATTATTATGGTGACAATGACAATAGTTGGAATACTCATTTATCTTTATCCTGGTTACCGTTTTAAGTAGAAAGACAATTAAATCTAGGCCGATTCAATATAGGCACCTTCAATAATTTGAGAAACCTGAGCACAGCGATCGATAGAGGTTTCTAGGCGCTCAAAAATATCTTTCCATTTTATAACGTCGAGGGCGTCATCTTCTTTGAAAAGTCGAGAAAGAGCGTTGCGGAAAAGATCATCACCTTCATGCTCTAAGTCATGAACGCACTTGCATGCGGCCAAAAGATTGGCGGAGAGTTTTTTATTGCGAAAGGCCACTAGTGCCTTTTTGATTTCATTTTCGGCGGCGATTAAAATTCTAGCGAACTCTTTAACCTCTGGACGAATTTCAGAAATGTTATACATAATCATTCTGGCCACCGCCCCATTGAGGTTGTTGGCAATAGAATCCATTCGCTTCATCAAAGTGAAAATATCAGAGCGATCAATTGGAGTTATAAAACTTTTATGTAAGATCTCGATACAACCATGAGCAATGATATCCATTTCATGTTCTAAATCTTTTACTTTTTTGGCATGCTGCTCCCATGCAGAAGGAGAGGCATTGGCCATGTTTAAAACTTCTTGAGTTAGGGTGATGACGAGATCGATGTGTTGTTCAAAATAATCGAAAAAAATTGGCTCTTTGGGTAGGATGTTCCTAAACATAAAATCTCCATTGTAAAACAGATTGTTCTGAAAATTATTACCGATATGTCACTGTTTCCCCCTTTTAGTCTGAGTTAGAGGATTTGGCAATTATTTTTCAAAGCTCTTTTCGGAAAGCTATTCCGTCATAAGTTTTTTTATTTGCGTTTGATAAGGATCAGTTTGATTAATAAAATTCCAGGCAATTAGATTTTTATTTTTAATATACTCATCCTTAAAGTTAAACAGGAAGGAGATATGGGGAGTCGAGAAATGGCCCCACTTAGGACTCTAAATACTCTTTACATAGAAGTAGAGTTTTGCGAAAATTCACCAACTATTAATTTTTTACGGCAGGAGTTTTATGAAACTATTACTATTAAATATTTTGGCACTCATTTTATTATCGGGTTGTGGCATTCAATCTATTCCGCAGAGTAAAAATAACGTTGAAGCAACCTTAGCGGAAATCACTAATCAGTATAAACGGCGAGCAGATCTTATTCCTAATCTAGTTAATGTAGTGAAGGGGTATGCACAGCACGAGAGTGAAACACTTGTTCAGGTTACAGAGGCGCGTTCAAAGGCCTCACAAGCGACTATCGATCCAACCAATATGTCAGCAGAGAAGTTGCAAGAATTTCAAAAAGCACAAGGCAATTTATCGCAAGCGTTGGGAAGATTAATGGTAATCGTAGAAAAATATCCAGAACTTAAGGCCGATCAAAATTTTCGCGACTTACAAGCACAATTAGAGGGAACTGAAAATCGTATTACTGTAGCGCGGAATCGTCATATTGAAGCAATAAAAAATTTTAATGACTTGGTAACTGTTCCACCTTCTAGTTGGACTAATTCTTTATTTTTTCATCATGAAAAAATGGCCCAATGGACGGTATCGGAAGCAGAAAAGGCGGCCGTAGAAAAAGCGCCGGAAGTTAAATTTTAATGAATAGTTACTACAAAATTGTGAGAAAGCTACTATACATCGCCTTATCTTCTATCGTCTTTTATTCGGTCATGGCCGTGGTAGAGATTTCTGCTCTAACTGGGCCAGTAGAAGATCACGCGGAGATTATTAACTCGCAAATAGAGCGGCAAATTGATCAAATCTCTTTGGCGCTTAAAGATGCTACTGAAACTCAACTTCAGGTTTTAACGATTGCTTCCCTTGAAGAGGAAGATATTGAGTCTTTTGCTATTCGCGTTTTTGATAAGTGGAAGTTAGGCAATAATACTTCTCGCCGAGGAGTTTTATTGTTAGTTGCAGTTCAAGAGCGGAGGATGCGCATTGAAGTTGGCCAAGGATTGGAAGGAGATCTTCCCGACGCCTATGCTAAACGGATAATTGATAATTTTATAGTGCCGGCATTTCGCGAGTCGAGATTTTCTGAAGGTATTTTGGCCGGTGTAATTGAAATTATAAAATATACTGATCCTAATTTTGAAGCGGCGAAATTAATAGATTACAAATATCACCGGATCTCTAGATCAAATGGCCCAAGTACTTTAAGTTTGCCTTTCATTTTATTTATTTTATTTTTAGTAGTTTTTATTCTTCCTCGGCGTAGAGGATTTAGCTCTTTTGGTGGCAGTGGATGGGGACATGGAGGAAGAGGAGGGGGCCGATCTTCTTGGGGCGGCGGCGGTGGATTTTCTAGCGGGGGAGGAGCGTCTGGTTCCTGGTAATATGTTTTTGATCGAGGTGTTTGGTGAAAAATTTTTTTAGAAACATAAAATATCGCAGCTTGGGTGCTTTAATTAATGATGAACTAAAGGCGGCGGTTGCGGAGGCGATTGAAAAAGTTGAGCATACTACTTCTGGAGAAGTTGTGGTTATGATTGCACCGTCTTCTTCGGCGTTAGCGTACGTCACAACTAGCTGGATATTGCTTACGACTTCATTGCTGTTTACCTTTTTTATTGGTGCTAATAAATTAGGATTTAATTTTACCGAGGTGACAATTATCATCGTTAGTGCGCTGGCCTTTACTTGTGGTTATCTTCTTTCTCTTAGTTGGTTTGGTAAAAGATTTTTTTTGCATGTAGATGATCGTCACCAGAATGTGCTAAATCGTGCTCGTTTTGAGTTCCATCTTCATCGATTAAACAAGACACAGAAGGCAACTGGGGTCCTTATTTTTGTATCGCTATTAGAGCGAGAGGCGGTAGTGTGGGGAGATGAGTTAATTGCCAAGAAATTACCAACAGAAACGTGGACAAATATTTTAAACCATCTGATTGCCAACTTTAAAGCAGGGAAGTTGCAGTTGGGATTAACTGAGGCAATTGAAGAAGTTGGGCAAATATTAAAAGAGCATTTTCCGGCAGTGGCGACCGAAAGAAACGACAATGAAATTAGCAATGAACTTATTTTGTTAGAGGACTAATAAATTTCAGTCTGGACACTAGATGGCCCATGGCCTGGCATTTTTATTTTTTCTTTTAAATTCGATTAATCTTGCAGCAACACTGATTGAAATTTCTTCTGGACTAACGGCACCAATATCTAGGCCAACAGGAGATTCAATGCGCGAAATTACTTCTTCGGTAATCCCTACTTCTTTCAAACGGACAAAAGCTGCACTAATTTTTCGCCTTGAACCAATCATACCCAACCAGCCAAAGTCAGAATGAGTAACGGTTTCAAGAATTGTTTGGTCGTGGGTATGGCCTCTAGTGACAATCAGGATAAAATCTTTTTTTGAAGCTTTATATTTTTGAGCAAATTCTAAAAAATCAGAAACGACTACGCGATCGGCCATGGGGAAGCGCTCAGCGTTTGCCCACTCCGAACGATCATCAACAACGGTAACATGAAATCCTAGCATTTTAGCAATAGAGCAGGTGGGAAGCGCAATGTGGCCGGCACCATAAATGATTAAATGATCGCGGCCTTCAATTGGTTCAATATATGCCTGGACTTGTCCTCCACATGCCATGTTAAGGTCTGTGACAAGATTTAACTTTACTGTTTTTGCTTGCTGACTATTAATGACTTCTAACGATAGCTCGGCCAGTTTATTTTCAATTGCACCGCCCCCCACGGTCCCTAATATTTCACCAGACTCTTTAACAATCATTTTGGCGCTAGCAATTTGTGGCGCAGATCCATCAACGCTGATTAGAATGCAAAGCGCTGCCCCTTCACCGCTTTCTTGGATTCTAATTATTTCTTGATAGATGTTGATTGTTTCTTTCATCGTATTCCTGTTCGTATTTATGGTAGCGCCGTCATTTGTTGTATTATTTCAGGACTTAGTGGTTGATTCCAAAAATAGTACTTCACAATGTTGCCATTAAGCTGGTTTTGCTGATTAATATCACTACCAAGTTTGACAATGGTCGAGGCCTGCGGCAGAGACATGGAGGTTGTAGTCGCGAACGAGCTAGTTCCATTTAGACTGCCATAAAATCCGTTGTTGGTATAGGCATAGGCCGTTTTGTTGCGCGAATTCATTAATACCGGGGCCGGGGATTTTTGAGTTAGACTAGTGCCATTGCCGACTATTTCAAAATTAAGATAGCTAGATGGATCAAGGTAAATAGTGTGATGGTTATTTGTGTCTTGATCTGTGGCAAACAAAAAGGAATCCATTTGCGAATTTGGATATTTGTTAATCCACTCAATAAAGATAGTTCCATTGGTTGCGTTGATGTTGGCAAAACTTGAGGAGAGATCATCGTTAGATCGGGAGATCGAAGATCCGTTTGTTGGAATGTATGATGTTGGAGTGTCCCTTTCTTCAAGTTGAGCTCCAAACAGATAGATTGAGCCGACTGTTGCAATATCTGCGCTGGATGACAATACAGAGTTATATGCTACGAAAACACGGGCCTCCCAGTTGCTGCCAGTAGTATTGTATTCTCTCACCCAGAGACGAAACCATCCATTAGGATATCTTTCTATACCAAAATCTTCGGGTGGATTGCCACAAAAGCCAGAATTGGTTGATGATCCAGATGATAGATCAAAGACGGCACCCGCGCAGCTGCTAGCGGGTACTGCAAGATAAAGAGATACAATATGAGCTGTATTGGGTTTGGCAAACACTGAAAAAACGGCCTGGGCGGATGATTTGCTTCTCGTAGTTGTAACATAGCCGGCGTTAAAAGCATTGGAGTTGTCATCAGTAACCTCATCGGCCATTGTTGTGCTGGCCGGAGCAACTACTATGTTAGAGGTAACGGCCGTTGATATTTTAGTCCAGGCACTATTAGAAAAATCCTCTGAATAGTTTATTAGATTGGTGGAGGAAGGTTCCACCAAAAGGCCCATAATGTATAGAGCATAATCGTATTCAAATCGTTCTATATTGCTTGCTGCTTCTACATAGTTACCAGAGTTATTTAAATAATATCCGGAAGTGTTTCGAGTAAGATTCCACGCGCTGGGCATCGAATATTGAAAATCGTAAGAGTGGGTAGTTGCGACTATTGTTAAATTTATATCATGAGATCCATTAGCGTCGGAAATGGTTAATGTATCGTTACCACTTGCAATTGGTGAGTAGATACCACTTAAATTGTTAATGCTGCCAATAGCATTGTTGCTGTTAGAGTAATTTATAGGAGGGGTTCCTCCGAGGATGAATTTTGAAGCATCAAAAGAGAATTCGTAAGTGGCGATGAGATTTGTTGTTGTAATTGCAAGGGGTGCATTTTCGACAATAAAGCTAAAGGTATAGGTAGTCCCGAGTGTTAGGCCATTTATTCCTTGAGCAGAGCTGGGAATTCTAACGTAATATCTACCTGCAACAAGCGATGATACGGAATAGATGACATCATGGTTATCATTTGCGGCAGAAGAGTAAGTTATTGGTAAGCAAGCAATAAAATTTTCGTAAGTAGATAGTTCAATCGTTGTATTGTGGCATGATCCGCCGCTACTTCCTAAAATTGATTTTAGATCCATTTCAAGATTAAAATTTATGGAAACAGATGATATCGGGGCCAATACGGTTGAATCGCTAACTGGGTCTGTGGAAAGAACAGTCAAGTAATTGGGGATAGTGTTTTCGTTAGTAGTATATATCTGTGCTGTGTAGGAATCTTGGCCCACGTCCAGCACCACTGCTTTATCCGCCAATGTGCCCAGTCCAAAGTTTATTCCAAACGCTGTTGTTTCAGGATCAGCACAGGCCGCATCTTTATATCCAATGATTGTCGGAAAAACGATATCGTTGATTAGGTTAGTTCCTACCGGGATTTGTATATTGGTGGAGATATAACCGCTGTCTAATGGGAAGCAAGTGCTGACAAAATTGTCAATTGATGTAGTTGATGGGATTGCCGTTTTTTCTTGAAGTTTAGAAAGTTGTTCCAATTCATATTGGGGAATTGAGATTTTTATTGAATTTATGTTTCCTGGATAAGTACAGCCGAGACCTCCGCCATCATCATAAGCACAGCTCCTTATATTCAATGTTTTAAAGCTCTCTTCTGTCATGTAATCTTGATTTGCATATTGCGAAGTCGTAAGACAGTTGTTTGTATTAATTGTGAGTGAGATTGTGGTATTATTACCATCTAGTGTTTGCGTAATTTCTGAAGAACATCGAGCAGTACCAAGCATTATTGCGTTAGAGATTACTGAGCCTAATTCTTGATCTAGTCCACTCCAGCCCATAGCAATAAACTTCCAAGTGCCGTTTGTCAGGAAAACTGTTTTTGTTTCTAGTGGTGAGTTCAAACTAGTTACAAACGCACTATCGTTTGTGGTTGAGTATCCGGCAATAATGACTCCTCCGTTTAACTCAATGGTGCGAGTTCCTTGAGTGGCAAATTGTGTTGAGAATGTTATTTGAGATTTTCCTGGCCTTTTTGCACAAGAGTTAAGGGATAATACCACTAGTAATAATAATAAAAAAACTTTCAAAAGATACCTCTTATGTTAAGTGTCACTACAAAAATCATCCTGCCTACGTTTTTTTGATACTTAAGCTTATTTGCCACTCATCAATTTCATAAGTAAGAGCGTCCATTCCCATTGATTCTTTGGCCACTTTTTTAGCACTAATGGCCAAGGTTTCTTTGGAAATATAATCAAGATGTTCCGCAATAGCACGTTCTAACTCTTCTGCCCCCGCATAGGCAATAGTGATGCGATCTGCCACATTGAAGTTTAAATCTTTGCGTGATTTTTGAATTCGATTTACTACTTCACGCGCTAGGCCTTCGTTGATCAAATTCTGATTTAGTGTGCAATCCATATCGATTGAGATAAAGCGATTGGAGAGAGCATGTGTTTGTGCTTTTGCCTCGCGAAAAATTAAAATGTCATTTAGTGAGAAATGCTCGCCGCCCAAAGTTATCGATCCTTCGGCCTCTAGTTTTACCAAATCAATGGCCGAGATAGTCTCAATCATTTTTTTAAATTTACCTAATTCCTTTCCTAGGCGTTTGCCTAGTACTGGAAGATTGGGTTTGGCAGATAGGCCTATATATTTTGTCTCATCCTGGGAATATTCGATGTGTTTTACATTGAGTTCTGCTTGTATGTATCCTTCAAGTTTAGAAATCTCTTCTAGCATACTTCGGTCGCGATGAATGATGGTAAGACGGGCCAGTGGAGTTTTAACTTTAATTTGCACTTGATTGCGCTTTTGTCTGCCGAGTAAAATTAACTGCTGCATGCGATCAACGGCATCTTCAAGCGTGGTGTTAATCATCTTATCATCAGGCATTGGGTAGGTGCAAAGATGAACCGACTCTTCATTACTTTTGTCTCCAAAGATTTTCAGAGATTGATAAATATGTTCAGATAAAAAAGGCGCAAACGGGGCCATGGCAATACTCAACTCTCGGATGGCCGTATATAGTGTAGAATAGGCCGCGCACTTATCATCACTAAGCCCCTCTCCCCAAAAGCGAGAGCGGTTTAAGCGAATATACCAGTTCGTTAAATCTTCAATGAAGTTAAAGAGTGCAGGCACTACGTTGTAGAGACGATATCCCTCCATCTCGGTGGCAATATTTTTTTTCAAGGTCTGTAATTTGGATAAAACCCAGCGATCTACAATATTATCGCCGTATTTAAAGTTATGGCCAGCGCTCCAACCATCAACTTCAGCATAGGTAATAAAAAACTTATAAGAATTATACCAAGGAAGTAGTGCGCGTCTTACCATATCTTTTACTCCCGAGTCAGCAAAACGCTGTTCCTCTGCGCGCACAAGGCCGGAGTTAATCAGATATAATCTAAAAGCGTCAGCGCCGTACTCCTCCATTAAAGCATCAGGAGCGGTATAATTTTTTAGTCGTTTGGACATTTTTTTACCATCTTCGGCAGTAACGATTCCATTGACGATGACGTTTTTAAATGCCGGACTATCAAATAAAGCAGCGGATAAAACAGTTAGATTGTAAAACCAACCGCGAGTTTGATCGATTCCTTCTGCAATATATTCGGCAGGAAAGCCATCTTTAAACATTTGCTGATTTTCAAAAGGGTAATGCAATTGCGCATAAGGCATAGAGCCTGATTCAAACCAGCAATCTAGAACCTCGGGAATTCGACGATAGACACCCGGTTCATTAGCTAAAGAGAAGGTGAGTGGATCAACATTTTCTCGGTGATAATCCGTTAATGTTTTGCCAGTATATTTTTTTAATTCTTCAAAAGAACCAATACAAATGTGCTTTTTGCTAACGTCATTTGTCCAAATAGGAATTGGTGTACCCCAAATTCGATTACGCGAAATTGCCCAGTCGCGGGCCCCTTCAAGCCATTTGCCGAAGCGTCCTTCTTTGATGTGATCAGGAACCCAGTTAATTTCTTTGTTCGCGCGAATAACTTTATCTTTAATTTTTTCTACATTTACATACCAAGATGGAATGGTTTTATAAATAAGCGGAGTGTCTGAGCGCGGACAGAAAGGGTAGCTATGCACTACAACAGAATGATCATATAACCGGCCTTCGTCTTTTAAGCGCTTGATAATTTGTTTATCAGCATCTTTTACATATGTGCCGGCATAATCAGAAACTTCTTGGGTAAATTTTCCAGCATCATCAACCGGACAAACAGAGGCCATAATGTTTGCCTCTTTCATCACGCGGGAGTCATCTTCGCCAAATGCTGGGGCGGTATGCACAATCCCGGTTCCATCTTCAGTGGTAACGTAGCTATCGCAGAGAATTTGGAAAGCGCCGTTATTTGCCAGTTTTTCAAAATATGGGAAGAGGGGAAGATAGCGCTTGCCCTTAAGCGAGGCACCTTTAAATTCTTCAATAACTTTTAATTTGCGTTTTTGTCCATAAGTGGCCAGGCGAGCGGCGGCCAAGATGAGAAAAATATTTTTTTCTTCATCTTTTACTTTTACATAATCGATGTCAGCACCCACGCAAAGTGCCAGATTGGAAGGTAATGTCCAGGGAGTGGTGGTCCATGCTGCGTAGTAAGTATCTACTTGATCGGCGGCCTTAAATAAGATGGTGATGGCCGGATCTTGAACATCTTGATAATTTTGTGAGGCCTCAAAATTGGAAAGAACTGTTCCTAGGGCGGTGGAGAAGGGAACAACCTTGGTTCCTTCGTAGACGAGATCTTTGTCCCATAACTGCTTAAATACCCACCAAACAGACTCCATGAAAGAGGGATCCATCGTGCGATAATCATTTTCAAAATCAACCCAGCGTCCCAAGCGTTCAATAGTTTTTTGCCATTCGCTAGTGTAGCGAGCAACAATACCGCGGCATTCGTCGTTGTAGCCTTTTATTCCCAACTTGATCACCGCATCTTGGGCGGACATGCCTAGTTTTTTGTCGATTTCGTGTTCTATCGGAAGTCCGTGACAATCCCATCCCCAGCGGCGTTCAACGTAATATCCCTTCATCGTAAAGTAGCGAGGTACAATATCTTTCAGAATGCTTCCTACTAAATGGCCATGATGGGGAAGTCCGGTGGCAAACGGTGGGCCGTCGTAGAAAATATATGGTTTATTCGGGCGCGTTTTATCTAGAGACTTTTTAAAGATCTTATTTTTTTTCCAGAAGGCCAGAGTTTCATGTTCTGCTTTTACAAAAGAAAAATTGTCTTTTTCGACGCTAACTTCAACGTTGCTTTGTTCGCTCATGAGAGATCTCCACAAGATAAATACTAAAATGCTATAAAGAAAAGAATAGTATCGAATAAGTTACAAGGGGAGGCCATTTGAGTCAAGGGTGAATTAATCTAAATTATCGGGACAAAGAAATTATAAAAATCTCTTTACTATTTGCCGCTACTGCAAATAATATCCCCGGATTACAAAAAAGGGATCACACTGTCTTGTCTATAACAAGGGGATGTTTAATGGGTTTAAATATGATCGTTACTGTAAAGCAAGTTCCGGATACGCATGATGTTGCAAGTGATGCAATGAAACCCGATGGAACTGTTAATCGCGCAGCGTTACCAACAATTTTTAATCCTGAGGACCTCAATGCTTTAGAAGAGGCCTTAAAAATAAAAGATCGAGTAGGTGGAAAAATCACCGTAATCACCATGGGCCCCCCCAAGGCAGTTGATGTTTTGCGAGATTGTCTTTTTCGCGGTGCTGATGATGTGGTGTTGATCTCAGATCGCAAATTTGCCGGGGCCGACACTCTGGCCACATCTTATGCATTAAAATGTGCCGTGGAAAAAATTGGAAAATATGACATCGTACTTTGTGGCCGGCAGGCAATTGATGGCGATACTGCACAGGTCGGGCCGCAGTTAGCGGAAAAATTAGGAATTAATCAAATTACCTGTGTCACAGCAGTAAAAGAATTGTCCGATTCTTTTATTACCGCCCAGCGAGCTGTTGATGGTGGGCACGAGATCGTTAAGAGTAAGTTTCCAGTTCTTTTGACCGTTACTGCCGAGGCCAATGAGCCTCGTTCTCCTAGCGCTAAGAAAGTGATGATGTATAAAAATATTGACAAAAAAACTACCGATGAATCTTACGATGAGACCTATATGACCGCCGGTGATAATGCGGCATTGACGTTCATAAAAGAGTGGAATGTAGATTCTATTAAGGCCGATCCAGAGCAGTGCGGTCTTTCTGGTTCTCCCACCAAAGTGAAAAAAATTCAAAGTGTTGTTTTAACCGCCAGCAACACCAAACAGATTCAAAATAATGAACAATCCATTGCGGCCTTGATAAACGAATTAAGAGCAGAACATATTTTAGGGTAGGTCGACTGCGGCAATGTGGATAAATTGTGAATATGGAGAAAAAATATGAGTGATAAAAATGTAATGGTCTTCATCGAATACAATAATGGCAAAATTGCCGACGTTAGCTTGGAACTTATTTGCGAAGCTAAAAAGTTGGCCAGCAAATTAGGCAGTGCTGTAACGGCCGTGGCCATAGGTGATAAAATTGCCACAAGTTTACCTCTTTTGGGATATCACGGATGCAGCAAGGTTTTTTTGTACGAAGATAAAAGGTTGGCGAATTTTACCTCCGTTCCCTACGCCAAAATAGTAGTGGAAACTATCAAAAAATATAACCCTTATATCGTACTTTTTGGAGCAACCACAAATGGCCGTGACGTGGCCCCACGCGTGGCCTCGGAACTTAAATGTGGCCTAACGGCAGATTGTACGGATTTGCAAATCGGTGAACATGATATCAAAGATAAAGTTTACAAAGATATTTTACTACAAATTCGTCCGGCCTTTGGTGGAAATATTATTGCTACTATTGTTTCTCCTGAAAGCATACCAAGTATGGCCACAGTGCGTGAAGGGGTGATGAAAATTTCACCGCCGAATATGGAACTTACCATAGAGATAGTCAAAGAAGAACATCAGCTATCAGCTGATGATTTTATGAGCGAAGTATTAGAGATAGTGCGAAAGGAGCGCTCAGTAAATTTAAAAGGAGCAGCAATTGTCGTCTCTGCGGGAATGGGCGCTGCTGATGAAGACTCTTTTGCGTTAGTTAAAGAGTTGGCAAAAACAGTTGGTGGAGTAGTTGGCGCCTCGCGGCCATTTGTTGATTCTGGCCGTCTAGAGCGGGATCATCAAGTAGGCCAGACAGGAACTACAGTCCGACCGAATTTGTATATTGCCTGCGGTATCTCTGGCCAAATTCAACATCGCGCAGGAATGGCCGAGTCTAAACGCATTATTGCTATAAATAGCGATCCTAATGCTCCAATTTTTGGTATCGCTCATTATGGAATTGTTGGGGACATTAAAGAGATAATTCCTCGAATGATTAAGGCATATAAAAATAAACTTTAGGGTAATGAACTATACATATTATTAGAGAAAAAGTCAGGAGGCCTTGTGTCCAATTTTTATAAAGATAATGAAGATATTTTGTTCCACATTAAAAATCAAGATTTGAGTCGAATTGTTTCTTTGCGAGAAGATAATTTTAATGAAAAAAATAAATTTCCTTATGCTCCCCAATCATATGAAGATGCCCTCGATAATTACGATCGAGTGTTAGATATTGTGGGGGATATCGCTGGAAATTTCATTGCTCCTCGTGCTCCAGGGGTTGATGCAGAGGGTGCCCATTTTGAAAATGGAGAAGTTCGGTATGCTCAGGGTACTGCGGAAGCAATTGATCGTTTGAAAAAGGCAGATCTCTTAGGGTTTACCATTCCTCGTCAATACGGTGGAATTAATATGCCCAAGACGATCTATTCTGCGGCCATAGAGATGGTTTCCCGTGGTGATGCCTCTTTGATGAATATTTTTGGATTACAAGAAATTGCGGAAACAATCTATAAGTTTGGCTCGGATGATCAAAGGACGCGTTATCTTCCTCGATTTACTTCTGGTGCTGTGACGGGAGCAATGTCTTTAACGGAGCCAGATGCTGGTTCGGATTTGCAATCAGTTGCCACTCGTGCGGAGCAAGATAGCAATGGTGATTGGAGAATTACGGGAGTTAAGCGGTTTATTACCAATGGCCGTGCGCAGGTGTCATTAGTTATGGCCAGAAGTGAGCATGGTACAAGTGGAGGAAAAGGGATTTCTCTTTTTATCTATGATCGTGATAAAAATATGAAGATTCGACGCATTGAACATAAGTTGGGAATAAAAGGATCTCCAACTTGCGAATTACAATTTAATGGTGCCAAGGCCGAGCTTTTAGGTACTCGCAAGATGGGATTGATCAAATATACGATGTCGCTGATGAATGGAGCGCGATTAGGAGTGGCAGCACAATCGTTAGGTATTGCCGAGGCAGCTTATCGAGAAGCAGACAAATATGCTAAGGAGCGTTCTCAATTTAAGCAGTCGATTCGAGATTTTACGGCCATCTATGAGATGTTGACCGATATGAAGGTTAACATCGAAGCGGCCCGTTCGTTGCTTTATGAGACTTCTCGTATTGTGGATATTAAAGAGGGGATTGAAGATGCGATTGAGCATCATGTAGAACGAAAGAATGATTTAGGCGAAGATTTAAAGCGCTATACCAAGTTTGCATCACTTTTTACCCCGATGGTTAAGGCCTATGCTGCAGAGACTTGCAATAAAGTGGCTTTTGATGCTCTCCAAATTCATGGGGGGGTTGGATTTACTTGTGAATTTAATATTGAACGCCACTATCGTGATGCGCGTATTACTAATATCTATGAAGGAACAACTCAATTGCAAGTGGTGGCGGCCATCGGAGGAGTTACTAGTGGGGTAGTGTTGGAGCGCTTAAATGATTATGAAAACAGCAACGATTTTAATTCAGTTGCCCCCAAAATTGAGTTGGCCCGTCGTCTGCGCACACATCTAGAATCCGCGGTATCGTTTGTTAAAGAGATTAATGATGAAGCTTTTACAGAATTTCACGCCCGTCGCTTAGTAGAAATGTCTACAGATGTAACGCTTGCTTATCTTCTTTGTATTGATGCTACAAAAAATGATCGCAAGAAAGCAGTGGCCGAGGCCTTCCTTTCGAAGGCAAAAATTCGCGTAAAGAATGCGCTGGATTATATAACTTCCAATGACCGAGCAATTATAAATAATCACCAAAAAATTATCGGGTAATTGGAAGGATTGTAGATAATGAATAAAAAAGAACATAGTCGCATGTTAGAGGTGTTATTTAGTTATCCGCCAATAGCATCGCGACTAAATGAACGGCCTGGTGATAAGAGGCAGATAGTAAAAAATGCTAATGAGATCATGGCCGATCTATCGCTGAAGACTCTGGATAATTTTTCCAAAATTTTAGATGCGGCCATGGACCGTTTTTACGAAAATCTAAATTTGGAGATACCTCCGGACTTGGATTTTGAAAAAATTGTTACCGAAAAAAATGTGGTAATTGTTCCTAATCATCAATCACATGCTGACTATGTGGCCTTAAATTACATGGTCTATAAGCGTTTTAAATTTCCGCTTTACGTTGCAGGTGGAAATAATTTGAATATTATTCCCATCGGATCACTTTTTCGGCGCTCTGGTTGTTTTTTCATTCGGCGAACATTTCAAAATGATATTTTATATAAGCTGACACTAGAGGCCTATCTCTATTTTCTTCTTCGCGAAGGCCGTCCTATTGAATTTTTTTTCGAAGGAGGGCGTTCTCGTTCTGGGAAATTACTTTCTCCCAAGCTGGGCCTTTATCAGATGCTCTTGACTGCCCATCAGGCCATCTCGCCTCAAGAGCGCAAGGAACTACTGTTTTGGCCGGCCAGTATTGTCCATGAATTTGTTCCCGAACAGCGCGCCATGACAAGAGAATTGGAGGGGGCGGCAAAAAAGAAAGAAAGCTTTGCTCAATTGCTCAAAATTGTAAAACTCTTCTCCGTGCAATTAGGCAGTATTCACATAAGACTTGGCCGTCCAATAGTGGGCGAGATTGCGGCCGATGATGTTAAGAGTTCAACGTGGAATTTGGCATATCGCTGTTTTAGAGAAGTGGGTAGAAATTTATTAGTGACTCCAACCTCTCTTTTGGCCCTCATTATGTTAGATGATCCAGTCGGGGCCATTAAGTGGGATGAAATTTTGCTAAAGGCGCGAAAGATTTTAAATTTTTGTGAAAAATTTAATGTTCCGGTTGCAGGTACACTAACAGGTAGCGCATTAGAGGTAAATTTAGAAAAGGCACTAGATCTTTTCATCGCTAATGAGAAGATTAATATTCTTGGTAAATCAAGTTTTGGCCGAGTTTTTTATGCAATTAAAGAGGAGTGCCGACAAGAAATTCTCTACATAAAAAATACCATTGTTCATCACTTTTTAGTTCCCTGGATAATCAATTTGGGATGGGCAAAAATTTTTAATGGAGAGATTAGCTCAGGAGTAGAATTAAGGGAATTTTTTAAGCGAGAAAGAGCATCATTAGAGTATGAATTTTATCTTCCTTCTAATCCAGAAATTTTAGAAGTCACTTTGAAATTTATCTCTGGGATTATTGGAAGAGATCTTAAGGCCTTGGATGAAACACTATCATTGTCTAGAAAAGAGTATGCCGAAATTGCTAGGAACTTAGGAGTATTCGCGAGGGGAGTGAGTTATATTTATGAGGGTTACTATCTTTCCGCTCGGGCCATCAAATCATTGCTGTTTGAGTCAACCGCCGGACTAGAACCGACAGATTCCTTTTCTTACGAGCAATTTGAAAAAGAGTTTAATTATATTTTCGAAGAGGAGTTAAGAAGTGGAGAGGTTATTAAGTATGCTGAAAGCTGCTCTCGGCCGCTTATAAAAAATAGTTTTAAGTATTTTACACACGAAAAAATCATTGATAATAGCGATGGTAGTTACAGATTATTAGATCGAGATGGCCTGGAGCAAATAATTTCCCGGTACGCTCAAAATCTCAAAGATCAACTAAGCATTAATATAAAAATTTAAATAGGTAGGTCTGTAATGAGTGGAAAGAAAAAAAATAGCTTTTCCGAGGATAAAAAAAAATATCAAGAAGTAGTGGCGGCCATCACTAATATTTTTGAATACCTCGGAGAGAATCCGACGAGGGAAGGATTGAAGGAGAGTCCGGCGCGAATTGTTAAATCCTGGGAGCGTCTATTTGGTGGTTACCTGCAAGATCCGAAAGATGTCCTTACAACTTTTAAAGAAGATAATGTTGTTCCCTTTAATCAGATAATTTTACTGAAAGATATTGAATTTTACTCTACCTGTGAACATCACTTTCAACCATTTATCGGCAAGGCCCATGTGGCCTATATTCCAGAAAACAAAGTGATTGGAATCTCCAAATTGGCCAGAATTTTAGAGATTTATGCTCGCCGCTTGCAGATTCAGGAGCGCATTGGAAATCAGGTAACTGAGACTATTATGACAGTATTGGGGGCCAAGGCCGCCGCCTGTATTATTGAGGCCAAGCATCTGTGCATGGCCAGTCGAGGGGTGGAGAAGCAAAACTCCATTATGGTAACCTCTTCACTCAAAGGGACTTTTTTGGAAAATCCTAAGTCGCGTCAAGAATTGATGAGTCTCATCAAATAAATCGTTCATCAAAGAAATTTACTTTTTTTACAACCGATGTCATGCTATCCTCTGCAATGGTTGATTATTTTTATACCTAAGTAAGGAGGATGTTATTAAAGGATTTGGTTCTTCGCATTCAAGAGGTAGAAACAGTGGCCCAAGAGTTAATCATGAAATAAGAATTCCGGAATGTCGCCTGGTCGGGGATGATGGACATCAGTATGGAATTGTTTCCATGAGTGAAGCATTACGAATTGCAGAGGGCCAAGGATTGGATTTAGTAGAAATTTCCCCAACCGCTACACCACCTCTGGTAAAGGTAATTGACTACGGTAAATTTAAGTATGAAGCACAAAAAAAGGCCAATGAGGCTAAACAGAAGCAGCTGGTTGTGCAGCTAAAAGAGATTCAACTTAAACCTAATATTGAAAAACATGACTTAGAAACCAAGCTTAATCATGCCAAAAAATTTCTCGAAGATGGTGACAAGATAAAGATGGTTATGCAGTTTAGAGGCCGGGAGATGGCCTACAAAGATGCAGGGATGGAGAAATTTAAGAGCATTCTTGTTTCAGTTGTGGAGATGGGGGCAGTAGTTGAACAAGAACCATTGATGCAAGGAAATCGCATCATCACTATTTTAGCTCCTGATAAGCAAATTGTTAAAATGGCCCAACAGCGTGCACGCGAGCTGGCACAAAAGAAGGCAGAAGAAAAGGCCGCACGTCGAGAAGGGAAGCTCAAAAATAATAACGAATAGGTGCTATTTTCCTTTTACATTTTAGGAAGCTGCTGATATTCATACCAGTCATTGTTTTATTTTTTGTTAAAAATGTTGATTTTGAGGAGCGGTTTTATGCCAAAAATGAAGACCAAAAGAGCAGCGGCAAAAAGATTTTCTTTCACGGCCACTGGTAAAGTTAAAAGAAGAAGAAAAGGATTAAGACATATTTTAGAAAAAAGATCTCATAAGTCTAAGAAATTGGCAGGAAGGACAGATTACGTTCACCCAACAGATATGGGACGTATGCATAAAATGCTGCCATATGGCTAGTTAATTATTTTGGTAAAATAACAGAGGCCTGGGCCACAAAGGATCAAAAAAGTCCCCCACGGTTTCGTTCATAAGGAGACAGTTTATGTCAAGAGTTCGTCGAGGGTTTAAAGCAAGAAGAAGAAGAAATAGACTTTTGAAGTTGGCCAAAGGATTTCACTTTGATAGAAGAACAAAAGTTCGCCAGGCCGCTACCACCATTTGTCGAGCATTATATTTTTCATATGTTGGCCGCAAGCGTCTAAAGCGCGAGATGCGCTCTACCTGGATTATCAGAATTAATGCGGGGGCACGCCTACTTGGTAGTTCATATTCTAAAATGATGTGTGCGATGAAGAAGAACAATTGCCTCATTAATAGAAAGATGTTGGCAGAAATAGCCGCTACAGATTTTAATGCCTTTCAAGCAATTAATACTTCTCTGAAGTAGTAATAGTTGTTTAGTTAATCATTCTTATTATCGTTGGTTGTAAAAAGTTTCGAAATAAGCATATAATATAAGCTTGTGATTGAATCAAATAATTCAGATTTTTATGATGTTGGCCTCTCTATTTTAAAGAGAGTCAAAAAGACATTGCCATTTGATGTTTACATCAAACGCGCAGAAGACAAGTTTTCTAAAATATTTAATGTAGGAGATGAAGTCGATTGGGAGCGAATTGTCCAATACGAAAAAAAAGGTGTTAATAGCTTCTATGTAACCAAAAAAGATTATGATCTTTATACTTCCTTCATAGAAAAATTGGGGCAAATACTTATTCAAAAAAGTGCAACATTTTCTGCTGGAGAGACAACTAGTTTGCTAAAAGAGATGATCAGTTTTGCCGTAAGAGATATTGTGGCAAAGCATAGTGTCGATCAGCGAGTTGTTCAGACGGCATCGAATGTGGTGCAAAGTTGTGTAGGTAGTCTTAATGACGATCCCCAAGCACTTCTTCGGATTTTGAGTTTGATTTCCTCTAAAGAGTATGTCGTGAAGCATTCTATTTCGGTGGGAATTTTTTCTATTTTGCTAGCAAAAGGAAGCGGAATCGAAAGTGATAGCGTGCTTAATTTAATAGGAATGGGGGCCTTTTTACACGATATTGGGTTGTCACAATTAACTTTTAGTGCAGAAGATAAAGAATCTTTGACCGCTGAGGAGCGCAAGGAGATTTGTCGTCACCCGGCGTTGGGGAAGCAGATGTTAGATGGGATTCGTAACGTTAGAAATGAGGTTTCGCAAATTGTTTTACAGCACCACGAGCAACCCAATGGACACGGTTATCCAAATGGATTGCGAGACGGGGAAATTTATCCTCCGGCCAAGATTGTTGCAATCGCAGATAGTTTCTCGTCACTAATTGAAAATCGGCCATATCGCAAGGCATTTCCTCCAAAAGAGGCGTTGGAAAAAATGTTCGCTGACGGCCGCAAGTTTGATGGTGCCCTTCTTAGGGCCTTTGAGTCAATCTTGTTCCAAAAAAAATGAAATACTAGTTGTGTTCAATATCGACTAATACTCCATTCTCATAGCGTCGACACTCTCCGTTGGCGCGCATTTCAATGATGCCGCGGATTGGTAGATCGTCATCATAATCTCTTACGTGTGCAGTTACTTCTCCTTTGGGAATGGTTGGAAGATCTTCATCCGCGCCCTCGCTATACTTGGAAGAGATGGCCTCTACGTCATATGAATAGAGAGAGCGTTCGTTTATGAAGATACTCATATATGGCTGCATAACGGAAGAGACATAGTAGTTATTTTGATGAGGAAGTCCTAAAAAGTGTCCTAGTTCATGTAATAGTACGGAGGGGAGATCATAACTGATTCCACTGTCTTTTGTGTCTATGCTATAGCTAAAATCGCGGTAGTTTATAATAATGTCGGCATGAATCAATTCGAAATACTCTGAGGCCGATCCACGATTTTTAATTTTTGTAAAGTACTGGGTAACGGCCAGAACATCGGAATCAATATTGGTAAACCATTTATATGATTTATATACTCCCATTTCTCCATCATAGTAATCATCTATGTTGGCAAAGCTTTTATTGGCGGTGGCGGTAGTAGAAAAGTCGAACAATTTATAGTCAGTGATAATGTTGTCCCACTGATCGGCCATTGTCATGATTTGAGTACGTTCATCATCGGAGAAGTCGGATGATATTGATAAGCGAATAGGAGAGGCGGTTAGCCGCTGGGTAGACCACATTAGTTTGTCATAGTTGGTTATTTTTTGATTTTTATTAAAAGATGGCGCTCCTTTAGCAGAAGTCTCCTCTTTAAATTGGCAGCCAGTAAGGAAAAAAAACAGAAGTATAACTACTTTTATTAATCCATCACTCATACTATTTCCTCGGATTTGCTAGTATCTATTCGGTTAACAGAATAAAAACCTTAGGAAAATAATCAGGTATTGACTGGTAGGCAATCTAACTGCCCTTTTTTATAAAAGCTGGCCGATATATAATAATATCTATGCAATTAACCAACTTATCATTTTATTCATTTATTCTGTTTTTTGTTTTGATTTTAATTTTGCCGGCCTGGGCAGATATGGATTTAACGCAAAGAGAGGTTGATGCTGCAAGGGAGAGAGAAAAAGCGGTGGACGGTAAAAAAATATTGGCCGACTCTTTTTTTGATAGCGCAGCAGACTACTCTCGATTTATTGGCCGAATTACGGATCGTGATTTAACTACTAATGTGGTTAAAGTTTGGGCGGAAAATGGAAATGTAAAATTTTTGCGTTCAGGTGATAATCTTTTATTTGCGGTGGCCTCTCAAAAAGATGATAAACTTTGTCTGGGGTATGTGCGTAGCTCTGAGAAAAATTACTTTGTTATGCACATAAAAAATATCTATGACTGCTGGCAAGCAGATGATTTTTTTCGTATTGGAATGATGCTTCGTTTTAAGGCCGACATTTTGTCTCAGCGAGTGAAAGAAGCAAGTATTAATCGGCTAATTATTCTGCGAAAAAGAGAGGATTTTGCCAAACAATTAAATGCAGTAAATCATTTCCTTTGGACCTATGAACAGCAAAAAATTCAAGTGGCCTTAGATTATGATAAAAAAATTTTGGAAATGGAGCGAGCAAAGGAGCGGGCCATACAATCATTTCTTTCGCAAAAACAAGATAATATAAAATTGCAGGGGGAGCTTTCTTATCGCTTGGATGTGTTGGATAAAGATTTAGAAGATTCAAGAATAGAAAAAATAGAGCTTTTTGCAGATCGTTGGGCCTCTGATTTAGATTTAGGACTACCGGTCCAGACTACTCCACAATCTATAGTGCATGGGACATTGGGGGAGCGCAAGTTTGGCGATCGGGCGGGGAAAGACGAAAGATAATTGTGCGCTCATCTTGATATTTAATTTCCATTTTTAGTGCTGTAGCAATCCAAGAAAATGTTTTGGTAGAATAGAAGGCAACGTGAGTTGGATCATTTTTATAATACCAATTCTTAAAGTCGATATTATCGTTGTAGATGTCGGTCATTACTCCGAGTATTCCGCCAGGCAGAACAAGGCCGGCCAGAAGATTCCAAGAATTTTTAGGATTTTCAAAGTGTTCGACTACTTCCGTGCAGGACACAAAGTCATATTTGCTTTTTAAAGCATCGTGGTCGGGAAAAAAAAGAGGATCATAAATACGCATATTGCAATTTTGTTCCTGTAGCATTTTTGAAAGGGTAGGGCCCGGCCCACACCCAAAATCTAGTCCGCGGGCATTTGGAAAAAGATAGTGGGATAAAGGAGTAATGATCTGCGAAAGAAATTTTCTATATCCATAATCTTCCAGCGAGTTTTGGTGTTGCGCATATCGGTGGTTTTTTTCTTCAGGAGAGATTTGCCACTTAGATAGTAAAAAAATTAGATCACATAAATGGCAGCGATGATAGCGGTTATTGAAAAAAGAGGAGTGGTCTGCACTATCACAGAGAGGGCAGTTTTGTGGGCCATTGGAAGTTGGCAGGTTCATTGGGCCTTGGTATTTTCTACAATACTGTTGATTAATTTTTTAGCAATGTTGATATTTGTAACTTTTTCTAATAATTCAAACCCTGGAACAAGATTAACTTCTAAAACATAGTTGCGATTTTTCCAGCGAAGAATGTCTATGCCGGCATAGAAAGCTCCCGAGGCCTTTATTGCTGCTTGAGCTGTTGAAATTAAATCGGCAGGAAGTGCTGCAATGTTGTCTTTAATCCCATCTATGAAATGGCCATTGTTGCGAAAATCGTTTGCCCTGTTTTGCTTGGTAATGGCCCCTAAAATTTCTTTTTGGGTGAGAAAAATACGATGCTCTTCTCCCCCTTCTAAGTAGGGTTGAATCATAAATTTTTGATCTCTCATCCCCCAAAAAGTTTGCAAGATGGATTCCAAAGATTTTTTGCTTTCTAATAGATTAACTCCAATGCCTTTATTTCCACGATTGGCCTTGAGTATATATTTCAAGTTTTGCTTATCAAGTTCAGGAATGGATGTAATAAAAAGGTTCTGTATTTCGTCTATTAGAGAAGCATCTACTTTCCCGCGAAAAGAAAAGGTAGGAATAATTGGTATCTTGTTTTGAGAGAGCAGCAAGAATTGATGCATTTTATCACGAGTAGCAACAATGGCATTTATCGGGTTGAAGATCTTGGCCCCTTGTTGGGCCAACCACATGGAGAGCGAGAGATCAAATTCATCATAGCGAATACCGGTTATACGATTGAGAACCACTAACTCTTTTTGGGCCTTGGAGTTTAGAGTATTATCAAGGAAAAACTGGTGGTCAAAAGGATTGAGATGAGAAATCTTAATACCTGATTGTGTTGCTTCAGTTATCAGCCTTTGTGCACCATAATAAGAGGGATCTTCGGCCAGTAAAATAATTTCCAAAGTAGTAATCTCCGCTAGTTGGGCAGTTTTTGGGGGCCCATTATTTTTCTTCAAGTATTTACATTATACGCCGAAAAGATTCAAGAGGATATCTCATGTTGAGTTTAAAGTTAAAATAAAGTGCCATGAGAGTTAGGAGTTAGATGTTAACTAGTTTTTCAGAATTTAAGTTTTATCAATCCTTTCGTATTCCAGTTGATGCGTTAGATGAGCTACGCTTTTTGGTGAAAATAAGCGATGGATTGGATAATGGCCAATACATGGCCGATGCGAAATTACTAGACATAAGTGTCACAGGATTGGGATTTGCGACCTCGGAGAGGATTTCAGTCGGAGTCGCCTTAGATATTTCTTTGCAATTTAAAAAATACCATCTGGATATTCGTGGAACAGTTGTTCGGGCGTTTGCCAATATTAACAACGAGACGGAAATTATCTACGGAACGGAATTAGAAGCGGATAAGCAAATTGGCCACTTCTTAGAGCAATATGTGATGGCGTTTACTCCCAATAGATTAAGAAGTTGCTTGATTGATGCGGCATTAAAAGAGAGATATACCAGGCCAAGTGAAGGCTTTGAAATGTTTTCACTGCTTCTTAGCCTGTTTAGAGATATTACTCAGATGGGAGATAGTAAGGAGTTTCTGGATAATATGCTGATGGAAGTGGTGCGTATTTTAAATGCGCAGCGTGCTTCAATTTTTTTGATCAATCCCGATACTAACGAATTAGAGGCCGTTAGCGCGATGGGCGTAGATATTGCGGATTTTAAATTTGATTACAGACTGGGGATTGCAGGCTCGGTGTTCACAACAGGAGTCGCTCTTAATGTTGATACGAATACTGATAAAACAAGGTTTAATGGAGATTTTGATAAGCAGAATAATTTTAAAACCAATTCTATTATCTGTTATCCTATTTCTAATCGAGAGGATAAAGTAGTTGGCGTAATCCAAGTTTTGAATAAAAAAAATGAAGATCGCTTCACTCTTGAAGACGAAAAAACCATGAAGGTCTTGTCGTTAGTATTTTCTTCTGTTTTTCACAAATATAGTCCAATGTCAGAAAAATCCATGGTTCGGCGCTTTAGTGCCCCCTACGATCGCGAGAATGTTATTATTGGGAAGAGTTCATTTGTTACGGAGTTGCGCAAAACCATTGTTAAATTAAAAGATCTAGATTTACCGCTGCTTGTTTACGGAGAACGAGGTGTTGGAAAATCTCTTTTTGCGCAAATTGTTCACGTGGAAGGAAATCGAGGCCTGAACAAGTGTGATGTTATAGAGTGTCATCAAAAAGATATTGCAGAAATAGAGCGTCAGCTTTTTGGGTTGGGCGAGCATGCTTCAAAGTTAATAAAATGTCAGAAAGGAACTCTGATTTTAGAGGAAGTGGAGCATCTTCCGCTGGATCTACAACATCGATTGTATCAAGTAATAAAAAATAACAGCACGGATATTGACGGCATACCTCAGGCAAATGTTCGAATAGTAGCAACTACAACATCTGATTTGGAGCAAATGGCCATTAGTGGTGATTTTGATAAAGAGCTCTACCATTTTCTTGCCCAATCATATGTGCGTATGGATTCTTTGAGAAAGAGAACGGAAGATATTGAACCACTGCTTAATTATTTTTTACGCATAGAATGCCAAAAGCATGGCCTGCTTCTAAAGAGCTTTTCAGTGCGGGCAATTAATAAACTTAAAGAATATGACTGGCCAGGAAATATTAGTGAATTACAAATGTTAATTCAAAGGGTCGTGTCATATAATCCTAAGTTGCATGTTATTACCGAGGTAGAGTTGGAGGGCGATGTTGCTCCCCTATTTGACATTGATGCAAAAAAAAGAGTGTTTGGAGATATTAATCATGTCTCCGATAGCAATATTCCTTTGCGTGATCGCTTATCAATAATAGAAAGAGAGTTGATTATTGCAGAAATAAAAGTTCATTTAGGAAATAAATCTAGGGCCGCCAAAGCACTAGGTATTAGTCGAGAAGCTTTACGCAAAAAATTAATGGCCGCAGAAGAATTAGTTGGAAAGCTTGATAAAAATGTCAAATCCAAGCTCGGAGAAATCTCTGATTTTTCCTTGGATGATCTAGATAGCGAAGATGGTGCTGCGGCGACAAATAAGAAGAAGGCGGCATAATTATTGACGGATGTGGTAAATATTAATCAGAATCAGGCATAAATTTTAAATGGATATTTCTCACCTTGGGATCATCGCGGAATTCTGCCAGAAAAATTCCTTGCCAAGTTCCAAGCAATATCTCCCCATTTTCCACGATCAAATTCATGGATTGTTGTAGCAAGATGGATTTCATATGAGAGGGGGAGTCGTCAGTTCCTTCGGTGGTGTGGGTAATAAAAGGGAGATTGCGGCCGGCCAAATGTTTTAAAAAATTTTCAACATCACTAGTTGCATTTCGATCAAAGGCCTCGGAGATCGTAAGAGCGCAACTGGTATGAGGAATAAAAATACAAAGAAGCCCGGAAGTTCGTTGTTTTTTTGAATCGAAAGCATCTAAATGATGCTTGAGAGTTGATTTTATCAAGGAAGTAATGTTGTAGAAGTTTTCGCCAGTAGTTTTATATTCAGTAGTAATAAATGCCATTATTATCTCGCTTGCTTAGATTTTTATAAAGGTTTTGCTTAAGTTATGGCAGATATAGCGCAAATAGCAGCAAAACATAAGATAAAAATTGATAAAACTTTGATTTAAATGTAGATTATCTGGTTTTATAATTTTGAATTTAGGTCAAATTTTAATATGGTCTGAGCAACTTTTTGATTATGAGGCGCACGCTATGAGCAAGAGGAAATTATTTGGAACAGATGGAATTCGCGGGAAGGCCAACATTTACCCGATGACTTGCGAAATTGCCATGAAGCTTGGCCGTGCAGTAACTTTCTATTTTCAATCACAAAAAATGGCCCGACCTCTAATTGTTCTAGGCAAGGATACCAGACGAAGTTGTTACATGTTAGAGCAGGCCTTTTCGGCAGGTGTTTGTTCACAAGGCGGAGAAGTGATTTTAACTGGCCCCCTACCAACCCCGGGTGTGGCCTTCGTAACTAGATCAATGCGTGCAGAGGCCGGAGTAGTTATTTCTGCTTCACACAATGTTTATCATGATAATGGAATTAAAATCTTTGATGCCCAAGGACACAAACTTCCCGATGAAGTTGAATTAGAATTAGAGCGCATGGTGCTTGACCAGGCACTCGTACCGGTACAAATTGGGCCAGACTTGGGAAGTGCTAAGCGACTAGATGAAGTAATTGGACGTTATATTGTTCAAGTAAAGTCTGTGTTTGATGACAAGTATGATTTAGAAGGAATGCGTATTGTGGTTGATTGTGCCAACGGCGCTTCTTATAAAGTTGCTCCAATGATTTTTTCAGAACTTGGAGCAGAAGTTTTTAAAATTGGAACATCGCCTAACGGAACAAATATTAACGATGGCTGTGGCTCTCTTCACCCAGAAGTCTGTCGTGGTGAGATTAAAAAATATCGAGCAGATTTAGGGATTTGCTTAGATGGTGATGCGGATCGAGTGGTCATTATCGACGGAGATGGCCGAGTATTAGATGGAGATGAGATTATTGGTATTTTGGCCAAGCAACTACTTGATCAGAAGGTTATTAAAAAAGATGATGAGGTGGTGGGAACTGTAATGTCTAACTTGGGATTAGAGCGTTACATCGAATCCTTGGGCCTGCGCTTTTATAGGGCGCAAGTCGGAGATCGTTATGTGGTGGAGCGAATGAGAAACAGTGGAGCTGTTTTAGGAGGAGAACCTTCTGGACATATCCTGCTAACCAAATATTCTACGACAGGAGATGGACTTATTGCGGCGCTAAAAGTTATTGAGTGCATGAAGTATTATAATCGCTCCCTTCGAGAGTTGGCCTCAGTGGTAAAGCTCTATCCTCAAGAAATGAAAAATGTGATGGTAAAACATAAACCTCCATTAGGAGAAGTAAAAGAGATTCAGCAAGCAATCGTTGCGGCTGAGCAGCGATTACAAGACAAAGGCCGCCTTATCGTTCGCTATTCAGGAACAGAGTCATTGCTTCGAGTAATGGTGGAAGGTGAAGATAAGAAAATGGTTACAGAAATATGTAATGAACTAGTGGCCGTAGTTACTGAGGCATTAGGTTAGATCGATAGAAGTGAGGTTTGTTATGTTTCCAAGATTAGGTGTTAATATTGACCATGTTGCTACTTTACGCCAGGCGCGCGGAGAAGAATATCCTAGCGTGGTTGATGCTGCTAATGTGGTGTTAAATTCTGGAGCGGATCAGATTACAATTCATCTGCGTGAAGATCGCCGTCACATACAGGACACTGATGTAGAAACAATACGTCTAGTTACAAAAAAATTTGGCCGGCCACTCAACCTTGAGATGGGTTCAGCGCAGCAGATCATTGATGTGGCCATTGCCACAGCACCTGATTGGATATGTCTAGTTCCGGAAAATCGTCAAGAGTTGACGACGGAAGGAGGACTTAATCTAAACGATGGCAATGTGTTCGATAAAGTTCAAGATACCTTTAAAAAATTAAAGGCCGGGATTCCTCAAGTTAAGATCTCTCTTTTCTTAGAAGCAGACGCCAATGTAATTAGCAAAGCTTGCCAGATTGCTCCTGATGCGGTGGAGATTCATACCGGAACATACACCAGATTATTTCAAAATGGTGACAACTACGGCCATCATATTGATCGATTTCATGATGCAGTTAAAAAGTTGAGAGGGCATTCAATTGCTTGTCATGCGGGGCACGGGATTACAGCTGAAAATATTATTCCTCTTCTGGAGTCGAAACTTTTTGAAGAATATAACATTGGCCATTGGATTATTTGTCAGGCCCTATACGAGGGCATGGGAAATGTAATAAAGAGGTTTAAAGAGCAATTCAATAAATACCCACTCTAGGAGGATTCCATGGTGAATCTACCCTCTTCTTTTGTCTCCGTTGCGCAGATGAAGGAGATAGAAAAAAAAACCTTTATTGAAAGTGGTATCTCCGAAACAGTGATAATTGAAAACGTTGGCCTACGCGCTTTTGATTTTTTTCACGAACTGGTTATTCACGATAAAATTGATTTTAAACAAGAACAAGATTGGGCCATAGTGCTACTAGGGAAAGGTAACAATTCTGCAGACGGCCTCGCCATGGCCCGTCATCTTCATAATAAAAGTTACCAAGTAATGGTTATCCCTTTGATGGGCCTACAGAAAATTTCACAAGAGTTAAAAAAGCAACTTGATTATGCAAAAATGGTGGAAGTTCCTTTCGGCACTATTGATGAGTTAGAAAAATTTTTAGCAAATCAATCTAATGTGATAATAGATGCGGTTTGGGGGACAGGCTTTACTCCTCCCATCTCTGATAAAATGGCCAAGGTTTTTTCGCAAATAAATCGTGCAACTAATTTAGTAATATCATTAGATATTCCTTCGGGGATTTGTGGAGAAAATGGCAAGGTAGATAAGTTTGCACTTACTGCTGATTATACTTTAGCGGTATCTATTTTAAAAACTGCCCACCTTTTTGGGGAGGGGGCCAAATCGGTCGGAGAGGTTGTTATTGTCGATGGTGGTTTCCCGCGAAAATTTTTAGAAGTGCCCGGGCAACACCTTCTCGAGATAGAAACGATCGCACACCATCTTCCCTTGCGAAGTGACTGGTTTCATAAAAATAATTATGGCCACCTTTTAGTCATTGGCGGCAGTGAAGGAATGGCCGGGTCTATTTGCTTGGCGGCCAAGAGTGCGCTTTGTGCTGGGTGTGGATTGGCAACCGCCGCAACTTGGGATGAAAACTTTGCGGAACTTTACGCTCGCATGTATCCAGAGATTATGCTCAAAAGAGTTTCGCAGATGGATGATTTGAGTAAGTATGATGCAATATTGATTGGCCCAGGGCTGGGAATTTCAAAGCAAAGTCGTGAACTTGTTTTAAAAATATTATCTAATTTTGCTGGAGCAGTAATTTTAGATGCGGATGCCATTAATGTTTTAAAACTTTCAACGGATCAAAAAAATATAAAAATGCGCAAAGGATTAACCATTTTTACTCCTCATGTTGGAGAGTTTGCTCATCTATCAAGCATCGCCAAACTAGAAGTAAAAAATAATCCATTACCATTGGCCATTGAAAGGGCGAGGCAATTAAAAGCAGTTATAGTGCTAAAAGATGCACATACGATTATTGCCTATCCTTCAGGAGAAGTTTTCGTAAATAACGTCCGCAATGAGGCATTGTCCACGGCGGGATCGGGAGATATCTTGGCCGGAATAATGGCCTCTTTTGTGGCGCAGAAAGCAGCAACGGGAGCACCTGATTTGGAAATGGCCGCAGCGGTTGGAGTAAAAATCCATTCACAAATGGGGGCCTTGGCCACCACTCAGTTCAATCCCGCTGCAATTTGTGCTTCTGAGTTAATTAATTTCATTGGTGATGCAATTGATGAATGTAGCTGAGTCATTATCTCAAATTTGGAAAATAGATAATGAAGGACAATTGACTTCTTTGTGTATTGAACTTTCAAAGTTGATAAAAAAGCCGGCCGTAGTAGTGTTGGAAGGAGAAGTGGGGGCGGGAAAAACTACATTGGTAAAAAAATATTTTTCTCTGATTAGTGGAGGAAAAGATCTTGCTCTTAGTCCAACTTATTCTCTAATAAATAGATTGGGCCCCCTTGTCCACGCCGATTTATATCGTATAAAAAGTGAAAACGAGTTTTTACATTTGGAAATTCCTCTCTATATTGATGAGAAAGTAGAGATCATTTTCATTGAGTGGGGCCGTCAATTTATAGCAGAGATTTTTGATGATTTAGGGGTGACCTTTAACTATTATCTTTTAAAAATTGAGACAGAAAAAAAAGCGCGTAGCTTTTCTTTCTCTTCTTTGATGGTAGGAAAATAATTCCAACCAACTTGGTACACAATTCCCCTTCAATGTTTTTTGGCGCGCAAGTAGTTGATATTAATGAGTTTTTTTATATAAATAAATTTTTAGCAAAAAAAACAATTTTACAAGTTGACGGCACTCGATTGATCACGTCATAATTAATCAGGAAATATTTTTATTAGATCAAAAAAATCTAGTAAGAGTAGGCCCAGAGTAAGAACGGATGCTTACTTTTTTTAAAAAGCACACACAGAGACAGAACGTAAGGCAAAAGGTAAATTTTAGGGAAGGAACATTACTTATTTGGATTTATGGAGGAAGACAATGAGACTAACATCAAAAGGACGGTACGCAGTAAGAGCAATGCTTGATCTAACTGCAAACAGCAACGGAAACCCAGTACGACTACAGGAAATTTCTCAGCGGCAGAACATTAGCTTGCACTATTTAGAGCAGCTATTTCGCAAGCTAAGAAATGGCCAGGCAGTTAAATCAGTACGTGGCCCAGGTGGTGGGTATGTATTAGCACGATCGATGGATCAGATTACAGTAAAAGATGTTTTGAACTGTGTTGGTGAAAATATCAACCCAGCTAAAGACATTGTAGGAACTGAATCTAACACATCAAACAGTGTTGAATATCACCTATCAAGAAACTATTTTTCTAACTTGGCGCTAATTATGAAAGAGTACCTAGAGACAACAACTCTTGGTGACTTAATGAGAAAAGCGAAAGATATTGAGATCGTACCTCAAGCAAATGTTACAGATTTTGCACAAACTCCAACTCAGACAGAGAGCGTTGCTTCTTCCGTAATTAGGAATAGTCCTATTGGTGAGATTAATCAGTAATAGGTTATATTTCGACTATAATGCAACATCCCCTTTGGCCGACTCGGTAAAAGAGTTCGTGCTTAAAGGGGATTTTTTGTTTGGAAATCCATCATCATCTCATACCACTGGGCGACAGGCCGATGCAGTGGTTCGTCAGGCACGCCAGAAGATTCTGCAAATATTTGAATTAAACGAAGCTGATTATAAGCTTTTTTTTCACTCGGGTGCTACCGAGGGCGCGAACACTGTTATTAAAGGATATGCAAAGCATAAAAAAATTTCTTTTTTTTATGCGGGAACTGATCATTCTATTATGTCGGGAATTGCAGAAGAGTTGGCATCTGAGGGACATGCCGTGGAAGTTTTTCACCCAGATAGACATGGCCAACTTTTAGTTGAGTCTTTGATTGAAAAAATTAATTTGAAAAAAGCACAGGGGTATTTTCCGCTTCTTAATTTTACCTGTGTTAATAATGAAACCGGGGTGGTCTGGCCACTTTCTTTTGCTATGCAAATAAAAAAAGAGACGGGAGCAGTTATCCATGTTGATGCTGTTCAGCTTCCGGGAAAGATGGATAATTGGCATAAATTGTTGGCAGGACTTGATGCTTATACTTTTTCGGCGCATAAATTTGGTGGCCTCAAATCAGTTGGCCTTACTATTTATAAAAAAGATTTTTCCTTTGCTCCCTTACTACAAGGAGGCGGACAGGAAGATGGCCTGCGCGCAGGCACGGTAAATGTACTGGGTATTTATGCCGCGGAGTTGGCGCTAACAAGCTTACGAAAATTATTCGATGCTAATTCTTTGCAGACGGCCAAAAACTATATTGAGCAAAATTTAACAGGTATTTTGGGAGAGAGGGGCGAGGTGATTGGATATCATTCGCCATATAGAAATTTAAATACCATTACCTTTCTAATATATGGGAAGCGCGCTGATTCACTTATGCCGGCATTTGATTTAAGTGGAATGGATGTGAGCTTCGGGTCTGCTTGTCAGGCCGGACAAGTTCGGCCCAACAAGGTGCTTCTTTCTATGGGATATAGTGAGCAGCAATCATTATCACCAATTCGTCTATCATTTTCTCCGTTCATGAAGTTGGAGGAGGCAAAATTTTTTTTCAAAGAAATTGAGAGCGTTATTTCTCGCTTTTTATAAAAAATATTTTATTTTGACAAAAAGATTTTATGCTTTTACCATGATGAAAATTTCATGGGTCTGGTTAAATCCAGAGGTTTCTAAGATGGTCGGGCCGCCTTCTAGTCTATGGTAAGAACCTTGCGCTTGCTGGTTCTTGCTAAGAGTTAGGAGGGGATTTCGCAAGATGAAATAATACATTAATTTTTAGCAGTGAACAGCGTATGGGAGAGTTGTCTTTTAGTTAACATCCAAATTCGTATTTGTTCGCTTTTATAACAGTTTAGAGAATTGTCTAATTTTCAGGGAGGGGTATGCAGCAAAAAAATCATGATAGTGATAATGGAGAACAATCTAGTGTGATGGCGCTTGCGTTTAGAGGATATTGGTTTTTTGGATGGGCGCTACCAACGTTGTTTGTAATTCGGGAGATGATAGAAAGGCCGACGAATAAAATATTTATTTTTTTTGGATGGCCAGCAATATATGCAAGCGTAATTCTGACGCGTTTTATTGATGTACGTTTTTATAAAGGTACTACGATGGATGGTGAGCCGGCCACAAGTAAGCATCTCTTGTCACATGCTATTCGTTTTTTACCATTTCCGCTTGTTGGAATTTTGATTACTGCTTTTTTAAAATAGAGGGTGGTATTGAGAAAAATATATAGTTTTATTTTGCCTCTTATATTGGTCATTGCGGTAGTGGCGTATTTTATCGTGCCATTGATCGATTCATTAACTTTGACTTGGTTTGCTCGAGATATAGATAAGAGAGTTATTCTTGTTCACTCTACATTAAACGATTCCTTAGTTGAAATGGTCAAAAATAAGCAGCGAAAAAAAATCGAAGTATTGTTTAACAGAGTTATTCAAGATGAGCGACTTTATGCAATGGCCTTTTGCTCCACAGATGGAAAGTTTGATGTAAAAACAGAGACGTTTTCACAACTGACTTGTGTTTTACAAGATACTTCAAAGCAAGTAGCGCTTCCTGCTGGGGCCGTTAACATTGCGGCAATTTCAATTGTCGATGACGAAAATGTTAAACTTGGCGAGCTTGTTCTTGTCCATGATCTTAGTTTTATTGAACGAAGAAGTAGTGAGACAAGAGAATATGTCATCTATTTTTTTACTGGCCTAGGAATAGTAATATCTTTTTTAACAGTTATCTTAATAAAGATCAGTTATCGTGGATGGTCGTTATCATTAAAAAAAATCTTAGATGAAGATTTTATAAGCGGAACAAAGCAAAAAAGTCCGGATTTTGATTTTGCACCGCTGGTACAGCATCTGAGAAAATATTTTATAGAATTTGATAAAGAGCGAAGAAGTAGAGACGATGAGCGAATAAGTTGGACGCCTAAAAGCTTGAAAGATATTTTAAACAAAGAGCTATATGGGGATGAGGTAATTATTGTTTCCAATAGAGAGCCTTATATCCATGAATTTAAAAATGGCCGGCCAGAAGTATTGTTTCCGGCAAGTGGAGTTGTTACCGCGCTTGAACCAATTATGAAGGCCTGCTCAGGGACATGGATTGCACATGGAAGTGGAGGGGCAGATCGCGAATTTGTTGACAACAAAGATTCTATAATGGTTCCACCAGGAGAAAATAAATATAAGCTGAGAAGGATTTGGTTAACGCAAGAGGAGGAAAATGGTTACTATTTTGGATTTGCCAATGAGGGACTTTGGCCACTTTGTCATATAGCACATATACAACCAGTATTCAGGCTAGAAGATTGGGAGATGTATAAGGCCGTTAATCAACGCTTTGCCCTGGCAGTAAAGGAGGAGGCAAAAAGCGAAGATCCTGTCATCTTGGTACAAGATTATCATTTCACCCTTCTTCCTAAAATGATAAAAGATTTATTACCAAAGGCCACAGTAATTACTTTTTGGCATATTCCCTGGCCCAATCCAGAGTTTTTTGGAATTTGTCCTTACAGAGAAGAGATACTAGAAGGATTATTGGGAAGCACAATTCTCGGCTTCCATACACCATTTCATTGTAATAATTTTCTAGATACTGTTGATCGATATATGGAGTGTCGGGTTGATCGCTCATCTCTTAATATTTCGTATAATAAAAAAATTACATCTATAAACAACTATCCTATTTCTATCGAATTTCAACTTGGGAAAACTGTTACAAATCATTCAGAAGAGAATGCGTTGATAAAAAAAATGTACGGGATAGGAGAAGATGTTTTGATTGGAATTGGCGTGGATAGAATGGACTATACCAAAGGAATTCTAGAGCGTTTTTTATCGATTGAGAGATTTTTTGATAAGTATCCGGAGTGGAAAGGTAAATTCTCATTTATTCAAATTGCAGCACCGACGAGAAGCAGTATTAAAGAGTATCAAAAATTTGGCAATGAGTTAAAAATAACGGCGGAAAGAATTAATACCAAATATTCTACGAAGAATTGGCCGGCAGTGATTTTACTCGCAGAGCATTTTAACCATCATCAAGTAATTGAGTATTATAGACAATCGACCCTATGCTTTGTTTCCAGTTTACATGATGGAATGAATCTGGTGGCCAAGGAGTATATTGCCGCAAAAGAAAAAGAAGACGGAGTGTTAATTCTTAGCCAGTTTACTGGTGCGGCAATGGAACTTCCTGAGGCGATTATTGTTAATCCATACAATATTGATCAGTGTGCGGATGCTATTAAAATGGCATTGGATATGCCAGAAGCCGAAAAACATGGCCGAATGAAGAGCATGCGCAGTTATGTACACGAATTCAATGTCTATCGCTGGGCCGGTCGAATGTTGCTGGATGCTGCTCGTATTAGAAAGAGAGAAAGAATTTTGAGGACACAGCTTTAGATTATGAAAGGATATAATTGTTTGGAGTTTTGGAAGGTTTTTGAGGGAAAAGAAAAAGTTTTTTTTCTTTTTGATTTTGATGGAACATTGGCCCCACTTTGTAGGCATCATACAAAAGCAAGGATGTGTAGAGGAGACGCAGTGATATTGCAAAAACTAAAGGCCAGATATCGAATTGGAATTATTTCTGGTAGATCATTGCGTGATTTAAGAAGACTGATTCCCTTTAAAGTGGATTTTTTAGTGGGAAATCATGGAATGGAAAACCCCTTTTTTCCAATAGTAAATAAAGAAGAGATTGTGCGAGAGATGCGTCAATTGGCTTTGTTATTAGCGGATATGTTTCCAAGTGTTATCATTGAGCAAAAAATAGTTAGCATTGCCTTGCATGTTCAAAGGGGGGGAGGATCAAAAAAATTATTAGAAAAATTAAAAATTTTTTTAAAAAATTTTCCAGAATTAAAAATAGTCGGGGGAAAGAACGTAGTAAATGTACTGCCAGCAATGTCCATGGCCAAGGGGGATGTTGTCCGACAGTTAATGGTAAAATTACCAATGACCCATTTTATCTACTTCGGTGATGATGTTACCGATGAAAGTGTTTTTAATATATGCAGTCAGCGATTACATACAGTGCGAGTTGGATGTCATGTTCGATCTCGTGCCCAGTATTGTCTACGGCATCAGGGAGAAGTATTTCCGTTGTTAGAAAAAATCATATGGAGATACTGTGGGAAATAAAAACAATATGCAAGAATTTGATCAATATAGGATGGGGATAATTGGTAATTGTTCATTTCTTGCCAACATAGACGCCCATGGGAGCATCTGTTGGTTATGTTGGCCGCATGTTGATGATCGGCCAATTTTTAATTCCTTGCTTAATGAAGTAGGCGGGGCAAAATTTCAGATAAGGCCGGCAGGAAATTTTTTAACTTCTCAGCATTATTTGAGAAATACAAATATTTTAGTAACGGAATTTAAAAGTGATGATGGGGCATTTCGAGTTATAGATTTTGCTCCACGATTTAAGTTGTTTGATCGAAATCATCGACCGCTATCGATTTTTAGAAAAATTGAACGAATTTTTGGTAATCCTCAAGTTGTAATTTCTATCGATCTTGCAAGACGCAATGGTGTTGACTTAATTTTGCCCATATTGGGTAGTAATCACTTAACATATAGGGCAGATGACATAGATATTCGATTAACAACAAATGTTTCCAAGTCAAATATTTTAGAAGAGTTACCCTTCACTCTAACAGAAGATAAATATCTTGTTTTAACTTGGGGAGAACATTTACAGGCCTCTTTGGAAGAAACATTTAATGATTTCTTTGCGCGAACCGAAAATTATTGGCATGATTGGATTAGAAGGACGACGCTTCCATGCATTTATCAAAAAGAGTTGATTCGATCGGCCCTGATTTTAAAATTACATCAGGATGAGGATTCGGGGGCGGTGATAGCCTCTGGAAATACAAGTTTGCCAGAATTTCCAGGAAGTGGCCGGAATTGGGACTATCGCTTCTCATGGATTCGTGATTCCTATTTTACACTTTCTGCCTTGCATTCCCTCGGGCATTTTTCAGAGATCGAAAGATATTCGCACTTTATTCAAGATATTGCGATTAAAGCAAAAGATAGGATTCATCCGGTTTATAAAATTAATGGAAGTCCACCCATTCCAGAAATAGTTGATTTACATTTGCAAGGATACAAGTCCAATGGGCCGGTGCGTTTTGGGAATGAGGCGTATAATCAAATACAAAACGATGTTTATGGCCAAATATTACTATCACTTTTGCCTCTATATTCTGATCAGCGAGTTGACGATAGAAGTCCTCGACCTTCTAAAAAATTAGTAATGTCATTGTTGGAGAAAATAGAAAGGACACTATTAGAAAAGGATGCTGGGATTTGGGAATTTCGCGGAAAAACCATGGCCAATTGCACGACATCTCTTTTTAGATGGGCCGGAGCTAGGGCCGCATTAAAGATCTCTCAAATTATTTTTGATGATGATATGCACATTCGCGCACATGAACTTTTATATAAAAGCAAGGAGGCAATTGAAGAGTGTTATTCTAGGGCCGAGAATTGCTTCTATGCGGCCTCAGATGTTAAGTTTTTTGATGCTTCAACATTACTACTAATTAATATGAGTTATCTTGATAAGGTGACGGATAAGCAAAGGGCAATTGGCCACTTGCGGAGAATTGAACAAGAATTATCGGCACAGGAAGGATTGTTTTTTAGATATAGGGAGAATGATGATTTTGGTGAGACGAAGGCCGCTTTTTTGATTTGTAGTTTTTGGTTTATTGAGGCATTGGCCACTCTTGGTTTTGTGGATGAAGCAATAAAAAAACTTGAAAAAGTTATTGGTTATTCAAATAGCTTGGGTATTTTTAGTGAGGATATTGACCCAACTACTAAGGGCCAGTTGGGGAATTTTGGCCAAACTTATGGCCATGTTGGCCTTATTAATGCTGTTTTTAGAATTGCAAAAAAAGTTGATGGAAATATTTTTGATTAAGAGTCTTGAAATAATACTTGGCGATTAATTTTTTTATTTTGAATAGATTTTATAAATTGGAGGTGATTATGATTATGGATGGTTTACAGCTAACAATCGTTGGTGTTGGTACAGTTTTTTCTTTTCTTATAATACTTGTGTTATTGCTTAAATTAATGTCAAAAATTCTTCGGCCATATACTGAAAAGGAATATGCTAAGTATTTGGCCGATCAAGAAAGGGCCACTCTATCTAAAACGTCATCTTCGGAAGACTCCGCAGTAGTTGCGGCCATAGCGGCCGCTATTGAGATGCATAAAAAATAGGTTCTATTTTTTTTAGTCCAAACCCCACTTGGATACCACTGTTCTCAAAAGGGGATTCACTTTGATTCCACTTTGCCCAAAATGCACCGGCCAAATTAGAGTGATTCGCCAATTACTTGATAATTCGACCACAACATTCACTTTTTGTTGCTGTGCGGCTTGGCACGTGTCGTGCAAATAGCATTTACAAGAAGTTGGTTGGCCCGACAGGTTTTTTGCCTTGATCAATCAGAGACGGTATGTCCATTCAAGCAATCCCACCTTGGCCAGCCTCAGTAACGGGTATCAGAATTGGTGCCTGCCAGAAATATCTAATATCCCACCTTTATGGCGTATAAGTTTTTGATCAAGGCAAACCTCTATTTTATTTAAATAAAAGATTACTCAAGTTCGTCCCAGTCAATTTCATTAGAAAGGGTTACCCCCGAAAGAGTTCGATCCTTTTCTTTTTTTATAAAAGGGAAGGTGATTTGATGGGTGTTTGGAAAATCAAGGCCATGAGATATTACGATGGTTTTAGGAACAAATGATTGCAGGGAGGTGTAGAAGTAATCCGCAGGAAGATCATTGATAAATAATTCACTCTCGTAGGATTTTGCTTCTTCTTTTTCAAGCGATTTGTCTATAGTGACAAGGTTTTCTGGGGCCATAGGTCTAGTTGAGCTGTTTTTGATTACTATCGCTCCTTTGATTTTATTTCTGGCCACTTCATTGGTTAGATTCCAGCTGGCGATATTGAAAAAATCCAAAAAAAGAGTGGAGCTATTATATTTTATTTTTCTCGGTAGAAGCAGTGCTTGGAGAAACTTTCGAGAGGAAGGATCTTTTGCCCGTTTAGAAATTTTTTCTGCGAAGTGGCTATCTTCGATTCTGATTATATAGGCCCCGGGATTTTTAGTGGAACGATACAGCATGTATTGAAAGGCAATGCTGTAGAGGTTAAAAAGCTTGTGTTGGTTTAGGTGGATGTGCGGGTGCGAGTCATCAGTGTCAACAAGCATTTTTACCGCTTCGTAGAGTTCTTGCTTTGAAAGATCTTTTTTCATATTTGATTAATACACTTTTTGGTAAATGTTTTGAGTGTTTTTTTAATAGAGGAAAAAAAATTATCTGTAAATTGCTATTTTGAATATTTGTAAAATAGAAATATCTGTGCTAAAAAAAATTTTTCAATTTATATCGATTCAAGAACAACTATTTACTAAGCTACATTGGAGTAATTAAAATGAAACTGAAGGCGAAAACAAGAAACATTGGAATTTCAGCGCACATCGATTCTGGAAAAACTACCCTGACAGAGAGGATTTTGTACTACACTGACAAAATTCATAAAATTGAAGAAGTTCGAGGAGGTGGTGCTGGCGCCAAAATGGATCATATGGAGTTAGAGCGCGAAAAAGGAATCACCATTACCTCTGCAGCAACCACTGTCGTTTGGGATGGAACTTGTAATAAGGGAGTTAAATATGCCGAAGGCGATGAGAAAGAGGTTCGCATCAATATCATTGATACTCCGGGACACGTGGATTTTACGGTAGAGGTTGAGCGTTCTCTTCGTGTTTTAGATGGCGCAATTTTGGTACTGTGTTCGGTTGCAGGTGTTCAGTCTCAGTCAATTACTGTCGATCGACAGATGAAGCGATATAAAATTCCCCGGCTATGCTTTGTAAACAAGATGGATAGAATGGGAGCCAATTACAGAAATGGGGTGAAGGCACTAAGAGAAAAATTAGGCCATAATGCTGTTCCGCTACAAATTCCCATCGGAGCAGAAGAAAATTTTAAGGGTGTTATCGATTTAATTACTATGCAGGCCTACTATTTTGATGGTGAAAATGGGGAAAATGTTCGTATCGAGGCAATTCCGGCCAATTTGCAAAAAGAAGCAGAGTCAGAAAGAGAGGCCATGTTGGATGCCATCAGTGCCTTTGATGATGGTCTAATGGAAAAGTTACTGGAGGGTGGAGAGGTTACCGAGGCCGAGATTCATAATGCTATCAAAATTGGGGTAAATAGTTTGAAGTTAACCCCTGTCATTTTGGGATCGGCAGTTAGAAATAAAGGCGTGCAGCTACTTTTGGATGCAGTTGCTCGTTATTTGCCAAGTCCGCTATCTTGTGCTCGTCCTAAGGTAGTTAACAGTGATGGAACTAAGCAAGACCTAGACCCAGTGGATACAAAGCCATTGGTCTGTATGGCATTTAAGATTACCGATGAGCAGTTTGGCCAGTTGACCTATACTCGAATTTATCAAGGTGTTTTAGAAAAAGGTATGCAGATCTACAATACCAGAACTAAACGCAAGGTTCGTGTTGGACGCTTGGTGCGCATGAATGCCAATGACAGAGAAAATATTGATTCCGCAGGAGCTGGTGATATCGTGGCCATGATTGGAGTTGATTGTGCTTCTGGAGATACCTTTGTAGGAGATGATAATCTCACCAATATTTCTTGTGAGGGGATGCATATTGCGGAGCCAGTTATTACCTTTTCGGTTTCTGCCAAAGATAAAGAGCAGCTTACTCGGATGTCCAAAGGCCTTGCTCGCTTCTTAAAAGAAGATCCAACGTTTAAAGTCTTTACGGATGAAGAATCTGGCGAGACACGTATTGCGGGAATGGGTGAGTTGCACTTGGAAATTTATATAGAACGCTTGAAGCGAGAATATAGTGCAGAGGTGGTGGTTGGAGCACCTCAAGTTAACTACCGGGAGACGATTAAGACCGAGGCAAAATTTGATTACACCCATAAGAAACAAACTGGTGGGGCCGGACAATTTGCTGCTGTTATTGGAAAAATTCGTCCTTTAAAATCGGAAGATAAAGATAGTGAGGATCAAAACTTTAAATTTCATAATGAAATTCGTGGGGGATCGATTCCATCAGAGTATATCAGTGCTTGCGAGAAGGGTTTTAACGATATTATGGATAAAGGGCCACTGGCCGCTTTCCCGCTAATAAATGTAGAAGTTTTCTTACAAGATGGTAAATATCACGATGTTGACTCCTCCGATTTGGCCTTTAGAATTGCGTCCCGTCAGGCCATGAGACAGGCAATTCGCGCAGCAAGCCCGGTATTACTAGAGCCTTTTATGAAAGTAGAGGTTGAGTCACCGGATGAGTATCAAGGATCGGTTATTGGAGATCTTTCTTCTCGTCGTGGAGTAATTCAAGGTTCGGAATCCACTGACACGGGTGATGCTATTATTAACGCCTATGTTCCACTATCGTCCATGTTTGGTTATTCGACTGATCTTCGCTCTATGAGTGCAGGGAAGGCCACTTATACGATGGAATTTCACCACTATGAAGAGTGTCCATCTAATATTGCCGAGAAGGTAATGAAAGATAGGGCAGAGAAGCTTGCTAAAGATGATTAGTAACGGTTTTTTGTGTCGTATTAATGATTGAAACAACTCATCTACAAACTCTAGTTGCGCTTGTTAGGTCTGGAAGTTTTTCCAGGGCCGCAAGCGAGCTAGGGGTTACTCAGTCGGCCATCAGTCAGAATGTTCGTAGTCTTGAAAATAAAGTTGGTGTAAAAATCTTTATTCGCTCCGGTAAGCAAGTTAGCTTAACCTCGGATGGCGAAAAGTTGCACCGTTTTGCCCAATCTTTTTTAGTGCAGCTGGATAAAACTATTGAACAAATTCATCACAGTAAAGATGCTATGGCCGGGAAAGTGCGTATTGGTACTTTGCCTGGAGTGGGGAAGTCTTGGTTGACTTCTGAGCTTTTAAACTATGCGGCCTTAAACAGCGAACTTTCAATAACGCTTAATTTAGGTTTTGAGGCCGATCTTATTCGGGATTTTGAAGCGCTTAAGCTAGACATGTTGATTTTACCGGCCGATTTTTTACCAACCATTGGAGAGACTGTCTTATTGGGAGAAGAAAAAATCACTCTAGTTTTTCCCAAATCGCCAAAGTTTGATATTCATCCGGATATAAAGTTGGCCGAACTTATGAAGTATCCGGCCATCATGTTCGAAGAAGGATCGCCTCTTTTTTCTAGATGGTGTAAAGAGTACTTTAAAGAGGTGCCTAAAAAATTTAACATTCGCTACTCAATTAATTCTCACGGCAATATGTTGCAGGCAGTAATTCGCGAATTAGGCATGGCAGTTATTCCAACGCATGTGCTTAAGCGCTCGGCCTATCGAGATAAGGTGCAAACCCTTGGGCCGGCCGCCGAAGTTTCAAATGGAGAGTTTTATTTAATTTATCACAAAGAATTGAGTGATTTACTCAGAATAAGAAGTACTATTGATTATCTAACCTCCCGAGAAAATCCTTTTTCTGTTGGACAAAATTGAGCAGGCCTTTTTTTGTCAATGGGTAGATTTTGCCACCAAGACTTTCTGTGGCAATTATTTCTAAACGATGAGATAATTTTATTGGATGATGGTAGTTTTCCATCAAACCGAGAGGGCCATGTATGGTGGATTTACATACAATTTTGGCAGACCATAAGTCGAAATATCACAAAGAGGGCCGGCCAGGCGAGGCGGAAAATATTCCGGCAAACACGACGACTCTATCAGAGATCCCCGATCTGTTTTTTGATGAAATTTTGGTGGCCTTCAAATTAAATAGAATTGAGATTATGGTTTTAATGTATCTATACCGGCGAGTATGGTGTCGCCCAAATCTTTATCGCCTTCATGGAATATCTCAACTGCTATCGCATACGGAGATGTCTAAGGCGCTTAATTTGTCATTGGATGAAATTTATCATGCCCTCAGAAAGCTAGAAGAATTTGCTTTTATTACCACCGTAAGGTCTGGCCAATATTTTGTGCGTAGATTTTTTACAAAAGAAAACGATGAGCTTTTAGGACAAAATTACGACGATTTTGAAATCTAGTCCAGATATCCATATAATTGAGTACTAGGCATAATTTGCAACACTACTTTCACAAGTTGCGTCATTTTATAATTACAATATACTTAACGTATAGAAAGAGTTGTTTATCTACATAGTGGAAGATGAATGGGAAACGAAATCAATTTGCCTAAAATAGTATATGTTGGAAGTGACACTAGCTATTTTAATGATGTGCGAGTTCGGTTTAAAAATTCTTATCCGCAAGTTGAATATAAGTTTATGCCTTTAGAAAGTAGTGATGATTATCACCAAACTTTCTTGCAAATTTTAGAACTAAAACCTCTTATTATATACGTGGATTTTTCGGGCAAAGGAAAGGTTCGAACTTATTTGACCAGACTTTTAAAAAGAGAAGTTTCTACACGTAATATCCCCTTAGTTGCTTTGGTGGAAAAAGAAGAACAACTAAAAGAGTGCAATGCCACCGGAGTTGATTTTACCCATATTAAATGTGGAGAAATTAGTGATGTGGTCTATGATCCCTGCTCATTAGTTTATACCCGCAGCGTAAAAAAACCAGATTATGCGCGAGCAAGATTTGTTAAAGATGCTGAGCTGTTTGAGGATTTTCGCATTGGTTACTATACTGCCAGCTATATGCGGGCAGAGAGTAATATGAAATATGGAAAAGGAGATATTGTAGAAATTGAAACTGCCATTCCAGAAAAGGTTATGCCCTCCCATCATTTTATTGTGCGTAATGTGCAAGAATCAGATCTTTTTTATGATTATCGTTATGCTTATGATTTAGATTATGTTTTTGTCGATAAACCAGAGACGATTGATGTAGAAGGTGGGGATGCTAAAGTTGTGGAGTTGGCCAATCAGGAACGAATGGATGAGTATAAAAACAATCTAATCTTAACTAAAAAGAAAGTATCTTCTTGGGTTGATGATAGCTTAAGCTCAACTGCTCCTAAGACAACAAAAATTTTAATCATTGATAAAACCATGCGTTTTTTTGCCAATATGGATAAACCAATTGAGGATTATCCATACGGGATAAGATGTCAGACCGAACTTTTTGACTTGGATTATTTAGAAAAAATTCGTCCCAATATTATTGCCTTTGAGTTTTTTGAGATTGTTGATGAAGAAAGTGGAGATGTTGGCAAGAAGAAGGCCGCCACAACGACAAAAGAGAGTGGGCAAAAATCTAGAAATGCGGTTGAGCAACTGACCTTGATGGTGAAAAAAATTAAGAGCATGCAGAATTTTTCTCCCTTTATTGTTGTCTTTAATTGTCACAAATTTAACTCCAAATCTTTCCAGGATAGCTTACAGTATCCGACTATTTTAGTGGATACTTTAACGTTGGATATGCGAAAGGTGGTAGAGTTTGCCAATATCTATGACAAAAAAATTGAAAAAAAATATGAGGAAGCAATAAAACTTAAAGTAGCGCAACTAAAAAAACAAGATCCCAATAAGTATCGCAAATTGAGTATTAGTGATTTTAAGGATCGAAAGTTTTATCCCAAAAGCTCCTCTCCTTTGAGTTATGCTAGTTGCAAATATGTAATTCAATTGACTAGTATGACGGAGTCAGAGTTAACTTTTGTTGGTGATCCGGAATTTGAAGGAGAGCAGTTTTATCTGAAATTTCCGGCCCGCATGCATATTCGAATAATACCTGGGGATACTGGGAAGAAATTTATTATTGAGCAGCGACGTAATTTGTATAAAGCATTGATTCATTCAGTCGGAGAAGAGCAGAAAAAAAAGCTGAGACAATTTGTAAATGAGATTTTCTTTACTGATTTAAATAATCGCAAAGAAAAAGAAAAAGAAGAATTCGATAAAAAAAATCAAGAGGTGCTAGAGAAGTTAAAGGCCGCCGGAGAAGTGGCCGCGGATATTCAATCATCGGCCGTTACTACCGCAACAGATGATAAAAAAGATGGCCCGGCGCAAAGCTAGTTTTTTTCTTTTGGGGAGATGGCCGTCACAATAAGCAAAACAATTTGCAACGTAAAAAAGGAGAACAAAAATAGTGCTCCGCCTTCGCTAAAGCCATAAGAGTGTAGGCCGCTGGCCAAAATATAATTTACCCCAAACCAGGCCATCATAACGCTCATAAAGGCCGCGGCCGTGAAAGGAATAAATCTCGCAGGTGGAATCCAGGTAGTATGCTTTCCATGGATAATGGCCATGTAGATTAAAAGCACAATCAGACTCCAAGTTTCTTTAGGGTCCCATCCCCAAAATCGCCCCCAGGAATAGTCTGCCCAAATTCCGCCTAAAATAATTCCTAAGGCCAAGAGCACCGTACCAAATTTTAAGCAGGTGTAGGTGATATCTGTATAGCGAGCAAGATCATCTGATGAGAGTGTAAAAAATCTGCGTTTGATTAAAATTACATTTGCCAGCAGCCAGCTAAGGCCTAAGGCCCCGTAGGAGAGGATGATGGAAGTTACATGCGTGCTCAGCCAAAAATTATCACGTAAAACGGGGACTAAAGGGCCAATGGAGCTAGAGAACATTCCGTGAGCAAAGGTTATCATGAAAAGAGAAAGTAAGTTATAGGCCAGACCAACCAGAACGATTATTTTATCTTTTTTTACATGGCCAATTATTAAGGCCAAAAATAGTCCGCCAAGTCCAGAAAATAGCATGGTCTCATACATGTTGGTAACTGGTGCCCGGCCAGAAATGATCATTCGCAAGATCATGTAGGTTGATTCCGTAAGAACTGTTAAAACCGAAAAACCAAGTGCGAAGTTAAAATTCTTAATGGCCACCAACGCAATTAGCGCAATCATGGTCAAGAGCATGGAAAAATCAACCAAATGAAGTTTGGCATAGGTTACCTCAATAAGGTAGTGATCTCCCTGGAGTGCGATAAAATCCTTTTGTGCTTGTGCTAACTTTTGAGAGGCCAGGCTTGGTTGTGTCAGATCTTCTTCAGAAAAAAAGTTTTTCAGGGTTGACCACTTAATTTCGTTACTAGAAGAGCGTTGAGGCAATAACCAATTGGCACCGGCCACTAATTCTTGGTAGATATTTGCTTGGTTATATAGTTTGTTGAGATATTTTTTGTAGGAATTTTCTTTTTGAATTAACATGGCACTGCGTTGAATGGTGGGAAGCTGAGTAAGTAAATTATCATATTCTACAGAGCTTTCATCTCTTCCAACACTAAGTAAAATGCGTGCTTCCACATGCTCAATTTTCGCTTTAAGGGAAGTAGTTATGGGGAGGGAAGAAGATTTTAAAGAGAGTAGACAAAAAAGTTCGGAAGAAGATAGATCATCTTGCGAAGTTTTACCGGTTAAATCTTTTAAAATTTCTTTAGCATGAACCAATAATGGCTTGATTCGGCCATTTTGTTGAATAGGCAGGGAATCTAGCAGTTTGCTGTCACAAAAATATTTCTCAGTTGCGAGTGAAATATTGCAGAGGGAGCTTAACAAGAAGAAGAGAAAAGAAATAGTTGGAAGATAAGTTTTCATCATTTTGCCCCTTTGGTATTTTCTTTTTTGCGACGATAAATTATGTAGTAGTGAATCATGGCCCCCAGAACAAGTAATAGCGACCCCCAATATTTGATGGGCCGTCCAGGATCTACGTTGGCGCTTAGAACTGAGCCGAAATCGCCTTCATTGGTTTCAAAATAAGAGGATTGATAAAAAGTGAATCCCATCATTTTGAGTGGATTATTCATGTATATGTGATGATCTTGATTGCCGTCGGGTAAAAAGAGTTTAACAAAACTTTCATAACTGGCCGGCATCTGAGTGCCGGGATTCATATCCATTTTGAATTTGGTCAACATAAACTCAAAAGGGAGTCTTAATTTTACTTTGCTTAATTCTAGACGATGTGGCTTTCCGTTAACCATGGCCCGAAGAGGTGCGCCATCGGTAATCCAAAGATCTTCACCGTTAATATTTACCAGTAAAGCTTTTTGAGTACCAGAAATTACTTTGCCGTCTTGCTGGATAGGAACTACAAAAAATGGACGAAGTGTAGGGACCATCTTTTCAGAGTGGGTAAGTAGTTTGACGTTAAGGCCCATCCATGGAATGTTGCCAAGATTATTACCCTTTAAGCTAGATGTCATCCACTGGCCGTTTTTAAAAATGGCCATACTCTCTCCAAAAAGAAAAATTGCCGGCCTATTATTGTTGGCCGCATTTTTTACGCCATATGTGGCAAAGGCCGTACATTGGCCATCACTGCTATTTACTACCGGCGGATCGTTGGGTGTTGCCTGTAAGAAACATGCAAAAAGATTTTTAGGTAGATAGAAAATAGAAAAACTATCAAAATGTGCCATGGATTCAAATTGATTAGATTCGGGGTGCAAAGAGAGAGTAAGCTTATTAGACATTTGATCATTAAAAAAAAGATATTGGGAGGAGTGAATAAAACTATCTTCGGGATAGGCCTGCAGCGGTTTCTCCCAGATAAATTCATTTTCACTGGAGGGGAGATACTTTTTGATGGTGAGTGGGCCATAACTTGCATTTATATTAGCAGTGAAGGCGGCAAAGGGGAGTTCATAAGAGATTTGCTTGCCCGTAGACTCTTCTGTCATGAGAAAAATATCATCGTATAACATCACGGTACGATTTTGTTCTCCCTTAACTAGCGTTATATTCCCATCGACTCCAGCATAGTAAGTAATAAAACTACCTGCTCCGATCAGGAGGATGCCAAAATGTATAATGTAAAAACCGGTAAGACGAGATTTGAAAGGTGTGCGCACAAAAGCGGCCAATATTACGCTTAGAAAAATTAGGCCCTGCAATAACATGAAGGGAAGCGATTTATAGACTAGGCGATTAGCAAACTCTGTTCCGTAATAGCTCTCAATGAATGTTCCAGCAATCATGGCCACTGTAAAGAGGAGGATTATAGAGACAGCGAATTTTAGGCCCCCAAAAGTTTTTTCAAATTTTTCCCACTGCCATGATTTTATCAGCTCAATTAATTTTGCCATGAAAAATATCCCCCGGATCACTAGAATAGGTGCTTAGTTGGGAATTGTAAATTTCCATCCACAAAACCACTCAGTAGGATGATTATCGGGGGGGCAGGAAATACACTCAGTTTTAATTTTACTATCTATGGCCTTGGCAAAACTGGTGTATTCTATAACCCCTGCTGACTTACAGGGATAGTCGGCCAGTCCTTTTTTTTGGCGGGCGTTTTGTACGCGGCAATCATTCATATAAAAAAGTAAAGTGTTTTTATCTGGGCGAACCATGCTTTGTTTGTTGATATAAGCATAAAGTCGCCAAGAAAGTGCGCTGGCCAATCCATCAAGGCCTGCATTTTCTGGAAGATCGATTAGATTTTTAATAGACCATGCTTCAAATGGAGAAAATTTTTCCCAACAAGTATCGTTGCAACGCTTGGCCAGAGTCATGCCGTGCACAGACTCGATGGCCTGGAACCAGATACCATCATTGGCCAACCAATTTACGGCCACCGCTTTAGTTAATTCTAAAAGCTGGGCCTCATTAATTTGTAAATTTCCAGAGGCCATAGATGTTTGATCTTCTAAGTTTAATGAGATGTTCAGAGTCTTGGCCAGTCGGCTGGCTTGGAGTGGAATAGTTGTCTCTGCGCATTTTTTTAAAGCTAAAAAAGCTTGCTGCTTGCCCAGAATCGTTTCCACTTGGTTAAACCACATGGAGTGGTGAATTGAAAGGCGATGCATGAAATCAAAAAGAAGTTTTACTTTGGCGTGCATCACATATTCCTTCGATATTGTCCACCGACGTGGTAGAGCGAGTTGGTAATTTGTCCAATGGAGCAGTATTTGGAAACTTCCATTAATTTTTCAAAGATATTTTTATTATCTCTGGCCACCATGTGTAGTTCTTGCAGTAATTGTTTGGCCAGTTGGGCGTTGGCGGTGTGACAGCGCTCAACGGTTGTAATCTGATTTTCTTTTTCTTCTGTGGTAGCGCGAATGACTTCCCGTGGAATGATTGTGGGAGACCCTTTAGAAGAGAGAAAAGTGTTTACTCCAATGATGGGATATTCTCCAGTGTGTTTTAGTGTTTCATAGTAGAGAGATTCTTCTTGGATTTTACTGCGTTGATACATGGTCTCCATCGCACCTAATACTCCACCACGCTCTGAAATTTTTTCAAATTCAGAGAGGACAGCTTCTTCGACAAGATCTGTAAGTTCTTCAATAATAAATGAGCCCTGCATCGCATTTTGGTTTTTTGCTAGGCCTAATTCACTATTGATGATCAGTTGAATGGCCATGGCGCGTCGAACTGATTCTTCGGTGGGAGTAGTAATTGCTTCATCATAGGCATTAGTGTGAAGTGAGTTACAATTGTCATAGATAGCATAGAGTGCTTGCAGTGTTGTGCGAATATCATTGAAGTCAATTTCTTGTGCATGTAGTGAGCGGCCGGAGGTTTGAATGTGATATTTTAACATCTGAGAGCGAGAATTTCCGCCATATTTAAGTTTCATGGCGCGGGCCCAAATGCGGCGGGCCACCCGGCCAATCACTGCGTATTCAGGGTCAATGCCATTAGAAAAAAAGAAGGACAAATTGGGAGCGAAAGCATCAATATCCATTCCGCGTGATAAGTAATACTCCACAAAGGTAAATCCGTTAGATAGTGTTAGGGCAAGTTGAGTGATAGGATTGGCCCCTGCTTCAGCTATGTGATAGCCAGAAATAGAGACAGAATAGAAGTTGCGGACATTATTGTTTATAAAATATTCTTGAATATCTCCCATGATTTTTAGCGCAAATTCGGTAGAGAATATGCAGGTATTTTGGCCCTGATCTTCTTTCAAAATGTCTGCTTGCACGGTACCACGTACTTTGCTGATGGTATCTAGTTTTATTTTTTCATAGATATCGCTGGGAAGAACTTGATCACCAGATACTCCTAGTAACATTAATCCCAATCCATCGTTGCCCTCAGGCAGCGGCCCTTGATATGAGGGGAGGGTGAGATGTTGGGCGATATATTTTTTCTCATAAATCTCTTTGATTTTTTTTCGAACTGAATTCTCAAGGCCTTGCTGGTTAATATAGATTTCACATTCTTGATCGATGGCCGCATTCATAAAATAGCCCACCATGATGGCCGAAGGGCCGTTGATGGTCATGGAGACAGAGGTTTTTGCGTCAGTTAGACGAAAACCCGAGTAGAGTTTTTTTGCATCGTCGAGGCAACAAATTGAGACGCCAGAATTGCCAATTTTTCCGTATATATCCGGGCGCCGATTGGGATCTTCGCCGTAGAGAGTAACTGAGTCGAAGGCGGTGGAAAGACGAGTGGCCGGCAGACCACAAGAGAGATAATGAAAACGACGATTGGTACGCTCCGGCCCACCCTCACCTGCAAACATTCGCGTAGGATCTTCTCCTTCGCGCTTAAAAGGAAACACCCCGGCAGTAAAGGGGTATTCTCCTGGAACATTTTCGTTAAGCGACCAGCGCAAAATGTCAGCATGAGAACGATATTTGGGCATAGCAATTTTAGGAATTTTAGTTTTAGAAAGTGATTCAGTATAAGTTTTAATTTTTATCTCTTTGTCGCGTACGCAGTAAGAGTAGAAATCGTTTTTATATTGGGATATTTTGGTTGGCCATCCACTTATAATTTTTTTACATACTGGATCTTGGCGTTCAGACAGATTTTGATATTTGTTTTCTAGTGATTGGGTGGCCGCATTATCATTTTTGCTTAAAGTGGCCAAGGCGGTGGAGAGACTCTGAGTGGTCTCTGCTAAATCACATTGCTCAGCAATCCAGTTTTGATGAGCACGAATTGTTTCAACTATCTCCGCTAAGTAGCGAGTCTTTTTAGGAGGTATGATATATTTTTTTTCAGACATTCCCGAGGTGAGTGTAAATTGAGAGGTAAGGCCAATTTTTAATTTGCTATTTAGTTGAGAGATAACTTCTTGGTATAGATGATTCATTCCGGGATCATTAAATTGTGAAGCAATCGTTCCGAAAATGGGAACTTTGCTATCAGTTCCTGGGCCGTGATCAAAAATTTTATGATTACGCTTGTACTGTTTTGTAACGTCGCGCAAGGCATCTTCGGCCCCACGTTTATCGAATTTATTGATGGCAATGATGTCGGCAAAATCGAGCATATCAATTTTTTCTAACTGACTACTGGCCCCATATTCTGGCGTCATAACATAAAGAGAAAGATTTGAGTGGTCGGTAATTTCGGTATCGGATTGGCCGATGCCAGAAGTTTCTAAAATAATCAGGTCAAAATTAGCGGCCTTCACAATCTCTATCGCCGATTGCACATACTTGGAAAGGGCCAAGTTAGATTGGCGTGTTGCCAGAGAGCGCATATATACGCGATCAGAATTAATCGCATTCATGCGGATGCGATCGCCTAGGAGTGCTCCGCCTGTTTTTCGCTTTGAAGGATCAACTGATATGATGGCCACCTGTTTGTTCTCAAAATCAGTAAGAAAGCGATTGACTAGTTCATCCACTAGTGATGATTTGCCAGCACCTCCGGTCCCAGTAATTCCTAGCACTGGTGTTTTACTGGATTGGGCCATTGTTCTTATACGATCAAAAATTGCTTGGTTGTCGTCGGCAAAGTTTTCGGCACAAGAGATCAATTGAGCAATGGTTTGATGGCCACAAGTTTTTAAATTTTCCAGTTTGAAAGTTTTTTGATTACCAGTGGGAAAATCACATTTTTCCAACATGTCGTTGATCATGCCTTGCAGGCCCATTTTTCGACCATCATCCGGGGAATATATTCGTGCAATGCCATAGTGTTGTAGCTCTTCAATTTCTGTTGGCAAAATAACGCCACCGCCACCAGCAAAAATTTTAATATGGGCAGAATTTTTGGTTTGCAACATATCGTACATATATTTAAGATACTCAACGTGTCCGCCTTGATAGGAGGTAATAGCGATGGCCTGAGCATCTTCTTCGATGGCGCAGTTAACGATTTCTGCAACGGAGCGGTTGTGGCCTAAATGGATTACTTCGCAACCAGATGCTTGCATAATTCTTCGCATGATGTTTATCGCGGCATCATGGCCATCAAAGAGAGAGGCGGCAGTTACCACTCTGATTTTATTTTTTGAAAGGTAGGGCGCAACTTCAGTTTGCATAGTAGTTAATCCTCGCAAGATAATTAGCAGTAGATCTTATTAAGAAATAGGGTAATTTTTTATAAATAATTTGATGGTATGGCCACAGTTTTGCTAAAAATGCTTAAGACGCCGTGTGTCACGAATTAAAAATAAACGCGATAACTCCTGGCCCTTGCTAGCTCTAATTTTCGAGAATATCATTTTGGGGTTCATCTAATTTTTTTGATAAAATTATTTTGCATCGGGAGTTCATTACATGAGCAATTCTGGCGCTGTCTCTAAACATTCTTATAAAAATTTAAATGTCGTTGAATCACGAGAGGATAAAATTATTTATCTGTCAGTAAATCGGCCAGATAAATTAAATGCACTCAATCATGATGTTTTGAAAGAATTAAAAGATTTTTTCCTTGCTGCCAGAGAGAGTATTTTGGACTCTGGTATGCGCGGAGTGATTTTTTTTGGAGAAGGGCCCAAGGCCTTTATTGCTGGAGCTGATATTGCACAACTGGCGACTCTTCCTCCTGAGTCGGCCTATGAGATGAGCAAAACTGGCCAAGAGGTGACTCTTTTAATGGAGGAGTTTCCTCTGCCGATTATTGCAACCGTACATGGATTTGCACTAGGAGGAGGATGTGAGATGGCCATGGGAGCGGATTTTATCTATGCCACCGAAGATGCCATTTTTGGACAACCGGAAGTAAAGTTAGGATTGATTCCTGGTTTTGGTGGTTCGCAGCGCTTGGCAAAACTTATTGGGAGGGGGCGTGCTCGGGAGTTGATGTATACTGGGGCCAATCTTTCGGCCAAAGAGGCACTTGCTTATGGGTTAGTTACAAAATTATTTAAAAACAAAGAAGAGATGATGGCCGGAGCAAAAATGGTCATTTCGATGATGGCCAAAAATTCGAGGCAAGCAATTGCGGAGGCCAAAAAAGTAATGAATTTGGGAAATGATTTGACTGTGAAAGATGGACTAAAAATCGAAGTTAGTAGTTTTTCTAAATTATTTCAGACGGAAGAGATGAAAGAGGGAACTAATGCCTTTATGCAAAAAAGAAAGGCAAACTTTTAGACAAGGGAGATATCGTGATAACAGATGAGAGTTACAAAGAGATTAGAAATGTAGTGTCCAACATTGCCAACAACGTGCTTATGCCGATTGCTGGAAAAATCGATCATGAGGGGAAAATTCCTTCCACGGTTTTGGAAATGTTAAAAGAAAATGGTTTTATGGGAATTTTTGTTCCAGAAGAATATGGTGGGGCAGGAATGGATTACTTGCATTATAGTATTATTGTTGAAGAGATATCGAGAGGATGCGCTTCCACCGGGGTTTTGATTTCGGCGCACAACTCTCTTTGTATTGCTCCCATTTTAGATTTTGGTACAGAAGAGCAGAAGAAAAAATATTTGCCCAAGCTGGCCTCTGGCGAACATATTGGATGCTTTTGTCTTAGTGAGCCGAATGCCGGTTCTGATCCAGGGTCACTCACTACTTTTGCGGAAGATCGTGGTGACCACTATGTGATAAATGGGACGAAAAATTTTATCACCAATGGGAAGGAAGCGAATATCGCGATTGTTTTTGCCAAGACACGAAAGACTCCGGATCACAAAGGAATGTCCGCTTTTATTGTGGAAACTGCCAGTTCTGGATTTATGGTACAAAAGTGCGAAGATAAGCTTGGTATAAAAGGTTCTTCCACCGCGCAAATTGTTTTTGAAAATATGAAGGTGCCTAAGGCCAATTTATTAGGGCAAATTGAGAAAGGGTTTAAAATTGCTCTACACACGTTGGATGGTGGCCGGATTGGAATTGCCGCCCAGGCCCTAGGGATTGCGGAGGCCGCTTTTCGCTACGCTAAAAAATATTCCACTGAAAGAGTGCAATTTGGAAATCCCATTAGCTCTTTTCAAGGAGTACAATTTATTTTGGCCGACATGAGTACAAAGATTGCCGCATCACGCTTGCTCGTTTTAGATAGTAGCTTTAAGAAAAACCGCAAAGAAAGTTATTCAAAAGAGGGGGCGCAGGCCAAATTATTTGCTTCTGAAACAGCTATGTGGGTTACAACCAAGGCCATTCAGGTTTGTGGGGGTAATGGTTACACCAAAGAATATCCAGTGGAGCGCCACTTTCGAGATGCGAAGATTACCGAAATTTATGAAGGGACATCTGAGGTGCAACGGATCGTTATTGCCGCGCAAGAGTTAAAAGATTTAACATAAGAGACTACTCAAAGGTCAGAAAAGGTGCGTAAAGTATGAAACCAGTTGTTACTTCCGCTAAAGAGGCCGTGTTGGCCATTCCTAAAGGGCAGCGTATTTTTATTGGATCGGGAGCGGCCATTCCGCAAGTATTAGTGGATGCCTTGACTGAAAACAAGGAGCATTTTTTAGATAATGAAGTGGTGCAAATTCTAACACTAGGAAAGGCGCCATTTGCCCAAAAGGGTTTTGAAAAACATTTTCGTAATAATAATTTTTTTATTGGAGCAAACGTAAGAGAGGCCGTTCAAGAAGGTCGGGCCGATTTTACGCCAATGTTTTTAAGTGAAGTTCCGGCCCTTTTAAAGTCAAAATCTTTTCCTATTGCGGCGGCACTGGTTTCGGTTACTCCTCCAGATAAAAATGGAATGTGCAGTCTGGGGGTTAGTGTAGACGTGGTTAAAAGTGGATTGGATAGTGCGAGAATAAAAATTGCGCAGATCAATACGAAGATGCCGCGGACTTTTGGAGATTCACTAATTCCTTACAAATCTTTTGATTACGTAGTTCAGGCAGAACAAGATATTTTTGAATTATCAGAGTCACATTTGGAAATTGATGCTGATTCTGAAGCTATTGGAAAACACATTGCCGGAATGATAAAAGATGGAGATGTGTTGCAAACTGGTATTGGTAGTATTCCCAATGCGGTGTTGAAGAATCTTACGAAGAAGAACGATTTAGGCGTACATACCGAGATGTTTCCTGATGGGTTGGCCGATCTTTTAAAAAATGGAAATATTACCAACAAAACCAAAAAGATTTTGCATGGTAGGTGCTTGACTGGCTTTTGCATGGGAACTAAAAAACTTTATGACTTTGTTCATGAAAATCCACTTATTCAATTTTATCCCTCAGAATTCACCAATGATCCCTTTATTATTGCCCAAAATGATAATATGGTTTCGATTAACTCGGCCTTGCAAGTGGATTTGACTGGCCAGGTTTGCGCAGATTCTATTGGACATAAGTTTTACAGTGGGATTGGCGGCCAAGTAGATTTTATTCGAGGCGCCTCGCGCTCTAAAGGGGGGCGTGCGATTTTAGCACTTCCTTCAACTGCCAAAAATGGAGCAGTTTCTCGTATTGTTGCCGATCTGCTTCCAGGAGCGGGCGTTGTTACTTCCCGAGGAGATGTTCGTTATGTGGTGACAGAGTTTGGAGTTGCCTATTTACATGGCAAGACCGTTAGGCAGCGAGCTTTGGAGTTGATTCAGATTGCTCATCCTAAATTTCGCGATGAGCTTTTGGAGTTTGTTAAAAATCATAAATATGTTTATTTCGATCAAAGATTGCTGCAGCGAGGAGCAAATTATCCAGTAGATTGGGAATTGCATGGACTGTTTGAAAACAAAGATTGCTATTTGCGGCCAATAAAAATAACTGATGAAAAAAAATTGCAAGATCTCTTCTACTCTCGTTTTAACGATGAAGAAGAAGTTTATGAATCGGATTTGCCATCGGCGTTTTCTCGGCAAGGTATTCAACATTTTGTAAATCTTGATTATAAAAAAGAGATGGCCTTTGGGGTTTTTAGACATGCTGATTTTGATAGTATTTTAGTGGGGTTTGCTTACTTCTCTGCGTTTGACGATAGAAGTGATGGTGGAGAGCAGGTGGCAGAGATGAATTTTATGGTAGACAAAAATTTTCGAGGCCGAGGAATTGGTAAAATGCTAACTCAAAAACTTTTTGCTTACGCTAAAACAGTAAAAATTTCCAAGTTGCATGCTACTGTATCGGCAGATAATTTACCAATGATTCACCTTTTGCGAGGATTAGGAAAAGAGACAACCAATTGGAAGAGTTCTGCGGTAGGTAATCAGGTTACTTTCGAGTATGTATTAGTTTAATGGAGTGTTATGGCAAAAATTTTATTGATTGATGACGATGAAGATATGTTGCGTTTGATTAAAAGCATTGTGGAGTGTTCTGGGCACCAGGTTAGTATGACAAATGGGGTTAAGCCGGCCTTGAAATTGTTATCGAAAGAGAATTTTTCCCTTATTTTTTTGGACTTACAGATGCCCGAATTCACCGGCCATGATTTTCTCTCCCTTTACAGTGCGATACATCAGGATAAAAATACACCCATTGTAGTTTTAAGTTCTGATAAATCAGAAGACGCTTACAACAAGGCCATTGCTGCTGGTGCTCGTGATTTTATTGCCAAACCAATATCGAATAAGGTTTCCTTCTTGCGAGTGGTAGAGAAATATGTTGAGGCCAATGGTTAAAAATTATACTTCGCTGTCGTTTTTACATTTAATATTTTATTTTTTCCCCGACTCCATCTTCTGGGTGCGATTAAATTTGCTATGCGCTATATGTTTTTAGATGGAGAAGAAAACGAGAGAGGACAAGTTACCACTTACTTGTACACATACCAATTAAACGATATGGAAGATAATGAAGGCGACTAACAATACCAGGGAAGTCAATGTTATCCAACGGACGCAAAACTGGTGCCAATTACCCTTTAGCTTATTCGCTTATCCCATCTCATCTTGTGGAACAAGATTAATTTACATAGGAGCGAATTAGGCCCACTAATGTTCCTGCAATCTTAAAATTTTCAGTAGTAACCCTTATTGGTTTCATTGCAGAATTGGCCGGCCTTAATTCAACGAACTCTTTTTGTGGATAGAAATGTTTAACAGTGGCCTCACCATCAATGAGTGCTATCACTGTTTCTCCGCGTTCTGCATGATTAGTACTTTTGCAAATGATAAGGTCTCCTTCTAAAATTCCATCCTCAATCATGGAACTTCCTTCAACTTGCAGCGCAAAATACTTATATCCGCGCTTAATAAAATTGGCCGGCACAGAAACAAGAGGGGTGCTTTCTAAATGGTGGGCCTGTTCTATTGCTTCTATCGGGGCACCGGCGGCAATCTTGCCCAAAAGTGGGATTTCTTCAAAATTAGAATGATTAGTTGTCGTACGAAGCTCGCCTTCACTCATTGCGCCTTTCGGACGAAGTCCTCGACGCTCATTCCAGTTTGCTTCCTCTAGAAGGCCCGCATCAACGAGGTAGTTTATGTACCGCTGCACGGAACCAAAGGATTTAAAACTAAAATGTTCTTTGATTTCGCGCTGTGTCGGTGAATATCCATGCTTTGTAAGATAGTTATTTATATAGTCAAAGATCTCTTTTTGCTTGGCAGTAATCCCCATATGATAAACGATAGCGTGTAAGTTAGACGTAAGTCAATCTTTTTGTAATTTCTTTCATTTTATATCATTAATCTTCTGGTAATTGACGACGCACGGCCATCTAGCAATACTATATTACCAACGTCTTCAATAGAGGGAGGATATGCCGGTGAAAAATATAATAATCACACTTTTTTTATTACTTATAGTTGTTCACGTTCGAGCAGATGATTCTATTGATCTTGATGGATATGCATACAACACAATCGGGTCGGTAGAATTGGTGGAAATGGATCTGTCGGGACATGATATCTTCCTGGTCGATTCGATAATGCGCACAGGAACCACTCCCTCTTCTACTGCTCCTATTCCACCCACCGTAACGAATCCAACACCCGTTAATCCTCTAGATCAAGTGATTGCAGAGATTGAGAAGTTATTAGCTATAGGACAAAAAATTTGGAAAATTATTGAAAATGGCCGACCGGTTATTAACACGAGTTATATTCCGGCAGTTAAAGTAATTCCCAAAGTGGTTTCAGAAGATAGTCGTGCTACCTTCGATAGCATGGATAATTGGTCGGAGCCAAAATATAAAAAATATGCCCTCATCTATAAAAATCTTTATGGAATGAGCGTGGTTAATTTTCAGTACATTGTTCATTTTGAATATGATGGGCAATACGAAGGGAAAGGCCATTACCTTAACGCGGTTAGTATTACAGTTTCTAATATATCTGTTCTCTGGGGATATAAGTTTGATGTAGAGACAGAGTTGATTGGAATAAGCAATAGAGGTACCAATGAAAACCCAATTGCCGCGGCCACCCTTAAGATAACTCACAAGGTAGAGACGTCCATTAAAAATGAAAATATCACCACTATCTTTGATATTGATGGCAAAGGAAGAATCTCCCAACTGGAATAGTTTGTTGGGAGATTAGTAAAAAATTTAATTATTAAATTATTAAATTATATAAAATTAAAACCAATAAGAGAGAGTTGTTGCTAACTGATAAGCGTTCTGACGAGGTTGCACAACATCTTCAATCTCTTGGGAAGCATGTTCATATAAGGCCCCCACCGTAAAGAAGATATTTTTCTCCATTTTAAACTTAGTTCCGGCCTCAATTTTATTAACGGTTTGTTCAAGGTGCTTGTTTTTAAATTTTTCAGAATCCCTGTTATTGCATTGTTTATCAACAATTGCGGTTTCAACTTCAAATAAGAAATTGATTAGCTCATCGTATTTTTGCTCAAATCCAAGTTGAATAATGTGATCTTTGGCATCAATCGCACCGTGATAGACTTCGGCGTCGGTTTTAAGCGTGCCATACTGATACTCAAAAAAGAATTCAAAATCCATCCAATTATATTGAGCATTGAAATCTAAGGCCCAATTGCGTTCGTTGGCATCTACAGTATTATCTTGCAAATAGATTGCGGCAACAGCGGCAGTTAAATCAGTTCGTGGAAAAAATTCAAAATTGTTGGCAATACCTCGTCGCAATCTTAGATCAGAGGATTTGCTTTCATATTTATCGCTGTATATGGTGAAGTGATTAAAAAATCCTAACTCTTTTGAACCAAAAGTTAGCTCAATTAGATTTTTATTATCGACATCATACCAAGAGTGGTTGGTTCCTAGTAATGATCCTCCGTCAAGATAGCTGGCCTCAATGGCGCCTCGAATTTGTTTTGAAAAGCTTACCTTTCCCTTTCCCATTTCCAGTTTGATTTGGGGAGAGTGAGTATAGACGACAGAGGCTTCTTCAAAAATATTGTAAGGAGTGTCGAGGGAACTATCATCCAGATCCAGTTTGATTTTAGAGGAGAATTTTTCATAGAAAGCAGAAAACTTAAGATCAATTGCCCCAATGCCGTTATTGAATTGGGCATCGGCCTGATTTTCTTTTACCGCTTTCATTAGATCTACTGCAATGAATCCAGAAAACTTTGTGTCGACGGCAAGTGTTGGCCTGATTAAGGGAAGGATGAGGAAAAAAAGAGGGATTAGCTTTAACATGTCATACTCCTGTTTGAGGTTAGAGGGGAAAGAGGGGTAGTCATTATCAAAAAGTTGCAATAAAAAAAAGTAAAATAAGTAGATATTTCTATATATTATTCCGGAGTGGATTTACTTTGAGATGATGTTTTGATAGAAAAGCAAATCTGTATGAGCGTAAAATTTTTTTTAGAGACCATTCCACTATCCATTATTAGTGAGATGAAAAATCTCCAACTGACGGTAATGGATCAATCCGTAAACAAAGAGATGGAAAAGTTGCTGGCCAAAACGGTTTTAGTGGGCGGTAAACGATTACGCCCTATTATGACCTATCTCTTTGGTGATTTTTTTTCGATTCAACTTTCTAAAATAACTCCACTGGCCCGCGCCATTGAGCTTGTTCATGCTGCTAGTCTTAGTCATGATGATGTCGTTGATAACGCCACTACTCGAAGGGGAACACCTTCTATCAATATTGTTTCCTCTAATCAGCGCGCAGTGTTGGCCGGGGATTATCTGCTTGCCGATGTTATTGTCTCATTAAGTAGGGAAAATGATATAAATTTGATTCGGGAGATGTCTCTTGTCATTCAGGCCCTTTCAGACGGGGAGTGGTTACAGTTAAATGCGTCTGAATCAAGAAAATATTCGCGCGAAATTATTGAGGAGATTGCGCTAAAAAAAACAGGGAGTGTGATTAGTTGGTGTTGTGTGGCCCCGGCCTATCGTTATGGGGCCTCGGCATCGGTTGTTGAATATTGTAGAGAGCTTGGGCACAATATTGGGATTGCCTTTCAAATGATCGATGATACTTTGGATTTTTCGGATAAATCTCAAAAAGATCATTTTCTGGATATGGAAAATGGTATTATCAATAGCGTTATTTATGAGTGGTTACAGATGAATCCAGAGATTAATGAAGCGTTCAAAAAAGGTAAAAAGATAACGGATCTGTGGACTAATAATAAATTACAAGAGGCGGTCGAGGTGGTGCGAGAACGGGCCGCAAAAAAATTGGCAAGGGCCAATGAATTACTAGAGGTCGTGGCCCAAGAGGCAGGACTTGATTCTGCAAATATTGCTAAGAAAATGGCACCGCTTAAAAGTATGATTCGTTTTATTGGAGAGCGTTCACTCTAGTTTTATTTTAAGATCTATTTTGTTTTTTTGCAGTAACTGCCGGCCGTTCCTGTTGGCCTATTTCGGAACATAAATCAAATATCCTTTATATAGATCGTTGACGAAAATTACAACAAACCATAAAACGTCCACCTCGTATCAGAAAAATAGACAGCAACAGATGTTTTAGGAGGTTTTTTTATGAAGATTATTTTTGCTCTTATTGGCCTACTTTTTTCTTTTTCAACATTAGCAATATCTATTGAAGAAGCGCAAACGCTATACAATCAGCGAGGAGAAAATATAAACAATGCGCGGCAGGCGGCAGAGATTTTTTCTCAACTGGCCAGCAGTGAGCGAGAAGTTTTTTTGCGAGCTGAACTTTTAACTTTATTTGCGCAGGCAATTTATTACTACGGAGATCAACTTCCTGAGGCACAAAAAGAGGAGAAATTGGCCATATTTGAACGAGGTTATAGTGCGGCAGAGAGTGCGGCAAATTTACTGGCACTATCTCCGGGTGTGCCAGGTAAAATAGAGTATAAAACGGCCTTGGCCCGAGCTTATTATTTTTTCTGTTCCAATCTGGGAAAATGGGGGGAAGTTAAGGGCGTTTTAAATTCGCTTGGTAAGTGGCCAACACTTAAGGAGCATTTGAACTACATCCTAAATTTAGATGAGACAGTTTTAGATTACGGAGCAAATAGAATTTTAGGCCGTGCTTATATGAAGATTCCGTATGAGTCTAATAAAAAAGGACTGGAGCTTCTAAGGACTGCTTATGAAAAAACTTTGGTGAAGGTCGGAGATGTTACCTTAAGTAGAAATAGCACTACCATTATTTTCTTTCTAGAAAGTTTAAGGAAAGAGAATGAGAAAAAAACTTTTTGCTCGGTCTACAGCAGCTTTAGCTCACTCTCGGAAAATGAGAGTTTGTGGAGCGAGTATAATGCCGAGAGATTGCCAGAAACTAAAAATGATATACAAGAGTTTTTAGAAAATGAATTCTTGGCGGAATACTTCAACGATAATTGCTAAACATCATCCCGATAATAGATATGACAAGAGAGGATCGTTTAATATGATAAAAAATAGTTTGCTACTGCTTCTAATGTTTATAATTTCTCTGGCCGTGGCAGGGGATTTAAAGGCTCCTTTTAGTTTTTCTTCGGCCAGTATTTTGCCTAAAGGGGTAAGAAACTTTAATTATAAGGGTGTCTTTATTTCGGGAACGGATAAATTTGATGATGGCGGTACGATAGTTCCTTTGGGTAGTGCTTTCTCTAAAAATATTACTTATCAGACATTGATTGATTCAAAAAAATTGGCCTCAGATAAGGCGGCCATTGAGCAAACGATGGATGACTTATTAGCAAATGAGCAGACGGTTTTAGCTCAGACACTCGGTGAAGTTAACGTAGTTGCTACGGCGTATGTCCCGGTATTGGCCTGGGGATTGTCATCAAAATTTACGTTGGCCTTGGCAGTACCAATTGTAGAAACAGATTTTTCCGTATCTACTGGCAGTATTACTAATGACGACTATTATGCTTTTAAAGCGGCCATTCATCGCAAAGGTGCGCTAAAGAGCGAAAGCGATCTTCAGGACAAAATAGAGAGGTCGCCTATTGAAAGCAAAATGGTAGATTACGGGTATAAGTCGCTGGCCGCAGAACATGAAACCTCCCTGGGTGATTTTAAGTTAATAGGGAAATATTTAGCAAAGAAAACAAAAAAATCTGCTTTGTTACTCCGGCCAGAAATTACTCTCCCAACGGGTAAAGTAAAAGATCCAGATAAATTGATAGATGTGTCTAGCGGTGATGGGCAATTAGACTTGGGATTGGGACTGGCCTATGAGTTGCAAATAGGGAGCTATTTTTTTATCACCTCTAGTCTCGGTTATACAGCGCAACTTCCAGATAATGTTTCTATGCGAATTCCAGAAGTGGCCGATAGTTCGCTTTCTCCAGACAAAGATACAAGGACTTATCGAAATTTGGGAGATATGTACATGGCCGAACTTAGTGCAAAAATGGTGCGGGCAGGAATAACTTTACAGGCCGGCTATGCTCTTCAATACAAGGAGCATGATCACTTTGATGGGGAAAAGTTTGCTGCCTATCGCTATAACTGGGCAGAACAAAATACCAGACAAAATATGCAAACGGCCCAATTTTCTGTTGGGTATGACACCATTGCTCTTTTTAAAAGTAAAAAGTTTATTGCACCACTTGCTGCCTCTTTAAATCACACGATAGTGGTGGATGGAAAAAATGTAACCAAAGATCCGCTGACCTCGTTTGATCTATCGCTTTTCTTTTAATCAGACTTAAGTGAGGGAGAATATGAAAATATTAACAATGATTTTTTTGACAATGTTGCTTAGTTCTTGTGGAAGGGAGGCCCCGATTGCGCAGGCCTTTCCTAAAACCTTCGCGCGGATTGATGCTCTCTCGGAGAAGTTTAATTTTGATAATAAAATCAAAGACGCCTCCGTGATTGTTTATCCCTGGCCGGAGGATCTGCAAAACTTTTTCTATAATCCTCAAGAACGTGGATTGCAAAGTGATTGGGCCACCGTTTTCCTCGGCGGTGGTGGACGACGGACGCCACTTATAATTAAGAAAGAAGATAATAATTATAAAAAAGCACATGATGTTGCTTTCTTGATTTATGCTGCCGGAGCATCGAAAGATTTAGCAAGCGAGGAGATTTTTAAGATAGAAAAAAAATTGGAACGATTAAATAACCAATTAGGGCCGCTGTTTAAAAAGCATATTTGTTACAATCCTCATAAAGTGGGTGCGAAGACACATTGTAAACGCAGTTATGATAACTACGAAAATTATGATAACGATGCCTCGCGGATGCAAGGCAATTTTAAAATAGCAACGTCTTGTGGAGAACTACGCGGCCTTATATTTTCTGACTATTCCGAAGAAGAAAATCAGCTTTTAAAAAATGATGTCGAGGAGTGTCGAAGAATTTTGGCAACTCAACAACAAGTACGAGATGAGGTGGCCCAACAACGGGAAGGCCCGACGAATACTAAGCGAGCGGTAAAAGGAATTGTGGTTGATTTATTAAATTCGGCCTATCAGAACACGCTTGTGTTGTATGGTGAGGGAGCAGGCATTCCCTTTTTTCATCAAGTTTTAAGTACTGCTGATGAGACAGAGAATATTTCAACACTAAAATTCAGCAGTGATTTTTCCTCCATCGAAGAGTTTAAGCTCTATGCAGATTTTTCTCTCAAAGGAGAATATGGCGGTATTCAGGAGTATGATCTAGTAAAAAATCCTACGCTGGTATTTTGGACTAATGATCTAGGCATTAAACTTATTAATTTTGAAATTGCAGATGACTTGGGATTTCGGCTTATTGCTAAAGATATTGCATTATCTTTGCATCCGATTTTTGGGATGCGTTTGGTCGGAGATGTTTTTATTACCCACTACGATGGAGTGGAGAGAAAAGGGGTATTAAAGCTAGAGCTTTAAATTTAATAGAGAGTTGTACAATTCATACTTTTATGGTGCAGGTGGCGCCGATTCATTCTCTGCAAAAAGTTTTTCTTCTTTGAGCAGCGGAAAGGCGATGACATCACGGATGGAGGCGCTATTAGTTAGCAACATAACCAGGCGATCAATGCCAATACCCTCGCCTGCAGTTGGAGGCATCCCATACTCCAGGGCACGAATAAAATCATAATCAACATCACAGGCCTCATCGTCGCCCAAAGTTTTCTGTATGGCCTGTTCAGCAAAGCGGCCTAGTTGATCCGCGGGATCATTTAACTCCGAAAAGGCATTAGCTACTTCCCAGCCATTCATGAAAAATTCAAAACGATCAGTTATGGTTGGGTCTTTCTCATTACGTCTGGCCAGCGGAGAGATCTCGGTAGGATAGGCGGTAATAAAGGTAGGTTGAATCAGAGTATGTTCAACAAATTCTTCAAAACATTTTACCAATAATTTATCGGCAGAAAGGTTTTGTATATCTTTGAGATCTATTTCATTTTTTTCTAGAAGTTTTTTAATCAGAAGATCTTTATTTTTTGTTTCAGAAAGAGTGAGGCCAATTTTTTCGCTGACGGCATCACGCATGGTAATGCGTTTATATGGGCGGGCCAGAGAAATATTTTTGTCACCATATTGAATGGATTCGGAGTGTAAAACATCTCTAGCAATGCCGCCAATAAGTTCTTCTGTGAATTTTATTAAATCTTCATAGGTGGCATAGGCGCAATAAAACTCAATAGTGGTAAATTCAGGATTGTGTTTTATAGAGAGTCCTTCATTGCGAAAGCAGCGATTCATTTCAAAAACACGCGGATAACCTCCCACAATCAAGCGTTTGAGATGAAGCTCGGGGGCAATACGCATAAAAAGATCCATATCTAAGGCATTGTGGTGGGTGTTAAAGGGGCGAGCGGCCGCTCCCCCAGCAATGCTATGTAACATGGGGGTTTCTACTTCCATGTAATCATGGCCATAAAAAAATTGACGAATATAACGAACTATTTCCGAACGCATTTTAAGCGTTTTTCTGGTTTCATCATTAGTGATTAGATCAACATAGCGCATCCGATATTTTAGTTCTGCATCGGTTAGGCCATGAAACTTTTCAGGTAGTGGGCGAATGGCCTTGGTTAGAATATGAAATTTTGTGGCCGACAGTGAAAGTTCGCCCTTGTTAGTTTTGAAGGGGGTTCCTTCGGCATAGACGATATCGCCGTGATCAAGCAGTTTATATTCCGCAAAATCATCCGCGCTTAAATGTTCTTGTTTGACGTAAAGTTGAAAATTATCGTGGCCGTCAAATATTTTTACAAAAGAGGCCTTGCCAAAATCGCGTACCATTAGTGCTCTGCCGGCCATTTGGTAAGTGGTTTTTATTTCTGCCAATTCCTCCTTACTTTTGGGCCCATATAGTTCCTGCATTTTAGTGGCCGAAATATTCGGAGTAAAACCGTTTTTATATGGATTTTGGGCCGCGGCCGCCATTTTGTTTTTTTTATCGATTCGGACTTTAATTTGTTCATTATATAAGTTTGTCCACTTATTGATATGGCCATCTTCCATCTTAAAAATCCTTCTGTTTTAGTACAATAATATCAGGGGTAATATAGCTAAAATAAGCTAAAAGACAAGGAGGCGTCTTATAAAAATTGTATTTGAATGGAGGGATGGCAATTAAGACGGCCTTGTGTTATAAAGCAATCCTATGATTGGACTAATTTTTAGAGCATTTATCACTTATCTTCTTTTTTATATCGCCTGGACAATTGTGGCCGGCCTTTTTCGTAGCTACTGGCGGATAAAAGCGGCTGTCTCATCAACTAGGCCACAAGCGAAGCGGCCAAACGACAAAAATACGATTGAGGCAGATTACCGGGTAATTTCTGATTGAATTGTCATTTTCAAACTTTTTTGAATGTACTAACATCTTATTAATCAACTGATTGATGGGATTATTCATTAATTGGTTAATTAATTAATAATTATAACCATTAACTTTTTTACAAAAGGGTGATTTATGTTTGAAAAATTTAAAACTCCTGCCGAACTTATTCCTTCCGATCCACGTTTTGGTTGTGGCCCTTCTCTTGTACCGATGAAGTATGTTGAAAGCCTGGCCAAAACCGGCCCTCATTTAATTGGAACTAGTCATCGCAAGAAGGCCGTAAAAAAATTGGTTGAAGAGGTACAAACTGGTTTTGCTAAATATTTTAATATTCCTACAGGATATCAAGTTGTCTTAGGGAATGGTGGTGCCACGTTGTTGTTTGATATGGTGGCCTTGGGATTAGTAAAAAAGAAAATTGCCCATTTCACCTGCGGAGAGTTTTCCAATAAATGGTATAAATCATCTAAGGCCGTGCCATGGATTTCGGCGCAAGAGATTTCAGTGGAAGTAGGAAATGGCATTTTAGTTAATGACGTTCCTGATGCGGATGTTATCTGTGGAACGTTGAATGAGACTTCTACCGGAGTACAATTACCAGAACTTCCGAAAGTTCATGAAGGAGCGCTTTTGGCAATTGATGCCACTAGTGGGGCCGGCCAGGTTAAATGTGATGTTTCAAAATGTGATGTTTTTTTATTTTCACCACAAAAGGTTTTTGCGAGTGAAGGTGGCCTGTGGATTGCCATAATGTCACCAAAGGCCTTGGCCCGCGCCAAGGAGATTTACGAAGATAAGAGTCGCTACATTCCTGCCATATTGAGTTGGAAGGAGGCAATTTCTAACAGCGAAAAAAATCAAACTTATAATACTCCAGCAATCGCACCCATCTATTTTTTAAATGAGCAGTTAAAGGAAATGAATAAATTAGGGTATAGCAAAGTTTGTGAATTAGCAGAGGCCAAGGCCAAGTTACTTTATTCTTGGGCAGAGGCAAAACCATATCTTTCTACTTACATCAAAGAAGATAAATTTCGTTCACGGGCGGTGGCCACTATCGATGTGGATGCAAAATATAAAGTTGATGATTTGATCGCCGTGCTTGAAAAAGAAAAATCAGTTTATGGGATCGATGCTTATCGCAATTTGGGGAGAAATCAGTTTCGTATTGCCCTTTTTCATAACATAAAATATGAGGATTTAGAAAAGTTAACTAAACTTATATCTCTGGCAATTGAAAAGTATTAATAGTGCTAAGAACGGAGGAGATGTCCAGGAACTAGTGTTTTTTATTCTTCACTTGAGTTCCTGGCGTGGTTAAGGTTAGTTATATTACTATTTTTGCAAAACGGCTGTTTCGGTAATTTCAACGGTTGAATTTAACTCTTGGTCACAGAAATCGAATTCACCGCAACTTTTTTTTGCTAGTTCTTCATCAATAAACACCTGAGTAGCATTGATTTGGCGAGTAACGGTATACATTCCATCTTCGCGGTATTCTTTGGTTTTTACTTCATAGATGCCGGGAGCTTTTCTTGTTGCCGAAAGGAAGTCGATTGCCTGATCAGTTATTTGAAAGTTAATTGAAAAATTTGCCATTTCGGCATAATTGACATAACCCAAATATACTGTGTATCTGGGAGAAACATCAGTACTCATTGAGCTATCTTTAACTACTACCTGTAATCTCTTCTGGGAATAGTCGCTAGTTTTATCGACTAAGCGAATTACTTTGTCGATGGCCGCAGGATTGATTGCCAATTTATTATTTGAACTAATAGTCTCAGCACTGATTGTAAGTGATAAAGTTGTCGCAAGAATTGTGAACATTAATTTTTTCATAAAAGTATCTCCTTAGATATTGTCCAAAAACTGTTGTGTTTATTTTTCACTTGAGTGTTTGGCCCGTTTAATTGTTACTTGAATTTTACTGCAATGGGGGGGGGGGAACTAGGTAGATGAAAATATTATAGAAAATTATTTTTCACTGTCTAATATTTTGACAATCTGAAGTCAACTTGAATTCAACTTAAAAATACGCACGGAATACATATTACTTTTGGAGTAGTTATGGCCGGCGCAAAATTATTAAAACTTTATTAAACTTTTCAAATAAAAGGTCGATAAAGAAGCAGTACGAGGATCATATTACTTAATTGGAAGTATAGATTATGGCGGCACTAGAAGCAGATTTTGAATTTGAATATAGTCCAGAGGATGCGGACATAGATGTTGGCCTGATAGAAAAAGTAGATCCACCAGTCGCTAGTAAAGTGGAAAGGCCAGAAGTGGCCGTGGCAACTGATGCTTTAGATGCCATGAATGTTTCTGAAAGTAGTGATGTCAAAGAAGTAGTAACTCCGGTAGAAATGGAAGAAGTTGCGGCAGTAAAACCGCTAGTGCATCCGATAACGGGTGGGAACATTGCTGCGATCGGAAGTGCCAACAAGGTAAAAAAAGTTGTTTCAACACCAGCGGCATCTAGGCCTCAAATAAATCAAGTATCTCAGCCTTTGCCTATACGGCAAACGGTTGCGGCCACTTCAGGCCTACAATCACAATCACAATCACAATCACAATCACAACAGCGGCCAAGGCCCACGGCCCAACGGCCAGCGACAAAGTCTGGCAGCGGTAGTGCAGATGTGGAGATGCAAATTAAATTAGCAGTAATCGAGGCCAAGGCAGAAATTATGGCCATCTATTTTGCGGAAGCAAAATTATTGGAGTATCAAATCAATGAATTGTTGCGCCCGTTCATCGTTAATAGGCCACTGGAGCGTCCGATTCGACGGATTGCTCATTTGCTTGCCGAACATGCGAAGTTGAAAAAGTAATATTCAATTAGTTATTGTAGTTTGCTCACTGAAATTAGTGATGGTCTGGTGATAGTTATGGTGCGAGCTAGTATATTTCCATTATTATCAATTTTAGTCTTGATTAATAGTTGTGGAAAAACAGATTTTACGACAAAAATAAACTACACCAGGAGGGCAGTTTCTTTGCCGACTCCCATTCCAACAATCGCGCCAAGCATCACACCAACTCCTACAGATTATATTACTGCGTGGAATGAACTTCCTACCGTGGATGGAAGTGGGCCAATTATCTACTCATTGGGAACGGCCGAGCAGTTACTAAGTCTAGCTACTGATGGGTGTTCGAGAACTTCTATAGTGGCATGTAACGCCAGTTTTAAATTAAGCGCAGATGTTGATTTTAGTGGCGCTGTCATGCACCCCATAGGTTCTTTTGACGGAAGTTTTGATGGGCAAAATCATAAAATACAGAATGTGATAATAACGCCGGAGATTGTTGAAGATGGCGGGATTACGCGTTTATATTGGGATGTCTCTAATCTTGGGTCGGGCACTTTCATTAGCTATGAAATCGTTTATGGAATGATTGATGGAATTTTTGATGGTAGTTGCAGCACCAATCAAGCGTATCCGCTTGTTATAGATGCAACAACTGTCGGTTGGAATGATGGTGATTGGAGCTCGGGAGTTGTTGAATATACGCTCAATAAAATGAAAGCTCCTCCCTGTTTTTTTCAAATAAAAGCGACAGATAATCTTTTTTCAGAGTTTGTTATTTCTGATGGCCAAATATCTGCTAGCTATGATGACCTTAGTGCTGACACGGTAGGACTTTTTTCTGTAATAACTGGAACTGTTTTAAATTTAGAAATTACTGCAGTGGATGTTTCAGGTGAAAATCAAGTAGGTATATTGGCCGGATCTATTCTGGGAACTTCTGAAAGTGCAAGTGCCATAGTTCGCTCAATTACTATAACGGATTCAACGGCCAGGGGACTAGAAGATGTGGGTGGAGTCGGTGGATATGCAGAACACGCTATTTTAGAGGATGTCACTACTAGTGTAGATTTATCCGGAACGACTGATGTTGGAGGATTGCTTGGGAATGGGATGTACGTCGCAATTAATGGTTCACAGGCAAGCGGGGATATTGTGGCATCTACGTATGCGGCCGGAGGATTGCTTGGCGTTAGCATCTTGTCTGTTATTGAAAAAAGTTTTTTCGAGAGTGGGAATGTGTATGGTGGATATGATGCCGGTGGTTTGGTAGGATGGAATACTTTTTCTAGTATAATCAATTGTTATTCGCGCGGAGATGTTTCTGGAACATTTTCTGTTGGTGGTATAACTGGGGATAATTCTTCGCTTGGACAGATAGAAAATTCATATGCGACAGGAAATATATCGGGGCAATACAAGGTTGGTGGGATTAGTGGTGGTGCTTCCGTCACTTCGACGATACAAAATACTTTTGCCATCGGAACCGTATCTTGCTCAACCGAATGCGGAGGTCTTTTAGGACAACAGAAGGGTACTCTTACGAACAATTACAGATATTTTAATCATGCGGAGGATAATCCGCTGGCCACCGCATCTTCATTGGACGGTAGCTACAATAGTCAGTTATCAAATTATTATTCCCCGAACACTTCTTTTGGCATGAGCTGGAGCACCGATGCATGGACTTTTTCTACAGAGACATTTCCACTATTGATACAACCAGTTGATTAATCATAATGTAAAGCTACGTACTATTTTGCTGCCTGTTTAGCAATCAGTAACTTGGCCTTTCACTGCCCAGCAAAATGGGCAGGGCAACTGCTTATTTTTTTATCAAATTTTTCAATTAATTCATTCAAGCTGTCGATAAGAGAAGGTGGCCTAAATTTTTTTCAAATGCAAATGTCGTTAAGGGATAAAATGAAGGTCTAGACGACTATTTTCGGGGGATTGTTCTATGAAGATAACACTATTTTTGATCATGGCCTTAATCTCAGTTGGATGTAAGTACGAGATGAAGATGGTTAATCGCATCAGTGTTGAGTCGATACTGATAAGTGGTGTGGGACAATCTCAATTTTCTGTCACAACAAAATTTGAAGGCGATAGCGATCGAAACGCCAAGGCCATTTTGTATTACTGCAATGATACCCTCGATGATTCCTGTGATCCTGTCACTCATCCTTCTGCTCGCATGTTAACGCTAACCAGAGGAGAGGGTAATTTTAAAGGAAGTGTTTCTGGCCTGCGTGATCCGTCATTTGCCGCAGGTGATACGGTAAATGCTGCGGTAGTCACTTCGGACCCGGCCTTTGTTGAAAAGGGTGCTGTAATGCGTGCAAGTTTTGTGCTTTTAAATAAATCCACCAGACTGCAGTTTAGTTTAGTAAATCCCCCGATTAATTCCGTTGCTGGACAAGTTATGCCGATGTTTAAAGTAGAGATTTACGACAAAGATGGTAATCTGGCAAAAGCGGCCACTAATGAGGTGTCTATTGCTTTTGCTCCCTTGAAAGATCCATCACAAGGAACGGCCAAACTTACTGGTACATTAAAAGTTAAGGCGGTGGAGGGAGTTGCAACATTTAGTAATGTTTCTATTGATAAAGCGTTCGCAGGATATGCCTTCAGGGCAAGTTCTCCAGATCTGATATACGGAGAGAGTGGTTTTTTTAATATTACCGAGGACTCTCTTCATCACTTTGCTGTTTCTGGGTTTCCTGCCGTTATAACTGCCGGAGTCTCATCCTCAATAGTTGTTACTGCAGTAGACCAAAATAATAACGTGGTTAAGGGATATGCCGGTACCATCAGGTTTCTATCAGATGATACCCAAATAACTTCACCAGCAGACTTTACTTTTAATCCGCTAGTGGATAATGGGAGTAAAATTTTTTCAAACGTGGCCCTTAAAACCGCCGGCACAAAATATATTAGTGTGGTTGAAATCGTGGGAGGTATTTCTACTAACAAAACTGGAGCACAGGTTGGAATAATTGTTAATCATGAAAATATTGCACATCACTTTGACGTAATCGGGGTTCCTAATAGTGTAGAGGCGGGAACATGGCAGAGTGTAACAGTTACTGCTCGTGATCAATATGGAAATAAAATTATAAATTATACGGGAACAATTAAATTTACTTCCAACAATGCATTGAACACAGTTCCTGGCAATTACACATTTAATCTTTTGGATGGGGGCGATAGAATTTTTGAAAATCAACTGATGTTTAAAGTAGTTTCGGCGGTCTCCTACATAAGAGCAGAGGTTTTAGGATCACCCACCATTTACGGAGTGCAGGGCGCAATAGTTGTAACACCCGCAGGGCCATCGGCATTAACCTCAACTATTTCTGGCCCGCTTGGTAATGTCGTTGCCAATGGAGTGAGTAGTGCGGCCATAGAGATAACGCTACTGGATTTTAACAATAATGCGGTGGCCGGGATTACTCCCACTTTCCATGCTACCGATACGGGAACAACCAACGTTTATAGTGCTTGCTCATTAAGCAATGCTCAAGGCAAATCGTTTTGTACTTTAAAATCTACTAAGGCGGAATCAAAATCATTGGCCATTGATACGCCAATATCTAAATCTGGAGCGGTGCCAGTTAATTTTGTGGCCGGCCCGGCCAATGCCGCAACCTCTTCTATTTCCGGAACAAGTAATATTCAGGCAAATGGTACGGATAAATCGGATATAACCATATTGCTAAAGGATGCCTTCGGTAATCCAACGGCCGGATATCTTCCAACTTTTAGCGCAACCAATAGCGGGAACACCAATGTTTACACGGTCTGCTCATCCAGCAATGTGCTCGGGGTATCGAATTGTCAACTTTCATCCCAAGTGGCAGAGGTAAAAACATTAAGCATAACTGCCCCCGTGAGCAAAATTGGAGGAACTGTAACTTTTATCGCAGGAGAACCAGACCCGGCCAATTGTCAAATTGTTGCCGCTCCTGTTAGCGTGGTTGCCGATGGTGCCTCTGTCGCCACTGTCACTATCACTATCAAAGATGTTAATAATCTTCCTATCAATGGACTTGTTCCCACTTTTTCTGCAACGGATAGTGGGGCCACTAACGTTTATGGAATTTGCTCAATCACTAATCTTTCGGGAATTTCAACTTGTACTTTGAAGTCAAGAAAAGCAGAAAACAAAACTCTAAAGATCGAAGGTGGAATTAATAAACTAGGTGGGATGATTCTTTTTATTGCGGGAGCGGTCGATGCTTCACAATCGACCATCGTTGGAAGTGGGCCAGTGGTGGCCAATTATGTTGATACTTCTACAATTAGCATTTATCTACGTGACCAATTTGCCAATCCAGTTTCCGGAGCGATTCCTACTTTTTCTGCAACGGATAGTGGTGCAACCAATTTTTATGCGGCATGTACCTTGTCAACTGCCTTGGGTTTGTCAACGTGTACAATGAAATCAAAAAAAGCAGAAAATAAACAACTATCAATTTTGACGCCAGTGGAGAAACTTGATGGTGTTGTAACTTTTATTGCTGGAGTTGCTGATGCGGGTAATTCCACGATAGTGGGAAGTGGGCCAGTAGCTGCCGATGGTGCCTCTACTTCAACCATAACCATTAACCTTGCAGACATCTATGGAAACAAGGTTAGTGGAACTGCACCACTTTTTTCAGCAACTAATAGTGGCAATAAAAATAGTTATGGAGCGTGCTTGGTAAGTAATGCTGCTGGCATCTCTTCTTGCACCTTGGCATCTTCGTATGCGGAAATTAAAACGCTATATATTACCGATCCGGTAGTTGTGACTGGTGGCCAGGTGACATTTAGTAATACTTCTCCTGCTTCAACGTATTCAACGATTGTAGGATCGGGGCCAGTGGTAGCAAATGGCGTGGCGTATTCGACTATAACTATAACGATTAAAGATGGTAACGATAATCCTGTGGACGGAATTTTACCAAATTTTGTGGCCACGGATAGTGCGGCGGCAAATGCATATACTGCCTGCAGTGTTACCAATGCTTCGGGTATATCTAATTGTGAGTTGCGCTCAACCAAGGCCGAAGTAAAAACACTTTCTATTACTGCACCAATTATAAAAATTGGTGGATCGGTCTCTTTTAATCCGGGCCCAGTGGATGCTGGTAAATCATCTATTGTAGGGACGGGGCCAATTCTGGCCGATGGCAATGCACAATCTTCTATTACTATCGTGCTTAAAGACGCAAATAATAATCCTATCTCCTCAATCTCGCCAAATTTTTCGGCCACTAATTCAGGTGGAGGAAACACTTATGTTGCATGCTCTTTAGGAAATCAAAATGGAGAATCATTTTGCGGCCTAAAATCAACATATGCGGAAGTTAAAACCTTGGCCATAACTTCACCAGTTCCCAAAGCGGATGGAGCTGTTACTTTTATTTCTGCCAGTATATCAGTGGCCAACTCGTTAATTGTGGGAACCACCAACATATTAGCGGATGGTAATGCTTACTCCGCTATTGCTATTGTTTTGCGTGATAGCAATAGCAATCCAGTTGTTGGAATTACTCCACAATTTAGTGCAACAAACACGGATGCTAAAAATGTCTATTCACTCTGTACTGTCACTAGCGCTCAAGGGGAGTCTAGCTGTGAGCTGCGTTCGACTAAGGCAGAAAGCAAGGTGTTATCTATAACATCACCAATTAGCAAAGTGGGGGGAGGAGTGCTTTTTTTAGCAGGAGCACCGGTTGCTGCTAAATCATCAATTAACGGTACAACAAATAAAATTGCCAATGGTACAGATACTTCAGCAATCACCATTACGCTAAAAGATATTAATGAAAATCCAGTTGCGGGAATAACTCCGGCCTTTACGGCCACAAATACTGGTGGTGGGAATATAATAGATGCTTGTTCTATCACTAACGCCATGGGAGTTGCAGTTTGTGGATTGAAATCGACGGTAGCGGAAACAAAACAGTTGGCACTAAGTTTTCCCTTCGAGCTGGCCGGGAATCAGGTGGCCTTTTTATCAGGAACAGTTTCCACAGTCTTGTCATCGATAGTTGCTAGTGGAGGGCCAGTAGTGGCCGATGGTAATGCTGCCTCTACAATCACCATTATCCTTAAAGATACAAGCAATAATCCAATTGTGGGAACGGTTCCAACCTTTAGTGCCACTGGTTCCAATAACAGTTACGGTGCATGTACGCCAACGGATGCCAATGGGATTTCTAGTTGTGAATTGAAATCAATAAAAGCAGAAAATAAAACAGTGGCCATTACTAGTCCTGCCGCCGTTGCTGGAAATAGTATTTCTTTTATTGCTGGTGCAGCGGCAGGTGCCAATTCTACTATTGTAGGATCTGGCCCCGTAGTGGCAGATGGTGTGGCGGCCTCGACGATAACTATCTATATACGAGATGCTAATAACAATCCCATTGCGGCAGTGACACCAGTATATAGTGCCAGTGGTCTGGGAAATATTGTCGGTGGCTGCAATGCTACTGATGGCACGGGTAAAGCTAATTGTCAGTTAAGATCGACCGTCATTGGAAGCAAAGTGTTGTCGATTACTCACCCAGTTGCCAAAACGGATGGTTCGGTATTATTCACACAAGGAGCGGTTGTGGCCGCTAACTCTTCTATTTCCGTAAGTGGTGGCTCGGTAGTTGCCAATGGAGTTGCTCAGGCCACGGCCACTATAGTGCTAAAAGATGCTAGCAACAATCCAGTGGCCGGATTGACTCCAATTTTTTCTGCTAGTGGAAGTAATAATGTCTATGTTGGTTGTCCGGCCAGTGATGCTAGTGGTGTTTCTGTTTGTTATTTTAGTTCTACCAAGGCCGAGACAAAAACTGTTCAATTAAATGGGCCGGTTAGTGTGGCCGGAAATAGTGTAATTTTTCAGGCCGGGGCCGCTGATGTAACCAAGTCTTCAATTGCTAGTCAAGAGGCGATAGTTTTAGCAGATGGAGCAAGTATAGCGCATATTAAAATTACAATCAAAGATGCAAATAGCAATCCTTTGGTGGGCGTTACTCCTAGTTTTTTGGCCACTGATGGAGGAAGTGATAACGATTACGGATTGCTCTGCTCGGCAACTAATGCCTCCGGAGAGTCTGATTGCACTCTGGCCTCGCGCTTTGCAGAAAATAAATTACTATCTATTACTGCTCCGGTTGTTAAGGCCAATGGTGGTAGTGTTCTTTTTATTTCTGGAAATGCTGATGTGGCCAAATCATCTATCGTGAGTGTAGAGCCTAGTGTGACAGCGGATGGAATTGCTGCTGCGACTATTCAGATAATATTAAAGGATGCAAACGATAATGCGCTTGTTGGAGTGCAACCACAATTTGAGGCCACTAATACTGGCAACTATAATGTAAAAACTGCTTGTTCTCTAACAAACAGTTTAGGCCTGTCGACCTGCACGCTGACATCGTTATATGCCGAGGTAAAAGTACTAAGCGTTACTACTCCAATTTTTTTCAATGGTGGAAGTGTAACTTTTGAATCAGCAGGAGCAGTGGCCGCTAATTCCTCTATCGTTGGTTCTCTCTCTGGATTAGTGGTTGCGGATAATGTTCAAACCTCAACAGTAACGATAACGTTAAAAGATATTGTAGGATCGGCAGTGGCCGGTGTTGTTCCTCAAATTACGGTCACTGGAATTGATAATACCGTAGAAAATTGCAGTGGGGCAACAAACGCTAGCGGAGTGGCAACTTGCTTGTTGCGCTCAACCAAGGCAGAGACCAAAACATTAAAGATTACGTGGCCGGTTAGTAAAACTGGTGGAAGCGTGATATTTATTGCGGGGGCCGCCAGTGTTGCCAAATCTTCTATCAGCGGTTCTACTCCAGTTGCGGCCGATGGTATTGCCACGTCTCAAGTTATTGTTGTGCTAAAAGATCAATTTGAAAATCCTATTAAATTTTATGATCGCCCAACTTTTCATGCAACAGACGGTGGCGCAGATAATATTTATGGTGCTTGTTCTGTAACAGACGCTTTGGGTGCGGCTAGCTGTAGTTTGGCCTCTCAAACAGTAGAAGCAAAAACGTTGACGTTAGAAGATACGGATCCTGATCTTGATAGTGTCTCGCCTGTTAATTTTGTAGTTGGCCCGGCAGTGCTGGCCAACTCTTCCATGAGTGCCCTTGATGCTAATTTTGTCGCCGATAATGCAGACGCTGGCCTTATAAATATTGTATTAAAGGATATAAAAAATCGTGTCATTGTAGGAACAACTCCTTCTATTTCCGTTTCAGGTAGTAACAATGTGGTTGCGTGTAATGCTACAGATGCTAGTGGAGTGGCCCAATGTACAATTAAATCCACTAAGGCAGAGGCAAAAACAGTGGCCTTGATCTCACCGGCCTTGGCAGTGGCCCCAGTGCTGTTAACTGCACAACCCGGGGCAGCTGTTGCTGTAAACTCTAATATTACAGGCCCAGGAGGATATACTGCCGCAGATGGAGTGGCGGTTGCGGCCATTACTATTACTTTGACCGATATTAATGGTAATTTGATTTCAGGAGTAACTCCCGATTTCAGCGTCTCAGGTGCAAGTTATACTAAAGTTGCTTGTGGGCCCACAAATGCTAGCGGGGTGGCAAGTTGTGGCCTAAAATCAACCGTGGCAGAGATTAAAACAGTGACTTTGATTTCTCCTAATTTGGGTAATACTGCACTTGTTAGTTTCTCTATTAATGTGCTAACGCTAGGAACACTTGATTTGCATCATATCTACGGCAATCGCTTTACGGCAGATGTTGCTTGCAGTGATGATCAAAATGGCGATGGGATTGTTAGACTCTATTACTGTAATGAGGCAGTAAGTGGAGTAAATTGTGACCCACAACTGGGAACATATTTTAGCTTGGCCAGAGTGGCCGGACAAAATGTGTGTACGGGAACAGTAACCGGCCTTACTAATCCAGGAAATCATTTCAATGTGAAAGCAGTGGCCATTGACCCAGATGGTATAAGTGGATCGCCAGTAATTGGCGAGGTGACACTACCAGTGGGTAAGCAGATTTTTCGCTCGGTAAGTGCTAGCTCTGCCGCCAAGGTAACAGGGTCAGTCGATAACGAATTAGTGGTAACTGCCGCCACCTCTCAGGCAAGTTTTGAGCTGTTACCGTATGGAGAGGTTACAGTTGGGGATGCATTAGTTATCAATGGATCAACCATCCTTTTTATTCATGGAATTATTAGTGACACTCTCTTTACAGTAAAGAATGCAAATGGAGATGCTCCGGCCAGCAATATTTCTAGTACGGCGACCTGGACAATTTATCGGCCTTATGCTTCCTTGGCCGATGCTGCTACAATGACAGAAAATACCAATATCGGAATGGGGGATTTTGATGATTTTGATAGCAGCAAAAATTTAGTCACGGCCGATGTTATTTGGAATATTGTCTGCGTAGACGATAATGTTGCGGATAATTCTCAACCACAATTTATTGGTTGGATTACAGAAGGGGGAAATTATATAAATATTTTTACCCCAACGAGTGCAGCACAAACAAAACAGAGTGCAAGACATGTCGGTAAATATGCAAGCAATCGCTACATAATAAATTCTGGCAACGGGGAAGCGGCCTTGCATTTGGATGTGGATTATGTACGAGTTTTAGGATTGCAAATTTTTACCAACATTGATGGTGCGGATGGAATAAAATACACCGGGGAAGGAGAGTTGCAGGTTGAGAAAAATATAATTGCGTCGGCCGCCACAACTGATCGCGGTAATGGTATCGATCTATCCGAAGTGAAAGCACGAGCGGTTGTTAAAATTTGGAATAATGCTATTTATGCTTGGGAGCAGGGAATCTTTCTAGACAATAGTATCAATCAGTATTGGCCATTATTGGCAGCGGTTTACAATAATAGTGTGGTAGATGCTGCCTCAAACGGTATTTTTCTAAAGGGTGCTAGTGCAAATAATTTATTTTATCTAAAAAATAATTTAGTGCAAAAAACGACTCTTTCCGATTATGTCCTCGCCAATATAACTAGCAGTACCGCAAATCTATCAGAAGATGGAAGCTCTCCTAATGCAACTCAAAAAAATAAAGTAATAGATTTTACCGCTTACGTTGTTGATAGTGACTACACTAACGATGATTTACATACTAACGATAGTGATGTTAGCGGAGGAACAACTCTCTCGGGTGATACCGTGTTACCAATAAGCGATGATATAGATGGAGCGGCCCGCTCCGTATGGGATATTGGAGCCGACGAGTAATAAAGAAAGCAAGGTAACAAAAGGGAGGGGAATTTTTTCCCTTCCCCACAGGGCGGCCAAAATAAATTTTAGAAGTGATGCAAGTTGTCCGATGGAAGCTGGAGTAGAGAAGTCTCTGCTTTTAACTATGAGGGGCATATGACGGATAAACTTTTAGATTTCAGTAAGAAAAGGGATGAAATAATTGAGAAAAAACGTCGGAGTTTCGAGCGCATTTTTTTTGATAGTGTGATGGGAACTTATTCAGTGCTTGATCAAAATAGTTCAATTTACCCCATAGAAATGGTGGATATATCGTATGATGGTTGTCTTTTTCAAGTTCCTTGGAATGTGAAAAGGGATCATAAACTACCAATAGATACAGAGCTTAACTTGCGGATCTATTTTACAAAGCATTCTTATATTCCCATTGTAGTTGCCCCTAAATATGCTCGAGAGAGTGTAGGGGCGGATGGACAAACCTATATGCAGTATGGGTGTGAGTTTGATAAATCATATCCGACATTTGATGCTCTTCGAAGTTTTATAGATTTTATGTATAAGTTTGCAGAATTTTCCGTAGTCGATCATGGTGATAGCAAAGTATATTTTCTATAAAAAACTAAGCGATCAGGGTATACTTTTTCAATGTCACCAACTTTTGAAAAAAAATTTAGCAAAACTGCCATCTTGTTTTTTTTGGTTTTAATTTTACAAGCTTGTGCTAATGGCCAATCCAATAGAGTTAAAGTAATAGAAGAGAGAGATAACTTTGGAGTGGCAAAGACCGCAGATTATGGCATGCAACGACGAAATTTATCAGAGTATTTCGCTGGCGTAGGAATTATCAAATATTTTCTTCCCGACATCCCGCAGTGGGCCAACTATTCTCAGACGGCCGTCTGTCGTCGCAACTACTCACTTCGTTATTTTAATTATAAAAGTTTGCGTGAAAGTTTTTCTTTAAGTTATGAGCAGGCGGTACAATTTCAATACATGTTTAATAAGAACTATGAACAGCAAAAGCGTGATTATGGAGCAGATTATCTTCTTTTTTCCAATGAGGAAAATCTTTTTTTTAGAGTTTCTGATATGGTTCAAGGGAACATTAAGGAGTTTCACCGGCCAGAGTTTAAAAGGGTGCATGTTGTTTGGATAGACCCTTTTATAACTAAAAGCGAGGATATAAAAAAATTAAAAAAGCTGATGGATAATTCAACGATGGATTTAGGCCACCCAGTATTTGTTTCTCTTTGTCTTGGCCACTTTGATTTTAGTAAATTTTTTAAAGATAATGATTTGGAAGAGAGAAATATCAGAGCAATTCCCTATGAGATGTTTTCTATTTATGACGAGGCCAGTGTTGAAGCGCCTGGACAGCTTTTGAATATTGAAGAGATTCTTTCTCCTTCGAGCGGAGAGCTAGTGCAGGAGGAGGCCTTGCGGCCAGAGATTCATCTGTTTTTGCCTAGCGGTTATAACAAACCAGTTGAATTTAGAGGTAAATTCATAATACATTATTTCTAGAATTTTTTCTTTTTATCGGAGAGTCTTTAAAAAATAAGGAGTGTCTATGTTTGGTGGAAAAGAGGTCAAAAAAAACGATTACAAAGAAGAGGCCAATAAGTTGTATGCGGAATTTAAAACAACTTTGGGAGATTTTGAAATCGAACTATATGCTAAAGAGTGTCCTGAGACAGTTTGGAATTTTGTCAATTTAGCAGAGGGCCGGCAAGAGACTAAGCGCAATGGGCCATTTTATGATGGACTTATTTTTCACAGAGTAATTGAGGGATTTATGATCCAAGGAGGCTGTCCCGATGGAACAGGTATGGGCGGGCCAGGTTATCGCTTTCGAGATGAAATTGTGCCAATGTTGCGTCACAACGTAGAGGGTATTTTATCTATGGCCAATGCAGGGCCTGGTACCAACGGTTCACAGTTTTTTATTACCCTCGCTCCTACTCCACATTTGGATGGACGACATACAGTTTTTGGTAAAGTAGTAAAGGGAATGAACGTGGTTCACAAGATTGGGGTTACAAAAACTAACCCTCAAGATCGTCCGCTAACTAACGTCACGATCACCAACATTAAAATTAGACGAGAGTAGTGAACGGCCATTGAATAATTAATCTTATAGTGTATCATCTACTAGTTCGATTATTTTCCCCCGCTGTTTGTAGCTGATTAATAATTTTTTTTTCAAAAGGATGTAAGAATGAAATCTATTAGTTTGATCGCCCTGTTGTCGCTGCTTATGTTGTCATTGGCCGGATGTATGTCCGATGCCCAACTAAAAGAAAAAATGAAAAAGGCCTTGGTTTCTGATCCTGAGATCTTAACAGAAGCAATTAAAGCAAATCCGGCAAAGATAATGATGGCAATTCAGTCGGCCGCACAAAATGCGCAGGCAGAGATGGCCAAGATGAGAGATGAAGAGGAGCGAAAGCAGGTGGAGGAATATTTTAATACTCCGCTTAAACCCAATATTCGAGATGATGAAGCTATTCGCGGAACAAAAGGCGCCCCAATTGTTTTAGTGGAATACTCCGATTATCAATGTCCATATTGTTCAAAGGCCTTCACCTCTGTGGTAGTAGAAATGTTGAAAAAATATGAAGGGAAAATTCAATTCATCTATAAACATCTGCCTCTAAGCTTCCATGATAAGGCCAAAATTTCTTCTCAATACTATGAAGCTATTCGCTTACAAAGCGCAGAGAAGGCGTTTAAATTTCATGATGAGCTTTATAACAATCAAGGGAAGTTGAGTTTAGGAGAGTCATTTTTGAAGAAGGCCGCCTCTTCGCTTGGCGTGGATATGGGCAAGCTGGCCAAAGATATTAATTCGAAAGAAGTTTTAGATAGAATTGAGCAAGATGAAAAAGAGGCCGCTGAGTTTGGCTTCCAAGGAACGCCCGGATTTATTTTAAATGGTATCCCAATAAAGGGAGCGTATCCGCTTTCTTATTTTGAGGATTTAATTACAAAGCTAAAAGAGAAAGGTAAAATATCGCTGTAAGGTTGACACCGATTCTCTTTAGGCCTAAGAGTTTTTTATGGTAACTTCTTCTTATCCAGATTTTGGAAATAGACGGCCAAAGAGCAGCACTCTGCTTGATAATTTAAACAAGAAGAGTGCTGATTTATCCTTGGTCAAACAAGTTGCTTCTAAAGCAATTATCGGCCTATCACAGTCGGAATTGATTGATGCTTTTTGTAACGACTTAAAAGAACTTTTATCCTTCGATGATATCTATCCAATGATAACCTTTCTTTTTGAAATTGAATCAGCGATAAATTCTTTAAGTGATCCGGCCTTTGATGTTTTAGATCCGGCCATAGAAGAGATCCCGGATTTGTTAGAATTTTATCGTCACCTCTCTCCAATCCTTTTGCGCATTGTTTTGGAAGGAGAAAATATGGGGGGAGGATTAAAAGGTGATCAGCAGAGGGTTGGCCATATTTTAAATGGCTGGAAAGAGGCCTTGCGAGTTGCCATTGAAGAAGAGCTCTATGTCTGGAAAGAAAAACTATCCATTGGTATAAATCACAACTGATGAATGTTAAGTTTAATTACTTGTCTATTTTTTTTCTTCCCTTGCTTTTTATTTTTTTATCTTGTGCTACGGCCTTACCTTTTGAAGAGGATGATTTAGACGATGTAAAAAAAGTGGCGGTAATTATCTATACTGTTCCGGCCCAAATAATCTTTTTAACGGATGCAAGAAAAAATAGAGTAGGCGTAGAGGCATTTAGTTCTAAGTCAAAAAAAATCGCAGAAGGAAATGGAAAAAGAGCGGCCACGCTGGCCCATAAGGCATTTATCGAAGAGTTAAATAAACAAGGACTAAAGTTTGAAGTAATTTCTTTGGCAGAGATGGCCGCAAATAAAACGTTCATGTCACTTGACCATCGCCACAGCGTAGAGAGTGATGGACAGCGGAATAAAAATTTTGGCCGCCTTTGTGTTGGCCCAGAGGGATTTAATAGTTTTGGGCCGGAATATGATTGGCCAAGTGAGAGTGAATTTTTTGATAATGAAGAGGAACGTAACTACATCAAGGCCTCTATTGCGGCCTTGAAGGTGGATGCAGCATTGCTAATAAACGATTATGGATATTCCTTTTCTTGTAGATCCTGTACCGATATTCATGGAGAGATGACTGGTGCTGCCTCGACAGGCTCTGCTTTTTTGGCAACTATGGTAGATAAGGACGGTGATGCCATATTTAGTATTACCGATTGGTTTGATAAAACTGATGGAAAGGCGGCCATGGTTTCTAATATTGTTAATCCCCTCTCACATGATGCACTTTTTCGTGCCCACGGTGTCAAGATGGCCCAGGTTTGGGCCGCAGCATTAAATAAAAAAATAGAAAAGGCAAACAACTAGTTGTCAGAAAAATGACAGAGCAAAATGCTACCATCTAGGCAAAAAGGGCCACTATTGAACAAAACAGGTAGAAATTTCCCGGCAATAGCAGGCGATCTTGATTCAAACTAACATTGAATGTATAATTTTTGACAGTGGGCCTGCAGTTAGGAAAACGGTGGGCCAGGATAAGAAAAATTTTCCATGGATGGTACCATATGGCAGAAAAAGAGGCCGCTCCCAAAGCAGAAGATTTTAAAGAACCTAATAAAGCAACTGTTCATGCAAATCCTATTTTAACTATTTTGCTTTTTTTAAACACAGGACTGATTGGGGCAGTTGGATATTTTCAATATACCATGCATCAAAAAGAGGCCGCAGAAACTTCCATTCAAGATATTGTGCGGGCAGAAATAAAAGAGGCAAAGGCGGCAGAAAATGAGGTCACTGGTGAAGCAAAAGAAGATGAAGGAAAGCTTTTTCCGCTAGAAGGATTCACTGCTAATTTGGCACAAGGAGATGGGCCTCGTCGTTATGTGCGCTTGGAGGCAGTGCTAAAATTTAGTCGTGATTCAAATGAGGAAGAATTTAAGGCCAGAAAACCGCAGATACGCGATAGCATCATCAGTATTTTAAATTCTAAGCGGCCGGCAGATCTTTTAAAAGTTGAAGGAAAGCAATATTTAAAAGAGGAGATTAAGGCGGCGATAAATACCTTCTTAGTTGAGGGGAGTATTGTTGATATATATTATGTAGGTTTTCAGATCAATTAGAGTAGACAGTCAGCAAGGACAGACTATCCCAGGAGGGGATTGTATGGCACAGGTTCTAAGTCAGGATGAAGTAGATGCGCTTTTAAATGCGGTTAACGATAGTGATTCGTCTAGCGGCGGTGGCAGCAGCGGAGGATTTGACAAGGATGATTTTGACGCAGGTGAAGAAGGCGATGAAAATATACAGAGCTATGATCTTACCAATCAAGATAGGGTTATTCGAGGAAGAATGCCTATCTTGGAGATTATCTATGAACGTTTTATAAGATCCTTTCGTGTTTCTCTCTCAAATTCTCTTCGAAAAATTTCTACTATCTCCATGATTTCTACCGATCTTTTAAAGTTTGGTGAGTTTGTTAACACGCTGCCTATTCCGTCTTGTATGTGCATTATGCGTTTTAATGAATTGCGAGGCCCCGCACTTTTGGTTTTTGAATCTAAACTAGCTTATGCGATTATTGATTCCTATTTTGGAGGAACTGATCGGCCATTTACTAAAATTGAAGGAAAAGAGTTTACCCAAATTGAACTCTCTTTTATGAAAAAAGTTATGGATATGGCCATTGGTGATTTAGAAGAGGCCTGGGCACCGGTTCATCGGATTGATGCTCAATATCTAAGGACAGAAATTAATCCTCAGTTTGTTGGGGTGGTTCCGCCTTCTGATGTTATTATTGCAACTACGTTAGAGATAGAATTTGAAGCGGCCTCGGGAACGATTATGATTGTTGTTCCCTATTCCACCATAGAGCCAATTAAGCAAAAATTAAGTTCAAGTTTTCAGACTGATAATGAAATGGCCGACACTATTTGGACGCAGGCCATGAATGCGCATATCGTCGATACCAAGGCCACCATTGTTGTAAAGCTTGGAGAATCAGAAATGACAGTCGGAGATTTACTTAATCTCAATGTCGGAGATGTTATTCCACTTAATCAGGAGGCATCGGGAGAGGTAAGTTTAACTGTAGAGGGTATAGATAAGATGAAATGCTTGATGGGAGTTTATAAAGGTAATCGGGCCGTACAAGTAACACAACTTTTAGCAAACAAATAGTAACGATATAACGATATGATGAGCAACATTTAAATAGAGAGAGGGAAATATGATTGAGCAAGTAAGTGACAACGCAGCGATAAAAGAGGCAGCAACCAACCGAGAAGTTAGTAAAACAAAAGTTAAGGAATTGGCCGATGCGGCAAAAGTAGGTGACGATGCACTCAATAGGCTGAAAGTGCAAAATCTTGATTTTATCTTGGATATTCCGCTGAAAGTAACTGTTGAGTTAGGAAGAACATCTTTGGTGATCAAAGATTTATTACAGTTAGGCCAAGGTTCTGTTTTAGAATTAGACAAGTTGGCCGGAGAACCGCTGGAGATTTTAGTCAATGGTAAATTGGTGGCCAAGGGAGAGGTGGTGGTAGTTAACGAAAAATTTGGCATTCGTTTAACAGATATTATTAGTCCTATCGATAGAATTGAAACATTAAAATAGGAAGATTATATGATGAAGTTTTACAAGCAAAAAAAACGAACCATCGCATTTGTTTTTATTTTAAGCATGGCCCTAAATAGTTCACTTTTTGCCAAGGCCAAGATTGATTCCATTAGTGTAGATGATCGGCCAGATGATGTGGCAGTAATCACTATCGGATACAATGGTGATTTGGAGGTAAAACCAGAATTAACCATAAAACAAAATGAGGCCGGTGGAAAATCTCACGAGTCTATTGTGCAAGTAGAATTGGCCGATGCCACAGTCTGGCCAAAGATAGAAAAGCAGATCTCTCTTGGTGGGGATAAATTTGATACTACTATTATGGCCTATCAATTCGATAAAAAAGTTGTGCGCTTTCGCGCACTGATTCCCTATTCGGTTAAAGAGAGCGATAAGGATCTTTTTTTGAATATACAAAATGGAAAGATCGAGGTGGGAATTCCTAAAGGCAATACTAGCAAAAAAGAGGAAATTGAGTTTGCTATGCCAAAACTTAAAGAGGTTGGAGATCCGGCAGTTCAAGATAGTAAGTACGATGATCAGCTTTTAGAACAACTATTACAAGATAAGGATGCTAACAATAATAAAGTTAAGAAAGAAACAACTTTTAATAAGAAAGATAAAAAAGGACGCTCTGTTGGTGATATCGTTGAAGACAAAGTTAAAACCTCGCTTTCTAGTGTGGATAAAGCACAGGAGAAATTGGCCGGAGAAGGTTTTTCGGTGGCCAAATATATTGGGAAGTTTGTGGCCTTCATGGGTATTGTTCTGGTGCTTTTTTATGGGATAGTTTCTCTTTTAAAAAAGGGTGTTTTAAAAAAGAGTCGCTTGGCCTTCTTGAATAATATGAATCTGGTAACGGTTCTAAACACGACTTATGTTGCTCCGAAGAAACATCTGGTGCTAGTAAAAGTTCATGAGCAAGTTTTATTGCTAAGTTCAGATGAACGAGGACTACAGTTTTTAACAGAGGTAAAAAATACCACCTCATTACTAAAAACAGGAGAAGAGCAAATTACTGGAAGTAATTTTGACACCAGTTTGTCGGCGGCCAATTTGAATACTCCCTCTTTTAGTTTGAAGGAAGAGCTTTCCGCCAATACGGTTAAAGTTGCAGATTCTCCCTCAGTGGTAAAATTTTCAGAGCAGATAAAAAGTAAGGTTAAAAGTTTAAAGTCATTGCAATAGGGATAGGTGAGAAGCAGATGAAGAAAATAGATAAGATTATAGATGGCCGAAAAATTTTGCTTACGCTGATTATGCTTATGGCCGCACTTCCTTTATCTGCGCAGTCTACCAATCCTAATGGCCTAAATCTACCAGGACTTTCTGTTAATTTCGGCCAAGGAGTTGACCTCGTTGATACTATAAAGGTTTTAGTTCTTTTCACGTTATTAACAGTAGCACCGGCCATAATTATTTTAACGACCTGCTTTACCCGTATTGTGGTGGTTTTGGGATTTATGCGCCAAGCGCTGGGTACTCAAAATCTTCCACCCAATCAGCTTTTAATTGGACTGGCGGTATTTTTATCTATCTTTGTTATGCAGCCAACTGGTGAGGCCATTTATCAAAAGGCCATTTTGCCCTATCTCGATAAAAAGATAACAACTACTGAGGCCATTGATGAAATTACGTTAGATATGCGGGCCTTTATGAGTAAACAAGTAAGAAAAACAGACATTGGCCTTTTTTATGATGTGACTGGAAAGGCCGCGCCTAACACTATCGAAGAAGTTCCCATTCATTTTTTAATTCCCGCTTTTATAATTTCTGAATTAAAAACCGCCTTTCAAATTGGCTTCTTGCTTTATATTCCATTTTTGATTTTAGATATGGTGGTGGCCTCGGTACTTATGGCCATGGGAATGATGATGTTGCCTCCGGTGGTAATTTCTTTGCCATTTAAGCTGCTGCTTTTTGTTTTGGTTGATGGATGGCAGTTAGTCACTGGTTCAATTTTGCGATCGTTTAACTAGAGGAGTTGTTTTATGCCAGATGAATTTGTTGCTAATATTGCTAACCAGGCCATCAAGGTTACTCTGATGATCTCTGCTCCAATGTTGCTGGCGGCACTCTTCATGGGTATTTTAGTTTCACTTTTTCAAGCGGTGACACAGATTAATGAACAAACACTTTCTTTTATTCCAAAGATTTTAGTCATTGTGGGAGCACTGGTTATTTGTGCTCCCTGGATGTCAGACACAATAACCAGTTATACGCGGGAGTTATATACCAGTATTCCGCAGGTGGTATTAGGTAAATGATTAATGTAGTGATAGATGATTATCGAGTGATTATTGCCTTCTGGTTAATTTTTTCCAGAGTGTTGCCCATCATTATGCAATTGCCACTTTTTGATAATGTCTCTATCCCGATGATTGTTACTATTTTGGCCACCTTGGTTATCTCCTATGGTTTTTTCCCCATAGTTGCTTCGGAAGTTTATCGCGATATTGATTATATGGGGGTGAATAATTTTTGGATTCTCACCATCTATAACGTATTAGTAGGACTTGTGATCGGATATATGGTCAAAGTTATTATGCAAGTTTTTGTGGCCGCAGGAGGAGTGATGACGCAGCAGCTAGGATTCTCTGCGGTTCGTTATTTTGATCAATCGGCAGGAGTGGCCGTGGGCCCTTACGAAGAGTTAATTCATTGGACTATGTTGGTAATGATTATTTCGACAGGAGCACTGCTCCCAATGTTTAAGGGGATGTTGGGGAGTTTTTCCTCTGTGCATATTTTTGATTGGGGAAATTTACGGACTCTGATTCCATTTTTTTCTAAGTTTTTTTCCGCCACCTTTGTATCGGCATTAATGCTTGCCTCTCCGATTATTGTAGTTAACTTGATAATTATGGGAGTCTTGGGAATTATTGCCCGAACAGTGCCTCAGATGAACGTATTAATGGTGAGCTTTGTAGTTAATATTGGATTAGGTTTTTTAATATTTATTTCTATTTCGGGGGAATTTTTTAATGTGGGATACAAGATGTATCTCGATTACTTAGCAGATTGGTTTCATATGCTAAGTACTTAAAGGATAGAAGGAATCTATGGCCGAAGATTCAGATGGCGAAAAGACAGAAGAACCTTCCACCTATCGGATAGAGCAATTCCGAAAAAGGGGAGAGGTCTCATCTTCCAAAGAACTTACCAGTATTTTGGTATTGGCCGCCTGTTCTTTATCTTTAGTCTTATCCTTGGTTTACATTTATGAAACTTTGGCCACTTACATAGAGTGGTTGTATATGTTGGATATTAGCAAAGCATTTTCTACGGAAGCGCAGAAGATGATTGTTGAAAAAACCATGGTGGCCTCCATTAAATGTGTGGCCCCAGTTTTTTTGACGGCACTGATTATTGATGTGTTTAGCAATGTTTTGCAATTTGGTTTTCTGTTTGCTCCAGAAGTTTTATCGTTAAAATTTGATCGCATCAATCCCATAAATGGAGTTAAGCGATTATTTACTTTTCGTTCTGTTGTCGAGGCAATCAAGGGTGTTTTTAAATTTACAGTAGTACTAGCAACTGTCTATCTATTTATAAAAGATGATTTGGCCAAGTATGCGGGATTTTTGCATGTTGATTTTGCTAATTCTTTTTTGATTGCAAAAGATATGTTGGCCAATTTGGTATTTGCTATTTTGTTGGGTTTGTTTGTCATCTCCCTTGGTGATTTTACCTATCAGAAGCTTTCTTATCGCAAACGGTTAATGCAAACCAAAGATGAGTTAAAGCGAGAACACAAAGAGCAAGAGGGAAGTCCAGAAATTAAACAGAGAATTAAAAATATTCAGCGAGAAGTTGCTAACAAGCGAATGATGAAAGATATTCCCAAGGCCGATGTAATAGTAACCAATCCCACTCATATTAGTGTTGCGCTTAAGTATGATCCTGAAAATATGGTTTCTCCACTGGTGCTGGCCAAAGGAGCTGATCATCTGGCCTTTTTCATTAGAGAGATTGCCAAGGCCCATCATATTCCATTAGTTGAAAATGTGCCTCTGGCGCGAAATTTATATAAGACAGTTAAGGTTGGTGAAGCTGTTCCGCGAGCACTGTATAAAGCAGTGGCGGAGGTTTTGGCCTTTGTTTATAAACTAAAGAAAAAAGAAAAGGCAATTAGCTTAGATTAACAGATGCTGGGATAGATTATTATGAATGGTATTTTGAGCAAATTGAAATTTTTAAATAAAAACTCGGAATTGGCGGTGGCGGTTGGATTGTTTTTGGTTTTAGGGGTTATGATTGTGCCTGTTCCGCCGATGGTGTTAGACTTATTTTTGGCGATGACCTTGGCCATCTCAGTTGTAATTTTGTTAGTTTCTGTTTATTCAAAAAGGCCACTAGATTTTTCCACTTTCCCCACGGTTTTGTTGATTACCACTTTGTTTCGCTTGGCCTTAAATATTGCCTCCACTCGAAATATTTTACTACATGGAGGAACTGATGGTACGGAGGCGGCGGGAGAGATCATTCAATCTTTTGGTGAGTTTGTTGTCGAAGGTAATTATGTTGTTGGTATCATAATTTTTATAATTTTGGTTATTATTAACTTTATGGTTATCACCAAAGGTGCCGGGCGTGTTGCTGAGGTCGCTGCTCGTTTCACCTTGGATGCTATGCCCGGAAAGCAGATGGCCATTGATGCAGATTTGAATGCGGGAATTATCAATGATCAGGAAGCTAAGCGTCGTCGAAGAGAGATCGCAGAAGAGGCAGACTTTTATGGATCTATGGATGGTGCTTCCAAGTTTGTACGTGGAGACGCCATTGCTGGTATTATGATTACTGCTTTGAATATTATTGCCGGGATGATTATTGGAGTGGCGCAAAGTGGTATGAGCATGACTGATGCTGCTCAAACATTTACCTTGTTAACGGTGGGAGATGGTTTGATCACTCAGATTCCGGCCATTATCATCTCTACGGCCGCAGGTATTATTGTAACTCGTAACGCTACAGAGCACTCTTTGGGTGATGCCCTAACTAAACAGTTGCAACTTCACCCTCGGGCCATTTATATGGCCGCAAGTGCCTCTTTCGTTTTTGCATTTATCGGCCTGCCAACTGTGCCCTTTATGGCCATATCGGGAGTCTTGGCCACCATTGCTTATAAAATTGATAAACAAAATGAAAAGATTGCGCAAGATAAAGCAGCAGAAGTTCCGGAAGATAAGAAGGCGCGGCCAGAAAATTTGGAAGATCTTTTATCTTTGGAGTTGGTGGAGTTAGAAGTTGGATATGGATTGGTGAGTCTTGTTGATTCAGAACAAAATGGAGATTTATTAGAGAGGATTACGCATATCCGAAAGCAATTTGCCCTAGATTGGGGGATTATCATTCCTTCTGTGCGCATTAAGGATAATTTGGAGTTAAAGCCAGGGGGCTATGTCGTAAAAATTAAGGGTATTATGGTAGCTAAGGGAGAATTACTAGTTGATCACTTTTTGGCCATGGATCCTGGTTCTGTAATTGAGAAAATTAGTGGCGTTGAAACAGTGGAGCCGGTTTTTGGTTTACCGGCCGTCTGGATTGTGGCAGATCAACGTGATGATGCTCAATACTATGGTTACACGGTTGTGGATCTTTCTACCGTGGTGGCCACGCATTTAACAGAGGTGTTGAAAAATAATTTGCATGAACTTTTTGGCCGGCAAGAGTTAGTGCGAGTTCTTGATAATTTTAAACAAGAATATCCTAAAATTGTTAGTGATTTGGTACCAGAGATTTTACCTTTGGGTATTGTTCTTAAATCATTACAAAATCTTTTGCGAGAGGGTGTTTCCATTCGAGATTTGCGAACAATTTTAGAAACGCTATCTGAATATGGTGTAAAGACTAAAGACACAGATAGCTTGACAGAGCACGTGCGCCAAGCGCTTTATCGCACTATTACTGCCGGAGTTAAGAGTGGAGAAGGAGATATTCCTCTTTTTACGCTGGATAGAACTATTGAAGAGTCAATAGCTTCAAATCTTATTCAAACAGATCACGGCCAACAGCTATCACTAGATCCTAAAGTCACGCAAACTATTTTGGCCAGTTTGAATGAAAAAATTGAAGAGGCAACTAATTTGGGAGAGAAGATGGTAGTTTTGTGTTCTCCAGTTATACGTTCCCATTTTAAAAAATTGACTGAAAAATTTATACCAAATTTAACGGTAGTAAGTCATAATGAACTAAGCCCCGATGTTAACATTCGTTCATTAGGAACAGTGAGGTTGTAAGATGTATGTAAGAAAATTTGAGGCCGACACTTTGGACGAGGCATTAAAAAACATCAAAAAGGAGTTAGGCCCTGATGCCATCATTTTAAAAACAGTCACGAACAAAGGACTTAAAGGCGCTTTCAAAAAAGGGCGGATAGAAATCACTGCGGCAATTTCTGAAAAAAATTATACTAAAAAGGCCAAGGTTGATCGCGTTTTAGACGGTGAACAAAAAGAGAAATTTTATTCTAATAATGCTTCTTATATTTCTAATATGATCGATTCCCATGCTAAATCTAGCGAGAAGGTTAATGCCGGAACAGCTAGGCCTTCGCAAAATGAGGGGCCTTCTTATGGTAAATTAGGCCTAAATAAACAGGTAAAATCAACAAAAGAAGAAGGCCAAATTAGTGGGCCATCGCTCGACGAATTTTTAAAACAAAAAAGTAAACGCGATATACCGGTGGAGTTAAGTTCAGCCTATCAAGATGTAGGGCAAGCAACAAATAACTTAACGGCAACATCCTCTGCCTTAAATGAATTTCTTGGACAGGGGGCCGCAACTTCTAACACAGCTAAAACGATAGTTCAAAATAACGCAGTCGAGGAAAATATCGATGGTGGAAGAATTGAGGAATTAGAAAAACAAATATATCTTCTGTCTCGTCAGGTACAAGAATTTTCTAAACGCGAACCGACTGGCCTAAATCACTTGCGTAGTTCTTTAAGAAGCCTGGACATCTCGGAAGTGTATATAAATGGCCTGGCCAAGAAGATGATGTTCGATTTAGGTGAAAAGGAATTGGACTCCGTAGATATCGTGTATGAATTTGCTTTAAAAGAGATGTTAAAAGATGTGCATGTTGATATGCCACTTTTTTCACAGGTGGATAATGACACTAATGTGATCACCGTCTTATTGTCAGAGACTTCTAGTGGACAAAGCAGTATGGCCATTAAATTGGCCGCCTTAAAAAATGATGCAATCATTATTACCAATGATTTACAAAGAGAGCAGAAGAGTTCTTTTGTTGAAAACAAAAAAATAAGTTTTGCAGAGAAAATTTTTGATTTAACGATAATTCATACTAGCTCCATTGCTGAAATTGTTTCAGAATGTAGAAAAGCAGAAGAGACCGGCCGGTCGGTTTTTATTGATTATAAAAACTTTAATAAAGAAATAAATGAAGCACGTAGATTTATTGATGGATTGCAACGATCCTTCCGCAAGGTGGAAGTATTGATCTCTCTTTCCGCAATTCATACAGAGCTGTATAATAAAAAGGTAATGGCGCAGTATCGCAAGATCGCCAACGGGATAATTGTTTCGCATTTGGATTTATGTTTGAATTTCGGTGCAATATTCAACTTAACCAGTGAGATGAAAGATCTGCCATTCAAATTTTATGGGACCGGAGATGTCATCCCAGACGATTTGGAGTCAGCAACCGGAGAGCGGATTTTAGCTGGAATTTTTCAGCTAGACTAAAGATGATTGGCGCTTAATTTTTTGGTAATAGCTATTTGCTAGGAAGGCAAATAATATAGGGAGACAGGATGTCGGACAGGAATGTATCGCAGTGGTTGCTTGGTAACAACCGTTATGCTGGTGCTGTTGCGAAAGAACCAGCAGTCAATTGGCGTAATTGCAAAACGATATCAGTAACTGGTGGTAAAGGCGGAGTTGGTAAGACTTCCGTTTCTATCAAAGTGGCCAAATTGCTTGCAGAGGCCGGCAATAAAGTTTTACTGATTGATTGCGATTATAATCTTTCTAATACTCATATCAAATTAGGACTGCCACTTAGTAATAATATTTACTCTTTTGTGGTCAAGCAGGTTCCGTTTGAGGAATGTCTATACAAAGATGGAAATTTTCATTTGCTATCAGGCTGTAATGGAGATGTGGAACTTTTTTCCAATGGCCTTGATCTAGATAAGATCGTGATAAATATTCTTATCGAACAAGAGCGAAATTATGACTACATAGTTTTGGATTGCCCGGCAGGAATTGCCCAAGAGAATCTGACTATTAATGCTTACACTGACTATCGTTTTGTTGTGATTACTCCAGATAAATCTTCAATAACTGACTCTTATGCACTAATGAAAATATTGAAAACAAAATATGGAGTAAATGAGAATCATCTGATTATCAACAAGGTCTCCTCAGTTGCTCAATATCAACGCATGGTTAAGATAATCTCTGATACAGTTGATAGTTATTTGCAATGTCGCTTGCACATACTAGGCAATATTTTCAAGAATGATCAGGCGATTGATCTTTTTGATTCTATATTGCTTTCTGCGGAAAAAAATTCCCTCGATGATAATTTTCGTAAAGTCGTTGGCCGCTTTACCGAGGAGCTTGAGGCCACTGGCGAAATCAGAAATGATTATTGCGCTAAACCAGTTGGCAGTGAACAGAATGTTCACCACGTGATTAGCTAAGGAGTGCTGCATGTCAACCTTGTCAAACAAACTAAAAAACCTAACAGACTATCGCTCAACAGTTGGCCCGGATGTTAAAGATAAAATCATTGTTGAGTATGCTCCACTGATTAAGTATATTGCACAGAAAATAGCTTCACGTCTTCCCGCCAATATTGAGCTGGATGATTTAATTTCCTGTGGAGTCATTGGCCTAATGGATGCCATTGAGAAGTTTGATCCATCGCGCGATAACAAATTTAAAACTTATGCCGAATTTAGAATTAGAGGTGCTATTTTAGATGAGTTGCGTGCGCAAGATTGGGTTCCGCGTTCCATCAGAGAAAAGGCAAAATTAGTAGAGCGAACTTATTCGAAGCTCGAGGCCTCGCTTGGCCGTCCGGCCACCGATGAAGAAATGTGTGAAGAATTGCATATTTCTCAAGAAGAATTCCATGACTTGCTCAATAAAGCAAAATCCATTTCGTTACTCAATATTGATGACTCGGCCACATTTAATAGAGGGGACAAAAAACTAATTGCAGGTGTAATGGAAAGTAGTAAAACTTCCAATCCTTTTGTGGCCGTAAGTCATAGCGATATTCGAGAAAAAATTAAAGAAGGAATTAAGGCCTTACCGGAAAAACAACGCCTGGTGCTTTCGTTGTACTACTATGAGGATTTGAATCTAAAAGAAATTGGTCAGGTATTGGATGTTACGGAATCTCGAGTCTCTCAGTTGCATACGCAAGCGATTATCAAGCTAAAGAGTAAGCTCAAGGGCGTATTTGATTCTCCAGAAGATCTCTCAATGTGATTTTTCTAATCTCTAATAATCTCTAAAATCTCTATAAACTCTAAAATTCCAGAGCAAATTAGTTTAAGCTTCTCTGTCATAGCTTTTACTTTCTATTTCATTTTCTTTCTATCATAATATTTACAACCATGGATGGGTTCGGGAGAAATTATGAAGATTAAAATTTCCAGTATTGTTCACTACTATTATACCTTTGTTTTATTATCGCTAATAACTGCCTTGGGCCTTGGCATTTACACTTACTGGTTTGATGGGCCAGCGAACGTGGAAAATATTAACGCAATTTTTGAGGCCTCTATTTTAGTTGATAACTTCAAAAAACGTGATGATCTAAAAGTTATTAGCAGCAAAATTAATAGTGATCAGGCCACTGAAGCGGTAAAGTCTATAATTCTATTTCAAAATGATCTGCAACAGATCAATAGGATTGTGGCCAAGCAAAGTGAGTATGAAGAAATCACCAAGGGGGTCGCGGCCTTAAAATCTTCCATGAATAATGTAATCTCTTTGGCAGATTTATCTACGGTGATGAATGTTATGCTAACCAAAATTGAAGAGTTTGAGCAAATGGTCTCTTCCAATAATTGGCGAACGCTTACAAGAATTGCGGGCAGATTAAAGGCACAGTTATCTATAAAAAAAGTCCCAGGGGCCGAACTTTATAATCTAAATCGCTTGCGATTGTTAAATAGAAATTTAAATAGTGAGATCAAGTCCATAAAAGAGGTAACAGAGTCTTCTGTTCTTTCTCGGCCCAATAAAGACATGATTATTTCCAAGATAGCATCGGTGGATGTTGAGTTGAGTATGCTGGGAAAATATTTGGAAGAAATGGATCGCTTTAACAACACATTAGGTTCCTTGCGTGCTAAATACTCTACTTGGGTGCAGAAAATTTCTCCCGATATTGATGATAAGCGAGCGCTGTTAGAAGAGCGTTCGCAAATGCTACTTTTGATTTTAAGTGGGATAGTTGGCTTTGCTCTGCTTTCTGCCTTTTTGGGATTTATATTAAATAGGCAGAGCGCTAAAAATATTCGCAGGGCCGTGGAAGCAAATTTCATTCAAGTAGTTAGTGAAGGATTAATTCCTACTAAAGATATAGAAATGAATTTTGATAAGAAGTTTTCTTTGGAATTTGCAAAGCTAAAAGACTACTTGCATAAAAGAATGAGCTTTGGCTCTTACTTTCAAGACGCATTACCCTTTCCGGCATTATTGCTTGACCATAATTTAAGCTTGGCCTGGGGGAATCCTCTTTTCTATGAAATTTGGAATTTAGAGAAAGTAAAAAACAGTAGCACTACGATCACTTGGGATTTTTTGCAGCAATTTACTAATCTAGGAGAAGATGATCCAATTATTTTAGCTTTGCGAGATAAGATTGCGGGGATTTATCAAATTCAAATTAAGGCAAAAAACAAAGATCAAAATATCCCCTATGAAATGTACGTTTCTCCGATTGAACACAGCGGGGTTACGCGTGTTATGATATTTTTATATCCACTTGTTTCACTAGAAGAGACTATTGCCAATCAGACAAAATCCATTGTGGGGCCTGTTTCTAGAATGCTCGATAGCTTGATTTCTAAAAATTTAGATCAAGTCTCTAAAGATAAGATGGGAAAAGATTTTGATGTGGCCGGGATAAAAAAAGTTTTTGAAAAATTCTGTCTGCTTAATGAAAAGAGTGAAAATGAAAGGGGCCTAATCTTGCAGAAAGTGGCGCAATTGACCGAACAGCTAGCGGATAAGACAAAGTTGGTACAGTCGGCCGGTGAAATTTCACAAAATTTATTACAGGAGGCAGCAGATGTTTTTAAAACATTGGGTAATGTTAAAGGCAGTATTATCTCGGTAGTAGAGATAAGAAATGAAATTGAAACTCTTTTCCAATCTACTGTACGAATTATTAAACAAGTAGTCGGCGATAAAAAAACAGTTCTAGATTCAGTTGCAAAATCACGGCAGGTAATTTCGGAAACGGTCTCTTCGCTGGATAAGGTTAAGGCCGGCCGAGATGCAATTAAAAAACAGAAGGCAAATTTTGATGCATCATTGTCTAAGATGGTTCAGCGCACTAATGAAATGTTGATAAGTGAAAAAACAGACGATGCTGTCTCCTACCGAGTTAAGGAGGTATTGACTTCTTTCAGGCAGGAAATGAAGGGGCTAGATGCTTTGGGAAGAAAAATTTCAGATGAGATGGTTAATTTAGATGTTGGAATATCCAAAATTGAGATGATTAATGGTGGTTTCGTTGTTCCTGATTTTAAACATGGCCGCGATGAATTTAATAGCGCCAATGGGCTGGTAGAATCGGCCAGTAAGGATATGAGTGAACTATCAATAGAAGGCCAGAAAGAAGATGAAAAACTAATTGATACCTTGAAAGATTTAGTGGCCAAATTAACCAAAATTAGTGAGGAGATCTCTTTTGCCAAAGGTTTATTGGAGATTGAGAAAGAAAATAGGCCAGAAGTGTTGGAAGTAAATGAATTATCTATTCCCAGTGCGCAGCAGTTAACGAATGTGACTTTAGAAGGAGTTGTTAATCTTCAGTGATTATGTTCACTATGTTTTGAACGCTTGTGGCCAATTTTGTCTGCCGTTTGCTTGTTGGATTGTCGCTATTATTATCAATAACAAAATCAGAAAGTTTCCGTTTTTGTTCTATGTCCATTTGAGTGGCAATAATTTTTTGGGCCAGGGATAGATCAATAGAATCTCGGGCCATCAGGCGTTTTGTTTGAATCTCTTTCGAGGCATAGACCGTAATAATCAAATCAAAAGAGGACGATATTTTTTTTTCAAATAGTAGTGGAACATCGTAGATAACAAAAGGGGGCCTCTTATTGTCTTGCTGTAGGGAACTAACGGAGGCAAGAAAATAATCTTTAATTTTAGGATGTAGAAAATTTTCTAATAACTCCAAATCATTTACATTGGCAAAAACTTTCTCCCGTAATTTTCTAAAGTCAATTTGCTTTGTTGTGCTATCTACTACTTCTGGAAAATGGTGTTGGATAAAGAGTTGACTTTCTGGCCTGCGATAAATTTCTTTGACGATTTTATCAGCACAAATGACAGAAAAATTCATGGATTCTAAAATTAAGGACACCGAAGATTTTCCGGTGGCAATTCCTCCGGTGAGGCCAATTATGGGAACTCCGCAATTATATAAGCGTGTAGTGGAAGTTAATTTAATAAACTCTTTTTTTAGGTTTATCATTATTTAATATTCCATTGTTCCTAAGCTTTCCTTTGTTTGTCTTCTTTTTCAATTTTTTTAACTCGATCCCAGTAGACATCCATCTGTGTCTGATTCATCTCTTCAAAAGATTTTCCTTCTGCCAAAATCATATCCTCCATTTGAGAAAAACGATTCAAAAATTTACGATTGGCCATGCGCAGAGTTTCTTCTGGATCAAATTTATAATGTCGTAAAAGTTGGGCCATGGAAAATAAAATATCACCCAATTCTTCTTGAATGTGTGAAAGATTTTTTTCAGGTTTTAGTAGCTCTTCTTTATACTCTCGCCATTCTCCTTCTACCACACCTATCACTGCCTCCGCATTATCCCAGTCGAACTTTATCTGATTACTTTTTTGGCCTATTTTATAGGCAGAGTATAATGCTGGGAATTTAAGATAGTCATTGTTAAAAAATTTGGCCTTTTTTTCCGCTCCATCGATGGCCTGCGATTTTTCCACCTCTTTAATTTTTTTCCAATTTGTCACCACTTCGTCGGGGTTGAGATTATTTTCTAAATCACCAAAAATGTGAGGATGGCGGCGAATTAATTTATCGGATAGAACTTGGGATACGCTTTCTAAATTAAAAGTTCCGCTCTGTTTAGCTATGGTGCAGTGTAGTATTACTTGCAATAATACATCTCCAATCTCTTCTTCCATGGCCGACACATTTCCATCTTCGCATGCCATCAAAAATTCATAGCTCTCTTCTAAAAGAAATCTAAGTAGTGATTGATGAGTTTGCTTCAGATCCCAAGGGCAGCCACCGTTAGGATCTCGTAATTTTTCGATAATTTGCACAAGAGCTTCAAATTTTGGATAGTTCATGTAGCGAGTTAATCCTTTTGAGGTTGGCCGAATTTCCAATCAATAATTATGGCCCTAAAGTACAATTTTACAAAGTGCCCCGTCAATCCTTATGGCCTCTTATTCTAATTTTTCACAAAACTGTCGATACTATTTATAATAACGATACAAACAATGACTCTGATTGCGCTGAGAGATTGGCACAGAGTAATGCATATGTTATAAAAAACCTGCATAATCCAGTTTTGCGTAATGTATTAATATAAGAGCGTGTGATGCACAGAAGGCAAATTAAATATCAAAATATTCAAATCCAAATTATAGATTCTGCCAGATCCGTCAAGACTAGTTTTATGACTCAAAAAATCATAAAGGGGCTCGAGTTGTTGGCCGAAGAATTAGCACATCTTCTTTTTGCTGAAAATCAAAACAGTCTTAATCTTGATAGACAGCGCATTGAAGGAGTAGAACTCACTATTACTTTTTGTGGACAGCAACACATTCGACAACTAAATACCAAATATCGTCAAAAAAATAAAATAACTGATGTTCTCTCTTTTGCCTTACATGCTGATTTGCGAAATAGTAAAAAAACTAATGGGCATTTTGCTCTTAAGAAATTAAACTTAGGAGATATTGTAATTTGTCGAGAGGTTGCAAAAAGGCAGTCCTTGGAATTTGAAATTCCACTTTATAGTGAAGTCCTGCATTTGGCCCTGCACGGCATGCTTCATCTTTGTGGGTACGATCATGAGCAAGGTGGAAAAGAGCAAAAAATAATGGAGTGGCTAGAAGATTTTTATATACGACGACTTATAAAAAAATAAATCAGAGTAAATTAGAGTAAGGCAGAAAAAGAGATGAATGAAAAATACAAAATTGAATTGGCAGAGAAAAATTCGACTATAAGGAACTATCAAGAAAAAATTGCTATGTTGCGGAGGTCGCTTTGAGGTTGATAGTAAAAAAGAGCGATTGTCCAACATAGTTCAAATGGAAGCGTTGGAAGGCTACTGGGAAGATACCGATAATGCCGCCAAAATTCAAAAAGAAAAATCTATTTTAGAAGAAACTGTTTTTTCTGTTAAAAAAGTAGAAGATCTCTACGAAGAGTTTTTTATCCTTACTGATTTTGCAACTAAAGATGATGATGAATCTTCAGCTCTAGAGGCCTTTGGTGTTTTTGATAATTTTATAAAATATTATTCTGAGCTTGAAAAAAAGGCCCTTCTTTCGGGAGAGGTTGACCCCAATAATGCTATTGTTTCGATAAATGCGGGAGCGGGAGGAACAGAATCTTGTGATTGGGCCCAAATGTTGTATCGTATGGTTACTCGCTGGGCCGAGCATCGGAAATTTTCTTGTCAAATTTTAGATCAACAAGTCGGTGATTCTGCCGGAATTAAGTCCGTGACTTTTATGGTTAACGGTAATTTTGCTTATGGCCTACTTAAATCCGAAAGTGGGATTCATCGCTTAGTACGCATCTCTCCTTTTGATGCCAATAAACGTCGACATACTTCTTTTGCCTCTATTTTTGTAGTGCCTGAATTGGATGACACCATTGAGATAAAAATTGAAGATAAAGATATTAAAATTGATGTTTTTCGCGCAGGCGGTGCCGGAGGCCAGGGGGTTAATACCACTGACTCTGCTGTTCGCATTACTCATTTTCCTTCAGGGATAGTGGTTACATGCCAAAATGAGCGCTCGCAGGTACAAAATAAAGCGCAAGCAATGAAGGTTTTAAAGTCAAGACTCTATGATCGTGCAATGGCGGAAAAACGTGCTAAAGAAAAAGAGATTGAATCAGAAAAAAAAGAGATTGGGTGGGGATCGCAAATTCGTTCTTATGTTTTGCACCCCTATAAATTAGTCAAAGACCATCGAACTTCCTACGAGGTGAGTACGGCCGAAAAAGTATTAGATGGAGATCTTGATGATTTTATGGCCGCCTACTTACAATGGATGGCCTGCGGTGACTAATATTTTTAAAGCATTTGTCGCCATCTTGTTTCAAGATCGCTCCTCCTTGCGTTTTGCGATCGGAGTGGCAATAGGGATTTCTTTTTCCATGGCCGTTATTTTGGCCACTATTGGAATCATGGATGGCTTTGATGAATCCTTGAAGGTTAATTTGAAAAAAAGTTTAGGTGATATTGCCATCAATTATCGCGATGGTTTCCTTTATACTGATGGCACTTTTGCAAAACAGTTGCAAAAAGATGAAAAGGAAAGAATTGGCCCTCTCTCTTTCATGTTAAGAGTTGAAGGATTTATTATTGGAAAAGGAGTGGCGCGAGGAGTACAAATTAGCGGAATTGATCCGGCCATACACTCAGATATTGTGGGTTTAAATTTAAACTTTGCGGCCGATGAAGTGGCGATTGGAATGGAGTTGGCCCATGATTTAGAATTAGCGGTTGGCGACGAAGTGGTGTTGGCCATGTCGCATGGAAACGATAGTATAAAAACTTTGCCGGTGCTGAATAATTTTCGTATTGGCCAGATCGTTAATCATGGCATCTATTTAAAAGATAGTAGAGCAATCTATCTCCAACTTTCTCGAGTGCAAGAGATTTTACAACTTTTTGATAAGGCCAATATTGTTACCTTTAATATCAATAGCAAAATTAGATTTGAAAATGCTGTAGGGGAATATGTTAAGGCCGTTTCTTCGGAGATTGAGCATATTAGAGAATTTTTAGGAATCGATTATTCGATTCGTCCATTTTGGCATGAATACGCCGGCCTGTTGGAGGCAGTGGAAGTAGAGAAGGTTATGATTGGGTTGGTCCTGCAAGTCGTAGTTGTTGTCTCCATGTTTAATATGTTGGCATTTTTGATTTATGTTAATGAAAAATATGTTAAAGAGATCTTTCTTTTGCGGGCCTTAGGCCTGACCAAAAGACGGTTGACTGGCATGTGGATGCAGTTGGTTTTCTTATTTTGGATGGTATCTGTACTTATTTCCTATTTATTTGTTAAATTAATCAATTTGATTCTACAAAATCTCGACTTTTTTCAAGTGCCCGGGGAAATCTATAATTTGGCCCGGTTTAAAATAATTTTAGCATCCAGTGACTACTTAGCAGTTTATGGCGGGGCCTTAATTTGGGTGATAGCTATCAGTGGGATTACACTTTATCGTTTATATAGAGTCTCGCTGTTGCATGGATTGCGTAAAGAATTTGCTTAAGGAGCTTATATGGTAATGACAGAAAAAACTCCTCGGCCATTGCTTGTGGCCAATAATGTTAAAAAAAGTTTTGATAAGGTCAATGCCCTTAATGGAGTGACGTTAACTTTATTTGAAGGTGATCAATATGTAATTCGTGGGGCCTCTGGTTGTGGAAAATCAACGCTTCTTTACTTGATGGGAGGGCTAGATCGTCCTACTTCTGGAAGTGTTGTGGTTAATGGCCAAGATCTTTCTCAATATGATGATGATGCGCTGGCCAAATTTAGAAATACTTTTACTGGACTAGTTTTCCAGTTTCATTTTTTGCTGCCTTCTATGAACTGTTTAAATAATATTTTACTTCCTGCTAGAATTGCCGGCGTGTCTCTTTCTAATATCAAAGAGAATTGCCAAGAATTTGCACGAGAATTAGGAGTAGATCATTGTCTGGCCAAATATCCATTCCAATTATCAGGTGGAGAGCAGCAGCGTATTAATATTATTCGCGCTCTTTCTTTGCGGCCAAAGCTTTTGCTTTGTGATGAGCCGACAGGAAATCTTGATCGTAAAAATGGCCAGAATGTTACTCGCATTCTTCTGGAATCGGCAAAACATTTTGGAGCAACCTTGGTGGTAGTAACTCACGATCAGAACGTGTCATCTCATTTTAAAAACGAGTTAGTGATGGAAGATGGCCGATTGATCGCGGATAGTCGTAATGCCGCGGAGTTGAATTTAAATTAAATTTAAATTCAACTTAATTTAGAAAATAAATCCCAAATTAATAATATAGCTTTCATTAGAAACTAGATTGTCTTTTTTCTCATTGGCCCGAGAGCTTGTAGCGTAAATGGCTTCAATAAGCCATGAGTTAATGAAATGAAAGTTATATTTATATTCAAATCTCAGTTTATGAGATAACTCGCTGCCAAGGAGTCCGCCATCAATAGTAGCTTCTTCCAATTGAGAAGTTGAAAATATATCAATTAGATAGTCCGTCGACATCGCAATTTTTAGTTTTTTGAAGTTATATTGAAACAAAACACCCATGCCTGCAGATAGATTTTTATTAACTCGTATAACCAGGCCAGATCCATTGCCGCTACCATCATCCGCCAGATTTGGAGAGACATCGAAAGACATTGCCAAATATGGCGATAGACTTTTTGTGCCACGGGCCAAGATAATTTCACCTCTTAAAGAATATGCCAAGGGTATTTGGAGATTGTTGTTTGCCTCTGATTTGTGGAAATTAATTAGTGTATGATATTGTAAATTTTTAATATTCCAGCGATTAAAACTATGTAAGAAAAAATACTCGTGGCCTAGATTTAGAAACGGAGCAAAGATTGATTGAACTGTAAAGAATCCCCTTGTATCTGTAGTTTTCCGTAGAAAATATCCTGCAAGAACCGAGTGCCTACTTGTCAGATATCTTCTCTTTAACCTACTCGCATCTTGATTTTGACGTTTTTTTTTTTCCATGGAAATAAAAGAATTTATTTCATCATTTGTTATAGTCTTTTTAGATATAACTATAGTGACTGTAGAATTGATTGGTATTTTATACCAATCAACGATGTGTGGATTTCTTTTTTTTATGTCTCGGAATAGTTTGTTTTTTACGCTATTATTATGATTCTTTGCAAATTTATTAATTATCATTTCAATACTCTCAACCGGTAATGTTGTTATGTAGGTTATTTTAAAAAAATTGCCCGCAAAAGAGGTCTTGCATATGCAAAACAAAACAACAATAAATAAAAATATCAAGCGAATACGCAATTTCATATTAAATAAGTGCCTCAAGTAAAAAGCGACTATACGTTGAAGAGTAATACATGTATTTAAAAAAGTACAAAATTTATTTATCATAGACCCTTATTCTAAAATTAAAAGTAGGAAATTTTCACGATTTTGTCGTTCCTAAATCAAATTTCCACACAGCAATAGTTTTATAAAAAATTGCGACAAATAAAGGAGAGCAAAAAAATATTTTTGTGCGTTTGGGGGGGGCGGGCCAGTTGTTAGCGGAATACGCCGGCGAATGAAAAATACTGGTGCAGAGGCAAACCTTGAGAAACTCATTTTTGATAAAGTACGATGGGCCGTGGATGTGGATGGTTGTCCGAGAAAAAAATAACTAAAAACTCAGCAGTCATGAATTCTAAGAGATCGCTATCGAAGGAACTTGGAGAAGTTTGGCCTGACTGGCCTTGATCTAACTCTATTGAACATGCCTCAAAAAATAGGCATTTTTCGTGAAAAAAAACATAACTAGTTTAGTGTTTTAATGTTTTTAATAAAGAGATTGAGTTGTCTTTTTTTGATTTTAAATCAATGCGTTAGCAAGGGTATGTTTTTCTTTTTTGTTTTTGTTAACAAAAATAATTGATAGCAAGTTAAAATCAAATAAAAACAATGAAATATGGCGGAGCATTTAGAAATATGAAAATACTATATTCCTCTCTCACAATTTCACTAGCCTTTTTTACACTAATCTTCGAGATTGGGTGTACCAAGGGTGGGCTTGTTGGACGCTCACAAACTGTTAGAAAAGTATTACCTACTCCGACGGTTTATTTACCTATTGCAACTCCGACTTCGATTTCAGTACTAACCATAGACGATGCGCCGGTAGCGAGTGCTATTACGCCGGCCAGCTTTAATGAAGATACACAATCGATTATTACCCTGAGCTATACTGACGCAGATAGTGACTTGGCAACGACTTGCAGCTTGAGTGCTCTAAGCAGTGTGACAATAACTCAGGCATGTGCCTGTGATGGGGGAGGAGTCTGCACAGTTGGAGTAACAGGAACGCCATTAAATTATAGCGGTGCGGCCAGCTTTAATTACACAGTAACTGCCAATAGTGCAGTATCTAACTCCGCTTCTGCCACGCTAACAATTAACAGCACAGATGATGCACCGGTAGCGAACAGTATTATTCCGGCAAATTCAGATGAAGATGTTCAATCAGTCATAACTCTAAGTTATACCGATGTTGAAGGTGATCTTGCGACGGCCTGTGCGTTGGCCAATTTAGAGAATGTAACTATTTCTTCCGCCTGTGCATGTGTGGCCGGAAGTTGTTCTGTTGGAGTGACTGGAGTTTCTAATTATCATGGTGCGGCCGGTTTTGACTACACAGTTACGGCCAACGGATTATTGTCAAATTCTGCCGCCGCTACACTGACAATTAACAGCACAGATGATGCACCGGTAGCGAGTGCTATTACGCCGGCCACCTTTAATGAAGATACGCAATCGATTATTACTCTGAGCTATACTGATGCTGATAGTGACTTGGCAACGACTTGCAGCTTGAGTGCTCTAAGCAGTGTGACAATAACTCAGGCATGTGCTTGCGATGGAGGAGGAGTCTGCACAGTTGGAGTAACAGGAACGCCATTGAACTACAATGGTGCCGCGAGCTTTAACTATACAGTAACTGCAAATAGTGCCGTATCTAACTCTGCTTCCGCCACACTAACAATTAACAATACAGATGATGCACCGGTAGCGAGCGCTATTACACCGGCCAGCTTTAATGAAGATACGCAATCGATTATTACTCTGAGCTATACTGATGCTGATAGTGACTTGGCAACGACTTGCAGCTTGAGTGCTCTAAGCAGTGTGACAATAACTCAAGCATGCGCCTGCGATGGTGGAGGAGTCTGTACAGTTGGAGTGACGGGAACGCCGTTGAACTATAGTGGAGCTGCCAGCTTTAATTATACAGTAACTGCAAATAGTGCAGTATCTAATTCCGCTGCTGCCACGCTAACAATTGGTAGCTCAGATAGTGCACCGGTAGCGAGTGCTATTACGCCCGTTAGTTTTAATGAAGATACACAGTCGATTATCACTCTGAGCTATACTGACGCAGATAGCGACTTGGCGACGACTTGCAGCTTGAGCGCTTTAAGCAGCGTGACAATAACTCAAGCATGTGCTTGCGATGGAGGAGGAGTCTGCACAGTTGGAGTGACGGGAACACCGTTGAACTACAGCGGTGCTGCGAGCTTTAATTATACAGTAACTGCCAATAGTGCAGTATCTAATTCCGCTGCTGCAACACTAACAATTAACAATATAGATGATGCGCCAGTTGCGAACGCCATTACGCCAGCAAGCTTTAATGAAGACACGCAGTCGATTATTACCCTGAGCTATACGGATGCTGATAGCGACTTGGCAACGACTTGCAGCTTGAGTGCTCTAAGTAGCGTGACAATAACTCAAGCATGCGCCTGTGATGGAGGAGGAGTCTGCACAGTTGGAGTAACGGGAACGCCGTTGAACTACAGCGGTGCTGCCAGCTTTAATTATACAGTAACTGCCAATAGCGCAGTGTCTAACTCTGCTTCTGCCACACTAACAATTGGTAACACAGATGATGTGCCGGTAGCGAGCGCTATTACGCCCGCTAGTTTTAATGAAGATACACAGTCGATTATTACTCTGAGCTATACTGATGCTGATAGCGACTTGGCAACGACTTGCAGCTTGAGTGCTCTAAGTAGCGTGACAATAACTCAAGCATGTGCCTGTGATGGAGGGGGAGTCTGTACCGTTGGAGTAACAGGAACGCCATTGAATTATAGCGGTGCCGCGAGCTTTAATTATACAGTAACTGCCAATAGTGCAGTATCTAACTCTGTCGCTGCGACATTAACAATTAACAATACAGATGATGCACCGGTAGCGAGTACTATTACGCCGGCCAGCTTTAATGAAGATACACAATCGATTATTACCCTGAGCTATACTGACGCAGATAGTGACTTGGCAGCTGCTTGCAGCTTGAGTGCTCTAAGCAGTGTGACAATAACTCAGGCATGTGCCTGTGATGGGGGAGGAGTCTGCACAGTTGGAGTAACAGGAACGCCATTAAATTATAGCGGTGCCGCGAGCTTTAATTATACAGTAACTGCCAATAGTGCAGTATCTAACTCTGTCGCTGCGACATTAACAATTAACAATACAGATGATGCACCGGTAGCGAGTACTATTACGCCGGCCAGCTTTAATGAAGATACACAATCGATTATTACCCTGAGCTATACTGACGCAGATAGTGACTTGGCAGCTGCTTGCAGCTTGAGTGCTCTAAGCAGTGTGACAATAACTCAGGCATGTGCCTGTGATGGAGGAGGAGTCTGCACAGTTGGAGTAACAGGAACGCCATTAAATTATAGCGGTGCCGCCAGCTTTAATTACACAGTAACTGCCAATAGTGCAGTATCTAACTCTGTCGCTGCCACGCTAACAATTAACAATACAGATGATGCGCCGGTAGCGAGTGCGATTACGCCTGCAAGCTTTAATGAAGACACACAGTCGATTATCTCTCTCAATTATACTGATGCTGATAGCGACTTGGCCACGGCATGCAGCTTGAGTGCTTTAAGCAGCGTTACAATAACTCAAGCATGTGCCTGTGATGGAGGGGGAGTCTGCACAGTTGGAGTGACGGGAACGCCACTGAACTACAATGGTGCCGCAAGCTTTAATTATACAGTAACTGCCAATAGTGCAGTATCTAACTCTGCAGCGGCCACGCTAACAATTAACAATACAGATGATGCACCGGTAGCGAGTGCTATTACGCCGGCCAGCTTTAATGAAGATACACAATCGATTATCACCTTGAGCTATACTGACGCAGATAGTGACTTGGCAACGACTTGCAGCTTGAGTGCTCTAAGCAGCGTGACAATAACTCAAGCATGTGCCTGCGATGGAGGAGGAGTTTGCACCGTTGGAGTGACGGGAACGCCATTAAATTATAGCGGTGCCGCGAGCTTTAATTACACAGTAACTGCCAATAGTGCAGTATCTAACTCTGTCGCTGCGACACTAACAATTAACAATACAGATGATGCGCCGGTAGCGAACAGCATTATTCCGGCAAATTTAGATGAAGATATTCAGTCAATCATAACTCTAAGCTATACCGATGTTGAAGGTGATCTTGCGACGGCCTGTGCGTTGGCCAATTTGGATAATGTAACTATTTCTGCTGCCTGTGTATGTGTGGCAGGAAGCTGTTCTGTTGGAGTGACTGGAGTTTCTAATTATCATGGTGCCGCCGGGTTTGACTATACAGTTACCGCCAATGGAGTATTGTCAAATTCTGCTGCGGCCACACTAACAATTAACAGCACAGATGATGCGCCGGTAGCGAGTGCTATTACGCCGGCCAGCTTTAATGAAGATACACAATCGATTATTACCCTGAGCTATACTGACGCAGATAGTGACTTGGCAACGACTTGCAACTTGAGTGCTCTAAGCAGCGTGACAATAACTCAGGCATGCGCCTGTGATGGGGGAGGAGTCTGCACAGTTGGAGTGACGGGAACACCGTTGAACTACAGCGGTGCTGCGAGCTTTAATTATACAGTAACTGCCAATAGTGCAGTATCTAACTCTGTCGCTGCGACATTAACAATTAACAATACAGATGATGCGCCGGTAGCGAGTGCTATTACGCCGGCCAGCTTTAATGAAGATACACAATCGATTATTACCCTGAGCTATACTGACGCAGATAGTGACTTGGCAACGACTTGCAACTTGAGTGCTCTAAGCAGCGTGACAATAACTCAGGCATGCGCCTGTGATGGGGGAGGAGTCTGCACAGTTGGAGTGACGGGAACACCGTTGAACTACAGCGGTGCTGCGAGCTTTAATTACACAGTAACTGCCAATAGTGCAGTATCTAATTTCGCTGCTGCCACGCTAACAATTGGTAGCTCAGATAGTGCGCCGGTAGCGAGTGCTATTACACCTGCAAGTTTTAAAAAAGATACCCAATCAATAATTACCCTTAGCTACACAGATGCAAATAGTGATTTTGCCACAACCTGTAGTTTGAGTGCCCTGGACAATGTAACAATAACTCAGGCATGTGCTTGTGACGGAGGTGGCGTTTGTACCGTTGGAGTAACTGGAACATTGGGCCATATTGGTGCCGCCAGCTTTAATTATACAGTAACTGCAAATAGTGTCGTATCTAACTTCGCTATGGCAACCCTCACCATCTATACGCTGGGGGATGTCGCCAATCTATTGTCCGCTGCTGCGGGGACTAGTTCAGTGACGCTTTCTTGGACAAGTGACGGTGTTGGCACCGCCGTAGGTTACATAGTCTCATACCTTGCCGGAACCTTTGCTCCTGCCGACTGCCAAAGTGGAATAGAGGACATCGACGTTTTTGCCGCCACGAGTTACACGATAACTGGCCTACAAAAAGGAACGGCTTATTCATTTCGCGTCTGTGCTTATGGTGATGATCCACCTACTGAATATTCGATAGGACTTATGACGTCGGCAACTACCCTTTTTGCAACATTGGAATTGCCGGGAGTGTGTGCAAATAGCACCGTAAATACGAGCTTATTGGATGATGTTAATGATATTTTATATATCGGAGGTGGTTTTTTTAACGTTGGTCCATGCACTGGCGGTGGGCAGATGTTTGATATCGGTGATTTTGCTGGGCACAATTATTCAGATTTATCAACCAAAGTGGTTGGAACAGTTTCGTCGTCTATTTCTGATGGCTCGGGAGGGTTTTATATAGGAGGAACATTTTCCTCTGTCGGTGGGGCCCCAAGGCAAAATTTAGCACATATTCTTGCTGATAATTCGGTAGATAGCTGGGCGCCGACGATTAACGATCGTGTTAATGCAATGCAACTTGACGGACAAGTTTTGTACATCGGAGGAGTGTTTACAGTTATTGGGAATAGAGTGCAAAGTAACGGTGCTGCAATTAATACCTCTTCAGGCGCTCTAAATACAGCTTTTGCTGTAGTTAATGGAGTCGTCAATGTGTCAATCTCGGATGGAGCGGGTGGCTTTTATATTGGAGGTTCTTTTACAAGTGTTGGTGGTATCACTCGAAACAGATTAGCACAAATTGATCAAAATGGGGCAGTAACGTCATTTGATCCAAACTTAAACAGCACTGCCAACACGTTAGTACTTGATGGCACAACGCTCTATGTAGGGGGAATGTTTACTACTATTGGTGGGCAAACTAGAAATAGACTTGCTGCCATAGAGACTAGTACTGGACTTGCCACAACCTTTGATCCGAACGTAAGTAATACAGTTTACTCCATGGCATTAGATGGTACAACGCTCTATGCAGGGGGAATGTTTAATACTATTGGTGGGCAGACTAGAAATAGACTTGCTGCTATAGACACTAACACTGGACTTGCCACAACCTTTGATCCAAGCCCAAATAATACAGTTAACACAGTGGTACTGGACGGCCCAACGCTCTACGCGGGGGGATTATTCACCACCGTAGGTGGGCAGACTAGAAATAGGCTTGCTGCTATCGACACTAGTACCGGATTAGCTACCACCTTTGATCCAAACTCAAGTGGTGAGATCCGCGCGCTGGTGCTGGACGGACCAACGCTTTACGCAGGAGGGGCGTTTAGCACCATAGGTGGGCAGACTAGAAATAAGCTTGCTGCTATAGACACTAGCACTGGACTTGCGACTACTTTTGATCCGAACGCAAATAATACAGTCAGAACCTTAGCGCTAGATGGCACAACGCTCTACGTGGGAGGAGAGTTTACCACTATCGGGGGGCGGACTAGAGATAGGCTTGCTGCCATAGAGACTAGTACGGGACTTGCCACCACCTTTGAGCAGAGTGTAGGTAATGCAGTCTACACAATTGCACTGGGAGGTACAATGCTCTATGTGGGGGGATTATTTTCCACCATTGGAGGGCAAGCTCGAAATGGGCTTGCTGCCATAGATACCGGCACTGGACTTGCGGCCACCTTTAATCCGAACGGCGGAGGCTCGGTTAGCGCATTGGTATTAGATGGCACAACGCTTTATGCGGGGGGAGGTTTTAACACACTTGGTGGACAGATGAGAAATATGATTGGGGCCATAGACACTAGCACTGGACTTGCGACAACCTTTAATCCGAACGCAAACAGCTTGGTCAGCAGCATGTCACTTGATGGTACAACGCTCTATGCAGGGGGAATGTTTACTACTATTGGTGGACAGACTCGAAATAGAATAGCTGCCCTAGATACTAGCACTGGACTTGCGACAACCCTTAATCCGAACGCAAACAACGCAGTCAATACACTGGCATTAGATGGAACAACGCTCTATGTTGGGGGGACGTTTACTACTATTGGTGGACAGGCTCGGAATAGAATAGCTGCCCTAGATACTAGCACTGGACTTGCCACCACCTTTGATCCGAACGCAAATAATACAGTCAATACAATGGCGCTGTACGATACAACGCTCTATACCGGTGGGGCGTTTACTTTCATTGGTGGGGAAGCGCGAAATAGGATTGCCGCTATAGATACTAGTTCTGGGCTCGCCACCACCGTTGATCCGAACGCAAACAACACAGTCAATACCTTGGCATTGTCCGGCACAGCGCTCTACGCAGGTGGGGTGTTTACTACTATTGGGGGACAAACCCGAAACGGGATTGCCGCCATAGATATTACTACTGGATCTGTGACCACTTTTGATCCGAACGCAAGTAGTACAGTGAATGCTATGGCGCTGGATGGCACCACGCTCTATTTGGGAGGAGCATTTACCTTCATTGGTGGGGAGATGCGAAATAGAATTGCTGCCATAGACACTAGCACTGGACTTGCGACTACTTTTAATCCGAACGCAAATAATACAGTCAGCACCCTGGTGCTGGACGAAACAACACTCTATGTTGGAGGAACGTTTACCTTCATTGGTGGGCAGACTCGAAATAGGATTGCCGCCATAGATACGGGCACTGGACTTGCCACCACCTTTGATTCGAACGCAAATAATACAGTCAGCACAATGGTGCTAGATGGCACAACGATTTATGTGGGTGGGGCGTTTACTACTATTGGTGGGCAGACTCGAAATAGGATTGCCGCCTTAGATACTGGTACAGGACTTGCCACCACCTTTGATCCGAACTCAACTAGTACAGTCAGCACAATGGTGCTAGATGGCACAACGATTTATGTGGGTGGGGCGTTTACTACTATTGGCGGGCTGGTGCGAAACAGGATTGCCGCCTTAGATACCGGTACAGGACTTGCTGTAACTACCTTTAATCCGAATTCAGACAACACAGTCACTATCCTAGCACTATATGGCACAAAGCTCTATGTGGGTGGGGCGTTTACTACTATTGGTGGGCAGGCGCGAAATAGACTTGCTGCCTTAGATACTGGCACTGGAGTTGCTACTACCTTTGATCCGAACGCAAATAATACAGTCAGCACTCTGAAGCTGTACGGCACAACGCTCTATGTGGGAGGAGCATTCTCCGCCATTGGTGGAGAAAGTCAGAGCAACTTCGCGGGCATATATACTGAGGAATAATAGATTGACGAAAAAGTGGGATTAATTGGTGAAGACTTTTGGCCATTTTTAACGTGACATCTAATTTCATTTTAAAAACAAGTAGGCGATGGAGAATGGGTGATTGATCGCGGATAGTCGTAATACAGTGGAGTTGAATTTCAGACCTCCTGACCCCAGAGAAAGCCTAACTCTATTGAACATGCCTCAAAAAATAGGCATTTTTCGTGAAAAAAACATAACTAGTTTAGTGTTTTAATGTTTTTAATAAAGAGATTGAGTTGTCTTTTTTTGATTTTAAATCAATGCGTTAGCAAGGATATGTTTTTCTTTTTTGTTTTTGTTAACAAAAATAATTGATAGCAAGTTAAAATCAAATAAAAACAATGAAATATGGCGGAGCATTTAGAAATATGAAAATACTATATTCCTCTCTCACAATTTCACTAGCCTTTTTTACACTAATCTTCGAGATTGGGTGTACCAAGGGTGGGCTTGTTGGACGCTCACAAACTGTTAGAAAAGTATTACCTACTCCGACGGTTTATTTACCTATTGCAACTCCGACTTCGATTTCAGTACTAACCATAGACGATGCGCCGGTAGCGAGTGCTATTACGCCGGCCAGCTTTAATGAAGATACACAATCGATTATTACCCTGAGCTATACTGACGCAGATAGTGACTTGGCAACGACTTGCAGCTTGAGTGCTCTAAGCAGCGTGACAATAACTCAAGCATGTGCTTGCGATGGAGGAGGAGTCTGCACAGTTGGAGTGACGGGAACGCCGTTGAACTACAGCGGTGCTGCGAGCTTTAATTATACAGTAACTGCAAATAGTGCAGTATCTAACTCCGCTTCCGCCACACTAACAATTGGTAACACAGATGATGCGCCGGTAGCGAGTGCTATTACGCCGGCCAGCTTTAATGAAGATACACAGTCGATTATTACCCTGAGCTATACTGATGCTGATAGCGACTTGGCGACGACTTGCAGCTTGAGCGCTTTAAGCAGCGTGACAATAACTCAGGCATGCGCCTGCGATGGTGGAGGAGTCTGTACAGTTGGAGTGACGGGAACGCCGTTGAACTATAGTGGAGCTGCCAGCTTTAATTATACAGTAACTGCAAATAGTGCAGTATCTAACTCCGCTGCTGCCACGCTAACAATTGGTAGCTCAGATAGTGCGCCGGTAGCGAGTGCTATTACGCCGGCCAGCTTTAATGAAGATACACAGTCGATTATTACCCTGAGCTATACTGATGCTGATAGCGACTTGGCGACGACTTGCAGCTTGAGCGCTTTAAGCAGCGTTACAATAACTCAAGCATGTGCCTGTGATGGAGGGGGAGTCTGCACAGTTGGAGTGACGGGAGCGCCACTGAACTACAATGGTGCCGCAAGCTTTAATTATACAGTAACTGCAAATAGCGCCGTATCTAATTCTGCTTCCGCCACACTAACAATTGGTAACACAGATGATGCGCCGGTAGCGAGTGCTATTACGCCGGCCAGCTTTAATGAAGATACGCAGTCGATTATTACTCTGAGCTATACTGATGCTGATAGCGACTTGGCAACGACTTGCAGCTTGAGCGCTTTAAGCAGCGTGACAATAACTCAAGCATGTGCTTGCGATGGAGGAGGAGTCTGCACAGTTGGAGTGACGGGAACGCCGTTGAACTACAGCGGTGCTGCGAGCTTTAATTATACAGTAACTGCCAATAGTGCAGTATCTAATTCCGCTGCTGCAACACTAACAATTAACAATATAGATGATGCGCCAGTTGCGAACGCCATTACGCCAGCAAGCTTTAATGAAGACACACAGTCGATTATCTCTCTCAATTATACTGATGCTGATAGCGACTTGGCCACGGCATGCAGCTTGAGTGCTTTAAGCAGCGTTACAATAACTCAAGCATGTGCCTGTGATGGAGGGGGAGTTTGCACCGTTGGAGTGACGGGAACGCCATTAAATTATAGCGGAGCGGCCAGCTTTAATTATGCAGTAACTGCCAATAGCGCAGTATCTAACTCCGCTTCTGCCACGCTAACAATTAATAGCACAGATGATGCGCCGGTAGCGAACAGCATTATTCCGACAAATTTAGATGAAGATATTCAGTCAATCATAACTCTAAGCTATACCGATGTTGAAGGTGATCTTGCGACGGCCTGTGCGTTGGCCAATTTAGAGAATGTAACTATTTCTTCCGCCTGTGCATGTGTGGCCGGAAGTTGTTCTGTTGGAGTGACTGGAGTTTCTAATTATCATGGTGCGGCCGGTTTTGACTACACAGTTACGGCCAACGGATTATTGTCAAATTCTGCCGCCGCTACACTGACAATTAACAGCACAGATGATGCGCCGGTAGCGAGTGCTATTACGCCAGCAAGCTTTAATGAGGACACACAGTCAATTATCACTTTGAGTTATACTGATGCTGATAGCGACTTGGCAACGACTTGCATTTTGAGTGCTCTAAGCAGCGTGACAATAACTCAAGCATGTGCCTGTGATGGAGGAGGAGTCTGCACAGTTGGAGTAACAGGAACACCGTTGAACTACAGCGGTGCTGCGAGCTTTAATTATACAGTAACTGCCAATAGTGCAGTATCTAATTCCGCTGCTGCAACACTAACAATTAACAATATAGATGATGCGCCAGTTGCGAACGCCATTACGCCAGCAAGCTTTAATGAAGACACACAGTCGATTATCTCTCTCAATTATACTGATGCTGATAGCGACTTGGCGACGACTTGCAGCTTGAGTGCTCTAAGCAGCGTGACAATAACTCAAGCATGTGCCTGTGATGGAGGGGGAGTCTGCACTGTTGGAGTGACGGGAACACCGTTGAACTACAATGGTGCCGCCAGCTTTAATTATACAGTTACTGCCAATAGTGCAGTATCTAACTCCGCTGCGGCAACACTAACAATCAACAATACAGATGATGCGCCGGTAGCGAACAGCATTATTCCAGCAAATTTAGATGAAGATATTCAGTCAATCATAACTCTAAGCTATACCGATGTTGAAGGTGATCTTGCGACGGCCTGTGCATTGGCCAATTTGGATAATGTAACTATTTCTGCCGCCTGCGTATGTGTGGCCGGAAGCTGTTCTGTTGGAGTGACTGGAGTTTCTAATTATCATGGTGCGGCCGGGTTTGACTATACAGTTACCGCCAATGGAGTATTGTCAAATTCTGCTCCGGCCACGCTAACAATTAACAGCACAGATGATGCGCCGGTAGCGAGTGCTATTACGCCCGCTAGTTTTAATGAAGATACGCAGTCGATTATTACTCTGAGCTATACTGATGCTGATAGCGACTTGGCGACGACTTGCAGTCTGAGTGCTCTAAGCAGCGTGACAATAACTCAAGCATGTGCCTGTGATGGAGGAGGAGTCTGTACCGTTGGAGTGACGGGAACGCCGTTGAACTACAATGGTGCCGCGAGCTTTAATTATACAGTAACTGCCAATAGTGCAGTATCTAACTCTGCTTCTGCTACACTAACAATTAACAATACAGATAATGCGCCGGTAGCGAGCGCTATTACGCCGGCCAGCTTTAATGAAGATACACAGTCGATTATTACTCTGAGCTATACTGATGCTGATAGTGACTTGGCAACGACTTGCAGCTTGAGTGCTCTAAGTAGCGTGACAATAACTCAAGCATGTGCCTGTGATGGAGGGGGAGTCTGTACCGTTGGAGTAACAGGAACGCCATTGAATTATAGCGGTGCCGCGAGCTTTAATTATACAGTAACTGCCAATAGTGCAGTATCTAACTCTGCTTCTGCTACACTAACAATTAACAATACAGATAATGCGCCGGTAGCGAGCGCTATTACGCCGGCCAGCTTTAATGAAGATACACAGTCGATTATTACTCTGAGCTATACTGATGCTGATAGTGACTTGGCAACGACTTGCAGCTTGAGTGCTCTAAGCAGCGTGACAATAACTCAAGCATGTGCCTGCGATGGAGGAGGAGTTTGCACCGTTGGAGTGACGGGAACGCCATTAAATTATAGCGGTGCCGCGAGCTTTAATTACACAGTAACGGCAAATAGCGCAGTATCTAATTCCGCAGCGGCCACACTAACAATTAACAGCACAGATGATGCACCGGTAGCGAGTGCTATTACGCCGGCCAGCTTTAATGTGGACACACAATCAATTATCACCTTGAGTTATACTGATGCTGATAGCGACTTGGCAACGGCTTGCAGCTTGAGTGCCCTAAGTAGCGTGACAATAACTCAGGCATGTGCCTGTGATGGAGGAGGAGTCTGTACAGTTGGAGTGACGGGAACACCACTAAATTATAGCGGAGCGGCAAGCTTTAATTATACAGTAACTGCCAATAGTGTAGTGTCTAACTCCGCTTCCGCAACCTTTTCGATTTATGAACCGGGAGATGTTTTAAATTTAGTAGCGATATCATCAGGAACAGGTTCGATTTCACTTTCATGGACAAATGAAGGGCCCGCTATCGGATTTGTTGTTTCATATTTAGTGGGAACTACTGCGCCAGCAGATTGTCAAAGTGGGACGGAGGATATTGATGTTTATAATGTCACAAGTTACGTTGTAAATAATTTACAAAAAGGAACCACTTACTCATTTCGGGTTTGTCTCTATAACGACGATCCGCCGACGGAATATTCTTATGGTGCCACAGCGTCCACAACAACTCGCACAGTAACCCTAGAACTTCCCGGGGTCTGTACAGCGGGTTATGTAAACACGACATTGCTGGATGATGCTAATGGAATATTGTATTTTGGGGGAAGTTTTCTTGCGGCCGGCCCTTGTAATGGTGGTGGGCATATATTTGATACTAATGATCTTTCCGGAAAGGATTTTACTGATTTATCACTTAAAGTTTCTGGGACTGTATCATCTTCTATATCCGACGGTTCTGGAGGATTTTATGTCGGAGGAGATTTTACCGCGATTGGTGGAGTTGCCAAGAAAGGCCTGGCCCATATTCTCGCTGACGAAACCATAGTTGATTGGATGCCGAAGATTAATGGCAATGTTAAGTCCATGGCACTTGCGGGACAAATTCTATATATTGGAGGAGATTTTTCTTCTGTTGGTGATCAAATGTCAAGTTCGGGAAGTGTGTTTGATACATCTTCGGGCGACATCAATAAAATATTCGGTGAGGTGAATGGTGTTGTTAATGTGTCAATTTCTGATGGTTCTGGAGGATTCTATGTGGGGGGGGCTTTTACTAGTATCGGAGGAGTACTTCGTAACAGAATAGCACATATTAATTCAGAGGGAACAATTACCGCTTTTGATCCGAATGCAGATAGTTCGGTGGCGGCCATGGCACTTTCTGGCACAACGCTTTATGTTGGAGGAAGTTTTAGTACTATTGGTGGGCAGTCCCGAAATTATCTGGCGGCCATCGATACAACCACCGGACTTGCCACGGCCTTTGATTCTAATCCAAGCTCTGATGTCACTTCTCTTGCGCTTTCAGGTTTAGTACTCTATGTCGGAGGATCTTTTTCGTCCATTGGTGGACAGAGCCGAAATTATCTGGCTGCCATTGATACAACCACAGGACTTGCTACCACCTTTAATCCGAATCCTAGCGGTCCTGTCTATGCTATGATACCAGGGGGATCAGTGCTCTATGTTGGAGGAAGTTTTATTACTATCGGAGGTCAGACTAGAAGTAGAATTGCTGCTCTAGATATTTCTACAGGGCTTGCTACCACCTTTAACCCGAACGCCAGCAGTACAGTCAATGCCCTAGCACTTTCTGGCACAACGCTTTATGCCGGCGGAGCATTTACCACCGTTGGAGGCCAGAGCAGAAATAGAATTGCTGCTCTGGATACTTCTACAGGACTTGCTACCACTTTTGACCCGAATGCCAGCAGTACAATCCTTGCTTTAGCGCTTTCTGGTTCAACACTCTACGCCGGAGGAAGTTTTATTACTATCGGAGGCCAGAGCAGAAATAGAATTGCTGCTCTGGATGTTTCTACAGGACTTGCCACCACCTTTAATCCAAATGCTGTAAATAACTCGGTTTATGCTTTGGCACTTTCGGGTTCTATGATCTACATTGGAGGAAATTATACAACCATTGGTGGACAGACGCGAAATAGAATTGCGGCCATCGATACTTCTACAGGACTTGCCACTGAGTTTAATCCAGACGCCGGTGGTTCTAGTACTGTTTCTGCGCTGGTGCTTTCCGGTCAAACACTTTATGTGGGAGGAACATTTACAACTATTGGAGGACTGGTACGAAATAGAATCGCTGCAATTGATACAAGCACAGGTGTTGCTACTAGTTTTGATCCTAACGCAGGCAGTACTGTCAGTGTGTTAGTGCTTTCTGGTCAAACACTGTATGTCGGAGGCGCTTTTACAACGATTGGAGGCCAAACTCGAAATAGAATTGCGGGCATAGATATTACCACTGGGCTTGCCACTGCTTTTGATCCGAATTCAAGTGGCTGGGTTTTTGCCATGGTACTTTCCGATCAAACTCTTTACGTCGGAGGAAATTTTTCTACGATTGGAGGCCAACCTCGAAATAGTGTTGCTGCCATAGATACTACTACGGGGCTTGTCACCACTTTTGATCCCAACTCAAATGCCATTGTCTACTCGCTGGCGTTTCATGATGAAGTGCTCTATGTTGGAGGAACTTTTACAACGCTTGGAGGTCAAGCGCGAAACAGGGCCGCTTCGGTAAATACCACCACTGGCATTATTACTGATTTTAATCCTAATGCTGCTGCAACTGTCTTTGTATTTGCGCTGTCGGGTGAAAAGCTCTATCTCGGAGGAAATTTCACAGCTATCGGTGGACGGATGCGAAATCGGATTGCTGCACTGGACACTACTACCGGCATTATTACTGATTTTGACCCTAACGCCGGTGCAACGGTAAATAGCATGGCATTATCTGGTTCAACCCTTTATGCAGGTGGAGGTTTTATAACCATGGGGGGGCAGACTCGAAATAGAATTGCCGCCATTGATACCAGTACGGGAATGGTCACCGCCTTTAATCCTAACGCCAGTAGCACAGTTTCTACCATGGTTATTTCTGATTCAACTCTTTATGCGGGGGGAGCGTTTACTTTTATCGGTGGACAGGCCCGGAATTATCTCGCGGCCATCGATACCAGTACAGGACTTGCGACTACTTTTAATCCTAATGCCAGCGCTTCGGTTAGTGTCATGGTGCTTTCTGACACAACACTTTACGTTGGAGGAACTTTTACTAGCGTTGGAGGCAAGGCCCGAAATAGAATTGCGGCCCTTGACACTATCACGGGGACTGCTACTAATGACTTTAATCCGAATTCCGATGCCTCTGTTGACGCCTTGGCACTATCTGGAACAACGCTATACGCGGGAGGAACTTTTACAACGATTGGAGGCCAGACGAGAAATAAAATAGCCGCCCTTGATATTAGTACGGGACTTGCTACCGCATTGGATCTGAATGCAGGAAGCACGGTCTCTGCTCTTGCGCTCTCGGGCACGACCCTCTATGTGGGAGGATCTTTCACCACTATAGGTGGAGAAGAGAGGGTCAGAATTGCGGCCATTGATACTGCCTCTGGCCTTGTTACCGCCTTTAATCCAGTTATAAATAATGTTGTTTACACATTGGCGCCTTCTGATACAACGCTTTATGTTGGAGGCACTTTCACCACAGTTGATGCAGAATCACAATCATATTTTGCGGGAATAGATATATCTGAATGAGATTACCAAAAAAATTTAATAATGTTGGCAGGAGTGTCTTGTGGTGTCACCCCCCGCAAAATACCAGACTAAAGCAGTTCGTTATAAAAAATGTTTTGTAACTTTGGAAGATTACTGGTACCTTTTCTAATCCTGACTAATTGACTAAAATGTAGCATTAAGGGACGCTATTGATATATGACATGGAAAGTTTGGCATAACATCACTGTTATTTTTCTCTGTTTTTTGCTGGGAATTGGTATGGCCTATGCGGCCGAAAATTTGGGCAATAAAAAAGACCTCTTTATTGTTGATGATATTCGCGTTGATGGTATCAAAAAAGTAGAAAAAGAGGCGGTGCTGGAAAAAGTTATTATTAAAGCGGGCCAATCGCTGGATAACTACACCCTACGGCGCGATTTACAGCGCATCTATGAAATGAAGTATTTTGAATCAGTTGAGGCCAGTCGAGAAAATGTTGGCGGCAAGAATATTTTGATTTTTAAAGTAAAAGAAAAACCACTTATCTCCAAAATTACAATCCTAGGAAATAATGAAGTAGATCAAGATGATCTAGTCTCTCAACTTAAAAGCAAAGAATTTTCTATCTTGGACGTAAATACAGTGAAGATAGATGTGGGGGCATTGCAGAAATATTATGAAGAAAAAGGGTTCTATCTGGCAGCAGTTGATTATAAGTTAAAAAAAGAGAGTGATGATAATATAGAGTTAGTTTTCGACATCAAAGAATTTGATAAAGTTAAAGTTAAAAGAATTCTCTTCTTAGGTAATAAGGCCTTTACCGACAAAGAACTAAAAGGGATTATGGAGGTTCGAGAAGAGGGACTTTTTTCTTTCATGAATGATTCTGGAAATTTCAAAGAGTTTAATTTTCAGACAGACATTGAACGAATTAAATATTTCTACAAGACAAAGGGTTATTTGCAAATTGGAGTTGGTACCCCTCAAATTACCATTTCAGAAGATAAAAAATGGGTTTTTGTTACAGTAGATGTTGTGGAGGGGCCACAGTTTTCTATTAACGATATCACCTTTCAGGGAGAAGTTCTTTTCTCCACAAAAGAGTTAACAGAGTCGTTAGAATTAAAATCTGGAGATATCTATTCCGAGCAAACTATGCAGCTAGATATTCGCCAGTTGACTGAAAAATATCAAGATGAGGGCTATGCCTTTGCCAATGTTTTGCGCACATTAGATGTTATTCCCGGAGAAAACAAAGTTAATATTGAGTTCTCTTTTGAAAAGGGAAAACTTGCTAATTTTGGAAAGATCTCGGTCAAGGGGAACACTCGAACCCGCGATAAAGTTATTAGGCGTGAACTGCTGATTAAGGAGGGTGAGCGCTTTAGTGGTAAGAGTTTGCGAATTTCCAAAGAGAATGTTAATCGTCTTGGTTTTTTCGAGGTGGGCGGAGTGGTGTTCAATACGGTTTCGCCTCCGGGAAAGGATGATGTGCTAGATGTGGAAATCATTGTTAAAGAGCGCAATACGGGGCAGATTAATGTTGGTGCCGGTTATTCCACACAGACCAAAGGTTTTTTTAATGCTTCAATTGCCGAGAACAATTTTTTAGGGCGTGGCCAAAACTTGGCCTTTACCACCAATCTATCTAAGACTCAGCAAAAATTTCAATTGGGTTTTACCGAACCTTATCTTATGGATACGCAGTGGACTGCGGGGATGAATATTTTTCGGACCTTGAATATTGATGAGATTAATGGCCATGAAAATTCACGCTATCGCAACAAAGGCTTTTCTGTTCATGGGGGACATCCTATTTTTGATTACACCAGACTTTTTGTAACGTATAAATTTGAGGATACTGTTTTAACTAAAACTTCTGACCCGACCATGAATGCTGCATTGGAGAATGGAATTGCTTCAAGTGTTGCTGTTAACGTAGTGCGAGACACTAGAAATAATCGCATGGAACCCTCTGCTGGTTATAGGGTGAGTTTTTCTACAGAGTATGCGGGCCTGGGGGGAGATAAAAAGTGGTGGCGCCATGAAGCAGATGGAAGCTATTTTTATGGCATTGTTGGGGATCTAGTATTGCGCACACACCTCAATGTAGGAAAGATGGAAGAGGTTAATGGCCAAGAAATTCCTTCTACACAGAAATATTATATGGGTGGTTTTAGGACATTGCGTGGATACGATTATAAAGCTATGGGCCCCAAAAAGAGTTTTTCCATCTTGGACAAAGATGGTGTATCTCACGATGAGATGCGGGTTATTGGGGGACTGTTTTCCATCTACGGCTCGCTAGAGTTAGAGCATCCACTGGCCCAAGAGGCCGGACTTAAATGGGTTGTTTTTTTAGATGCGGGAAATACCTACGAAGAGATGATTGGCAAAGGTGGCGATAACTCAATTTACTCTAATTATGGATTGGGGATTCGTTGGTTTTCACCAATTGGTATTTTGCGTTTTGAATTTGGTTGGCCGTTGCGCGAGATCAGGGGCGCAGATAATGATATGAAGTTTGCTTTTGATATTGGACAAATTTTTTAATTATAAGGGAGAGTTCGTTATGAAAAATCTATTTTTGCTTGGGTTGTTTTTGGCATTTGGATTTAACGCTTATGGAGCAATTGTGGTGGGAAGCGTAGATATTCAAAAAGTTTTAGTCACGGTAAAAGAGGGAGAAAAGGTAAAAAGTAAGTTAAAAGGTGCTTACGATGAAAAGCAAAAAATTCTCAAGGTCGATGAAGAAAAAATCAAGGGCATGCAACAAGATTATCAAAAGCAAAGTTTGGTAATGAGTGCAGATGCTAAACAGAAAAAAGAGATGGAGATTCAAAAGTTAATTGTTGAAATTCAACAGGCCTCGATGAAGTATCAAAAAGAGTTGCAAGATATGGAACAAACAATGAAAAAACCAATTCTAGAAAAAATTCAAAAAATTGTAGAGGAAGTTTCTGTTACGGCAAAAGTGGATATGACTTTTGAATCTAGTACTGCTCCAGTTATCTATGCTAAAGATCAAAAAGATCTTACGGAAGAGGTTATTACCCTTTACGATAAAAAATATCCTTCTAAATAGATTGCCCTGCGTGTCAGATGAAATTTTCTGAACTTGTTCAAATTGATAATTCCATAGAGCTGATATCTTCATCATCTTCGGAGTTGGAAATATCAGCAATTGCTCACTATGCTCATCCCAAGAAAAAAGCGATTGTTTTTATAAAAAATAAAAAATTTTATGATCGAGTCGTTGAGAAGCTTTTCGATACAATTTGGCAAGAGATTGGGATAATTATTGAAAAAAAATTCTATCAATCACTCAATGGCATTCAGGAAAAATTTTATGGGCAGGTGGCCTTTGTGGCCACCGTAGCAGATGTAGATATTGCTATTACAAAACTATCACGTCCTTTTTATGATGCTATTTTTAAAGATTTAAATGAATTTAAAGATGGCCGCCAGTTAAAGAGCGCGGCCATTGGAGAGTCTTGCCTTATAGCAGAAAATGTATTTATTGGTGATAAATGTAAAATTGGCAAGAATGTTACGCTGATGAGTGGGGTGGCCTTGATGGCCGGCAGTGAAGTTGGTGATGGCACTATAATTTTTCCTAATGTGGTAATTTATCCTTTGGTGAAAATTGGCAAAAGTGTACGCATTCATGCTGGTTCAATCATTGGCGGAGATGGCTTTGGCTATCATTTTTTTAATGGAGCACATCAAAAAATTTGGCATGTGGGAGGAGTCATCATTGAAGATGAAGTAGAATTGGGGGCGCATGTCACTATTGATTGTGGAACTTTTTCTCCTACTTTTATCGGAGCAGGAAGTAAATTAGATGATCAGGTACATGTTGCCCACAACTGTTATGTAGGCAAGGGAGTTATTCTTTGTGGACAGGTTGGGATGGCCGGAAGTTCTACGGTTTTAGACTACTCTATAATTGGAGGGAAAACGGCAATCACCAATGATATTGTTATTGGTAAGCAGTGCAAGGTGGCGGGAATGGCCGGAGTTTCACAAGATTGGCCAGACGGAAGTATTATTGCAGGACATCCGGCCAGAAAGTTAAATGAATGGTTGCGCGGAGTCGCTTTTTTGCGCAAGAAAGCATTAGGTGAAGGGCGAGGGGAGGGGTGACGTATGCTTTATAATAAAGAACAGGTAATGATGTTTCTTCCTCACCGCGATCCTTTTTTATTCATTGATGCTATCGATTCAGTGGAAGGAACAACTCGCGAAATGATTCCAGGCGAAGTGATTATTTCTCTTAAGGAATTAGAAGGTGTTCGAGTAGTTGGGCGTTATCACGTGAGTAATAATTTACATATCTTTGCTGGCCACTTTCCCAATAATCCAATTTTACCCGGAGTCGTACAAATTGAGATGATGGCGCAAGCGGCCTGTTTTGCTGTAACAAAGTTATCAGCAGATCCATTGGCCATGAATATAGAAGTGGCGTTGATGGGTGTCTCCTCCGCTAAATTCAGGAGGCCCGTACTGCCAGGAATGGATTTGGAAATTCATGCCGTCTGCACAAAGTCGCGAGGAATGATTATGACTTATGATTGTCAGCTTTATAACAATGGAACACTAATGTCCGAGGCATCGGTATTAGCATCGGTCAAACTAAAATAGAGCTCTATTAACATAAATGCGGGGGAGTTTTTTATGATGTATAAATCCAAGGAAGTTGTTTCCAATTTAAAAAATGAGAATATTCATCCCACGGCCATCATTGCCCCTGGGGCGGAGTTAGGTAAAAATGTCAAAATTGGAGCATACTCCATTATTGGCCCTCACGTTAAATTGGGTGATGATAATGTTATTCATCCTCATGTTATTATCAACGGACATACTACTATTGGCCGAGGAAATGAATTCTTTTCCTTTTGCTCGATCGGAGCAATTCCTCAAGATTACTCATACAACGGAGAGGATACCAAATTAGTCATTGGTGATGCTAATACCTTTCGCGAGTGCGTAACTATTAATCTTGGGACACTAAAGCAAGACGCTATAACTAAAGTTGGAAATAATTCCCTTTTTATGGCCTATGTTCATTTAGGCCACGATACGGTAGTTGGCGACAATTGCACAATTGCAAACTCCGTGAATGTAGCTGGACATGTTTTCATTGGAGATCGGGCCATTATCGGAGGCAGTTCGGCCATTTCTCAATTTGTAACTATTGGCCGAGGGGCATTTATTGGTGGCGCATCTGCAGTCGATCATGACATTCCAATTTATTGTACGGCCGTAGGAAATAGAGTACGTCTTAAAGGCGTAAATATCGTGGGTATGCGTCGCCAGGATATTCCGAAAAATCAGATCTCTGAACTAGTGGATTTTTTGCGAGATATGGAGGCCTCCGGCCTTTCCCCTCGTGCGTTTGTTGAACATGAAGAGCATATGAAAAATCATCAAAATAATTCACTTATCGATGAAATGGTGAGAGATATCAAAAAGACTCAAATTGGTATTGCTCCATTCATGGCCTAACCATCAATACACAACCACCCAAGGACATGAAAAAAAACTGTCTTATCATTGCGGGAGAAAAATCAGGTGAAGAACATGCGCTTAGTTTTTTATCTGCACTTTCCTTGCAAGTGCCGGATTTTCATTTTTGGGGGGTAGGTGGTGATGAGATGCAGGCCAAAGGGGTAGAATTAGTCTATCACCTTAAGGATTTTTCTAGCTGGGGCTTTAGCGAAGTGGTGGCAAAAATTCCTTTTTATCTTCGCTCTCTTTCCAAAATTGAAGCTATGGCCGTGGAGAGAGAGTGTCGCGTGGCCATCTTAATTGATTTTCAAGATTACAATCTACACTTGGCCAAACGACTAAAGAAATTGGGAGTGGCCGTTTTATACTATGTAGCGCCGCAGGCCTGGGCATGGAAATCTTGGCGGGGAAAAAAAATTGGCCAAGTGGTGCATACTCTATTTACTATTTTACCTTTTGAGAAAGAGTGGTTTAAAAAGCGAGGATCTGAAAATGTAAAAGGAGTGATGCATCCTCTAATCTTGCGCTATAAAAAAGAGCTGGCCGCGCTACAAGAAGGCCCCATTAGGCCACTTGCTTCAGACAATTTTAATCTGCTACTGTTGCCAGGAAGTAGAAGTTCGGAAGTGGCAAATCTTTTACCCGACTTTATTAAGGCCGCCGATTTTTTAAAAGAAAAGTTTGGTTGCCAAGTTTTTATTGTAAAATCTCCCAGTGTTGATCCTCAGATATATCAACCATTCGAGCATAAATTCGATAAAGTTTTTAATAATACGGAATTGGCCTCGGCACTATTAGTGTCAGATTGTGCCATTGCCGCCAGTGGCACAGTGACATTAACTACAGCACTTTTTGCTGTTCCTACGGTAGTTTGTTACAAAACATCGCTACTAAACGAATTTATCTATAAAACGTTTGTTAATTATAGTGGATTTTTTTCCTTAGCTAATATCATTCATCAGTCTATGGTTTTTCCCGAGTTAATTCAGGACGATTTTAGCGATTTTAATATTTTGAATTCTTTGTTACCATGGATAACAGAGAAAGATTATTATTGGCAGACCAAAGAGTTGCTACTTAAAACTGGGGAGCTATTAAGTGGAGATGATTTTGATTTGGCAAATTATATGGCCCAAGTCTTATCTGACGCATATATGCAGAAAGTTACATGAATAAAGTGATAGAATCTTTTTTGACGCCTCTTTCTTTCGCTTGGAACAGTGTATATCGTCTGCGCCGTTTTTCTTATCATTATGGTTTTTTGCATACTAATAAATTTGCTGTTCCCATTATCTCTATTGGTAATTTAACTTTTGGAGGTACCGGAAAAACACCTTTTACTTTGTGGCTTGCCAATTTTATGGCCGAGCGAGGTAAGCGTTCGATGATTCTAACTAGAGGTTACAAGGGGAAGCTGGAAAGAGAGCGGGGAATTTTACGTAGTGATATTAAGCTGGGATTTAATCCCGTAGAGTATGGAGACGAGGCCATCTTATTGGCCAGAAGACTAAAAAATGGCGCAGTGGTAGTTGGAAAGAATCGTAGTGACAACTTAAAAAAATATTTCTCTCCAGAACGGCCGGATGTTGTTTTTTTAGATGATGGACACCAGCATTTAAAAATTCATCGGGATTTAAATATTGTTCTTTTTGATGCGCTACTGCCTTTAGAGCGATATCGAGTTGCCCCCTTAGGATATTTACGCGAAGGCCCCACGGCCTTAAAAGATGCAGATATTATTGTTATTGGCCATTGCGATCAAGTAGATAAGGGGAAAGTTGATAAGCTAGAGGCCTGGATTAAAAAATATTGTTCAGAAAAAATTTCTTTTGTACACATCAGTTATAAAACTACTGGGATTTTTGATACAAATTATTTGAAAGTTAGCGGCCCATCTCTGCTGGCCGGAAAAAGAGTTATTGCTTTTTCTGGGATTGCTTCACCGAATTCTTTTTTTGCCATGTTGGCCAAATTGGGGGCGGAACTCGTGCGTAGCTTGGCCTTTGATGATCATCACTATTTTACTTATCAAGAGATTGAGACCTTAATTGATATGGCCGATAAGGCAAATGCGCTATTGATTACTACGGAAAAAGATATCGTAAAAGTTCGCCGAGTTTATGAGACTGATAAAATTAGATATCTAGGGGTGGATATAGATTTTAGCAAAGGTTATGAAACTCTTGTGGAGAAGGTGTTAAATGTTCTCTATTAAAAAATTGTTTTTATTTTTCATTATTATTTTAATTCTCATTTTTTCGCTTGGAGCAGAATCCAATATTGATCGGCAAAAAGAGATGGTTAAGTTTTTTGGATTAAACGATAAAGAAGAAAAACAGGTTGATTTGGGCCGGATCAAAACTAAAAAATCAAAAAAAGATGAAAAAAAAGATCAAAAGTATTTGGCAGAGTTAAAGGGTATGGAGGGGATTAGTGCGGCCAGTTGGAAGCTATTCAAACAAGAGGCCATCAACAAGGAACAATTAACTTTAGAAATTAGTTACATGGGCCTTACGGCCGGAGAATTAGTGCTTAAAGTTACTCCGGAGGAGATCGTAGCAGACAAGAAAGTAATCAAGGCCAGTGCTGCTCTAAAATCGGTGTCAGTTTATAAGCTATTTTTTGAGGCCAATGACAATCTGGAAAGTTACATTTTAAAAGATAGTTTTATTCCACTAAAGCATACTTTGGTGCAAAATGAGAAAGGCAAAAAGTTGCGAGAAATTCAACTTTTTGATCATGATAAACTTACCGGATATTTTTTCTCTGACAAGATCGAAGAAAAAAAAGAGGCAAAAAAAGGTACTACTGGACAGCTTCCCAAACTTTTTCAAGACTCCTTATCTAGCATAATTTTTTTAACAGGCCTGCCACTAAAAAAAGGTGATCATTACAAAATTCCCATCGTTGACAAGGCACGCGCAAAACTAGTTTCTATTGATGTTACCGCTGGAGAGGATATGGAAATTGCAGGCAAAAAAGTTAAAACAGTTAAACTTAATGCTAGTGGCCTGCTTTCAGTCATAAAAAAGCAGCGTCAGGTGACCTTTTGGTTTTCTAATGATGAGTTTCACCGTCTAGTCAAACTAGAAGCAGAGTTAAATGTCGGAATGATTACCGGCAAACTAGTTCGTCATTCCAAATAGTATAGAATCAATGCAGATTAACTAATCAATCCGCCTCTTTTTAGAAGAGGCCGTACATCTGGATTTTTTCCCCTAAAGCGTCGATACAATTCGGCCGGATGTTCACTTCCACCTTTGCTTAAAATATTTTCATAAAAAGAGTGAGCGACCTCTTTATTAAAAATTCCCTTTTCTAGAAAAAATTCAAAAGCATCCGCATCTAATACCTCGGCCCACTTATAGCTATAGTAGCCGCTAGAATATCCTCCACTAAAGATGTGAGCAAAGCCACAGCTGGTATTACCTTCTGGCACTAGTGGAAAGAGCTCGGTTTTCTTTCCCATCTCAGTTTCAAAATTTAAAATATTATTAATTTTAGAGGGGTTGTCAGCATGCCAACCCATATCGAGCAAACCCAGACTCAGTTGGCGAACAGTGGCATATCCTTCATGGAAAGTGGCACTTTTTTTAATGCTCTCTACGTAGCTTGCGGGGATCTTTTCACCAGTTTCATAGTGATTGGCAAATAGATCCAAACATTCTTTTTCCGCCACCCAATTTTCCATGATCTGCGATGGTAACTCCACAAAGTCCCAATAGACGCTAGTGCCAGAGAGGCCCTTATAGGTAATATTCGAGAGTAGTCCATGTAAGGCATGGCCAAATTCATGAAAGAGCGTAGTCACCTCACCATAAGTTAATAGTGAAGGCCGATTGCTACTAGGCCGTGAAAAGTTGCAGACAATCGAGATGTGTGGACGCAAATCAGTACCACCTATTTTTTGTTGGTTACGAAAACTAGTCATCCATGCCCCATTGCGTTTTCCGGGCCGAGGAAAAAAGTCAGTATAAAAAATACCCAAGTGTCGGCCCTGTTCGTTTAATACTTCATAGGTTTCAACATCCGGATGATAGACTGGAATGTCACTATTTTTCTTGAAAGTTATTCCGTAGAGCTTATTGGCCACGGTAAAAACGCCATTTACAACGTTTTCTAGTCTAAAATAGGGCCGTAAAACTTCATCGTCCAAATTGAACATTTTTTTCTTGAGCTTTTCTGCATAGTAAGAATAATCCCAACGCTCAAGAGGATGATTATGGCCTAGCTCCCTCATGAAGTTTCGTAGTCCCTCCATCTCACGCTCGGCCACGGGCCTAGCGTAACGCAAAATTTCATCTAAAAAATTTAAAACAGTTGTCGGAGTTTTGGCCATACGCTCATCTAAGACAAAATCCGCATGAGTTTTATATCCCAGTAAATTGGCCCGTTCAAAGCGAAGAGCGGCGATCTCTTTCACAATGGCCTGATTGTCATAGTCATTGGATTTAAAACAGCGAGATACTGCCGCTTTGTACATTGTCTCCCTTAATTGCCGGTTGTCAGCGTACTTCAAAAAGGGAATATAACTGGGAAAATTTAGGGTAAAAATCCATCCCTCTTTGTTGTTTTCTTTTGCGGCATTGGCCGCATCTTCAATCAGAGAATCTGGTAGACCGGACAAATCCTGTTTGTTCATTAAATGCAACTGGTAGCTATTCGTCTCGTGTAAATAGTTATCGCCAAATTTTAAAGTTAGTTCCGACATGGATTTATCCAAGGCCCTTAGCCGCTCTTTTTGTGCTCCGGCCAGTCCTACTCCATTGCGAACAAATGTTTTGTAGGTTTTCTCCAGCAGTGTCAATTCTTCGTTTTTAAGATTTAGTGATTTGCGTTTTTTGTATACTATCTCTATCTTGGCGAACAATTTTTCATCTAAAGTAACATCGTTGCCAAATTCGGCCAATAATGGAGAAATTTCTTTTGCGATCGCTTGACGCTTTGGACTGGTGTCAGCGCCATGTAAATTAAAGAAAATGGAAGAGATATTTTCGGCCAATAGATCTGCGTTATCTAGTGCCACAATAGTATTTTCGAAGGTCGCTTCGTGTTTATTATTTTTGATTTCCTCAATGTTGGTGCGTGCCACCTGTATGGCCTCTTTGATGGCCGGAATAAAATCATCATCACTTATTTTATCAAAAGGGACGACTTGAAATGGGGTTTTAAAATCTTCAAGCAAGATATTCATGCGATTACTCCTTGGCGTTAACTATTTTTTTATCATTTTCTGTGTAAAACACTTTTGATGATATGTACACAAATTGATTGCTCAGGATTAAGACCTAAGTGATGGTGGCCGGCCGATATTAAAAGTCAATATTTTGCTTTACTTACCACGCTATTTTCTGCTACATCTGTGGGTTCAGAAAATGCTTATATTCTCTTCAGTAGAAGAGTTGTAGGGGCCTTCAGTGGAAGGCATATCGAAAATAGAAAGAGGTATTTTTATGCAAACGAACGTAGTACAGAACTGGATGAAAGGGTATGAAGTAGTTGTCGGAGAGGACATCGAAAAAAAGGTAGAAACTGATTTTAGTGCTCTGCTAAACTCGGCAGAAACCAAGTCCTTTGAAGAAGGCAACGTATTTAATGGTTCTATCATCAAAATTGGTCAAGACTATGTAACGGTAGACATTGGCTACAAACAAGAGGGACTAGTTTCAGTTAAGGAGTTTTTAAATTTTGACGGAACTCTAAAAATTAAAGAGGGCGACAAAATTGAGGTTTATCTAGAAAAACTTGAATCCACCATGGGCAACCTGGTTTTATCAAAAGACAAAGCAGAAATTTTAAAGGCATGGGATAAAATCTCTGAGGCCTGTGAATCGGGAACTCCACTTGATGGAACCGTTATTGCAAAAGTCAAAGGCGGATTGTCTGTTGATATTGGTGTTAAGGCATTTTTGCCAGGATCTCAAATTGATCTTCGGCCAACCAGATATCTCGATAAGTATATTGGTAAAAAGATGTCATTTAAAGTTATTAAATTTAACAAAAAACGTGGAAATATTGTTCTTTCTCGTCGTGCTATTTTGCAAGAAGAAAGAGGTAAGTTACGCGGAGAAATTTTGGATCAAATTCAAGAGGGAATGGTTGTTAAAGGTATCGTTAAAAACATTACCGATTACGGCGCCTTCATCGATCTTGGAGGAATTGATGGATTGTTACACATCACCGATATGTCTTGGGGACGTGTTAAGCATCCAAATAACATTCTAACAGTTGGCGAAGAGATTGAAGTTAAAATTTTGAAATTTGATGCAGAAAAAGAGCGTGTTTCTTTGGGCCTAAAACAAGTTCAAGAAAATCCATGGGAACGAGCAAGAGATAATTATCAACCAGGTGCTAAAGTTAGCGGTGAGATTGTATCTGTTAAAGATTACGGTATCTTCATTGAACTAGATGACGGTATTGAAGGATTGATTCACGTTTCAGAGATGAGCTGGACTGGAAAGATTAAGAATCCGCAAAAGCAGTTCAACATTGGCGAGCGAATAGAGGCACAGGTTATCGATGTTGATGTTGATAATAAGAGGATCTCGCTAGGCCTTAAGCAATTAATGCCAAATCCGTGGAATGATTTAGGCAAGAAATATCCTATCGGTCGCAAAGTTACTGGGCGTATTAAGTCCGTAGTTGATTTTGGCCTTTTCATTGATTTGGGTGAGGAAATTGATGCGCTAATTCATATCTCAGACATTTCATGGGTACGCAAAAATCTAAATTTAGGTGAGGAGTACAAAGAAGGACAGAATATCAATGCAGTAGTTCTCTCTATCGATGTAGAAAATCAAAAATTTTGTCTAGGGGTTAAACAGTTAGAGGAAGATCCTTGGAAAAAAATTGAAGAGCGCCTTCCTGTTGGTACTATCATTGAGGCCGCAGTTGTTCGTGTTACCGATTTTGGAGCTTTCGTTGAGTTAGAAACTGGTATTGAGGGATTGATTCACATCTCTGAGCTATCAGAAGAGCGCGTTGAAAGGCCATCGGACATAGTGAATAAAGGGGATAAGCCGAAGGCCATGGTTATCTCTTTGGATAAGGATTCAAAGAAGATTGCCCTTTCTATTAAGGCCGCTAAAAATGCAGAGGAACGAGGTACTGCCTATACACAAGAGGAAGTACGGCCTTCAACTTTGGCAGATAAACTAAAAGATTTTAACGCCAAAAGCTGAGTTTGACGCTAGAATTTACAGAGGTAATTGTGAAAGGGGCCATCATGGGATGGCCCCTTTTTTTAATGTTAGTTTGTTGCGGATGATATGAAAAAGATATTTTTATATTTAGATGAGTTTTCGATGAAGAGATATATGTTGCAGGCAAGCTTAGAAAGTGTTGGCCATAAGGCGACCTTTTATGGAGATGTTACCGATGCCCTGTTTTTTATTAAAGATGTTAGGCCAGATATGATTATCGTAGACTATGATTATATTGAAAAAAAATTCCCGGCATTTTTTGAAGATTTGGCCGATCCTCAGATTGCCTCAATTACTAAGGCCGCCTTTTCCCAACGAGAGCGTGGACAACTTTTACATGCTGACAATTTTACCACTATTTTAGAATTACCCCTTACAGTGCAAAAGGTTTTAGAGATAGTATAGACACCCTATCTTCTCTGCGTAATAATTTGAGAATGTTTCAAAAAGATGGCCTTTATGTGATGGGTGTTTTGTTTTTAACCATGATTGTAGTCGCGGCAACGCTCTATTTTCGTAGCGGTATTGATTTTACCAGAATTAACTAAATTCAGTAGAAGGTTTTTCCTGGTTTCCGGGATTGAAAAAAATATTTTCGCTAGATTAATCTAATCTACTTTCTTTTCTTGGCGAATTGGATCGTTGGGGGCCAAGATGTAATTGGAGAGACCTAGATTGTTAAAAATAAAGTCCGGCGCAGAGAGGCGATAAAAAATTCCCTTTTCATGATTTTCGCGATTGATAATATTTGTATTGGTGATAACAACGGAGTGAAGATTTCCTAGTTCGTAGGGGATAAAAATATCATAGTGACTTTGCTTGCTTAAAAAAAAGTTGATGATATGCTCTTGTAGCTTATTCATATCTTCTTCGTCATATGAACTAACCACAAAGCTATTAGGATAAACCCGCGAAATGATCTTGGACGTTTGCCAATTATCAAGTTTATCCTTTTTATTGAAGATAATAAGTTGATCTTTTTTATCGACGCCTAATTCTTTCATTACTCGCTTAGTGACTTCAAGTTGATCTTGATAATTCGGACTGGAGATATCACAGACAATCAATAAAAGATCTGCCTCAATGGCCGATTCAAGAGTTGTTTTAAAGCCATCAATTAGGGTATTGGGTAGGTTGGAGATAAAACCGACTGTATCGATTAAAATCATGGGCGGTTTGGTGTCGGGGTTTAGTGTTCGGTAGGTGGCATCCAGCGTAGCAAAAAGTTTATCTTCCTCCAGAATATTGACGTGACAGAGTCTATTCATGATGGAGGATTTTCCTGTATTGGTGTAACCAATTAGGGCCGCGGTGATTGCCTTGTTTTGTCGTTTTTTGCGTTGTTGTTCGCGAGAGACAATCACATCCTCTAGCTCTTGCTTGAAAAATTTAATGCGATCTTTAATGATTCGTCGATCTAGCTCTATTTGCTTTTCGCCCTCGCCACTCATAACGCCGATACCGCCCTTTTGCCTAGAGAGGTGGGACCAAAAACCAGTTAGACGAGGAAGAATATATTCTAATCGTGCAATTTCGATTTGAATTTTTGCTTCTTTGGTGCGTGCGTGTTTAGCAAAAATTTCTAATATCACATGGCAGCGATCTACTACTGCCATTTTGGTGACTTCACGGATGTTTTTTATCTGGCCGGCGGTAAGCTCAAAATCTAAAACTAAAAGCTCAGAGCCGTGCTCTTTAGCGGATATCGCAATTTCTTCTAATTTCCCCACTCCAATGATGGTGGCCGGATCAACGGTTTTTTTATTTTGGACAAAAGTTTCGGTGGTAGCAACGCCCAATGTACGCAAAAGCTCAACCATCTCATCCAGTGATTTTTTGGTAAGCTCTGGGGTAGCATAGTTTTCCATTTTAGGACAAGTCATGGAAACCAGCGTTGCCTTGGAATTAGTATCAATGGTGAATTCGGAGTCAAACATAAATAATGGATAATTTTTAGCACGATAATCGCTTAGAGGCAAACAGGTGTAATTTTCCCCAGCAGCGGAGAAAATGGAAAGGTATTATCCGACAACTTTAGTAATGTTGAATTTTTTGTTCGGTTGACAATAATTTTACTATCCCCGTATAATTTTAGTAATGCCATTAATGACTGACGGTGATTTGGCGCTCGACATAAATTCAGGAGGAATTGGTGAGAGATATTATAAACTTAGTGCTTACGAAGTTTACTGACGAAACAATTACGACTTTCGTTCTCCTGTGGGTTTTTGTTACGTGTGTTTTAGTGCTTTACTGGATTCATAATCGTCGAAAGTTTCATCAGCTCAGTCATCAAATTCCGGCCAGCATTGTTAAAAATTATCTTGATTCAATTATTCAAAATTCTACTGCTTTAAAATCATCGCTTTTTAGAGGCGGAGGATTGGATGTTGGCGAGGGGATTCCTTCAGTTGTTCCGGTAAAAGATTTGCCGTCCGGGCAAGTTTCGGTGGCGCAGATGAATCAGAAAAATGCAGAGATTTCTGCTTTGCATGCACGAGTAGCAGAAAAAGAGATGGTGATTAAAGATTTAGAGGCCAAAATTGCCAAGTATGAATCAGGCTCAGATGTTAGCGCAGAAAAAGATGAAGAAATTCAAATTTTAAAATCTGAACTGGTGGCCTTGCAAGCAAAGCTAAAAGCAGCAGAAAGTAGGCCGGCAACTGGTGGTGGTGATCCGCAGTTGGCGGCCAACTTCGCTAAAGTAAGCAAAGAAAAAGAAGAATTGCTGGAAAAATTGCAAGAGTATGAAATTATCGAAGAGGATTTGGCGAATCTAAAAAGATTACAGCAAGAAAATGAGCAGCTAAAGAAATCGCTGGCCGCCTATGAGGGGGGAGGCAGTGCTGTGGCCGCCGCTCCTGTGGCCTCGCCACCACCTCCGGCCAAAGCAGCTGAAGTGGAGGTAGCATCGCCGCCCGAGGAAGATTTTGAGGCCCAAATGGCGGCAGCAATTGGGGGAGGCGCTGCTGCTCCAGCTGAAGCTGCGCCCGCAGAAGTTGCGGCCGATCCAATAGCGCAAATTCCGGCCGGTGATGGAGAACAAAAGTCTGCCGAGGAACTTCTTAGTGAGTTTGAAAAAATGCTGGGCTAGTGTCTTGCACTTAAAAAAGGGACTTTATGAAACTTGGCCATTTATTTGTTACTTTGTTGTTGTTGTCCATGTCGATGGATTCGTATGGGAGCATAGATTCTAAAAAAAATAAGTCTCAATTAGAGCGGGCAAGTGCAGAAAAAACTCTTTTGAGGCTTTATGAAAATAACAATCCATCCAAAACACAATTGCTAGAGATAAAAAAACAAAGTTTGGAGCTTGGAGGAAAGGCCGTTCCTGTTTTGATTGAAGTGATGAAAAGTGGAAAGTTTGCGGATAAGAATAGATGGATTGCCACTTTCCTTTTAGGGAAAATTATGGGGGAGAAGTCTGCTCCATTTATTGCTAAATTTACCGAGCATCCGAGCTGGATTATGCGAATGGCCAGCTTGAAGACATTGTTAGCATTAAACCAAGAAAAATATGGAGATCGCTATGCGGCGTTATTAAAAGACAACTCTTTTATTGTCCGCTTGCAGGCACTAGAAAATATTCGCCATCTAAATTTGGCCAATTATTCCGCTAATGTTTGGGCAATGTTGTATGATAAGAAAAATTACTACGCCAGCAAAGATTCTAAAACCTCTAAACGAACAAATTTAATTAAAGAGGCCATAAAAGTTGTTGGAGATCTTAAATTTACCAAGGCCCAGGAGGCATTGCTTAAAATGTCGGCCAATAAAAAATATAGTGATATTTTTCAAGAGATTGACTATTCTTTAGAAAAAATAACTGGAAAAAAATCACCAGCAGGAAATGTGGAGGCCAAGCGCATTTTTTGGAAAAACTTTGGGATAAGCAATACGGTTATCTGATCTTTTTAATCTAGTTCTACTTTTAAAAAGAACTTTCAGCTTCAAGACTTTTTTGTTTTTCAATTTCTTGTATTTTTTGGTCGATAGTGATTACTCGTTGAATGCGATAGAGTAGTGTTTGTTCAAAAATTCCATCGCTGGGAATCTCTTTGTGGCCTTGTAAGAAGTCTTGCTCGACTAGTTGTTTTTTAAATATGGTAATTTTGGATACTTCTCCTGTTCCCTTATATCCTTTGGCCACATTAACAATTATTTTAAATTGAGCGGATTTTACCGCATCTCTTCCTCCAAAGGAGTCTACAAAGTTTAATTCTAAAGTGTTATCGGTCCATCTAGTTTTAATAATTCCCGCTTCTTGATCGGGAGATTCTAGCTCATACGCCTTCATAACCTCTAATGCTGCTTGCCAGCCTTTTACATAGGGAACATTAAAGACTTGCGATGGTATTTCAAACTCTTCAGTTATATACTTAAATTGCTGATATGAAGAGCAGGAGGTTTGCATTACGAGAGCGAAGAATATCAGGACACCAAAAAAGGTAGATTTTGCCATAATTAATTTTAACTTATAAAAATTGACCTGTAGACCATTTTTATATATCTATAGGAAAAATTCTACAAAATCTTGGGAGTGTTTAGTGGATTATTTAAAAATAGCACAGGCGGTATTAAATCAAGAAGCTCAGGCGCTACTGGCCGCCTCGGAAAAATTATCGGCCCCTCAACTTAGGCAGTTTACTAAAATAGTAGAGATGTTAAAACAGTTTGGTGGGAATTTGATTTTTTCAGGTGTAGGAAAATCTGGGGTAGTGGCAAGCAAGATATCTTCTACTTTTTCCTCTTTAGGCCTTCCTTCCTTTTTTTTACATCCCACAGATGCCCTTCATGGGGATTTAGGGCGAGTCACTACGGCCGATGCTATCGTATTTATAAGCAACTCCGGTACGACGGAAGAGATTTTAAAAATGATTCCATATCTGCCAATAGAAAAAAATATGAAGATAGCAATGGTTGGAAATTGCGATTCACCGATAGCAAAACTTGCTGGCCTAGTTTTTGACTGCTCAGTAAAAAGTGAGGCCTGTATTAATAATCAGGCCCCTACTACCAGCACAACTTTAGCAATGGCCATGGGAGATGCATTGGCGGTGGCCTACGAGAGTTTTGTTAAGCTTTCAGTAGAGGGATTTGCTAAAAATCACCCCGGGGGACTTTTGGGAAAATCACTTAGGCTTCGCGTCTTTGATCTCATGGTTGCTCCATCGCAATGTCCGCAACTAAAACGAGGCAGTACTTTGCAAGATGTTATTTTGGCCATGACGAAATATCCCATTGGAGGATGTGTTATTCTTGATGAAGGAAATGTTGTCCTGGGTATTATGGTTGAAGGTGATATTAGAAGAACCTTTACCAAAGATAATTTTGGCCTGAAATCCCCTGTTGAAGAGTTAATGAATAAAAATCCAATAACGATTTCTCCCGAGGCGTTGGCCATTGATGCTCTTGAGATGATGGAAAATCGTGGACGTTCAATAAACATCTTACCTGTCGTTGATGAGAATCATAAATTTTTAGGCATCATCAAGTTGCACGATTTATTAAAAGAGGGATTTATTAAAAGAGGGATTTATTAAAAAGGCCCAAGAAAAAGCGTAGTAGTATTAGTACTCCAAATAGGGCCAGCAAATTTAACAATCCATATTTTTGAAATGGAGTTGGGCCATTGGTGGCACTTTTTAACTTTATATCTAAAATATCGCGTTTATAAATTTCAATTCGCTCACTTTCTGATCCATCCGGATAAGTAATAGACGTTACTCCAGTATTGGTCATGCGCAAAAGAGGCATTTGGAATTCCATGGCCCGCCACTTACTTAAAAATAGGTGTTGGTAGGGTTCACTCGTTTTGCCATACCAGGAGTCGTTGGTTAGATTTATAATAAAGTGTGGATGTTGGCCTTGTTTAAGGGAGTTAAGATAGTCTCGAATATATGAGGAGAAGAGAATTTCATAGCAGATGGCAGAAATAAAATGCGCCTCATTTTTTAAAGAAAAGCTGGGATAGCGCTCTCCTGCGGCAAAGTAGGAAATATTGGTAACAATATCGCTGAGGTATTTATTAAATGGGCCAAAGGGGAGCGTTTCGCCAAAGGGAATTAATTTTCTTTTGTGGTAGTAGTCTTTAAGTATTGTTGTACCGTTGTGATCAAGGCCAAAAAAGAAAGCAGTGTTATATTGAGTTTCAAAAGAACTGGAATTACTTTCATCAGTCCGATCGTAACCGCCGACAAACATCTCCGCTCCGGTGGTATAGATTATGTGATCAAATATTTTGGGAATATAGTACGGAGACTCTTTTTGTAATCTAGTTGATTGTATTTTGGGGAATGCTGTTTCTGGCCAGATTATAAGATCTGGTTTTTCCCCTGCTAGATTTGTTAAGCTAAGCTCGCTGTAGATTGAGTCAACGGTACGTCCGGCCAAGTCATTTTCTCCATTTTCCGATTGAATTTTTAGAAAATTTCCAATGTTGGCCTGCACGAAGCGGATATTGTTTTCCTTAATAGGGATATTTTTTATATTAAGCATTGTTAGAGGAAATAACAAACTGGTTATTAAAAAAATTGGAAAAATTATAGCAAGCAGAGGATCAATTTTTCTTTCATTAATATAGGTAATGAGAGAAATAACCAACCAAAAACTTATAAAGGAATAAAAAGGAGCTCCGCCAATCGGAGCAAAAGGAAGATAGGGATGTAGGTGCAGCCAAGGGTGTCCGAGGTGAGCGGGAAATTGTTGAGGGGTATAGTATTCTAGAATGGTTAGAAAAAAAGCAATAAGGAGAGGGAAAAAAGAACTTTCACGGCGATCGATCACTTTGGTAATTAGATGCATGGCAAGAATAAAAACCAGGTACTGTGGAAGTATTATTAGGGAAAAAAGTAATCCGAGTAGATGACTGACAATGGGAGATAGGGAACCAAAAACTTCCATGGTATGGGCCAGCCAATAAAAGCCAAAGATACAGTGGCCAAGCGAGAAGGCCAATAGATGCATTAGATCATGGCGCAAGGGGTGATGATCGGGAGGATGTTTACAGGTGGAGAATGTTGATAAGTTTTTTAAAAATATAAAAATTCCAATTAAAGCTCCAGGGGGAAATGAGGGGGAGAAGATTATAGGAAATGCGCTGGCATACAAAAGGCCAGCAATTAGTGATAATAGAAAAAAATATTTGCTCTGTTTCATAATGCAGATTCCGTCTGTATAACTGCATTATAGATTATCCTCTATTTGGGTGAAAAGATAAAGTTGAGAGTTACCTATTTGGACCGACGATAGATAATTTTTCCTGGCCGTTTACCGCGACTGTTTAGCATTTTCTTTTTGTTTTCTTCTGCTACGGTTCTACTGCCCTCTGCATTATCGGAAAATTTTGCTTTGGCCAATGCCAAAGCAGCACCAGCATCCAAGGTTCCTCCGGCCAAGCACTTGGCCTTCATAGAGTCTACCTTATGAGCAGAGGCCATTAGCACTTCTTTGACTTGGGCCACAGAAATGTTAGGGAATTGTGATTTCAGCAAGGCCACTACTCCTGAAACAAAGGCCGTGGCCTGACTTGTTCCCGTCAGATAGACCGCGCGAGCGTTGGGAAAAGAGGAGCGGATTCTGTAACCGGGAGCGGAGATATCTACGGTATTTGCCCCATAATTGGAAGAGGGAATAATTGAGAGGTCTTGATCGTTGGCCGTTACGGTTATGATATTGGTTAAGCGGTAGCTGGCCGGGAAGTAGGCATTTTTCTTATTGTCGATATTGGACTCTTCATTTCCAGCGGCGGCCACTACGATAATTCCTTTTCTCTGCGCTTCGGTTAGGATTTTTAATTCCTCGATAGATGGTTCTGCGCCGCCTCCAGAATAGTTAATGACATCAACGTTACTATCTACTGCATAGCGAAGCGCCTCTATCGTAGAGTCTAGATTATCTTGGCCAGTGGCCTTAGGGTGAGTGCTATAATATTTCAAGGCCAGAATTTGTACTTCTGGAAAAATGCTTCTAATAATGCCAGATACGTGGGTACCGTGGCCATGAGAGTCCTCGGGTTTTTTATCGTTAGTTCTAAATTTAGAAAAATCAACCCCGAAGTTTTCTGGGCCAACGTTTCCGCTTTTAACATAAATGTTATTTTTCAAAAATGGGTGTTGTGGGTCAATACCAGTATCTATAACTGCTACCACTACACTTTTTATCTTCTGAAAATTTTTCCATGCCAGTGGAAGGTGAATGGAGGCAGTATCGTTGTATGGAGATATTCCCCAACTGGTGAATTCAGAAAGGAGTGTGCCGTTTCCATATAAGTCACTATTTAAGGAAGGATTTGTGGTGGCAAGTGGAGATAGTGTGTTGTTATTGGCCGTTTGGTTTATTTTGTTTAAAAATTCGACACTTTCAGCAATAGCATTCGTATTAAAGATGGACAGGACATTGAGTGAGATAAAAAAAGCGGCAACTTGAAATTTTGCGCGAGAATTACTGAGCTTGCCCTGTGTGGAACCAAAACGTGTCAAACTACTTCTCCATCTCTTTAGCATTGGCATCTTCCTCTGGTGGTGGTTGATATGTTATGGCCTCTTTTTGGGTGTTTATTTTTCATACACCAGTAGTGAGGCCATTGCCCTATATCTATCAAGTTAGCAATTAAGATGCCATTTGCCGCCTTTTTGAAAATCATTATGTTGAGCTTTTATTCATAAAATAGGCCGTTTAATTTTTAGACAGTTGTTTGATCAGTAGTCAGGAAATGATTGCCATTGCAGGAGCGTTAATTCGTCAAGACACTGTTGAGTGTCTGCTTGTTTCATTTTTTCTTTGATCATGCATAGATTTCGTTTGGCCAAAACCGAAAAGGGAACTTCTTGAGAGGCCACTTCGAAAAATTTATAAGCATTGATTAAATCTTGTTGCTGCATATAAGCACTGCCCAATGCAGAAAAGAAGGTGGCATATCTAGCATAGTAGGAAGAGTACTGATTAAAAAATTTAGAGCGCTCGGGGGCCGGGGTTCTTTTTTTTATGCGTGAAAAAGAGGAGTTGTCAAAAACTAATCCGACTCCTGGTTCTAGTTGGCGGCCAAGTGCCAGATAGATTGCCTTAAATTTCTCCTCACCGGCAAAAGGTTTTTCGGTATTAAAAATATATTTATCAAGGTTGCGCCCAACCAAATCGGTTCCCATGTCCATATAGCGAGTGATGTTAATTTGCTTGGCCTCAAATTTAAAATCAGGCAAGAGTTTTAACCATTTTGTTGAGTGCCAGTAGTAGTACATTAAGAATTTATTCATCAAAAGTACATCTGGGCGTATATCTAAAACCCCCTGAACATACATAAGAGAAGCGTATCCAGTGTCGGCCTCTTCAAGCAGAATAGTTTTTTTGCTGGTGGGTGCTTGTAAGGATGTTGGAACGGAATTTAAACGATTGATGGCCCAATCTTCGATGATGGTATTTTTAGAGAGATTAAGTTCGGGATAGTAAAGATATAAATTTTTAATTGAAACGATAACTGAGGCAGCAATAAGCCAAAATGCTAATCGCTTTTTATATTTGAAGGTTTGATGTACTAGTGAGGATAGGGCCAAAAAAACTAGCATAATGGAGGGAAGAAGATAAAATCTCTCAAGTACTTCAGCTCCCACATTGGCCGGATAGATATTGGAAAAGTAGAAAAATATAATTATGTATGAAAAAATTATGGCAAGATAGAATAACCATCTTTTTAAGATGGCCGGACGATGAGTGATGGTGGTTAAAATAAGCGCCAGGAAAATTAAGTAATCTTTAAAAAAACGTTTGGTAAATTCTCCGATTATGAGAAAGAAATAGGACTCGCGTGCCCCTGCATGTAGTTGAAAGGTGCCATAGTCGCTACGTAAAAAATGATTTAATAAATCACCTAAAGAGCGAATATCTCCCCACGAAGTAAGGTGGCCAACATCCATTAGTAGAATGGTTAGATAAATAGAGATGACCGCAATAATTGATAGTGCGGAGTAGTATAAAAATTCCTTTATGCTTATGCGTTTCCAACAAGCGTGAAAGAGCAGTGGAAAAAGAAAAATAGTGGTTAAATGATTGGTGGAAGATAGGGCAAAAAGGACAAAAAGCCAGCGAATTTCGTTTTTGCTTAACTCTTTTGGTGCTAGGTAAAAATAACTTATTCCGGCAACAAAAAAAGAGTGGAGCATAAAGACATCTGGCAAAATGGAATACTTCCAAACAAGGAAAGAAGAGATAAAAGGTAGAGAAAGTATAGTGGCCAAGAGATAACTTTCTCGCTTGGCAAGCTGGAAAAAAAAGAGCAACACTCCGCTGGCCAAGATAGAGTTGAAGATGGCCGCCCGAAAAAAAATTGTGCCAAAAGGGATTAGGTGCGTGGCCAGAAAAAAGAGTCGATTATATAGCGGGTAGCCGGGAGGATGGATTACTCGGGAGCGATATGAATTTAGCACTAATTCGCCGGTATCCAAAACCTGCACATTGTGAGGTGCCGTCAAGAGATACAGCACAAATAAAAAAAGGGCAGAGCAGAAAAAGTAGAGGGTGTTGGAGTTTTTTAACTTTGCTATTAAGTTCATTGCTAAATATTACTGAGTGATAATGGTTTGTGGGGAGATTGTAGGGGGCGCATTAGATAGTTGGACATTAATGCCTTTGGCCTCTAATGCCTTCACAAGATTCATATTAACAGGTGCCCCGATTTTTTGTAGATTTTTTATATCCTCGGCCGATTGTGGATAATCTCCCTTGTTATAGTAAACGATGGCACGTTTTTGATAGGCATCAACATACATTCCATTTAAGGAGATGGCAGAGGTAAAATCGCGAATCGCTTCTTCGTATCTGGCCAAATTATTTAAAACAGAGCCTCGGTTTGCGTAGGCCTGCAGATAGACTTTATCTAAGCGAATGGCCTCGTCGAAATCGGTGAGAGCACGCTCATAAAAATGTTTTCGTTCCTCAGGATTTGGCAGTTTGCCAGCATGCTTACTAAGGCCGTCCCCTCGATTGTTATAGGCCTGGGCCTCTCCAGGGGTGAGTTTAATACAGTGATCCCATAGAACCACGGAATCTTTCCAGGTTGGAATTTGGAAAGAGTAGCTTCTTAGTGCGGCCAAAAAAATAATTGCGCAGATAAAGATCCAACCAACATTTTTTAAGAAAGCAAACTCCTGCTTAGGATGCCATTTTGTAAAATAATCGATTCCAAAGGCAACGATAAGAGAAATTCCCAGCATGGAAATATAGATATATCTGTCTGCCACGGTAGACCAGCGTTGAAAATCAAAGCCGACCAGGCCGGAGGTGGGAAGAAAACCGACTATAAAAATTGCAGCAGAGAGGACAATAATTTTTTGTTTTTGCCTGATACTCCAAAGAAAGCTCCCCAATATAACGGGAATGATCCATTCGATATAGAGAAAATTATCCGCGATGGCATGTTCGGGAGTTCTGGCATAAAAGCTTGTAAGATCCAATGGCCAGATAATTTTATATAAGTAGAAATTGATGGCATCCATCCAAAGTAGTGGCCGAAAAAGAAGGGGTGAGTTTAGTTGAGTGGCACTAAAAGGTTGTGCAATGCGAGTTAGAATAATAAAAATAGCGGCCAATCCAAACCAAAAAAATGTTTTATTAAAAATTTTCTTTAAATTATTTTCTTCAAAAAAATAGTGATAGGAGGCAAAAATAGCTGGCATGACGACTACTGATGGTTTGGACATCATTCCCAAAACGAAACAGATGATAGACATAATGTAAATTCCGCTTTTTTTATTCTTTTGTTCGCTGTGATAATGGAGATAAAGCTCCAGAGATAAAAAGGCAAAGAAGGTGGCCAACAGACCTCTTAATTCAGAGATCCAGGCAACTATTTCGGCCTGAATTGGATGAACGGCAAAAAGTAGTGCGGCCAGACAGACGGCCCATTGGTTTTTTACAAAGCGGCCCACGATTTTAAAAACCAAGATAACATTTAATATGTGTAAAACGACATTCGTCAGATGATAGAGAGGGGCGTAAAAATCCACTGGTGTAGGCGAGAGCATTTGGCCAAGTGGTTTTAATAATCCCCACACAGTGTATGAAACTGGAATATACATGCCTACGTAAATTTCTGTCCAGATTTTAACCAAATTATCCCAGGTCAGTTGCTGAATGTATGGATGGGGTTGGAGATGATAACGATCATCATCCCAGACAAACCAAAAATCTTTGGTTTGCAAAAAAATTATTAGTGGAACCAAAAGTAAAAGAAGATAGATTACAATTTTAGTCACATCTATTTCTATTACATCTTCCAACTCGGAGGAATTAGAGTTATTGTGGCCTGTCATTGCAGTAGGTGTTGGGTGGCCTAATTCAGGAGTAAGTCCTGTTTTTTCTTTTTGTTTTTTTATCTCTTCTTTTAAATTTTTTTGAACTTTTTTTGACATTGGTTATCCGTATTTTTATTTTTTCTGCTTAGGCAGTTGTTAATATGCAGTCTACGCCAAATCAATTTTTCGAACCTGTAATTGTATATACTCGTTTCCTTTAAATCTATTGATACCTAAATTAAAATAAATTTCCAAAGACGCTCCTCGCTTATTTTGTAACGAAAACAACTCAGAAGGAGCGGTATTTGCCCACTTGTTAATATAATTAAAACTGATTCCTCGAAGTTTTACCATCGGATCATCTAGTGCTGAAAAATTCCAGCGTACATGGGCCTCTCCCATGACTTCAAAGGAGTCAAGTTTTATATCTCTTATTTTAAAGACCGGCCTTTGGTTGTCAACCCCGAATGGTTCGAGTAGTTCCAGGTCGCGCGCTAGTTTGGGCCCAACGTCAGAGGCCTTGATCTCAAGGTCATATTGGTCAGCTATAGTTCGCAAAGAACGAGGGATAGTGCTTAGCGAACTGTTCATTCGCAGGTAGAGCTGATGAAATTTATCCTTGGGCAATGTCATGCCGGCGGCCGCGCGATGGCCTCCATACTTAGTAAAAAGGTCGGATACTTTATTCAGCTCCGCTAAAAGATTAAGTTCACCAGCACTTCGCGCTGAACCTTTAATGAGTCCTTCCTCCTTGGCGTTAGCAAAAACAATGGCCGGAACTTTAAATTCCTCAACTAACTTCGAAGCAACGATGCCGATAACACCCTCGTGCCAATTTGGATCATATACTATACTTATGTTTTGTTCACCATTTATCATCTCTCGACGAATTTGCTCTTTGGCCTCTTTAAAAATTTTACTCTGAATAAATTTGCGATCATCATTGCAGTTTTCTAGTTGTTGATAGAGTCTTCGGCCATCTTCTGGATTATCGGCCGTTAATAGTTTTAAGGCGCAGGCAGCATCTTCTAGACGGCCTTTGGCGTTGATCAGGGGGCCAATATTAAAAGAGAGTTTTTCACTTGGGAGCATGGGCCAAGCACGCTCTTCTGCCGTTATAAATACCCGAAGGCCGGGATATTCTGAATTTTTAAGCAGTTTTATTCCATGTCGGGCCAAGCGCAAATTAGTCGTATTTAAAGGGGCCATATCACAAATAGTTCCCACGGCCACAAATTGTAGTAATGGATAAAGAGGCGGACATTTTTTGCCAAAGGCCTTTTCCCAATCATTTTTAATTTGTAATGCCAGAGCAAAGGCCACTCCTACTCCGGCCAATCCTTTTAAATGTTGATGGCATGTCTCATCTCGACGATTGGGGTTTACAATGGCCGTGGCCCAAGGCATTGATTCGGCAATATCTTGATGGTGATCTGTTATGATAAGATCTAATTTTTTTTCTCTAGCATGATCTGCCGCCTGAGTGTTGGTTATTCCGCAATCTACAGTTATTAACAGGCCAATATTGTATTCTAGTGCTCGGTCAATAAGTTCACTGTGTAGTCCATAACCATCATCAAAACGATTTGGTTGTATTATTTCAACTTGGACAGAAATTGATTTGAAAAAGAAAAAAAGCAGAGCACAAGAAGTAGTACCATCTACATCATAGTCTCCATAGATACCTATCTTCTCCCCGCGTTGGATGGCCGCAATTATGCGGGTAGAGGCCTCTGGTAACCCTTTTAACTGGACCAATTCTGGAATAGAAAGCAGATCCCATGAAAGAAATTCCTCAACATCCTTTTTGGCCATGTTTTTGAGACGGAATAATTCACGAATGACGGGATGAAGTGTAAGCGAGGTAGCAGATGGATTGGCCATAGGCCAACAAAGGTATCATAAAAATCAGCGACTACCAAATAACATGAATGCCTTTTACTAAATCTTCTTCGCAAAGCTCATTACAATCAGCGTAGAGATTTTTAAATTCCGCAGAATTTTTAGCGTGAATTTTTCCAAAGTAATTTGTTGGTAAAAAGGATTTGTCGCATGCTGGACATCGTTCAAGCTCTTTAGTTGACTCCATGAGATGGCCACAAACGTGACACTTTTTGATTAGAATTTTCCCTTTGCATTTTTGTTCTTTGCTACTGACTTTTTTATCACAGGTTTTCATTGGCGCAGTTTCCCCTTCTGGTTGTTCATCAAAGCTTCCACTGCTATCCAAGGCATCTAAACACTCCTGTTACTTGCCATTTTCATCAGTTCCTGAAGCACTGATCGATTTTTTTTTATAAAAACTGAGGAATATTTGGGAAAATTTTTCCCGTCTAATTTTGTCGGCCACTAAATTGTAAAAAAATAGATTAACTTTAAAAAAGAATCTTATCTATTGCTTTCAGAATTTCATTGAAATTATACCGAGACTGATAGAGGCAGTCTGCCCCGGCCATGGCTATTTCATCGACGTATTTGCTATCTAGTTTATCGATGCAGCAAATTACCTTGGGAGTTCGACTTTTTTGCGAAATGACTTTTATGGCCTCCAGCTTGTTATCTTGATTTGGCAGAGTTGTTGGTTCTACATCTTCAATCATTGCGGCAGTGCTGATACTTTCATTAAGCGGAGATTTTATTAATGTTATTATTTCGCTTTCAATCATATCTTGAAGTGTTCGCATTACAATGATTAAGTCATATTGGGTGTGTTCTATTTGATTGATCGCTTGAAAACCGCTGGACATGCTATCGACCGAAATTCCCTGCATGCGCAAGCGAGAGGCGATATTGTTGCGCTCCTGGGTATTTTCATCGATTAAAAGAACTTTTGATTCACGATACTTTCTGTTTTTTTCTTTTTCGGATAATGCGGCCATTTGCTGTTGCCTTATGTCTGTGGGATGTTAGCTGAAAATCAATGCTGATTAGTATCCCTTGGGCGCTAATATTTTTCAAGCTATTCAGTCAAATAAACTATTATGACGAGTAATTTTTTTTATTCCAGGCATCCACTTTAGCAAGTTCTTCTAGTATTTTAACGTACGATTCTAGTCGGGATAAGAGATAGAGGTCGGCCAATTCGTCACTTTCCCATAGCGGCGCAAAAGCACACCCCTTAGCGTTTTCGCTGTGGGTGCAGTTTGAAAAGGAACATTTTAGGGCGATTTTTTCAATGTCTGGAAAAAGAGAAAGTAGTTCATCCTTGGAAATATCATCGAGTGCAAAAGAGCGAACACCGGGAGAGTCAATCAATTGAAAAAATTCACAATCAATTATCTCTGACCAGGTTGTGGTATGAGTCCCTTTCTTGTTTTTTCCCACTTCGTTGGTTTTGAGCAAAATGCTATTGCCTGCAAGTAGCGAAATGAGCTTGCTTTTACCGACACCAGATTGTCCTACAAAAATGGCCGTTTTGTTGTGTAATTCATCACGCAATTGCGCAATGCCATTTTTCAAAAAGCGTTGTTGATAATTTGATTTATTGGGAGAACTGGGATCGAAGCTGTTGGCACATATTTCAAAAGATTCGATACCAAGTTGAGCAAGTCTTTCGGCCTCGAAATGGATAAAAAAAAGATCTTCATTGTAGAGATCCATTTTGTTGAATACAACTAACGGTCGAATTCCCCACTGATAGGCCCGCACCAAAAATCTATCTATAATTCCGCGTTTGTAATCAGGATCGGCCGCAGATGTTATAATTACCAGGCAATCACAATTAGCTGCAGTAACCTTTTTTTTCCCTTCGCGAACAATTACCCTAAAGATTTCGTTTTGCCGCTTTTCCACTGATCGTATTTGATATTCACCTGTCTCAGAAATAATTCCTAGATCCACAAAGTCACCCACAACGACGGTGCCATCTTTAAGAAGATTGCCGAGCGCACATGCTCGTACGGTGAGACCACTGTCGATAATTTTGCAGGTAAATTCGCGAGTAGAGGAATGGTATATACGGGCGCGAATAAATTATCTCCTATTACGAAAGGTTGTTTTATGGGTAGAAGGCCCAGTAGTTTTTATCAATCTGACAAATTATCAATTTCTTGACAAGAAGTATTATTTTGCTTAAATTTCGCAGAGCGATCCCCAGCATTAATAAAATCATATGCGCACCGGTAGCTCAGCTGGATAGAGCAACCGCTTTCTAAGCGGTAGGTCACAGGTTCGACCCCTGTCCGGTGTGCCAATTTTTTATGCATCTTTTTTCTGCTAAATCTCCAAGTTTTTTGTATCTGTTCTTTTTTATGTGAACCTCTCAATAACTACCTTAATTACCCTTAATTGAGTGAACGTAAACATTATGTTTGGCATAGCTGCTTTAATAAGCGGTAATAATCCTTAGTCGATTCATATGCCATTGCGCTGATAAAATTAATAAATCCAGAGTCATCCTTTTTGCCCGTCTGCGATTGTTTAATTAAAGCAATATAGTCAGCCCTAAGAATTGGCGGGATTATTGTTATGGTATAACCGGCCTGAAAAAGCGAAAGGTTCATTAATAATCGTGCTGTTCTGCCATTGCCATCAACAAATGGGTGAATGCCAACAAGCTCTTTGTGAATCAAGGCCGCGGCCTCAATGGGATGATGTTTCTTTTTGAGTGAGGGGATTTTTGCCACAAATTTTTTCATAAGAGTAGGGATTTTTGATGGGGCAGGTGGCACATATTCAGTTCCAGTGATAACAACTGGAACTTCGCGATAATGGCCAGCATTTTCGTTGTCAATTCTATAATAGAAAAGTCGATGAATGTTTAAAATGTCTTTTTCAGTAATTGTTTTCTTTTTTGCAAGGTCAAAAACCATGTCATAGGCTTCGCTGTGTCCTGATGCCTCATAATGATCTTTTAAGGGCCTTCCTGCGATAGTAAGTCCATCTTCAAGGACAACCTTCGTTTCTGTTTCAGTAAGGGTGTTACCTTCAATGGCGTTACTGGAGTAAGTTAGGCTTATTCGGAAATATTCCTTGATTTGCTTTAACAATACTTTGTTAATTGGTCTAAATTGATCAATTTTTCCATTGAGTTTGTCGATTTCATTTATTTTATTATCATACTTCATTTTGAACTACTCCTCTTGGTGGCCTTTATCTTATGATGGGCCTCCATGAAATCCACAAGCGCAGATTGATCTTCCGCTCAAAAACGGACTCGGGTAAAGAAACTTTTTCAAAATACATACGTTCAAATTCAACCGGTGAAATGTAACCAAGCGTCGAGTGAATTATTGAACGATTATAAATTACTTCAGTCCATTCAAAGATGCTAGCTTTTGCTTTGGCCCTTGTTAAAATTTTTTTGCCTAAAATATGCTCAACTTTTATGGTATGAAAAAAACTTTTTGCAGGAGCAGCAAAATATCTTTTGGCCGTCTCAGGACTTACTTTTGCCATGCGGACATACTTTTTATTTGTAAGGCCGCCAACAATTCAACTAAAAATTCAACCTCATCCTTATCGACCGTTGAATGAGAATGCCAGGCAGTTAATGAACATTCTCCGTCTCATCTTTTTCAAAATCATAAAGAAGACGTGGCAGTACAAAAACATCGAAGGTGTAGCACAAAAGCATAGTAAGCGAGGTATAAACGCCTAATTGATAAATAGGGGTGAAAGAAGAGAGTGCCAGCGAAAGAAAGCCAATACCGATAACAATGGAGGTGTAGGTCATAGAAGGAACCCCTTCAAAAAAGACTAGTGAAATGGCCTGCTCAACGCTTCCTATTTTTTTGAAAGCATAGCGATAGCGGATGATAAAATGGATAGTGTCGTCAACACCCATTCCAAAAGCTATAGAGGCGATAATGGCCGTTCCCATATTTAGCGGCTCTTGCATAATGCCCATGATGCCATAGATGGCAAAAATAGGCAGAATATTAACCACCCCAGCAAATAGCATCAGTGAAAATTTTCTGGCAAAAATAAAGATAATTAGCAAGATCGCAGAGATGGCATAAAAAGAAGAGGTCAATTGCGAGGCCGACATTTTATCGGCAGACTCCACAGTATTAAGGTAGGTTCCTCCAATTGATATTTCTAAATTATCTAGCTGCTCTTGAGCAAAAAATTGGCGCGTTTGTGCCACAATAGATTTAAAGTCCAGTGAACTAATACTTTTTGTGCGCACAAAAATTAAAGTGGAATCTTCGGAGGAATTAATATAATAACGCAACATCTCCTTGTCTTCTCCTTCCAGCAACATATGTACCTCTTCTAGGGCCCGCAGGTCTAAATACCAGTTGGATTTAATTTCATCACTAAAGGCCTTCTCGCCTTCGTTTAGCAAAGAGAGATAGTTTATAACTTTATCAACGTCGGGAGAGGTACTGATAAAGTTGCTATATTTTTCAATAAGTCGCAGTGTTTTTTCGTTCTTAACACCGCTGGGATTGGTGATTTTTACTACAATGGGATATTGTCCGGAGAGGTGTTGATTGATAAAATCAACGCTTTTAACAATTTCAGAGCGCTCTTTGAAATATTTATAGTAGTTGGTATCCAACTTCATATTGAGTACAAAAAAGCTAATAATAAACATTAAAAGGGCATAGAGATAGATTAATAGGCGCTTTGTTTTAACAAACTTGTGACACATCTGTGTGAAGGCAATGGCCAATTCATTGCGCTGTAGATGACTAAAATATCTCAACTTCATAGGAGTCGCAAATAATAGTATTGTCAATTGACAGTAGATGGATCCCATTACTAGGTATAATCCCAATTGATTTACAGTTGGCATAGGACTAAAGAGCATAGAGGCAAAACCCAAGAGGGTGGTTAGAATGGCCAAAAAATTTGAAAGCAAAACTTCATTCATTCCCTGGTTGCTGCTTGAAAAGATATGAATAGTGTAGGCAATAGAAAAAGCAGTTATGATGGCCGGAGTAGCGGTAGTAGCGATACTAATTTTCATTCCTAAAAGAGTAACAGTGCCAATAGTTAAAATATTGGAAATGGCCACAGTGCTTAAGATCATCAAACTGGCCCAGATATTTCTATAGATTATTAGCATTAGTACAAACATAATTAGTACCAGCAAAGAAGTGTAGAGGATGATATCATTTTCGATATAGCGGCCGGTGGATTCCATAAAAACATGCATGCCGGCCAAGTAAAATTGAGAGGGCCGATTGAAACTTTTATGGGTAGAAATTATTTTTTTTACTGTTTCTTCTTTTTGTAGATCAGTTATCCCATCATCAAAAATAATATTAAATCCTGCAACTCTGCCATCCTTACTTATAAAGTTTTTTAAATAAAGTGGATTGGCCAGGGCCTTTTTTTTGAGCGCACTTAATTCTTCACTATTAGTTGGCAGCTCCTTTAAAAAGGGAGCAGTATTAGTAATAATTTCTCCGCCGACCACTTCATTCCAAAAACTTTGAACGTTGACTAGACTAATACAGGATTTAATTCCTGGTATTATTTCCAGATTTTCTTGTATTTGCTGCAAAAAGCGCAACTCACTTACTTGAAATAGATCTGGAGAGTGATAGGCCAGCACGACTAACTCATCTATGTTACCAAAAACTTTCTTTATTTCTTGGTTGGCCCGATCAATATCATTTCCCGATTCATAGAGAACACTTAGACTGTTATCCACTCGCGTTTGCCATAGCGGGAGCAAAAAAAGCAAACTGACAATGACGATAAATCCAATACAAAGATTGGCATATTTTTCTAAAAATATTGATAGATCAAAGTTAGTTTTTGTTTTCATACAAATAATTTCCTATTATTTTGATTTTATAGTGTAGCAATGTCCGGGATTATCGCTATCACACATTACGGTGCAGATATTGCAGTTGGTACAGCGAAAATGATACTCCTCGTTGGCCGCAATCTTTTTCATTAAATCTGGTTCGGCCAAAAAGGGACGACAAATAGATACTGCTGCGATATTGGTGTTAAGAATATTAGAAATAGAAGACTTTTTACGAATTCCTCCCGTAACAATGATGGGAGTATTAACTTTTTTGGCAATTGCCAGTGCGTTTTCTAAATTATAATTTTCACTAAATGGATAGAATTTTTTCTTATACCAGGGAAAAATAAATTTAAGCCACAGTTTTTGTACTAGACGAGGATACCTGGCAAAAAGAGGATTGTACTTGAAAACTAAATTAATAGGCAGTTTGCCACGAAATATGTTCATAGCAAATTCCATCGTTCCATAAGATATTTCAATTCCATCTACTACTTTAAGTTGGTCGATTAGTTCACAAAAAATGCGGGCCATGTCAACTGTAAGGCCTCGATCATCCCCAGCACTGATTTTAGTTAGGATTAAAAAATTGGGGCCACAAACCTCTCTAATTTTTGTGAGAATTTCTTTGGCAAAACGAAAGCGATTTTCATAACTTCCACCCCATGAATCTGTTCGGCGATTAGTGTGGGAGGAAAAAAACTGATGAATAAGATAGCCATGAGCGCAATGTACCTGAACACCATCAAAACCTGCTTGTTGCGCACGTTTGGCGGCATCAACATATTCAGCAATTATAGATAATATTTTTTCTTCACTTAAAGTTTTAGGCCGTTGACGAAAATATGTGCAAGTTATTGCGGAAGGAGCGTAAATGGGAGAATGGGTAATTTCACTTCTCGTTTGTCTCCCGCAATGGGAAATTTGCATACAAATTTTTGCTCTATGCTGATGAACAAGATCTGTAATTTCTTGCCAAGGAGCAATTTTATTTTCATGATCGATTCCACATTGACGAGGTTGATAGGCGCGGCCTTCTAGAGAGACATAGTTAAAGCCAGTGATAATTAGTGCCACATCATTGCGGGCCAGATCTTCATACATGTTATGTAGATGTTTGGTGGGAATCCCATTATGATCTCCACCGCCCTCGTAAGTTGCCGCGCGGATTACTCTGTTTTGAAGGGTAGTTTTTCCCAAGCGAAGCGGGAAAAATATTTTGCTGTTATCCATAGATATTCTCTTTGATAAAGGCCAAAAGGCCACTTACATATTTTTCCATCGTCAAATCTCGTGGGTCGGGCATAGAGGAGGGAAGTTGAAAGGAGAGATTATTTTTAGTGAAGCGTATTCCGGACCCATTATTTATTTGTCCAAGGGGAAAAATGGTGATGTTTTCCTTTTTACAATTGGCCAAGAAATCACTGTTTTTATTTTGGGGAATACCAAAGAAAAGTTCATATTCACCGAGAGTGGAGAAGAGAAAAATTTCCAGTGGCATTTGGGCCAATTTACTTATCTCTTGTGCTTCTTGTTCAATTAACTCTTCTTTGAATTTCAATTCAAATTCTACCAACGGATTTACTTCGCTTAAATTGTATAGAGAGTTAATTGCACCATCGCTGCTATCAATCATAAAGCTCGCATATTTTTTTATAACAGTAGATTCTTTATAACGAGAAATAAAACGAGGAGAGGCCAGGGCAATGCTTCTATTATCAAGTGGTAGTTTTTTATCGCGCAATAAAAGTAAGGCGAGTGCTTGACGATTACCCGTTCCTAATTTACCAGTGGAATACAAGAAATCACCCGGTCTGGCCCCTTTTCGTAAAACGGGAGTAGTAAGACATTGTCCAAAGGCCGTAGCAGTATATGCCCAGCAATTTCCAGTAGAGGTATCTCCTCCTAAAAGATAGGTGTTAGTTTTTTGTAATGCCTCGGCGATACCTTGCAAAAAACTTTGCTGATACTTTTCATCTTTTGCACGATCCAATCCCATGGAATGAAGATAAAACTGAGGATCGGCTCCGACGGCCAGGAGGTCACTTATGGTGGCAATGGCCAGATTAAAACCTAAGTTGGCCGGAACAAGATCAGAAAAATAATCTTCTTCCGCTGAGTAGGAATCAATGTTGATGGCATAATTTATTCCCCCTAGATTAATTATTTCGCTGTCGGCCTCATAGGCGTCATTTAGTTGTGCAGGATGTCGCTTAAAAGTTTGCGAGATGAATTTTACTAACTCTTTTTCTTTTTTACTCATTTGATCAATCCTATTTTTTTAGGAAGAAGTTTAATGCTACAGGGAAGTTTTCCTTGAGGATCTCCATCAAATTCCACATCGGGGGCCGCAGAAGAGTAGTCACAGGCAAAAGAATTTATAAATATTAGTTTGTTTGAAGGAAGACGATGTAGAGAACCATCATATATTTTTTTTACATTAAAAAGCAGAGAGAGCAGGCCCATGTTATTAATGGAAAAGAGATACATTTTTCCGTCATCCGGCAAAACCTCTACATCCACTTTTACTCCTGAGGCAATTAGTGGATTTTTTCCAATGGCCATATTAAGTGTTTTTTCAAAAAGCATTTCTTGTCCATCAAATCGTACCTTTAAATTTGCTTGCTTATATTTTAAAACAGAAAGGATTATGGAAAAAAATGTTCCCAAAAGATCACCAAAGTATCTGCGCAATCCAGAGTTGCTACCGTCAGCTACGCTAGCACCAATACCCAAATTTACACTGCATAAAAACCAAGAGGTCTGGTCGGTGCTATTTTTTTTATAAATGACTTCTCCCACATCTATCATCACGACGCGATGGCGCTTTAGATTTGCAACGGCTTCCGTCATTTTTAGAGGTATTTTATGATATTTACAGATATCGGGGCTAGTGCCGGTATAGATAATTCCAAAGGCCGGAAGTGTTTGTGTTGAATTTAAAAGCTGGCAGGCCTGGCGTAGGCCGTTTAATACTTCATTGATAGTGCCATCTCCGCCAATGGCCACGATGCCTTGGTATTTACCAGTGAGTGCCGCTTCTTGGGCCAGTACCACGGAATGTCCTGCGTAAGTAGAGGTTCCTATTTCATACGCTAGTTTCTCCCTATCTAACAAAGAGAAAATTTCTGGCCACAATTTTTTTCCTCGCCCGCTTTGAGCGGTAGGATTTAAAATAAGATAGTATTTGTTCATTTTTTATAGATTCCCATTTTTTTATAAAGAGGAGTTTCTTCTCCCTTATCCCATTTTTCAATGATCTCCTTAGTATATTTCCAGGGAAGAGGCGTCTTGGGAACATTGTTTTGCTTAAGAGCTTCTCCAATTCGCATGGCCTCTGTACAGCAAGTCCACTTTACTCCCGGACGCTTAAAATGATATCTCATTCTTTGGAAAATTTCTAAAAACGGTTCCTCGTTAACATTGCCAAAAGAAATATTGATAAACTCACATGGTTGAACTTCTCCTTCATGGTTAAAGTAAAAGCGATCAATTCCCCCAGCAGTACAACCAAAATGATCTTTATCTTCTTCCATTACTTGGAAAATAATTGAAGGATAGTTAGAAGCTTCCGGGCCTTCGTTAAATCGATGATGATACTCTCTAAGTTTTTGCATCAATTCTTCGGAATCAAAAATTTCATCTTTTTCATAAAGCCAGGCACCGGAAGGTTTTGCATGGATAACTTGCACTAACGATACTTTTAACTCACTGGTAATTTTGAATAATTTTTCCACATCTCCATTTCTGATTTGCTTAGCTGAGGGACAAAAATTTATGGCCGTGACAATTCCATATTTTTGAAACATTTTTATTGCTTTAGTTGCAATATCAAAAGAGCCTTCCATTTGGGTGAAGGATTCATATTCTTGGGGATGAGGAGTGTGCAAGGAGATCATAACGCCATAAACATTGGCCGCTTTCATCTGCTGCGCTTTCTCTTCAGTCAGAGAGTACCCGGTGGTATTAACCCAAACTTCTGCTCGCTCATCAAAAACGGAAAGTAAATCTAGTAATCGATTGAATCGAACTAACGGCTCTCCTCCCTCCAAGTCAAACATGGAAACACCAAGCTCTTGCATCTCTTTGGCCGTCTTTTTTAATAATGCCATATCAAGTTCTGGCCCTTGATCATTTCGTTGATAGCAATGAGGACATTTGTAAGGGCATGCTTTTGTCATGGAAAATACCACCGTAATTGGCCCAGGATTTTTATTGTCTGGATCAAATTTTTTCAAAGCATGAAAAAAAGGTTTACTTGGGAAGGCCGGAAGATAAAGTTGAATTTTATATTGGCCATTTATCTTCATAATTTTATTTTCATAAAATCCTTTTATTGCAATTAATAACCGCCTCAGATAGATGAGGTAACGCCAAGGATTCATTTTGAAAGTCAAAAGCTCTAAAGTATATTTCCATCCAACATAGAGGATAATATAGAGGTAGGTTAGTGGTTTTTTTATACCCAAAACTGGTTCTTGCACAACTTCTTTAGGGATATTAGACATAGTGGCCTCTCCTTATATTTTATACTGTTTAAGATTTATAGATAGCGGTATAGCTTCCACCACTTAACCGTTTTTCTTACGGCGTAGTTTAAATCGGTGGTGGCCTCAAAATTTATTTCTTTCTTTGCCTTATTAGTTTGGTAAATATTGTTGGCATACATCATGTAAAGTCGGCCACGAGTTAAAAGAGGAGGTGTTTTACTTTTAAGGAGTAGATATAAAAGTTCTAAAATAATAGAGGGAAAAAGTAAGGCCCAATAGGGTAATTTGTATGGAATTTTCTTCTTAAGATGGAGACAAAAAAGGCCATAAAAATTATTCATTAGCGGAACGGAAGAATTTCCAATGGTGTAAATATTTATTCCCACCCGATTGGCCAAAATGGCGGCATGTACTGCTGATGCTACATCTTCCACGTAAACCACATGAAATAAATTAGTGGAAGAGGCGGGCAGGGCCCAAATACCATCACGAATGGTTTTTGAATATTCGTAGGGCCCAGCATTAAATTCTCTTGGCCCAAAAATCCAGGCGGGACGTAAGATGGTCAAATTTCCCTGAGACTTTAAGGCCAAGGCGATGGCCGCTTTTTCGCCATCGCGCTTAGTATTACGATAGTGATTCATGGCACTGGGTATAATTGTCTCGAGGAAATAGGGTAGATTAGAATTATATTCAACATCCTCGCTCTTGGGAGTTAGAGAATCTTCTTCTCCCATTACGGCAATAGAACTGATGTGAATAATTTTTTTTATCTTTGCTTGATTGGCAAGTTGATGAATTTGAGAGGCCAGTAAAACATTTGATTTATAAAAATCTGAATATGGACCCCAATCTTTGGCCAGTGCGGCGTTGTGTACTAAAATGTCAGATGTGGAAAAGATCTCTAATAGTTTTTTTTCATCTGTATAGTCAATTTCCCAAATAGTTGTTTGATAGTTTTTTAAATATTCTTGAGAACTTCCTTTTCTGATAAGCGAGATAACCTCATATCCTGATCTGGAAAGTTTTCTAACAATGTGACTGCCCAAAAAACCATTGGCACCGGTTACTACAACACGCATTAGACAATTACTCCATATTTTTTACCAATCAGTTCTAGAGCGGAGAGTACTTTTAAAAGCTGTTTTTCACTATGAGAACACATTAAACTTATTCGTAAGCGTGACTGTGTTTTGCTTACGGCCGGAAAGACTACCGCAGAACAAAAAATTTTTTCTTCCGCCAATTCCCGGGCCATGAGTTTGGTTTTTTCTTCATCGCCAATGATAATAGGAACAATGGCCGAAATGGTTTGTCCAATATTAAAACCAAGCTCTCTTAGTCGGGCCGTGAAAAGCTGTTTGTTGTAATCTAATTTTTCCTTATGTGAGAGGTCATTTTCTAAAATATTAAAAACTTCAATTAATCCTCCAACTACGGCCGGAGGAAGACTGGTTGAGAAAATATAACTGCTTGCAAAATGGCGAATATATTCTACTAATTTTTTAGATCCCACCACATAACCACCGATACCGCCAGGAGCTTTCGAAAGAGTTCCCGTAATAATATCAACTGCTCCTGTTAAGTGGAAATATTCTTCTGTTCCACGTCCATGATCTCCGACAATACCAATGGCATGCGCTTCATCTATCATTAATCGGGCATTATATTTTTGCTTTAGCGCTATAAGTTTATCAAGAGGACAAATATCTCCATCCATACTGAAAATGCCATCAGTGACAATTAAAACACCATCATATTGAGAACGAAGTTTGATTAGAAGTTTTTCTAGATGCTCCATGTCGTTGTGTTTGAAAAATTTTACGGTGGCGCGAGTAAGCTTTGTTCCTTCAATTAAACTGGCATGCGAATAGGTATCAAGTAGTAAAAGATCATTGCTGCAAATGAGTGAACTAATTGTTCCAATATTAGTGCTAAATCCCGTGGGAAAAATGGCCGCCAATTCTCGAGAATAAAAGGTAGCAATTTTAGTTTCTAATTTTCGATGTAAATCAAAGGTTCCTCCCAGCAGCGCCACACTACCACTGCCATTTCCATATTTGGCCAGTGCAGCTTGCGCTGCATTTACTACTTTAGTATTGGCCGCTAGATCTAAATAATTATTTGAACCCAGCATGATCATTTCACCTGCTCCTTCAACGACTACGGTAGAAGAGGTGGCCGAGGCAAGTGTTCGACGGTAGGCATACTCTTTAGTTGATTTTGCCTCTTCAAGATATTCATAAAAAGCATCTAGATTGGCAAAAATATCATTACGCTTGCTTTCAATAAAAAAATCGTGGAAGTTTTTTTTCATAAAGTTGGATACCTATTTGCTTAGTTTTTAATATGGCCATCAAAGTATTCTAAAATAGCAGTGATGCTGGTGAATTTTGCAATATCGCGATCATCAATGACAATCCCCAATAAATCTTCCATATCGTTTGCTACTTCTGCCGCATAAACGGAATCAATTCCTAAATTGGCCAGTGAAGTGGAGTAGTCATTATTTCCAATCACGATCTGGGTATGTTTTTCAATAGATTTTAACAGTTCTTTTTCTAATTCCTTTTTTGTCATATTACTATTTCCTTCGTTGGTATTTATTCATGGCCGCCTATGAACGGCCATGTGTTTATGCTTTAGCGTCACCATGCAATCCAAAAATCATATCGATTAGAATATAGCTGGCAGATAACAAGTAGAGTGCTAGCGTACCATCGATAATTGATAAAATGGTGATCAGACTTAAAACGCAGGCCTGAATGTTAATTCTTAGATTATAGTACGTCGCTTCGCCAGAGGGTTTGATGTAGTACAAAATTCCTGTCCAGAGTACGGTTAGCACTGTCAAAGAAAAGCAAAATAGTGCCGCTGTCGGGTCCTGAAATGTGGCAAGATCAATTGCCCCCAAGGCCAATAGAGATAATACGATGACTCCTGGAATAAACGAAAAAATTAGTCCTACCTTGCGAGCGGTATCTAGTCCGTGAACGACAATAAAAGTTTTTGTTCCGGTGGCCTTGTCTCCCTCATAATCTTTGAAGTAAGTAAAGTAAGTCATCCTACCAGTGATAAAGACCATCAAGGCCAAAAGGCCTATTATTTGCCAGGAAAGAGTGAGTGGCCCGACGGGGCCTGCAATAGTGAAACCGTAGATTGGGCAGACAGTCATTGACATTCCGAAAATGACATTACCAAGCAACGAAATGGATTTAGCATATTCATAAAGCAAATTGAGCAAAACGCCGGCAATAAGAGGGAGAACTGAAAGTGGTGCTATAAACCAAGAAACAATTCCCAGTATGATCATAATAGAAAATGAGGTAAAGAGCGCAATCTTTGGTGAAAGTTCTCCTGTAACCATGGGGCGATTGGGGGCATTGATGCGATCTTCTTCCATGCCAAAATAATCGTTGACCACTTGATTAACTCCATATGCTAAAAAAATTGCTATTAAAAAGAAAATTTTTTTTGCCAAATCCACTTGGGTTTCTGGGTAGAGATATTCGTAGTAGGCAATACCAATCCATCCGGCGATACCAGTGATAAAACCAAAGTGGAGTCGCATAGATTTAATGTAAAATTTGGTGAAACTTAAAAGATCCTGCATAAGAACATCCTTTTTATAATGCTATCGAGCTATCGAGCTATACGAATTACCTGAATTCAAGTTTGAAACCATATCGGTATTATTTGTAATTACGATAGTATTACTTAATCCAGTTCGAATTTAATCCATTTTTTTGAAAGCTTACTGCCATTATCCGACCTATTTACCAGTCTATCGTGCGAAAAAATAACAATCTCTAATATTTTCGTAAGGAGTCTGATAACGCATTATTGGATTCGAAGAAAGGTTGAAGGTAAAAAGCCTTTCATTTAATAGTTCCTTGTTTTTAAATCGATCTGCACATACAACCAGTCCAGTTATCTTTTCTTTATCGGTCATGGCAATTGCCTTTTGTAATTTGTCATTTAAAATGCTTCCTGTCGTATTTTCCATAATAGATCGTCGTTGTGAGTAATAAGTTACTTCTGGATTTTTTTCATGTCCCCATATATACAAAACCTCATCCTCTTTCACATATTCTTGTATTTTATTCCCAAATTCTTGAATATTTGTTCGATTATGGCCTTGTAACATAAATAGAGCACTATTTCTGTGACTAACAATTTCAGAAAAAACAACCAATAATAAAATTGAAACGCCAATCATTCGCTTACTAAGGTTTTGTTCATCGATATACTGCAAAATAGGCAAGCCGAGAGAAAATAGGATTAGAAATCCGTCAGCGTATGAGTAGTAGTTGTGTACAAAATGCAAATTTGTAAAAGTGGCAAAAACCAGTATCGCAATTAGCAGTGATGTGGCACTGAGAAGTTTTGTTTTTTTATTGGCCAAGATGAAAAGAAGTGCCCATAGCAGGACCAGAAAGGTTGATCCAAGGGTGTTAAAAATAGTGTGGTGGTAGAATTGCCCCCAAGTAAGGAGTGATAGTTTTTGCTCGAGAGTTCCAAAATTCCAGTAAAACAGTCCAGCTGAGGTCATCTCGCCAGAGGCCAGCGGGTTTTCATTGTTAACACCATCGGCAAATTTCATCCAAATGATCTGAGCAATTAGCGGCAAGATTGCAAAACAGAAGATAAAATTGGCTTCCTCTTTGATTTTCAGCAAATCTACTTTGAGTTTGTTTTTCTTATAATACTCAAAACAAAATATTGCACACATTACAAGAGAGAGCACATAAAAGGTGGTAATTTTGACCAGACCGGCCAGAATACCAAAAAATAAACCTGTGATGGAATGTTTCAATTTTCTTGTATTAAGATATAAAATACCAAAAATGATGTAGGGGGCAGCGTAGAGAAAAACATGCACATCGATAAGAAATGTTCTGCTCCAAAAAAGGTATAGGGGGCTTGCAAGAATTAAGGAAATAAAAATAAGGCAAGAAGAGGTTTTTCCGAGATATTGTTTCAGAGAAAAAAAACAGATAATTAACGCCAAATAGAAGCTGATTATATTTACAACTCTTCCTATTGTATCAAGGTTTTCATTAAAAAGTATTGTCATTTGCGCAACTATCCACTGATAAAGAGGAAACTCCAGTGGCATGGACCAGGGGAACCCATTAATAGGTGTCTCGTATTTGAAAAAAGGTCCACCTTTTTGCATATAGAGTGCAGACAGAGCTGTTTGGCTTTGGCGGAATCCATGCATATCAACAATGGTATTATTGATACCTACAAAAACTGAAAATAAAGAGTGAAATAATGCAACAATAAATATCAGATATATCGCAATATCAATTACGTTATCGCGTTTAATGGTAAGTTTCATAGTATTCTCTAGTTTAATTGCTGTTGGTGGAGATTGGACTGCAGTTATAATTTTAGCGAACAAAAACCTGCATCGTCAATAATCTTTTGATAATCTTAGCTGCTTATTGATTATCCTAGAGAAAATTAGAGACAGCGCTTTTGTTTTTAAATATTATTATTGTGAACTTAGAGTGTAATTGAGTAAAATATCTTTGTCTTTTATAATTCTCACGGAGAATAAACATGCTGCATAAAATTGCTATTGTTGGAGGGTGTGGACACATAGGATTACCATTGGGTATTGTGTTGGCTGAAAACAAATTCAAGACATTTTTGTATGATATAGATGAAGCCTCGGTAAATACTGTTAACGACTCGATTCTTCCGCACATGGAAGAAGAAGGCGAAGAACGTTTAAAAGAGGTTATAAAGTCAAAGTATCTTTTGGCTACAATCTCCCCTAAAGTCTTGAGTGATTGCGATATCGTAATCCTGACTATCGGAACTCCTGTTGATGAACATTTGAATCCAAGAACAGCTGACGTTTTTAAGGTTATTGATGCGATCTTACCATACATAAAGGCAGATCAGGTTTTGATTTTTCGTTCAACACTTTTTCCCGGAACGATGTCTTTAATTAATGATTATCTGAAAACAAAAAAATGCAACGCTTCTTTGGCCTTCTGCCCTGAACGCATTGTTCAAGGGAAGGGGTTGATAGAATTAGTGGAAGTTCCGCAGATTATCTCTGGATTTGATGAAAAAAGTTTGAGTGTTTGTCGGCAAATTTTTGGGACAATTTCAAAACAAAAACCTGTGACGCTATTGCCGTTAGAAGCTGAACTTGCAAAATTATTTTGTAATGCTTGGAGATATATTAATTTTGCCATCAGTAATCAATTTTTTCAGATCTCTGAAAAGGCCGGTGCGAATTTTTTTAAAATTTATGAGGCGGTAAAAAAAGATTATCCCCGAATGAATGACTTTGCTCGCGCAGGTTTTGCTTCAGGTCCTTGCTTGTTTAAAGATACCATGCAGTTGTCTGCATATAGTCAGAATACTTTTTTTTTAGGCCATAGTGCTATGTTAATTAATGAGGGGATGCCATCCTTTGCTATTGATTTATTGAAAAATCGCATGGGTGGTTCAATAACAGGAAAAAAAATAGCTATTTTAGGAATGGCATTTAAGGCAAATAATGATGATGTTCGTGATTCTCTTGCATTTAAGTTGAGAAAAATGTTAGAATTTTTTGGTGCGGAAGTTATTTGTCACGATCCATATGTGAAACACCAAGAGAAGTTTGATTTTAAATTTGTTGATTTACCAACGGCCTTGAAGGCAGATGCGGCTATTATCGGTGCTCCTCATAAAGATTATAAGAAGGTTAAAGTTCCTAAGGATTTTATCTTAATTGATATTTGGGGAATGTTTAATTCGGTATCATAATATCTGATATAGGTAAGCTATGTATAAAGTTGGAGTCATCGGTTTAGGATTTGGCCAACAGGTACATTTGCCAATTTATCTAGGTCGCTCGGATTGTACGGTTGTGGCGATATGTTCATGTAATCTCCAAAAGGTTAAAAAAGTTGCTGGGAAATTTAACATTCCGAACTACTTTGATGATTGGAAGAAGATGTTGGATTCTGTATCTGTAGATATTCTAAGCATTGCAGTTCCTCCAAGTAATCAATTTGAAATTGCAAAAACTGCCATGCAAAAAGGTATTCATCTCTTTTTGGAAAAACCTTTAGGCGGAACGGCCGCAGATGGCAATGAGTTGCTGCATATTGCCAAAGAAAATTCTGTCAACCATATGGTTGATTTTGAATTTGAAGAAATTTTTATTTGGAAGAAGCTGCATGAATTATTAAGAGGTGATATTATTGGGTCTTTGTCGCATATTATGATAAATTGGCATGTACAAACTTACGCTAACGAAAATAAGCTAGATTCATGGAAACGAATACCGGCCGAGAGAGGCGGTGTTCTTAACCTATTTGCTTCCCATACACTCTTTTATCTTGAATGGTTATTTGGAAAAATATCAACCCTAAATGCCTATATAGGTCCGGAAGATAGGGGAACGAAGTTTGGAGGCAATTTTTTGCAGATAACCTGTATTTTAGAAAATAAGATTCCGGTGTCTATAAACATAAGTGATAATAGTTGCTTCAAGTTTGAACATAAGCTAGAGGTGTTTGGAGAAAAAGGAGTCATTTTTCTTGATAATCAGACAAAAGATTACATTAATGGTTTCAAATTAATGTATGGAAAGAAAGGCGATAAGAATTTAACAATGGTTAGTGATGAACAAAATATTTCAAATACTGTGGTCGATGGCCGGATTAAGGCAGTTGCTAAAATGATAGATAAATTTTTGCTAGGTATCGAAAACAAGTGTCTGGTGGCGCCTAGCATAGAAGCTGGGGTTAGAGTTGAACTGTTAATTGAAAAAGTTTTAGAATCAAACAACAAAAAAACATGGGTGAATATATAATGAAAAAAAAATATTTTGTTACGGGAGGATCTGGGTTCATTGGTAGTGCGTTGGTGAAGAAACTTGTTTCTTTTGGTAATTTTGTAAGAGTTATGGATAATAGCTCACGAGGAGATGTGTCAAGATTAGCAACTGTTTTAAAAGATATCGAATACGTCGAAGGAGATATCCGAAATCTTGTAGAGGTAAAAAAACTCTGCAAGGGTATTGATTCTGTTTGTCATCTTGCCTACATAAATGGAACGGAATTTTTCTATTCTCGACCACATGAAGTATTGGAAGTCGGTGTAAAGGGCATAATGAATGTTTTGGAGGGATGTATTGAACACGATGTTCCTGAGTTGCTCTTGATGTCTAGCTCAGAGGTCTATCAAACTCCGGCCACAATTCCCACAGATGAATCGATTCCATTGCTAGTTCCTGACCCTTTGAAACCTCGCTATTCTTATGGTGGTGGAAAAATAATTTCCGAACTGTTGGCAATTAATTATGGGCGAAAATATTTCGAGCGCTCTTTGATCATTCGCCCTCACAATGTTTATGGTGGGGCGATGGGTTATGAGCATGTCTTGCCTCAATTTATTACTCGTATGTGTGAGTTGACAGATCAATTTTCAGAGGGCGTAATAAAATTCCCTATACAAGGTGATGGCAATGAGACCAGATCCTTTGTCTATATCGACGATTTTATTAATGGTGTGCAAATTGTGCTAGATAAAGGGGACAATTTGGGAATTTATCATATTGGTACCCAGGATGAAGTAAACATAAAGGAAGTTGCAAGAAAAGTTGCCGACTGTTTCGCGCGTAAAATTGAGATAGTTCCAGGAAAGTTGCAAGAGGGTGGAACGAAACGCAGATGTCCAAATATTTCCAAGGTAACAGCTCTCGGTTATTGTCCAGAAATTTCCTTGTCAGAAGGATTGATAAAAACGACACAATGGTATCGAGACGACTTTCAAAAAAAGAGAGGAGTAAAGAAATGAAAAATGATGGTGTGTCACTATCGATGGGAACAGGTTCGAGTGTTGTAATTGACAAGTGTCAAGTTTGTAGCAGTAAAGAACTCAAATCCATTCTTTTTTTGGGTTATCTGCCACCGGTTAATACCTTGACATTAATTGATAGTTTGCCAAAAGAACGGCCAAGTTATCCTGCTGAAATTTTACTATGTTCTAAATGCGGACTGATCCAGATGGGGTTGGCCGTTGATCCGAAAATTTTGTTTCCACCAGAGTATCCTTATACAAGTTCTACAACAAAAATCCTACGGGAAAATTTCCAAGAATTATATCGAGAGACCATATCACTTATTAGGATTGATAAAAATGACTTGGTTGTTGATATAGGATCAAATGATGGAAATCTTTTAAGTAATTTCCAAAACGATCACAAGGTTCAGGGAGTGACTCCCGAGGAGATTGGCAAAATTGCCGTTGCAAAAGGAATCCCCACTATTTTTTCCTATTTTAACGAAAAAGTTGTTGATGAAATTTTGGGCACAAGCGGAAAAGCTAAAATCATTACTGCAACGAATGTTTTTGCTCACATGGAGAATATTCACGAAGTAATAAAACAGATCTTACGCTTGCTAACTGATGATGGAGTTTTTATTTCAGAGTCTCATTATCTTCTACCATTGGTTGAAAATTTACAATACGATACAATTTATCACGAACACCTGCGATATTATTCTCTTCACAGTCTTCAATATTTATTAGAGTTACATGGTTTGGAAATTTTTCATGTAAAGCAGATTCCTACACACGGTGGGTCTGTTCGAGTATATGCGGCAAAAAAAGGTAAGTTTAAAACTAGACCCACGGTTGAATCGTTGTTGCAAAAAGAAAAAGATACTGTCTCCTATGAAAATCTTCTGAAATTTAAGGAAAAGGTTGTTATGTCAAAGTTGGCACTTCTTAAGATGTTTCATGAAATTAAGGTAACTAAAAAGAGTGTTGTTGGAATCAGTGCTCCTTCAAGAGCTTCAACTCTGATTAACTATGTTGGTATCGATGATGGGATATTGGATTCAATTATGGAGATTGAAGGATCGCATAAAATAGGGAAATATGTTCCTGGCACACTTATTCCCATTCTTCATGAGAAAAATTTATATAAGGATCAGCCAAATTTTGCACTAATATTTTCTTGGCATATTGCTGATGAACTAATTCCTAAACTAAAGAAAATGGGTTTTCGAGGTGATTTTATAGTTCCGCTGCCAGTACCTAAAATTATTAGAAATGATGAAGTATAAGAGGCATTTATGGTTGACCTTAGTATTATCATTCCAGTTTACAATGAAGGTGAAGGCATTTTACCTACTATCAAATCATTTGAGCAGCATATTAAGACTTCTTTTGAGGTTTTGATATGTTTTGATCATGACAATGATACAACCCTTACGGCATTAAAAGATATTTCTGCAAGATTTCCTATTCGCTATATTAAAAACCAAGGTAAAGGGCCGCACGGGGCGGTAATGGCCGGTTTTTTTGCAAGCGATACAAAGGCATGTATTGTGATCCCTGCTGATGATGATTTTAATGCTCCCATCATTGATAATATGTATGAGAAATTTACCTTGGGAGCTGACATCGTTTGTGCTAATCGTTTTATTCCTGGTGGTAGCATGGTTAATTGTCCTTGGCCGAAGGCCATTCTCGTTAGATTTGCTGCTTTTACTCTTTACTATCTTGCCAGATTACCGGTGAAAGATCCTACTAATGGCTTCCGTTTATTTTCACGAAAGATATTAAATGGTGTTAAAGTCGAGTCGACACATGGATTCACCTATAGCATTGAATTGTTGGCCAAAGCACATAGACTTAACTTGAAGATATTGGAAGTTTCTGCTCAGTGGATTGAAAGGTCTCATGGACAAAGTCGCTTTAAAGTTATCAAATGGTTACCACATTATCTGAAATGGTATTTTTATATTTTTGCGACTACATATTTATTTAAAATTCGGCACAAACTACTACTACTACTACTACTACTACTACTACTACTATAACAATTACAAGGGTACCTACCACCATGAGAAATTCGTAAAGGTGCTTTTGCGATGATCATATTGTTCCTTTTTGGGCCACAACGATTAGCCCCCTTGAAAGTGACGGGCGTAGCCAACAAATCATTTGTTGAAATTTATTAAATAAGTATGCGGCCAAATGATGAAATTCGTTCTCATGATGAAAGATCTCATCTGGTTGATATAAAATTATCTCTGTTGGAGTGAGCCCACATTTTTTTAACATCACGGTTAATGTCACCGGAGTAAAGAATGAAGAGTGATCCCAGGCATCAACCTCATGGCCAAAAACTAGAGTTTGAATAAAATAATTAAGGGAGTTTGCGTTTGGCATGCTTGCTACAAGAATACCATTATCTGTCAAATGTCGTTTTACTGATTCAAGGAAGGAGCGGTGGTTGGTAAGATGCTCAAAGACTTCTCCTGCCACGATAACATCATATTTGCACCCAAGATTCATTTCTTCAACGTTGGCCACACATACGTTATATCCTTTTTTTCTAAGTTCTTCGATGGCCGCTGTATCGTAATCAACACCTAGCAAATTAGCTGCCTTGTTTTTTATTAATCCATGAAGCCACCAATTACTTTTTTGTTCTATGGATGATTCGTGTTCGACGCATCCGATATCCAAAACGTTTTTATTACACACATAGTTTAGAATAATGTCTGTTCTTCTATGACGGCAGTACTTTGTAATTGGCCTAATGGTATTTTCGTACAATTCTTTTGTTTGTTTAAAATGGTCCACTTGTCCTCCTGAGTGACCTTAACATGTTAAATTGTCCCGTAATATTTTGTCAGTTGTAATTTTTTTTATTTCAAACGAAATTATAGAACGGGTTGTTTTAATCTTCGCCCATCCAAACAAAATAGAAATAGGTAATAGCATATAGAAAAATATATTATTAAACTTACCGAATAAAAGAGAAGAGATGGAGGCCGGGATATCATTTGAGAAATAATGTTTTTCGGTCTTAGTGATAAAAAAACCTAACGGAGCAAGAAAGATTCTTAGTCCACGTTCGGTCACAAGATGTAAGTGCCTGGGGGCATCAAGCCCATGCCACCTTTTTTTAAACTTGCTTGCGATCAAGGACTCAATTGACGGTATAAGTATGTATATAATGCCATCATCTGCCAGCAGAGATCTGAGTTCAGTCATAACCTCCGCAGGATTTGGGAGGTGTTCAAAGACATGATGTAACGTTATTATGTTCGCTTTATTTTTAAAGTTATTTTTTAAAAAAAATTTGTCAGAGGTAAATATTATGTTGGTTTCGTTTTCGCGGGTGGACCAACTTTTGAATTTATCATACCCTATTAGGATTAGTTTTTTGTTTTTTTGTAAAGAGCGCAGGTAAGAACCATCGCCACAACCATAATCAATAACTACAAAATTACCTTGTATAAATTTATTCTTAACATCGCAATAACCACTTTGCCCAACGAAATTACGAATCATGGAAAATAGAGGATGTTTTTTTTTATGAATCGGATAAGCATGGTAAAAACTGTCTATATTTTTTGGAATTGGATTTTGTTGCAGATTGTTGCATTTTTTACAATGCGCATAACTCACAATCGTTGGGGATTGAAGGTAGTAGTCGCGACAGTCACTATAATTTGGATCATTTTCTATCTCATCGCCACAAAATAAACAATTCATATGATCAATACCTTATAATAAAAACTTATATACTATTCTTCGTAGAAAACCATTTATTCTGGCCATTAATTTAGCAATAAATAATTCAAAGATGGATATGTTGTAATGCTTTTCACGACGAAGATGCTCCATTAAGGCCGTAAATTGATTTGCTTGCAACCTACCGATTGAAGTACTTTCTGAATCTGACGAAATTCTAAATTGGCCAATTGTTTCTGGAATATTGTAGCAATCACCATACTTCAAAATTTGGAGATAGAAATCAAGGTCGATCACAAAGTTATATTTATCAGTATATCCGTGAGTCTTGGTGATTAATTCGGAGCGAATCATAATATTACCTGGTTCACCAAAGATATTTGTTCCTCTGTAAATGCATTTTTTGAGTGCGGTCCGGGCACTGTTTGTCCCTTTGGCCAGTGGGTTTTTGAGTTTTAGTATCGTTTTGCCAGTCGGGCCAATAATATCTCTGTGGCCACAGACAAGAGAAATATTATTAAATTTAGGATTTTCTAAAATGGCAACTTGTTTTTCGATGCAGTCAGGGAGCAGTAGATCATCCGCTGGTAAAAGTTTATAATACTTGCCACGAATCTCGGATAATGTTTTGTTCCAATTTGCTGCAAAGCCAATATTGGTTTTATTATGAATTACACGTATTCTGGGATCACTAAATTCTGCTATTACTTGTCTAGTATTGTCAGTAGAGCAATTATCAATTATCACAAGTTCATAATCAGTGACTGATTGGGCCAACACTGAAGATATAGTTTGCGCTATAAACTTTTCAGCGTTGTAGACGGGGATAAAAATGGAAGCTATTGGGGTGTGTGTCATTTGAAAAAATCCATTAATCCTTCTTCAAGAGAAATGGTTGGCGACCAGTCTGGTAGTGGACGGATGTTTTTCCAGGGACGCATAAATTCCCTTCCTGAATAGGGGAGCTTCCCCCACGCGATGTTGAGTGATCGGCTGGTTATTTGACTAACTAATTTCGCTAAATCCTTTAAGCGCATTGACCGAGTTGAGTCGATCGCATAGTAGTCAAATTTTGATGATTTATTTTCAATCAAATTAATCATAATAAGAAAGGCTCGACAAATGTCAAAAGTGTGGATCAGATCAATGTATTGTTCACCACCGCTCATTTCGAGTGGGGCCGTCTTGTTCAAATGGTTCTTCCATATATTTAAAATTTTTGGGCGGTTGTCATTTGGGCCATAGGAGTCAGTTATTTTTAATGTTAAGAATTTGATAGGGGTATTTTGTGTATAGAAGAGGCCAATATCTTGGAAGGCCTTTTTGAGGCCAGCATATAGATTAATTGGAGAGTATTCGGTGTCTCCAAAATGTTCAAAATATGATCCCGTGTTAATTATCCAACGAACTTTTCCTTGGCCTGCGGTCTCAAGTAGCTGCGTCGGGAAAAGGATATTTGAATTTATAAGATCACTGATATCTTTCCCGGTATGCCTATTAACGTAGTAAGCTGCCAGGTGAATAATTCCGTCAAATGGAGTTCGCAGGCATTTCTCAAGTGATTCAAGTGATCCGTCGTAAATATGATCATTATGGCCAGACAAATCGGTTCGTTTTCTTACAAGTCTATGTACTGCGAACCCTTGTTGTTGAAGGAAGGGTACAAGATGCTGGCCTATGAACCCTGTTGCCCCAGTGACAAGTATTTGCATTATTTTAATTCCTATTATTTATTACTGGTTTGTTTATCATGATAGATTTACGGTAGTAGATTAATATAATAGCTGTCAAAATGAAACCTAAAATGGAGACAACATAGATCCACACTGGAACAAGACTTTGCTGGGATAAGAAAATTTCCCCTGAACTAGCGGGTATAATAACCCCAGTTAATACACCATACACAGGAACGATCTGGAGTCTCTGTTCGTTGTGAGTGGCAATTAGTTTTGAGGAATAATTGGTGGATACCGTCATTAGACATTCGTTGTCACTGTGATATTTGATTGAGACACCACTGTTAATATAGCTAATAAGCTCAGCTTGAGCGTCTGAGCAAGGAGTTAGTTTTTTAATATCAGGAAAATCATCCGAGAGAATAAATGCCTTGGTCGCGATATGTGCTATATTTGAAGAAACGGCACTTGCTAATTTATTTATCGATGAAGCTGATTCAAATGTTTTTGGGAACCATACTGGCCCCGGAGTCACGACATTAGAAAATGCGATGGTGTTGTTTGGTGCCGTGATGATGGTGCTAACGTTATATATTTGCTGTAATACAGCAAATTGAGGAGAATTTATATCAAAGAGAATGTTGCTGTTGGTGACGTCATATGGCCGATGATAGAGTGCGGCCACTAATTGACCAAATCGTTTAGTTGGTTCGATATAACCTTCGATTGAATTAAGTCCCAATACCACGGGGGTATTAGCGTTAAACCATCCTAACCCAAAAGATAACTTCGCCCTTTGAAATGGTTTTTGTAAATCTGGCCGTTGAGAAAAAATTATGTTGCGGATATTATCAACGGTATTAGTAATCTCGTTTGTCGGGTACATTTGAATGGCCCGCTGAGAGAAGGCGAGAATATTTAGAGCAGCGATCGATGTCAATAAAAAAATGAGTGTTTCACGATATGATAATAACGTTGAGGGCCGAAACAATATCATTAGTGCGCTGGCGATGAATAGGCCAAAAATAACGAATTCGCTCATCTCGAATTTTGTCCAGACAACAATAGAAAATAATAAAAAAATCGCCCAGAGAGTGAATTGATTTTTAAATTCTCTTTTTAATTTTAGACGAACGATCAAGGAAGTAATGGCCAAAATTGAGAAAGGCCAGGCTAAAATTAATATTGATCGGTGAGGAACACGAAAATTTTGCAATATTTTAAAAGTAGATGTTATTAAGGTGGAAAATGGTTGAACATCGTTTGTAAAAAGGAAGCAAGAAATTAATGTGATTAACAGGCCAACTCCGAATTTCCACCATTTTTTCCATGGAAACAAGAAAAGCATTATTATTAAGGGGCCAAATCCGTAATTTACCTCGTGCCAGAAGTACTGTGGTCTAGTTGGAGTTAATGTTGAAAGTAATACCGGTATGCTCGTTAGCCAATCAGAGATTGATCCGGTCACGTATGAATAGGTAAGGGGAAATGAGTTTATCGTTCGTCCAGAATCACTTCCCAGAGCGGAGATCAGCATAGACGCAAATCGAGGAAGAATTAGAGTTAATGCCAAAACGGATATCAAAATTGCGATGGTAAACCCCAGAAGCTTCTTTTTGTCCTTATAGAGTTCTAAAAATAGTCCCGCAAAAATTGGAAGGCCAAATATGATCGAGTAAGCTATTATTTGTTGGCCGCGACTCGGGAAGCTATGTGTAAGGTAAATAATAGAGATGATTAGTAGTGAGAGGGAGAGATGGCCAGCGGCATGGGCGATAATTATTGTAAAAGGAACGATGAAGGATAATAACCCAAGAAGTATAAGTTCATGTCCGTAATAAATGCGCCAGCCAATAAATGGTAAGAAAGCAAATATAATACCGATGATTAATGTGACTGAAATTTGATTTAGGCAGTCTGGCGATTTTTCGGAAAGTAGAGTTGCTAGTCCTCGGATCGTACAAACGGAAAAAAAGGCAATTCCCGTCTGTAAGAGAAAATTTAAAATAATTTGTGCAGAGAATGTGCTGATGCCAAGATAGCATGCCAATTCATAAAATGGAACAATCCCAGCACTATCACTGCCCATGGTTCCACCATCTGCCTTAAACATATAGACGGTATTTTTCCAACTGCCACCATTTCTAAATAATTCCATAAGAAATGGCTGCATCCCACCAATCCCGTCGTTTCCAATAAAAAATAATCCAGGGCGCCATCCTAAAAATAAAATCCAAATTAAGATAATCGTTATTAGGAGGTAGATATAAAGCTTGATTGGTTCATACTCACTTTTTTTGAGAATCATTTGTTTTCCTGTTAGGTAATTGAACCTAAGAGATCGTGAGGATTAAAATCCGACCAAGAGTTGTCTTTGGCCGAAATTATTGTTGGTACATTGGGCCACACAATATTCAAAAAAGGATCATTCCAACGGATTCCTCTTTCGTGAGTTGGTGAATAAAACTCACTAACCATGTACAAAACTTCAACATCATCGGTAAGGGTTAGCATGCCATGAGCAAATCCTTTAGGAACATACATTATTTTTCTATTATTGGAAGTGAGTTCTTCGGCAAACCACTTTCCAAAAGTTGGCGAACTTTGTCGCAAATCTACAATGACATCCCAGATTGCGCCGTGGATACAGTGGACGATTTTTGTTTCGGACATTGGCGAGCGTTGATAGTGAAGCCCACGCAAAGTTCCTTTGCTTTTACTGAAGGCGTAGTTTGCTTGCACTAGTCTTGAATCAAGATTATGTTGTTCGAATTCTTTTACGCAAAAAGTCCTGGCAAAAAAACCACGTTGGTCTTCTCGTCTTTCTGGTTCTATTGTAAAGGCTCCTGCAAGAGAAGTTTCCTTGAAAATCATTTTCTCTCCTCAGACCACTCTATTTTTTTGTTTTTTGCCGCTGCCACATACTCTTTTAATTGTCGCTGTCCTATGATTTCTCCCTTACTTATCCAATTCTGATACCACTCCGCTGTTTTGGCCACACACTCTTCAAAGCTCCAGACCGGTCGCCACGCAAGTATTGATCTTGCCTTGCTACTGTCTAGCTGCAGCAGATTGGCCTCGTGATGCTTGTGCCCCTGCGCGGCCGAAGACAGTTGCCACGCAATGTCTGGCCACTTTAACTTCATAGAAATTAGAAGTTCTTCAACAGTGCGATGACTGTCGTTGTTGGGCCCAAAGTTCCACGCATCGGCAAAAATTTTATTTTGGGATAGTAGTTTTTCTCCCAGCGCAAGATAGCCAGATAGACACTCAAGTACGTGTTGCCATGGACGTGTCGCGTATGGGGACCGTACGAGGAGTGGTTTTTTGGTAACTGTCGCTCGAACCAGATCTGGTACAATTCTATCCTCCGACCAGTCGCCTCCTCCAATAACATTCCCAGCTCTGGCGGTTGCCAAGAGAGGCCCATTGTCGGTGTTGAAAAATGATTGCCGATAACTTTTTGCAACCAGTTCACTGCTTGCCTTAGATGCGCTATAGGGATCATTTCCTCCCAGCGGATCAATTTCTCGATAACTCCAAACCCACTCTTTATTTTCATAACATTTGTCGGTGGTAACTACGACGATTGCTGATAACTTTTTTAGTTCTCTGCAAGCATCAAGAACGTTGGCCGTTCCTAAAACGTTGGTGGACCAGGTATCCAATGGGCGTTGATATGATGCGAGAACTAGAGGTTGGGCCGCAAGATGAAATACAATCTCTGGATTTATTTTTAAAATGTTTTTTCTTAGTTTTTGTTCATCGCGAATATCTAGGTAGTGGGAGTCGATATTAATATTAAGAAGATCCCAGTGATTTGGAGATGTGGATGGAGGTAGGGATATTGCGGAGACGTTGGCACCCATTTGTTGCAGCCAAAGTACAAGCCAACTTCCTTTAAAACCAGAATGTCCTGTGACTAACACTTTTCGGTTTTGATAAATATTATTAAACAAAATTATTCCCCCCAAACCTTCCATGGAGCATTACCGCGCTTCCACAAATCTTCCAGCTCTCTTTTTTCCCTTAACGTATCCATTGGTTTCCAGAAACCACTATGCTTGAAAACTACCATCTCTTTTTTTTGAGCAAGCCGGGGCATGGATTCTTCTTCCCATGAAGAGTGATCGCCGGAGACAAAATCTAAGGCCGAAGGCTCAAGGACAAAAAATCCGGCATTGATCCAAGCATTATCCCCTTTGGGCTTTTCTACAAATTGCGAAACTACGACAGAATCTTTGTTGGAGGTTTCTAGTGCTCCAAATCGGCCAGAAGGTTGGACGGCGGTGACGGTTGCCAATTTTTTTTGTGCTTTGTGGAATTTTAGAAGTTCTGCAATATTCACATCTGCCACCCCATCACCATAGGTCATAAAAAATGTTTCATTGTTTAAATATTCTCGAATACGCTTAATACGTCCGCCAGTTTGGGTATTTGCTCCAGTATCGATTAATGAAATTTTCCATGGTTCAGATTTATTATGGTGAATCTCCATCTTGCTTCGATCATTAAGATCGATGGTAATGTCGCAGTGGTGCAGAAGATAATTAGCAAAATATTCCTTGATGTAGTAGCCTTTGTATCCGAGGCAAATAATAAATTCATTAAATCCATATCGAGAGTATGTTTTCATGATGTGCCATAAAATAGGCATGCCACCGATTTCTACCATCGGCTTCGGACGTACCTCCGTCTCCTCACTCAACCTTGTCCCAAATCCTCCGGCCAAAATTACTACCTTCATATGATGCTCTTTTTTATGACTGTTTGTTTTGTCCATAAATATCTTGAATTAGATATATTGGACGTTGCTTAACTTCAGTAAACATTCTTGCTAAATATTCACCAATTACTCCAAGGAAAAACAACTGTACTCCACCTAAGAATAAGGTAACAACAATCATAGAGGTCCAACCACTTACGACATAAGCGGTATTTGTTAGTTTTTGAAATAGTAGTTTTGCGATAAACATAAAGCTAAAAAACGAAATAAAGATTCCTACCCAAGTGGCCATCACGAGAGGGGCAGAAGAAAAGGAAGTTATAGCATCTATCGCAAAACGAAACATTTTTCGATAGGTGTAGTTTGTCTCTCCTGCATATCTCGGATTGCGATCGTAGTAGATGCTGGTTTGATTAAAGCCAGTCCAACTGACCATACCGCGAATAAAGCGCGAGCGTTCAGGCATTTGCTTCAAGGCTTCCACCACCCGTCTGGATATTAAGCGAAAATCTCCGGTATCTACCGGGATGTTGGTGTTAGAGGCAAAATGAATAAGGCGATAGAATATTTTAGCAGTGAGTTTTTTTAGAAACGATTCGCCTTTGCGTGAATTGCGAACACCATAGACGACATCAAATCCAGTTTCCCATTTTTTTACCATGTTTACGATGGCGCTAGGAGGATCTTGTAAGTCGGCATCAATAAGAATAACAGCATCTCCTGTGGTGTAATCAATTCCGGCCGTGCTAGCAGGCTGGTGGCCAAAGTTTCGTGACAGAATCAGTCCTACAATGCGATGGTCAGTATCTGCTAATTTTTTTATTTCGCCTGCGGTATTATCGCGGCTCCCATCGTTGACAAAAATAATTTCTAATTTATAGGTGTCAAGACGTTTTGTAGCAAGATTGATTTCATCATATAAGGGTTTTACATTTTTTTCCTCATTATAGCATGGAATTACTATGCTAAGTATTTTCATATTAAATGCTCACGGGTTATTAACTATTGCGAGAAAATGGTATCCTAGTAATTGTTGCTACGGCAACAGGATTTTTTTTGTTGAGGTATACTGATTTTTAGATAATCTCAAATTTATTGATTCAAATAGGCCAATACAATACCGGCCATTACTAACGCAATGGCGATGAAAATGATGGACTGGGGAATTTGGAGTTTCCCATCTCCATCTCCCATTTGCTCCTCATCCCCATCTTCCTTTTTGCCCCGTTTGGTGATTGTCAGTGCTTGCGTTTCACTTTTTTTGCTTTCAAATTTTGCTTTATTTTCTTTCTTTTCTTTCTTTTGAACTATGCTGACAGTCTCATTTTTCTTGAAGGCAAGAACTTTGGCCTGAGCTTCGCTGCGTCCATTATTGCTATTATGATCTCTGTCGTTGTGATTATCACCATCACCCTTATTGTTACCATCACTATCGTTTTCGATATTTTGTTCGCGCTCTTTGGAGTTCATCTTGCGATCAGAAGCATGAGCGTTGATCGGCCGCAAAGCTATTCCCTTTGCCTTGGCATCTCGTTGTTGCTGGATGAAATCGCTTATGGTGCGATCCTTATCATCGGTAATAGACATTTGGCCAAACACCAAACTTTTTGCGGCCCTGCGGATAGCATCTTCTTGCTTATTTTTTTGCGCCTGGATCTCTTGGTGCTTTTTACTTCTTAGGAGATTTTTGCGTTTAATGGAGGTAGTATTTTCACTACGCTTGACTCCGCCAGTCCCGGTAAGATTATGGGCATCTAAAGTAGTAGCGTCGATATGTTTGGTTAGACCTAAGGCCACTTCTTTTTTTAATTCCTCATGGTAGGGAGTAACATCAATATTGCCAAACTCCAGTAACTTATTACGATTGGCGGTTATTTCATCACTAAACTGCTGATGTAAAAAATTAGCGAGATCGCCAGCGTGAAAATCCGGATAGTGAGTGTGTAAAAACTTCGTCAGATCGCGGTTAAAGGCATCCATATTTTCATAACGCTTGTCGCGATTGCGAGATAGAGATTTTAAAATAATTCGCTCTAGTTCTTTGGGAAAACTGGGATCTTGAGAAGTTGGCGGTGGAATCTTGCACTCGTAAATGCCTCGTAAAATGGCCATGTCGTTGGCCCCAGTGAATAATCTTTTGCCAAAGATCAGTTCCCATAAAGTCAGGCCTACTGCAAACTGATCATAGCGATGATCTAGCTTGGCATCTTCTGCCAAATATTCTGGGGCAATGTAGGCAACCTTTCCTTTTATGGTTCCAGTTTTAGTGTGTTCAGCGCTGGTGGTGGCCTTGGCAATACCAAAGTCGATAACCTTAACAATCCCATCGTAGTCCAGCATAATATTATGAGGTGAGATATCTCTATGTACGATATTGGCAGCAGTGCCGGAGAGTTTATCGGTAAATTTATGAGCATAGTCAAGGCCCTGGCATACTTGGGTGATTATATACACGGCCATGTCTATGGGGAAATTGACACCTTTTTGTTTTAGCTCATCAACGTACTGTTTAAGATTTTTTCCATCAATGTATTCAAGGACCGCAAAAAGTTGTTTATCGACTTCGCCGTAATTGTAGGTTTGAGCGATATTAGGGTGAATAAGAGCAAAGGCCACCTTGATTTCGTCGAGAAACATATCTTTGAAATTAGAGTCCTGAGAGTGTTCGCCTTTAATAACTTTGATGGCCACCACTTTACCGGCCAGCAGTTTGGTGGCGTTGTCAGCAATTTCGCGGGCGCGATAAATTGCGGCCATTCCACCATCGACGATGTGATCAAGTAGAAGGTATTTACCAAACCTTTTCTTTAACACTATCCCCTGTGTCATTGGTTAAATCCCATCCTTTTGTGAATAACTATAGGTAATCGTTACATGAAAGGCGATAAAATGCGAGTCATTTTTTTACCTTTAGAGGAAGGAGGAAAAAAGAAGAAAGAATTTTAGGTAGCAAAGTTTTTTACTCAAGAAATTAGCGGAGGCAAGTGAAATAAAAAAAGCAAAAAAGAGTCAGACTCGCTAATTATGTATCACTATCAAGATCTCATCAATAGAATGTCATCAATAGACTAATGTTCCAACGGTGCCGGCCGACAAGAGGTATATGCATGCATGTATGGCCCACTTTCTTCTTTGCCCAAGGTGGTTGGCGCTTATGGAGGTGATATGAGGGCCTGTTACACAGCATAATGTGTTTAAATTATTGTCTTTTTGCCAGTATGTTAGGCATATAAGCTTCAGGAGTGTGATTGGGCCTTATAATTTTAATATGATATTGATAGAATTTAGGGGGCATTATGGAAAAAACAATTAAGAAATTTATTGCGCTGCTGGTGACGATTTGCTTGCTTAATTTGCAGATAACTTTGCCTGGCCAAGAGCATAATTCTTTTGCAGGAAGAACTATCATTGATTGGGGAATTGCATCGGCACATGCCCAATCTATAAATTTTACCCCCGAAGGCGAAGATGCGCTGGAGAGTTCTCAGATGATGACTTTGATCATTATGGTCGGCGTTTCGGTGGTAGTGGCAAATTTGTTGGCCGGTTGTGTGGGATGGAAGCGGGATGTTATTGCGGCAGCAGTGGCAGCGGCAGCATTTATTTACTCAGAGATTTCTGCTTGGGGCGCGTATAACGATATTAAATTTAAAACGGTAGATGGAGCTTGTGGACAATATGCTATGTCTCTTGATGGGACGATTAAAAATACGGCGCAAACAGAAGCTGGTGCAGGTAATTCGCAGGTGGCCGGTACTAATAAGGTCAGGGATGATGCTTCGACGGAGTCGTGTAATATGCAGCGACAGACGTTGCAGGATATGCGCGAGCAGTACTCTGAACTTAAAACGGTGGCCGAAGGTAAGAAATCTAAACAGACAATCGCTGCAATGGCCTGGTTGGCCGCTGCCGCATTTGCTGCGTGGGATGCTTGGCAGTTGCGGAGTGCGCAGACAAAGTGTCAGGCGGCGCTAAAAACGGCCGGCGTTGCGGCGGGGGTATTGGCCAAGGAGTATGCTGCTGCCGAAAATTACCCCTCGGCGGCCATATGCGAGGCATCTCAGGGAATGAGTTATGCAACTGTGCCGGTTGTTTCAGGTATTGGGGAGAGCATGGAGGTTCCGGCCTTGTCGACAATATCCAGCGAAGCGGTGAATGCAGGAATGACAACATTGAGCGATAATGAAATGGTAATCAACAAATGCCAATCTGGTTTAAGTTTAGGATGCTCCGAGTACAAAATATTGGGAGTTAGTACGCTTGTCCAATGCGAGGTGAAGGGACTTAGCGCTTTTAATCCAATGAGATACATTCCATTTTCACAATCAAAAGACTTTTCTTTAAATGGCCACTATCAACATGGTACGCTTCTTTCTATGGCCTTAAACAAAGCAAGTAGCTTGTTAATTTCTTCTGCATATGCGGGAGGGGTTTCTCCTTTTCTGGGTATGGGGGCAGCGGCAATAGCATACTTTACGGCCTCGAAATTAACATCTGCTAGTACTGTCGATTTATTCATGTCTTCTCCGATGAAGCGAGCGTTGGTTTGGGGGGCGCTTGCGGGAGTTGCCTATTATACCGCCGGTACTACACAAGAGATTATCGATGCGATGGATAAAAATGTAAAAGACATCGACACTATTTTGGCCAACATGGATAACTCCCCATCCAATGGAGTCATTGATCAGGGGGCCATAACCAATGAGGCGACGACAGATTTGGCCGTTACTGCTGGAAGTAAGGTTTCGGGCAATGCCAAATCTGCTACCAGCGGAGGAGGTATCGGTGGCACAAATGGCAATGGTGGAAAGGCGCTGGCCTGCGTCCCGGCCAACCAATCTTGTGCCAATATTGGGGCCACTATTTCTTCTCTTGGGGCAACTGGCGGAGCATTTCCCTCAGATTTCGCTGCCAGTGCTAGCGCGATTTCTGCGCTTGGCAGTGCCACTACTCCTGCCGCCTTTTCTGCTGCCGGAGGATCGCTGGCCGGGCAGCAGGGATTTTTAAAAAATGCTCATCGAGATTTGATGAAGAAGTTGCTAGATACTAAGGAGGGGAAGCAGGCCGCCAAAGAGGCCCGTGGACTATTAAATAGAATACATAAGGATGCTATGGCGCAATTGAAGAGCAAAGGGATGGATGAAGCAGCGGTTAATAGTTCACTTGGTGGGATGAATGGTACCTTTGCCTCCGCTCTTGCTAGGGAAAGTGAAGGAGATAAAAAGACAAAAGATGAAAAGAAAAAAGTTGCCGCGCTGGATATGGCCGGAGCGAGCATGATGGGTGGAGGAATAGAGGTGTCGCAAGGATCTTCGCTAAGCAGCGATTTAATTTCCACTGACACCTTCAAAGAAGACGAAGTGGCGGTGGGCGGAGATGACGAGGCCGCGTTAGCGCAGGCAAATTATGATTACTCAGGGGCCAGCATTAGCAAGGCCGATGGGCCCTCCATTTTTGATTTGATTACTACTCGCTATGTGCGAAGTGCGTTTCCGCGTCTTTTGAATAAAATCGAAACTACACCAGTAGAGAGTTCAGTCAAAGAAAAGAAATAATTGTTAATTTTTTATTCAGTGATACTGGCCTTGGCCCGGCCAGTTTTATCTTCTGATATGACTGCCCACTCTCCATTTTTACCTGGGCATTCCATCTTATTTAGTACGATTTTTCCGCTGTTTAATTCATCAATTCTAAACGAGCCGATGCGATCATGATTTTCTTCAATATGAAGTGTTGCGTAGAATAGATAGCGATCATCTTGAACTTTGAAATTTTCGTTGGTAACGGAGAAGCTAAAGTGTCTGGTATCGCAATGCTCAGTTACGGCATCGTTAACAAAGGCAGTTATTCGTTCAGAGAAGATAGATGCCACTTCATTTTTATAGACAGGCCTAGGCCCCTCAGAAAAATAACTCCAGCCCAAAATTGCGACAATGGGAAATAGAAAATAGGGAAGAGATTTCATAATAGTTTAACACCTTCTGCTGGCCAATATTGTTGCTTCGGCCGCAATATTCAGCTAGCTTTAGACTTATCGAACAAAGCAGAAAAAATCTTTATGTTGATTAAAATGAATTGACTAAAATTAATTATTTCTTTGGCAATCGCTAGAGTAGTTAGATCAGGAATTTATATTGGATGAAATGGCCTTGATAAAGATTGAGGAGATAATGGCCTCAATTTGCTCATGAATATTTTGCAAGGTAGCAGATAACTGATTAAAATTGTCCAGAAGGCGTTCCAGGTCTGCAAGTGCCGGGGCCTGTAGTCCTTGCAAAATAGTAGAGAGTGGCCGTCCAGTTGCTGATTTTAAAATAAAATTTAAAAAATTTATCATCACGGGGCCGGTATGGAGCTGTACTACTGCCACGCCCTCTGCATAAATTTCTAGATAGTTATTCTCTTCTCCATCTTGTTTCACGGCCGTTTCGGAGAGCAAAGAATTAATAAGCTTTGCTCCTTCCGGTAAAAATTTTATGAAAATATCACTATGTGATGGAAATATTGGATGCGATTTTAATTTGATGAGTGGAGTAATAATGGCCGGATTGTTATAGTTTGCATACTTTTGCTTTTTATCAAAATGGGCCAAGCAATCTTTTAAATTAACTTTAAAATATGAGATCAATCCCATTATGTGTGCGGGGAAATTAGTAGTTAACTGCGCTATTTGGGGCGATATCGTCGTAAAATTTTCTTTTAAAACGGCCGGATCAGTGGCCAAAAGTTGTGGAAGAGAGCTTTTTAAAAAAGAGAGGGAGTCTTCTAAGTGAGGCGGGATTTTTTCTGAGGCACCTAGAAATTTGGGAACAAGCATTGCGTTTAGCTTTGACTTTAGTTTTGTAACAGAATCACCTAGCGTTAATTGGATAATCTGACTACCAATGTTACTATTGAAAAATTCTCTGAAAATATTAATGTTCAGATCTTTTTGCTTCGGGCGTAGTCCAAAGTAGTGATAAAGAGCAACACCATATTTTTCTACGGCGCCGTTATATCCCTCACTACTTATAATCTCAACTTTAATATTTGTAGCATCAGAACGATTGACGATTAGAACAACAGGAAAACGCTCCTCCATCTGAATCGAGGCGCCAAGAAAACTGGAGGCCATGAGGTGTCGATCTTTACTACCATATTCGCTGCTATAAATAGAGTCGATAAGAAAAAAATTATCTAGTGGACAACATTGTTTTGTCAGGTTTTTAAAAAACTGAGGATGAGTTATTTTATGAGGATCATTAGAAGAAGAATGAAGTAGTTTGCCTTTAACAATGGCATCTTGATAGAATTCAAAGAGTAATTCTTTTTCCAATTCCTTTTGATAAATGGATGTTGTAATGGGGTTTTTTGAGTTTAAAAATGTCTGAAACTCTGTAACAGCGCTGGCGAAATTTTGAAAAATTGGAAGTTCTCCAGAAATTTTAAAATGGTAGCAATTTTCTTTAATTATTTCTAGCTGAGGAACTATTCCGATATTTAGGGAGAGTGTAGCATCTGAGGGGCGATTGGAAAAAACATAGAGGTAATTTGGAATCTCTCCCTTTCCTTTTAATCCTTCAAAGCTAAAAAATGCCTCAATTTTAATCTCTTTTAAAAAAGAGTCGACTTTATCACTATGACTGGGAATGAATAGTTTTTGATTGGAAAAAACGTATATAAGTCCATTGGAGGTAAGCCATTTTTTTTGATTACTAATCTGAGTTAGCAGAAAATGGTGAGGGTTTTTTGCTGGCAGCTGCGCTAAATTTAGGACAATTCGAGAGTAGAAAATATTTCTTTTTGCCTCGGGAGAGGAGAACATCCAGGTCTGGCCATTTGGATCATCATAAAAAGCACGATATTTTTCATTAATAACTTCACAGACAAAATCGATGGGAGGATGGTTTTGGTGTTGGGCAATTTTTACTAGATATTCCAGAAATTGCAGCTCGTGACAGAGCTTTACATATTGTCCATTACAGGCATCGTCATTAATGAAGTCAGGGCAGATAATCTCTTTCCATATCTTGTGTATTTCTTCTTCTTGCGCCAACCAGTGAGAGAGGATAAAAGAGGTGAGACTATTGCCGGTAAATTTACAATTTAAAATAGATGGAGAGTTCGCAGAAGCATGGTGTTCTGATTTATTTTCACTATTTCTTTTATGGAGCCAAGCTGGGAAAAAAAGTAATAGTTCATTAACAAATGCCCCAAAAGATTTATGGGAAATAGAGTGAGAATATTCTAATTGATCACTTTCACCTTCTGTTTTGTGCTCGGTATTAGTAACTGGAGTTGATAGCTTGATAATTTCCGTGATCGATAGAGTTGGAAGCATGGAGGATAATTTGATTATGGTGTCATCTAGTTTTGCCTCCGGCCTATACCAGCTATACTGGTTAGTTTGTAAGGCCTCGCAATATAATTCACGTCCTCCACCCTTCGGAAAAATTTTTGTAATAAACGAAGTCGGATTTAATAGATTACTGATGGAGACGTCGATAGCAGTTGCATTTCCAATAGCAATAACAAATTTCAATCGGAAGAGATAAATGTTTACGGCGCGAAAGCAAAACTCTGTAACGAAATCATCTAATTCTTTTCGATATGGTGATTTCTCATCGGAGATGTTTGACCAAAAAGTAGTAAAGCTATCGATGTCGTAGCACTTTAGGTTTTGGCCATTGACATACATCAAAAAATCATTGTAGACGGCAAGCTTCAAAGATTTATTAGTGTTATTGAATGTTTTAAATTTTTGATGGGCGTCAGTAAGCAAAATTTGATAGCACTGTTTAATTAGCAGTGCCTGCTTAGTAAAGAGGCCATCACCTTTCCATCCAGGAACCAGAAAATTTTGCAAAGAAAATTTTCTCTCTTGGCCGCTTTGTACCGCGCCGGTATTCTCCAGAGAATTTATAATATCAGGCCTACTTTGTGCGTGGTTTACCCAAGCGGTTGGCCGAAATGTTTTGCTATTCAATTTGAAAAATTCCTACAAAAACCTACTAACTAATTATAAACTAGTTATATTTATCTTTAATTGTTTTTTTAGGGCAAAATCTTGTATTAAATTTGTTCAAATGTCATGAGAAAAAAAATATTTTTTTGGCCTTAATTTAAAGAAATTGGCCGACTGTTTTAGAACGACAAGATGTAAGAAAATAACAGACAAAAAAACTTTTTTACTCTTAAAAAAAATCTTTTAGAGAATCGTTAAAGATTTATGGCCAATCTCCGAAAAACGAGCAAAGGCAGTAGCGTCTACTTGGTGCTAGATGTCTGAAATTGGGAGGAGCGCATGAGTGATACACTAAAAGATGATACACCAACGCAAGGGTTCAATGATTCTGAGTTGGAAGACATAATGAGCGAGATAGAAAGTCTTGAACATGATTTTCATGAAATAAAAGAAGATGAAGCGGCCATCAATGATTCTGCGCAGGAAGATGATCGGCAGCTTTTTAGTGATATGGAGAAAGTGGCCGGCGAAGATGGTGATAGAGTGCCAGACTCCGCTTCAGAAGATGAAGAGCTGTCAGTGGCACTTGGAATTAAGGATGGGCCGGTGATGGCAACGGATGATCTGACGGTAGAAAAAAGTGTGGCATCTCAAAAAACCAAAGTACAGCGGGCCATTGACGAAGAAATTAGTGGAATGCTTGATAAGCGAGAATCTAAAGTGGTGGAGGAAGTTAAGAGTAGTTTCTCTGAAGAGATTTTAGAGGTGGAAGAGATATTAGATGAGGTAACGGTGGATGAGATGGATGCTGCCGTAGAGGAGATTCATCCGCAGGCCAAAGGTATTAAGTTGGATGAGGAAAAAATGGAGGATAGCAAGGTGGTAGCATTTAAGAGTACAAAAGATCAGCAATCAGCACATCATAATGTCGAAGCAGTCGGAACTTATCCTGCAGAAATGGATTTTTCTATTTCTGGCGATATGAAACTAAAATTGAATTTTACAGTTTCAGGGCAGCATATTGGCCTTTTCATCAACAAAGAAGATGGCCTAGTCATCGAGATGGATGGCGGGGCAAAATTTTCACTCCCCATTGGCCATAAAAAGGCAAGTTAGTAAATTTTGTGTCGGTAAAAATTTTAGGTGGGATGGCCAAGGGAAGTTCTCTTAAGGTAGCAGACAATGATCTTCTGCGTCCTACGGCCGTAGTATTAAAAAGAAAGCTATTTGATACTTACCAAGATTTAGAAAATTTTATATTTTTAGACCTTTGTGCCGGGGCCGGCACGATGGGATTAGAGGCCTGGTCTCGAGGAGTGTCCCGAGTCTTTTTAGTGGAAAAAGATTTTTCTATATTTAAAACGCTGCAAGCGAACGTACAATTGATGAATGTTAAGTATCCAGTGGCCGTAAAAGAGCGGCCAATTTGGGCGGTAAAAAGTGAGGTTGTCCGCTGGCTGGCACAATATCGAGATGAAGTTTATCTAAAACTTTCTGTAATTGATCAGCAGAATCATATTATTTTTTTTGATCCCCCCTACAAAATGACAGAGCTCTACAAAAAGGTGATTGAGGAACAAATGCTAGATGGGAATTGGTTCTTGGGCCGTTTATGGATAGAAGCGGAAAGCAGCAATCAGAGAGAGGTGGCAAGTAAAATAGGGAGATTGCAAGAAAAAGAGGAAAAGGTTATCACTTGTGGAGATCGTTACATTTTTTTGGCCAATTTTTCTAGCTAAAGAGGGCCGCTGGTGTATACAAGATGAAATTCCTTGTAATATAATAGCTGTTACTATCAATCACCAGGAATGATTATGAAGCAGATAAAAAGGGCCGTTTATGCGGGAACTTTTGATCTATTTACCAATGGCCATGCAGATATTGTCACTCGTTCTTTGAAAATTTTCGATGAACTGGTTCTTTTGGTAGCATTGTCACCCACCAAGAGGCCTTTGTTTAATCAGGATCAACGAATTGAAATGTTAAAAAAGCTGTATATCAAGGAATCGAGAGTTAAGGTTGATTTTTGGGATGGCCTGGTGGTTGAATATGCCCAAAAAAATCAAATAGGAATGTTGGTGCGCGGACTACGTCCGTTAGGTGATTTTGAGACAGAATTTCAAATGGCCACTATGAATAACAAACTTTATCCGGAGATAGAAACGATCTTTTTAGCAACTAGTGGAGAAAATTATTTTATCTCTTCTTCGTTTGTCAAAGAGGTTTTAAAGCATAAGGGTAATATTGAAAAATTTGTTCCACCAGTTGTTTTTAGTTACGTTAAAAATAATCTACAGAATGTAGAGGGATAGGAAAATATGCAGATTAGTGTTCCGGCCAAAAATGTTGCAGAGAGTGTTACGCTAAAACTAAATGCCAAGGCCGTAAAAATGGCAGAAGAAGGCAGGCAAATATATAACTTAACCGCCGGACAATTGCCGATTAAGCCAGCGCAAGAGTTTATTGAAAGCTTGAAGGTGGAATTAAATTTTTTAAAAAGTTTTCAGTATGGGCCTTCGGCAGGCCTTCCGGAGTTGCGAAGCAAACTAATTAAATACATTGAAGTGACTAGAGAGATTGATTTTTCAAAGGCCGGTGAAATTTTTGATTGCGTAATAAGTAGTGGGGCCAAGCATTCGATCACTAATATTTTTGCGGCCATGATCAATCCAGGTGATAAAGTGGTTATTTTGTCACCCTATTGGATTTCTTATCCGGTGATCGTACAGTTATTTCGAGGCGTGCCACTAGTTGTTAAGTCTAACCTTATTGATGGCTTTATTCCTTCGATGTCAGATATTGAAAAGCGTTTAAAAGAAGGGGCCAAGGCAATTATTTTAAATAGTCCCAATAATCCGGCCGGGATTCATTACTCTGCAGAATGGATGAAAGATTTAGCGCAACTGCTTTTGAAATATCCTAATGTAACGATAGTCAGTGACGAAATTTATTATGAGTTATACTATTTTGATCCGAGGCCTCGATATTTTTATCAATTTGAACCATCATTACTGAAACGCACAATTATTATCGATGGCATTTCTAAATCTTTTGCTAGTACCGGCCTGCGAATTGGTTTTTGTGTAGGGCCTAAAAGTTTTTTAGATTATGTTTCTCGTTTGCAAGGGCAGACAACTTCTTGTGCCAATAGTTTAACTCAGCGGGCATTGTTGGATTTTGATTTTAATACGATCTCTCAATTTTTGCGGCCAATAAAAGAGTTATTACGCCAAAATTCATATACGATTAGAGATACGCTTAAGGCGAATAATTTAGAAAAAATTTGGTATCAACCGAACTCGGCCTTTTACTACATGATAGATCTTTCTGCGACTCCAGTATTTGAGAGGTTTGTTCAGGAAAACAAAAATCAACGAGAAGTGGACTATGGAGACAAGATTTGTGATGAGCTCCTTGAAAAATATGGAGTGGCAATAGTTCCAGGAAATGATTTTGGACTACCTAATTTTGCCCGGATCAGTCATGTACTTGATAAACGGCCCTTTGCAGAAGCGATGGAGAAGTTGTCACAATACCTGATCAATAAGTAGCAGCTTTATTTTTTATTACCGATATTTTCCTCCTTAATATCTCACAAAAAATAGAGGATAATTTAATAATGTTTTATGCCATAAAATTACCAACAGGTTTGCACGGATTATTTTATGAAAAATAAAGGTTTTTTTTATCAGATGTTTCTTGGCATTTTCGCCATAATTTTCACTTTGTTGTTTTCTTCTTGCGCTCAGACAGATGCAGAGAAAAGGCGAGATGCGGTAGTATCTGCAAAAATATTTCTAAATAGTGGAGAGTGTGATGATGCGGTGGATGTTTTGAATGCAGCTCCATACGGCGATGTAGATACTGATTTTTTGGCCACCTATGCTTCTGCTTATGCGTGCAAGGCATCTTTTAATGAATTAACTTTTTTTTCGGAAGATCTACTCTCTTTTAATCCGGATGATTATTTAAGTTCGATGGCCGCTTTTTCTACCTCGGAAGATATGACGGAGCCGGATGATGATGATTTTGATAATTTGCAAGTTGCCATAAATACGCTGTTGTATGCGGGAGGAATTTCTCGTACTAAAGATCCTACTACTGAAAGGAGGGCCGAGAATTTTTCGACAGAGGATTTAAAAGATATTGAGACTCAGTTATTTTTGATGGTTATGGCACAGCTTGGCCGTTATGCACGCTATTACGGCAACGCGGATTCTATCGGAGTAAAAGGGGCGGGGGCCAGTAGTAATAAATGTTTTATGGATTACAGTTCTGCTCAGACACTTGATTTTACCTTTACCGATGGGGGGCCAACGGGAAATGATGTGACTTATGCCGCCGCGGTAGCGGCCCTCAACGCTGCTTCTCAAATTGGTAGTTGTGACGGGATTGCTACTGGACATGCTCGCTTAACCACTGTGGCGCGTGCTTGTCAGGGGGTTGTGCTATTAAACGTCTTTCTAGATCTCTATGAAAAAATTGTTACATATTTTATGGGTGATTCGATGGATTCTCTGGCCGCTCTCTCGTCTGTTATTGACGCCGTACTTAATGTTGTAACTGATCCAGATATGGCGGAGATTAATTCAACAATGAGTCAGACGAAATGTATGGAACTTTACTATGACGCAGATAATCCGACGGTAATTCCAGAGGAGCTTCAGGCCTACTTCCTTTTTCGGATGGAGGTATTATTTAGATGAAAACAAAATCGACTATTATTTTAAATATTCTAAATGTGTTACCAAGGTTTTTTTTACTTTCACTAGTAGTGTCGATGGCCATTGGCGAAGAGGTGACCTATTTGATGCGAAGTACTCGGGCCTTACTTTCAGGAGATGCGTATACGGCAGTTGCGGATGATGCGTATACTCTTTTTTATAATCCGGCCGCACTGGGGCGTAACGGGCTTGCTGGAATTGGCCTTTACCCAATCAATCCTAGTATCGGGTTAACTAATCCACTGGCCCATCTGGATAGTTTTACTTCATTGCCGGATACTCCCGAAGGTATGGTGGAAAGTGCTATGGGAATTCCTTTATACCTTCATGTCGGGGCGGCCCCGGCCCTAAAATTTGGCCCTTTTGCTTTGGGATTTTTTTATAATTTACATCTTAATATGATGACGCAAAATGCCACTCATCCCACTATGGCCATTGATTATCATCAGGATCGTGGTTTTATCATGGGGTATGCGCATAGTTTTGGTACAGGGGGAGTTAGACAAAAAGATGGTAGTCGCACTACCGGCCATCGCACTTCCGTTGGGGTGGCAGTAAAAAAGTTGAATAGACAGGCCTTGCAAGAGGACTTTCCGGTTTTTGGCCCGAAGCTTTATAATGCGATAATGAATGGAGAGGGAGGAATTACCAATATTCGAGAAAATCTAGGATATTCTAAAGGTGAGGCCTGGGGATGGGATGCTGGTGTAGAGCACGTTATTAGTGCTAATTGGTACCAATTGGCCGGGGCCATTTCGTTGCTAGATATCTCTGACACGGAATTTAAAGTAACAGAGGGGACAGAGGTTCCTTCGCTACCAATGATTATGTCGGCGGGTGTTTCTTGGAAACAAAATTTTAAAATTATTGATTATACACTTTCTTTGGATGTTAGACCTATTTTGCAAACAATGGATTTAATGCGTAAAGTACATATTGGACTAGATATTGGATTGCCACTTCTTCGTTGTTTTGGAGGAGTGAGTGAGGGGTATTTGAGCTACGGAGTGTCTATTAAAGTTTGGCCAGTTACTATTATGCTGGGGCTTTATGGAGTAGAAGTTGGAACGAATTACGGAGAAGAAGATGCCAGTAGGGCAGTTATATATATTAGCTTGTTAGATTTCTCATTTAAAGGATGAGGCGGGAGTAGGTAAACTATTATGGGTGATTCAGCTAAAAAAATTTTTGTACTTGATACTAATGTGTTGCTATTTGATCCTCTGTCGATTTTTAAATTCAAAAAAAACATTGTGATAATACCCTTTGTTTGCGTCGAAGAGCTAGATCGTTTTAAGAAAGATCAAAATGAAAATGGCCGCAATGCCAGAAATTTTTCGCGTATTGTAGATGATTTGCGGAAGCAAGGATCGTTGTCAAAAGGAGTCCCCTTAGAGAGCGGAGGGATTTTAATAATTGAGGTTGATCAAAACATCAAGTCGCCGATAAAGGCGTTAGATCTTTCCATTAATGACAATATGATTTTGGCAACTGCCCTTCATCACAAGCAAAAAGATAAGCATGTGGTGCTAGTGTCTAAGGATATTAATTTGCGCTTGAAGGCAGATGTGCTGGGACTGATTGCGGAAGATTTTGGTAAACGAGATGCCACCATTGATGAGTTGTATACAGGCAATAAATTATTTAGTGTTTCCATTGATCGCTTAAAAAAATTTGAACAAGAGCGTTTTTTGCAAGTAGAAGATAATGAACTAGAAGAGCTATACGCCAATGAATATATGATTGTCTGTGAAATAAATAATGAGAGTCATAGATTGCTTGGCCGTTATTCAGAAGAAAAACGTGGAATTGTTCCGCTTATAAAACCACGAGAAGGGGTTTGGGGGATTTATCCAAAAAATGTTGAACAGCAGTTTGCCTTTGATGCGTTATTGAACAATGAAGTGAAGTTAGTTTCTTTGGTCGGAAAAGCGGGAACTGGAAAAACCCTGTTGGCCATTGCCGCTGGATTAGATTTAACAATTACCCAAGAAAAATATTCCAGACTTTTAGTTTCTCGTCCTGTGCAACCCATGGGAAAAGATTTGGGATATTTGCCAGGTGATGTCAATGAAAAGTTGGCCCCCTGGATGCAACCAGTTTTTGATAATCTAGATTTTCTTTTTGGCAAGCAACTAGGAGAAGGTGCTACTACGTGGGATGAATTGATTACGCAAGGACTTCTTTATGTTGAGCCACTAACTTATATTCGAGGCCGTACCATTCCTGGACAATATCTAATCGTGGATGAAGCACAAAATTTATCTCCTCATGAAGTTAAAACCATTATTACCAGAGCTGGGGAAGGAACAAAGATTATTTTAACGGGAGATTGTGAACAGATTGATAGTCCCTATTTAGATTCCGTGAACAACGGACTTGCCTACTGCGTGGAGCGTTTGAAACAAGAACGAATTGTGGCACACATCACGTTGACGGTAGGTGAGCGTTCTGAGTTATCGGAAATAGCTTCCAAAAATCTATAGGGTTTTTATTATACAGTTTTATTGCGATATGCTTTCAGTTTTTTCTCAGTAATCTCATGGCCTGCCAAGAGAGAGCGCGAGAGATTGGGGGCCTCTTTTTCTAAGCGAGACGAAAATTCTTTGACTAAAGTTTTGAAGCGCAAAGTGAGGCCAGGAGTTGGGCCACTTAGCGATAAATGATCAAGAAGCTCTCTAGATTCACTAATTAATCCATTGAAGCTTAGAACTTTTAGATATTTCTCTAGCGATTTTTTTTCTACTTGTTCAGCATGTTTTTCTTTCCACTCACCAATTTTTACTACTTCATTTACTTCGTTGCTTACATCATTTTTCTTTTCGTTACTGCTGCCAATTTTTTTCACACAAGTTCCACGGTTTAAATTTGGTTAATAATTTTAGTGCCGGCCTTTATCTTACGAGCGAGATTAAATGACAACGGATGTGAATTTTTTACTTGATATAAAAGAGAGGTCACGTGCAAAGATGCATTAAATTTGTTGGGTATTTATCTCTAATCAAACATCCTCCATTTATGGCAAATTATAGCAAATTATGGCAAATAGCTTCTTTGGAAAAAATTAACTTCAATCACCAGTTATTATCTAAAGAATAGCGCCATTTATTACGAAAGACCTTGTAAAGTTTATACTTAGAAAAATTTTATTTTGGCCTTGTAACCACAAAAGCAGAGGAGATTTTTTATGGATCCAAAACTATATATCCCCAATCCCATAGTTATCGAACAAACTGGTAGGGGAGAGCGTCAGTACGATATATATTCTAGGTTGTTGCTAGATCGGATTGTATTTTTAGGAACGCAGGTGAACGATGTGGTGGCAAATTTAATCATCGCTCAAATGATGTTTTTGGAGACCTCTGACAGAGAGGCCCCAATCAACTTCTATATAAATAGTCCGGGAGGTTCCGTTTATGCGGGCCTTGGTATATACGATTTGATGCAGCATATAAGTTGTCCCGTTTATACTTATTGCGTTGGAATGGCAGCTTCGATGGGCTCGTTACTTCTATCTGCCGGAGATGGTGGACATCGTTATGCTCTTCCTCATAGTAGAATTATGATACATCAACCATTGGGTGGGGCCCAAGGGCAGGCCTCTGATATCCAGATTCAGGCCAATGAAATTCAGGACTTGAAAAAACAGTTGAACAACATCTATTGCAAACATACTGGCATGAGCTATGAGCGAGTAGAGAAGGAGACTGATAGAGATAATTATCTATCTCCAGCAAAGGCCCGTGAAATGGGACTTATTGACGCAATTATAGAACCTAAGAATAAAATCAAAGGAAAATAAATCAGTGACAAAACGGTTATGCCGCCATAATTTTAAATGGTTGCAATGCAACAGAAGGGGTTGGAGACGTGAAAGATAACAACAATAATAATAACAATTTGGGTAGCAAGGGAACATATGGCAATACGTTGCACTGTAATTTTTGCGGAAAGTCGCAGCGCGAAGTAAAAAAATTAATTGCCGGACCTGGTTGTTATATTTGTGATGAATGCATTGAACTTTGTAATGATATTATCTATGAGGATTCAGTCAAAGTTGCCAATAAAAGCGGATTTGATAATGTGCCAAGGCCGAACGAAATAAAGGAACACCTAGATAGTTACGTTATTGGACAAGATCGCGCGAAGAAAATAATTGCAGTGGCCGTACATAACCATTATAAGCGAATTCATCATGAACAGAGTTTGAGTGGGATAAAAAATCATGGAGAGGTTGAGCTCTCTAAGTCAAATATTTTGTTGGCCGGGCCGACTGGAAGTGGAAAGACTCTAATTGCGCAGTCTTTGGCAAAATATTTAAATGTTCCATTCGCAATTGCGGATGCCACCGCGTTAACGGAGGCAGGTTATGTGGGAGAGGATGTTGAAAATATTATTTTAAATCTTTTGCAGAATTGTGATTTCGATATTCAACGAGCAGAACGCGGCATTGTTTACATTGATGAGATTGATAAGATTGCCAAAAAATCGGAAAATGCTTCGATCACTCGAGATGTTTCAGGGGAAGGAGTGCAACAGGCCCTATTGAAGATTATTGAGGGAACAATTGCCTCTGTTCCTCCTAAAGGAGGCAGAAAACATCCCCAGCAGGAGTTTTTACAAGTTAATACTAAAAATATTCTTTTTATTTGTGCTGGTGCCTTCGTAGGCCTTGATAAAATAATCGAAAAGCGCATGACGAAGCGGCCGATGGGACTAATTGCAGAAGACCCCAATTCTGAAAAATCGCAAATAGAGAAGTTAGGAGGAATTGAGCCGGAGGATTTAATTAAATTCGGACTTATCCCCGAGTTTATTGGCCGTCTTCCGGTGAGTGCGATGTTGGAAGAATTAGATCAAGATGCTTTGCTTAAAATTTTACAAGAACCTAAGAATGCTATTGTAAAGCAATATCAAAAGCTATTTGAGTTTGAAGGAATTGAGTTGGAATTTGATCGGGCGGCCTTGGTCGAAGTGGCCAGAATTGCCAAAGAAAAGAAGACAGGTGCCCGTGGTTTACGTGCTATTTTAGAACAGACCATGTTAGATGTTATGTATGATATTCCTTCCAATGATAAAGTTAATAAGGTCATCATCACTGCGGATTCTATAATGGGAAAAGGGACTCCACATTTACTAGAGGGCCCTAAAATTATAAAAAGCAAAACCAAAATAAACTCATTTTCGAAGGGAAAGGCGGAGTCGGCCTAGCGTTGACAGTTTTTTTTAGAAAACATTCCACTCCAGAACAATAAACAAATCATATTAAACGCTGTGTTTTTAGCTGGTTATATGTAAAAAAAACAAACAAAAGGTGCGTAGGCAATATTGGCCGCTGCCTTTTTTTTGACCGCCATTTCAAATTAAGAGAAAATAATATCAGTGATTGGGAACTAAAAGTAGAGTTATGAAGGACTCGAAAAAAGACTCGACATGAATAAATAGTACAGGAGGTGCTATGTCGGAGAATAACCAAGAGAAGACGTTAAATTTACCACTGCTCCCGCTGAGAGACATGATAATTTTCCCTCATATGGTGGTCCCCCTCTTTGTTGGAAGAGAAAAATCTATTGCTGCCTTGGAAGAATCAGTTGGTAAAAACAACGAACTTTTTCTTGTAACGCAAAAAGACGCCAGTATTCTAAATCCAGAACGGACCGATGTTTATGATATTGGAACAGTGGTTAGCATCATCCAGATGTTGCGCTTGCCTGATAACACCGTTAAAGTTTTGATTGAAGGAAAGTATCGCGCCAAAATTTCCACCTTCAAATCGTCCAATGATGGCTACTGGGCAGAGGTAGTGGAACTAAAAGATGGGGAAGTGGATGGGGTGGCCCTGGAAGCGGTTACTCGTAGTGTAAAAACTACCTTTGAACAGTATGTAAAATTAAATAAAAGAATTCCACCTGAACTCTTAATGAGTATTTCATCAATTAATGATCCTTCCCGGTTGGCGGATATAATTGTTGCTCATATGAGTATGAAGATACCTGAAAAACAAGAAGTGCTAGAGGCCGATAATGTTGAGAAACGACTGCACTTGCTGCTAGAAAAAATGCAAGGAGAGATTGAAATAATTAACGTTGAACGCAAAATTAGAAATCGCGTAAAAACGCAAATGGAAAAGTCGCAAAAAGAATACTATTTGAATGAACAGATAAATGCTATTCAGCGAGAACTCGGCCAAAAAGATGATGGAAAAGGAGAGTTGGAAGAGTTTGAAGAGAAGTTGAAAACAAAGGCCATGCCGGAAGAGGCCGCTGATAAGGTTAGAAAAGAGATAAGAAAGTTAAAAAATATGTCTCCAATGTCTGCAGAATCAGCAGTGGTGCGCAATTATATAGATTGGATGCTCTCTCTGCCTTGGCAGGATTATACCAAAGATGACAACTCACTAGAGTCGGCCAAAAAAGTTTTGGAAGAGCAGCACTATGGATTAAAAGACGTTAAGGATAGAATCATCGAATATTTAGCAGTACGCACGTTAGTAAAAGATAAAAGCAAAGGAACTATTCTTTGCTTGGCCGGCCCTCCGGGAGTAGGAAAAACTTCCATCGGAACTTCGTTGGCCGAAGCATTGGGACGTAGCTTTGTGAGAATCTCGTTAGGCGGGGTGCGGGATGAGGCCGAAATTCGTGGCCACCGTCGAACTTATGTTGGGGCAATGCCAGGAAAAATTATTCAGGCATTGAAAAAGGCCAAGACTGGTAATCCGCTAATTCTGCTGGATGAGATCGATAAGATGAGTAGCGATATGCGGGGAGATCCGGCCAGTGCGATGTTGGAGGTGTTGGATCCTGAACAAAATAAAAATTTTGCCGACCACTACATTGAAGTTGAATACGACTTATCGAAGGTTATGTTTGTAATGACGGCCAATGATGTTAGTAAGATCCCTGGACCGTTGAAGGATAGGATGGAAATAATTACTATCCCAGGTTATACACCAGACGAAAAATTGCAAATTGGCAAACAGTATCTTCTAAGTAAAGCGATAAGGAATAATGGATTAGACGATTATATTTTCAAGATTAGTGACAGCACTATTGCTGCTATTATTGACCAGTACACGAGAGAGGCTGGGGTGCGCGAGCTAGAGCGAATGATGAATACTATTGCTCGGAAAACTGCTACCAATGTAGTAGATAAGCAAATTGCCAAAGGAAAGAAGTTCAATATTTCTATTTCGCAACTAAAGCATTTTCTGGGGCCATGCAAATTTGATCGTACTGACCTGGAGATCGAGCCACAATTGGGTCTGGTCAATGGCCTCGCCTGGACCGCAGTTGGCGGTGAGGTTTTAAATATTGAAGTTGTAACGCATGAGGGAACTGGAAAGCTTTCTATAACAGGAAAGCTCGGAGAAGTAATGCAGGAGTCCGCCAAAGCGGCACTTAGTTATGTCCGCTCTATCAGTGATAAGTTGGGTGTGATTGCTGACTGGTACAATAAGCACGATATTCATATTCACGTTCCAGAGGGGGCCACCCCTAAAGATGGCCCTTCCGCAGGAATTACCATGATGACCGCCCTAACCTCTGCTATTGCTGGAATCAAAGTTTGGCAAAATGTTGCTATGACTGGCGAGGTAACTATTCGTGGCCGGGTTTTACCTATCGGTGGATTGAAGGAAAAGCTTTTGGCGGCAAAACAGTATGGGATGAAAAAAGTTATTATTCCTAAGAAAAACGAGAAGGATCTTCAAGAGATCCCAGATCACATCAAGGATAATCTAGAAATTATTCCCGTAACGGACGCCGAAGAGGTGTTGCGAATTGCCCTTGAAATTGCCCGGCCAGAGACATTTATGAAAATGGTAGGGCTCAAGGTTGTAAATGGTGGCGAGGAAGTCTCTAATGGCAAATTAGAGGTGGCCAATCACTAATTTACTTGCGAAGCTTGATGCTTTCTTCGTATAGATTTTTGGCCAAAGATTTTATTTACTAGATCCCTGGGTTGACAATTTGGCCGCAATCCTTCAATATTCCAAAACAAAGATTCAAATCGGGAGAGTTGCCTGAGTGGTCCAAAGGAACGGTTTGCAAAACCGTACAGCCGCCGGTTCAAATCCGGCACTCTCCTCCAGCAAAACCGAAACAAAAATTCCAAAAAAAATGAACAGATTGAACGATTGAAAAAAAATTTCTTTATCTATTTTGAATTATTCATATGAGGTTTCAGTAAGTTGATCGCAATTGATCATGATCTGTAATTTTTTTTAAACTCAAAGTTGTCGCAAACTGTCTGGCACTTTCACTGATTGGCTAAATTTATGCTAACGCTTTGGCTAACGAAGCAGAGCGTTGCATTTTACTTAGCCAAACTCACTTTATTCATATTTGCAGGTGATGTAAGTCTTTATTAATGAACACTTTTTTGTGCTTCATTGCGGCTTTACAAAAGAGGTTTTTCTCGTCGTCGCTTTACAAAAACTATACACAAACAAATCTCTGGAAGAGCGAGAGATTTGGGATCTTAAACAAAGAGGAGAAAAATTTATGAGCAAACGAAACAAAGTTGTAAAAACGACGCCGGAATCAGATGCGCTAAAACGGATCAGAGAAAAGAGTGAACTATCTTTGAGAAAACTAGCCGATAAAATGGAAATCTCTTTTGCCAGGGCCCATCAAATGGAGTCTGGCCGCGAAGACGTCACATCTGATTACATTTCAAAATTTTTAAAGGCACTGAATTTAACATTGGCCGATTGGAATTATCATTTAGAAAAAAGCAGGGGGAGACCATCATGCTCTGATCTTCGGATCAGAGATGAGTGTGTAGAGATTATATACATGCTAGAGCCAAGCAAGCTGGAAATGGTTTATGCGATGCTTAATATTTTGTGAAGAATCCGGATCGATGGAATTAGGTCTGGAAAAATTATACGATCTGCTAGAAAATATTCTGGTGACATAGTCATCCATTTTGTGCTTCCTGAGACATAGTTTACACTTTATACCGGAGACATCCTTTACACTCCATTCTTAATATACAACCCAAATGGGTCCTCTATTGGTTCAACTCTTTTCCCCTTATCGTCAAAATATCCTAAATCATAATCTAAAAATGATACCACCCAAATGCCATCCTCCATCTCCTTAATTCCAACTTCCATCCCAGCAAATGCACGACTCAGACTAACCTTCAATCCTTGATCACATATCCTCCCGCATTGGCTAACCTGAATCGTTTTGTCGTGAAATGGATAAAACAGTGGTTCTGGTTTTTTAAATTCCTTTTTGGACTTTTTATAAACTTCTGCTGGGTATTTGTTATTAATTCCTTCGTGTGGTCTCTCGTGATTATATATTTGCATAAATTTATCAAACTGCTCTTGCTGCGCTATGAGATTTTCTCTCGGTGGCCTTGTTGCCTCTTGCTTCAGCGTTAAGTGCATTCTTTCATGTCTCCCATTTTGCTGGGGCATGCCAGGTTCAATTCTCTCTATCTGAATTCCTAATCGCATCCACCATACTGAAAGTTTTGTTAGGTTGTAGAATGAATTTCCACTAGCAAATGGTACCCCATTATCTGTGCGAATAGCATCCGGCAATCCAAATTCTTTAAAGGCCCGAGTGAAACCTTCAAATGCAAATACCTCATTTGTTCCAGTCATGGCGTCACAGGCAAGAAGGTATCTTGAGCTATAGTCTGTAATAGTTAGTGGATAACAGTATTGGCGGTTGCCTAGCATAAATTCGCCCTTGTAGTCTGCACACCAGAGTTGATTCGGCTTTTTTACATCGGTAAGAGCGGTACCACATGCTTTGTATCTTATTCTACCAGTCCGATGTTCCACCAGCCCATTACGATCTAGCACAGCGTGAATCGTACTTTTCGCAGGCACTTTCACATCTGGAAATTTTTTAACGATCTTTTCTCTTATTTTAGGAGCGCCCCAAGTCGGATATTCTCTCTTGACGTCAAGAATTAATGCCTCTATTGCAACTGGAAGTTTGTTGGCGTAACGATACGGCGTTCGCTTTTGTTCAACAAGAGCGCATTCTCCCATTTGTTTGTAACGATCCCAAATTTTGTATCCAGTTGGTCTTGTAATCCCAAACTCTCTACATAGCGGGGCCATCTGTTCTCCCTCTAATAGCCGAGCAATAAACTTCAATTTTTGATCCATAATTTTACACTCCTCCCATGGCATACTATAACCTCCTGTTATGGAAAAATTATAGCAGACCAATTCATTTAAAAGTGTAAACTATGTCTCCGGTATAAACTGTAAAGGATGTGTCCGGAATGGACCTTTTTTAATAAAAAATAATTTTCTCAATCAAATCTTACTAAAAGTGATGCCCATGTCTTTTACTGGAATTTTTGCTCAAAAGCTAATTATGAAGGGAATTTCTTGGTTGGTAGTGGATACATAGAAAAAACTAAGTCAGATCAAATAGCTAGGCATACTTCTCTGCACTCTCTTAAACACATATCGGGTAAAAGTATTTGAACCTCCGTATAATTTTTTGTGGTAAATTAATCTGAAAGTGTTTCAACGCTACATTAGGCAGTCAGCTATCCAAATCCAGGGAGCGTTAAAGATACTTGACAAGCTTGATTGGAAAAAAAGAAATCTTTAAAACTAATGAAATTTAATCAAAGAACTGTAAGGGCATGCCGATAAGAATTTGTTTAGTAAATTCTTTTGGTGTGCCCTTTCATTTTGAGAGGGAGAGATTATTTATGACAAAGAGATATCTCACAAAATCACGTTTCAAATTGGGCCTTGAATGCCCAACGAAACTCTATTACACAAAGAAGAAAGAATACCTCGATCAAAAAATGGATGACCCATTTCTTGCGGCCTTGGCCGAAGGTGGTTATCAAGTTGGTGAGCTTGCGAAATGTTATCACCCAGGCGGTCATGACATAACTACTCTTGATTATGAAGAGGCCGAGAGACAGACAAACAAGCTTCTCAAAGAAGATAAAGTGACAATCTATGAACCGGCAATCAGGTTTAATAATCTTTTTATTCGTATCGACGTCCTTTTAAAAAATAAAAACATCTTTGAACTTATTGAAGTAAAGGCCAAATCTTTTGATGATACAGAAGAGGAAGCTTTCTTTAATAAGAATGGAACTATTCAAGCGGGATGGAAGGCGTATTTATACGATATCGCGTTTCAAAAGTATGTTCTTCAGTCTGCTCATCCCAAGATAAAGATCTCTTGTTTTTTGATGATGGCAGACAAAAATGCAGTCTGCGGAGTTGATGGCCTTAATCAGAAATTTAAAATTTTTCGAGATGAGAGCAACCGCAAAGGGATAAAGGTCTCAACTCTTTTAAGTGCAGCAGATCTTAAAGAAAAGATTCTTGTTAAAGTTCCTGTGGATGATGTGATTGATTCTATCATTGAAGATGGAACTTTTGAAAAGATGATTAATGATTACGCCACAGCTTATGAACAGGATAAAAAGATAGTGACTGACATTGGCGCTCATTGTGGAGACTGCGAATTTCAGTGTTCTAAAAAGGAAGAGGCAAACGGTTACAAAAGTGGATTTAAGGAGTGCTGGAAAGCAGCCCTCAAGTGGGAAGACAAAGATTTTGATGAACCAAATGTTTTAGAGATTTGGAGTTGTCGTAAAAAAGATAATTTTATCACTGATGACAAAGTGAAAATAACAGACCTTGATATCAGCGACATTGATCCAAAGAATGATAAGAAACCTGGGATGTCAGCAAGTGAACGTCAGTGGCTTCAAGTTGAAAAGGTTCAAAATATTGATAACAAACCTTTCTTTGACAAAGATGGCCTTGCTCTTGAGATGAAGAAATGGAAGTTCCCACTACACTTCATTGATTTTGAGACGACTTGTGTTGCGATTCCATTTAATAAGGGCAGACGCCCGTATGAGATGGTCGCATTTCAATTTTCAAGACACACTGTGGATAAGGATGAAAATGTTGAACACGCAGGCCAGTATTTAAATGCTGAGCTTGGAAAATTCCCAAACTATGATTTTCTTCAAGGGCTAAAGAGACAGCTTGAAAATGATGAAGGGACAATCTTTCGCTATTCTCCCCATGAGAATACGGTTTTAAATCATATCTACCGGCAGTTAAAAGAAGACAAGAGTAATATCGTTGACCGAGATGATCTTTGTAAGTTTATTAAGTCGATTACAACGTCAACGGATTCTAGTGCTGAAAAGTGGAATGGCAAACGCGCAATGGTCGATCTCTGGCATCTTGTGAAGAGGTTTTTCTACGATCCCTACACTCATGGTTCAAATTCTATTAAGTACGTTCTCCCTGCTGTTTTAAATTCTTCTGAGTATCTTCAAAAGAAATACTCAAAGGCAATTTATGGAGCTGAGGGCGGAATTAAGAGTCTGAACTTGAAAAACTGGCAGTGGCTCGAGATGAGTGCCGGCGAAGTCGTTGACCCGTATAAGAAGCTCCCTAAACTCTTTCAGGATGTGAGTGACAAGAATTTTAATATCCTTATTCAGGATGATGAGCTTCGAAATGGCGGAGCAGCCCTGACGGCTTATGGACGTATGCAATTTACAGAGATGAGTGAGATAGAGCGAAAAGAACTATCTAGCGCCCTTCTTCGCTACTGCGAGCTTGATACGCTTGCGATGGTGATGATTTATGAGGCGTGGAGAGAGTGGATTAAATAAAGCAGGGAGCCAAGGAAGGCATTGTTTATTCAGTTGAGTTCGAATTGGAGATGAAGATATGACAGAGAAAACCGCTAGAAATATTTTGTATCTGATTACAAATTATGACTGGCTTACTAATAATATAAATTATCAGAAGGGATTTATATGATTATTTCCAAGATTATCGTTGAAAATTATAAAGGATTAAAAAGTGTAGATGTTCCCTTGTCCCAATTCAGTTGTATCGTTGGAGAGAACAATGCAGGGAAGTCAACTTTTATGCAAGCACTACTTTTGTTTTTAAAAGGGAATAAGCTTTCCACAAATGATGATTATTACGATTGTAAACAAGATGTTCTAATTATTGTTGAGTTTAGCAACATTTCTGATGTTGAATTAGAAAATCTTGGAGAAGGGCATCGAGATAAGTTAAAAAAATATATAAATGATGGAAAATTAATTCTGGCCAGAAGATACTCTTTAGATGGTAAATCAACATTACGTAATGTTGGGTATTTTCCAAAACTTCAAAAGTATTCAAAAGAAAAAATCAATGAAACCTTTCAAGGAAAAAAAGGGAAAGAAATTATTGAAACATTAAACACATTTTATCATGAAATAGATACTGATGGAAAAATTGTTACAACTCAATCCGGTGCCAAAGAGCTTATAGATGATTATATCAAACAAATGCCGATATCAGAGAAAGAATTCAAGGATGTAGCATTAGAATCAGGTTTTGATAATACAATAACTGCTTTTTTTCCTGAACCTGTTTATATTCCGGCCGTAAAAGATTTGTCAGATGATATGAAAACAAAAGAGGGTGCTACTTTTGGGAAATTGTTAAGCATTCTTCTTGACGTAATTGAAGATGATTTGAATGAAGAAAAAGAACTTTTTGAAAAGCTGAGAAAAAAACTCAATAAACTTTACGATGAAGATGGCAGTGTTATTTCAGATGATAGAGTTGATAAGATTAAAAAAGTAGAAGAAACAATTCAGAAAAATTTAAATGAGACATTTAAAAATGTATCTATTGAATTACAAATTCCACAACCAGAGATTAAAACGATACTATCATCGGCATCTGTTATTGCAAACGATGGGGTTAAGAGTTCTGTTGTCAATAAAGGAGATGGTTTTAAAAGGGCCATTACATTTAGTATATTAAGAAGTTATGTAGAATTGGCTCATAGTCATGATTGGCAAAAAGAAGGTAGTAAATTAAAAAAAACAGATAGGTTTTTATTTTTATTTGAAGAGCCAGAATTATATCTGCATCCCAAAGCACAGAACGTATTATTTGAAGCGTTATCATTAATCTCTCAAAAACATCAAATGGTTGTTACAACACATTCGCCATTATTTTTTTCTCCAAAGAATACAAGTGCGTTTATAAAAATAAAAAAAATTACTAATATTGCTAAGCCTTTTGCTGAAGCATTATTTATTAATTTAGACTCAATGAGCGAAAAAGATGTTTTTCAGCTGATATCTTTTGAAACTTCCAATCATGCATTTTTTTCAAATAAGATTGTGCTTGTTGAAGGAGACAGTGAGTTGATACTACTTCCTCACGTGGCAAAAATACTAAATCCCCAATATGATTTTAAAAACAACTCTATTAGTATGGTGAAAACGGATGGCAAGGGGAGCTTTAAAAGATATAAAGATTTTTTTAAAAAATTTGATATCGATATCTATATGATTTCAGATTTGGATATTATACTAGATGGATTTTCCAAAATAGAGGCGTCTGAAGATGCCAAAAAGCTTAGAGAGCAATTATTAAGTGCAGTTGATTCAATAATTACTAAAGAGAATTTGAAGACACCTCCAAGTAATGATTTACTTAGTGAAGAATTAAAAAAGGAAAGAAGAAGGGCTATTTTTGAAAATATTAAACGAGGTAGAGAAGATAGAGATAATGAGAAAGTTGCGATAGCTCTTGAAGATTTTTTTGATTTTGAGTGGGCCAAGCCAAGAATTAAGGTTCTAGAAAATTTTAATTATACAGAGGTAGTAGAATTTAAAAGAAGATTATTTTCTAAGTTGAGAGAAGAAAAAGTGTTTGTCTTAGAAAAGGGAGCGATTGAAAAATACTACCCCGACAGTATCACAGGCCCTGATAAACCGACAAAAGCCCAGAACTTTTGTAAAATAGTCGACACTAAAGAATTGCTAGACAAATTGAACCACAAGTTTGAAGAAAAATATGAGTTTGAACATATTTTTGATGAAATTTTCAAGTAACCCTATTTTAAAAAACTTGTTTTAGCCGAAAGTAATAGTGAAGCAGACGTGGCTTTTCTTGGAATGGCGAGATTAGAATTACTGCCATCGAAATCCCATTTGAGTCATTAAATGACATGGAGAATTTGGAAGTGACCTTAAAACAACACCTCAAAAGTGCATTTGCAAAAGTTGTGACATCAAGATTAAAGGTAGCTTAGCATGATGAATTGTTGCAACTCGGACTACGATATTTTTTCGCCCACCTTTCTAGCTAATGGGTGGCCTCGGTTAGATTTCGTAGTGGGTTTTAAAATTTTTGTTCATAAATAACAATTTTTCTATCTCCACTATAAGTTTTGTGTTGTTGCACCATTGGTTGCAAAAAATATTATAAAAATATGCATTTGTTCCTAATAGTTCAGTCTTCTTTGCTGGTGTAAAGAAGGGCAACGTTGGATAGGCGATTCCCGCAAATATTAAAATAGCAAAAAATAGTTGTAAGCGCGTGATAAGGAAAAGAATAGAAATTATTGCAGGGGAGTTCGACGCTTTAAAGGTTACTCAGCCCAACCAAGGACTACAACCCGCCCATCATCCATTTGTAGATCAACTATCGGTGCATTCCCACCAACCACCAAAGTTTCTCCTCGTAGATATGAGTTTGGAATTGAGGCAATACCGTCTTTGATGTCATTGGCCGGAACAATGTCTCCTCCCTTTACCTTGAAATCCACTATATGAGACAAATCAAAAGCGATAGACATGGTCTGAGCGCCCTTTCCGCCGCCAATGGAACCAGAATCACCGCCAGCAAGCGCGATGTTTGAGATAAAAAGTACTGCTAATACTGTTAAGGCCATCATGTTTTTCATTGCAGAGTCCCTCCATCTTCTTCCTTGATAGTTTCGGGTAGCATCGTGTCCATAAAAAAGATGCTATGTATGGGTATACCATTAGGATCTGAATTTGTCGAAGCTTCATCACGTTTTTGGATGAAGAACCGACTAATTTCTCTGGCAAGTTTCTTTGCGTATGCCGGAGTAACGGTGTCAGAAAAAAAGTGCAATCCATTCATCTCTTTTTCGACGTTTTCCATTTTGAAGAAAGTCGGAATATTTTTTGACACAAATTCGATTTTTTCAACAACGTTCAAGTGTAGGTGTGTTCGTGTTCTAATTGCATGGCCGTCAACGATGGCGAGGTATCCTGCGTTTACAAGTTCGCGAATCTTTATCTCCGCAAACTGTCCGTGAGCGTTAATCATCTCTTGTGTCCAAAGCTCTCTTGGGATCATGGAGTTTTTTAAAGTAAGCTGGCCAACGGATTGTTTAATTTCTTCAACAGTCATCTTGCGGTCAGTACCACATAGAGTGAAAATAACAAAACTATAGTAGTCGTTAAATTTTGGCTCATTAGCCGGATCGAAATCTTGGTGAATCTTGGACGCAAACTCGGAAGGGAAGTTTGTGCGTAGAAATGACTCAATATGTCCGCCGTAGTGAGCGGCCACATCCTTGATATTTTCTTTGCCAGATTCAAAGCGAAGTAGGGCGACAAGCTTATATGGATCTGGAAGCGCTTTGTTTACAGTATTGGCCCAACGCCAGATAGTAGTTTTGCCTAGATTAGTTATTTCTTGAAGAGTTTTTTTAGAACCATTGGCCTTATTTTCAGCGCGATCTACGATAGCATTCAACTCAGTGTAGAATCGTTCTGATTGTAACTGCGATGAGTTTTCAGGCGTTGTTTCCAATGGATGCTCCATAATTTTTATAATTTTCTAGCAAAAAAAATATTCCTTGTGAAATAAAAAATGATTCTCACAAAACCTTCTGGGTCGAAAATATGAAATACTGTAAATATTTTCAGTTAGTTGAATTGGATTTGAATGAAACTTTTTGTCTGATTTTTCCTTACAGTTCGCTCATTTCAAATACACAAAGGAGGCTGAGGTTAAAAAACATTTTCGAGAACAATGTTTTCTCAAATGAGAATACTTAAAAAAAGTTGTTTACCCACCAAAGTGACATGCCATTGAGATTATAGTTCGTAACGAAATAAATTTCACATAACATGAAATAATTGTTGGCCTTTTGTGTTTTTTGTTCCATACTTTCAGCATGAAAACAAAAAAACATACAACTCCTGAACAAAAACTAAAAATCGTA